>Ga0183095_10211_pt2 | contig 223027 bp, 212 predicted proteins | sample BioMet4_FD_130346 | JGI IMG/M metagenome (GOLD analysis project Ga0183095, IMG submission 130346) | Microbial communities from bioreactor (seeded with sewage sludge) at LBNL, California, USA - Biofuel metagenome 4 (v2) (version 3) | ecosystem: Engineered > Bioreactor > Anaerobic > Unclassified ...
AGCCGGCTGCGTCGGAGGGAGGGAAAACGATGTCTGAAGTTCGCGTCAAGGAAGGCGAATCCTTGGAAAATGCTCTGAAGCGGTTCAAGCGCAGCTGTGCAAAGGCTGGCGTGATCGCCGAGGTCAAAAAGAGAGAACATTATGTGAGCCCCAGCCTGAAGCGTAAGCAGAAGTCTGAAGCTGCTCGTAAGAACAGAAAGAAGTTCTACTAATCCTTCCCCCACATAACAATGTTCAAAAAGGGCTGTTGCCGTTCGGCAGCAGCCTTTTTTCACGCCTGCCCGCAGGACAGGCAGCCGAAGACGCCCTCGGCTCCGCGCGCCTCGGCCAAAAGCAGCTTTTTCTTCAGCGTCTCGTCCGTGTCGAAGAGGAGCAGCCGCGCGGGCGGCTGGGGCAGGACGCAGGCCATGCAGCCGAACGGCGCGGCATAAAAGACGGCTTTTCCGGTTATCCGCTCCGCGAGCGCCGCCCGGCTCAGCGCCTCGCCGCCGCCGGGAGGACAGGGGAGCGGGAAGCTCGCGCAGACGGGCCCCAGACGCACCCAGCCGCGGATCGGATCCGGCAGCGGAGTCTCGGCGGCGGAAAAATCGCAGACGGGCGCCTTCCGGCCGTCCGGCAGGCGGATCGCGTCCGGCTCGTCTTCCAGAAAGAGCAGGCAGCCGGCCCCGGCGCCGGCTGTGGCCTTGCAGCCGCGGGGCACGTAAAACAGGTCGGTCGCCCCGCCGCCGGAGGGTGCGGCAAAAAAAGGCCGCCCCTCGAGCCCCGCTTCGGGCGGAAACCGATACAGATACAATGGACAAGCCGCCTCCCTTTGTGATATACTATACGTGCACATTTTATGAAGCGGCGGGTTATGCTATGTCCTTTTCGTTCCTACCGGATATGATCCTCCCGCATCTGACCGATCTCACGCCCGAGCAGCTGCGCGCGCGCGGAATCGATTTTCTGATGCTGGATTTCGACAATACCATCGTCCCCTACATCACGGATATCCCCACGCCGGAGATGGAGGCGTGGCTCGAGCGGATGAAGGCCTCGCCCGTCCGCATCTGCGTCGTCTCGAACAGCCGCAAGCCGCGCGTGGTCGTGTTCTGCCGGAAGTACGGCATCGACTGCATCACGCACGCGAAAAAGCCCTTTCAGCGCGGCATCCGTGAAACGGTGAAGAAATACCGTCTCGACCCGTCGAAGACGGCGCTTGTGGGCGACCAGATCTACACGGACGTGCTGGGCGCCAACTGCGGGGGACTGACGTCCATTCTGATTCAGGCAATCAATAACCATACGATCTGGCTGAAGCTCCGGCACGTGGCCGAACTCCCGTTCATCGCGTGGGGCAGAAGGAGAATAAATCATGAAAAATCTTGAAAAGTACCGGGCACTGCTGGAAAAAGGCGAAGTGGACGCGCTGCTGCTCACGAGCCCGTTCAACCGGATGTACGCCGCGCAGTACAACATCGCCGAGGGCGCGGCCGTCATCGCGAAAAACCGCTGCTATTACTTCACGGACTCCCGCTATATCGAGGCGGCCGAGAAGAATCTGCCGGATTTCACGGTGCAGATGGTCGATCTCGCGCACGACTATTCCTTCCGCATCAACGCCGCCATCGAGGCCGAGACGATCAAGACCTTCGGCATCGAGGAAAACGACATGACCTACGGCGCGTTCCGGAAGTATCAGGCCGAGCTGCACGCGGTCCTCAAGCCCTACAACGCGGCGATCAATCAGTTCCGCGCGAGCAAGGAGCCGTGGGAGCTCGAGCTCATGCGCCAGGCGCAGAAGATCACCGACGAGACCTTTACGCAGATGCTGGACGTCATCAAGGCGGGCATGAGCGAGAAGGCCGTGGCGGCAGAGCTCATCTACCGGCTCTATAAAAACGGCGCGGACGGCCTGTCCTTCCAGCCGATTGTCATCTCCGGCCCCAACACGAGCCTGCCGCACGGCGTTCCCGGCGAGCGCATCCTGCAGTACGGCGACTTCGTCACGATGGACTTCGGCTGCCTGTACAAGGGCTACTGCTCCGACATGACGAGGACCGTCGCTCTCGGCTTTGTGACCGAGGAGATGGACAAGGTCTACAACATCGTCCTGGCCGCCCAGTTGGCCGGCATCGCCGCCACCAAGGCCGGCGTGACCGGCCGCGACATCGACGGCGCGGCCCGCAAGGTGATCGCGGACGCCGGCTACGGCAAGTGCTTCGGCCACGGCTACGGCCACAGCCTCGGCCTCGAAATCCACGAGGCGCCCAACTGCAGCCCGTCCAACGACAAGCCGATGCCCGCGGGCGCGGTCTCGTCGGCCGAGCCGGGCATCTATCTGCCGGACAAGTTCGGCGTGCGGATTGAGGATGTCACGGTTATCACGGAAAACGGCTGCGAAATCATCACAAAGAGCCCGAAAAATTTGATTATTTTGTGAGAACGGCTTGAAAATTGCGGCTCTTTGTTGTAGAATCTAAAAAGCTATTGTCAGTCAGATTTGAAACTGAACATATTGGAGGAACTTTTATATGGGAACAATTACCGCTGGTGATTTCAGAAACGGTAAAACATTTGAGATGGACGGCAAGATCATGCAGGTCATCGAATTCCAGCATGTCAAGCCCGGCAAGGGCGCCGCTTTCGTCCGCACCAAGATGAAGAACGTCGTGACCGGCGCCGTCACCGAAACCTCCTTCAACCCCACCGCAAAGTTTGAAGAGGCGTTCATCGAGCGCAAGGATTATGAATACAGCTATAACGACGGCGACCTGTATTACTTCATGGATCAGGAAACCTTCGACATGGTTCCCATCAACAAGGACGTGCTGGACGACTCTTTCCGCTTCGTAAAGGAAAACACCCCCTGCAAGCTGCTGTCCTACAAGGGCAATGTGTTCGGCATCGAGACGCCGAACTTCGTCGAGCTGGTCGTCACCAAGGCCGACCCGGGCGTCAAGGGCGATACCGCCACCAACGTCACGAAGCCCGCGACTGTGGAAACAGGCGCTGAAATCAAGGTTCCTCTGTTCATCAACGAGGGCGACAAAATCCAGATCGACACCCGTACGGGCGAATATCTGGGCCGCTCCAAGGGCTGATCGCTTGCAAGCGAGTGAAAGGAGAAAACGATGACACTTTCCGAAAAATCCGCGTACCTCAAGGGCCTGATGGACGGCCTGAAGCTGGACACTGAGAAGGACGAGGGCAAGATGATTGCCGCGATCGTCGACATGCTCGGCGATGTGGCAACGACCGTGACCGATCTGCAGGACGTGGTGGACACCGTTTCCGACGAGCTCGACTATATTGAAGACGACCTCGACAACATCGACGACTACCTCATGGACGACGAGGACGACGAGGATCTGGACGACGAGGACGACGATCTCGGCCCCGACGACGAAGAGGACGACAACTACGATTTCGGCGACGAGACGCTCTATGAGGTCAAGTGCCCGAAGTGCGGCGAGGTCATCACGGTCGACGAGGAGATGCTCGACGAGGGTTCCACGATCTGCCCGAACTGCGGCGAAGAGCTGGAGTTCGACGACGCCGAGGATTCCGAAGACCCGGAAGATCCCGAGGACGACAAAAACTGAGCTGAATGAAAAAGAACGGAGCCGCCGCGGCGGCTCCGTTTTTGTGTAGGGCGGAGAAGATATGGAAGAAAATTTCTATGCGCGCGTCTACGCGCTGGTGGCGCAGATCCCGCGCGGAAAGGCGGTCTCCTACGGGCAGCTGGCCTGGCTGCTGGGCGAGCCGCGCGGCGCGCGGCAGGTGGGCTGGGCCATGCGCCGCTGCCCGGACGCGCTGCCGTGGCAGCGCGTCGTCTGCGCGGACGGCCGGATCGCGGGCGGGGACTATGCGGAAATCAGAAAAGCCCTCCTCATGGAGGAGGGCGTCCCGTTCTTGCCGGACGGCAGGGTCGATCTCGCGGCCTGCCGCTGGGCCGGGCCGGAGACTCAGTCCGCCTTCTGAGCGGCGAGCTTTTCCTTGGCCTGGATCAGTGCGCGGGAGAGCTGGTCGGGGCAGGAGGTCTGCTTCATACCGCAGCGGATGCCCTGGAGCTTGGAAATGACCTCGTCCACGTCCATCCCCTCGGTCAGGCGGCCGAGTCCCTGCAGATTGCCGTTGCAGCCGCCGATGAACTCGAGATTCCGGAGCCGGCCGTCCTCGACGTCGAACAGGATGCGGGACGAGCAGGTTCCCCTTGTTTTGTACTCGAAATGCATAAATACTCCTCTTTATCTGGTATTATTCGGTGAGATCGCAGAGCGTGATGCCCGCAAAATCGGCAAGCGCCTCCGGCGAGAGCAGAATCTGGCAGCCGCGGCAGCCCGCGGAGACGCCGATCTCGTCATAGAGCGAGGCCGTCTCGTCCATGTAGGTCGGAAACGCCTTTTTCATGCCAATGGGGCTGCAGCCGCCCCGGATGTAGCCGGTGACGGAGAGCAGGTCTTTGACGTGCAGAAGCTCGATTTTCTTGTCGCCCGCCGCCTTCGCCGCCTTTTTAAGGTCGAGCTCGCAGCAGACCGGCACGCAGAACACGAGATAGCCCCGCTTTTCGCCGCGCGCGACCAGCGTCTTGAAAATCTGCTCGGGCGGCATGCCGATGCCGGCGGCCGCGTGCATGCCGTTCAGATCGTTCTCGTCGTAGGCGTATTCCGCCGCGCGATAGGCGATCCCGGCCTGCTCCAGAAGGCGCATCACGTTCGTCTTGGTCATGGGAATCCCTCCAATTTCAAGTCATTATAGCGCAAGAAGGCGGAGGTTGCAACCTCCGCGAAAATTTGTTATAATATCAAAAGTTTGTTTCATTGGGAGGCGGGCGTATGTCCATTGAAAAAGTCCGGGCGTACTTCAGAGAGCTCGGGATCGAGGATCGGATTCGGGAATTCGACGTGTCCAGCGCGACGGTCGACCTGGCCGCGCAGGCGCTCGGCGTCGAGGGAAAGCGGATCGCCAAGACGCTGTCGTTCATGGTGGGGGACAGCTGCATCCTGATCGTCGCCGCAGGCGATGCCAAGGTGGACAACCAGCGCTACAAGGCGCAGTTTTCCACAAAGGCCAGGATGCTCGCGCACGACGACGTGCCAGCCTATACCGGCCACGCGGTCGGCGGCGTCTGCCCGTTTGCGGTCAAGGAGGGCGTAAAGGTCTACCTGGACGAGTCGCTCCGGCGCTTCCGGACGGTATATCCCGCGGCCGGCAGCAGCAACAGCGCCATCGAGCTGACCATTCCCGAGCTCGAGAACGATTCAAAATTCACGGCCTGGGTCGACGTCTGCAAGGGCTGGCGCGAAGACGAGGCATGATTTTCGCCGGACGGTGAATACTAACCGTATCTTGATCGGGAGGTATTCACAGTGGCAGAACAAAAGCAGGAACCGGAGCAGGGCGGCGAGAGCCGGATCTCGGAGCTCGGCGCGTCCACTACAAAATCACGGCACGGAAATATTTATACGCTGACGGTCGTCGGCCAGATCGAGGGGCATCAGGTTTTGCCCGAGACGGTCAAGACGACCAAATACGAGCATGTGATCCCGCTTCTGGCGGCGGTGGAGGAGTCGGAGGACATCGACGGCCTTCTGCTGCTGCTCAACACGGTGGGCGGCGACATTGAGGCGGGGCTCGCCATCGCGGAGCTCATCGCCGGGATGAAGAAGCCGACCGTCTCCCTGGTGCTGGGCGGCGGACACTCCATCGGCATTCCGCTGGCCGTCTCGGCCAAGCACAGCATGATCGTGCCGACCGCGAGCATGACGGTGCACCCCGTTCGCATGACGGGGCTGGTCGTCGGCGCGCCGCAGACCTTCGCCTATTTTAACCGCATCCAGGAGCAGATCGTGAACTTCGTGACGAAAAACTCCCGGATCTCGCGCGAGCAGTTTCTGCGCTATATGATGGCGACGGACGAGATCGCGACCGACGTCGGCACCGTGATCTACGGCCGCGAGGCCGTGCGCAGCGGGCTGATCAGCCAGATCGGCAGCCTCAGCGATGCGTACGCCTGTCTGCACCGGCAGATCGCGGAGAAAAAGCGCCGCGGCAGGGCGCGCCCGTAAAAGGATGGAAATATCCTCCGGCTTGTGATAATATAATACCATACGCGGCCCGCCCGTCCGGCGCGGGCGCGAAGACTGGTCGGAGGACGTTTTATGACCTATTGGCAGGCTGTTTTTCTCGGCTTTGTGCAGGGCCTCGCGGAATTTTTGCCGATTTCCAGCTCGGGGCACCTGGCTGTCCTGCAGAAGTTTCTGAACATCGGCGGGACGGAGGGCCACCTGTTTTTTGACGTGCTGCTCCACCTGGGGACGCTCGCGGCGGTGATCCTTGCCTTCTGGAAGGACGTCTCGTCGCTCTTCTCCGAGGGGCTGCAGATGGTCCATCTCAAAAAGCCCCGGAGAGGGAAGAAGCCCGACCGCCTCGCAAGACGGCAGATCCTGTTCATTCTGGCCGGCACGCTGCCGCTTGTGCTGGTCGTCTTCTTCAAAGACGCGGTCGAGACGCTGTACAGCAATACCTTTTTCATCGGCTTCATGTTCCTGCTCACGGGCGGCCTGCTGTTCTGGGCCGACCGGATGGGGCACGGCAACAAGAACGAAAAAAGCGCGACGCTCTCCGACGCGCTGGTCGTGGGTCTCGGGCAGGCGGCGGCCGTCGTGCCCGGGCTGTCCCGCTCCGGCGCGACGATCTCCGCGGGCATGCTCCGCGGCTTCGACCGCAGCTACGCGGTGCGTTTTTCCTTCTTGCTCTCGATCCCCGCGGTGCTGGGCGCCAATCTGCTCTCGCTGATCGACGCGATCAAAACCGGGATCGACTGGAGCTATGTGCCCATGTACCTGGTCGGCGTCGCGGCCGCGTTTATCACCGGCTACTGCGCCATCTACTTATTGAGAATGATCGTCCAGCGCGGCCGGTTCGGCGGTTTCGCCTATTACTGCTGGGGCGCCGGACTTCTGACCCTGATTTTGTCCCTGATTGCGTGAGGTGAATACATAACATGCCCGGAGAAAGCCAAAGAAAAAAATCGACCCCGAAGAAGAGCACGGGAAAACGCAAAACCGCCGGCAGCGGCAGGCGCGCCGCCCAGAAGCAGCGCACGCCGGTCCGCCGCGAGGTGGGCGCTTTCGTGTGCCTTTTTTTGGCGGTCTTTACGATCCTGGCCTGCTTCCGGATCAACGCGGCCTTTTTGAATCTGATCTCCGATCTGTTCAAGGGTCTGTTCGGCTCGGGCTTCTACGTGCTGCCGTTCTCGTTCCTGCTCAGCTTTCTGATTCTGATCCTGCACGACGGCCGCCCGGTCGCCCTGCGGGTGACCTGCTCGTTTTTGCTCGCGCTCACGGTCGGCGCGCTCGTCCACCTGGTGGGCGGGCAGCAGAGCGCCGCGTGGAGCGGGAAGATGCTGGGCGAGCTGTGGCGCGGCGGCGTCGAAGGGACCGCGGGCGGCCTCTTGTCCGGTCTGCTCGCGCAGACGCTGGAGCTCGTCATCAGCCGGATCGGCGCGGTGATCGTGCTGATCGTGGCGCTGCTCATGGAGCTGCTGACCAGCCTCAACATGACGGTAAACGGCATCGTGACCGCAATCAAGAACCGCCCGCGCGCGGAATACGACGAGCCGCAGTACGAGCACCCCGACCCCGCCGAGGTGCTGGTGAACCACGTCGCGCAGAAGCACATCGAACGCGAGGAGCGCAAGCGCGCCCGCGCGTCGGAGTTCGATCTGCCGGTCGACGAGCCGCCGATGCCGGTCCGGGAGCCGGAGAGCCGCGAAAAGCGGATCATCCCGCCGGATCAGTTCCTGCTTGAAAAGCAGAAACAGAAAAAGCCCGCGCCCAAGCCGGAGCCCGCTCCCGCGCCGGAAAAGGCGGAGGAGCCCGCGCAGATGGAGATCCTGGAAAAACAGGACTACAAGGAGCAGTTTGAATCTCTGATTGCGGAGGCCAACGACAAGCCGCTGCCGGCGGAGGCCCATCAGCTGCCGCCCCTGGTGCTGGACACGAAGCGCGCCGAACAGCCGCCGCTCGTGGTGGAGAGCAAGAAGCCCGAAGCGGCCGCGGCCGAGCCCGTCAAAAAGGGCGAGGTGAAGCAGGAGGCCGCGAAGATCGCGCAGGAGATCGAAAACCAGCCCCAGAAGCCCGAGTATCAGTTCCCGCCCGTGGAGCTTCTGCGCGCGGGCAGCGGCAGCGTGGCCGACGGCACCGAGGAGATGCGCCAGAACGCCGACCGTCTGAACGACACGCTCACGAGCTTCGGCATCGAGGCCCATATCATCAACGTCACGCGCGGCCCGTCCGTCACGCGCTACGAGCTCGAGCTCAACCGCGGCGTCAAGCTCTCCAAGGTGACGAACCTGGCCGACGACATTGCGCTCGCGCTGGGCGCGTCCGGCGTGCGCATCGCAGCCATCCCGGAGAAGATCTCCGTCGTCGGCATCGAGGTGCCGAACAAGATCGTCTCGACGGTCTTCGCACGCGAGGTCATTGATTCGCCCGAATTCAAAAAGAGCCGTTCGCGGATCTCCTTTGCCGTCGGCAAGGACATCGGCGGCAGCCGGATTATCGGCGACATTGGCAAGCTGCCGCACATGCTGATCGCCGGCACCACCGGTTCCGGCAAATCGGTCTGCATGAACAGCCTCATCATTTCGCTTCTCTACAAGGCCAAGCCCGACGAGGTCAAGCTCATCATGGTCGACCCCAAGATGGTCGAGCTCGGCGTCTACAACGGCATTCCGCATCTGCTCATCCCCGTTGTGACCGACCCCAAGAAGGCGGCCGGCGCGCTGCAGTGGGCCGTCACCGAGATGATGCGCCGCTACCGCCTCATGGCGGACGCCGGCGTGCGCGACCTCGATTCGTTCAACAAGGTCGCGGTATCCTCTGAGGAATTTGAGACCATGCCGCAGATCGTCGTCGTGATCGACGAGCTGGCCGACCTCATGCTGGTTGCGGCCAAGGAAGTCGAGGAGTCCATCTGCCGCATCGCGCAGATGGGCCGTGCGGCCGGCATCCACCTGGTCATTGCGACCCAGCGTCCGTCCGCGGACGTCATCACGGGCCTGATGAAGGCCAATATTCCCTCGCGCATCGCCTTCGCGGTGGCCTCCGCGATGGAGTCGCGCATCATCCTCGACACGTCGGGCGCCGAGAAGCTCGTCGGCAAGGGCGACATGCTCTACGCGCCTCTGGGCCAGGGCAAGCCGAAGCGCGTTCAGGGCTGCTTCATCACGGACGACGAGGTGCAGGAGATCGTGGAGTTCGTCAAGAAGAACGACACGGCGCAGTACTCCGACGAGATCATGGCCGAGATCGACAAAAAGGCCGAGCAGAGCGGCAAGGGCTCGCCCTCCGGCACCATTTCCGCGTCCGAGCCCGAGGATACGGACGACGGCGACGAGCTCATGCCCGCCGCGGTGGACGTCATTCTTGAAACGAGCCAGGCCTCCGTGTCCATGCTCCAGCGCCGTCTGAAGCTTGGCTATGCCCGGGCCGCGCGCATCATGGACGAGATGGAGGAAAAGGGCATCGTCGGCCCGTTCGAGGGCTCCAAGCCCCGCCAGCTTCTCATTACGAAGGATCAGTGGGAGGCCATGAAGAACGGCGGGGGAGAGGACGACAATCCGCCCGTCGAGGACGAAATCCCGTAGCAAATCCACCGGGGCTGACCCGTGGAAATAAAGGACGCTGCATCCGGAGAACTCCGGAGCAACAGTCGGAGGTCAAAATGAACAACAACAACGCAAACCATCAAAAGATCAGACGCCTGGTGGGCCTGGCCCTGCTGACCGCCATCGTTGCGGTGCTGCAGGCCGTGGGGAGCTCTATCCGCCTGGGGCCGATCCCCATCTCGCTCGTGCTCATCCCCATTGTCCTCGGAGCCGTGCTGTACGGACCGGGAGCAGGGGCCTATCTGGGCGGCGTGTTCGGCATCGTGGTGCTGATCGCGGCCATCACGGGCGTGGACAGCTTTTCGGCCCTTCTCTGGGCAGCGAGTCCCTTCTGGATGATCGTCGTCTGCCTGGGCAAGGGCGTGCTCTGCGGCTGGACGTCCGGACTTGTCTACAAGGCGCTGCAGAGGAACAAGACGACCGCCTGCCTTATCGCCTCGGCGGTCTGCCCGGTGGTGAACACCGGCGTGTTCGCCCTCGCCATGCTGACGGTCTTCCGCCAGAATCTTCTCCAGCTCGCGGGCGGAACCTCGGCGCTTTATTTCCTGTTCATCACAATGATCGGCATCAACTTTTTGGTCGAGTTCGCGGTGAACGTCGTGCTCAGCACGGTCGTCTCGCGCGTGGCGCAGGTTGTGCTGAAAAAACAGTCCTAATTGTTCCGCCGGAGGGGATTTTCCCCCTCCGGCGGCTCCTTTTTGTTGGATTGTGTTGGATTCCAAAAAGCGGGTGCGGGAGAGCCGGCCGGGAAACCGTGAAAATGCCCAAAATACGGTATTTTTTGACTCTTTTTTCTCGAAATGGACGGGGATTGGACCCCCCTAAAAAATCAGAATCCCCGTTGACATCAAACAGGGAATGCGCTACAATACAGATAAATCCAATACAATTCAACATAATCCCATCTTTGATTGTATGATTTCTGCCCCGGGCGGGCGGATTACACCAGAAAGGAAGATGACCCTATGAAGACAAAAGCTGTTCGGATCCACGGCAAAATGGATCTGAGACTCGAAGAGATCGAGCTGCCGGAGGTAGGACCGGACGACGTGCAGGTCAAGGTAATTTCCGACTCCATCTGCATGAGCACCTACAAGGCCGCCGTGGAGGGCGCGGAGCACAAGCGCGTTCCCAACGACGTGGCCGAGCACCCGACGATCGTCGGCCATGAGTTCTGCGGCGTGATCAACAAGGTCGGCGCAAACTGGAAGAACAAATACCACGAGGGCGAGGGCTTCGCCATCCAGCCCGCGCACTTCTACAAGGGCTCCCAGCTGGCTCCCGGCTATTCCTACCAGTTCTGCGGCGGCGACAGCCAGTATTCAAACATCCCCATCGAGACGCTGCTGACCGACAATCTGCTGCACTATGACTCCGATACATACTTCTACGGCTCCCTGTCCGAGCCCATGAGCTGCATCATCGGCACCTACCACGCGATGTACCACACCAAGGCCGGCTCCTATGAGCACGAAATGGGCATCGTCGAGGGCGGCAAGATGGCGCTTCTCGCGTCCGTCGGCCCCATGGGCCTCGGCGCCATTGACTACGCGCTGCACTGCGACCGCCGCCCGAGCCTGCTCGTCATCACCGATATCGACGACGAGCGCCTGGCCAGAGCCGAGAGCATCTACTCGATCGAGCACGCCAAGAGCCTCGGCATCGAGCTGCACTACGTCAATACCGCGAAGCCCGGCTGCGACACGCAGTATCTGCGCTCGCTCACCGGCGGCACCGGCTATAACGACGTCATCTGCTTCGCGCCCGTAAAGCCCGTTGTGGAGCAGGCCGGCGACATTCTCGGCTTCGACGGCTGCCTCAACTTCTTCGCCGGCCCGACGAACCAGCAGTTCAAGGCCGAATTCAACTTCTATAACGTCCACTACCTCTACACGCATGTGGTCGGCACCTCCGGCGGCAACACGAACGACATGAAGGAAGCCATCGCCATGATGACCTCCGGCAAGATCAATCCGGCCGCCATGGTCACGCATATCGGCGGCCTCAACGCGGTCGTCGACACCACGCTGAACCTCCCGAACATCCGCGGCGGCAAGAAGCTCATCTACACGCAGATCGAGCTGCCCCTCACCGCGATCGCCGACTTCGGCAAGCTGGGCGAGACCGATCCGCTCTTCAAAAAGCTGGACGAGATCACCAGGCGCCACAACGGTCTGTGGAGCGCGGAAGCTGAAAAATATCTGCTCGCGAACAAATAATAATTTTTTATAGGAGTGAGATTAGTTATGGCAGAAGGCGTATTGATGCCGAAGGAAGGCATTACTGTCGAATCTTGCATCATGGGCGCATGGAAGAAGAAGGTCGGCGACCAGGTAGCGGTCGGCGATGTCCTCTTCACCTATGAGACCGACAAAGCGGAGTTTGAGTGCCAGTCCACTGCGGCGGGCACGCTGCTCGACATTTTCTACAACGAAGGCGACGAGGTTCCCTGCCTCGTGAACGTCTGCGCGATCGGCAAGCCCGGCGAAGAGACCGCGAGTCTCAAGAGCGCGGCTCCGGCCGAGGCTGCCCCCGAGGCGCCGAAGGCTGCCGCACCCGCGGCCGCCGCTCCCGCAGCAAAGCCCAACGGCCCCTGCGCGGAGGCCGTCATCATGCCGAAGGAAGGCATCACGGTCGAATCCTGCATCATGGGCGCGTGGAAGAAGAAGGTCGGCGATCCGGTAGCGGTCGGCGATGTCCTCTTCACCTACGAGACCGACAAGGCGGAGTTCGAGTGCGCCTCCACCGCGGCCGGCACCCTGCTCGCCACGTTCTATAACGAGGGCGACGAGGTTCCCTGCCTGCAGAACGTCTGCGCCGTCGGCAATCCCGGCGATGCGTTTGAATTCCTGAAGCCCGGCGCCGAAGCGCCCGCCGCCCCGGCCGCCGAAGAAGCTGCCGCTGCTGCTCCCGCTGCCGCCGCTGCTGCTCCCGCCGCCGCCAAGGCCGAGATGGTCGCCATCTCCCCGAGAGCGATGGCCAAGGCCGTCGCCGCCGGCGTCAATCCCGCGCTGGCAACCGGCACCGGCCCCAAGGGCCGCATCATCGAACGCGATATCGACACGCTCATCGCGAGCGGCGCCGGCGCCTATACCGCCGCTGCGGCTGCTCCCGCGAACGAGTTTGAGGACGTCAAGTTCAGCGCCGTCCGCAAGGCCACGGCCAAGTCCATGACGAAGTCCCTGTCCACCATGGCGCAGCTGACGCATCAGTTCTCCTTCGACGCCACCCAGCTCCAGACCTACCGCGCCATGCTCAAGCCGCTCGATCCCCCGATGGGCAAGGTCAATCTCAACGATATGGTCATGTTCGCCGTTGCGAGAACGCTGCCCGCGTATCCCGATCTCAACGCCAACATGGTCGACGATACCACCATCCGCCGCTTCTCGCACGTGAACCTGGGCTTTGCCTGCGACACGCCGCGCGGCCTGCTTGTCCCGACGATTAAAAACGCCGACACGCTGACGCTGCTCGAGCTGTCCATGAAGTGCAAGGAACTGGCCGCCGCCGCCAAGGACGGCAAGCTGAGCCCGGACGACATGTCCGGCGCGACCTTCACCGTCTCCAACATCGGCGCCTTCGGCTGCGAGGCCTTCACGCCCGTCATCAATCCGCCTCAGACCGGCATTCTCGGCGTCTGCAGCATCCAGACCAAGATCAAGTCCGCGAAGGACGGCGTCATCGAGACGTATCCCGCGATGGGCCTGTCTCTGACCTTCGACCACAGAGCTGTCGACGGCGCGCCCGCTGCGCGCTTCATGTCCGACCTGTGCAAGAACCTCGAGAACTTCATGACGCTCATGGCCAAGTAAGAGAAAGGAAGGACGAAGTATTATGCCGAAATCTTTATACATTGACCCCGTTGCCGTACGGCAGCCCGGCAAGATTCATTTTGAAGACATTCCTGTCTGCCAGTACAACAAGACCATCAAGCAGGAGATGGAAGAGGGCAACTACACTAAGGAAGACCTCATCCGCATCTACCGCGACATGGCCATCTGCCGCGAATTTGAGCACATGCTCACCCAGATCAAGACCCAGGCCAACTACAACGGCATCGAGACCACCTATCCCGGCCCCGCTCATCTGAGCTACGGCCAGGAGGCCTCCTGCGTCGGCGAAGCGTATCTGCTCAACCGCGAGGACATCACTTTCGGCTCCCACAGAAGCCACAGCGAGATCCTCTCCAAGGGCCTGAGCTGCATCCAGAAGCTGTCCGACAAGGAACTGCTGGACACCATGGAGAGCTTCCTCGGCGGCAAGACGCTCGCGGCTGTCCGCAAGTTTGCCGATACCACCGACGTCAAGGAGCTGGCCATCCGCTTCCTGCTCTACGGCACCGTCGCCGAAATCTTTGCCCGTGAAAACGGCTTCCATCACGGCATGGGCGGTTCCATGCACGCGTTCTTCCTGCCGTTCGGCATCTACCCGAACAACGCCATCGTCGGCGGCTCCGCCCCGATCGCGACCGGCGCGGCTCTCTATCAGAAGAACAACGACAAGAAGGGCGTCGTCGTCTGCAACATCGGCGATGCGTCTCTGGGCTGCGGCCCTGTCTATGAAGCGCTCAACTTCTCCGCCATGGATCAGTACAACACCCTGTGGGAAGAGGGACGCAAGGGCGGCCTGCCCATCATCTACAACGTGTTCGACAACTTCTACGGCATGGGCGGCCAGACCTACGGCGAGACCATGGCGTACGGCATGCCCGCCCGTCTCGGCGCCGGCATCACCGCGAGCGAGATGCACGCAGAGCGTGTCGACGGCTGGAATCCTCTGGCTGTCATCGACGCCTACAAGCGCAAGATGGCGCTCATCAAGAACAACGAGGGCCCGGTGCTGCTCGACGTCGTGACCTACCGTCTGGTCGGTCACTCCACCTCCGATCAGAACGCCTACCGCTCCAAGGAAGAGATCGAAGACTGGCGCAGCCATGATCCCATCATCAAGTTCCGCGAAGCGCTCGTCGAAGCGGGCGTCGAGTCCGACGAATTCTTCGGCAAGCTCCTGCAGGACACCTCCGACCGCATGACCATGATCTGCCGCGCGGCCGACGACAAGCAGATTTCCCCGTATGTCGACTTCGACAAGAACCCGGATTATCTGGCGAACCTCATGTTCTCCAACCAGACCGTCCGCTCCATGGACACCAAGGCTCCGATCCGCGTGACCGGCCCCAAGGAATCCTGCAAGCGCTACGCAGACCTCGCCGGCAAGGCCCACTTCGCGTTCGACGAAACCGGCAAGAAGATCTCCGACATGAAGGTCTACAACATCCGCGACGCCATCTTTGAGCCCCTTATCAACAAGTATTATGAGGACCCGACGCTTGTCGCCTACGGCGAAGACGTCCGCGACTGGGGCGGCGCATACGCTGTGTACCGCGGCCTCATGGACGTGATCCCGTACTCCAGACTCTTCAACTCCCCGATCTCCGAGGCCGCGATCGTCGGCACTGCCGTCGGTTACTGCATGTGCGGCGGCCGCGCAGTCGTAGAGCTCATGTACTGCGACTTCCTGGGCCGTGCAGGCGACGAGATCTTCAACCAGATGTCCAAGTGGCAGGCCATGTCCGCCGGCATCCTCAAGATGCCGATGATCCTCCGCATGAGCGTCGGCGCCAAGTACGGCGCGCAGCACTCTCAGGACTGGGTCGCCATCGTCTCGCACATCCCCGGCCTGAAGGTCTTCTTCCCGGCCACCCCGTACGAGGCCAAGGGCATCATGCAGGCGGCTCTCAACGGCACCGATCCCTGCGTCATCTTCGAGTCGCAGAGAATCTACGGCAAGGGCGAAGAGTTCCACAAGGGCGGCGTGCCCGCTGAGGAATACGAGTGGCCGGTTGGCGGCGTGAACAAGGTTCGCGACGGCAAGGACCTCACCATCCTCACCATCGGCGCGACTCTCTACCGTGCCATGGACGCGGCCAAGGATCTGTCCGAGAAGTACGGCGTCGAGGCCGACGTCATCAACATGCCGTCCCTCGTGCCTCTGGACTACACCGACATCATCGCCTCCGTCAAAAAGACGGGCCGCGTGGTTCTGGCTTCCGATGCCTGCGCCCGCGCTACCTTCCTCAACGAGATCGCGCAGAACGTCGGCACGCTCTGCTTCGACTATCTGGATGCGCCTCCTGTCATCATCGGCGCGCGCAACTGGATCACCCCGCCTCATGAATTCGACAAGTACTTCTTCCCGTATTCCGAGTGGATCGTCGATGCCGTCAACGCCCGCCTCATTCCGCTGCCCGGCTACACCTCCACGATCACGCCGGACGACGCCGAAGTGATGCGCCGCACGAAGATGGGTGTCTGATGCATGAAGGAACAGAAGTATAAAGCCGTAGTCTTTGACCTCGACGGTACACTTCTGGATACTGTACAGGATATCGGTGCAGGTGCCAATACGGCCCTGCACCGTTCCGGTTTTCCCGAGTTTTCCATCGAGGATTACCGCCGTTTCGTCGGCCACGGCATGCGCGTGCTGTTTGAGCAGATCGTGCCGAAAAACACGGACAAGGCCGTGTTCGAGGACACGTTCTCCTATTTCCTGTCCTATTATCCGGAGCATTGCACCGACCATACCGACTACTATCCCGGAATCCGCGAGGTTCTGAAAAAACTGGCGGACGCGGGGCTTTTGCTGGGCGTGCTGTCCAACAAGACCGAGACCACGTCCATCAAGATCATCCGGCATTTCTTCCCGGAGATCCCGTTTGCGATCGTCTGGGGCAGCAACGGCGTCCGGCCGCTCAAGCCCAGCACGGAAGCGGGCGTGGAGCTCTGCCGCGTGCTGCAGGTAAAGCCCCCGGAGGTTTTCTATGTGGGCGACGGCGACACCGATATGGAGTTTGCCGCCCGCATGGGCTTCTATCCCGCCGCTGCGACCTGGGGCTATCGCTCCCGCGAGCAGGAGCTCGCCGCCGGCGCCAGGGTGCTGATGGATGCGCCCGGGGATATCTTGAAACAGCTGAATCTGTAAAAAGATGCCGTTCCCGCATGGGAACGGCATCTTTTATACAGGCATTTTCGCAGGACGTCCAGCAGCGCGCCGGAAAACAGGGAAGTGAGCGTCTGCTCAGAATACCCCTTGCCCGCGAGATAGCGCCAGAGCGCGGGATAGCTGGCGACCGAGGAGAAGCCCTCCGGCAGCTCGTCACAGCCGTCCAAATCGCCGCCCAGCGCGACGTGGCCCTCGCCGCCGAGACTGAGAAAGTGGTCGAGATGGCGGTAGACGTCCTCGAATGCGGCGGGCTTGTCGGAGAGAAAATCGCGGTACAGGTTGAGCCCGGCCGTGCCGCCCAGCCGGCAGATGGCGCCGAACTGCTCGTCGGTCAGATTCCGCGCGTTCGCGCAGACGGCGCGCGAGTTGGAGTGGCTGGCCACGATGGGCTTTTCCGAGATTTCGCACAGGTCCCAGAACGCCCGGTCGGACAGATGGCTCACGTCCAGAAGAATGCCGAGCTTCTGCGCGCGGCGCACGAATTCGCGCCCCTGCGCGCTCAAGCCCTCGCCGGTGCGGCAGGAGCCCGCGAGCGCGTTGCGATGGTTCCAGGTCAGGGTGATCATGCGGATGCCCTGCGCCCAGGCTTCGTCCAGAAGACCGGGATCGCAGGAAATGGACTCAGCTCCCTCGATGGACAAAAACGCGCCGCAGCGGCCCGCCGAGAGCGCGGCAAGCGCCTCGTCCGCCGTGCGGCAGAGGGAGATCTGCCCGGCGTATCGGGCAAGCTGCGCCTGAAAGAAGGGGAGCATGGCCTGGTATTCCGCCGCGGCCGTCTCGGGTCCGTTCTGCCAGCAGGTGCAGAAGGCATAGAATTGCAGATAGCCGCCCAGCTGACGGGCCAGCTTCAGAGAGACCATGCCGGTGTTGTCCGCCAGCTCCTCGTGCTTTCGAAAGAGCTCGGCCGCGGTGTCGCAGTGACCGTCGAATACGATGGGATTCGTCATAGGCACCTCCTGAAAATATGCATTCATCATAGCATTCCGGGGTGAAAGATGCAAGCGGGAGGCTGAAAGACGGCAAAACCCGGTTGACAATCCGCCTGCACGGAGATATGATATAATTAGGAGAATTTGAGGGAAGGAGGAAATGACAATGGATTCCAAGAACAGAGCCGTGATTACCTATTTCGATCAGCAGCTCGCCGCGTGCAAGGCAAAGAAGGAAAAACTGGAAAAGGAAAACCGCGTGGAGGAGCTGAACCTCACCAAGATCCGGGAAAATGTGTTCGACATTTTCCGTACTGTGTTCCAGACCGCTCTGCGCACAAAGGGAGAAGGCGAACCGGTTCGCCATTTCTTTGAGGAAAGGGTGCGGACGATCCCCGAAGCGTGGCAGGCCTCTTTCCAGAAGGCGTCCGAAGCGGGCGACGAGAAGACCAAGAGCATTGAGACCGTCAAGCTTGAGACGCTCCGCGAAATCGAGCGCGATTTTGCCCACATCTGGGAGGAGCAGCCCTGACCTGTCCCTAGATTGAGAATTTCGGCCCCGGAACAGCTCCGGGGCCGTTTTTTATGCGCAAACGGGTGTATAATGGGAACCAGAGGGAAAGGACAGGTGACTGTTTATGAATATCGTCCGAGCCGTCATGGTTCCCCATCCGCCGATCCTCCTTCCGGCGGTCGGCCGGGGAGAAGAGAAAAAGATCGCAGCGACGACAGCCGCCTATGAACAGGCGGCCGGGTTTATCCGTCAGGCGAAGCCGGACACCATCGTCGTTCTGACGCCGCACAGCGTCCTGTATCGAGATTATTTCCACATTTCGCCGGGCGAGTCCGCCTCCGGAAGCTTCGCGCAGTTCGGCGCGCCGGGCGTCAAGCTCTCCGTCCGATACGACGCGCCGTTTGTCCGGGCGCTTGAGCGCGCCGCGGCCGCGGAAAAGCTGTCCGCGGGGACGCTGGGCGAGCGCGACCGCACGCTCGACCACGCGGCCATGATTCCGCTGTGGTTTCTGCAGAACGCCTATCAGGGTGAGCCGCTGCCGCCTGTCGTGCGCATCGGCCTGTCGGGCCTGCCGCTGACGGAGCACTACCGGCTCGGCATGCTGCTCAGCCGGACGGCGGAGCAGCTCTCCCGCCGCGTGTGCGTCGTCGCCAGCGGCGATCTGTCGCACCGGCTGAAGCCGGACGGGCCCTACGGCTTCCGGGCCGAGGGGCCGCAGTACGACCGGCGGATCATGGACGTCATGGGCCGCGCGTCCTTCGGCGAGCTGTTTGATTTCCCGGAGACGTTCTGCGAGACGGCGGGGGAGTGCGGCCACCGCTCGTTCACGATTATGGCGGGCTGCTTCGACGGGCTGGACGTAACGGCGGAAAAACTCTCCTACGAGGGGCCGTTCGGCGTCGGCTACGGCGTCTGCCTCTTTACGCCGGGCGGGGAGAATCCGTCCCGCCGCTTTTATGACGCGGAGCTTCTGCGCCGGCAGGAGGAGCAGGAGACGCGCCGGTCAAAGGAGGACGAATATGTCCGCCTGGCCAGACTCGCGGTCGAGACCTATGTGCGCACCGGCAAGACGGCGGAGATCCCGGAGGGCACCTCGCCCGAGCTGCTGAACCGGCGCGCGGGGGCGTTCGTCTCCCTGCACCTGGACGGAGAGCTGCGCGGCTGCATCGGCACGATCTCGGCCGTTCAGAGCTGCCTGGCGAAGGAAATCGTCCGCAACGGCATCAGCGCCTGTTCGGAGGATCCGCGCTTTCCGGCGGTGACGCGGGAGGAACTGCCGGGTCTCGTGTACAGTGTGGACGTGCTGGGCGATGCGGAGAGCATCGCCTCGCCCGCGGAGCTCGATGTGAAAAAGTACGGCGTGATCGTCACCAGGGGCTACCGCCGCGGGCTCCTGCTGCCCGATCTCGAGGGTGTGGACACCGTGGAGCAGCAGATCGGGATCGCAAAGAAAAAGGCCGGCATCCGGCCCGAGGAGGCCGTCAGCCTGGAGCGGTTCGAGGTGGTGCGCCATGTCTGAGATCGTATGCGGCGGCTGCTTCCGCCGCTGCCGCCTGGCCGAGGGACGGGTCGGCGTCTGCCATGCGAGAAAGAATGAAAACGGGAAAAACATCTGCCTGAATTACGGGAAGATCACCGCGGCCGCGCTCGACCCGATCGAAAAAAAGCCGCTTGCCCGGTTTTACCCGGGCAGCCGGATCCTCTCGATCGGCAGCTTCGGCTGCAACCTGCGCTGCCCGTTCTGCCAGAACGACACGATCTCCTGCGCGGATGAAAATTCCGTGCCCTGGCAGAGGCAGGAACCGGAGGAGCTGGCCATCCGGGCGGAGAGCCTGCGCGGAAAGGGAAACATCGGTCTGGCTTTCACCTACAACGAGCCGATGATCGGCTGGGAATTTGTGCGCGACACCGCGCGCGAGGTCAGAAGGCGCGGCATGAAGAATGTCGTCGTCACGAATGGCTCGGTTTCGCTCCCGGTGCTGGAGGAGGTCCTGCCGGAGATCGACGCGTTCAACATCGACCTCAAGGGTTTCACCGAGGCGTGGTACCGCAGGCTCGGCGGCGATCTTGGAACGGTGCAGGCGTTTATCCGCGAGGCCGCGAAGCGTTCGCATGTTGAGCTGACGACGCTCGTCGTGCCGGGGGAGAACGACAGCCCGGCGGAAATGCGGGAACTTTCGGCATGGGTGCAGTCGGTGGATCGCGCGATCCCGCTGCACATCACGCGCTTTTTCCCGCGCCATTTCATGACCGACCGCGCTCCGACCGACATAGCCCGCCTGTACGAGCTGGCTGACATCGCGAAAGAGCGCCTGGATTTCGTCAGGATCGGGAACATTTAATCTTATTGGCTGCGGAACAGACGGAAATCCCGGAAAAAAGCGCCCCGAAACAAAATGGTTTCGGGGCGCTTTTGATTGCGGAATCAGTCGGTGTTTTCTATTTTGCGGCATTCCGGCAGGCTGAGCCGGCTTGCCGCCTCGCGTACAGGTAGAAGAACAGCACCATGAACAGTTCGCCGGCCATGCTGATGAAGAAGATCAGATCCGTATTTCCGGTCGCCGGGCCGACGGCGGAAAAGAAGAACATCAGAAAGCCGGAGAGGAACAGGTGGGGCGTCTTCTGCCGGATCCAGACGTAAATGCCGACCAGCATCAACGGCACAACCGTGCCGAAGGACAGCATGCCGTTGATCAGGTGCGCCCAGGCCGGCGTTCCGCTGCCGGAGGCGTACCGGGTGACGCCGGCGATCTGCTGGAGCACCAGCTCCGTGGCGAAGCCCTCCGCAATGCCGAGCGCGGTGAGCACTAAGGTGAAGACCCAGACGACGGTGCGCGGCGTTTTCCTGAGCTCCAGCGCATAGGCGCAGATGGGGAATATGAGCGGGATCAGCGCGCCGTGGCTGACATAGCGCAGCCGGCTGATTGCAGCCAGGGCTGCGCCGCCGGGAAGAATCTCCCCGAGCGACAGGATAAGCGAATCATAGAACAGGCCGATCGTGATGAGCCCCATCAACAGAAAGATCGGCCGGTGGTTTTTACGGTATTGCGCCATGAACAGAAGGAGAAACGCGAGGTGGAACGCGGTGAACACCCAGAGCAGAACCGGGCAGAGGGACAGCAGGAGAGAACGCATCGATACCGCCTCCGAACAAAATAAGTATGCGCAAGGCATCCGACACCCATAGTTTACCATGAAAACCAGGGTTCTGCAACAGGAGAATTCACAAAAATTTACAGTTCCGGAGAGCGCGAAAAAAGGACCCGGGAGACTTGGAAGCTCCCGGGTCTTGCTGCGGCTGACGAGGAAAACCGGAATTTCGGACGCCCGGAACGGGACAGCCGAAACGATCGGACAGGCGGCACCGGTTCCAGGCGCAGAAATCCGTTCAGGCGGAAAGCAGACTGTTCACACAGTTGGCTGCGGAGATGCCGGTCGATAGATCCATGGAGGCGAAGTCCGTGGTGACGCCTGCGTCGGAGAGCGCGTCCTTCATGCTGGCGGGATCGGCTACCAGCTTCTGCGCGTCCTCATAGATCTCGTCCCAGTTGGCTTTCAGTGTATCCTTTTTATCGGCGTCCAGCGCGTCGTACCATTTCTGGATATCGTCGCCGATGGCCTTTACGTTCGTCTCGCTCATGTTCTTCGCGGAGAACGAAACAAGCTCGGATGCAGCGCTGATGGCCTGCAGACTGCTGCCGGACGTTCCGGATTCAAAGCTGCAGCAGGCGTCCAGCGCGTCAGTCAGCTCCTGTTCGGAATATTCCGCCGCCTGAGAGGCCGACGAGGCGCTCTGTGCGGAGGAAGAACCGCTGGCAGAGGTCTCCGCAGACTGCGATGAGGAGGCATCCCCTGATTGCGCCGGGGTGGTATTTGAAGACTGTTCCGAAGAGGCAGCCGCCGAACTCTGCGAGGACGTGACGGCGGAAGCCGACACGGCTGCCGAGCTGCTGCTGGCGCTCTTCGATTTGGCGCAGCCCGTCAGTAAAGTCAGGCAGAGCGCTGCGGCAAGTGCCAGACACAGAAACATTCTCTTTTTCATCATAAACCGCTTCTTTCTGAAATCCCGCCGTCCGGCGTGCTTCCAACGTTTCGTGCGTCAGTATAGCTCCGCGCGGGCTTCACATCAATGCATTTTCCGTGAATTTATTGTGACGGGACTGTGGCGGCACGATCTCCCAGAAAAGGGAATTGCGCTGCGGGCGGAAAAACCGGTCGATTTCGCGGGCAAAAAGAAAACCCGGAAGCTGTTGAAGCTTCCGGGTTTACTTTCTGGTGCGCGAGGCGGGACTTGAACCCGCATGTCCGTAATGGACACTAGAACCTGAATCTAGCGAGTCTGCCAATTCCACCACTCGCGCATATCCGCGGTCTCACGACTGCTTGCATATATTAACATATCGGCTTTTCGTTGTCAAGAAGTTTGTCCAAAAAATCATCTTCCTGCCGCCCGGTTTTGCCCGGGCGGCAGGATGGAAAATCACGCCTGATAGAGGTAGCTGTACTTGCCGCGGATCGTGAGGATCAGCGTCTCGAGCTCGGCGGGAAGATCGTTGGGCTTCGAGAGATCGTATTCCCTGACGTCCGCCATGCGCACCAGCACGCGGTCGCCGCCCAGGAACAGAACGCCGGCGTTCGTGCTTTCGTCCATATCCTGCTTCGTCTGGAAGACGGTGAACTTGTCGTGGCAGGGCTCGGAGGCGTACGGGCAGAAGTGCGTGCAGTTGCCGCACTCATTGCACATCTTGTCGATGTGGACGATCTGGTGCCGGCCGTCGGCCAGCACGATGGACACGTTCGCGCGGTTCGGGCAGGAGTCGACGCAGTTCTCGCACACGGTGTTGCAGTCGAGGCAGCGGCTGCCCTCGCAGCAGGCGTCCTTCGCCATCTTGAGAATGCCCTTCTTTGCGGCGGCGTCGGCCTTGGTCACATAGGCGGCTGCGGGGATCTCATATTCGTGCGGCTTGCCGATCACGATCTCGGCGAAGGCGGCCGCGTCGGCAATGCCCTCGACCACGGTCGCGGGGCCGCGATGCGCGTCGCCCGCGCACCAGACGCCCTCGACGTTCGTCTGGAAGGCGGGGCCCTTCTTCTCCAGCGCGATGCCGTTGTCGGCCATCAGCTTGTCGTCGACCTTTTCGCCCACAGCGGAGACAACCAGATCGCAGGGGATCGTGAAGGTCTCGCCGCTGGGCACGGGGGAGCGGCGGCCGGAGGCGTCCGGCTCGCCCAGGACCATCTTTTCGCAGGTCAGAACGCCGTTTTCCTGCTTGACCGGCGCGGCCAGCTCGACAAACTGCACGCCCTCGTCGATGGCGAGCTGCAGCTCGTGCTCGTCGGCGGGCATGTACTTCTTGGTGCGGCGATAGAGGATCGTGGAGGAATCCGCACCCATGCGCCTGGCGACGCGGGCGGCGTCCATCGCGGTGTTGCCCGCGCCGACGACGACCACATGGCCGGACAGGCAGGGCTTGACCTGCTCCTTGAGCTCCTTCATCCAGCCGATGACGCCCACGACGTTGCCGGGGATGTCCAGCCGGCCGGCCTTCCAGGCGCCGGTCGCCATGAGGATGTGCGTGTAGCCCTGCTTTTTCAGCTCCTCCACAGAGGGAGCGGGCGCGCCGCACTTGACGCAGACGTGGTATTTTTCCATGAGCGCGACGTCCTTGTCGATCGCCTCGTCGGAGATGCGGAACGCCGGGATGACGTAGCGCGGTACGCCGCCGAGCTTCTGCTCGCGCTCGAAGATCGTGGTGTCGATGCCGGCGCGGCCGAGGAAATAGGCCGCGGCGATGCCGGTCGGGCCGCCGCCGATGATCGCGGCCTTCTTGCCGGGCACGCGCTCGGGCACGCGGATGGAGGCCATGAGGGCGCTGTAGCCGCGCTCGGCCGCGATGAGCTTCGTGTCGCGGATATGGACGGACTCGTCGTAGAAGCTGCGGGTGCACTTGTTCTGGCAGCGGTGCGCGCAGATGGTGCCCGTGATGAAGGGCAGCGCGTTCTTTTCGGTGATGAGCTTCAGAGCCGGGCCGTACAGGCCCTTGCGGCAGAGCTCGATATACTCGGGGATGTCCTGGCTGATGGGGCAGCCGCCCTTGCAGGGCGCGACAAAGCAGTCGATCCAGGGCACATGCTCCGTGGACTTGCGCTCGGGCAGCGGCTTGATGGGCTTGAGATGATGATAGTCCGAATGGCTGGCCGCGCTGAGGGCCGAGATCGCGGCGGAATCGGTGCCGGAGAAGCGCTCGTACGGCAGCTTCTCGACCTTTTCGACCATCTGGTGCAGGCGGTTGTAGCCGCCCGGTTTCAGAATCGTGGTGGCGACGGTGATCGGCCAGATGCCGGCCGCGAACAGCTTGTCGCAGTTGAAGTATTCGGCGCCGCCCGCAAAGGAGATGCGGAGTTTGCCGTCGAACGCGCGGGAGATGCGGCTGCACATTTCGATCGTGAGCGGGAAGAGCGCGCGGCCAGACATGTACATCTCGTTTCCGGGCAGCTCGTTTCGCGTGGTGTCGACCGGGAAGGTGTTGGAGAGCTTGAGACCGAACTCCAGTCCGTTCTGGTCGGCCAGAGCCTGCAGGCGATGGAACATCGGCACCGCGTCCGCCCACTGCAGATCCTCGTTGAAGTGGTGCTCGTCGAAGACGATGTAGTCGTAGCCCATCGAGTCAAGCACGGTGCGGGCGGTCTTGTAGCCGAGAATGGTCGGGTTGCACTTGACGAAGGTGTGCAGGTGCTTTTCCGTGATGAGATAGGAGGCGATGCGCTCGATCTCCTGCGGCGGGCAGCCGTGGAGCGTCGAGACGGTGACGCTGCGGGAGACGCGCGGCGAGATGGAGGCGATGAAGTCCTTTTCCTCCGGGAAGAGCTCGGTCAGCACCGCGAGGCACTCGCCGAACTGCTCGGTCTTGCGGGCGTCCATCATGCCGTCGATGTAGGTGTTGACCTTCTCGCCCTTGATGCCGTCGAGATCGTAGCCGACGGACATGTTGAACACGAAGCCGTCGGGATCGCCGAAGCCGTAGACCCTGGAGAGAACCTTGAGCGCGCACCAGGCCTTGATATATTCGTTCATGGCCTGCGGAACGGTCAGCTCGGTCGACCACTCCTGGTTGTAGCCCTCGTCGTTCGCGAGGATGCAGGGACGGGGGACGCAGACGGCCAGATCATGGCCGTCCATCTTCTGCACGGTCTTGACCTCAAAGAAGCGGGCGCCCGCGGTATAGGACGCGATGATGTTCTGCGCGAGCTGGCTGTTGGGGCCGGCGGCGGGGCCGAACGGCGTCTCGATGCGCTCGCCGAAGATGGGCAGAGACTTGCCCGAGGCGAAATACTTTTTGCGGACGCCGAAAATATCGCCGGATTCGGCGTATTCGGTGACGATCCAGTTCATCAGGGAGCGGAAGGGGATCGGATACATTTTTTCAGACATGGCGTTTACCTCCTGCCTTTTCTTCCATCAATATTCGCGGTGGTTGAGTGCGCCCCAGAGCTTCTTGGCGGACTCCAGGATGTGCGCGTTTTCCGCTTCCTCGTCGATGCCGACGAGCTCGCGGTCCTTCATAAGCAGCTTGCCGTTGGCGATGGTCGTGCGGCAGAGCTTGCCGGTCATGCCGAACAGGATGTGGCCGTCGATATTCTCGTCGGAGAACGGGGTGTACGGCTTGTAGTCCATCACGATGACGTCGGCCGCCGCGCCCTTTTTGAGCACGCCCAGCTCGTCCGGGAAGTACTTGGCGCCGATTTTGGCGTTGTTCTTGAAGAGCATGTCCGTGACCTCGCACCAGGCGACGTTCGGCAGGCAGGCGTTCAGGCGCTGCACGCAGAGCGCGGCCTTGAGGGACTCGATCATGTCGTTCGTCCAGGCGTCGGTGCCGAGGCCGACCAGAATGCCGTTCTTTGTGAGCGGGAGCACGGGGCAGACGCCGACGGCGTTGGACATGTTCGATTCGGGGTTGTTGACGACCATGGTATGGGTGTTTTTAATGAGCTCGATCTCCGCCGGATTCACATGGATGCAGTGGCCGAGGATGGTCTTCTCGCCGAGGATGCCGTGGTCGTGCAGGCGCTGGACGGGGCGGCGGCCGTAGTTCTGCAGGCTGTCGTAGACGTCGTTCATGCCCTCGGAGACGTGGATGTGATAGCCGGTGCGGCCGTTGTTGGCCTCGACCATGCGGTCGAAGGTCTTGTCGGAGATCGTGAAGAGCGCGTGGCCGCCGAACATGGCGGCAAGCATCGGATCCTTTTCCTTTTCGCAGTGGGTGATCCAGTCGGCATTCTCCTTGATGGCCTGCAGGCACTTCTCCTCGCCGTCGCGGTCGGAGACCTCATAGCACAGGCAGGAGCGAATGCCGAACTTCTTGGCGGATTCGCCGATCTGGAACAGAGAGCCGGGGATCTCGCAGTAGGCGGCGTGGTGATCGAAGATCGTCGTGACGCCCTGCTTGATGCAGTCAATGTAAAGGGCGTCGGCCGAAGCGCGGGAGCCCTCGAGCGTCAGCTTGCGGTCCATGGCCCACCACGTTCCGTCGAGCACCTCGTAGAAGGTCGTGGGGTTGTTGCCGACGATGGACAGGCCGCGCGCCAGCGCGGAGTAGATGTGCGTGTGGGCGTTGATGAAGGCGGGCATGATGACGCCGCCGCGGGCGTCGATGCGCTCGGCCTGCGGATATTTGGACCGCAGCGCGGCCTCCTCGCCGACCTCCAGAATCTTGGTGCCCTCGATGGCGACGGCTCCCTTTTCATAGTAGCCCTTCGCGCTGGGATCGCGGGTGATCACGCGGCCGTTTGTCAGTAAATACATGCTGCATCCTCCTTTAATTGACGAAAAGACATTTCCCGGTGAACAAAAAGTGTTTCAAATCCGGGAGGATTTGAAACACTCAAGCGGTTGGCTGAGTGATAGTTGAAGCCCGTGCGCGAAGCACTTCGTTGCAGCTACCAGTCTTAAATTGTATCTTTATTATAAGCCAGACCTAAAAAATTTTCAATGGGATGAAAAAAGATTTTGAACCCATAAAATCCACAAACTTTTGCCCCGGTTTTTGAGCAGTTTGAGACTAGACCGTCTCCAGATAACGCCGGCAGACCGCGCGGGCCTCGGAGGCGGTCTTCCCCTCGTCGATGCCGGTCAGCTGCCCGTGGCGGACCGTGACGCGGCCGTTCACGACGGTGTAGTCGACGGGCCCGCGTACGCCGACCGTGGCCAGCACGGAGGCGGGATCGCTGCAGGCGCCGACAAGCTCAAGCCGCCGGGAGTCGATGAGGAACAGATCGGCGCACTTGCCGGCCTCGAGAGAGCCGATGTCGCTGCGGCCGAGCAGACGCGCGCTGCCGCGCGTCGCCATTTTCAGAACGCCGTAGCCGGAGGGGGCCTTCTTGCTGGAATTGAGGCGGTGGAGCAGGTACGCCACGCGCAGCTCCTCCATGAGGCTCGAGCCGTCGTTGGAGGCGGAGCCGTCCACGCCCAGGCCGACCGGCACGCCGAGCGCCAGCATCTCGGGGATGCGCGCGATGCCGGACGAGAGCTTCATATTGGAAATCGGGCAGTGGCAGACGCCGGTGCCGGTCTCGGCGAGCAGGCGGAGCTCCTCGTTGTTGAAGTGGATGCCGTGCGCGAACCAGACGTCCGGGCCGACCCAGCCGAGCTTTTCCATGTACGCAAGCGGGCGCAGCCCCTCGCGCGCGAGCAGGTAGTTCTCCTCGTCCTTCGTTTCGCACAGGTGGGTGTGCAGGCGCACGCCGTACTGCCGGGCGAGGATGGCGCTCTGCCGCAGCAGCTCCTCCGAGACGGAGAACGGCGAGCAGGGAGCCAGCGCGACCTGGTGCATGGAGCCGAACGACGGATCGTGGTAGGCCTCGATCACGCGGGCGCTGTCAGCCATAATTTCGTCGACCGTCTGCACGACGCTGTCGGGCGGCAGCCCGCCGTCCTTTTTGCTCAGATCCATGCTGCCGCGCGAGGCGTGGAAGCGCATGCCGAGCTCGTCGGCCGCGCGGAACTGCGCGCCGAGCAGATCGCCCGCGCCGAAGGGGAAGACGTAGTGGTGGTCGAAGCAGGTCGTGCAGCCGTGCTTCATGAGCTCTCCCATGCCGGTGAGCGAGGAGAGCCGGATCACGTCCAGATCGAGATTTTTCCAGATCTCGTAGAGCGTCGTCAGCCAGTCGAACAGCTCCATGTTCTGCACCTGCGGCAGGTTGCGCGAGAACTGCTGGTACAGGTGGTGGTGCGTGTTGATAAGACCGGGATAGCAGAGCATGCCTCGGCCGTCTATCATCTCGTCGGCGGATTTCTGAAGATCCGCGCCGATTTCACGGATTACGCCGTCCTCGCAGTAGAGGTCGACGTGCTCAAGCACGCGGTCACGGTCGTCGCAGGTGACGAGACTTTCGATATTCTGAATGAGAAGCGTTCCCATGGCAAGGCCTCCAAAGTCGGATTTTTAAAAAGTATAAGCCAAGGAGGAGAAAAAAGCAACCGGCATTGCGGCGGGCCGGTCTTGCCGGCAGGGGACGTGGAAACGTCCAAAGGCCCGGAGAGCGGGCGGAAAGGGAACAGACAAAAAAGGATAAAAAAATTCCAGGGTCGTCACCCTGGCATTCTTCCATCGCTCTGCTGCATTGTTATCGGTCGCTCACAGAATAATCGCTGTTGTTCCCAAAGATCATGTCGTCGATGTCTTCAATCTTATTAACCATAGTTTCTCCTTTCTATCAATGATAATTATATTATAGCAGAAATCCGGCGGAAAGAAAGAGGGAATACCCAACAAAAATCACCGGGGGAAACCTCCCCAAAACCGGTCAGATTGACATAATACCGGGGAGAATCTCCCTCAGGAGTCCGGGCATGCCTGAGTCCCTTCCCAAGAGCCCGAGCGCAGAGAAGGGCGATTGGCGATAGAGCAACCATATTTAAAAATAGAAACAGACTTTGATTTTGCATCAAAGTCTGTTTCTGGTACGCCAGAAGTCTGCAAGAAAAACATGCCGGCGGCATGTTTTTCGCGGCAGAGTCCCTTCCCAAGAGCCCGAGCGAAGAGAAGGGCGATTGGCGATAGAGCAACTATGTTCAAAAATAGAAACAGACTTTGATTTTGCATCAAAGTCTGTTTCTGGTACGCCAGAAGGGACTCGAACCCCCGACCTACTGGTTCGTAGCCAGTCACTCTATCCAGCTGAGCTACTGGCGCATACCACGCTTTCGCGCTCAACTATACTAACACGCCGCCCGGAAAAATGCAAGTGCTTTTTTTGATTTCTCACAGATATGTACCGGGCGCTTCCGCGCCCGGCTGCGGTCAGTTGGAGGAACCCAGAGACTGTACGGCCTTCTCCGCTTCGTTCCGGATGGACTTCGCGGCCTTGTCTGCCGTCTGGTACACCTCCGAGTTTTTCGGCAGCATGAGCGTGCCGAGCGCGCCGACCGCGACGCCCAGCGTCACGGTCGCCAAAAAGGATTTTACCTGCATGTTTTTCATCTCCTCCCGCATTAGCATTCCACCGCCGCGGCAAACTAGCAGCGCCAAGTTCTGACAGGCATACCCCCAAATCTTGTGAGATTCGGCCTGTTCAAAGCATATATTTTGTGTTATAATAAAAAAAACTGAGATAGGAGCCGTTGCTATGTCCGTGGATGTGCTGCAGTCGAAAATCCGTAAAATGAAGAATCCGACCATGGTCTGTCTCTGCCCGTCGTATGATGATCTGCCGGAAGAGATCCGCCGGGAAGCGGCGGAACAGTACGGCCAGACGCTGAAAGCCGCCGCGGAGAGCCTGCGCGTCTTCTCCTTCGGCATTCTCGACGCGCTGGCCGAGCTGGTGCCGGCCGTCAGCGTTGAAAGCGGCTGCTACCTTGCCCTGGGGCGGGACGGCGCGGCCGCAATGGAGGACGTTCTGGCTTACGCGGCGAAAAAGGGCTACTATGTCCTGCTCAACGCCATGCGCGCCGACATCGGCAGCGCGGCGGAAAACCTGGCGCAGGCCTGCTTCGGCGGGATCGCTGTGGGGGATAACCGCTTTGCGCCGTATGCCTGCGACGGCATCCTGCTGAACGGCTATCTCGGGGGCGACTCCGTGAGACCCTTCACACAGTTCTGCGCGAACGGCAAAAACGTCTTTCTGATCGCGCGCAGCTCCAACAAGTCCGCGCGCGAGGTGCAGGACCTTATTGCCGGCGACCGGCTCGTCTATCAGGTGATCGCCGACCTCGCCATGCGCTGGAGCATCGATCTGTTCGGCAAAAACGGCTATTCCGAGATCGGCCTTGCGGTCGGCGCGACGAATCCGCGCGTCCTGCAGCGGCTGCGCGAAAAATACGACCGCCTCTTTTTCCTGGTGCCCGGCTACGGGGCGCAGGGCGGCCGGGCGGCCGATGCCGCCGCGGCGTTCGACAAGTTCGGCCACGGCGCCATTGTCATGGCCGGGCGGAGCATCCTGAACGCGTGGAAAAAGCAGGAATCTGACGGAAAGGACTATCAGGCTCAGGCGCGCGAGGCCGCTCTGCGGATGCGCGAACAGCTTCTGGGCTATGTGACTGTGATCTGATATGACGACCATTTACCTGATCCGGCATGCGGAGGCGGAGGGCAACGTGTTCCGGCGCATCCACGGCCAGTACAATTCACTCATCACGCAGAACGGCCTGCGGCAGATCCGGGCTCTCCAAAACCGGTTTGAGGACGTCCCGGTCGACGCCGTCTACGCGAGCGACCTGTACAGGACCTGCAAGACGGCCGAGTCTGTTTATCTGCCCAAAAAGCTCGAGCTCCGGCGCGACCCGCGCTTCCGCGAGGTGGCGCTCGGCGTGTGGGAGGACACTCCGTTCGGCTACCTTGAAAAATTCGAGCGCGAGGATATGTGGGCGTTCAACCACGATCCCCTGAACTGGCACGTCGAGGGAAGCGAGACCTACGCCGAGTATACGGGCCGCTTCCTGGAGGCGCTCAGGCAGGCCGCCGAGGAAAACGACGGTCGGACCATCGCCGTCTTTACCCACGGCTGCGTGCTGCGCGGCGTGCAGTTCATTCTGTCCGGGCAGGAAACGGTGCCGTACTGCGACAACACCGCCGTCTCGCTTCTGCATTACAGCGGCGGGCGGTTCGAAATCGAATATCTGAACGACAACACGCATCTGGACGAGTCCATTTCCACGTTTGCACGCCAGAAATGGTGGCGGGAAAAGAGCGATACGCCCGATCACAACATGTGGTTCCGGACGGTGGGCGACGACGAGAAGACCTTCATGCGCCTGTGCCAGTCGGCCGAGAAATACGTCGGCGGGGGAGAGACGGACCCCAACCAGCTCTATGAGGACTCCATCCTCAACGCGTTCTGGGATGCCCGGGCCAATGCGTTCGCCATGCTGGGCGACCGCGTGGCGGGCGTCGTGCAGCTTTCGCCCGCACGGTACATGAGCGAAAACATCGGTTATGTCTCCTTCCTCGCGATGGAGGAATCCGAGCGCGGCAAGACGCTCGGCATCCAGCTTCTGGGCTACGCCGTCAGCTATTACCGCAAAAAGCAGCGCGACAGGCTGCGGCTGTCCGTGTCGTGCGAAAACGAGGCGGCGCTCCGCTTCTTTGAAAAATACGGGTTCTCCCGGCTGTCCGGCCCCGCGCCGGAGGAGAACCGCATCGTTCTAGAGAGAAGCATCGCCGTAAAATAAAACAGCAAAGCACCCGCCTGCGTTTTGCAGGCGGGTGCTTCTCTGTTTTGCGGGCGTCCGGGGGTTCGTTATCGGCCGCCCGCCATGCCGGTTCCGCGCGGAACGGAGCCGGCGCTGTGCGTCCCGCGGCCGGCGCCGGTCGTGCCGTGCGTTGTGTCGCCGCGGGTTCCGGATGTTCCGCGGGTCGTGCCGCCGCGCGCGGTGCTTGTTCCGTGCGTTCCGGCGGCGCTGCCGGGTTTGTCGCCTGCGTAGGGTTGGTAAGACGGGTCGGCTGTGCCGTAGCGCGCTTCGCCGTCCGCCGAGGCGCGGCCGCTGCAGCCGGACAGAACGCAGAGCAGCAGCACAGCCGCCAGAATAAGGACAATGAGACGTTTCATGTTGAAATCCTCCTGCAAACAGATCTCCGGGACCTTGCATGGCCATAGTATCTGCCGAAGCGGCCGCAATATTCCGCCAAAATCTGCCGCCCGCGGGAAATGTGCGCAATAAATAAAAATCGCGGCACCGGATTGATTATTTGCCGGTTCCTTTGTATAATATTTGCAGCTTTTGAATAAAGGAGAATCTTCCATGAAAAGACTGACTGTGAAAAAGGGCGCGCAGTGCATGGCATGCCTGGAGTGCGTGCGCGCTTGCTCGACCGCCTTTTATAAGGAGTTCCATCAGGACAAGTCCTGCATCAAGATTGTGGAGCGCAACGGCGCCGTGAAGCCGATGGTCTGCGTCCAGTGCGGCAAGTGCGCGAAGGCGTGCGAGTTCGGCGCGATCACGCAGAACGCGAAGGGCGTGTATATGATCAACAAGAAGCTCTGCACGGGCTGCGGCAAATGCAAGGACGCCTGCCCGTTCGGCGTTCTCGTGAAGACGGAGGATTCGCCCACGTCGTCCAAGTGCATCGCCTGCGGCATCTGCGCGAAGGTCTGCCCGATGGAGATTCTGGAAGTCGTCGAACAGTAAACAATCAAATCCCTCCGGTCTGCGAAGACCGGAGGGATTTTTTCAGGAGCGGATCAGACCTTCCAGCAGCAGCTCGCCCTGCCGCACCATGACGTCCGCCAGATCATAGCTTCCGTCGTAGATGCACCAGTCGAAGCAGACGCCGCGGAGCGTGATGAAGATGGTGCGCACACAGTCCTCGATGGCAAGAGAAGACGGCAGAACACCGCTGCGCCGCCCGTTTTCCAGGATCAGCTCCAGCGTGGCCTGCATGGGACGGTAATCGGAGAACCAGGCGTTCTCCGGGTTGTAGAGCACGCGCATGGACTCAAGCCCCGTGTCGATGTTGAGCTGCGCATAGGCCAGCACATATTCCCGGTATTGCATGCGGAAATCCAGGCCCTGGATGCGCTTGTAGAGATCGTTGCCGAAATAATGGTCGGAATTGTGGAAAAAGTGCTGCAGCAGATCGCTTTTTGACTCGTAATACAGATAAAACGTGGCGGGGGAGACGTGCGCTTTCGCGCAGATGCCGCGGATCGTCGCGCCCTGATAACCGACTTCCTTCATAATGGACAGCGCTGACTGAAAGATTCGTTCTTTGGTCAGCGCTGATTTTTTGTAGCTCGACTTTGACTGCAGCATGCAAAGGCCTCCCATCCGCAAGAATTGATTGTATTCTATCACAGAAACCGAATCCTGTCAGTAATTTTGCGCGCTGTCCATTGTCAGAATCTAAAAAATCAATTCCCAGAATCTGTGCAGGACGATGAATTTTATCAGGACGGCCGCCTTTTACAGAAACAGGGGATTGACAAACAGGCGGGAAGGGAATATCTTGAAGATGAAAACTGAACATGTTTAGTTTTCAAAGAAAAGAAATGAGAAGAGAGTTAGGGAGGGTTATTTATGGCAGAGGATCAAAAAGCTGTCAAAGCGGAACCCAAGCAAAAGAAGTCCCTGTCGAATGCGCTGAAGTACTTCTTCGGCGTCGGCGACTGCGGCTTCGTGCTGATGAGCAACATTGAGACATTCTATTTCATGACGTTCCTCACGGACGTTGCCGGTTTTGCCGTCGGCATCGCCGCGGCCATCAACTCGGTATTCTCCATCATCGACGCCTGCCTGTCCTGGATCTACGGCGGCATTCTGAACGGCACCAAGGCCAAAAAATGGGGCCGCTACCGCTCGTGGCTCATCCTGACCCCGTGGATCGTTCCCTTTATCTTCGCGTTCCAGTTCGTCCGGCTGGGGGACAACGAGATACTCTCCGCCGTTATCATCGTCATTGCGGCGGTCGTCTCCCACGTGATCTGGAACATCGGCTATGTCGCCAACGCGACGCTTGTCAACGTCGTCGGCAATACGCCGGATGAGAAGGCTACGCTGGCCTCCTCCCGCGCGACCTGGAACAATATCGGCGGCCTGCTGTTCTCCTATCTGGGCCTGCCGCTCGCCACGCTTCTCGGAGGATTTATCGGCGAAAAGAACATGTATGCGGGCGCCGCGTTCTGCCTGGGCATTCTGATGGTCGCCGGCTACTTCGCGCATTTCAAGATGACCGAGGGCTACGAGGCCATTGAGGCCGCGGATGCGCCGAAGGCCGTTAAAAAGAAGATCACGGTACGCGAAATGTTCGCGTCTCTCTTCAAGAACCCGCAGCTCATCATCCTCATGCTGGCCGATCTCGCCAAGTGGTGCGTGAAGTTCGTCACCGCCGCCTCCGCAATCTATTATTTCCGTGACGCGATCGGAAATCCCGGCCTGATGAAGCCGTACCTGCTGTGCATCGCGCTGGGCGCCATCATCGGCGCGTTCATCATGCGCTACCTGGCCAGGAAGCTTTCCTCCCGCACGTCCATGATTATCGCTTATTTTGGCATGGCGATCTTCCTGGCCGCCATTTACTTCGGCTATGCCAGCCCGTATCTGGTCATCGGCCTGATGACCGGCGCGCAGTTCTTCTACGGCATCGCTTTTGCGGCCTCGCCCGCGCTCTACGCCGATACGGTCGTCTATACCACTTACAAGACCGGTTCGGACGCCTCCGGCTGGATCATGGGCCTGCAGAACCTGCCGCTCAAGATCGCCATCTTCCTGCGCGGCGCGATTCTGACTGCCTGCCTCGCCGCCGTCGGCTGGAAGACCGGCGTGGTGCTCGAGGGCACGGCCCGTCAGGGCATGACCATCGCGTTCGCCCTGGTTCCCGCCATCTTCTGCTTTGTCGGCGCGCTGCTGCTGATTTTCGGCTTCCGCATCACCAAGGAGAAGGTCGTAGAGTACCAGGCCGCGATCGACGCCAGAAAATAATCCGACAGCCATCCCCGGGGCTCCAGGGCTCCGGGGAACGTCCATAAAATTATCTAGGAGGAAATCAACATGTTATCTGCCAAGCAGAATTTTCTGGAGACCATCAAGCCGGACGGCAAGCCCGACCGCCTTGTCGAACAGTTCGAGGGCACGACCTTCGTGCCCGTGAGCGCCGTGAGCTTTTATGAGAGAGGCGCGCGCCGCCCCGGCATGCCGCCCACGCCCGACCGCTTCGGCACCACGATCCTGTGGCCGGAAAACCAGATCGCCGCCATGCCGCACGTGACGGACGACAACAAGCCCGTACCCGATGTGACCGAATGGAAAAAGACGCTCGTCATCCCGAACCTCTTTGAGGTCTGCGGCGATCCGAAGCTCTGGGAGCCGTATGTGGAGAAGGTCAATTCGATCGATCGCAGCCAGACGCTCGTCATGGCGTTCATGCCGACCGGTGTGTTTGAGCGGCTGCACTTCCTCATGGGCTTTGAGGACACGCTTGTGAACCTGCTGGCCGAGCCGGACGATATGAAGGAGCTCTGCGACGCCGTCGGCGAGTACCGCTATCAATACGCGAAGATGATCGTCGACTACATGAAGCCGGACATCATCATGAGCCACGACGACTGGGGCTCCAAGAAGTCCCTGTTCATGAGCCCGGACACCTGGCGCGAATTCATCAAGCCGACCTACGTGAAGCAGTACGGCTACATGAAGGAGCACGGCGTCATCGTCATGCACCACGCCGACTCGTTTATGGAGCAGATCGTCGAGGACATGGTGGAGCTCGGCATCGACATCTGGCAGGGCGTTCTGCCGGAGAACGACATCGTGAAGCTGCAGAAGCAGCTGCACGGCAGAATGACGCTCATGGGCGGCATCGACGCCTCGATCGTCGACCGCAAGGATTCGACCGAGGAGATCATCCGCGCGGAAACCCGCCGCGCCTGCGAGACCTACGCGCCCGGCGGACACTATATGCCCTGCATCACCTACGGCGGCCCCGGCTGCCTGTTTAAGCACGTCGATCCCATCATTGACAGCGAGATCGCCCGCTACAACCACGAAGTTTACAAAATCTGAAGACGCTGCGCTTCGGGGGCGTGTTCGGCACGCCTCCGAAGCACTCTTTATCAGGATGAAAAAAGAACAGACAGAAGCATATCTGAATCGGATCGGCTTTACCGGCGCGCTGAGGCCGGACCGCCGGACGCTCGAGACGCTGATGGAGCGCCATCTGGCCTCGGTGCCGTTTGAGAATCTCGATATCTGGGATCTGCACCGGCCCGTCTCGCTGGAGCCCGAGCGGCTTTTTGAAAAGATTGTCGCAGAGCGGCGGGGCGGCTACTGCTTCGAGCTGAACGGCCTGTTTTACGAGCTGCTGTGCGCGGCGGGCTTCCGCGTCTATCCCGTCGCGGCGCGCATCCTGTGGAGAAAGACCGACCGGCCGCCGCTCACGCATCGGGCCTCGGTCGTGGAGCTGGCGGGGGAGAAGCTGTACTGCGACGTCGGCTTCGGCGGGCCCGGCCCGCAGAGGCCGCTGTTTCTCTGCCCCGGCGTCGTGCAGCGGCAGGGAAACGAACGCTTCCTGCTGCGCAGCGCCGGCGGCGAGCTGGAGATCTGCCGCGTCGAAGATGAGAGGCCGGAGCCGCTCCTCTCGTTCGCCGACCGCCCGTTTGAGGAAGCGGATTTCAGACCGCTCAACTACTACTGCAGCCACAGCACGGATATTTTGTTCGTGCGGCAGCGCGTGGTCAGTCTCCGCGCGGGCCGGGCGCGGTATTCGATCTCCGGCGACCGCCTGACGGTTGAGGACGCGGAGGGCCGCCGTGAGGAAACGCTGGATTCGGCGCCTCTGCTCGAGCAGGCGCTTGCACATTACTTTGGGATCTCAGTCCGCCTTCCGGAGTGAGAGGGGAAAAGGAGCCGCATGATGGAACAGAAATACCCGAATCTCTGCAAACCGATCAAGATCGGCAATGTGACCTTCCGCAACCGCATGTTCTCCGCGCCCATGAGCGGCGCGGACATCGCGCCCGACTGCAGCATCGGCCTGCGCTCAACCTATTTCTACGAAATGCGCGCCAAAGGCGGCGCGGCGGCCGTCACGGTGAGCGAGCTGATCGTGCATCCGGAGACGGACGCCTCGTTCATGTATCATCTGAACCGGACGAATCCGGCCTCCATCCCGAGCTTTACCTACACGGCCGATGCCATTAACCGCCACGGCTGCGTGGCGAGCGTGGAGTTTTCCCACGCGGGCCAGTACGCCGGGACGTATCTGCTCGACAAGGATAAAAAAACGGAGATGGTGCAGTACGGCCCCAGCGACGGCGAGCGCCCCGACGGCATCCCCGTGCGCGCGCTCACGAAGGAGCAGCTGGCCGATATCGTCGATCGCTACCGCGAAACGGCGAAGCTTGCCAAGCTCTGCGGCTTCCGCATGATCATGGTGCACGCCGGGCACGGATGGCTGCTCAACCAATTCCTTTCTCCGTACTTTAACCATCGCACGGACGAGTACGGCGGAAGTCTCGAGAACCGCGTCCGCTTTGTGCGCGAGATCCTGCAGGCTGTGCGAGACGGCGTCGGCCCGGGCTTTCCCATCGAGCTGCGCATGAGCGGCTCAGAGTTCTTCGAGGGCGGCTACGGTCTGGACGAGGGCTGCCGCATTGCGGAGGCGCTGCAGGATCTGGTCGATCTCATCCACGTCTCCGCCGGCTCGTACAAGTACGGCTTTTCCATCACGCATCCGTCCATGTTCCGCGAGCATGGGTGCAACGTGTTCCTGGCCAGGGAGATCAAGAAGCATGTGAACAAGCCGGTCGCCACGATCGGCGGGCTCAACGACCCCGCCATGATGGACGAGCTGATCGGCTCCGGCGCTGTGGACGTCGTCTACATGGGCCGGGCGCTGCTCGCCGATCCGGAGCTGCCCAACAAGGTCATGTCCAACCGAACGGACGAGATCGTGCATTGCCTGCGCTGCTTCGTCTGCATGGCGGAACGCGGCGTCACCTCGACGCGACGGTGCAGCGTCAACCCGCGCATCGGCCGCGAGATGGAGGGCATGGAAGTCGTACCGGCCCGCAAAAAGAAGAAAGTGCTCGTCGTGGGCGGCGGCGTCGCGGGCCTGGAGGCCGCGGTTACGGCCGCGCAGCGCGGGCACGAGGTCGTGCTCTGCGAAAAGACGGGCGAGCCCGGCGGCATCCTCAAGTGCGAACAGGCGATCGACTTCAAATACGAGATGTACGAGCTCGGCCTGACGCTGGCGCACCAGGCGGAGCTCGAGGGCGTGGAGCTCCGCCTCAACACCGAGGTGACGCCCGGCTACGCCGAGCGCGAGGGCTTCGACGCCGTGATCGTCGCGGTCGGCTCCCATCCCATCGTGCCGCCGATCGAGGGCATTCACGGCGAGAACGTCGTCGTGGTCAACGACTATTATCTGCAGAAGGACAGGCTGCCCGCGGGCGACGCCGTCGTGCTGGGCGGCGGCCTCGCCGGCTGCGAGAGCGCCGTGCACCTGGCGCGCGAGGGCCGCAGGGTGCGGCTTGTCGAGATGCTCGATACGATCTGCCGCGACGCCAATATCCGTCACCGTCCGATCCTGCTCGCGGAGCTCGAGCGCCTCGGCGTCGAGATCTGCACCGGCCACCGCGCGCTCAGGATCACGCCGGAGGGCGTCTGGTGCCAGACAAAGGACGGTGAAGAAAAGCTGGTGCCGGGCAGCGGCGTCATCTGCGCGGTCGGCCAGAGGGCCAACACGGACGCCGCGGACGCTCTGCGCGCAAGCGCACCGTTCGTCCGCCTGATCGGCGACTGCGTCCGCCCCGCGAATATCTGTACCGCCGTCTACGAGGGCTACCACGCGGCGCTGGATATCGAATAAGAAAAATGGGGCGCTGCGACAGTTCGCAGCGCCCTGAATTTTTATTGCGCGATTTTCTTCCGCCTGTCCGGCAGCTGGGCCAGGATGATGGCGGCGAGCATCAGCGCGCAGCCGAAAAGCTCCCGCGCGGAGAGGGCCTGCCCGAGGAGCAGCCACCCGAAGAGCGCGGCGAAGAAGGACTCGAAGCTCATGAGCAGGGAAGCCACCGTCGGGTCCGTGTCCCGCTGGCCGAGGATCTGCAGCGTGTAGGCGATGCCGCCGGACATCACGCCGGCGTAGAAGATGGGCAGCCAGCACTGGACGATCGCGCTCCAGGTCGGCTTTTCAAAGATAAACATGCAGACGGCGGAGAAGAAAGAGCAGACCAGACACTGTCCGCAGGCGAGGCGGACGCCGTCCGTAAAGGCCATGGCGCGGTCGATGTAGAGGATCTGCAGGGCGAAGAAGAGCGCGCCCGCGAGCGTCATGAGATCGCCGGGGTTAAAGGACAGGCTGCCGTTCATGCAGAGAAAGTACAGTCCCACGACCGCGAGTCCGACGCCGGCCCAGACGAGCGGCGTGACGCGCTTGCCGAGAAGGATGCCGATGAGCGGCACCAGCAGAATGTAGAGCGCCGTGATGAATCCGGATTTTCCGACCGTGGTATAGAGCAGGCCGAACTGCTGAAAGCTGCTGGCGATAAAGACAAAAGAGCCGCAGATGAGGCACGACAGCAGCGCCCTTTTCCAGGACCGGCGGTCGGTGGGGCGAAAAGGCGTCAGCCTCTTCCGGTCGCAGAGCAGCACGACGGGGAGAATGACGATCCCGGCCAGAAAGAACCGGGTGGCCTGCATCGTGAACGGGCCGACGTACTTCATGCCCTCGCTCTGCGCCACGAACGCCGCGCCCCAGATGATGGCGGTCAACAGCAGCAGAAGGCTGCCTTTCAGCTGTTTGCTCATTTGGATTCCTCGATTGTTTTTTCAAGATTTCTGAATCACGGTAACACCAAACGGCCGGTTTGTCAATGAAAACCGCAGGATGGGCGGGTTGCCAGAAAGCGGCCGGTATGCTATGATAGAGCCAATACATGCAAGAACAGGAGTGAAACCTATGGCCAAGAAAATCCCGGAACGAAATGAGCTAGCCGAGGCCGACAAGTGGGCGCTGGAGGATCTCTATCCCACGAACGAAGCCTGGCAGCAGGATCTGGAGACGATGAAATCGCTCTCCAATGAGATGTCCGGCTATGCCGGCCAGCTCTCCCGTGCGGATAAGCTGCTCGAGTATCTCCGCCTGACCGAGAAAACGGGCGTTTATCTGGAAAAGATCGTCAACTATGCCCAGCGCCGCAGCGACCAGGACACGCGGGACTCCTACTACCAGGGTCTCGTCGGCCAGATGACCAAGGCCTGGGTCGCGCTGGGCGAGAAGACCAGCTTTGAGGTGCCGGAGCTCATCGAAATCTCCGACGAGCAGATGGAGCGCCTCTACCGGGAGCAGCCGGAGCTCGAGCTCTACCGCCGCCATCTGGACAACATCCGCCGCCGCAGAGCGCACATCCTCTCCAAGAGCGAGGAAAAGCTGCTGGCCGCCGCGGGCGAAATGGCCCAGTCGCCGGAGCAGATCTATTCCATGTTCGACAACGCCGACCTCAAATTCCAGCCCGCGGCCGACAAGGACGGCGAGCTGCACCCCGTCACCCAGGGCACCTATATCTCCTGCATGGAGTCGCCCGACCGTGTTTTGAGAAAGAACGCGTTCGAATCCTATTACGCCTCCTACGACAGCTTCCGCAACACCGTCGCGGGCACGCTCTCGTCCCAGGTCAAGCAGCTCGAGTTCTTTGCCAACGCCCGCCGCTACGACACCGCGCTTGACGCCTCGCTTGACGCCACCAACGTGCCGACCAGCGTCTATTACAACCTCATCGAGGCTGTCCACCAGAACATGGACAAGATGTACCGCTACGTCCGCCTGCGCAGAAAGCTCATGGGCGTGGACGAGCTGCACATGTACGATATCTACACGCCGCTCGTGTCCGACGTCGACGTGCACATCCCCTTTGACGAGGCCAAGAAGACCGTCGAGACGGCGCTTGCGCCGATGGGCGAGGACTATCTGCGCATCCTGCGCGAGGGCTTCCAGAACCGCTGGATCGACGTCTATGAAAACGTCGGCAAGCGCTCCGGCGCGTATTCCGCGGGCACGTCCGTGCACCCCTTCGTGCTGCTCAACTACACGGGAACGCTCGACAGCCAGTTCACCCTGGCGCACGAGATGGGCCACGCAATCCATTCCTATCTCTCGACCAGGACGCAGCCCGTCATCTACCGCGACTATGTGATCTTCGTGGCGGAGGTCGCCTCCACCTGCAACGAGGCGCTGCTCATGGAGCATCTGCTCTCCAAAACGACCGACAAGCGCCAGAGAGCGTATCTCATCAACCACTTCCTCGAGCAGTTCAAATCCACGCTCTATCGGCAGACCATGTTCGCCGAGTTCGAGCTGCGCATGGCGGAGCTCAACCGGCAGGGAACCTCGCTCACGGCCGACGTCCTCTGCCAGGAGTACCGCAAGCTCAACGAGCTCTATTTCGGGCCGGACATCGTGCTCGACAAGCAGCTTGAGCTGGAGTGGGCGAGAATCCCGCACTTCTATTATAACTATTACGTCTTCCAGTACGCGACCGGCTACTCCGCCGCCATCGCGCTCTCGCGCCGCATTCTCAAGGAGGGCAAGCCGGCGGTCGACCGCTATCTGGGCTTCCTCTCCGGCGGCTGCAGCAAAAGCCCGATCGAGCTTCTGCAGGGCGCCGGCGTGGACATGACGACGCCCGCCCCGGTCAATGAAGCCCTCGGTCTCTTCGGGCAGCTGCTCGATGAAATGGAAGAGCTGATGCAGTGATGGAAAAGGTCTTTCTGCCCGTGCTGCACAGCTTTGAGAACAACAACGTCTTCACCGGCAGCCTGGGCGAGCTGCGCTACAAGGTCACGCCCATCATCGTCATGAAGACGCAGAAGGAAGTCGATCTCGAGGCCAGCACCATGAAGGGCGAGGTCTGGCACGGTCCGTTCCGCTATGAGAAGAGCACCATCGAGGACGAACGCATCTTCCCGGTCAGCCAGCAGGGCCGGGAGGAGCTGCAGGACTGGATCGACAGCCATCTCGGATAGAAATAAATCGGACTGCCGCCACGCGGCAGTCCGATTTTCACAGCAATTTTTCCATGGGCACGACAACATAACCGTCCGCGGGGCGCTCCGCGCCCGCCTGGGCAAAGCCGTTCCTGAGCCAGAAGGCCTCGCTCTGCGGGTTGCCCTTGGCAAAGCCGAGGCGCACGCGGCACACCCCGGCCGCCTTCAGAGCGCCGCAGCACGACGAAACGAGCCGCGAGCCCTCGCCCCGGCCCTGCCTGGCTGCGTCCAGCATGAAAAAGCCGATATACGCGGTCTTGTCGTCGGGCCAGCCGTCGATCAGATCGAGCACGGCGGCCAGGCTTCCGCCGTCAAAAAAGCCGAGATAGTGCTTGTCCCGCGCCGTCTTCCCGGGCGGCAGCGCGGCCATGTCCGCTCGGATGCCGTCCTCGCTCGGAGGCGGCGGGCAGTGTTCAAAGTAGAGGGGATTACCCTTAAATAGCCGCAGAATCTGCGGCACGTCGTCCTCCAGCAGCGGCCGGACTGTATAGCGGGACGACAGGGACGAGAGCTCCATTGGCGGTTCCTCCGGCTTTTCGTGATTGCACTCATTATAGCAGAGCGGCGGAGAAAAGCCAACCGGAAGTCCCGCTTATGAGCGGAATTAAAGATTGCGATAGCGGTTCGGCCAGATTTCCGTTGCGAAAGTCTGCAAAATGGGCTATGATTTAATTGTTATTTTGCGCAGATATGGAAGAAGGAAGTTATGAATATGAATTACGACGTCATCATCATCGGAGCGGGCCCCGGCGGCATTTTCTCCGCCTATGAGCTGACCAGGCTGGCCCCCGGTCTGAAGATCGCCATTTTTGAATGCGGCAACCCGCTGAACAAGCGCAAGTGCCCGATCGACGGCAAAAAAGTGACACGCTGCATCGGCTGCAAGACCTGCGCCATTATGAACGGCTTCGGCGGCGCGGGCGCGTTCTCCGACGGCAAATACAACATCACGAACGAGTTCGGCGGCACCCTGCACGAGTACATCGGCAAGGAGCGCGCGCTGGAGCTCATGCACTACGTCGACTCGATCAACGTGGCCTACGGCGGAGGAAAGACCAAGCTCTACTCCACGGCTAACTCCGCGTTTAAGACCCAGTGCCTGCGGAACAACCTCCACCTGCTCGAGGCCTCCGTCCGCCACCTGGGAACCGACATCAACTACGAGGTGCTGACCAATCTCTACAATGACCTCAGGGACAAGGTGGATTTCCACTTCCTGACGCCGGTGCGCAAGGTCAGCGTCGTGGACGGCGGCTACGAGATCGTCACGGACAAGGCCACCTATACGGGCGGGAAATGCATCATCTCCGTCGGCCGCAGCGGCAGCAAATGGATGGAGACGGTCTGCCAGGATCTCGACATTCCCACCATGTCCAACCGCGTGGACATCGGCGTGCGCGTCGAGCTGCCGGCTGAGGTGTTCCAGAACATCACGGACGAGCTCTATGAGAGCAAAATCGTCTACAAGACCGAGAAATATCAGGACCTGGTCCGCACCTTCTGCATGAACCCGAAGGGCGCGGTCGTCACCGAGAACACGAACGGCATCGTGACCGTCAACGGACACAGCTACGAGGACCCGGCCAAGCAGACCCGCAACACGAATTTTGCCCTGCTCGTCTCCAAGCATTTCACGGAGCCGTTCAAGGACAGCAACGGCTACGGCGAGAGCATCGCGCGCCTGTCTAACATGCTGGGCGGCGGCGTCATGGTGCAGCGCTTCGGCGATCTTATCCGCGGCCAGCGCACGACCGACAAGCGCCTGGCCAAGGCGTTCGTCACGCCGACCCTCGCGGCCACGCCGGGCGACCTCAGTCTCGTGATGCCGAAGCGCATTCTCGACGGCATCATCGAGATGATCTACGCGCTCGACAAGATCGCCCCGGGCACCGCCAACGACGACACGCTGCTCTACGGCGTCGAGGTCAAGTTCTACAATATGGAGGTCGCCATCGACAGCAATCTCGAGACCGAGCACAAGGGCCTCTTCGTCATCGGCGACGGCAGCGGCGTGACGCACTCGCTGTCCCACGCCTCCGCCAGCGGCGTCTACGTGGCGCGGTATCTGACGGACAATCTGTAAATCCGAAATCAAACAGGCCGGAGCTGCAGAAAACAGCTCCGGCCTGTGTATGGAAGCAGCAAAAAGCCTTGATTTCAAAAGAAATCAAGGCTTATTTGGAGCTGGTGGCCGGACTTGAACCGGCGACCTGCTGATTACGAATCAGCCGCTCTACCAACTGAGCCACACCAGCATCTCAAATTGCTCGGTTATAATAGCACATTAATGTCCGCTAGTCAATCTGTTTTTTTATCTTTCCCGGCGCGGGGTTTTGCTCCGCGCCGGGAAAACCGTCAGACCTGACGGCCCTTTTCCTTCGGATAGACGCAGACGATCCCGTTTTCCTCAAAATACCGCAGCCAGTCCTGCGACGGGCAGACGTTTGTGACGATCACGTCGACAGAGGAGAGCGGGGAGATCTCCACAAACGAGATCTTGTCGAATTTGGTGCCGTCGAGGATCAGGATCCGCTTCTTTGCCGCGCGCATCATGGCCTGCTTGGTGAGCGAATGGAACTCGCTCGAGTCGGTGATGCCGGCCGTGCGGTCGATGCCCTTGCAGGACATGATGACCTTGTCGACGTGATAGGAACGGATCATTTCCTGCGTCTGGCTGCCGATCAGCGCGAGCGACTCGGGCTTCAGACGGCCGCCGGTTGACATAATGGTCCAGCCCTCCATGTTCGAGAGCTCGACGACCAGCTCGACCGAGTTGGTGATAACGGTCAGATCCTTTTTCTCCTTGAGCTTCTTCGCCACATAGAGGGACGTGGAGCTGTCGTCGAGCATCAGATGATCGCCGTCCTCGACCATGTCCGCCACCAGATTTGCGATGGTGTTTTTGGCATCCACGTTGGTCTTGTTTCGGATGGTGTAGGAGAGATCGGTTTTCGTGCTGTTGCCCCAGATCGCGCCGCCGTAGGTCTTTGTAGCGTAGCCGTCCTTTTCCAGCTTGTCGAGATCGCGCCGGATGGTCTCCTCCGTTACATTGTAATGAATCGCAAGCTCGCTGACGAGAACGCGCTGTTCCGCGCGAAGCTTGTTCAGTATCTCGTTTTTCCGTTCGATAGCCAGCATGGAAGTCACTTCCTGAATGTTTGATTTTGATGAGAATGCCACAGAAAACAACATCATTATAGCATCTACCTTTCCTGAAAGCAAGACGTGCGCTCTCAAATCAAACAAAATATCTTATCGCATCGGGGATCGGTTGCAGCGTTTTTCACACAGCCGGGACGGCCCAAAATATGACAAAACAGCTACAGCAAGAAACAAAAATTGCCGCTTCGTACGGTTTAATTTTACAGATTTGATACCATTGTCGAACCATGTAAAAAAATATCTTAAGAAATCGAATTTGGTCTTGAAAAACCAAATCCCGTCTGTTAGATTTAAAGGCGCTGTTTGTTATGTCAATGTTTTATGTAAATCGAAACGAAGCCGGAGCATACTGAAATGGTTTTTTCCAGTCTGATTTTTTTATATATTTTCCTGCCGCTCTGCGTGATCCTGTATTTCGCGCTGCCGGGGATGGAAAAAAAGAACGCGGTCCTCATTGTGTTCAGCCTGCTGTTTTACGCCTGGGGAGAACCGGTGTACGTGGTGCTGCTGATTGCAATGGCGGCCGTCAACTGGTATTTCGGCATGATCCTCGGGCGTCAGCATAAAAAGCTCTGGTTGGTGCTGGCGATCGTACTGGATCTCGGCTGCCTCGCCGTCTTCAAGTACGCGGGCTTTATCGTTGAGAATCTGAACGCGCTGCTGCGGCTGCAGATTGCGGTGCCGAAGATCACGCTGCCGATCGGCATTTCGTTCTACACCTTCCAGGCGCTCTCCTACACGATCGACGTGTGGCGGGGGAGAGTCCGCGTCCAGAAATCGTTCTGGAAATTCCTGCTCTATGTTTCGCTGTTCCCGCAGCTGATCGCGGGCCCGATCGTCCGCTATTCCGACGTCGAGCCGCAGATGGACGAGCGGAAGACCAATCTCAGCGAGATCTTTTACGGCGTGACCCGCTTCTGCATGGGCCTGGCGAAAAAGGTGCTGCTGGCGGACTACGCCGGCAAGGTGGCGAACCAGATCCTGAACGGAACCTTTGCCACCACCACGACGCTCAGCCTCTGGCTCGGCGTGCTCATGTACACCTTTGAAATCTACTTTGACTTTTCCGGCTATTCCGACATGGCGATCGGACTCGGCCATGTGTTCGGCTTCCGCTATCCTGAAAACTTCCGCCTGCCCTATATCGCGAGGTCGATCACGGATTTCTGGCGGCGCTGGCACATTTCCCTCAGCAGCTTCTTCCGCGACTACGTCTATATCCCGCTGGGCGGCAACCGGAAGCACGTCTACTGGAACCTGGCGGTCGTATGGACGCTCACGGGCCTGTGGCACGGCGCCAGCTGGAACTTCGTGCTGTGGGGCTTCTACTTCTTCGTGATCCTCTCCATCGAGCGCCTTTTCCGGGACAAGATCAAGAAAATCCCGCGTCCGGTGCAGCACGTGGTCACGCTGCTGCTCATTATGATCGGCTGGAACATCTTCTACTTCACGGATTTCAGCCGCCTGACCGAGAGCTTCCGTGTGCTCTTCGGCTTTGCCGGGGCGGGCTTCTCCAACGAGCAGACCTCCATCCTGCTGCTGAACAACCTGCCGCTCGCCATCCTCTGCGCCATCGGCTGCACGCCGATCCCGCAGGCTATCGGCAACAGCTTCGGCGCGCTCTGCGCGGACAAAAACCGCGAGAGCGGAAAGCAGAAGACCTATGTGATCGTGACCTATGTCTACGATCTGCTGCTGCTCGCGCTGTCCACGGTCGCGCTGGTCGGCTCGAGCTATAACGCATTTTTGTATTTCCGGTTCTAAAGGGGGTTATCTGCATGAAAAAACTGTATATGACCCTGCTGACCGTCTTCCTGCTGGTGCTCTTCGGCTTCGGGCTCGTGTCCTTCTTCGACAAGGACGCGACCGTCTCGCAGGTCGAAAACAGAACGCTCGCGGCAAAGCCGAAATTCAGCTTCTCGGCGCTGTTCGACGGCTCGTACATCTCCAAGCTGGAGAGCTACTATACCGACACCTTTCCGCTGCGGGACAAGCTCCTGAAGCTCGACCGCACGCTCAACCGCTTCTACTATTACTCCGGCGCTGGAGACGACAATCTGCTGATCATCAACAGCACGAGCGGCGCGGAGAACGGGGGAGAGTCCCTGTCCGACGTGCAGAAGGAGCTGGCAGGCAAGATGGGAAGCGCCGAGAGCGCCTCCTCGGCGGTTTCCTCCGCCGCGCAGAGCGGCTCGGCTGATTCCTCCTCCGCGCAGACGGGGGCGGCCTCGTCGGCCGCGGGCTCGGCCGCCGCATCGGCGGCGCAGAGCGCGGCGTCCTCCGAGCCGGCCGACGAGCCGGCGCTCGACAACCCGGACGACTCCGAGGCCACGCAGGCCGGCAACGTCATTGTGGTCGGCACCCGCGCCATGGAGATCCCCACGGCGGACGACAAGGTTATCAAAAGTTACGCCGAGGCGATCAACGATTTGTCCGAGGCCATGGGCAGCTCGGTGCGCACGATCTCCCTCGTGACGCCGAACAGCGGCGAGTTCTACTCGCCGGAGAGCATGCACACGGGCCTTCACAGCCAGAAGGACATGATCGACTACTGCTATTCCTGCATGAACGACAAGATCCTCAAGGTCGACGCCTACACGGCCCTGCGCGAGCACGTGGACGATTACATCTACTTCCGCACGGATCATCACTGGACGGCGCTCGGCGCCTACTACGCCTACACGCAATTCTGCAAGACGGCGGGATTCACGGCCGTGCCGCTGGACAAATTCCAGAAGGGCACCTATGAGAACTTCGTCGGCTCCATGTACACGTTCACCTCGGGCTATCCGCAGAGCGAGACGCTCAAGGAAAACCCCGACACGCTGGACTATTACCTGCCCATCGAGGAGACGCACGCCAAGTACTACGAGGACGCGACGCTCACGAACGGCGTGCCCATCAGCGTCGTCTACACGAAGCTCGAGGATTCAGTCTCCAACAAGTATCTCTGCTTCATCGGCGGCGACAACCCCGTCTGCGTCATCGAGTCGAAGGTCGAGGGGCCGACCTGCATCGTGCTCAAGGAATCCTACGGCAACGCGTTCGTGCCGTTCGTCACGAGCCACTACAGCAAGATCATCGTCATCGACCCGCGCGAGTTCAACCGCGACGGCCTGCCGTCGCTGGATCTCAAGGAATTCGCGAAGGAGCAGAACATCGACGATCTCATCATCATCAACTACCCGTATATGATCAACAGCACCGGCTACGTGAAGTGGCTGGACCGGCTGGTCGGGAAATAGACAAAAAGAATGCGGCCCATTGGGCCGCATCCTTTTTGCTTATTTGACCTTGAAGTCTTTGTTCGCGGCAAGCTTGCCGTTGAAGTAAATGGACAGGCTGTAGGTTCCGGAGGTCTGCGGCGTGCGGGGGAAGCTGCCTGCGAAGAGGTTGTTCTTCCACATGTCGTTCCAGACCTGTTCGCCGGAGGAGAAGTCGACGAGCGCTCCGCTCGCGTCCCGCACCACGTAGGTGACCGTGACCTTGTCGCTGCTGGACTTTACGTTGTTGATGCTCTGCACGGCAAAGGCGATGCCCTCGTCCTTGTCGTATTCTTTTCTCGTGATCGAGAGATTCTTGACCGTCCAGTTGGAGGCGGTCGGCCGCAGATAGAACCCGACGTAGACGCTGCCGAAATTGTAATCGGTGAACTTGTCGGCCTCGGGCGTCGTGAAGGTGCCGCTGGACGTGCCGTCGAGCTTGTCGCCGTTCTTGAGCGCCAGCGTGTACTGGTAGGTCGCGTTCGGGATCAGCTTGTCGGACGGGATCGTTGCGGTGTTGGCGTTGCTCACGTCCATCTCGGCTTCCGCGACGCCGGCGGTGTACTTGAGCTCGTACGAGAGCACCCAGTTGTCCTCGGCGGGATCGGCCTCGCAGGCCCAGTTGACGACCACGCTGCCGTCGGTTCCGGCCTCGGCGGTCAGGGATTTGAGCTTCGTGACCGACGGGGTGATGGTGGTCGTGACGTTCTGCAGCATGGTGGGGGCCGAGATCGTGATGTCGTAGGAGTCGCCGGAGGTCAGGCCGTCGAAGGTGACGGTCGGCGAGGTGACGTCCTGCGTCTTGCTGTAGTCGTTCGGGCCGGTGATCGTGACGGTCCAGCTCTCCGGAGCGTCGCCCTTGATCGTCCAGGAAAGAATGGCCGAGGAGCTCGAGAGCGCCGCGGTGATGTCCTCGATGTCGACGGAGGGCTGCGTGGAGAAGCTTGCGGTGGTCGCGCCGGTCAGCTCGGTTCCCGCGGGCTGCTGGAGCTCGAAGGTGTATTCCTTGCCGGACTCGAGATTCGCGATCGTGGTGGAGTGGCCGGAGAACGTCGCGGTCTTGGCCTCGACGCCGTCGGCGGAATAGGAGACCGTCCAGTCGCCGGGATCCGGGCCGTCCTTGACGATGAGATTCAGCTCGCACTGCGTGACCGTGACGGCCGTGGCGGTGAAGCTGAGAACGTTGGTCTGCGGGGTGGTGGAGACCATGACGGAGCCGTTTCCGAGCACCTTTTCCCCGTCGGTCGGCGAGACCGAAACGGTGTACTGCGTGCCGGGGACGAGATCCGTGAAGGTGTTGTCCTTGCCGCTCGTATAGGCCTGCGGGAAGCTGTTTCCGTAGGCGTCGGCGCAGACGACCTGGAACGCGCCGTCCTTCTCCGAGGAGTTTACATGGACGGTGATGCTGTCGGAGGTCTTGCTGACGACGGCGACGTCGTTCACACGCACGGTGGACGGGGCGATCACAAAGAAATAGAGCAGCACGGCCGCCGCCAGAAGCAGCACGCCGCCGCCGACCGCGAACGGAACCCAGCGTTTGCGCTTTTTCTTCCGCCGCTCCTTGGGAGCCGCCGTCTCGACCGGGATGGCGTCCTCCTCCTCGGGCTGTTCGAGCGAATTGGGAACCGCCTCGATGGGCTCGCCCTCCATCTCCTTGTGCACGGATTCAATGATCGAATTGAGCATCTGCGTGTCGGGGGAGAAGTTCTGCTTGAAGTCCTCCGGCAGCGACTCCGTGTCTGCGAACTGGACGGGCTCGACCTCCTCCTCGCTGCTCGCCGCGTCGATCGGCTCCTCGTCCGCCACGATGGGCGGCACGATAAGCGTGTCCTCGACCTGGTTTCGCTTCATGTACTCGACGAGCTCCGCGCGGAGCTCGTCCGGCGTCTGGTAGCGGTCCTCCGGCTTGAAGGCGCAGGCCTTCAGGATGATGCCGGTCATCTCGTAATCGGCGTACATGGGGGCGGGGAGATCCTTGCCGGTCACGCGGAGCTTGTCCGCGGCCTTGGCCGAGGTCTTTTCGTCCTCGAACGGCCCGTGGTTGCCGTTGAAGATGCGGTAAAGAATGAGGCCGACCGAGTAGATGTCGGTCGATTTCTCAATGCTGCCGACCAGGTTGAACAGCTCCGGCGCGGAGAAGGAGCTCAGCATGTGCTCCGGCATGGAGCAGTATTTGAGATCCTCGATCTTTGCGATGCCGAGATCGCCCAGCACGAAGTGCCCCTGGCTGTTCAGATAGATGTTGGACGGCTTGACGTCCCGGTGGATGAGCCCCGCGGCCCGCAGATCGACCAGCGCGCTGCACAGGTCCATTCCGAGATTCACGGCGCAGACGTGCGTCATGGCGTTCTCCGCCAGGTAATCGACGAGCGTCTTGCGGTGCTCGGCCAGCAGATAGACATCGTAGCCGACGGCGTCCTCCTTGGGCGCGATCTGATAGCTGCGGTAGCAGTCGATATTCGGGCTGCTGGAAAGCGTCTCCAATGTCTCGAGCTCCGTCTGGTAATCCGCGACGACCTGCTCGTAGTATTTCTGAGCGTCTTCCTTGGTGGCCGCGGCGCCCGTGTAGATGAGCGCGTCGACCTGCTTCTGCGACTCCGGTACGGAGATGTGCTTGAGAATGTAGGTCTGCTGGGTCTTGGTGCTCCGTACGATGTAAACGGACGTCCCGCCACGGATGCTGACGCTTTTTACGATTTCCATATTGGAGAGCAGCGGCGATATGAGCTTGATTTCTGCCAAATGCTTCGCCTCCTTGAACAATAGCTGCCGTGGCTGCCGCCTGCGCGGTTACACAGCTTATATTATTTTAGGACATTTTTATGAAAATTGCAATACAAGATCTTGTCGGACGCACTTGGAATCCGGGGTAAAATGTGCTATTATAATATGACCCGACGGCAGAATTTTCGCCGCGCACCGGCGCGGCGGGGGTGCTGCCAGACACCTGTGCGCCTGATACGGAGGTTAAAGCATGGATCTGAGAGTCTGTGAATATTGCGGCACGGAGTTTTCCGCCGACCTGACCGAGTGTCCGCTCTGCGGCAAATCGGTCGACCCTGCGGCGGAGGATCTGGATTATACGACCGTGCCCGAGGAGACCGATTTTCTTCCCAATGGGGAGGAATCCAGGCCTTCTGCCAAAAAGCCGGGCCAGCGCCTGGCCAAAAAGAAGCGCGGCGGAAAATTCGCAAGCGGCTCCAAAAAGGAGAAACCCGCGGCAGCGCCGCAGCCCGCAGCCCCCGCCGACGGAAACGTCTACAAGATCCCCAAATGGATGATGGTGCTCATCTGCGTCTTTTTGGGCCTCGCCGTCGTGATCGGCGCAGCCTTCGGCATCTACAATATGGGCTGGTTCGGCAAACGCACCTCCAGCCTGTCCGCAGCCGCGGCTTCGTCGTCGTCCGCTTCCTCGTCCTCGTCCTCTTCCGCTCTGGCGGGGAGCCAGTCCACCACCTCGGCGCAGTATACGAACGAAGAGGATTACAAGGGCTCGCAGTCCTCGCAGAGCAGCCAGACCTCGGTCGTGACCTGCAGCGGCATCACGCTCGGCAAGACGACGGTCACCTTTGAGGAGACCGACCAGTTCGACAACCTGACCTATACGCTCGAGCCGTCCGACTGCACGCAGGCGGTCGTCTTTACCTCGAGCGACGACAAGATCGCCACCGTCAACGCCCAGGGCAAGGTCGTGGCCGTCTCCGGCGGCAGCGCGACCATCACCGCGACCTGCGGCACCAAAACCGCCACCTGTCTTGTGACCTGCGATTTTAAATCGGAGGAAACGGGGGCGGAGACCACCACGCCCGCGGCGCTCAGCACCACCGACATGACGCTGTTCTATCCGGGCGAAAAGGCTGCCCTGACCGTGACCAACATCCCGGCCGGCGCGTCCGCCGTCTTCTCCAGCGCCGACACCTCGATTGCCTCGGTGACGACCGGGGGCACCGTCAGCGCGGTCGGCAGCGGCCAGACCACCGTCACCGTCAAGGTGGGCGATCAGACGCTCACCTGCATCGTGCGCTGTAAGCTCGACGACAGCACCGAAAAAACCGGCGAGGACGCCAACTGCACCATCAGCCATTCCGACGTTACCATGTCCGTCGCGGGCGAGTATTTCAAGATCAGCCTGAAGGATTCCAGCGGAAGCGCCGTCTCCGGCGTGTCGTGGAGCTCGTCCGACAGCTCGGTCTGCACAGTCGATTCCTCCGGCGTCGTCTACGCCGCCGGAAGCGGCACCGCCTACGTCTCCACGACCTACGGCGGAAAGACCTATCAGTGCATCGTGCGCTGCAATCTCGGATAAATCCGCATGAAATAAACGCCGCCCGGGCCTGTGAACCCGGGCGGCGTTTTTTGTAAAGATCCTGGAAAAATGGAAATTTATACTTGCGCGGAGCGTTATTCTCTTGTACGATAAAGAAGCTTTGAAAAGCTCACGTCAGCGTCTGCATTCCGGCGGCATAGAGCTTTTCGTCGATTTCCGCAAGAGACTGCCCGTGGGCGAGCCCGTACAGGATGACGCTGTCGCGGCGGTTGGCCGGATAGAGCTGGGCAAAACCGGATTCCTTGAGCGTCTGCTGGATTTCGTCGGGTCCCGCGCCCATCCCGACGAACAGACAGATCAGCTTGTCTCTGGACGGACTTCTGCGGCCGGAGAAGACCTGATGCACATAGACCGTGCTGCATCCGGCCCGCCGCGCCAGCTCCGCCTTGCTCATGCCGCGGTCCCGGAAGGCGTTCGCAATCCGCTGCGCGATATGCCCGTCGACAAAGCGGCTCTCGTTCTCCGAAAGATAATCCGCGATGCTGTCCGCGCTCATCAGCTTTTCTGTAAGCTCGTCGGTGTTTCTGCCCACGGTAAGATCTCCTTGTGCATGACAAAATTTGTCTATATTATACCGCGATGCATTTTCCAAAACAAGATGCAAAACTCGGAACAGCGGAGGCATATTTTATGTACGACTGGCTTTGCGCGCAGCTGGAGACGGAATTTGAGCAGGTGAAGCTGCTGAAAAAGAACCCCCGCGGCAGCATTGAGCTGCTTCGGCACCGAAAAACAGGGGAGCGCGTGGTCTGCCGCCGCTACGACGGCAGCGACGAGGTCTACCGCAGACTGCTGGATGTGGAAAGTCCGAATCTGCCGGCCGTGCTCGCGGTCGCCTCGCGGGACGGCCATGTCGCGGCGCTCGAGGAGTATATCGCGGGCGACACGCTCGACAGCCTTCTGCGCGGCTGTACCATGACCTGGCGCGAGACGCGCGGTATCATCCGCGGCGTCTGCGAGGCGCTCTGGGTGCTCCACTCGATGGGCGCCGTTCACCGCGACGTGAAGCCGGAAAACGTTCTGTTATCCGGCGAGCGCGTCGTGCTGATCGACTTTGACGCCGCGCGCCTGAGCCGCCCGGACGCCTCGGCCGACACCTGCGTGCTCGGCACGATGGGCTACGCCGCGCCGGAGCAGTTCGGCCTCGCGCAGTCCGACGCGCGAACGGATATCTACGCGGTGGGCGTTCTCATGAACGTCATGCTCACGGGGGAGCATCCGTCGAAAAAGCTCGCGGCCGGGCGCTGCGGCCGCATCGTCAGCCGCTGCACGATGATGGACCCCAACCGCAGATACCCGGACGTCCGGCATCTGCTGAGAGAACTGTAGGAGGCGCTATGGAGGAGAAGAAATGCCCGCGCTGCGGGGCGGTTCTGCCGGCGGAGGCGACGCTCTGCCCGTCGTGTATGGCGAGGCTCAATAAACGGACGGCGATTAAAAAGCATCCTGTCGGCATCCCGCTTCGGCATATCGCGGCCGCCCTTGCCGTTCTGCTCGCGGCGGCGGTCTGCGTGTGGCTGGCCGTCCGGCCCGGAACGTATGACAATGGCTCCGCGCAGGTTTCCTACCGGGACGGCAAAACAAACTATACCGTGATGGTCAGCTTCGACGGAACGAGCAACGGCGTGGTCAAGAATACCGAAAAAAGAGTCTATCTGCCGGCCGGGGATGAGATCAACGCGCTTTCCCGGGTCTATGTGCTGGGCGAAGACGGATCGCTTGCGGCAGACGAGTTCCGGGGTCTTGTAGATTCCACCGAGCTGGCGCTCTCCTGCACGGAGGGTGACGAGACCGCCGTCCGGATTGAGGAATGGGGCGTCAACGAGTCCTTCCCGGACGCCTCCTATACGGGCGTGCTCAATATGACCGGCGCGGACAGCACCCAGCAGGTGCAGTGGACGCTGCACATGAAAAACGGCGACACGATCCGTCTGTATCACACGCTCTATGTAAAAGAGCAGCAGACCGTCACCTTTAAGCCGGAGGATACGCCGATGGAGACGGAGGCGGATCTGGCGGCGCTTGTGGAAAAGATCAACACCGAGGTCGACAAGCATACCATCGCCGAGGTCTGGCTGCCGGCAGGCGTCTACAACTGCGACCTGGCGATCCAGGATCACGCCTTCAACGTGCGCGGCGCGGTAAACGCGGACGGGACTCCGGCCACCGAGCTGCGCGGAACGATCACCGTGAGCACGGAGGGGCCGAACTATGTGGAGCTCGAGAATCTGGCGCTCACGGGAAACGGCGGGAACGGGCTGGACGCCTCGGCCGCCATGACCGTCACAAACTGCTCCTTCACAGGCTACGACAAGGCGATCGCGGTGCACAACGGGGCGTTTGTCCACCCGACGGACTGCACCTTCCGGGACAATCAGACCGCGCTGGATTTCAACACCGCGTCGTTCCATATGGACAGCCCGGATTTCACCGGAAACGTCTTTGAACGCAACGGGACGGCCATTCTGCTCGAGAGCCTGCCGGGCGGCGAGGATCTGGATCTGTCGAACTGCGTGTTCCGGGAGAACGGCGCGGATATCGTCAATCACAGCGAGCGCGGCGTGGATACGTCCGGCGCAAAATTCTATCAATAAACGGAAAAATGCAGGGTGCAGGATGCACCCTGCATATCGTTTTTTCAGGCGGCTGAAATTATAATTGGGTTATGTGAAATCCGAGGAGGAACGGACATGAAAAAGCATGTAATTGCAAGCCTTTTGATTTTGGCGCTGGTTTTGGCGCTGATTCCGGCCGCAGCGCTGGCGGAGGACACGAAACAGCCAGAATATGCGCATGCGATGACCGTGGACGGAAAAGATTGCCTGGTCGGGTTTGGAAGCTATGACGAATCCGGCCTGAACGACAGCTGCTTTGTGTTTCAGGGAGACGCCATCTTGGGTCCCGGCGGCGACGTAAGGGAAACCGATATGGGCACCTATAAGTATTTTACGGATGTGCAAATCGCTGCGGCGACTGTGGTTTCCTCTGAGGAAGGGATGATACTGAACCGTGAGCTTCTCAGCAAAATTCAAGTAAACAGAGTCTGGCTGGAGCATCAGAGCGGCGATAACGATGTCATAGCCCTTGCGCCCGACGGCGCCAGAGAACGCACAACAGGGATTTCAAACCCCGTTCACATCTATGCGCTGCCGGGAAGCTCCGGAAAATCGGAATTTGTGCTTCTCAAGGCATCCGTAACTGTAAATGAGGAAACCTTTACGGTGGCGGTTAAGGGCTGCCGCGAAAAGATCGTATACAAGGAATATAAGCCGAAGAACCTTGACGAACTGAATGCGACACTGGAAGAAATTGCAGATGAAATTATGGACGCGCCAAAAGTCGGACAGCGGACAAATTTCCGCGTTTCGCTGAATAGCATATACACGTATGAAGGCGAGATCCAGGTTCCGGCTGACTGGACGCAAAAGGACAGCTGCTTTGTGGAGATATGCGGAAACGGAGCGACTGTCAAAGGCGGGTTTGACTTAAACGGCGGATTGATCAACACAATCAATGATATTCACTTCGTCGCAGCGACATACGGTACGGGGAAAGCACTGTATAATGGCGGCGCGGAGGGGATCATTGGCTGTAGTTTTACGGGTTACGATATTGCCTGTGATTCTTCGACAAAGCAGGCGCTCTGCGAATTCCAGTCCTGCACTTTTCAGAACAATAAAATCGGGATTCGGCTCGACTATCAATCTGTGGACGGGAAGGTGAGCAGAAGCGTATGCTCCGGCAGCAAGTTCCTGCAAAACGGCACGGCTGTCCAAATCAAATCGACGAACAACATTTTAACTCCATTCTATCTGCGCTATTCCGGCTGCAGCTTCATCGGCAGCACGACGGATTTTGATATAAGCTGTCCGGGCCATTTCTATTTTTATGCGAACTACTACGGCTCCGGTACCTCAGAGAGCGACTGCAGCTACCGCGTCCCGGTGATCCGTTATTCTGATGCAGACGCTGCCATCGCATACACCAATCCGCGTTCGGACAAGCCCGTGGGCGCCGCAGGCGCCAGACTGGTGCTGGATGCCGCGCTTCCCGTCAGCATCCTCAACAGCGAAGCGTCCAATCTGCCCATCTACGATGGGTCCCTGTCCGGAGAAAGAATCAACATACTGGACGACAGCGAAGGACTGATGGGCTCGTGGAGCTTTGGAAGCTGAGGAGAAGTGTCATGAAAAAAATCTACAGACTGCTCTGCACGCTGCTTTTCGCGCTGCTGCTCGCGGTTCCGGCCCTGGCCGGCGAGTTTTATCCCGCGCTCACGATCGACCGCTCCGTGACCGGACAGATCAGCGTCACGGTGGAGCAGAGCGACGTGCTCTCTCAGAAAACGCCGACGCTCACGATTCCCTGCAATTTTGCCGAGGCTTATGTGCGCCGCGGCGGCGGCATCGTTTCCTCCAGCCTGGATACGGCCGCGCAAACGATTCGGTTTACCGTCGCATCCGGCGGCACCTATACGATTGTCAGCGGCACGGCGCCTGTACAGCCTGCGCCTTCCGCCGGCGCGAAAACGCTCGACGTGACGGTCTCCGGCGGTTCGGAGTCGGCGGGCGTTCAGGTCGGGCTCGGCGACGCGGAAGCATCGGTAAAGGCGCCTGAAAAGAAGGAGCTTTCCGCCATTGCCGAGGCCGCGAAGGCCGCAGACCTGCCCGTAAAGATCGACCTTTCCGCGCTGGACGACAGCATCACCGCCGCCGTGCTGCCGGAACAGGTCGTGAGCGCCGTATCCGCCGCGGAAACAGGGCTGTCCGTCAGCATGCCGGGCGGCATAACGGCGTCCTTCGACGCCGCGGCGGTCAAGACTCTGGCGTCTGCGGGCAGCGGGGACGTGAAGCTCGTGATCGCCGATATTCCGCAGTCGTCCCTGTCCGAAGAGCAGAGGGCGCTGGTCGGAGACAATCCCGTTTTGGAGCTGTCCGCGTTCAGCGGGACGACGCAGGTGCATGAATTCGGCGGAAACGTCACCTTCGGCGTCCCGGTAACCGGCTCGCCGAAGGACGGGATGATCGTTTGGCGCATGACAAGGACGGCGGATGAGCGCGTGACGCTGGAGCCGATCTCCGTAAAATACAACGCGGCGACAAATTGCTATGAGTTCCAGACGCCGCGATTCTCCGAATATGTTCTGGCGTATTTCCCGTTCGCCGATATACCCGCGGACGCGTGGTACTATGAGGACGCGGCGTATTCCTATGCCGGCGGCCTGCTTTCCGGCACCGGAAAGACTTCGTTCTCGCCGGAAGACACCCTGACGCGCGCGATGCTCGTCACCGTGCTCTGGCGCATGGAGGGAAAGCCTGCCGCGGCGGGAAGTCCGTTTTCCGATGTAAAGCCCGATGCGTACTTTGCCGAAGCGGCTGCCTGGGCCGCTGAAAACAAGCTTGCAGAGGGTTACGGCGGCGGAAAGTTCGGCCCGAACGATCCGGTCACCCGGCAGCAGCTTGCCGCGATCCTCTGGCGGTATGCCGGCTACAAGGAATATGACCTCATGGCCGCGGCCGATCTCTCCGGCTTTGCCGACGGGCAGGCGGCGGCGCCGTATGCGCTTCCGGCGCTCCGATGGGCCTGCGGCGAAGGCCTGCTCCGGGGCAGCGGCGGAAGACTGCTGCCGGAGGGCCCTGCCTCAAGAGCGCAGGCGGCCGCGATCCTGCACCGTTTCTGCGAGCTGACCGCGAAATAAGAAAAGCCCTCCCCGTCTGGGGAGGGTTTTCTCTCGCTCAGAGTCTGCGCCTTCGCCTGAGCAAAACCAGAACGCACCACAGGCCCGCGAGGCCGAAGAGCGCGTAGACAAACCGGCTGAGCCAGGCGGTCTGCCCGCCGAACAGCCGCGAGACCGGGTCGAGCCGCAGGAACCCGACGCAGCCCCAGTCGAGCGCGGAGAGAATGACGAGGATCAGAGAAACCGTATCCATGATATACCTCCCGGAAGAATCTGCCTCCATTATGCACAGATGGCCGCGCGCCTATTCCTGACGGCAGCTGAGAAAAATCGAAAAAGGCGTTGCATTTATCCCTGAAACATGTATAATGAAATCGTGCCTATCATTTTTTTAGCAACGCACAAAATCTTTTAGTACCTGGCGGGATATACAATGAAATACATCTTGGTCATTGGAGACGGCATGGCCGACAACCCCGTGCCGGAGCTCGGAAACCGGACGCCGCTCGAAGCGGCGAAAAAACCGGTGATGGATCGGCTGGCAAAGCAGGGTATGCTCGGCAGCGTCGTAAACTGCCCGAAGGGACTTCCGGCCGGCAGCGAGACCGCGATCCTCTCCATTTTCGGCTATGACCCGCTGCGGTTCTTTACGGGCCGTTCGCCCATGGAGGCGGCCGCCTCCGGGATTCATCTGCACCCCGGCGACGTGGCCTACCGCATGAATCTGATCGCCCTCGAGGACGGCGACAAGCCCTACGAGGAAAAGAAAATCCTCTCGCACAGCGCGGGCTCCATCGACGGGGCGGACGCCTATGAAGCCGTCGACGCGCTCGAGCACGACGCGCGCTTTGCGGCGCTTCTGAAGGAAGCCCGCATGACCATCCACCGCTTTCCGGCGTTCCGGCAGATCCCGGTGCAGTCGGGCGCGGACATCACGGGACTCGTCACGATCCCGCCGCACGACCATCTGGGCGAGCCGCTCGGCCCGCTGCAGCCGACCGGCTGCGAAAACGCGAAGCTGCTCGCGCGGATGATGAAAACCGCGCATGAGATCCTCGACCACGCGCCCGTGAACGAGCGCCGCCGCGCGGCGGGGAAGCTGCCCGCGAACGGCATCTGGTTCTGGGCGCAGGGCACGGCGGTCGAGCTGCCGGAGTTTCGCAAAATGTTCGGCCACTGGGGCTGCGTGATCTCCGCGGTTCCGCTCTGCCACGGCATCGCGGTGCTGGGCGGGCTGGAGATGACGACGGTCGAGGGCGCGACGGGCGAGATCGACACCAATTTCGAGGGCAAATGCGCAAAGGCGCTCGAACTGCTGCACCGGCCGGATGTGGACTTTGTCTGCATCCACCTGGAGGCGCCCGACGAATGCACGCACAACGGCGATCTCAAGGGGAAGGTGCAGGCTATCGAGTGGCTCGACTCCCGTATCCTTGCGCCGCTGACGGAGCAGCTGGACAGGGAAAACTTCGATTACCGCATGCTGATTCTCTCGGACCACAAGACGCTGACCGCCACGCGCGGACACGACGGCGACCCCGTCCCGTATCTCATCTACGACAGCACGGAGAGAACGGACGCGGGCCTGCCCTATACCGAGAAAAACGGTGAAAAAGGGCCCTTCCTGAAGGCCGGGACCGGACTTCTGAAAGAGCTTTTTGAAGAGTCTGAAACGATCAAATAACAGAAAGGTGACAAAACATGAACGCTTTTTTACCCGCTGATATCCTGATCCCGAAGACCGATTCCATGGAAAAATGGGCGGTGATCGCCTGCGACCAGTTCACCTCCGACAAGGCCTACTGGGAGCGCGTGCGCAGAAACGCCGCGGGCGCGGTTTCGACCATCAACCTGATCCTCCCGGAGGCCGAGCTCGGCACCGAGCTCGAGGCCGCGCATACCGCGGAGATCAACCGCACAATGGCCGACTACATGAAAAACGACGTTTTCACGACCTATCCCAACAGCTTTGTCTATGTAGAGCGGACGCTTGAAAACGGCTCCGTGCGCAAGGGCCTTGTCGGCATGGTCGATCTGGACGCCTACGACTACACGACGGGCGCCACCTCCGCCATCCGCGCGACCGAGCGCACCGTGCCGGAGCGCATTCCGCCGCGCCAGCGCGTGCGCCGCGACGCGCCCATCGAGCTGCCGCACATCCTGATGCTCTGCGACGACCACAAAAAATTGCTCATCGAGCCGATCAGCGCGAAGAAGAACAGCCTTAAAAAGCTCTACGACTTCGATCTCATGGAGGGCGGCGGCCATATCGCGGGCTGGCTCGTGACGGGCAGGGACGTCGAGGAATTCAACAAGACGCTGACCGACTACACCGCGTCCGTCGGCGAAAAATACGAGGGCCTGAAGGGCGTCCCGATGGTCTTCGCCGTCGGCGACGGAAACCACTCCCTCGCCACCGCGAAATCCTGCTATGAGGAGCTCAAGAAAAACCATCCGGGCGAGGATCTCAGCCGCCATCCGGCGCGTTTCGCGCTCGTGGAGCTTGAGAACATCCACGACGAGGCCCAGGCCTTCGAGCCCATCCACCGCGTTGTGTTCAAAACCAACCCCGAAAAGCTGCTGGAAACGCTCGAGAAGACCTACTGCGCCGAGGGCGGCTTCCCCGTGAAGTGGTATATCGGCACGAAGTCCGGCACCGTATATCTTGACCGCAAAAAGAGCGAGCTGGCCGTCGGCGCGCTGCAGTCGTTCCTGGACGCCTATCTCAAAGAGAACGCGGGCGAGATCGACTACATCCACGACGACGACGCGCTGGTGGAGCTGGCCAAAAAGCCCGATTCGATCGGCTTCCTGCTGCCCGCCATGGAGAAGAGCCAGCTCTTCCGCGGCGTGATCGCAGACGGCATCCTGCCGAGAAAGACATTCTCGATGGGCCACAGCCGCGAAAAGAGATATTATCTGGAAGGCAGAAAGATCAAGTAATGGAAATTCTCACAGAGGGCGCCTTTGCCAAACTGAATCTGACGCTCGACGTTCTGCGCCGCCGGGAGGACGGCTACCACGATCTCAAAATGATCGTGCAGACCATCTCCCTGCACGACGACGTCATCCTCCATGTGGAGACGGGCGAGCCCTGGGCCGTCCACTGCTACCGGGAGGAGCTCGACCCCCAAAATCCGGAGGGAGAGACCGTGCTCTTCTCCGACGGCTATCCGCAGGACGAGCGCAACCTCGTCTGGAAGGCGGCACGGCTTCTGTTCGACCGCATCGGGAAAGAACCGGACGGGATGGAGATATTCCTCAACAAGCGCATTCCCATGCAGGCGGGGCTCGGCGGCGGCAGCGCCGACGCGGCGGCCGTGCTGCGGGCGCTCAACCGCTATTACGGCAATCCGCTCTCGATCCCCGCGCTCTGCGAGCTGGGCTTCCAGGCGGGCTGCGACGTGGCGTTCTGCGTCCTGATGGGCACCGCGCTGGTCGAGGGCCGGGGCGAGCTGCTCACGAAGCTGCCCGACGCGCCGGAGATGTTCTTTGTCGTCTGCAAGCCGGATTTCTCCGTTTCCACGCCGGAGCTCTATGAGAAGATCGACGGGAAGGCAATCGCCCGCCGCCCGGATCAGAAGGCCATGATGGCGAACCTGCAAAAGGGCGATTTGCTCGGCATCGGCGGGAGCATGGTCAACGTCTTCGAGCCGCTCGTCATGGAGCAGCACTTCGACATAAACTATATCAAGTCCGTGATGTTCACCTACGGCGCCTACGGCGCGCAGATGACGGGCACCGGCTCGGCCGTGTTCGGGATCTTCGATTCCTTTGAATACGCCACCGTGGCCTGCACCATGCTGAAAGACCGGTATCCGCAGGTTTTTATGGCGACAAACGTATAATTTATAAAAGCACCGTCCAAAATGTAGGTAATTCTACATAAGGACGGTGCTTTTTTTGAAAAAACGGATGATCTCACTGGCAATTCTGCTTGCGGTCGTGTGCTCCATGGCGTTCTGCGCGGCGCTGCAGCTGCAGCAGCAGACGCTGAGCGGCAAGCTCATCCGCCTGCACGTGGTGGCGGATTCCGACTCTGCCGCCGACCAGTCCGCCAAGATACAGGTGCGCGACGAAGTGCTGGGCGTGACGGGCCGCCTGCTCAGGAGCGCGCGGGACCCGAGGGCGGCAGTCCTGGCCGGTCTGCCCGAAATCCGGCAGGCGGCCGAGCGGCGCCTGCGGAGCCTCGGCATCCCGGACGAGGTCCGCGTGAGCCTTAGAAAGGAGCTCTTCCCGACGCGGCGCTACGAGACGTTCTCGCTGCCCGCCGGGGTGTACGAATCCCTGCGGGTCACGATCGGCAGCGGCCGGGGACACAACTGGTGGTGTGTGATTTTCCCCTCCATCTGCATGACGGCGTCCATGGACGAAATGGAGCAGGCGGCGCAGACCGCCGGCTTTACAGAGGGGGAGCTCCGCCTCATCACCGAGCAGAACGAGGGCTTCGTGCTGAAATTCAAATCGCTGGAGCTGCTGCAAAAGCTGAAAAACGCGCTGTTGGGAAGCTGATGGGCGATCGGATTCACGATAGATCGCCCTGGACCTCCCGGAGCAGTTCCTCGGCGGAAACGCCGAAGAGCTTTGCCAGAGCAAGCAAATTCGCCGTGCTGGGATCGGAGCTTCCGTTTTCCCATTTGGACACGGCCTGCCTGCTTACGCCGAGCGCCTCGGCGACAAATTCCTGCGTCATTCTGCGCTGCGTTCGATGCGCTCTCAGCGCCTCGCCGAGAGACTTTCTCGATGCTGCCTTTTCCTGACGAACTTCCTTTGAGCGGAGGTACCTGAGCAGCGCGCGAACGGCCAACACAAAAAGCACGGTGAAAGCGGCCAACAGAATGAGAACAATCACGGACAGGAGAAGCGTGGCCTTCACAAAATCACCCCCTCTGATGACTCTAATATAACAGATTTTTCGCGGAGCATCCACCATCTATCGGGAAAGAATAGGTTGCGCCATGGCTGCGCGGCCAATGAAACAGTCTCCCGCGTCCTTGCCGCGGGGGCGTCTTTTTTTTGCCCGTCTTTCATGTTATAATGATCCAAAAGACCGAAAAGAGGGAAACGGAATGCTGCATCTCATGAGCGGAACGGACCGGCTCGCCAACAGCGGCGAGGTGCTTGCGCAGATCTGCAGGAGCGCCGGGCAGGGAGACGGGGATCTCATCCTCATCGTGCCGGAGCAGTTTTCACACGAAGCCGAGCGCGCGCTCTGCCGCGCGGGCGGCGACACGATCAGCCGCAGCGCCGAGGTTTTGAGCTTCACGCGCCTGGCTAGCCGCGTCTTTTCCCTCTACGGCGGCGTGTGCGAGGAATATCTCGACGAGGGCGGACGGCTTTTGACCATGTATCTGTCTGTGCAGCAGGTGCTGCCGCAGATCAAGTATTACGCCTCCGCCTGCACAAAGCCCGAGTTTCTCAAGCGGCTCTGCGCGGCGATGGAGGAATTTTTAAGCTGCTGCCTCTCGCCGGAGTCCCTGCGGGAGGCGGCGGAGCAGGTGAGCGGTGCGTTCGCCCAGAAGCTGACGGAGCTGAGCCTCATCTATGAGAGCTACCTGTCCGTCTGCAAGACGGGACGGAACGACCCGGTCACACGCCTTTTGCGTCTGGGTGAGCTGCTCGAGCGGGAACCGTATGCCAGGGGCAAACGGTTTTATCTCGACGGGTTCAGCGACTTCACGGCGGCGGAGCTCCGCGTCCTGGCGGCGCTCATCCGCGGGGCGGACGAGGTGACGGTCGCCCTGACGACCGACGGCTCCCAGAGCCCTTTCTTCCGCACGGCCTCCGAGACGCTCCGCCAGCTTAAGACCATGGCCGCGCGGCTGCAGGCCGGCTGTGAGGAAAAAACGGTCGCGCCGCTTGACGTCCGCCCGCGCGACACGGACTTCTGGGCGAAAAATATCTTTTCGGGCAGCGCCTCACCATATTTGGACGCTGCGCCGGATATCCGCCTGCACGCGGCGGGATCGCTGGAGGAGGAGTGCCGCTCCGCGGCCATGTACATCCGCCGCCTGACAGAGAGCGGTCTGCGCTGCCGCGAGATCTGCGTGGCCGCGGCGGACCCGTCCGCCTATCTGCCGGTCCTGCGCCCCGCGCTCGCGCGCGCCGGGATTCCGGCCTACTATGCCGGCAGCACCGATATTCTCAAGAAGCCGCTCTTTTCGGCGATCCTCTCGGCCATGCAGGCGGTCGAGCGCTACGACGCGGACGATGTTCTGCGCTATCTCAAATCCGCCTATTCGCCCCTGACCCCGGACGCTGCCGATCGGGTCGAGCAGTACGCCTGCTTCTGGAATCTGCGCGGCACGGCCTGGGAAAAGGACTGGGCGCTCCATCCCCGCGGATACGGAGAGGAGTGGGACGACGAGACGAAGGCGCAGCTCGCACAGCTCAACATCTGGCGCGAGGCCGCCATAGCCCCGCTGGCGCGGCTGCGCCGAGCCTGGCGCGGAGCCGCCAATGTGGAGGGACTCGTCGCGGCGCTCTTTGATTTTCTGGAGCAGATCGGCCTGCGCGAGACGCTGCAGGCCGAGACCGACGAACGGTACCGCAAAAACGATCTGCAGGGCGCCAGGCAGACGGAACAGCTGTCCGAAATCCTGCTCGGCGCGATGGACCAGACCGTGCGCGTGCTGGGAAAGCTCCCCATGCAGCCGGAGCAGTTCACGCAGCTGTTTCGGATGCTGCTGGGCTGCTACCAGGTCGGCACAATCCCTGCGGCGGTCGACGAGGTGCAGGTCGGTGGCCTGCCCTCGTTCCGGTACGGCAGCACAAAGGCCCTTGTCGTGCTGGGCGCGGACGACGGCAGGCTGCCGTCCTTCCGGCTGCCGCTCGGCATTCTGACGGACGAGGAGCGCAAAAAGCTGCTCTCGCTCGGGGTCACGCTCTCGCCCGCGCAGGAGGAGCAGGTCGACCGCGAGCTCAGCTGGATTCTCTCGGTCTTCTCCGGTGCGACCGGCTCGGCTGCGCTGTCCTGCTGCACGCCGCAGCCGTCCTATCTCTGGCAGAAGACGCAGCTGCTCTTTCCGCGCGTGAAGCCGACCGGAACGGAGAATTTCCCGTATCTTCCGGACGCCGGGCGCGCCGCCTCGGAGATTTTGAGCCGCGGCGCACAGGCGCTGCCGGATTCGGCGCTGACCTCGCCCGTGCTGCTCCAATGCCTGCATGAGCTTGACAAAAAGCGGAATTATCAGTTCACGCCGCTCTCCCGCGCTTCGGTGCAGGGACTTTACGGACGGGAGCTGAAGCTCTCCGCCTCCCGGATCGACAAATTCGCCGCCTGCAAATACGCCTGCTTCCTCGACTACGGGCTCAAGGCAGAGCCCTGGAAAAAGGCCAAATTCGACGCGCCGATCTTCGGCACCTTCGTGCATTATGTTCTCGAATGCACCGCGCGGGAGGTCGGAGAGGCGGGCGGGTTCGCGGCTGTTTCCGAGCAGGCGCTCCTGAAGATCGCGCAGAAGCATGTGGACGCCTACACGAAGACCTACATGCCCGATCTCGGCGCGCGGGGCGAGCGGTTTGCCTATCTCTACAGGAGAAATCTCAGCGAGGTGCTCTCGGTGGTACGGGACGTGGGCCGCGAGCTGCGCGCATCCAAATTCCAGCCCCGCGACGAGGAGCTCTCGTTTACGGAGGGCGGCGCGCTGCCGCCCGTGCGCGTGGAGACGCCGGAGGGCGCGAGCGTGATCTCGGGCTTCGTCGACCGCGTCGATCTGTACGAGGACGGGAAGAACACCTATTTCCGCGTCGTGGACTACAAGACCGGCCACAAGGATTTCGACTATGCCGATCTTCTGAACGGCGAAGGCCTGCAGATGCTGATCTATCTGTTCGCACTCAAGAAGTACGGCGGCGCGCGATACGGCGCGCCGCTCCGCCCGGCGGGCGTGCTCTACGTCCCGGCGCGCGAGGATATGGAACGCGTGGCGTATGAGGATCAGCAGGACGCCGAGGCGATCCACGGCGAGCGCCGGCGCAGAAAGGGCCTGCTTCTGAACGACGAGCAGCTGCTCGGCGCGATGGAGGAGAATCTCAACCGGCCCCAGTACTTGCCGCTGCAGATGAAAAAGTCGGGCCTCTCCGGGGATCTGGCCTCGCGCGAGCAGCTCGATCAGCTGGAGCGGTTCGTCGAAAAAACGCTGCGGGAGATGACGAGCCGCATGTTCCGGGGCGACGTGCAGCCCGACCCGATTATCCGCGGCCCGCAGAAATCGAGCTGCACCTACTGCGATTTCGCCGAAGCCTGTCACAAGGACAGTTGCGAGCACCACAACCGCTATATCGCGGCCGTGCGCAGTGAAAAATTCTGGGAAGAGCTGGAGAGGAGAGAGCGCCATGGCTGAAATACGGCTGACAAAGGCCCAGGCCGCCGCGGTGTCCGACCGCGGAGGAACGCTGCTCGTCTCCGCGGCGGCGGGCTCCGGCAAGACCAAGGTGCTGGTCGAACGCCTGCTCGACTATGTCTGCGAGCCGGACGCGCCGGCCAATCTGGACGAATTTCTGATCATCACCTACACGAACGCGGCCGCGGCGGAGCTGCGCACCAAGATCGCGGCGGAGCTCGGCAGGCGGCTGGCCGCGCAGCCGGAAAACCGGCATCTGCAGCGCCAGCTCACGAAGCTCTACCTCACGCAGATCTCGACCGTACACGCGTTTTGCGCGTCGATTCTGCGCACCTACGCGCACCTGCTGGACATCCCCGCCGACTTCCGCGTCGCCGAGGAGGAGGAGAGCCGCGCGCTGCGCCAGCAGGTTTTCGACGACCTGATGGAGGAAAAATACGAGAAGATCGGCGAGGATGAACATTTCCGCGCCATGATCGACCAGCTGGGCTACGGCCGGGACGACCGGCGGCTGGCCGCGGTGATTCTGCCCGTCTACGACCAGATCCTCTGCCGCGTGGACCCGGAGGCGTGGATGGAGGACTGCCGCGAGGCCTACCGCCTGCCGGAGAACGCCGACGCGGGGGACACGGTCTGGGGCGCGTGGCTGCTGGATTCTCTCAAAAAAACGCTGGCCTCCGCCGAGAGAAGCCTGTCCGACGCGCTTTTGCAGCTGCAGAGCGACGAGGCGCTCGACGAAAAATACGCGAAGCTTTTTGCGGAGAACCTCGAAAGCGTCCGCGCGCTGGAAGGAAAGACGGGCTGGGACGAGCTGCGCGAGGGTCAGATCACCTCGTTCGGCACGCTGCCGTCCGTGCGCAAACCGTGCGACGAGGCGCTGCAGCAGCGCGTGAAAAACGCGCGCAAGAACGCCCTGCAGGATATCCGCGGCGCGGAGAGCTGCCTGTATGCCGACTCTGCCCGCGTCGTGCAGGATCTGCGCGCGACGGCGGGCCCGATCTTCGGTCTGCTCGATTTCATCCGGGATTTTGACGAGGCCTATCGCCGGGAAAAACGCAGGCGCAGGCTCTTCGACTTCTCCGATCTCGAGCACGAGGCGATCCGCCTGCTGACGGACCGCAGCACGGGCAGGCCTACGGCCTCCGCGAAAGAAATCTCGGAAAAATACCGCGAGATCCTCGTGGATGAGTACCAGGACTCGAACGCCGTGCAGGAGCGCATCTTCCAGGCTGTCTCGCGCGGAGGCGGCAATCTGTTCCTGGTCGGCGACGTCAAGCAGTCGATCTACCGCTTCCGCCTGGCGGAGCCGGAGATCTTTCTCGACAAGTATGCCCGCTATCCCATGCCGGAGCAGGCGCAGCCCGGCGAGCCGAGAAAGCTGCTGCTCTCCGAGAACTTCCGCTCCCGCCCGGAGATCCTGAGCGCGGTCAACGACGTCTTCCGGCTCGTCATGAGTCCGGAGGCGGGCGATCTCGCCTACGGCGACGGGGAAGCCCTGAAGCCCGGCCGGGAATATCCGCCCGCGCCGCAGACAAAAGTCGAGCTCCACTGCATCGACATGGATGCGGAGGCGGGCGAGGACGAGGCCAGCCCTGAAAAAAGCCGTTACGAGGCCGCGTTTGCCGCGCAGCGGATCGAACAGCTGCTGCGGGAGAAAACCCCCGTGACGGACGGCGAGACCACAAGACCGGCCCGGCCCGGCGACATCGTCATTCTCATGCGTTCGCCCGGCCGCGCGGCCGCGTATTACACGGAGGCGCTGGCCCGCCGTCATATCGCAAGCGTCTCCGACCGCGGCGGCAGCATTCTGGAGACGACGGAGGCAGAGGTGCTCTCGGCGCTGCTTGCCGTGCTCGACAATCCCCACCAGGATATCCCGCTCGTCACGGTCATGGCGAGCCAGGTCTTCGGCTTTTCGCCGGACGAGCTGGCAGGCCCGCGCGGCGCGCTGCGGGAGGGCGATTTCTATGACTGCCTGCTTGCGTATCCTCAAAAGAGCGAGAAGCTGCGCGCCTTTTTAAGCTGGCTGTCCGATGCGCGGGAAGCGGCTGCACGGCAGACGCTGCCGGAGACGATCGACGCGGCGCTCCTGCAGACGGGACTCGAGGACGTCTACGCCGCCATGCCGGACGGGCGTCAGCGCCGCGAAAATCTGAATTCCTACCGCGAGCTCGCAGCCGCGTTCGACGCGGGCGGCAGCCGCAGCCTCATGGACTGGAACCGCTACCTCTCGCAGCTGAAGGAGGGCGGCACGCAGGTGCCGCTGCGGCAGGCCGCGCAAGCTTCGGACGCCGTCACGATCCTGAGCGTCCACAAATCGAAGGGTCTGGAGTTTCCAATTGTGATCCTGGCGGATCTCTCCCGAAAGATGAACCTGCAGGATAACACGGCAAGCGTGCTGCTCGACAGCGAGCTGAAAATCGGCGCCAACGTCGTGGACACGGAGAACAAAATTTACTACCCCGGCATCGCGCGCATGGCGATCGCGGACAAAAAGACGCGGCAGACCGTGTCCGAGGAGCTGCGCGTGCTCTATGTGGCGATGACAAGGGCCAAGGACATGCTGATCATGACCTTCTGCTCGGGCTTCCTGCAGTCCGCCCTGCGGCGCTGGAACGAGGCGGTCTCCGAGCCGGTGCGGCCGGAGGTCGCGGCCTCGGCGCGCTGCCCGGGCGACTGGGTCGTGATGGCTGCGCTCACGAGAACGGAGGCGGGCGAGCTCTTTGCCTTGACCGGCCCGAACGGCGTCAGCCGCGTGCACGACGACCCCTGGCTCATCCGCCTGCACCGCGCGTCGGAGCTGAATCTGACGCCCGGGACAGAGCCGGAGGCGCGGACTGAAAAGAGCGCGGGCCTATCCAAAGAGCAGCTCGCGCGGGAGCTGGGGTATCAGTACGCGCATCTGGCCGCCTCCGCCGTGCCCTCCAAGCTGACCGCGACGCAGCTCAAGGGCCGCACGCTCGACTACGAGGCCGCCGAGGCCGCGGAAACGCCCGTATACCGGGAACCCATCGGATGGCACCGGCCGGAGCTTCTCCCCGAAAAGCCGCTCACGGGGCGCGAGAAGGGGAACGCGACGCACCTGTTCATGCAGTTCGTGCGCTACGAAGCCTGCGCGACCGCGGCGGGGATCGAGGGCGAGCTCGTGCGTCTGCTGGAAAAGCGGTTTCTGACGAAGCCGCAGGCGGAGGCCGTAAACTGCGACTGGATTTTACGGCTGTTCACGGGTCCGTTCGGCGCACGAATTCTGGGCGCGCAAAACGTACGGCGAGAATTCAAATTTTCGCTTCTGACCGACGCAGGCCGCTACGAGCCCCGGGCGGCGGGGGAGCGCATCCTGATGCAGGGCGTGGTGGACTGCTTCTGGGAGGAGGCCGACGGACTCGTACTGGTCGACTTCAAGACAGACCGCATCCGGGACAATCTCCCGGAAAAGACGGCGCTTTATACGCCGCAGCTCCGGGCTTATGCCGAGGCGCTCGGGAAAATCTTTGCAAAACCGGTCAAAAACTCGTATCTCTATTTCTTCGACGCGGATGCCGCCGTACCGGTATAAAAAAGGCCGCCGCAAAATGCGAAAGCATTTTGCGGCGGCCTTGGCCGTCAGGACTCAGTTTTTGTTCTGATTCTGGTTGTTGGCGTTATTCGGATTGCCGTTCTGCGCGCCGTTCTTGCCGGCGTTCTCGCTGCGGTTCTGGGATTTCTCCTGCGCGTTTTCATTGCGATTGTTCTGCGTATTCATGAATGATCCTCCTGAAATGAATTGCGGTTCCCCGCAGAGGGTAGCATTCCCCGCACGCGTGAAAATATGCTCAGGATTTATCCTTCGGCTGAAAGAGCAGGGCGGCAAGCGCGCCGAAGAAGACGGCGGCCGCGATGCCGCCGGCCGAGGCCCGCAGACCACCCGTCATGACGCCGAGCAGGCCCTGTTCGTCGACCGCCTCGCGGACGCCCTTGGCCAGATTGAAGCCGAAGCCGGTCAGGGGAACGGTCGCGCCCGCGCCGCCCCAGTCGACAAGGTGCTGGTAAACGCCTGTGCCGCCCAGAATCACGCCCGCCACCACGTAGGCCACCAGAATCCGGGCCGGCGTCAGCTTCGTTTTGTCCAGCAGAATCTGACCGATCGCGCAGAGCAGCCCGCCCACCAGAAAAGCCTTGGCATATTCCAAAGCCGTCACCGTCCTTTCGCCTGAATGGCAACCGCGTGGCAGATCGCGGGAATCGACTCGCCCTGCCAGGTGGAGACGGGGGACATCAGCGCGCCCGTCGCGCAGAAGAGCAGATTTCTCAGCTTTCCCGTCTCCAGCTGCGTCAGAAGATAGCCGCAGAGCACCGAGGCGCCGCAGCCGCAGCCGGAGCCGCCCGCGTGGACGTCCTGCTTCTGCAGATCGAAGATCATGGTGCCGCAGTCGTTGTAGACGCCGCCGATGCCGACGCCGTCGCGGCGGAAGGCGTCCAGGACGATCTCCTTGCCGAGCTCGCCCAGATCGCCGGTCACGATGAGATCGTAGTCCTCCGGCGCGAGCGACAGATCGTCGAAGTGCGCGCGCAGCGTGTCGTAGGCAGCGGGCGCCATCGCCGCGCCCATGTTGTTGGCGTCGCGGATGCCGAGATCGACGATCCTGCCGATCGTCGCGGCCTGCACCCACGGCGCCGCGTCCGCCCGGCCGACAAGGCAGCAGCCCGCGCCCGTGACCGTCCACTGCGCGGTGGGCGTGCGCTGTCCGCCGTAGCCGAGAGGGTAGCGGTACTGCCGCTCGGCGGAGGCAAAATGGGACGAGGTGAGCGCCGCCGCCCGCCTCGCGTAGCCCGCGTTGACAGCTGAGGCCGCCAGCGTCAGGGATTCCGCCATGGTCGAGCACGCGCCGTATAACCCCAGAAACGGGATCCTGGTCTCGCGGACGGCGAAGGACGAGCTGATGCACTGGTTGAGAAGATCCCCGGCAAAGAGCACGTCGAAGTCGCTGTTCCGGAGCCCGGCCTTGCTGCGCGCCTTCTCCAGCGCCAGCTCCTGGAGACGGCTCTCGGCTTTCTCCCAGGATTTCTGCCCGAATTTGGTGTCGTCGCTCGTATAGTCGAAGTAGCGCCGCAGGGGCCCTGCGCCTTCGCGCTTGCCGCCGACCGCGCTGTGCGCCAGAATCGCGGGTTTCTCGTCGAACAGGACACTCTGTTTTCCGCGATGCAGATTTTTCATGTGGATCGCCTGCCTTTTTCGTAGTATGTGAAAAAAGCAAAAAAATACTCGCGCCGGTTTTCCGGCGCGAGTAAAAATTCAGCTTGTTCAGATAACGCGGCGGGCGCCGACGTAGCGGGCTGCGTAATAGTCCTCCGACAGGGAAGTGATCTTGATGCCGCCGGAAGCCGCATGGATAAACTGGTTGTCGCCGATATAGATGCCGACGTGGCTGGCGGCGGTGTTGCTTGAATAGGTGCCGTTGAAGAAGACCAGATCGCCGACTTCCAGGTCGGTGACGGAGTAGCCGTTCGTGGTCTGCTGCGCGGCGGTGCGGCTGAGCGAATAGCCCATCTGCGCGAAGACGTATTTGACGAAGCCGGAGCAGTCGAAGCCGGTGTCGGGGGAAGTGCCGCCCCAGACGTACGGATAGCCGAGATAGTTCTCCGCGAAGTTCACGATCTGCTGGCCGACGCTCACGGACGGGGCCGTGGAACCGCCGGCGGAATTGGTGCTGGGCGCCTGGGTGAGGGAGAGCAGGTCGCTGCGGACATAACCGGTCTGGCCGTTGTACTGAACCTTGTACCAGCCGCAGTTGAGGCCGATGATGTAGGCCTTGTCGCCCGTGCCGAGCTGCGCGACGAGATCGCCGTCGGACGAGGGAGTGGAGCGCATGTTGACCGACGCGTCCTCGACCTCGCCGTATCCGAGATCGATGTTTTCGCGGTCCTTGAACGTTATGTACTGCTTGGCCATATAGCCGATCTGTAGGTTATAATCGACCAGGTAGAAGTCGCCGGACTCGCGGATGATGACCACGTTGTCGCCGTAGGCGGCATTGGCCAGGATGTCGGAGTCGGTGCTGGCTGCGGCGCGCAGCCGCAGACCGCTGGTTTCCACAATGCCGATGCCGATCTTCAGCTCGGTTGCGGACGCCGGGATGGTCATTGCCAGAAACGTGGCAAGTACCAGAGCCAGCGCGATGGATACCCTTGCAAATCTCTTCATAATGAACCTCCGTGCCCGATAGAAAATTATTTTGCCAGAGCTCGTTCCAGCCATACACAGCCAAGATCCAAAGCCGTGTAGAAGCCTTCCTTTTCGCTCTTTTTCACAATGCGGTCCTTCGCTCTCGCGTTGGGATCGGTCAGCTGAAGCTGAACGGAAACGCGCGTGGCGATTTCGGTGTCGTCCACCTTTTTCGTCTCCAGAATCTGAAGCATGACGATGTGAGAATCCGCCATGGAGCCATAATAGACGATGTTGTCTTTCCTCATGAGGGGATGGCCCTTGTAGGTGAGAATGTCTTTTTCCTCTGCCATAGCAGCCTCCTGATCAAATGTAACCAAATTGTAACACGTTGTCACCTGATTGTCAACTCGTAATTCTCTTTTTCTCGACAACTGGAAAAGATGGCAGCGGCTTCCTTTGGCCCGGGAATGCGGTGCGGGGATGGATCTTGAAAGCGGGCACGGGTTCATATATGAAGGTGCATACATTATAATGCCTGAAGGGACAAATCGCAAGGAGAAGAGCAGCCTTTGACCGGCGCTTTGGGCAAAAACTTTGACAAAATTTTAAAATTGACAACCGGAAGCCCCTTGCCGTGTCCTGCTTTTTTTGATACGATACAGATATCCAAATCAATACGGAAAGCAGGGGAATGAGCATGGCGGAGGAGAGAAAAAAGATCCTGAAGCTGGGCCAGATGATCACCGACCGGATCGGCCACAAGGTGACGGCCGAGGATCCCGAATACTGGGGACTGGCCTGCGTTGTGACAGACGAGATGGCGGACGTGGCGCTCAAAATGAAGGTACGCCGGCCCATGACGCTGCCGCAGCTCGTAAAGGCGACCGGAAAAGACGCCGGGACGCTGGAACGGCTGCTCCAGGACATGTGCGAGGTGGGCCTTCTCGAATACAACTGGGAGAATCCCGCCCGCGAGAAGCAGTATATTCTGCCCATGTTCGTGCCCGGCAGCGCCGAATTCACGAACATGAACGAAAAACAGCTCGAGGAGCACCCGGAGCTGGCGCGGTTTTTTGAAAACATGACGCGTCTGCCGCTCGAGAAGATCACGCCGATGATCCCGCTGGGCGGCGCCGGCGTCGGCATGCACGTCATCCCGGTGGAAAAGGCCATCGAATCGGAGAGTCAGTCCGTGAGCGTGGAGCATCTTTCCCACTGGCTCAGGAAATACGATGGCAAATACGCCGCCAGTCCCTGCTCCTGCCGCCTGTCCCGCCGCATCCTGGGCGAAAACTGCGCCGACGATCCCGAGGACTGGTGCATCGGCGTGGGCGACATGGCCGACTATCTGGTCGAGACGCACAAGGGGCATTATATAGACTACGACGAGGTCATGAATATCCTCCGTCGCGCCGAGGACAACGGCTTCGTCCATCAGATCACGAATATCGACGGCGAAAACAAAATTTTCGCCATCTGCAACTGCAACGTGAGCGTGTGCTACGCGCTGCGCACCTCGCAGCTGTTCAACACGCCCAATATGTCCCGCTCCGCCTATGTGGCGAAGGTCGATCCCATGAACTGCGTGGCCTGCGGCCGCTGCGTGGAATACTGCCCGGCGGGCGCCGTGCGGCTGGGTCAGAAGCTGTGCACGAAGGACGGCCCTGTGGTCTATCCGCGGCAGGAGCTGCCGGACGCCGCCAAGTGGGGCCCGGACAAGTGGAACGAGGACTATCGCGACAGCAACCGCAAAAACTGCTACGACACGGGAACCTCTCCCTGCAAGACGGCTTGTCCCGCGCACATCGCCGTGCAGGGCTATCTCAAGATGGCGTCCCAGGGCCGCTATCGCGACGCGCTGGCGCTCATCAAAAAGGAGAATCCGTTCCCGGCCGTCTGCGGCCGCATCTGCAACCGCCGCTGCGAGGATGCCTGTACGCGCGGCACGGTCGACCGGGCGGTCGCCATCGACGAGGTGAAAAAGTTCCTGGCCGAGCGGGAGCTCCGCGAGGAGGACCGCTATCTCCCAGAGATTGTCCAGCCGTCGCTGCAGGGGCCGTATTCCGAGAAAATCGCCGTGATCGGCGCAGGGCCCGCCGGCCTGAGCTGCGCCTATTATCTGGCGCAGATGGGCTACAAGCCCGTCGTATTTGAGAAAAACGAGCGCCCGGGCGGCATGATGGTCTACGGAATCCCGTCGTTCCGGCTCGAAAAAGACCTGGTCGACGCCGAGATCGACGTCCTGCGCAAAATGGGCGTGGAGCTCCGCTGCGGCGTGGAGGTCGGCAGGGATGTGACCATCCCGCAGCTCCGCGCAGAAGGCTACAGGGGCTTCTACATCGCCATCGGCTGCCAGGGCGGCCGGAAGATCGGCGTGCCGGGCGAGGACGCCGAGGGCGTCCTGTCCGCGGTCGAATTCCTGCGGGCGCTGGCCGGGGGAGAGAGCCGGAAGCTGGAGGGCCGCACCGTCGTGATCGGCGGCGGCAACGTCGCGGTCGACGCGGCCAGAACCGCGGTGCGCGCAGGCTCGAAAAAAACCTTCATGTACTGCCTGGAATCGCGCGAGATCATGCCCGCCGCGAAGGACGAGATCGCCGAGGCGGAGTCCGAGGGCGTCGCGATCGCCTGCGGCTGGGGGCCGAAGCGGATCCTCACGGAAAACGGAAAGGTCACGGGCGTGGAATTTAAACTCTGCACGCGCGTATTCGACGACGACAAGCGCTTTGCGCCGGAATACGACGAGGACGACACGGTCACGATCGAATGCGAAAACGTCATTTTGTCGGTCGGCCAGTCGATCGAGTGGGGCGGACTGCTCGAGGGCAGCCGCGTAAAGCTGGGCCGCGGCAACGGCGCGCTGGCCGACGGCCTGACCTATCAGACCGAGGAGCCGGATATCTTCGTGGGCGGCGACGTCTTCACAGGCCCGAAGTTCGCCATCGACGCCATCGCCGCCGGCAAACAGGGCGCCGTCTCGCTCCACCGCTATGTGCATCCCGGCAGCAGCCTCACGATCGGCCGCAACCGCCGCGACTTCATCGAGCTCGACAAGAAAAACGCCGAGATCGGGGACTATGACCGCACCGCGCGCCAGGTGCCGGGAACACAGCCCGGCGAGGACGCGGCGCGTACCTTCCGCGACGTGCGGCTCCCGTTCACGGAGGAGCAGGTCAAAAAAGAGACGGCTCGCTGCCTCGGCTGCGGCGCGTCGGTCGTGGACCAGAACCGCTGCATCGGCTGCGGCATCTGCACGACGAAATGCGAATTCGACGCCATCCATCTCTTCCGGGAATTCCCCGAGGCCAGCCGCATGCTGCGCAGCGAGGACAAAATGAAGGCCATCCTGCCGTACATGGTGAAGCGCGAGATCAAAATCAAGCGCGCCGCCCGGAAAAAGTGACATGCACGAGCTGGGACTGGTCGTGCGGATCATGGATACGGTCGAGAGCATCGCACAGGAGCGGAAGCTCACGCAGATCGACGCCGTAACGCTGGAGATCGGAGAGGTCAGCTCGGTGCTCCCGGACTACATCGCGGACTGCTGGAACTGGGCAAGAGGGAAGTCGGAGCTGCTGAAGACCACCGCGCTCAAGATCGAGCGCCTTCCGGCCGTCACGCGCTGCCTGGGCTGCGGCAGGACCTACGCCACCGTGGAATACGGACGGACCTGCCCGTACTGCCGGAGTGAAAACACCGTACTCGTCTGCGGAAACGAATTCAGCATCAAGGAAATAGAAGCCCTGTAAACAGGGCGGGAGCGCCGCGGCTGTGTGTGCCGCGGCGCTCTTTGTTCGATATGGTCGTACCGTTAAAAAACTTAACAAAAATGAACGCCCTTTTTTGAAAATACTGTTTCTTGCTTTTTCGGGGAATTTTTTCTATCATAAATAAGCAATATTATTTAGCACTAAAAACTATTATTTAGCGCTAACACTTTTTGATAGAGAAGGAAGAGAAGAAATGGAAAAATTCTTTCACCTGAAGGAGCACGGCACCACGGTCAAGACGGAGATCATGGCCGGCCTGACCACCTTCATGGCCATGGCCTACATTCTGATGGTCAACGCCAACATGTTCTCGAACCCCATTGGGCAGGGCGCCTCGCTCGGCGTCAGCTACGGCGCCATCTATATCGCGACGGCGCTTTCCGCGGTCATCGGCACCGTGCTGGTCGGCCTGCTCGCCAACCTGCCGCTCGCCATGGCCTCGGGCATGGGCCTCAACGCGTTTTTTGTCTACACGGTCTGCCTGGGCCTCGGCCTGAGCTATGCCAACGCGCTGGTGTTCGTCCTGCTGGACGGCATCATCTTCGTGCTGCTTTCCGTCACCGGCATGCTGCAGCGCATTTTTGAGGCGATCCCCACCCCTGTGCGCGTGGCGATCCCCGCGGGCATCGGCCTCTACATCGCATTCATCGGCCTGCAGGACGCGGGCATTGTCGTGGCGAACGAGTCCACCAAGGTGTCGCTGGCGTCCTTCAACGTCTTCTCCGGCGCCGTCACCTGGGCGCAGATCATGCCGATGCTGGTGACGTTTTTCGGCCTGCTCGCGATCGCGGTGCTCTCCAAGCGCGGCGTGCGCGGCAGCGTCGTCTGGGGCATCCTGGGCTCCGCGGCGGCCTATTATGTGCTGGGCTTCACGGTGCCCGGCTTCTATGAGGGCTTTTTTAACGGCATGTCCTTCAACCCGTTCGACGCGATGAAGGCGTTCAACGCGGAGGCGGTCGGCAAGGTCTTCACCGAGGGCTTCGACTTTTCCAAATACATCGCGGCGAACGGCGTCGGCAACTTCATCGTGACGCTCATCACCACGTCTCTGGCCTTCTGCATGGTCGATATGTTCGATACGCTGGGCACGCTCTACGGCGCCTGCGCGCGCGGCGACATGCTGACCAAGGAGGGCAAGGTGCCCAATATGGACCAGGCCATGCTCTCCGACGCCATCGCGACCTGCACCGGCGCGATCCTCGGCACCTCGACCGTCACGACGTTCCTGGAGAGCGCCGCCGGCGTGGGCGAGGGCGGCCGCACCGGCCTCACGGCTATGGTCACGGGCGTGCTGTTCTTCATCGCCATGTTCTTCTCGCCGATCGCGCAGCTGATCCCGACCTATGCGACCGCCGCGGCGCTCATCTATGTCGGCGTTCTCATGATGAACTGCGTGCACGACGTCCGATGGACCGAGGCCGAGGATGCCGTTCCGGCGTTCCTGACCATCGCTATCATGTCCTTCGCCTACAACATCTCCTACGGCATCGGCATCGGCGTCATCTCCTACACGATCATCGCCGTGTTTACGGGCCGGGTCAAGGAGATCAAGCCCATGACCTGGGTCATCGGCCTGCTGTTCACGCTGATGTTCTTCCTGACGCACTGAGAAGCTTCCCCGTACAAACGAAACAGGCGGCATCCGAAAAGGATGCCGCCTGTTTTTTCAGAATGCAGTCAGTCGAACAGATAGTGGCGCACAAGCTCCTGCAGAAGCTCGTCCCGATCCAGCTTGCAGATCAGGCTGCGCGCGTTGTTGTAATTTGTGATATAGGTCGGATCTTCGGAAAGCAGGTAGCCGACAATCTGGTTGATCGGGTTATATCCTTTTTCACTGAGGGCGCTGTAGACAGAGGTCAGAATCGCCTTCATTTCCTTGTCTGCATCGGCCGGTACCACAAATTTAATCGTATTGTCATCCATACGGTTTACCTCCTTCGTTGGATCTCTTGTCCCTATCATAGTATATTCCGACCCGCTTGTAAATGACCGGAACATTTCAATTGTGTTACAAGATTCCTCTCAGACACAAGATATCGTGCTTTTCCGGAGGCGGAGCCGCCAAATCAGCGGAGAATGACGTTCAGATCCCTGCGCAGACCGTCCAGCACGGCGTTCACAACGCCGGTGGAGTCGTCGTCCGTCAGCGTGCGGTCGTCCGCGCGGAGCTCCAGGCTGAAGGCCACGCTCTTCTTGCCGGGCAGGATGCCGGGGCCGCGATAGATATCGAAAAGGTTGATCTTGGTGAGCAGCTTTCCGGCGTACTTGCGGATGCAGCTCTCGAGCTCGCCGACCGTGATCGCCTCGTCGCAGACGAGCGCGAGATCGCGGCTCACGGACGGGAACTTGGGCAGCGCGTGGAAGACGCGCTCGGGCGCGAGAACGCTCTGCAGTCCCGTAAAGTCAAGCTCGGCCACATACACGTCGCCGCCGATGCCGTAGCTCTCGGCCACGAGCGGATGGATCTGGCCCAGAACGCCGACCGTTTTGCCGCCGACCACGATATCCGCGCAGCGGCCGGGATGGTAGCTGGGGTTGGAGGTGTCGGCCGCATAGGTTGCGGGCAGGACGTTCAGCTGCGCGAGCAGCGCGTCCACCTCGCCCTTGAGCGTGAAGAAGTTCTCGTTTTCGCCGTAGGTGCCGAAGATAAAGCGCTTGGGCTCGTCGGGCAGATCATGGTCCTCGACCGGCAGATAGATCTTGCCGAGCTCGTAGAGCTTGACGCCCTTGTTTTTATAGGCGTAGTTGCGGCTCAGGATGTCCAGCATGCTGGGCAGGATGACCGTGCGCATGATCGAGGTGTCCTCGCCGAGCGGATTGACCAGTCTGACGGTCTTGCGCAGCGGGCTGTCGGCGGGCAGGCGGATTTCGTCGAACACGTCGGGTGAGACGAAGGAATAGGTGATGATTTCGCTGTAGCCGAGACTTCTCGCGGCGGCGCAGGCTTTGTTTTCAAGTTGCTGCTCCTCGGAGTAGCCGCCGCGCGTGGTCGCGCCGCGCATGAGCGTCGTCTCGATGCGGTTGTAGCCGTAGTAGCGGGCAACCTCCTCGGCGATGTCGGCCATGCAGCGCAGGTCGGGCCGCCAGGAGGGAACGTGGATAACGTCGTGTTCGTCCACCTCGACCTCCTCGCGGCGCAGGAAGCCGATCATGTCCTCCTTGGAGATGTCGGTGCCGAGCAGAGCGTTGATGCGCGCGGGCTCGAGCGGCAGGGTATAGGGCTCGGGGACGTAGTTGATGATGTCGATGACGCCGTCGAGCACCTCGCCGGCGCCCAGCAGCTCGACGAGCTCGCAGGCGCGGTTCACGGCGGGAACGGTCATCATGGGGTCGAGGTCCTTTTCAAATTTCGCGGACGCCTCGCTGCGCATGCCGAGCGCGAGCGCGGTCTTGCGGATGGAGCTGCCCTTGAAGTTGGCGGACTCGAAGACAACCGAGACGGTGTCGGAGACGATCTCGCTGTTTTCGCCGCCCATGATGCCGGCCAGACCCACGGGCTTGTGCTCGTCCGCGATGACCAGCATGTCGGGCTGCAGATTGCGCACGTTGCCGTCGAGCGTTGTGAGCGTCTTGTCCTCGCCCGCGCGGCGGACGATGATTTTGCCGCCGGAGACGTAGCGGTAGTCGAACGCGTGCATCGGCTGGCCGTATTCCACCATCACGTAGTTCGTGATGTCGACGATGTTGTTGATGGGGCGGATGCCGGCGCTGCGCAGGCGCTGCCGCATCCACTTGGGCGACGGGGCGATCTTCACGTTCTTCACCATGCGCGCGGAATAGCGCAGGCAGAGATCGTCGGCCTGGATGTCCACGTCGAGAAGCTCGGGCAGACTGCCCTCCGCGCCGCCCTTGACGGCCGGGATGTGGTGCTTCATGGGGACATTGAAGGCCGCGGCCGTCTCGCGGGCCAGACCCAGCAGGGAGTAGCAGTCCGGGCGGTTGTTGGTGATTTCAAACTCCACGATAGAGTCGTCGTTGCCGATGACGAGGTTGATGTCCTCGCCGACGGTGCAGCCTTCGCCGTTCAAAATCCAGATGCCGTCCTCATACGCGCCGGGAACGTCGTTCTGCGTGAGGCCCAGCTCCTTGTAGGAGCACAGCATGCCGTCGGATTCCACGCCGCGCAGCTTGCCGCGCGTGATGTGGATGCCGCCGGGGAGCGTCGAGTTGTGCAGGGCGGCCGGAACCAGATCTCCCTCGTGTACGTTCTGCGCGCCGGTGACGATCTGGATGGGGCCGCCGCGGCCAGCGTCGACCTGGCAGACCCACATGTGGTCGGAGTTTTCATGGCGCGCCATGGATAAAACTCTGGCCACCACCACGTTTTTGATTTCCGCGTCCATGCGCTCGGTCGTCTCGACCTTCTGGCCGGCAAGCGTCATGGTATCGTCGTACTCCTTGTCCGTGGCCTCGATGTCCACAAACTCGCGGAGCCATTTTCTCGAAATATTCATTGCCTTTCCTCCTTAGAACTGCGACAGGAAGCGGATGTCGTTCTCGAAGATCATGCGCAGATCGCTGATCTGGTAGCGGCGCATCGCCATGCGCTCGAGGCCGATGCCGAAGGCAAAGCCGGAGTACACGTTCGGGTCGATGCCGCAGCCCTCTAGCACCTTGGGGTGCACCATGCCGGCGCCCAGCAGCTCGATCCAGCCCTCGCCCTTGCAGGTGGGGCAGCCCTTGCCGTGGCACTTGAAGCACTGCACGTCGACCTCGCAGCTGGGCTCGGTGAACGGGAAGTGGTGCGGACGGAAACGGATGATGGAGTCGGGGCCGTACATGGCCTTGATAAGCGTCTCGAGCGTGCCCTTGAGATCGGACATCGTGACGCCCTTGTCGATCACAAGGCCCTCGATCTGGTGGAACATCGGGGAGTGCGTGGCGTCCACCTCGTCCTTGCGGTAGACGCGGCCGGGCGCGAGGATGCGGATGGGCGGCGTCTTCATCTCCTCCATCGCGCGGATCTGCATGGGGCTCGTCTGCGTGCGGAGAAGGACCTTCTCGTCGTCCGTGACGTAGAAGGTGTCGCTGCGGTCGCGGGAGGGATGGTTCTCCGCGATGTTGAGCTTTGTAAAGTTGTAGTCGGCCAACTCGACCTCGGGGCCGTCGAGAATCTTGAAGCCCATGCTGATGAAAATGTCCTTGGCCTCGTCGAGCGCCTTGTTCATGGGGTGGCGGTGGCCCAGCTCGACCGGCGTGCCGGGGATCGTGATGTCGATGGCCTCGGCGCGGAGCTTCGCGTCGAGCGCCTTGGCCTTGAGCTCCTGCCTGGCCTGCTCCAGCTTCTGCTCGATCGCCTCGCGGACGGAGTTGGCGGCCTGGCCGAAGACCGGGCGCTCCTCTGCCGAGAGGGTGCCCATCGTCTTGAGCACGGCGGTCAGCTCGCCCTTTTTGCCGAGAAACCGGACGCGCAGCGCCTCGAGCTCGTTGGAGTCGGACACCGCGTCGAGCGCGTCCATGGCTTCCTGCCGGATTTTCTCCAGTTGTTCTTTCATAAAACACAAATCTCCTTTGCGTAAACTACAAAATAAAAAAAGCCTTTCCTCCCACAAGGGGACGAAAGACCATGCTTCCGCGGTACCACCCGCAATTCGCCTGACAGCGCACTTTACACCTTTAACGGAGTCACCCGGGGAACCCTACGTTTGTTCAGGCTCCGGCTCGCGAGGGAAGGCCCTTCATCCGCAGCGGACGGCTCCCAGCGCCCCGTCCTCTCTGAAGCTGCGGTCCGATGTCGGACAGCTCGTTCATCGCCTTTTCAATATTGCCGTTATCATAGCACAGCAATTTCCTTTTCGCAACAGAAAAAATTGACGGAGCGGCCGTTTTGTCATATAATAAGGCCTGTTAACAAAAAAACAGACGGAAAAGGGGAATTCGCGTGAGCAGAGCGCAATGGGTGGCCCGCATCACCGACCGGGCCTTCGTGGACGAGCTGCTGCCGGTGCGGCCGCGGGATTCGCACAAGGGAGATTACGGAAAGGTCCTGCTGCTCTGCGGCTCGCGCGGACTGACCGGCGCGGCTGTGCTGGCGGCGAAGGCCGCCCTGCGGACGGGCAGCGGTCTTGTGTACCTCGGCGTGCCGGAGGCCGTCTATCCGATCGTCGCCGCGCAGGCCATGTCGGAGATCGTCTTTCCGCTGCCGTGCGGACAGGACGGGATCCTCTCGGAGGAGGCCTGGCCGCTGCTCGAAAAGCGCCTGCCGGACATGGACGCGGTGCTCTTCGGCCCGGGTCTTGGCCGGTCGGAAAGCATTTTCGCTTTGGCAGAGCGGCTGCTCCGCGCCTGCCGCGCGCCGCTGGTGCTCGACGCCGATGGCATAAACGCGTTTGAGGGGCATACAGATAGACTGCGCGGAAGCTCCTGTCCCATCGTTCTCACCCCGCACGACGGAGAATTCCGCCGGCTCGGCGGAGATCCCGGCGACCCCGACCGCATCTGCGCGGCGGGGGAGCTGGCGGGCCGGACAGGCTGTACGGTCCTTCTCAAGGGCTATCGGACCGTCGTGACGAACGGCCGGGGCGTTTTCCTCAACACGACCGGCAATCCCGGCATGGCGACGGGCGGCAGCGGAGACGTGCTCTCCGGCATCCTGGTCAGCCTGCTCGGGCAGCGGGTCCCGCCGCTGGAGGCCGCTGCGGCGGCCGCCTGGATCCACGGCGCGGCCGGCGATCTGGCGGCGGAGCGGCTCGGGGAATACGGCCTGACGCCGGAGGACATGCTGAAGGAGATCCCGCGACTACTCAAATAAGCGGGTGATGCGGTGCACCGCAAACTGGCCATTCTCGCCGCTGCGCTTCTGCTGCTGACCGGCTGTCAGAGGGGGAACGCCGCGCTGCAGAGCGCGCTGGATCTCCGGGCGTCTCTGAATTCGGCGGGCGGCTGCTCGTACAGGGCGGAGATCACGGCGCAGTATCCGGACGCGGACCGGAAATTCTCGGGCAGCTGCCGGTTCAAAACGGACGGCGGCGCGGAGATGACGCTCACGGAACCTGCGACCATCGCGGGGATCACGGCAAGCGTTACGAAAGACGGGGCGAACGTCTCCTTCGAGGACACCGCCGTGGCGTTCGGCAGCCTTGCGGAGGGAAACCTCGCGCCGATGGCGATTCCCTATGTGCTCGGCAGCAGCTGGGCCGGGGCGTATATCGCGAGCGCCGGGACGGAGGACGGCAGCGTGCACGTCGTCTATGAAAAGGGCTACGGCGACGGACAGCTGCGGATCGACACCTGGCTTTCGGCGGCTGACGGCGAGCCGGAGCTGGCGGAAATTACCTATGACGGACAGAAGACGGCGAGCGTCCGATTGTCCGAATTTTCACTGGATTGAGGGATTGACATGAAAACACTGATGAGAACCTGGGCGGAGGTGTCTCTGGACAACCTGGAGCACAACTACCGCGAGATCCGGCGTCACGTGACGGAGAGCTGCAAGTTTCTGGGCGTCATGAAGGCCGACGCCTACGGCCACGGGGCCGTGCCGCTGAGCCACGCGCTGGCGGATCTCGGCGCGGAATATCTGGCCGTGTCCAATCTGGAGGAGGCTGTGCAGATCCGCCGCGGCGGCATCCGCACGCCGATCCTGATCCTCGGCTACACGCCGCCTGAGTATGCCGACAACATGGTCTTTATGGACATCACGCAGGAGGTGCACTCGCTGGAGTACGCCCGCGCGCTCGACAATCAGCTCTCGGGCACGAACTATATTCTGAACGTCCATCTGAAGCTCGACACCGGCATGACGCGCATCGGCTTCTTTGCCTATGACAACGATGCCACGCTCGGCGAGCTGCAGGAGGTCTGCAAACTCGGACACCTGCATGCCGAGGGCGTTTTCATGCACTTCAGCGTGGCAGACAGCAAAAAGCCGGAGGACGCCGCCTATACGAAGCTCCAGTACGCGCGATTCACCGCCATGCTGGACGCGCTCGCCGCCTGCGGCATACGGCCTGAGATCCGCCACTGCTGCAGCTCCGGCGCGACGATCCTCTATCCCGAGTATGCCATGGACATGGTGCGTCCCGGCATCGCGACCTACGGGCTCAACCCCTCGCCGGACACCGAGGGCGTGCTCGATCTGAAGCCCGTCATGTCGGTCTACACGAGCATCGCGCAGCTGCGCACCGTCCCTGCCGATACAAGCATCAGCTACGGCCGGACCTATACGACGCCCTCTGAGCGCCGCGTCGCGGTGCTGCCGATCGGCTACGCCGACGGGCTCTCCCGCGCGCTCTCCGGGCGCGCGACCTTCCGTCTGCACGGGAAACAGGCTCCGATCCTCGGCCGCATCTGCATGGATATGTGCATGGTCGACGTGACGGACATCCCGGACGCCGCCGTGGGAGACCGGCTGACGCTGTTCGGCTGGGACGAGGACGGCACGCTGCTGCCCTGCGAGCGGCTGTCCGATCCGCTCGGCACCATCTCCTACGAGATCCTCTGCGGGATCAGCAAGCGCATCCCGCGCATCTATCTCGACGGAGACCGGCAGTCCGAAATTCTGCAGTACATTGTATAACCCTGTCGAAGCGCGGCGCATAGTATGGCCGTGAGAGCCGTGCCGGCTGTATAATTCCGGCGGCCTCGTGGGAGAATAGAGACAGCCCCGAAGCGTAAAACCTCCGGGCGGACATTTTTCCGCGGAGTGTGAAGCAAATGGACAGCAACATAAAGCGCGGCGATATTTTCTATGCCGATCTCAGCCCGGTCGTCGGCAGCGAGCAGGGCGGCACCAGGCCCGTTTTGATCGTTCAGAACGACACCGGCAACAGGCATTCTCCGACCGTCATTGCCGCCGCCATCACGAGCCAGACCGGAAAGGCCAAATTACCTACGCATATCTCGCTCACAGGGCACAGCGCGGGCCTCACAAAGGACTCCGTCGTCCTGCTCGAGCAGATCAGGACCATCGACAAAAGGCGTCTGCGGGAACACATGGGCCATGTGGACAACGGCACCATGAACCGTATCGACTCGGCGATCGCAGTGAGCTTTGGCCTGCAGAGCCAATAAAAAGCATAAAAGACGCCCTCCCGCATATTCTGGTGCGGGGGGCGTCTTTTATGTTTGCATATTCGTTTGAGCCGGGCGGAAGGGCGGAGGCCGAGCGGGACGGGCTCTACTGGGCCGTTCGGGCCGAGTGCCGGAGCCTGGAAGGGCTGCACAGGCTCTACGCAGCAGACGGAGAGGCCGTCTGCTGCCTGGGCGTCCTAGAGCCGAGGGACGGCGGGCTTTTTCTGACCCGCCGCCTGTCCGGCCGGCGCTTTTCCTTTTCCGGCGGCACCCGGCTGTATCTGGATGAGGGCCCGGGGAAAGCGGAGACAGGCTCCGACAGCGCGGGCGGCTGTCTTCTGACGTTTCCATACCGGGAGGGGGAGCCGTTTCCCATGCTCGGGCAGTTCCGCGCCTTCCGGCTCGTCCGGCGCGGCGGACGCTTCTGGTGGGAGGCGGAGCTGAACCCGGACGGAACGCTGAAAAAATGATCCCGGAGCGCTGCTCCGGGATCGTTTTTATGTTAACCTGTGATGATTCGTCTCGCGCCGAGGTAGCGGTTGGCGTAGTAGGTCTCGTTGAGAGACGAGATACGCACGCCGGACGACGGGTTGGCTGCGTGGACAAAGTTGCCGTTGCCGATGTACATGCCGACGTGGCTCGCGTAGCTGCCGCTGCCGAAGAAGACGAGGTCGCCCGCCTGCAGTCCCTCGCGGGAGATCGCGGTGCCCTGGTTCATCTGATCGTCCGCCACGCGGTTGAGCGTGATGCCGAAGTGCTTGTAGCAGTAGTACATGAGGCCGGAGCAGTCGAAGCCGGAGGTCGAGGTGCCGCCGTAGACGTACGGATAGCCGACAAAGGTCAGCGCGTAGTTTGCGATTTCCACGCCCATGCCCTCGCCGTCGACGGTGGAGGAGCCGCCGGAGGAACCGGAGTCGCCGGAGCTGCCGGAATCGCCCGAGGAGCTGCCGCCGGTGTCGGTGCCGCTGCCGGAGGAATCGCCGGAGGACGAGCCGCCCTGCGTGTCGGAGACGTAGTCGCCGGAGACGTAGGCCGTGCCGCCGTTGTAGCTGATGCGGATCCAGCCGTTCGAGCAGGTGCCGGTCACGGTGACGGCCGCGCCCTTGGCCAGCGTGCCGAGCAGCGTGCTGACGGAGGACCAGGAGGCGCGCACGTTCAGCTTGTCTGCGCTCACATACATGGTCTTCTGCGCGTCCGCGACCGTCACGCTGCTGGAGGTCTTGTTGTCCTCCACGACCTTCGCGCTCAGGACGAGGCCGTAGTAGTATTCGTTGAGGCCCTTGAAGCAGCGGAGAAACATCGCCATGGCCTCCTGCCGCGAGGTGTTCGAGGTCGGGTCGAGGATCGGGCCCGCCGCGGACGTAGTGCCGTTTACATAGCCGCACTTGACGCAGATCTTGGTCGCCTCGATCGCCCAGTCGGCGATGGCGGCGGTGTCTTTGAAGTGGTTCAGCGTCACGCCGTCGGAGGAGGGCTTGAACGCGGCCGAGTTGCAGAAATTCTGGATGATCTGGAAGAATTCCTGGCGGGTCAGATACTGCTCAGGGCGGTAGGTGCCGTCGGGGTAGCCGCTCACGATGCCGAGCTCATAAGCCTTGACGACGGAGAGATCGCTCGTGTCGCTGAAATAATCCGTCCGCTCGGGGTCGATCGTGTTCTTGGTGATGAGCTCGTAGGCATGCACCGCCAGTTCGCACATTTCGCCGCGCGTGATGTCGGCCGTGAGATCATAGCCAGAGAAGGAATCGGGGATCAGATTGAGCTGATTCATTTCCGTGTAGTTGGAGGCAAACCAGCTGCTGTATTTGGAGACCGTGACTTTGGCAAAGCAGGTGCCGGCCAGAGAGACGGTCAGCAGCACGCAGAGGGTCAGGCAGATCAGCTTTCTCGTGATGGTTCGGTTCATTGGACAGATTCCTCCTTTAGTTCCAGACCGACCGGACAGTGGTCCGAGCCGAAAATATCCTGATAGATGGGCGTCGCCGCGATTCTCCCGCGCAGGCGGTCGGACACCAGAAAATAGTCGATCCGCCAGCCCGCGTTGTGGGCCCTGGCGTTGAACCGGTAGCTCCACCACGAATAGACGCCGGCGGCGTCGGGATTCTGCGCGCGGAAGGTGTCGGTGAAGCCGGCTGCGAGCAGCTGCGTGAATTTTTCGCGCTCCTCGTCGGAGAAGCCCGCGCTGCCGCGGTTCGGGCCGGGGTTTTTAAGGTCGATCTCCTCGTGGGCGACGTTCATGTCGCCGCAGGCGATCACGGGCTTGCGCCCGTCCAGCTCGCGGAGCTTTTCCCGGAAGGCGTCGTCCCAGCACATGCGGTGATCCAGGCGCTTGAGGCCCTCTTGCGAATTCGGCGTGTAGCAGGTGACGAGGAAAAAGTCCTCGTATTCCAGCGTGATCATCCGGCCTTCGAGGTCAAGCTCCGGCTGGCCGATGCCGTAGACGACGGAAAGCGGCTCGCGTTTCGCAAAGACCGCGGTGCCGGAATAGCCCTTTTTCTCCGCCGAGGACCAGAACTGCCGGTAGCCCGGAAGCTCCAGCTCCAGCTGGCCCGGCTGCAGCTTTGTCTCCTGCAGGCAGAAGAAATCGGCGCCGGATTCCGTGAAAAAGTCCAAAAATCCCTTTTGCAGGCAGGCCCGCAGGCCGTTGACGTTCCAGGAGATGAATTTCATGCGGCTTCCTCCGAATCGGATTCTGACGCCTTGGCGCCTGATTGGACACATTATATCAGATTATGACAACCAGAGCAAGAGTTTTGTAAATATTCCGTAACCGAATGTTGTCTTATGGTATTTTTTATGTTATAACAGGGGCATGAAAATACGAGTATTTTTTGCAGTGTTATCCTGCAGACTGTCCCGCGCCCTGATCCGCCTGGTCGGCCGCGGCGGCACCGATTTTCCGGGGCGCATCGCGCTGAAGCTGTGCCCCAATCTGCTCGGCGTACTGGCAAAGAACGTGACGACGGTGATCGTCACGGGCACCAACGGCAAGACCACGACCTCCCGCATGATCGAGCAGTCGTGGATTGACTCTGGAATCTCTTACTTTGCCAACAAGTCCGGTGCAAACCTTCTGAGCGGCGTCACGGCCGAGTTCGCCATGCACTCCACGCTCGGGGGAAAATGCCGCTACACGCATGCCCTCATCGAGTCGGACGAGGCTGCGTTCAAGGCCATCAGCCAGTATGTCGACGCGAAGGCTGTCGTCGTGACGAACGTCTTCCGCGACCAGCTCGACCGCTACGGCGAGGTCACGCATACGCTCGAAAACATCCGCATCGGCATCTCCAACAGCAAAAACGCGACGGTTCTGCTCAACGCGGACGACTCGCTCTGCACCTCGCTGGCGGACGCGCTGCCCAACCCGATTTTGTTCTACGGCGTCGACACGCCCATCTATCACACGCGCGTGCACGAGCTGTCCGACGCGCCGTACTGCATCCGCTGCAAGAACGAATACGTCTACGACTATGTGACCTACGGCCACCTCGGCAAATACCGCTGCCCGGTGTGCGGCTATCACCGCCCCGACCCGTCAGTTTCGGTCAGCCGCGTCGTCGTCTCCGACGAGGATCACTCGGTCATCGTCGTGAAGGTGGACGGCACGGAATACGAGACGAACGTGAATCTGCCCGGCGGCTACAACATCTATAACGCCTGCTCCGCCATGGCGGCCGGCAAGGCGCTGGGCCTCGACCCAAAGACCGTCTCGCGCTCGCTGTCCGAGTTTGCCTGCGGCTTCGGCCGCATGGAAAAATTCCAGATCCACGACACCGATGTGCGCATGATCCTCATTAAAAATCCCGCCGGCTGCAACCAGGTCCTGAACTTCCTCACCGAGCGGAAGGAGCCGTTCATCTTTGCCGCCTGCCTCAACGACCGCGCGCAGGACGGCAAGGACGTCAGCTGGATCTGGGACGTCGATTTTGAGCGTCTGACCGCGATGGGGGAGCTTGTGGAGCAGATCTACGTCTCCGGCGTGCGCGCGGAGGACATGGCCCTACGGTTTAAGTATGCGGGCTTCCCGGTCGAGCGCCTGCACGTCGAGAAGGATTATAAAAAGCTGGTGGAGGAAGCGGTCTCGTATCACAAGCCGGTCTTCGTCATGCCGACCTATACGGCGATGCTCAGCCTGCGCGGCACCATCAGCAAGGCCTACGGCTTCAAGGAATTCTGGGAGTGAGGGAAAAGACATGGAACTGAAGATCTGTCATCTCTACCCGGATATTCTGAATCTCTACGGCGACCGGGGCAATATCCTCTGCATGGAAAAGCGCCTGCAGTGGCGCGGGATCGAGGTCAGCACGACCGGCGTGTCGATCGGCCAGCCGCTGAAGGCGGCCGATTACGATCTGTTTTTCATCGGCGGCGGGCAGGACTTCGAGCAGGAGGTGCTTCTGCACGATCTGGCCGGAGAAAAAACCGCCGAGCTCAAATCGGCCATTGAGGACGAAAAGCCGTTTCTCGCGATCTGCGGCGGCTATCAGATGCTGGGCGAATATTACAAGACGTGGGACGGCCAGCAGTGCGACTTTACGGGCGCGCTGAACCTCTACACGATCGGCTCCAAGCAGCGCATGATCGGCAACTACTGCTTCACCTGCACGGAGCTGGACGGCCAGAGCGTGGTGGGCTTTGAGAACCACTCGGGCAAGACGTATCTGGGCGACGGCGTGCGGCCTATCGGTAAGGTTCTGTCCGGCTTCGGAAACAACGGCGAGGACGGCATGGAGGGCGCGCGGTACAAAAACGTGTTTGCGACCTATTCCCATGGCTGCCTGCTGCCCAAAAACCCCGTGCTCTGCGACTACATTCTTAAAATCGCGCTGGAGCGCAAATACCAAACCGCGGAGCTGCCGCCGCTCGACGATGTGCTCGAGCGCAGCGCGCACAACTACATGGAAAAGCGGCTGGAGAAGAAATAATTCAATCTGTCATTCTGAGGCCGAGAGGCCGAAGCGTCTTCCACAAACGGACCATTTCGCGGGAAGATGCTTCGTATCCCCTCAGAATGACTTTTTTGCCCAAAGAGCGGAACAATTTTCCCAATATTCCGCCCAATTTTCAACAGGAGGCGACGAGACATGGAAGAGAAGAACAACCGCGGCCTGCCCGGCTGGCTCAAAGAGCGGTGGCCGCTTCTGCTGATCTGCCTGCTGCTGCTCGCGGGCGTGGCTGCAGGCTTAATCGCCATGAACAAGAAAAATGCGGCTGAAAGCAGCGCCGCGTCCGTGTCCGCCGCGCAGTCAGAAGCATCCGCCGCTGCCTCCTTTGCGGAAAAAACAGCGTGGATGCTGACGGACGAGGATGTGGAGCAGTTTGCGGGTCTCCGCCCGGGTCTGTTGCTGAACGAGGCTTCAGAAATGGTCGGACCGGATTATGTTAACGAATCCGACCCAACCAAGAGCGCCAGCCTGTATAATGACCATGCCTACTGTGACTTCCGGCAGGACACGTACGGCGCTTATCGGGTGTGCGAATACGTTCTCGTCGGCAGGATCGGCGCCGCGCCCTACGGCGCCGATCTCGGGGAGCCCGTCACAAAGCTGCTCACCGCGCTGGGCGCGGGGGAAAAGCTTGGAAAGACAAGGGCACTGTACGGCACGGCCGGACAGCCCAATTCCGCCGTGCTGAGCGTGTACGGCGGAAAGAGCGGCGGATGCCTCGAGCTCCGAACCGACTCCTACGAGCTGGACTACTGGTTTGATGAAAATAATCTGATCTGGAAGATCCGCGGCCGGAATCAGATCAGCGACAGCGGCATGCCCTGCCGGACGGACCGCGATCTGAGCCTGGAGAGCGGCGCCTGGATCGGCATGGACAGCGGGAAGCTTCGGCAGGTCGTCCCGGGAGCCGAGGAACCGGTCTGGAAGGACCAGGAGCCGACGATGGGTGAGCTTGGTTCCGCCAGCGACACGGCCGGCGGTGTGAGCTACCGTTTTTCGCATGCGGCCGACGGCAGAAACTATCTGTACAGCGTGTTCTCCGACAGAAAGGGAACCGTAATGCCGCTTGGCGTCGTGATCGGCGAGGACTCCAGGGAGGCTTTGCACAGGCTGGGATTTAAAAACCTGAATCTGCGCGCCTGGAGCACAGGGTCGGAACCCGGAATAACGCAAATTTACGGCATGATGTGGACGCAGGACTCCGCTTACATGGAGCAGAATGCGATCGGCAATCTGTCTGTTCACATCGTGGCGGAGACTATGGAATATCAGATCGATTTTGACCGAAATGGGCAGGTCTGGCAGGCCGAGCTGCGCAGGTCGAACTTCTCTCCGGTTGAGTTCTGGCTGAACGCGGGGAGCAGCAAGCTCGATCGGGAGGACATGATGTTTCTGAACAGCCTCACGCTCTCGCCGCAGAAAAACGGGATCGGAAGAGTGATGCTCTATCAGACTGTTCAGCACGATCCTGAGCTCAGACTCTACTACTATAAAAATGGTAAAATCTATCTCGCAAAAGATTCTTTCCCGGAGCTTGAGTACGCGCGCACCGATCAGCTCGTCAGTCTGGAGGACACGGGAGGGGGAACGATCGGCATCGCGGTGAACGGCGACGCGGGCATCCGCACGGCCGTCGTGACGCTGCCGGGCGACGCGGCGCCTGTGGGATAGAAAAAAGAGCTGCCATCCGCGAGGATGGCAGCCCTTTTGCTCTTCATTTTATTCGTAAGTTCGGGTGCAGACCTCCCGCACCTTGGCCTGGAGCGATTTGAGATCGCGGAAGGTGTCCGGCCGCTTGCTCTCGTCGCGCAGCAGTGCCGACGGGTGATAGAGCGCCGAAAACCAGATGCCGCCCTTCTGTGTCCACTGGCCGTGGTCGCGCGTGATCCGGAAATCCTCGCGGATGAGCTTCATGGCGGCGATCCGCCCGAGACAGACGATGATCTTGGGATGCAGCAGCTTTGTCTGCGCGCGCAGATAGCCGATGCAGGCGTCCTGCTCCGTCTGCATGGGGTCGCGGTTCATAGGCGGACGGCACTTAACGATATTGGCGATATAGCAGTTTTGGCGGCTGAGGTCGATCAGACTCAGCATGTCGTCGAGCAGCTGGCCGGCCGGGCCGACAAACGGTTCGCCGCGCAGATCTTCCTGCTCGCCCGGTCCTTCGCCGACAAACAGAATTTCAGCGTCGTGCGGGCCGACGCCGAAGACCACGTTGTGCCGCGTCTGGCAGAGGGGACAGGCCGTGCAGTTCCGGCAATAGGCTTCCAGCTCTTCCCACTCCATCACGATTCCTCCCCGGAATCCCGGCTGTGCTCCTGAAGCGCGCGTCTGCGCTGCTCGAGCCGCTGGCGGCGGCGTTTCTTCCGGCGCATTTCCAGCATCACCAGAAAGACGATGAACGCGACGACCAGCAGCACGATGACCAGCACGACCCATTTCCACCAGTTCCGCTGGATATAGGTGGAGGTGTCCGAGGCGGCGGCGGAGATCTCCGACCGGGCCACGTCCGCGATCGCGGTCAGATTCGTTTTGCCGACGATCTCGCCGTTGTAGGTGACGGTGTCCGTGCCGAGCACCGTTCCGGCGGAGACGGGCGCCTCCACCGTATCCTGCGTCAGCTGGATCTCGGTCTTGAGCTGGTCCTGGTCGTAGCCGTTCGGCAGCAGCAGGCGGACATCCTCGGCCGGGGCCACGGCGACGGCCTCGGAGCCGGCAGAATTGGCGACGCTGACCTGCGCGACGGGGTAGAGCGTCGAGAGAACCGTCACATAGGAGTAGTTGTCAAAGCCGTAATTGAACAGGCGGATGCACTCCGGGAAGCTCTCCATCTCGGTCACGCCGGAGTCGAGCGTGACGGTGTCCGCGCCGCAGACGATGCCGAGCAGATACATGTCCCCGTCCTTCGCCGTGGAAATGACGCAGCGCCCGGCATAGCTGGTGTAGCCCGTCTTGATGCCGGTGGCCTTGGGATAGTAATAGGGATTGTTGTTGGAATCAATGAGCAGCTTGTTGGTCGTTTCCAGCTCGCGCGCGTCGGACATGTTCGTGGCCGGAACGGTGTATTTGACCGTGCTCGTGATCTGTTTGAAGGTCTCGCTCTTGAGCGCGGCCTCGGTGATGAGCGCCAGATCGTGCGCTGTGGTATAGTGGTTTTCGTCGTGCAGGCCGTGCGGGTTGGCAAAATGCGTGCCGGTGCAGCCAAGCTCGGCCGCACGCGCGTTCATCATTTCCACGAAAGCGGGAATGCTGCCCGCAATGTGCTCGGCCACAACGTCGCAGGCTTCGTTGGCCGAGACGACCATCATGCAGTAGAGAATATTTTCAAGCGTCATCTGCTCGCCGGCCTTGAGATTGGCCGTGCTGCTGGAGGGATCGAGATTGGAGAGCGCCGACTCGCTGACCGTGACGACGTCCGACAGGTTGCCGTTTTCCAGCGCCAGCAGGCAGGTCATGATCTTCGTGAGGCTGGCCGGGTAAACTTTTTCGTCCGCGTTCTGCTCGTAGAGCGTGCGGCCCGAATTGAGGTCGATGAGCAGCGCCGCCTTGGCGGCCACGGTAAAATTCTCCGGGCTGTCGGCGCTGCCGGAGGCGGAAGCCGACGCGGAGGCGGATGCGGAGGCCGACGCGCTTGCAGCCGCGGCCTCGGTATCGGTCGCCATAGCGGGCAGGGAAAACAGCTGCAGCAGCAGCGCGAGCAGAAGAATAACGCAGAGCAGTCTTGACTTTTTCATAACAATCTCCATTTTCGTGAGAACGGCATTGATGAATCATGCCGGAATGTGATACAATGAAAAGGCGGCACAGCACAATTCACGGTTGAAACCGTGTCAATTTCGTTACAATTATAGCAGAATCCTGCGGTATGTCAATGTTACGGGAGGCGGCCTGCTTGAAGAAAACGGACACAAGGGTGTGGATCGCGCTGGGGGCGGCGCTGCTCGTGGTGTTTTCCGTGGGTTTTTATTTCGGCAGACGCAGCATTCCCTACGAGATTTCCGCGCAGACGGCGCGCGCGGCGGAGCCGGTACCGGCCGCGGCAGCGAGCAGCGGCGCTGAGGCGTCCGCAGCAGCCTCTACCGCGGAGAAAGAAAGCCAGGCGTCCGCCGGAAAACAGGCGCCGTCCGAAAAGGTCAACATCAATACAGCCGATGCCGAAACGCTTCAGACGCTGCCGGGCATCGGCGAGGTGCTGGCGGGCAGGATCCTCGAATACCGCAAGACATACGGAAAATTTTCGGCGGCCGAGCAGCTGATGGACGTCGAGGGCATCGGCGAGGCAAAGTTCGCCGCGATCAAAGACTGGGTAACAGTGGGGTAAGAACATGAACATTCTGGTTGTAGACGACGAGGATCTGCTCGTCAAGGGCATTAAATTCAATCTGGAAAACGAGGGCTACACCGTCCTGACCGGGTCGGACGGCCTGCAGGCCGTGGAAATCGCCTCGAGCCAGCACGTCGATCTCATCGTGCTCGATCTCATGATGCCGCGGCTTGACGGGCTGGGCGCTTGCCGAAAGATCCGCGAATTTTCCGACGTGCCGATCATCATGCTGACTGCGAAGGCGGACGACATGGACAAGCTCATGGGCTTCGAGCACGGCGCGGACGATTACATCACGAAACCCTTCAATATTCTCGAGCTCAAGGCGCGCATCCGCGCGCTTCTGCGCAGAAGCGCCCCAGCCCGCAGGCCGGAGCCGGAAAACCGCCTCGAGTGCGGCCACATCGCGCTCGACCGGGACGCCAGAAACGCCTACAACGGGGGGACGCTCGTCGATCTCACCGCCAAGGAGTTCGACCTCATCGAGCTGCTCATGCGCAACCCGAACCGCGTCTACTCCCGGGAGACGCTGCTCAACAGCATCTGGGGCTATGATATCAGCAGCGACATCCGCACGGTCGACGTGCACATCCGCCGCCTGCGCGAAAAACTGGAGAAAAACCCCGCCGAGCCCGAGTATATTCTGACCAAATGGGGAGTTGGGTACTATTTCAAATACTAAAAAGCGGGTCGCGCGGCTGCCCAGCAGCTCCCAGCTCAAAAACGCGCTGGCCTATATGCTGATTACCTCGCTGGTGCTGGTGTTTTTGAATATTTACTCCGCCACGACGACGAGAAAGCTGATGTTCCAGGCAAAGTATGCCTCTTCGCAGGACAAGATCCAGCTTGTCGTTTCGTCCTTCAGCGGCGTGGACTCGCTCACGAAGGAGACCGTCGACCAGGTGATCTCTGTTCTGGGCGATATGAACGTCACGCGCATCATCATCACGGACGGCGAGGCGCGGGCGCTTTACGACTCCTCCGTCAGCCAGAATTCTACGGGCAAGCTGGTGCTGCTGGAGGAGGTCGTGCAGGCGCTGAACGGCAACGACGTGTTTCACTGCGTCTACCATGCCGGCGCGCTGGAGAGCTACGCCGCCATGCCGATCGTCGCCTACGACGAACCGGTCGGCTGCGTGTACATCATGGAATACGACGCCGAGCAGGGGCAGATCATCGCCAATCTCGAGACGAACATTCTCCGCAGCTCGCTCATTCTGGAGGCGGCCATTGTCGTCTGCTCGGTTTTCTTCTCCATCACGGGCTCCGCGCGGATGCGGAAGATCCTGACCTCCATGCGCCTCGTGCGCGAGGGCGAATACAGCCACAAGATCCAGATGCGCGGCGCAGACGAGCTCTCGAAGCTCGCAACCGAGTTCAACAAGCTCACGGACAAGCTCCAGGAGTCGGAGGACGCCCAGCGGCAGTTCGTCTCCGACGCCTCGCACGAGCTCAAGACGCCGTTGGCCTCCATCAAGCTGCTCTCGGATTCGATCCTGCAAAACGAGATGGATGCCGACACCATGCGCGAATTCGTCTCGGATATCGGCAGCGAGGCGGACCGGCTCACGAGAATGACGCAGAAGCTTCTGATGCTCAGCCGCTCCGAGGACGCCGGCGGGCAGGACCACGAGGTCGTGGACGTGGGCGAGGTCGTCTCGCGCGTGTTCCGCATGCTGGTGCCGCTCGCGGACAACCGCGAGATCCGCCTTACGGGCCAGCTCGACGCCGACTGTACCGTCCTGTGCTTTGAGGACGATATGTACCAGATCATCTTCAATCTGGTCGAGAACGCCATCAAGTACAACCAGGAGCACGGCTCCGTGCATGTGACGGTCAGCCACACGCAGGAGGAGGTCAGCATCACGGTCGTGGATACCGGCGTCGGCATCCCGCCCGACTCTATCAGCCATATTTTCGAGCGATTCTACCGCGTGGACAAGGCGCGCTCGCGGAAGGCGGGCGGCTCCGGTCTGGGGCTCTCCATCGTCCACGAGCTGGCCGTGCGCAATTACGGCACGATCCGGGTCGACTCGGAGGTGGGCAAGGGCACCTGCTTCACGGTGTCCTTCCCGTATTTTGAACTGGATAAGGAGGCGGAGGAACATGCGGAAATCCTGTAGACCCGCCGCCGTCTTGCTGGCTGCCGCCCTCTTGCTCTCGGCGCTGCTGACCGGCTGCGCGAAACCGAATCCGGCGGAAAACTATCAGAACCCGATCTTTTTCTATTACTGCAGGAAAGACGCCGAATACACCAGCCGCACCGGCGCACTGGCAAGCGAGGTGCGCGATCTGCGCGACCCGGACATTTCGATCGCGGACATCCTGAAGCTCTATTTCGCGGGACCGAAATCCGAGGACATGACCTCTCCGTTCCCGGAGAATCTCCGCTGCGAGGATGTTTCCCTCCAGGACGGGATCGTCCAGCTCCACCTGAGCAACGAATACAGCGCGCTCACGGGCGTGCGGCTTTCGCTGGCCAGCGCCTGCATCACCATGACGCTCAGCCAGATCGACTTTGTGAAGGGCGTGCAGATCCGCACCGACGCGGGCACGCTCTCCGAACAGGGCACCGAGGATTTTTCCGTCGAGGATTTTCTGCTGCAGGACGATTCCTCCGTCAATCCCGAGCAGACCGTCACGCTGTACTTCGCCGACAAGGGGAGCGGAAAGCTGAAGGCCGAGAAGCGCACGATCACCTACACCCGCCAGGAGGATCTGCCGGAGCTGGCGCTCAAGGCGCTCTTCGCCGGGCCGTCCGAGCCCGGCCTCTCGCAGGCGATTCCCGAGGGCACCGAGCTGGTGGACGTCTCCGTCTCCGGAAGCCTCTGCACCGTCGTGGTGTCCGAGACCTTTGCGGACTGCGACACGGACAAGACCGCCGCGGAGCTCGCGGTGCACTCGATCGTGGCCACGCTCTGCCTGCTGGGCGAGATCGACCAGGTGCAGATCTCCATTCTGAACGGCGCGGATCTCAAATTCTGCACCATCCAGAAGCCGCTTTCCACACAGGACAGCTGGATCGGATAAGAAAAGGACAGACCGCGGTCTGTCCTTTTTGCTTGCTTATTTTTCCGCCGCGATCTTGAAGTGATCCCGGGCGAAGCCCATTTTCTGCACGCACTCCAGCGTGCCGACATATTCGCCGTTCCTGTCCCGGACGGCCATGTAGCGCACGAGGACGGGCTCGCCGCGCTTGTTCAGCCAGACGTCGACGCTGTCGCGCGCGCCGCTGCGCAGGTTCTGAATGATCTGCCGGGCCATCGCCGCGTATTTGGGCGGGTGGCAGTCGAATACCTCTCTGCCCACTGCCTCGTCCGGGCGCTTGAACAGCTTTTTTTCGCTTCCGGCGTTAAAAAAGCAGTTCCGGTTCTGATCGTCGATGAAGGAAATCTCAAGGGGGACGGTGTTGAAAACCGCCTCGATCTGATGCGCGGTCATGTGGCCGCTGTTCAGGCGGATCAGACCGTCTTCCCCGGCAGCCGCGCCATGGGCGCGGCTGTTCAGCGCCTCGCGCCTTTTTTCGGCGGCGGGCCAGACGGGCCGGCCAGATGGAAGAATGCAGTCGTAATTAGGAAGCTCGTAGTAGATGCGCATCCAGTCCTCCTCGGTGAAATTCTGCGCGCAGAGCGGGAAAAGAATGTTGCGCTCCTTGTAGATCATCTCCTCGGCGCGGGTGAGCAGCTTGCCGAGTCGATCCTGGAAGTTCGGCAGCGCTGCCCCGGCGTTTGAGAGAGTTTTCAGCTCATTCTTCATCTCCACGTCGACGCCCCACATCACATCGGCGGGGCCGGAGACCTGATACCGGCTTTTTAGAACGGGATAGAGCAGGTCGCCTTTTTCCGCGTAGTGCACGGCTGCGGCGTGGAGGGCGTCCAGTTTTTCCGCGAGGGCGCTCTTGTCCGCCCCGTCCGCGCACTGCCTCGTCTCGGCGATGAGATCGGAGATCACGTCGTTTTCGGCAGAGAGCACGGCGATCGGATGGCCCGCGATCCCGGAGAGCGCCGTTCCGGCAGATTTAGCCGCCGCATCGGCGGAGGCCTGGACGGCTTTTTCCGCGTTGGCGATCTGTTCCTCGCGCGTCGCGCCGTGGAAGAGGGCGGAGTGGACGTCGCACAGACGCTGCACCTCGGCGACCGGCGTGCCGCTCTGAATCAGCTCCTGCTCCGCGCGGGCGATCTCCGCCGCGTCGACGCTCTCAAAGTGCGCGACAAAATCCTTCCGCACGGCCTCGAGATCATCCCCGCGGCTGAGTCTGCCTACATATTCTCTGAGAAGCGCGGTGCGATCATCCCTGCCCGGAGCGGCGGGCGCGGACTGTTCCACAGGCGCGACCTCCACCGAAAAGCCGGCGCTTTGAAGCGCCTCAATAACGCCGGAAAGCGCGATGCCCCGCACGGAAGCACCCTTGGGAATGGTCACGAGCCGTCCGACCGTGTTCAGAATTTCCGGCTTCGTAATGTCCGCAAAGCCGAGAGGGCTGAGAATATCCTTAACCTCGGGATATTCGGTGCAGATCTCATACACAGATTTCTTGAATTGAATGGTTCTTTCCATAGCGTGGCCTCACATTTCCTCAGATGACGCGGCTCCGGCATGCGTTCTCTGATGTTCTGAGGAAAGCTTACCGCTTTTTAGGCAACATGTATGTGCTAAAAACAACGAATATGATTTTTTTAATATAAAAAACGGTATGGCGCATGCGCCATACCGTTTTGATATTCTATAGAGTGAAATCCTTCTGGTCGAGCTTTTCAAAATCTTTCGGTTTCCTTCTGGCCGGCACGCGCTTGAGCGGATCGTAGCGGAACCGGCGGCAGGCGTGCCCGGCGGGCACGATCCCGGACCTCTGGCAGACCATGCTCTGCTCGTCAATCTTCCCGGCGTATTGGCAATAGGCGCAGCAGCGCTCTATTTTTTTGCGAAACAGCATCTCATCACCGCCCTTGCGTTCTTGCTCCATTATACACGCCCTTGAAGCTGTTTTCCACAGGTTAATTTCCAAATCCGGTATAAAATTGCCGCGCAAAGCAGCGTCAGTGCTCCGAGACAGATAAAAAGAGCGGCGGAGCGCTGCCCGAACGGGGCGAAGGCCGGCGCGTACAGCAGGCTTTCCGGCCAGAAGAACACGCAGAAGAGATAGGCGGCTGCCGCCGACAAAGCGCCCTGCAGCAGCTTGGGCAGGAGCAGGCCGGACGCGCGGAGCCCGCATTCCTCCAGCAGCGCTTGCGTCTGGGCCAGAACGCTCAGACCGCCGAAGCCGAGCAGAAACGACGCCGCCGTCAGCCGGAATGCCAGGGGCAGCGCGCTGCCGGCCAGCGCGGCGGCGCCGCCGGAGAGCTCCAGCAGGCCGATCGCCAGGGCCGAGACGGCGGGAGGAAGAAACCGCCCCAGCAGCGCGGTGAGGACGGAGGAAAGGGCGGAAAAAATCACGACGAACAGGCAGACCTGAAAGATGGAGCTGCCCGCCTGGCGGACGGAGGCTGTAAACGCGGAGGAAAAGCCTGGCACGGCGGGCGGGGGTGCGGACGCTGCACCGCGCTCGTCCGGTTTTTCCCGCGGACGCAGGAGAATGCCGGTCAGTACGGCTCCGCCCGCATGCACGGCGTAGAGCAGCGCGCCGAGACGCACGCTGTGGAAGAGTCCCTCGCCCAGGACGCCGAAAATGAAGGCCGGGCCGGAGTTGTTGCAGAAGCGGAGCAGACGGCCGGCCTCCGCCCTGGAAATCCGCCCGCCTTTATAAAGCGAGGCGACCGTCTGCGCGCCCGCCGGGTAGCCGCCCAGAAGCCCCAGCACCAGCGCCGCCGATCCCGCGCCGCCGACCCCGAACAAGGGACGCATGACGGGCCGCAGCACCCGCCCGAGCCATTCGCCGAGCCCCAGCGCGGAGACCAGGTTGGAGAGCACAAAGAAGGGGAACAGCGAGGGGATCAGCACCGCCGCGCAGAGCTTCAGCCCGCCCGCGGCTCCGGCGGAGGTCAGATCGCCCCGGAAAATCAGCGCCGCAGCCATGAGAAGCGCGGCAAGACAGACGGACAGCCTTTTCAGAAGGGAGCGGATGCGCGCCATAAAATCACCTCTGCGGATACTTATGCGCCGGAAAGAAACGGTAGAAGCGGCATAAGATAGAGGCAGGACAAGGGGGTGGCGATATGAGTCTTGCGCAGGAGCTGCTGGAAAAGGCGTCCCGGAAGCTGGACCTGCCGGGCGACATCACGGCCGGGCTTCCGCGGTTGGCGCTGACGGGCTTTACGGAGTGCAGTCTCGACGGCGGCTGCGCGATTCTGGAATACGAGCCGAACGAGATCATGGCCTCGGTTGCGGGCGGGGTCGTGACCGTCCGGGGCGGCGGGCTGGAGGTGCGACTGATGCGGCGGGATCATCTGACGATCGTGGGAAAAATCGAGGAAATCCGGCTTTCGGAGGGGAACGGCTGATGTGGAGATTCATTTGGCTGCTCCTGGGCTGGAGCCGCATCCGGCTGACCGGAGCCAGCCCGGAATGGGCGCTCAACCGCCTGGCGTCCGGGCGGATCGCCTTCCGGGATACGCAGAAGATAGACGAGCTGACCGTCGAGACCTCGATTCTCTCGCGGGACGTGCCGCGGGCCGCGCAAGCCGCGCAGAAGGGCATGTGCGATCTGGCCGTGCTGCGGCGCCGGGGCGCGCCCGTCCTGCTGGGCAGCCTGAAAAAAAGATATGTTTTGCTGCTGACGCTCCCCGCCGTGCTGATCGCCCTGATCGTGCTGCCGAAATTCGTCTGGTTCTACGAGGTTTCGGGCAACGAAACCGTCCCGTCGGAGCTAATTTTGCAGAATCTGGAGGAGCTCGGCGTCGGCTTCGGCACGTACGGACCGGATATCCATCCGCAGTGGATCAAAAACCACATGCTGGTGCGCATCCCAAAGCTGCAGTGGATCACCGTCACGCAGAACGGCGCCGTTGCGCAGGTGGTCGTGCGCGAGCGGCCCGAGACGGAGCCCGTCTCCGACCGGAAGACGCCCGGAAACGTCCTCGCCTCGCGCGCCGGAATTTTGACCCGCGTGTCCGTTTTGGAGGGCAACAGCCTCTGCAGGACCGGCGATATCGTGAAAAAGGGGCAGCTGCTGGTCTCCGGCTACACGGACCTGCAGAACAAGACGCAGGTGTCGCCCGCGCTGGCGGAGATCTACGCGCGCACCTGGCGGCGGGAAACGGCGGTTTTGCCGCAGACGGAACTGGTCCGGGTGCGGACGGGGAAGCGCCGCGCCGTCGTCAGTGTGCTCTGGGGCAGGCACCGGACAATAATTTTCGGAAAGGGTGGCGCCGACGCCTCAGACTGTGATAAAATAACTAAAATCTATCCATTTACGCTGCCCGGCGGTTTTTCTCTGCCGGTTGCTATTGAAATCGCGCACATTTCCGATTATGATACGATAGAAAAGGAAATGCGCCGGAGCGCGGCCGGCGCGCTTTTGCAAAAGGACGTCCGGGACCGCACCCTGCGCGACATGATTGCAGGCCGGATCCTGCAGACGGACGGGACGCTGGAAAAGCGCGGCGGAAGATACGAGCTGCACGCCACGCTCGCGTGCGAAGAGATGATTGCCCGCATGGTCGATGCGGAGATTTTTCGGAATGAAGGAACACCATGACAGAACAGACAATCAATGCGGAACGGATGGAACAGCTGATCGACGTATTCGGCTCCTTTGATGAGAACATCAAGAAAATCGAAACGGAATTCGGCGTCAAGATTGTCAACCGCGGGACGGAGCTGAAGGTGCAGGGCGAGGCGGAGGCGGCCGACCAGGGCGCCCGCGCCATCGAGGGGCTCTTGTCCCTGGCCGCCAAGGGCGAGGCCATCGACGAGCAGAAGGTGCGCTATCTCATCGAGCTCGTCAAGAGCGGCAACGAGGAGAAGGTCGGCGAGATCGCCAAGGACGTGGTCTGCGTCACGGCCAAGGGCCGCCCGGTGAAGGCCAAGACGATCGGCCAGCAGAAATATTTGAAGGCCATCGAGAAAAACACCATCACGATCGGCGTCGGCCCTGCCGGCACCGGAAAAACCTATCTCGCCGTGGCCGAGGCCGTCGCGGCCTTCCGCGCCAAAACGGTCAACCGCATCATCCTGACCCGGCCCGCGGTCGAGGCGGGCGAGCGGCTGGGCTTTCTGCCGGGCGATCTGCAGAACAAGGTCGACCCGTACCTGCGGCCTCTGTACGATGCGCTCTTCGACATGCTGGGCGTCGAGACCTACAACAAGTACCTCGAGCGCGGCAACATCGAGGTCGCGCCCCTGGCCTACATGCGCGGTCGGACGCTGGACGACAGCTTCATCATCCTCGACGAGGCGCAGAACACCACGCGCGAGCAGATGAAGATGTTCCTCACACGGCTCGGCTTCGGCTCGAGGATCGTCATTACCGGCGATATTACGCAGATCGACCTCCCGGCCGACAAGACGAGCGGCCTCAAGGAAGTGCTCCATGTGCTGAACGGCATCGACGACATCGCCATCTGCCGCCTCACGGCGAGCGACGTGGTTCGCCACGCGCTCGTGCAGAAGATCGTCGCGGCCTACGACAAATTTGAACAAAACCGCCTTCCGGCGGAACCGAAGAAATACTTCAAGAGGAAAATGCCATGAATCATCGGATCTCCATCACGAGCGAATTTCCCGGTCTGACCACTATTCCCATGAAGCAGCACATCAAGACCTGCATCAACGCCGCGCTTGCGGCGGAGAAGGTCAACGTGCCGTGCGAAATCAACGTCCTCATCACAAACGACCAGGGGATCGAAGCCATCAACAGCGCCTACCGGAAGATCGACAAGCCGACCGACGTGCTGTCGTTTCCGATGTTCGAGCTGACGCCGGGCGTGCTGCCCGAGGACTGGAGCGAGTACAAGGACCCCGAGACGCGCCGCGTGCCGCTGGGCGACATGGCCATCTCGCTCGAGCGCGCGAAGGCGCAGGCCGAGGAGTTCGGCCACTCGGTCAACCGCGAGGTCGGTTACCTCACCATCCATTCGATTCTGCACCTGCTGGGCTACGACCACGTGGACGAGGGCCCCATGAAAAAGCAGATGCGCGCGCGCGAGGAGGCCATTCTCGCCGAAATTGAGCTCCCCCGATAAGAAAGGAAATACGAATGATTGAAAAAACAGCGATGATCACGATCGCGGGCCGTCCGAACGTGGGAAAATCCACGCTCACAAACGCCCTCGTCGGAGAAAAGATCGCCATTGTCTCCCACAAGCCGCAGACGACCCGCAACCGCATCTGCGCCATCGTGAACTGCGGCGACACCCAGCTCGTCTTTGTGGACACCCCGGGCTTCCACCGCCCGCGCACCAAGCTGGGCGACTACATGGTGAACGTAGTCAAGGAATCGGTCAGCGACGTCGACGCCGTCATCCTGCTGGTCGAGCCCATCGCCAACGTGGGCCCGCAGGAGGAGGAGCTGATCGCGAAGATCGCGGAATCCGGCGCGCCCGCCATTCTGGCGATCAACAAGATCGACACCGTGGAAAAGGAATCCCTGCTCGCGGTCATCGCGGCCTATCAGAACAAGTTTGATTTTGAGGCGGTCTTTCCCATCAGCGCCAAGTGGCACGACGGTCTGCCCGAGCTTTTAAAGGAATGCGAAAAATTCGCCCAGCCCGGCCCGCAGCTCTTCCCGGACGACATGGTCACGGATCAGCCTGAAAAACAGGTCATGGCCGAGATCATCCGCGAAAAGCTCCTGTGGAATCTCGAGAAGGAGATCCCGCACGGCACCGCGGTGGAGATCACCAAATTCTCCGAGCGCGACGACGGCATCATCGACATCGACGCGACCATCTACTGCGAAAAGCAGAGCCACAAGGGCATCATCATCGGCAAGAACGGCGAGATGCTCAAAAAGATCAGCACCATGGCCCGCGAGGACTGCGAAAAATTCATGGGCACGAAGGTCTATCTGCAGACCTGGGTGCGCGTCAAGGAGAACTGGCGCGACAGCCAGTACATGCTGGGCAATTTCGGCTACGAATAATCTTCCAGCATAGCTTTCCCAAATCGGCTCATCCTAACCTCAGCACACAAAAGGAGGATCCGCGGATGACGGCCGACTTGCTTTGGGAGCTGTTTGAGGACACCGGCGCGCCGGAATATTATTTGATGTACAGACAGGCAGCGGGGGAGGCAAAGCCCTCCGCATAATCGGAGGACGTCATGTATCTGACGACAAAGGGCCTCGTCCTGCGGGAGACGGCCTATAAGGACGCCGATTTGATCCTGACCGTCCTGACGCAGGATCAGGGGCTTGAGACGCTGCGCGCGCACGGCGTGCGCGGCCGTACCAGCCGCCTCAAGGCGGCGTGCCAGCTGCTGGCCTATTCCGAGTTCACCTATCTCGAGGACCGCAGCTTCTGCACGATCAAAGAGGCGGAGCCCGTGGAGATGTTCCCGGAGCTGCGCAGCGATCTGGAACTGCTGGCGCTCGGCTCCTATTTTGCCCAGACTGCCGAGGTGCTCTCGCAGGAGGATCAGCCGAACCCGGAGATCCTTTCCCTCTGCCTCAACGCCTTATATGCGTTATGTAAACTGAAAAAGCCGCAGATGCTGGTCAAGGCCGTCTACGAGCTGCGTCTGGCCTGCCTGGCGGGCTACGAGCCGCAGCTGGACGGCTGCGCGGTCTGCGGCAGCGAGCAGCCCGACCGCTTCAGCGTCACGGGCGGCGTGCTGCTCTGCTCCGGATGCAGCGGGGGAGAGGAAAACGGCCTCCGCCTGCCGATCGCGCCGGGTACGCTCGCGGCCATGCGCTACATTGTGAGCTGCGATAAAAAACGCCTGTTTTCCTTTGAGGTCTCGCCGGAGACGGCCAACGAGCTCGCCGAGCTGACCGAGGCCTATCTGGCCGCCCAGCTCGAGCGCGGCTTTTACACACTCGACTTTTATAAATCACTGAAACTGACATAGGAACACAACATGAACGAATTGTATGAAAAATCGCTGAAAAAGCTGGAGCTGGACAAGGTCCTGGCTCTTCTGGCCGAACAGGCCGCGAGCGACGACGCCAAGGAACGCTGTCTGGCGCTCCTTCCCCTGACGGACGACGCGGAGATCCGCGCCCGGCAGATGGAGACCACGGCCGCCTGCAAGCTGATTACGCTCAAGGGCTCGCCCGGCCTGTCCGGCATCCGGGACGTCGGGGCTTCGCTCGAGCGCGCCGACCGCGGCGGCTGTCTCAGCCCCGAGGAACTGCTGCGCGTCGCGGGCGTGCTGCGCTGTGCGCGTCAGGTCAAGAGCTATGCCGACGGCGACAGCGTGTCCACCGTGCTGGACGGCTTCTTTTTCCAGCTTACCCCGAACAAATTTCTGGAGGAAAAGATTTTCGCCTCCATTCTCTCCAAGGACGAAATCGCGGACAGCGCCAGCCCGGAGCTGGCCTCCATCCGCCGCAGGATCCGCCAGCAGAGCTCCAAGATCCGCGAATCCCTGCAGAAGATTATCTCCTCACCGTCTTATGCCAAGTATCTGCAGGAGCCGATCGTGACGATCCGCTCCGACCGGTTCGTGGTGCCGGTGAGAAGCGAGTTCAAAAACGAGATCCCGGGCCTCGTGCACGACGTCTCGTCCTCCGGCGGAACCTTCTTCATCGAGCCTATGCAGGCGGTCAACGCCAACAACGAGCTGCGCGAGCTGTTTCTCGCCGAAAAAAAGGAGATCGAGCGCATCCTAGCCGAGCTCTCGGCCGAGGCGGCCAACTATAAAGAGCACATCGGGAACAACTTCGAGGTGCTCATCACGCTCGACTGCATTTTTGCGCGCGCCAAGCTCTCCTTTGCGATGCACGCCATCGAGCCGCAGATCGGGACGGACGGGAAGCTGGAGCTCAAGCGGGCCCGGCACCCGCTCATCGACCGCAAGATTGTGGTGCCCATCTCCGTCCGGCTGGGCAGCGACTTCGACACGCTCATCATCACGGGCCCCAACACCGGCGGCAAGACCGTCACCCTGAAGACCATCGGCCTTCTGACCCTGATGGCCGAATGCGGCCTGCACATCCCGGCAGACGACGGGAGCTTTGTCTCCACCTTCGATCTGGTGCTGGCCGATATCGGCGACGAGCAGTCAATCGAGCAGTCGCTGTCCACCTTCTCGGCGCACATGAAGAACATCGTCGACGTGGTCGAGGTCTGCGACGACCGTTCGCTCGTCCTGCTCGACGAGCTGGGCGCCGGCACCGACCCGGCCGAGGGCGCGGCGCTGGCCGTCGCGCTCATCGAGCACTGCCGCAAATGCGGCGCGCGCGTCGCGGCGACGACGCACTACGCCGAGCTCAAGGTCTACGCCATGCGTACGGCGGGCGTCATCAACGCCTCCTGCGAATTCGACGTCGAGACGCTCAAGCCGACCTACCGTCTGCTCATCGGCATTCCGGGCAAATCGAACGCTTTTGCCATTTCACACCGGCTAGGCCTGCCCGACGGGATCATCGAAAACGCCAAAAGCATGGTCAGCGAGAACGACGTGAACTTTGAGGACGTGCTGACGCAGCTCGAGCAGCAGCGCCAGCAGATGGAGCACGCGAAGGAAGAGGCCGAGCGCCTGCGCGCGGAGACGGAGAAGCAGAAGCAGCAATCCGACGCCTATTACGCGGAGATCAAAAAGGAAAAGGAAAAGGCCGCGATCCAGGCCAAAAAAGAGGCGCAGTACATCCTCGAGGATGCGCGCCGCACGGCAAACCAGGTCTATGAGGAGCTCAAGGAGCTCCGCCGGCAGGCGCGCGACGCGGCCGACGTGCAGGGCAGCAACGAGCGCCAGGCGGCGCTGCGGCGCACGCTCAACGAGGCCGAGGCCAAGCTTGCGGGGCAGCAGGAGCAGCGCGCCCGGCCGGAGGCCACGCGGGAGATCCGCGCCGGCGACACGGTCGAGCTCGTCAAGCTGGGCTCCAAGGCGACCGTTCTGGCCGTCAACAAGGACGGCACCTATCAGCTCCAGGCAGGCATTCTCAAGATCACGGCCAAAAAGGACGAGGTCTATCTGATTGAGGACGAACAGCAAAAGGAAGTCAAGAAGGTGATCGAGGGAAAGGTCCGGGAACTCAAGACCTCCGTCGTGCCGGAGCTCGATCTGCGCGGCATGGCGGCCGACGAGGCGCTGGCCGTGCTGGACAACTACCTCGACAGCGCGTATCTGGCCAACCTCGAGAGCGTCCGAATCATCCACGGCAAGGGAACCGGCGTTCTGCGGAGCGCAGTCCAGGAGGAGCTGCGCCGCAGCAAATACGTCAAGAGCTTCCGGATCGGCGCCTACGGAGAGGGCGACAGCGGCGTGACCATTGCGGAATTTCGATAAGGCCGCGGCATTTTATTAATTTTTATTGACTTTTCCGTGATCTTTGATAAAATTAGAGAACACAAGCATGATAGATAAGGAGTGTCGTCTATGTACATGCAGCAATCAATCGTCAAATGCGAGTCCGGCCTGTATAACCGGCAGGCTACATACTTTATTCAGAAAGCCAACGAATTCAAATCCAGCATCTGGATCGAGGTGGAGGATCGCAAGATCAACGCTAAGAGCCTTCTCGGCGTGCTGTCCATGGGCATTACGAAGGGCACCCGCGTCAGCATCCTTGCAGAGGGTCCTGATGAAGAGGAGGCCGTAAAAGCCCTGACGGAAATGCTTGTAAAAGAAATCTTCTAAAATCCGATTTGACACTGCCTCAGAAACGGAAGGTTTTTGAGGCAGTTTTTTTGAGTGTGCCATGACGTTTGAAGAACTGAAGGACAAGGCCCTGTCCCTGCCGTTTGAGCCGGGCGTATATATCATGCAGGACAAGACGAACTGCGTGATCTACGTCGGCAAGGCCAAAAAACTGAAAAACCGCGTCAGCCAGTATTTCCAGGACTCCTCGGCGCATACGCCCAAGACGCGGAAAATGGTTTCGCAGATCGACCACTTCGACGTGATCGTCGCCGCGTCCGAGTTCGAGGCGCTGGTGCTTGAGTGCTCGCTCATCAAGCGCTACATGCCGAAGTACAACATCCTTCTCAAGGACGACAAGGGCTATCCGTATCTGCGCGTCGATCTGCGGGAAGAATATCCCGTCATCGAGATGGTCGGCCGCGTGGCGGACGACGGCGCGGAGTATTTCGGCCCCTACGGCGGCCGGTATATGACGCAGACCGCGATCGACACGCTCCGGCTCACGCTCAAGCTGCCGGGGTGCGGCAAGCGCTTTCCGCGCGATCTCGGCAAGGAGCGGCCGTGCCTCAACTACCACATGAACAACTGCGACGGCTGGTGCCAGCTCTCCCGCAGCCCGGAGGAATACCGCGCGCGCATCGCGCAGGCGGTGCTCATGCTGCAGGGGAAATACAAAGAGGTCTCGGACGAGCTGCGCGAAAAGATGGAGCAGGCGGCGGAGCGGCTCGATTTCGAGCAGGCCGCGGCTCTGCGCGACCGGCTGAACGCGGTCGAGTCGCTGGGCAAGAAGCAGCTCGTCACGGCCGGTACCATGGCGAGCACCGACGTGGTTGGCTACTACCAGAGCGAGGCGAAGGCCTGCTTTGCTGTGCTGCATTATGTAAACGGAAATCTCCTCGACAAGGACTATGAGATCCTGCCGGTTTCCGACAGTGCGGAGGAGGCTGTCTCGACGCTTGTCAAGCAGTATTATCTGGCGCGGAACGCTGCGCCAAAGGAGATCCTGCTGCCGGTCGAGATTGAGGACGCCGCGCTCTTCGAGCAGCTGCTGCTGCAGAATCTCCAGAAGCGCGTCCATATCCGCGTCCCGCAGCGGGGCGACGGCGTGCGGCTCATGGAGCTCGCGCAGAAAAACGCGCGTGAGGAGGCCGAGCGGGTCACCTCCCGCGAGGAGCGCGCCGCCGGAACGCTGGAGCTGCTCCGCACGATGCTGAACCTCCCGGACGTGCATCGGCTCGAGTCCTATGATATCTCCAATATTTCGGGGACGGACATCGTGGCCTCGATGGTCGTGTTCGTCGACGGAAAGCCGAGCAAAAAGGACTACAAGCGCTTCAAGATTGAGGAGCTGACCGATCAGAACGACTACGAGTCCATGGCGCAGGTGCTGCGCCGGCGCTTTAAGCATTATGTAAACCAAGACAGCGGCTTTTCCGAGTTTCCCTCCGCGCTGCTCATCGACGGCGGCGTCGAGCACGCCAGGGTCGCGGTGCAGGCGCTGGCGGAGCTGGGTCTTTCGGCTCCGACCTTCGGCATGGTCAAGGACGGCCGCCACCGCACCAGGGCGCTCGTGACGCCGGACGGCGAGGAGATCGGCATCGCCTCCGTACAGGCCGTTTTCAGCATGATCGGCCGCATCCAGGAGGAGACGCACCGCTTCGCCATCGAATATCACCACACGCTGCGCAGCCGCCGCGTGCGGCAGTCGGAGCTGGAGAAGATTCCGGGCGTCGGCCCGAGACGCCGGGAGCTTCTCATGAAGCGCTTCCGCTCCCTCTCCGGGATCGCCGCGGCCGAAACCGGGCAGCTCCGGGAGATCCTGCCGAAGGACGCGGCGGAGGCGGTATTCCGCCATTTTCATCCCGACAAGGAGGAAACCACATGAGAGTGATCACCGGCTCGGCGCGCGGAACGAAGCTGCAGAGCCTCAAGGGCCTGCAGACCAGGCCGACCATGGACCAGGTGAAGGAGGGCATCTTCTCCGCCATCCAATTCGAGGTCGAGGGACGAACCGTGCTCGACCTGTTCGCGGGCTCCGGCCAGCTCGGCATCGAGGCGCTCAGCCGCGGCGCGGAACACGCCGTGTTCGCCGACGCACAGAAGGACGCCTGCGACGTCGTGCGCGCCAATCTGGAAAAGACGCATCTGGCCGGGAAGGCCGACGTGGTGCAGACCGATTATCTCAGCTATCTCTCCGGCTGCCGCCGGAAGTTCGACCTCATTTTCCTCGATCCGCCCTATGCGGAGACTTTTCTGGAAAATGCGCTGAAGACAATATCACAAATTGACATTTTAACGCAGAGTGGTATAATAATCTGCGAAAGACCGTACGAAAAGCAGCTTTCCGCCGAATTTGCCGGCCTTACCCGTTATCGGGATTATCATTACGGAAAAACGGCCGTCACGATTTACAGAAAGTCGTAGCTGGTTCGGAGGTTTTCATGAGTACAGCGATCTATCCCGGCAGCTTTGATCCCATTACGAACGGCCACCTCAACATCATCGAGCGGGCGTCCCGGATCTTCGACCATCTGATCATCTGCGTGATGGTCAACGTCGACAAGCGGCCGATGTTTACCCCGGAGGAGCGGGTCGGGCTCATCAAGCGTGTGACCTGCGGCCTGTCCAACGTGGAAGTGGTATATTCCGACTCCTTGCTGGCCGATTTCGCACGGGAAAAGGGGAGCCACATCATCGTCAAGGGCCTGCGCGCCGTGTCCGATTTCGAGCGCGAATTTCAGATGGCCCTCATCAATCACAAGCTCAATCCGGGTCTCGACACCATGTTCCTGACTGCGGAGCACCAGTTCATGTATTTGAGCTCCAGCGCCGTCAAGGAGATGGGGCGTTATGAAGTCGATCTGAGCGAATTTCTGCCGGAGGAGATTATTCCGGATTTTAAAGCTCGCATGGCGGAGCACTACTAAGGAGGTTTACCGATATGGCAAACGGAGTGGAAGAGGTCATCACGACCCTGTATGAGATGGTACAGGATGCATGGAGTTTACCGCTCGGCGCTGAAAAATGCGTCGTGGAGCGCGATAAAGTTCTGGATCTTCTCGACGAAATCAGCAACCAGCTCCCCGGCGAGCTCAAGCAGGCCAAGACCATTGTGGAGTCCCGCAACGAGGTCATCACGAATGCCAAGCGCGAGGCGGAGAATATCCTCAAGCAGGCGGAGCAGCGCGCCAAGCAGATGGTTACCCACGAGGAGATCTATCGCCAGGCCGAGCAGCAGTCCAACGACATGATCAAGGCCGCCCAGCAGAAGATCAAGGAGCTGCGCCAGGTCACGAACGACTATGTCGACGACTCCATGAAGCGCACCGAGGACGCCATCGCGCAGTCTCTGTCCGAGATCCGCGAATCGCGCACGAAGTTCCGCGCCCTCGTGAACCCGCAGGCGGCCAAGCCCTCGCCCATCATCGAGGATATTTGACCTCTAAGCTTGACAAATTCCCTTTTTTTGAGTACCATAAGCGCATATTGAAAAGGCAAGGATGAGGAAGCGAAAAACAGGAAGGCCAAAGAGAGAAAGCGGTCGGTGCGAGCTTTCGCCGGAATGTTTGGACAGTCGCCTCGGAGCCGCGGGCTGAAACAGCAGTAAGCCGCGTCGGGACCTCCCGTTACAGAGGAGAAGTGTCCGCCCGTTTGGGCGGGAATTTTAGGTGGTACCACGGAGCATGGCTTCGCCCTGAACAGCATCTGTTCAGGGCGTTTTTTGTTTTGTATTTTAGATTAGGAGCTGAACGATATGCCGAAAGAACTGCCCAAGCAGTACGACCCCAAGCAGGTGGAGAGTCAGATCTACGAGATGTGGATGGACAACAACTGCTTCCGCGCCGAACCGGACCCCAGCAAAAAGCCGTATTCCATCGTCATGCCGCCCCCCAACGTCACGGGGCAGCTGCACATGGGCCACGCGCTCGATTCCACCCTGCAGGACATCCTGACCCGCTATAAAAGAATGCAGGGCTACAGCGCCCTGTGGCTCCCCGGCACCGATCACGCGGGCATTGCCACGCAGATCAAGGTCGAGGAGGACCTCCGCAAAAACGAGGGCCTGACCCGCTACGATCTCGGCCGCGAGAAATTCCTCGAGCGCGTCTGGGCGTGGAAGGAAAAGTACGGCAGCCGCATTGTCCAGCAGCAGAAAAAGCTGGGCGTCTCCTGCGACTGGAGCCGCAGCCGCTTCACGATGGACGAGGGCTGCTCCAAGGCCGTCCGCGAGACCTTCTGCGAGCTCTACGACAAGGGCCTCATCTACAAGGGCAGCCGCATCATCAACTGGTGCCCGCACTGCGTCACCGCGCTCTCCGACGCCGAGGTCGAGTATATCGACAAGCCCGGCAGCCTCTGGTATATCCGCTATCCCGTGGCGGACGGCTCCGGCCGCTATCTGACGGTCGCCACCACGCGGCCCGAGACCATGATGGGCGATACCGGCGTCGCCGTGAACCCGGACGACGAGCGCTACAAAGACCTGGTCAGAAAGACCTGCATCCTGCCGATCATGAACCGCGAAATTCCGATCGTCGCGGACGAATACTGCGAGATCGGCTTCGGCACCGGCGCCGTCAAGATGACCCCGGCGCACGACCCCAACGACTTTGAGGTCGGCCTGCGCCATCACCTCGACACCATCCGCGTGCTCGACGACAACGGCCGCGTGAACGAAAACGGCGGAAAGTATCAGGGCATGGACCGCTACGAGTGCCGCAAGGCGATTGTGGAGGATCTCGAAAAAGAGGGCTACCTCGTCAAGACGGAGCCGTATTCGCACAACGTCGGCACCTGCTACCGCTGCCACAACGACGTGGAGCCGATCATCTCCGCGCAGTGGTTTGTCAAGATGGAGCCCCTGGCCAAGGAGGCCATCCGCGTCGTCAAGGACGGCACCATCCGCTTCGTCCCCGAACGCTTCACGAAGATCTACACCAACTGGATGGAAAATGTCCATGACTGGTGCATCTCCCGCCAGCTCTGGTGGGGCCATCAGATTCCGGCCTGGTACTGCGACGAGTGCGGACACATCAACGTCTCGCGCGAGGATCCCGTGAAGTGCGAGAAGTGCGGCTGCACCAGACTGACGCGCGATCCGGACGTGCTCGACACCTGGTTCTCCTCGGCGCTCTGGCCGTTCTCCACGCTCGGCTGGCCCGAGGACACGAAGGATCTGGCCTACTGGTATCCGACCTCGGATATGGTCACGGGCTATGACATCATCTTCTTCTGGGTCGCCCGCATGATCTTCTCCGGCATGGAGCAGATGAAAAAGGAACCCTTCAAGACCGTCTTCATCCACGGCCTCGTGCGCGACGACAAGGGCCGCAAGATGTCCAAGTCTCTCGGCAACGGCATCGACCCGCTCGAGATGGCCGATACCTACGGCGCGGACGCGCTGCGCTTCAACCTCATCACCGGCAACTCGCCCGGCAACGACATGCGCTTCTATGTGGAAAAGTGCGAGGCCATGCGCAACTTTGCCAACAAGATCTGGAACGCGAGCCGCTACGTGCTCATGAACCTGACCGTCACGGAGCCCGGCCTGCCCGAGCTCGACAAGCTTGAGATCGAGGACAAGTGGGTGCTCTCGAAGCTCAACACGCTTATCCGCGAGGTCACGGAGAACATGGACGCCTACGAGCTGGGCGTCGCCTCCGCCAAGGTCTACGACTTCATCTGGGACACCTACTGTGACTGGTATATCGAGCTCACCAAGGCCAGACTCTACGAGGGCAGCGACGAATCGAAGCTGACCGCGCAGAAGGTGCTGGTGTACGTGCTCGACCAGATCCTGCGCCTGCTGCATCCGTTTATGCCGTTCATCACGGAGGAAATCTGGCAGGCCATCCCGCACGAGGGCGACTTCATCATGAAGGCCGACTGGCCCGTCTACCGCGAGGAGCTCTGCTTCCAGACGGAGGAGGAGCACATGGAGTCCGTCATGAACGCCATCCGCGCCATTCGAAACCGCCGCGCCGAGATGAACGTGCCGCCGTCGAGAAAGTGCACGCTCTACGTTGTTTCGTCCAAGGGCGAGATCTTCGCGCAGGGCGAGGGCTTTATCAACCGCCTGGCCTATTCCGACCATGTCGTGACCTGCGAACAGGATCCGGAGGGGCACGAGGACATGGTCTCGGTCGTCACGACGGACGCCAGACTCTATATGCCGATGGAGCAGCTTATCGACTTTGAAAAGGAGCTTGCCCGCATCGCCAAGGAGAAGGAGCGCGTCACGAAGGAGATCGAGTCCACCGAGCAGAAGCTCGCGAACGAGTCCTTTGTCTCCCGCGCGCCGGAAAAGGTCGTAAACGAGCAGCGCGTCAAGCTCGAAAAAGCGAAGGCGCTGCTGGAGCAGCTGCTGGAAAACGAAAAGCGTCTTAAAAAGTGACGCTCCGGACGCATTCGACGGATTAATCCGTCTGCGCTTCCTATAATGGACATACATGGGATTTTCCCGTGTATGTCCATTTTTTATTTGGGAGGAATACAAATGAACCTGACAAGCTTCCTGCAGGACAAGCGGCTCACGATCGCCCTCCGGGGAGAAATCGACCATCACAGCGCGAAGGACATCATGCGCGTGGTGGGAAACAAGATCGACCTCTACCTGCCGCGCCTCTGCGTGCTGGATTTTAAAGACGTGAGCTTTATGGATTCCAGCGGGATCGCGGTCGTCATCACAGCCGTGCGGCGGATGCGCGAGATCAGCGGCAAGGTCGTGCTGCGCAACATTCCCGACCAGCCCCGCAAGGTGCTGAAGGCCTCGGGGATCGAAAAAATAGCCGAAATCGAGGAGAGGAGCCCCGTCTATGAAATGTGAGAACTACATGGAGCTGGAATTCCCCAGCAAATCCGCCAACGAAGCCTTTGCCCGCTCCGCGGTGGCCTGCTTCGCCGCGCAGCTCGACCCGACGCTCGACGAACTGGGGGACATCAAGACCGCGGTCTCCGAGGCCGTGACCAACTGCATCGTCCATGCCTACAGGGACACGATCGGCGTCGTGACGCTCAAGTGCCGCATCCTGCCGGACGACGTGCTGGATATAACAGTAAAGGACAAGGGCTGCGGCATCGAGGACGTGGAGGCCGCGAGAAAGCCGATGTTCACGACCGGCGGCGAGGAGCGCAGCGGCATGGGCTTTACGATCATGGAGAGCTTCATGACCCAGCTGAAGGTCGTCTCCTCGCCGGGCAGGGGCACCACGGTACATATGAAAAGAAAGATCGTGCGGCGGGGAGGAAAAGCTTGAGCGGGGAGCTGGAGGAGCTGATCCGCCTTGCGCAGAAGGGCGATCCAAAGGCGAGCGAACGGCTGGTGATGGAGAACGCGGGGCTCGTCTGGTCGATCGCGCGCCGGTATTTCGGGCGCGGCGCCGACCCCGAGGATCTGTATCAGCTGGGCTGCGTCGGTTTTCTCAAAGCCATCCAGGGCTTTGACCCCGACTACGGCACGCAGTTCTCCACCTATGCGGTGCCGAAGATCGCGGGAGAGATCCGGCGGTTTCTGCGCGACGACGGCTCCGTCAAGGTCAGCCGGAGTCTCAAGGAACGGGCCGCTGCCGTCAAGCTGACGAGGCAGCGCATGACGGGGGAACTCGGACGGGAACCGTCCCTGTCGGAGATTTCCGAGCGCATGGAGCTCACGCCCGAGGACATCGCCTCAGCGGAAACGGCGACCACGGCCGCGGAATCCATCCAGCAGGAGACGGGCGAGGAGGGCTTTACGCTCGAGGACGTGCTCTCGACCGGCGGGATGGAGGAGCGCATCGTGGAGGAACTGACGCTGCGCGACGCGCTGGGGAAGCTGTCCGAGCGCGAGCGGCTCGTCATCGACCTGCGCTACTTCCGCGGGCTTACGCAGGAGAAGGCCTCGCAGATCATCGGCGTGTCGCAGGTGCAGGTCAGCCGCATCGAGAAGAAAGCACTGGAAAATCTGAGGGAATTAATTTAATGTCGACAAACGGCCGTATTTGTACTAAAATAGAATCACTTTGAAGACACAGGTGCAGATATGACTGAAATTTATGAACAGCGTTTTTTGGCGGCGCGCCGTTCGGTGATCGCCGCCCGTTTTTCGGGCCTCAACGACATGCAGCGGCAGGCCGTTCTGACCACGCAGGGGCCGCTGCTCCTGCTGGCCGGCGCGGGCAGCGGCAAGACGACCGTCCTTATCAACCGGATCGCAAACCTCATCGCCTACGGCGAGGCCTCGGACTCCGCGGAGATCCCGGAGGGCGTCACCGAGGAGGACGTCGATTTTCTCGAGGATTTTGCAAAGTCGCCCCGGGAAGCTGACCGCGTCCGCGCGGCCACGCTCTGCGAGCTCCGTCCCGCCATGCCGTGGAGCATCATCGCCATCACCTTTACGAACAAGGCGGCAAATGAGCTCAAGCTGCGCCTCGGCCGGATGCTGGGCGAGGCGGCGCTCGACGTGTGGGCCATGACCTTCCACTCCGCCTGCTGCCGCATCCTGCGACGGGAGATCGAGTGCCTCGGCTACACGAGCAGCTTCACGATCTACGACTCGGCTGATTCCGAGCGCGTGGTCAAGGATATCGAGCGCGACCTCAGTCTCGATGAAAAGGCGTTCCCGCCGCGCATGGTGCTCTCCATCATCAGCAAGGCCAAGGACAAGCAGCAGAGCCCGGCGGATTTTGACCGCACGGCCGCGGCCTCCGGGGATTACCGGCTGGAGAAGACCGCCGAAATCTACGAGGTCTACCAATCCCGCCTCAAGGAGGCCAACGCGCTCGACTTTGACGACATCATCCTGCTGACCGTAAAAATCCTGCAGGAATACCCGGAGGTGCGCGCCTATTACCAGAAAAAATTCCACTATGTGCTGATCGACGAGTATCAGGATACCAACCATCTGCAATATCTTTTGGCGTCCCTGCTCGCGGGCGGGTATGAGAATATCTGCGTCGTCGGCGACGACGACCAGAGCATCTATAAATTCCGCGGCGCGACGATCGAGAACATCCTGAGCTTCGAGAAGCAGTACAAGGGCGCGCAGGTCATCCGCCTCGAGCAGAACTACCGCTCCACGCAGGCCATTTTGAACGCGGCCAACACGGTGATCGCCAACAACCGCTCCCGCAAGGGGAAAAAGCTCTGGACAAAGAACGAGGCGGGGGACAAGATCCGCGTCTACGAGGCCCAGAACGAAACAGACGAGGCGCAGTATGTGGCGGGCCGCATTTTCGAGATCACAAAGGGCCGGGACTTTAAAGACTGCGCGATCTTGTACCGGACGAACGCGCAGTCCAACGCGATGGAGCAGGCGTTCAAGCGCAACTCCATCCCGTACCGCATCATCGGCGGCACGCGCTTCTTCGACCGCGCCGAGGTCAAGGATATGCTGGCCTATCTCTGCGTCATCAATAACCGCAGCGACGATCTGCGGCTGCTGCGCATTCTCAATAACCCGCCGCGCGGAATCGGACAGAAGACCGTGGAGATGGCCGTCCGGCAGGCCGACACCGCCGGACTCTCCCTCTACAGCGTGATCTCCGACCCCTATAGCTATCCGAGTCTGCAAAAGGCCGCGCCGAAGCTCATGGCCTTCACCGTCATGCTGGAGGACTGCGCGGAGCTGCTCAAAACGCTGCCGCTGCCCGATTTTTATGAGGAGGTCCTGCTCCGCACCGGCTACATCGCTATGCTCGAGGAAAAGGACGACGTGGAGTCCCGCACCCGCGCCGAGAACGCGCGCGAGCTTAAATCCAGCATTCTGACCTATCTTGAGAACACCGACGAGCCGTCGCTCGCGGGCTTTCTGGAGGAGATCGCCCTCTACACGGATATCGAGCAGTACGACGCCGACGCCGACGCGGTCGTCATGATGACGATGCACAGCGCCAAGGGCCTGGAATTTCCGCACGTGTTCCTGGTCGGGCTCGAGGAGGGACTTTTCCCGGGAAACCGTTCGATGGGTGATCCGTCCGAGCTCGAGGAGGAGCGGCGGCTGTGCTACGTCGCCATCACGCGCGCCAAGCAGTCGCTGGATATCTCCTACGCCAGACAGCGCATGCTGTACGGCCGCACGACGACCAACGTGCCCTCCCGCTTCGTGGAGGAGCTGCCGGAGTCCTGCGTGGAGAAGTCGGCTTCCGAGGCGCTCACGGCCGCGAGAACACAGTACCAGACCGCCTACCGCCCCGAGCGGCCCAGCCTCTACGGGGATTTCGGGATCCCGGCGGAGCAGCGCCCGGTAAAGCCGATGCGCGACTACTCCGCGCTGACCTCCGGAAAAGTCCGCAAGGGCCCGAAGGTGGATTACGCCAAGGGAGATATGGTGCTGCACAACGCGTTTGGCCGCGGCATGGTTCTGACCGTGCTGACGATGGGCAACGACGCGCTGCTGGAAATCGCGTTTGACGGCGTCGGGACCAAGCGCCTCATGGCCAACACCGCGAGCGTCCACATGAAAAAGCTCTGAACATACCGCCGCCCGGGCGCGCATAGACTCGGGTGGGGGTGTGCGCATGAACCGAAAAAAGCGAAACCGCAGGCGGCTTCTGCTGCTGGTCCTGCTGGCTATGGCGCTGCTCGCGGCGATCCTTGTGCATTACCGCTACGCGCCCTATGTCCGGCAGGCGGCCAAAACGCGCGTGACGAACGCGGTGTCGAACGCGGTCAACGAGGCCGTGGACGAGGAGATCGTCTCCGACCGCGCGGACTATTCCGGCATGGTGGTGCTGGAAAAGGACGCCACCGGCGCGGTCACCGCCGTGCGCACCGACATGGCGCAGGCGAACCTGCTCAAGTCGCAGACCATGGAGCGGCTGGACCAGATGATCGAGGATATCCGCGCGGAGGAGCTCTCCATATCGCTTGGGAGCGTCCTGCTGCCGGAATTTTTCTCCGGCCGGGGGCCCAGGGTGCCGGTGCGGATCGTCTCCATGCTGACCTCCGACGCGGATTTTTACACACAGTTTTCGCAGGCCGGCATCAACCAGACGCTGCAGAGAATCACAATGACCGTCAAGATCAAGGTGACGCTGATGACCCCGGTTGGCACGCAGACCGCGGACGTCAGCACGGATACCGTTGTCGCCGAGACAGTAATCGTCGGCACGGTGCCCGACAGTTATTTTCAGTTGGACTAAAGAGAGGTAAAAACGATGGACGCGAAACAGGAAATGGAGCAGCTGACCCGGGAGCTCGAGCGGGCGAACCATCTGTATTACGTGCTGGATAACCCGGAGCTGCCGGATTTTGAATACGACCGGATGATGCGGCGGCTGGAGACGCTGGAGCAGGAGCATCCCGAGCTGGCCTCGCCCCTCAGCCCAACCAAGCGCGTGGGCGGCGAAGCGCTCAGCCAGTTTGAGAAGGTCACGCATCCGGTGCCGCTCGAGAGCCTGCAGGACGTCTTTTCCTACGGCGAGTTGCGGGAATTCGACGCGCACGTGCGCGAGACGGAGCCCGATGCCGAATACAGCGTGGAGCCCAAGATCGACGGGCTTTCGGTCGCTCTCGAGTATGAGAACGGCCGGTTTGTGCGCGGCGCCACGCGCGGTGACGGCGTGATCGGCGAAAACGTGACCGAAAATCTCAAAACCATCCGCTCCATTCCCATGACGCTTGAGAATGCGCCGGCCCGCCTGATCGTTCGGGGCGAGGTCTATATGCCGCACAGCAGCTTTGAGCAGCTGAACCGCGAAAAAGAAGCGGCGGGCGAGGCGCTCTTTGCCAACCCGCGCAACGCGGCGGCGGGCTCGCTGCGCCAGCTCGATCCGAAGATCACCGCGAAAAGAAAGCTGGATATTCTCGTTTTCAATCTTCAGCTGGCCGAGGGCACATCCTTCCAGACGCACACGCAGTCGCTGGATTATTTGAGAGACCTTCACTTCCGCGTGATTCCCTATACGATCTGCCGCACCATGGAGCAGGCCGAGGGACAGATCACGGCCATCAACGAGGGCCGCTACAGTCTCGACTACGACATCGACGGCGCGGTCGTGAAGCTCAATTCGCTGCCCGGGCGCGAGCGCCTCGGCAGCACGGCCAAGTTCCCGCGCTGGGCGGCCGCCTTCAAATATCCGCCCGAGGTCAAGCAGACTGTCGTGGAGGATATCGTGGTTCAGGTCGGCCGGACGGGCGTTTTGACACCGCGGGCGGTCGTGGCGCCGGTGCACCTGGCAGGCACGACCGTGACGAGCGCCACACTGCACAACCAGGACTTCATCACGCAGAAGGATATCCGCATCGGAGATACGGTCGAAATCCGTAAGGCGGGGGAAATCATCCCGGAGATTCTCGGCGTCGTCCCGGAAAAGCGTCCGCCGGAGGCAGCGCCCTATTTTCTGCCGCAGCGCTGCCCGGTCTGCGGCGCGCCGGTCGAGCGCGACGAGGACGGCGCGGCTCTGCGCTGCACCGGCGCAGAATGTCCTGCGCAGCTGGCCAGGAATCTTACCCATTTCGTCTCGCGCGACGCCATGGACATCGACGGCCTCGGAGACGCCATCATCGAGCAGCTGATCCAGGAGAAGATGATCGCCAATCCTGCCGACCTCTACCGGCTGGACTATGAAAAATTTGCCGCTCTGCCGGGGCAGGGGAAAAAATCGGCGGAGAATCTTCGCACGGCCGTGGAAAACAGCAAGCAGAACGATCTTGCCAAGCTGCTCTGCGCGCTCGGCATCCGCCAGGTCGGCGTCAAGGCCGCCAAGGTGCTCGCGTCGACCTTCGGCTCGCTGGACGCGATCGCGGCGGCGTCGCTGGAGGAACTGACGGCGGTGCCGGACGTCGGCGGCATCACTGCCGGCAACATCCGCTCGTGGTTCGACAGCGCGCAGTCGAAGGATCTGATCGAGCGGCTTCGCGCGGCCGGCGTGAACTTTGAGAGCCGCGCGGTCGTACAGGATCTGCGCTTTATGGGCAAGACGATCGTCCTCACGGGCGCGCTCACGCAGTTTTCCCGCGACGAGGCCACGGAAAAGATCGAGTCCTTCGGCGGAAAAGCCGCGTCCTCGGTCTCGAAAAAGACGAGCTTCGTTGTGGCCGGCGAGAACGCGGGCAGCAAGCTGACCAAGGCGCAGGCGCTGGGCATTCCGGTGCTTACGGAGCAGGAATTTCTGGAGCTGCTGAAATGAGCATGGAGTGTACGCTTTTGTGCAGCGCGGGCCTGAGTCTGCGCTATAACGGCCAGACGCTGCTGATCGACGCCCTGAACGGCGCATGGGCTCCGTACCGGGAGATCGCGGAGGCGGACGCATCCGACATCCTGGAGGGGAAAAACGGCTACGAGCATGTCTGCGGTCTTCTGTTTACGCATCTGCACCCGGACCACTACAGCGAGAGCCGCACGGCGGAATTTACAAGGCGTCACCCCGGCGTGAAGACCTTTCTTCCGAGGGAAGACGATCCGGAGAAAATCTCGTTTGACGCCGGGCCGTTCCATGTGGAGTGCACGGCCTTTGTCCACACCCCGATCCCGTACAATCTCGTTCGGCATTACGTGCTGCTGATCTCGGCGGGGGAGACGTCCGTCTATGTTACGGCCGACGCCGCGCCGGACTGCGGGCGCCACCGCCGGATTCTGGACGGCCGTCAGGCCGACGCCGGGTTCTGGAACGGGCAGTATCTGTCCTACCCGGAGACGCGGGCGCTTATGGCGCAGTGCGCGCGGAAAAATTACATCTATCATCTCCCGGACGACCCGCGAAACGGCGTCCGCCGGAAATGCGAGCGGAATTTCGAGCGCTTCCCGCAGGAGCTGAGCACCGCGGCGCCGCTCTATTCCTATCCTTCGTTTCTGACGATATAAAAAAAGCTGCACGCTTTCGCGTGCAGCTTTTCGCATCGTTATGAAGCCTTGTAGGTCGGGTTGTAGGTGACGATCACGCCGGTATCCTCGAGCGGTGTAATCGTGGCCGCCTTCACGGGATTGTTCCAGACGTCGACCTGAATGAGCATGTAACAGGTCTTGAGCGGCGTGAGATCGGTGATCTTGTTGTAGTCGGCCTTGACGAAATTGAGCTGTGCGAGCCCGGCCAGACCGGAGAGATCGGAGATCTGATTCGTGTTGACGCTGATCGTCTGCAGCTTGCTGGTCTTGGCGTCGAACTTGGGGATGGCCGTGATCTTGTTCTTGTCCGCCAGGAACTTCGTAAGCTCCGGCAGGGAGGTCAGCACCGAGATATCCGAAACCTGGTTGCTGGAGACGTCCAGCACCGACAGCGCGGTGCAGCCGCTCAGAAGGGAAATGTCGGAAATCGTGTTGCTGGAGGCGTAGAGCGTGGTGAGCGCCGTGTTTCCGGCCAGCGCGCTCAGCTTGGAAACGCCGCAGTTTTCAATGCCGAGCGTCTGCAGAGACAGGCAGTTGTTGAGATAGGTGATCGTGTTGATAGGATTGTTCGTGAGATAGAGCTCCGTGAGACCGGTCATGGAGGAGAGCGCGGTGATGTCGGAGATGGAGTTGTCCGCCAGATTGAGATAGGTGAGCTTCGTGAGTCCGACAAGACTGTTGATGCTGGAAATGGCGCAGTTGCTGATGTCCAGATAGGTGAGATCGGGCAGCGCGCCGATGGTGTCGAGCGCCGCGGAGGAGAGCGTGCAGCCGGACAGATCCAGATGCTGCAGCGCAGTCAGATTACTGAGGACCGAGAAGTCCAGCGCCGGCTGATCCTGAATGGTCAGGGACTGGAGCCCTGTGAACAGGGCCAGATCGGACAGATCCGTCACTCCGTCGGGCACCTCCAACTCCGTCATGCTCCAGAGCTCGTCCGACATGACGTCGTCCCCGGCGGTTTTCCCCAGCAGGCCGCGCACATAGCTGTCAAGCGTGGGATCGGAGATCGTGACCGGCTCCACGACGTTGCCGATGGTGTAGCCCGCGTAGGTCGCGTCGCTGACAAGCCCGTTGTCGCCGACCGTGACGGCAATCACGGTCGTCTCGCCGCCCTGCAGGGAGAGCGGCTCGGCATACTCGTCCGATTCCATGGAGGGGAAGTCGCCCGTCGCGGTCGCGTATGTCCGCCCGGCGGTATTCGAGACGGTGACGTCTATGTATTCGCTGTAGTAGCCGCCGGCGGGCGAAACGGCCGGAGCGGCGGGGCGGAGCGAGTCAAGCGTCTTTTTGACGGATTCGTTCGTGATGCGGCTGAGCATCTGCTCGGCGTCCAGCAGCTTGTCCTGCGCGACGTAGGTCTTGGACAGGGCAATATAGAGATCGGGGGATTCCGGGTGACTGGTGATCGCGCTGACCAGCGTGTACTCCGCCTTCGTGTAGTTGCCGTCCAGCTCGTACGTCTCGGCCAGCGAAACAGGGATCCGCCAGTCGTCGGGCGCAAATTTCATGGCCGCTTTGTAGAAAGAGATCGCGCGGTTGTAACGGCCGGATTCCGAATAGGAATCCGCCCAGTAGACCAGGGCGCTCATGGTGAGATCGGTCCGGTAAAAGAGGAAAAACCAGCAGGCGGCCGCCAGGATGGCGATGACAAGCACCAGCGGTAGAATAATCTTCAAGGCGTGTTTCATGAAACCGCTCCGTTTCCTATAGATTTTATTATTATACTTCCGCCGGGCAGACGTGTCAAGACAGAGCGAAAACCGCCGCAGCGGGGAATACTCCCGGCGCCCGCAGCATAGGCTTGTCCGAAAGGAGGCGGACGGTGTGAAAAGAATGCTGCTCGTCTGCGCGTTTTGTCTGGCCGCCGCGTGGGGGATTCTGGCGGTGAAAAATTATCGTGACGCCAGGACCGCGCCGGCCGAGGACTATCTTCTGCTGATCGAAGAGGCCGAAGCGCAGGAAGCGGCTCCGGCGCTGGTCAAAGCGGAAAAGTCTGCCGCCCCGGCCGCCCCAACCGTGCGGCTGCTGGACAGCGGCTCGGTCCGGGAACTGCAGGAGGAAGAATATCTGACGGAAGTGCTGCTCTGCGAGATGCCGGCGGATTTTGAACCGGAGGCGCTCAAGGCGCAGGCTGTCGCGGCCCGAACGTTCCTGCACAAAAAGGAGCAGGACGGCAAGCATCAGGACGCCGACGTCTGCTCGGACAGCGCCTGCTGTCAGGCCTGGACAAGCCGCGAAGCGCTGCAAAAAAAGCTGGGCGCGGCATTTGAGGCCGACTACCGAAAGGCGCGGGAGGCGGTCCTGGCGACGCGGGACGAGGTGCTCGTCTACGACGGGAGCCTGATCGACGCCACGTTTTTCTCCTGCTCGGGCGGAAGCACCGAGTCGGCCGCCGCCGTCTGGGGCAGCGACGTGCCGTATCTGCAATCCGTCCGGAGTCCCGGGGAGGAGGATGCGGCGCGCTACGAATCAAGCGTCTCGTTTTCACCCGAGGATTTCAAAGCGCGTCTGTGCGCGGAGGGGAAATCGCCCGTTCTCTCCGGCAGTCCGGAGGGCTGGATCGGAGACGTGCAGTACACGGACGGGGGCGGCGTGGCGGAAATGGAAATCGGCGGCGTGCAATATTCCGGCGTGGAGCTGCGAAGGCTGCTCGGCCTCAACTCCACCAAATTCACGGTTTCTGTCGGCGGCAATGGCTTTTCGTTCGACGTGCTGGGCTACGGCCACCGCGTCGGCATGAGCCAGTACGGGGCCAACGAAATGGCCAAAAACGGCTTCTCGTGCGAGACAATTTTGCTGTATTATTATCGCGGCGCAAAAATAAAAAGCCTGTCCCAAATTTCTTTGGGACAGGCCGGTACGACAGATACAGATATTAAAGGAGGCTCAGAACAAACGTCAGGATGACGAAGGCGGCCGCGATCCACTTGGTGGCGCGGGCGAGCTTGGCGTCGAGACCCTTGTTCTTGTTCTTGGACATGAACGACTCGCTGCCGCCGGCGATGGCCGCGGACAGACCGTTGCTCTTGCCGGACTGGAACATAATGATGACAGTCAGACCGACTGCAAGAATCAGCTGAATGACGGTGATAACTATCTTAAGAGCTTCCATAATTCCTCCAAAATCATTCGATGCCGTTCTTCATCGGCAAACGGCCAGCCGAGATCTAAGAAATCAAGTTATAAACAGCAAAAATAATAATAACACAGATGTCCCGCGGTTGCAAGCATAATTTCTCGCATTTGACGGTTTTCCTGTCAGGATTTCACAACCCAGGTGTTCGTGGCGAGACAGGTCAGGTAGGCGTTGATGAAGCCGTCGAGGTCGCCGTCCATAACCGCGTTGATGTTCGTCATCTCATAGCCGGTGCGCGTGTCCTTGGCGAGCGTGTAGGGCATGAAAACGTAGTTGCGGATCTGGCTGCCCCATTCGATCTTCAGCTGCGCGCCCTTGATGTCGGAGATCTTGTCGAGATGCTCGCGCTCCTTGATTTCGATGAGCTTGGAGCGGAGCATGCGCATGCAGGTCTCGCGGTTCTGGAACTGATCGCGCTGCGTCTGGCAGGAGACGACGATGCCGGTCGGCTTGTGGATCAGGCGCACGGCCGAGGAGGTCTTGTTGATGTGCTGGCCGCCCGCGCCGGAGGAGCGGTAGACCTGCATTTCAATGTCCTCGGGGCGGATCTCCACATCCTTGGAATCGTCCGTGATTTCGGGGATGACCTCGACCGCCGCGAAGGAGGTCTGCCGCCTGGCGTTGGCATCGAAGGGGGAGACGCGCACCAGACGGTGCACGCCGTTTTCGCTCTTCAGAAAGCCGTAGGCGTTGGCACCTTCGATGAGAATGCTGGCGGACTTGATGCCGGCCTCGTCGCCGTCAAGGTAGTCGAGAATCTTGTAGGTGAAGCCGTGCGCCTCGGCCCAGTGCGTGTACATCCGGTAGAGCATCTGGGTCCAGTCCTGCGCCTCGGTTCCGCCCGCGCCGGCCTGGAAGGAGACGATCGCATTGTAGCTGTCGTACTCGCCGGACAAGAGCGTCTCGAGGCGGGCGTTTTCCATCTGCTCCTCCAGCTCATGATAGCCGTCCCTGAGCTCCTGCAGCATGGAGTCGTCATTCTCCTCGAGCGCCATCTCGCAGATGGTCATCAGGTCGTCCCAGTGCTCGCGCATTTTATGGTAGCGCTCGACCTTGGCCTCGACCTGGCGCGTGTGCTTCATGACCTTCTGCGACTGCTCCTGATTGTCCCAGAAGCCGGCGGACTCGATCTGCGCGTGCAGACGGTCGAGCTCCTCGAGGCAGCCATCTATATTGAGCGATGCGGACAGCTCGTCCAGCTTCGGGCGAAGACCGTTCAATTTGGTCTTATATTCTTCAAATTCTATCATATATACCACGCTTCCCAAAATTATCTACGATATTATATCCGAAAAAGGCTCTGCTGTAAAGGGGTTCCGGGACGAATCTGAACCGGTCGGAAAGAAAAATGAACGTCCGCGGAATGCGCAGCATTCCGCGGACGTCCGGCGGTTCACCGCTGGCTGACTGCATAGTCCGTATCGCAGAAGATGAGATCGTCCACATCTCCCGACGGCAATGTCTGCGGCAGCTCTGAAAACAGGATTTCCGTGCGCATCGCAAGCTCCTTTCCGGCGTTTCAGAATATTCTATGCGCCGGACGCCGAAAGATTCCGCTTTTTTCCGCGCGGATTGAAAGAACGCCGGAAATGTGGTAAACTAACAAAACGAACTGCAAAGGGGCTAACGCGATGAAACTGATGATTCTGGACGGCAACAGCATCGTAAACCGCGCGTTCTACGGCGTAAGGCCGCTCTCGACCCGAGAGGGCATCTGCACGAACGCGATCTACGGTTTTCTCAATATCCTGGAAAAGCTGCGCGCGGAGGAGACGCCGGACGCGCTCTGCGTGGCGTTCGATCTCAAGGCGCCGACCTTCCGCCACCTCCGCTACGAGGGCTACAAGGCCACGCGCCATCCCATGCCGGACGAGCTCTGCATGCAGATGCCGTACCTCAAGGATGTTCTGCGCGCCATGCGCATCCCCATCTACGAGTGCGAGGGCTGGGAGGCCGACGATGTGATCGGCACGGTCGGCAAGGACTGCGCCGAGAACGGCTGGGACTGCGTGATCGTCACGGGAGACCGCGACAGCCTGCAGCTGGTCTGCGACCGCGTGCACGTCAAGCTTGTCATCAGCAAGATGGGGCAGACGCTGACAACGCTCTACGACGAGGATAAATTCCGCGAGGAATACGGCTTTGAGCCGAAAAAGCTGATCGATCTCAAGAGCCTCATGGGAGACAGCTCCGACAACATTCCCGGCGTCGCGGGCGTCGGACCCAAGACCGCGACGGAGCTTCTTGTGCGCTACGGCTCGCTCGACAACATCTACGCGAATCTGGCCGACATCAAGGAATCCGTGCGGAAAAAGCTGGAAACCAGCCGCGAGATGGCGTATTTGTCCTATGAGCTCGCCACAATCCAGTGCAATGCGCCGATCAAATTCACGCCGGAACAGAATCTCGTGCAGGAGCCGGACGCTCCCGCGCTCCGCGCGCTCTTTACAAAGCTGGAGTTCGTCCGGCTTATTGACCGCTACAACCTGCGCCAGACGCGCGAGGAGCAGCCCAAGACCGTGGAGGGCACCTGCGTTTCGGAAACAGCAGCGTCTTATGCGCGCGCGAAGGAGCTCTTTCAGGCGTTTGCGGCGGAGCCGTTCGTCTGCGTGCTGGCCTCGAAGGAGCTTGACTGCTTCGCCGTGGAGGGCTGCGGGCAGATGAGCCTGTTTTCGCGCGATCTGCTCGGTGGGGATTATTCCGCCGTTTTGAAAGAGTTTTTTGGCGGCCGGATCAAAAAGGCGACGCACGACTGCAAGAGCCTCTCCCGCGCCCTTCTGGAGCGAGGCATGGAGTCCAGGAACTTTGTGTTCGACACTGCCGTCGCCGCCTATCTTCTCGACGCCACCGCAGGCGGATACGAGCTGGAAAAGCTGACGGTGCAATACCTGAACTTTGAGCTGCCGAAGCCGCCGGAGGGCGCTTCGGAGCAGGCCGCCGCGCTGTCGGAGCTGTTCTCCCGCACCGCCGCCGTCCGCGCGCTGCAAGAGCCGCTTGCGGAGAAACTGCGGCAGGAGGATATGGAGAAGCTCTATCGGGAGATCGACCTGCCGCTCTGCCGGGTGCTCGCAGAGATGGAGCACGACGGCGTTCTCGTCGATCAGCTTGCGCTTATCTCCTTCGGAAATATGCTCGCTTCCCGGATCGAATCCTGCCAGCAGGCGGTCTTCGGATATGCGGGATGCGAGTTCAATATCAATTCCACCAAGCAGCTGGGCGATATTTTGTTCGATCAGCTGAAGCTGCCGTCCGGCAAAAAGACAAAAAACGGCTACTCGACGAACGCCGACGTGCTGGAGAAGCTGCGCGGCCGGCACCCGATCATCGAGGCGATTTTGGATTACCGGACGCTGACCAAGCTTAAATCCACCTACTCGGACGGCCTTGTCAAGCAGATCGCGGACGACGGGCGCATCCACACGACTTATCAGAACACCGTGACCGCGACCGGACGGCTTTCCTCCACGGAGCCGAATCTGCAAAATATCCCCGTGCGCACGGAGCTTGGCAGCGAGATCCGCAAAATGTTTGTGCCCAGGGAGGGCTGTGTGTTCGTCGACGCGGACTACAGCCAGATCGAGCTGCGCGTTCTGGCGCATATTGCGGACGATAAAAGGATGCAGGAGGCGTTCCTGTCCGGCATGGACATCCACACGGCGACAGCCTCGCAGGTCTTCGGCGTGGCGCCGCAGGACGTGACGCCTCTGATGCGCCGCCATGCCAAGGCGGTGAACTTCGGCATCGTGTACGGCATCTCGGAATTCTCCCTCTCCGAGGACATCGGCGTGACGAGGAAGGAAGCCAGGGAGTATATCGACCACTATCTGGAGAACTACTCCGGCGTACGGCAGTATATGAAGGAAATCGTGGAAAAGGCGAAGGCCGACGGCTATGTGACGACGCTCTTCGGCCGCCGCCGCTATCTGCCGGAGCTCAAGAGCAGCAATTTCAACGTCCGTTCGTTCGGTGAGCGGGTCGCACTCAACACGCCGATCCAGGGCACGGCGGCCGATATCATCAAGATCGCCATGCTGCATGTGAGCGACGAGCTGAAAAGACAGAAGCTGCGCGCGCGCCTTCTTTTGCAGGTGCACGACGAGCTGATTGTAGAGTGCCCGCTGGAGGAGACCGAAAGGGTGACACAGCTTGTCACGGAGCAGATGCAGAACGTGATTGCGCTCCGCGTGCCGCTCATCGCCGAGGCCAAACAGGGCGCCAGCTGGTACGAGGCGAAGTGATGGAATTTCAGATTGTTCCCATGCAGGCGCAGCACGTGCCGGAGGCTGCCGCGATCGAGCGTCTCTGCTTTTCCGACCCGTGGAGTGAAAACTCCATCCGGGCGGAGCTGGATAACCCGCTGGGGCTTTGGCTCTGCGCGCTCTGCGGCGGCAGAGTGGCCGGCTATGTCGGCAGCGAGCTTGTCCCGGACGAGGCGGACATGATGAATCTTGCGGTGCTGCCGGAATTCCGGCGGCAGGGCGCGGCGGAGCTGCTCTTACAGACGCTCGTGCTTGCGCTGAAGGAGCGGGGCATTGTGTCTCTGACGCTGGAGGTGCGCGCCTCCAATGCGCCCGCCATTGCGCTCTATCAGAAAAACGGCTTCCGGCAGGTCGGCTGCCGGAAAAACTACTATTTTCATCCCATAGAGGATGCCTGGATCCTCAGAAAGGAGTGGAAGCTTTGAATATTCTCGCGGTGGAATCCTCCTGCGACGAAACAGCCGTCGCCATCGTGCGCGACGGGCGGGAGATTTTGACGGACTGCATCGCCTCACAGGTGGAGCTGCACAAGCTCTACGGCGGCGTGGTGCCGGAGCTGGCCTCCCGAAAGCACATAGAGGCGATTTACGGCCTGGCGGATCAGGCGCTGGAGCGGGCGAACTGCACCCGCGCCGATCTGGACGCGATCGCGGTCACCTATGCGCCGGGGCTTATCGGTGCGGTGCTTGTCGGCGTGAACTTTGCCAAGGGAGCGGCCCTGTCCATGGGGCTTCCGCTTATTCCCGTGCACCATATCCGCGGCCACATCGCCGCCAATTATCTGACCTATCCCGAGCTGGAGCCTCCGTTTCTCTGCCTCGTCGTGTCCGGAGGACACACGCTCATTGTCGACGTCCGGGGATATACCGACTTCCACATCCTCGGTTCCACGCGCGACGACGCGGCGGGTGAGTGCTTTGACAAGGTCGCGCGCGTGATCGGCATGCCCTACCCGGGCGGCGCCGCGCTTGACCGCGCTGCCAAAACGGGGGACGAGGAGAAATATCCGCTGCCGCACACAAAACTGAGCGGAAATCCGCTCGACATGTCTTTCTCCGGGCTGAAAACGGCCGCGCTCAACCTGATCCACACCTCGGAGCAGAGAGGGGAGACGCTCGACATTCCCTCGCTCTGCGCGTCGTTTTCAAAGGCCGTGAGCGAGATGCTGGTACCGCGGGTCGCGGCCGCGCTGGAGGAGACCGGCTACCGCAAGCTTGCCATCGCGGGCGGCGTGGCGGCAAATTCCCGCATCCGGCGCGACTTCGAGCAGCTCTGCCGGAGCAGAGGGGCCGCGCTCTACGCCCCGCCCCTGAGCCTCTGCGGCGACAACGGCGCCATGATCGGCAGCCAGGGATATTACGAATATCTGGCCGGGCATCTGGCCGGACAGGAGCTCAACGCGTTTGCCACAATGTCCATCGAGTAATGCCTCCGCCGCGGAAATTTCCGCGGCGGAGTTTTTCTTCAGCCCGATTTTGCGGTGGCCGATCACCTGAATCTGTTCGACTGATTGACGCAAAAACTTCAAAAAATAGTGTTATGTAAACAATTTTCACGCTGTTATTCATAAAAGAAAAGGTCTGCGAGATATGTAAGTAAATGGTAATTAGCCGGAAGCAGTCCGGTATGCTTCATTTTGGAGGCTGTGGACAAAGCTGTTGACAATGTGTATAACTTCTGAAGTGAATTTTGCAGGTTATGATTATGGTGAACCTAACATTGTTTGGCTCCTTCAAAACAACAAAAAAACAGATGGAAACATCCCCATGCGTGTTCCCGGCGGCATCCGGTGCGCCTTTTCAAACGGGAAAAAGCGTGTTATACTGTGGAATAGAAAACGGCCTTTCCGCGTAGAGTTTACGGGGGGATGCCGATGGGAAAAAAGCAGATATGGCTTCTTTGCGCCGCAGCCGTCTATTGCCTGGCATATAGTTTGCTGCAGGCCGGAAGCGTCCTGCAGACGCTGAATTTGCATAGCGATAGGACGACGGTTGTGATCGACGCCGGGCACGGCGGGGAAGACGGCGGAGCCGTTTCCGCGTCCGGCGTGCAGGAGAGTCAGCTTAACCTGCAGTTTGCGCTGCGGCTGCGCGATCTGTTTGCATTCGCGGGCGTGCGGACGAGCCTGATCCGGGATGCGGATGTGTCGGTCTATTCCGGCGACTGCGGAACCATCGCGGAAAAGAAGGTCTCTGATCTCAAAAACCGCGCGAAAATCGTGAACGACATGGAAAACCCGCTGCTGATCAGCCTTCACCAGAATTTTTACCCGGAGAGCAAATATCGGGGGACGCAGACCTTTTTTGCCGGAACCGCGGGCAGCGAAGCCCTCGCGCAGCTGGTGCAGGACACGGTGCGCGAGCGGGTCGACCCGAACAATCACCGGCAGATCAAAAAAGCCGTCTCGGTTTATCTCATGGAGCACATTCGCTGCACGGGAATTCTGGTGGAGTGCGGTTTTTTGTCCAATCCGGAGGAAGCGGCGCTTTTGCAGACGGAAGCTTATCAGAAAAGGCTGTCGGCCGCCATCTGCGGCGCAGCCGTCATCTATCTGAACCAAGGAAGGATCACCGATGAAGTCTAAAACGACCTTTTACTGCACCAGCTGCGGCAACGAGACGCCGCGCTGGCAGGGGCAGTGTCCGGCCTGCGGGGCCTGGAACACGATCGTGGAATTTGAGGATAAACCGGCCGCGCCGGGGAAATCCGCGTCACGGCCCGGGACGCATCACCTGCCGAAGACGCTCCGCGAGGTCGAGGCGGGCGGCGAGACGCGCTTTTCCACCGGGATGGGTGAACTCGACCGCGTCCTGGGCGGCGGCGGCGTCAAGGGTTCGCTCGTGCTGGTCGGCGGCGCGCCCGGAATCGGCAAATCGACTCTGCTGCTGCAGATCTGCGCGTATCTGGGACGGGAGCTGAAGATCCTCTACGTCTCCGGCGAGGAGAGCGAGCGGCAGATCAAAATGCGGGCCGACCGGCTGGCGGTCGACAGCCAGAGCCTTTACGTGCTCTCGGAGACGGATCTCGGGACGATCCTCGAGGCCGTGCAGGAGCTGAAGCCGGACGTGCTGATCGCGGACTCCATCCAGACGCTCTATTCGAGCGACAACAGCTCCGCCCCGGGCAGCATCTCTCAGGTGAAGGACTGCACCATGGCGCTCATGCAGCTGGCCAAGGGCAGCGGCGTCACGGTGTTCGTGGTCGGCCACATCAACAAGGAGGGCGCGATCGCGGGCCCGAAGGTGCTTGAGCACATGGTCGACTGCGTGCTGTATTTTGAGGGCGAGGCGGCGAGCAATTACCGCATTCTGCGGGCCGCTAAGAACCGCTTCGGTTCGACCAACGAGATCGGCGTCTTTGAGATGGAGGAGCACGGCCTTCGCGAGGTGCCGAATCCCTCCGAAATGCTGCTGGCCGGACGGCCGCTCGGCGCGCCGGGCACCTGTGTCGCCTGCGCGATGGAGGGAACCCGCCCGGTGCTTGCCGAGGTGCAGGCGCTTGTGGCGAGAACCAGCTTCAATGTGCCCAGACGCACGACGGACGGCTTCGACTTTAACCGCGCGAACCTTCTTTTGGCCGTGATCGAAAAGCGGGGCGGACTGAACATCGGCATGTGCGACGCGTATGTAAACGTGATCGGCGGGCTGCAGCTCGACGAGCCCGCGGCCGATCTTGCGGTCGTGCTTGCCGTGGCCTCCAGCTACCGCGACAAGGCGATGGACGGCGGGACGACCGCCATCGGGGAGGTTGGACTGACGGGCGAAGTTCGGGCCGTGACAGCCCTCCAGCAGCGCCTGGCAGAGGCCGCACGGCTGGGCTTTACCAGGTGCGTCATTCCGCGCCACGGCACGCAGCAGATCACCGCGCCGAACGGCATGGAGCTGATCCGTGTCCGCAACATCCGCGAAGCGATCGAAATTTCTCTCTAGGAGGCGCGCATGGAACCCAGAACACTGTTAGACGCACTGCATGTGGCGGAACGGCTGAAGGACGAAACGCGCCACTGCTATACCTCCGGCGGCAGGCACGAGAGCGTCGCGGAGCACTCCTGGCGGCTGGCGCTGATGGCCTATTTTGTCAAAGACGAATTCCCGGAGCTGGATATGGACAAGGTCGTCCGCATGTGCCTCATCCACGATCTGGGCGAGGCTTTTACGGGGGACATCCCATCCTTTGAGAAGTCCGGAAAGGACGAGTCGCGCGAGGAAGCGCAGCTGCGCGCCTGGGTAGGCTCGCTGCCGGAGCCGTTTCGTACGGAGATGGCGCAGCTCTATGACGAAATGGCAGCGAGACAAACGGCCGAGGCGAAGCTCTACAAGGCGCTGGACAATCTCGAGGCGGTGATCCAGCACAACGAGTCGGACATTTCCACCTGGATTCCGCTCGAATATTCGCTGAATCTGACCTACGCCGACGACAAGGTGGCCTTTTCGGACTATCTGGTCAGACTGCGGCGCGCCATTCGGGAGGACACGGAGCAGAAGATCCGGGAAAATAAATAGAACGGAAAAAACGGGCCCGCTGCATTGCTGCAGCGGGTCCGTTTTATGATCAGGCCACAAAATTCCGTTTGACGGAGGCTTCGGCGCGCGGTTTTTCCGACCGGCGGGGCAGGAGCTTCCTGAGCTGCTCCGGCGGAAGCTCGGAGACCAGCACGGAGACGAAGATGAAGGCAAAGCCCAGAATCAGTCTTGGCGAGAGCGTCTCCTTCAGGAAGAGCACGGAGAAGAGGATGCCGAAAACAGACTCGGTGCTCATAAGGATGGAGGAGCTGGCGGGCGTCGCGTATTTCTGACCGACATTCTGCAGCAGAAGCGCCACTGCCGTGCAGATAAAGGCCAGATAGAGCACGCTTCCGGTCGCGCCGGTGCCGAGGCCGAGCGTGACGTCCTCCGTCAGAAAGGCGGCCGTCCAGGAGAACACGGCGCAGAAGCCGAACTGGAGGATCGTCAGAAGAATGCAGTCGTGCCCGCCGCTCAGACGGCCGACCGCCGCGATGTGCGCGGCAAAGAAGAAGCCGCTCAGAAGCGCCAGCGCGTCGCCGGGAACGATCGAAAATTCACTCGTCACGGACGAGAGCACAATACCGGTCACACAGAGCAGCGCCGCGGCCAGATGCCGCAGCTCCGGCTTTTTGCCGCCGATCATCCAGTAGACGAAGGGAACCAGTACGCAGTAGATGGACGAGAGAAATCCGCTCTTGCCGGGCATGGCGAGCGTGACGCCGACCGTCTGCACCCAATAGGCGACGGAAAGGCAGGCTCCCATCACGGCGCCGCGCCAGAGATCGCTCTTTTTCACCAGCTTTAATCTGGGAAAAAAGACGATGGCCAGCGCGAAAAACGCGAGGGAGAAGCGAATTGCGATCAGCGTGTTGGGCGGAATATGTCCGACTGCCGATTTGACGACGACGAGAGAACTGCCCCAGATTACGCCGACCATGAGTAGCGCGATTCTGGACAGGACCCAGATTTTGCGGGATTTGCCGCTGCTGTTCATACCCAGGCTCCTTTACTGAAGCGTCGTATAGATGACGGCCTTGATGGTGTGCATTCTGTTTTCCGCTTCATCGAAAACGACGGACTGCGGACCCTCGAAGACCTCGTCCGTCACTTCCATCTCGGTAATACCGAACTTTTCGGCGATGGATTTGCCAATCACGGTCCTGGTGTCGTGGAACGAGGGCAGGCAGTGCATGAAGATGGCGTCCGGTCTGGCTTCGCGCATGGTTTCGCCGGTGATGCGGTAGGGCGTCAGCTCGCGGATGCGGGATGCCCAGACGCTGTCCGGCTCGCCCATGGAGACCCAGACGTCTGTATAGAGGACGTCCGCGTCCCTGGCGGCCTCGTGCATGTCCTCGGTGAGGCGGATTGAGCAGCCGTTTTTCGACGCGATTTTGCGGCAGGTTTCCACGAGCTCTGCGGCGGGGAAGAGATCCTTCGGCGCGCAGGCGGTATAGTTGAGCCCCATCTTGGCGCAGGCGACCATGAGCGAGTTGCCCATGTTGTTGCGCGCGTCGCCGCAGTAGGTGAAATTGATTCCCTTGAGACGGCCCTTCTTTTCTTCAATCGTCAGAAGATCGGCCAGCATCTGCGTGGGGTGGAACTCCGTCGTAAGACCGTTCCATACGGGGACTCTGGCGTAAGCGGCCAGCTCCTCGACGATCGCCTGATCGTAGCCGCGGTACTCGATGCCGTCGTACATCCGGCCGAGCACGCGCGCGGTATCGGGAATGCTCTCTTTTTTCCCCATCTGGCTGCTGCCGGGATCGAGATAGGTGACGCCCATGCCGAGATCCATGCCGGCCACCTCGAACGAGCATCTGGTTCTGGTTGAAGTCTTCTCAAAAAGCAGCACGATGTTTTTGCCTTCGAGATAGCGGTGCGGCACGCCGGCACGCTTCAGATCCTTGAGATTTTTCGACAGGTCGAGCAGGTAGCGGATGTCCGATTCGGAGAAGTCCAGCAGCTTTAGAAAGCTTTTTCCGCGCAGATTGACAGGCATAATCATAACTCCTTTGATTTTTGATAGGATCAGACGGGATCGCGGAGAAGCGGCATGCTCATGCAGCGCGGACCGCCGCGTCCGCGTGAAAGCTCCGCGCTGGGGATGGTCAGCACGTCGATGCCCGCGCCGGCCAGTATTTCGTTTGTCACGTAGTTGCGGTCGTAGACGACTACCCGCCCCGGGGCGATGCAGAGCGTATTGGAGCCGTCGTTCCACTGCTCGCGTTCGGAGGCGATGTAGTTGTGCCCGCCGCAGCGAATGAGGCTGACCGGCCCCGTGTGCAGGTGCGCTTCCAGCACGGTTTCCAGGGAATCGTCCATCTCCCGGACCGTGAGCTCGCGGCGGCCGCGGCCCGTGATCTCGAAGATGCGCACGAGATCGAGGATGCTGGGGTGCACCGTAAAGCGGTTTTGATCCAGCTGCGTGAAAACGGTGTCCAGGTGCATGAACGCGCGGCTGTTGGGGATGTCGAACGCGAGGACGGTATCCACCTCGCTCTCCTTGTCCGAGAAGACGTTTTTGGCCAGCACCTCGACCGATTCCGGCTGCGTCCGCTGGGAAACGCCGACAGCCAGCGTGTTTTTGTTCAGGTTGAGCACGTCGCCACCCTCGAGACTGGTGGGAAAGCCGGGTTTATAATAGAGCGGAACCCGTCCGGCAAAGTCGGGATGGTGCTCCAAAATGTACTTGCCGTAGATCGTCTCGCGCGAGCGCGTGACGGAATACATGCAGTTAAGGCTGACGCCGCGCCCGATGCAGGCGAACGGGTCGCGCGTAAAATACAGATTCGGCATGGGATCCATCACGAAGCGGCTTTCGCCGCGCGTGAGCTCCGCCAGGCGGCTTTTGTGGAGCTCCGGCAGCTCGGAGAGCGTCACGCCCGACATGGTCTTCTCGATCAGGTTCTTTTCGTTTTCCATGCTGAAAAGGTAGTCCCGCAGGGCATCCCGATAGATCTGCGCCAGCTTGCCGGCACCGGAGATGACCTCATCCACGAATGCGCGCCGCAGTTCCGGCTGCCCGGCCAGCGTCTGCGCGGCCAGATCCTCGAGATAGCACACTTCAACGCCGTTTTCGCGCAGCAGCGCCGCAAACCGGTCGTGCTCCGCCTGCGCGGCCTTCAGATAGGGGATGTCGTCGAACAGCAGCCGCGACAGCGAGTCGGGGCAAAGGTATTCCAGCTCTTTTCCGGGGCGGTGCAGCAGCACCTTCTTGAGTGTCCCGATTTCACTTTCAACGCGAATCGGCGTCATAAGCTCCTCTTTTCCACGGGCCTTGCCGTTATCCAGTTTCCTTATCTATTCTATCGTTTTATGGCCGCCGGGAGCGGACAGAATGTATATACACTTTTGTATTTAAAATGTCCTTTTTCAGCTGCGGAAATGGAGCGGCATCCCGGAAATTTGCCCGGCCGGGCAGGCTTGCAGCGGCGGGTTTTACCGTTAAAATACAATAGATTCAAATAGAAATGTCCGTTCGGACGGACGATGACTTGCGCAAATGACCGTTAGCGTGTATACTGAGCCAAGAGGGGGGATGCCGTGTGAAGAACACCGTGGAGATGCAGACACTGGCCCGGTCGCGGCTGGATGAGAGCAGAATCTGCAGCTATGATCTGGAAAGTGTCTCTGAGGCGACAACGCCCCTCATTCATCAGGAGGCCCGTTTCCTCTATGTCCAGCAGGGCCGCGGGCGAATCGCGCTCCAGGGCAGAGAGTATCCGCTCGAACCCGGAAGCCTGGTGGCCATCCTGCCCTGGCAGATCAGCGAGATCACTCAGGTGGAGAGCACGCTGCAATACGTGCTGGTCATCTATCATTTCGACACCGTCCAGCGCGCCATGAAACTGTTTTGGGACGAGGAAAAGCGCCCGATCCCCTTTGAGGGTCAGATGGAGACCACTCCGGTCGTGCTCTGCCCGCAGGAGCAGAGGGGGGAGGCCGAGCGGATTTTGAGCTCTCTGCACCGCGAGCTCGGAATGGAATCCACGCTGGAGGTGCCCGAGCAGCGGCCGTTTTCAAGCGTCAGCGCGGTCAGCCTGCTCGTGCAGCTGATGGTGCTGTTTGCGAGACTCGGCCGGAAACAGACCGTCGTAAAAAAGCGCGACGCCATGAACTCTGTGGAGATCCTGCGCTACATGTATCTGCATTGCAGCGAGAAGCTGACGCTCAAACAGCTTTCGGCGCTGTTTTATTGCAGCGAGTCGACCGTCAGCGCGCACATCACCAAGCTGACCGGTCTGTCCTTTTTCGATCTGCAAAACGAGATGCGCGTGGGCAAGACCGTGAACTTTCTTCTCTACACGGACCTCACGCTCAAGGAAATGGCCGAAATTCTCGGCTATGTGGACGACTCGCATATTTCCAAGGTCTTTGCCGCGCGCGTGGGCATGCGGATCGGGGAGTACCGGAACATCTACCGGAAGGTGCAGAATATCTGCCGGATCGAGGAGAGCCGGACGGGCTACACGATCGTGAATGAAATCTACCGGAATTACGAAAAACCGCTGACTTCGGAGCTGATCGCCCGCCGCTTCGGCATTTCGGTCACGGAGCTGAACCGCCTGCTGCTGATTCAGGTCGAGCGGAACTTCGAGGATTTTCTCAATCTTGTCCGCGTCAACCGGGCCTGCGAGCTGCTGGTGGAGACGGATCGGACGGTCCTGGAGATCGCCATGGACGTCGGCTACCGCAATCCCAAAACGCTGACCAGGAACTTCCTGAAGCTCAAGCTGATGACGCCCACCGCGTTTCGCGCAAAGCTGAGAGCCTGACGGTTCCGGCCTCCCGCCGCGAAATATGCAGAAATCTGTATGAAAATTTTACGGCGCGCGTACTTGACGGGCCGGGGGATTTTATTTATAATAGCCCCATCCACTGAGGGAGTAGTTCGCGTGACCGGCTCAGCCGCCGGGCATGATTTAAGTCAACATGCATGGCCGCCCCCTGCGGTCTGGCTTAGATGAAATGAACGAGACTCATGTACAGGTTCTCTGTACGTGAGTCTCTTTTTTTAACGCAAAATAAGGAGGAATCTGTTTATGAAATACTATCTGGAAAGCGCCGAAAAGGCGCTGGAGGATCTGCAAAGCGGGCCCGGCGGGCTGAGCGGCGGGGAAGCCGCGAGCCGTCTGGCCAAGCACGGACCCAACCAGCTGGCGCAGGAGAAAAAGCCCTCGCTCCTCTCGCGCTTTTTCGCGCAGCTGAAGGACCCCATGATCCTCATCCTGCTGGCGGCGGCGCTCGTCTCTGGCGTCACCTCGGCCTACTCCGGCGAGAGCTTCGCCGATGTCATCGTGATCCTGGTGGTCGTTCTGCTCAACGCGGTTCTGGGCGTCTACCAGGAGAGCAAGGCGGAAAAGGCAATCGAGGCGCTGCGGCAGATGACGGCCGCCACCTGCAAGGTGCTGCGCTCCGGAAAGCAGATCACGCTGCCGAGCGCCGAGCTCGTTCCCGGCGACGTCGTGATCCTGGAGGCCGGCGACGCCGTGCCCGCCGACGCGCGCCTTCTGGAGAGCGCCAGCCTCAAGGCGGAGGAATCCGCGCTCACGGGCGAGAGCGTCCCGGTCAGCAAGTATCTGGAGACGCTGGGTCTCGGAACCGCCGCCGACGTGCCGCTGGGCGACCGGAAAAACATGGTCTACATGGGTAGCACCATCGTCTACGGCCGCGGCAGCGCGGTCGTCACGGCGACCGGCATGGACACCGAGATGGGCAAGATCGCGGGCGCGCTCGCCAGCACGCAGGAGGGCCAGACGCCCCTGCAGAAGAAGCTGGCGGGGCTTGGCCGCGCACTCAGCTGGATCGTGCTGGGCATCTGCGTTTTTATTTTCGGCTTCAGCCTGCTCCGCGCCGGCAGCTTTACGATCAAGACGGTGCTGGACACCTTTATGATCGCGGTCAGCCTGGCTGTCGCCGCCATCCCGGAGGGACTGGCTACCGTCGTGACGGTGGTGCTCTCCATCGGCGTCACGAACATGTCGAAACGAAACGCGGTCATCCGCAGACTTACGGCTGTGGAAACGCTGGGCTGCGCGCAGATCATCTGCAGCGACAAGACCGGTACCTTGACGCAGAACAAGATGACCGTGGTAGAGCATTTCTGCCTCGGGGAGGAAAAAGAGCTGGCGGCCGCCATGGCACTCTGCAGCGACGCGTCGCTGGACGGCGATTCGGCCAAGGGCGAGCCGACCGAGTGCGCGCTTGTGAACTACGCGCTTTCCCTCGGAGAGCCCAAGACGGAACTGGAAAAACGTGCGCCGCGCATCGGCGAGGCGCCGTTTGACAGCATGCGCAAAATGATGTCGACCGTCCACAGGACGCAGAGCGGCATCGTCCAGTACACCAAGGGCGCCCCGGACGAGCTCCTCAAGCGCTGCGACAGCTACCGGGACGGGGACCGGACGCTGCCCATGACGGAGGAAGCCCGCAGCCGGATTCTGGCGGAAAATAAAAAACTGGCGGGCCAGGCGCTTCGTGTGCTGGCCGCGGCTGAACGCCGCCACGGCACGCCGCCCGCCGACACGAGCCCCGAGGCGCTCGAGCAGCATCTGACGTTTTTGGGCCTCGCGGGCATGATCGACCCGATCCGCCCCGAGGTCAAGGCTGCGATCGCGGAGTGCCGCGAGGCGGGCATCCGACCCATCATGATCACGGGAGACCACCGCGACACGGCCGTCGCCATTGCCAAGCAGCTGGGAATCCTGCAGGATCCCTCGGGCGCTATAACCGGCGCGGAGCTCGAGGCCATGAGCGACGAGGAATACGAGCGCTCGGTCGAGCGCTTCAGCGTCTATGCCCGCGTGCAGCCCGAGCACAAGGTACGTATCGTCAACATGTGGCGAAAAAAAGGCTATATCACTGCGATGACGGGCGACGGCGTCAACGACGCGCCCAGCATCAAATCCGCCGACATCGGCGTCGGCATGGGCGTGACCGGCACCGACGTGACGAAAAACGTCGCGGACATGGTGCTGGCGGACGACAACTTCGCCACCATCGTGGGCGCGGTGGAGGAAGGGCGCCGGATCTATGACAACATCCGCAAGGCCATTCAGTTCCTGCTCTCAAGCAACATGAGCGAGGTTCTGGGCATCTTTACGGCCACCATGCTGGGCTTTACGATGCTGGAGCCCCTGCATCTTCTCTGGATCAACCTCATCACCGACTGCTTCCCGGCGCTGGCGCTGGGGGCCGAGGGCGCGGAGCCCGGACTCATGCGCCGCGCGCCGCGCAGCGCTTCAGACGGCATTTTTGCCGGCGGACTCGGCGCGGACGTCGCCTATCAGGGCGTTCTGGTTACGGTTTTGACGCTGGCCGCTTACTTCATTGGCCACTTTATGGAGAGCGGCGTCTGGGAGATCACGAACAGCGCCGACGGCATGACGATGGCCTTCCTGACCATGTCCATGGCGGAAATGTTCCACAGCTTCAACATGCGCTCTCAGCGGGGCAGCGTGTTCCGCCTCGGCAGGCAGAACTGGTATCTCTGGGGCGCTATGGGCCTGAGCCTCCTGCTGACGCTCGCCGTCATCTATATTCCCGCGCTCAGCACGGCCTTCGGCTTCGAGCACATCAGCCTCGCCGAATATCTGGTGGCCATGGGACTGGCGCTGCTGGTCATCCCGGTCGTCGAACTCGTGAAGCTTTTCCAGCGCAGGGGAAAGCGCTGAAAAAGAAAACGCGCCGCTGCCCACAGGGAACAGCGGCGCGAAAGACATGGCAAAAATACGCAGCATAGAAACAGCGCCCGGCCTTGAGCCGGGCGCTGTTTGTTTTTATCAGTAATCGATATCCTGATTGGCCGGGACCTCAAGGAGCTCCGGGTGCTCCAGCAGCGTTTTGAGAAGACGGACGGTCTTGGAATAGTAATAGCCGTCGGCCAGACGCTCGTCGATCGTCAGGCCCAGATCCAGCGTTTCGTGCAGCTCGATGCTGCCGTCCTCGAGGACGATCGGGCGCTTTTTCTTTTCGCCGATGATGCAGAAAATAGAACAGGTGCCCCAGTTCGTGAGGTGGTGATAGCCGCAGTTGAGCTTGATGGAGCCGAGGTTGGACAAAACCACCGAGCAGTAATACGGGTCGGTCTCGATGAGGCTGTAGGGGACATGGCCGTGCACGTCCAGACGCGTGAGGACCCAGACGATGAATTTGGAGAGCCAGCGCGGCATGCGGTTGAACATATCCATGCTGTCGGTCGAGGAATCCACCTTTTTGACGTCGCGGCAGTCCAGAATCTGGTGCCGAAGATCGTCGTGCAGCATATCAAGCGTACTTTCGGGCTTCGCGTGGATGACGGCGAGCGCCTCGGCCGCGTCGTCGGCAAACTGCTTCTTCACGACGAACGAGGCGGAAACCTCGTTGCGCTGATAGAAGTTTTTATTGGCGATGAACCGGTTCATTTTTGGCCGGAGCGTGATCGTTTTAATGAGCGCGGCCACGATCAGATGGAACATGGTAAAGGGAAACTCGGACTCCGTCTCGTTTCGCCTGGCAAGATACTCGTTTATGCGGGTGAGGTCGATTCGCTCCGAAATGTAGGCCTCATTGTCGCAGCGATTCGGATAGATGAGCGGCGTGATGAAATGCATCCCGTCCAAATCCCGGATCAGCGCACCGTCCTTCCGATCGCCATAGCGGCGTTTCGTTTTTTCCATGATTAACACCTCGGATTGAAAAAATAAACAGCACGTATAGAATAGCAAAAGAATGGAAGAAAAGCAACATTTTAAGCAAAATTGTCGTTCAAGAGCAAAAATGATGAGATCGGTTGGAAAACAAACAGAGGATTCCGGGGAGAAGGTTTATAGTAGAATCATTACAAAAAGGGGGGCATGGTCATGGGATACCGGCTGTCTGCCGAACAGGCAGAGGCATTTATTCTGGCGCTCACAAAACAGTATCGTGTGTATGCGCCGGCGCGGTTTGCCGGCGGCGCGACATTTTCCGACCTGGACTGCATCCGATACAGGGAGATCGGCAGCCTGGAGGAGATCGAATTTTCAAAGAAATCGGATTATTCCTTCAAGGAGATCCTGACGCCGCTCTGCCAGACGCTGTTTTATTTTACGGAGGATCAGGTCAGCCAGCCGGAGCCGCCGGTCAGGGACGCGGTCGTGTTTCTCCGCAGCTGCGATCTGCACGCGGTCAGGCGTCTTGACGAGATCTATCTGAACAACGGACCCGAGGACGCCTACTACAGACGGCTGCGCGAGCATGTGAAGTTTGCGCTGATCGGCTGCCCGCAGTCCTTTGACAGTTGCTTCTGCGTGGATATGGGCACCAACCGCTCGGAGAACTACGATTTTTCCATGGAGCCAGCCGCGGGCGGCTATGAGATCGACAGCAAGGGCGACGGCTGGAATGCGATCCTGGACAGCCTCGGGGCGGAGAAAAAGACCGTGGCGCCGAGCCATGTCGAGAAGAACAAGACGCATGTGCACATCCCTGAAAATCTGACCGCCGATGTGCGCAGGTCCAAGATCTGGGACGAGTATGACACCCGCTGCATCGCCTGCGGCCGCTGCAACTTTGTCTGCCCGACCTGCACCTGCTTCACCATGCAGGACCTGTTCTACACGGAAAACGGACGGGTCGGCGAGCGCCGCCGCGTGCAGGCCTCATGCATGGTGGACGGCTTCACCGACGTGGCCGGCGGCGGAAGCTACCGCAAGAAATACGGCGAGCGGATGCGCTTCAAGGTTCTGCACAAGGTGCTGGATTTCAAGCAGCGTTTCGGCTATCAGATGTGTGTCGGCTGCGGCCGCTGCGACGACGTCTGCCCGGAATACATCTCGTTTTCTCACTGCCTGAACAAGCTGGACGACGCGATGAAGGAGGTGTCCGGAGATGGCAAATAACGAATATATACCGTTTTCGTCGGAAATCCTGGAAGTCATCCGACACACCGCGATGGAATACACCTTCCGCATGCAGTATAACGGACCCATTCGTCCCGGCCAGTTCTTTGAGGTATCCATTCCGAAGTACGGCGAGGCGCCGATCTCGGTGAGCGGCATCGGGCCTGGGTACGTCGATCTGACGATCCGCCGCGTCGGCAAGGTTACGAACGAGGTCTTTGAACACTATGCGGGGCAGCGGCTGCTTCTCCGCGGGCCGTATGGAAACGGCTTTGAGGTTGAGAATTACCAGGGGCGCGAGCTCGTCATCATCGCGGGCGGCACGGGCGTGTCTCCCATCAAGGGCGTCGTGGACTATTTCACCGATCACCCGGACGAGACAAAGGGCCTGACGCTTGTGGCCGGCTTCAAGACGCCGCACGACATTCTCTTCCGCGACAGTTTCCCGAAGTGGGAAAAGACGGCCAAGGTTATTTTGACGGTCGACTGCGCCGAGGACGACGTCAGCTGCCATGTTGGGCTCGTGACGCAGTATATTCCGCAGCTGGAGCTGAAAAACGTCTCCGAAGCGACGGCCATCGTGGTGGGTCCGCCCGTCATGATGCGCTTTTCCGTGAAGGGTCTGCTGGACGCGGGCTTCCGCGAGGAGAACATCTGGGTCTCCCAGGAGCGGAAGATGTGCTGCGGGCTCGGAAAATGCGGTCACTGCAAGGTGGGCGATACCTATATCTGCCTGGACGGACCGGTGTTCAACTATACCAAGGGAAAGTTCCTTTTGGACTGAGGAGGCGGAAAAGATGGATGTCAATACGAAGGCTCTAAAAAAGAATGCGTTCCGCGTGACCAAGGTGCGCGGCAAGACGGCCTCGCGCATCCGCGTTCCCGGCGGACACATGGACGCCAAATACCTCAGCCAGATCCAGAACATCGCCGAGACCTACGGCGACGGCACCGTGCACATCACCAACCGGCAGGGCTTCGAGGTGCCGGGCATTGCCTATGAGAATATGCCCGAGGTCAACGAGCTGCTGCAGCCGATCATCGAGGGCCTGGGCATCAACCAGACGATCCCCGGAACCGGCTATCCGGCCTCCGGTACGAGAAACATCACCGCCTGCGTCGGCAACCGGGTGTGCCCCTATGCGTGCTACGACACGACCGCGTTCGCACAGCGCATCGAGAAGGCGATCTTCCCGAACGACCTGCATTTCAAGGTCGCGCTGACGGGCTGTCCGAACGACTGCGCCAAGGTGCGGATGCACGATTTCGGCATCATCGGGATGACCGAACCGCAGTTCGAGCCGGAGCGCTGCGTCAACTGCGGCGCCTGCGTCAAGTACTGCCGGAGAAATTCGGTCGAGGCGCTGCAGACAGTGAACTTCCGCCCCATGCGGAACAGCGAAAAGTGCATCGGCTGCGGCGAATGCGTCATCAACTGCCCGACGCGCGCCTGGACGAGAAGCGAGCAGAAGTACTACAAGCTGACGCTGCTGGGCCGCACCGGAAAGCGGAATCCCCGCCTGGGCGAGGACTTCATCAAGTGGGCGGACGAAGACAGCATCGTCAAGATCATTCTGAACGCCTATAAGTTTGTGGACAAGTATATCGACCGCACCGCGCCGGGCGGCAAGGAGCACATCGGCTATATCGTCGACCGCGTGGGCTTTGAGGAGTTTAAGAAATGGATTCTGGAGGACGTCCATCTGCCGGAAAAGGCGGAGATCATGACGCCGCTCTACTGGAAGGGTCCCAAATTCGGATAAAGCATTGCCGGGATCGCAGGGATCCCGGCAATTTTTATGAGAGAAGAACCCGGTCGTTTTCCAGCGTGTTCCCGCTGACCTCTGCAAACTTCTGCAGAAGGTCGGCTTTGGTCAGCTGCTTTTTCTCCTCGCCGGAAATATCCAGAATGATCTTCCCGTCGTTCATCATGATGAGCCGGTTTCCGTGGCGGATGGCGTCCTTCATGTTGTGCGTCACCATGAGCGCCGTGAGCTTGTTTTCCGCGATGACGCGGTCGGAGAGCTCCAGTACCTTGGCGGCCGTCGTGGGGTCGAGGGCGGCCGTGTGCTCGTCGAGCAGCAGCAGCTTGGGACGGCGCAGCGTGGCCATGAGCAGCGTCAGCGCCTGGCGCTGACCGCCGGAGAGAAGGCCGACCTTGACGCTCATCCGATCCTCCAGGCCGAGGCCGAGCTCCTTGAGCCGCTCGTGGAACTGCTCGCGCTCAGCCGGGGTGATCTGCCAGCGCAGGCCGCGGCGCTTTCCGCGGCGGGCGGCGAGCGCCAGATTTTCCTCGATCATCATGTTGGCGGCCGTCCCGATCATGGGATCCTGAAAGACGCGGCCCAGCAGGCTCGCCCGCTGATAGTCGGGCAGACCCGTGACGTTCTGGCCGTCGATGAGGATGCTGCCCGAATCGACGGGCCAGGTGCCCGCGACCGCGTTCAGGAGCGTGGACTTGCCAGCGCCGTTGCTGCCGATCACCGTGACGAAATCCCCGTCCTCCAGATGGAGGTCCACGCTGCTCAGCGCGCACTTTTCATTGACCGTGCCGACGTTGAAGGCCTTGCAGACATTGTTGAGATCAAGCATTCTGTTTTCCTCCGTTCTTTGCCGCGCGGGTGAAGGAGCTGCGGCTGCGTTCCTTCAGATAGGGAACCGCGAGGAAGATCGCGACGATGATCGCGGTGAAGAGCTTCATGTCGTTGGTGGGCATCTTGAGCCAGAGGACAATGCCGATGACGATATAGTAGAGAATGCTGCCGATTACGACGAAGCAGAGCCGGACGGCAAAATTCTGCCGCTTTTTCAGGATGGCCGAGAAGAGCACGTCGCCGATGATGACGGCGGCGAGCCCGATCACGATGGCGCCGCGGCCCATGTTGATATCCGAGAAGCCCTGGTACTGCGCGGTAAGTCCGCCGGAGAGCGCCACCAGGCCGTTGGAGAGCGAGAGCGCCAGAATCTTCATGGTATTGATGTTGATGCCCTGCGCCTTGGCCATGCTGGGCGTACAGCCGGTCGCGCGGATCGCGCAGCCCTGCTCGGTACCGAAGTACCAGTAGAGCGCGGCGATGATGAGGACGACGAAAACAGCGCCGCTCAGAATGGCCTGCGGATTAAAGCGGGAGGAGAGCACCAGACGGTACTGGTCGACGCTGACCGCCTGGTTGGCCTTGCCCATGATATTGAGGTTGATCGAAAAGAGCGCGATCTGGGTCAGAATCGAAGCCAGAATGCCGGGGATGCCGAGCATGGTGTGCAGGAGCGCGGTCACAAGGCCCGCCAGGCAGCCGGCCAGGACCGCCGCCAGCAGCGCGACCGGGGTGGGGACGCCCGCCAGGATCAGCATGACCGTGACCGCGCCGCCGGTTGCAAAAGAACCGTCGACCGTGAGATCGGCAAAATCCAGAATCTTATAGGTGATGAAGACGCCGAGCGCCAGAATACCCCAGATGAGGCCCTGCGCGATGTCGCCCGGCAGGACCTTGACAAGCGTCAAAAAATTAAGCGACGCGAAATATTGCAGCATGAAATGATGTACCTCCGTCTGTTGATGGGGAAAAGCAGGGAAGCCGGGGATGCCGTTCGGCGCCCCCGGCTGCGGTTCAGTTCGCGGCGATGGCGGTATAATCGCTGGGAACCGTGATGTTCAGCTCTTTGCAGATATCGGCGTTGTACTCTTTCGTGACCTTGGGAGCGTACTGGATCGCCATGGTGGAGACGTCGGCGCCGTTTACAAGAATATCGTACGCCATTTCACCGGCCGCGTAGCCGATGTCATAATAGTTGATGGAGAGCGTGGCGACGCCGCAGCCCGAGCAGATGCCCTCTTCGCCGCAGATGATGGGCTTGCCCGCGGGAACGGCGATATTCTTGATGACCTCGGTGTTGGAGGCTGCGGTATTGTCGGTCGGGATGTAGAGCACGTCGCTCTCGGCGCAGGCGGTTGTGGTAACAGAGGAGACGTCGTTGGAGTCAGTGAAGGTATATTCCTTGCAGGTGAGACCGTCGCCCTGGAGAATCCCCTCGATGACAGTGGCCTGATAGTAGGAGTTCGGTTCAGCGGAGCAGAAGAGGATGCCGACCGTCTTGGCGTCGGGGAAGAGCTCCTCCAGCATGGAGGCCTGGTCGTTGAGCGGAGCCAGATCCGAGGTGCCGGAGACGTTGGTGCCGGTCGTGCCGCTGAAATCCTTGAGACCGAGCGCGGTGGCATAATCTGTGATGGAGGTGCCGATGATGGGAATGGTGCTGGTCGCGGAGGCGGCGGCCTGCAGAGCAGGCGTCGCGTTGGCGAGGATCAGATCGTCGTTGTCGGCGACGAACTGGTTGCAGATCGTGGCGCAGGTGGCGGAGTCGCCCTGAGCGTTCTGCTCGTCAAAGACAACCTTGTCCTCGCCGAGCTTGGCGATCAGCGCTTCCTTGAAGCCCTTGGTGGCGGCGTCCAGCGCGACGTGCTGGACGAGCTGGCAGATGCCGATGTGATAAACCGTATCGGATGCGGAAGCCGAGGCTGAGGTTGAGGCCGATGCGCTGGCAGAACCGGAGCTGGAGGCCGCAGCAGACGCAGACGCGGCAGATGAAGCCGAGGCGCTCTGCGCGGAGGCGGTCGAAGGCGCGGAGGCAGAACTGCCGGCGGCAGTTCCTCCGACGCAGGCGGTCATGGTGATCATAAGAGCGAGAGCAAGCAGAAGACAAACAGATTTTTTCATTTTCCAGTTTCCTTTCCTATTTTCATAGTCAATAAAACAAAACTGCGGCCCCGCCTGAAGAGCAGGACCGCAGCAGCTTTCAGCGTGCAGATGGTGACAGGTCAGCCGGAATATTCAGTTGATTCATAAAATAAGTATAAAAACGGAAGCTCGCAAAAAAGCGAACCCAGCTGGCAATATTCAGGGAGAAAGCAGCGCTATTGTGTGCAGAAAATATAGAATTCTGATATTTTGACATATAGCAGTGCCTCCCGCCGAATGAATTTTATGTATGGCCCTTAATTATTTTTCAATTTAAATCTTTTTGGTGCTAAAGTCAAGCCGTAATTTTGCCAAACAAAACTGCCATAAACGGGAAAAGTTAGGCCAAAATCTACAAAGAATGTTCTATAATACGGATGTCCCTTCCATAAGCCAGTGGTGAGGGCCCGGTCTGCAAAGTGCTGTTCCGGCCGGATCGGCCCATGTCAATCCGCCTAAAAAGGCAGGGGAGAGGCACTCCGTTCGCAAAATTGTGCAGAATAGATAAAGGGAAAAGCGCATGAATATCCAAATTGGGTGATTTGTGAGTTGACATTTTCAAGTTGTCGAAATATAATGTACGCAATCCATTGAAAGGAGCCAGCAATCATGAATCGGTTTTACAGAGCAGCCACTACATCGTCCGCAGCTGATGCCGAAACATGTGCACCGGCTTCTTCCTGTGCGTCTGAAAATATGCTTATTCGACTGGATACTGCTGTACTGGCAGTATCCATTTTTATTATCCTGTCTATTTCCCTGATCGTCCTGAGCCTGATTGGGCTGCGCTCCATCCGCATTCTCGTATATGTAGCGGCGTTCCTGTTTGCGGCAGGATGGTTCAGAAGAAGAGAACTGCAAGAGGCAATGAAACAAATGCTTTCCCACAGGACAGCGGCTTGAGCTGCTCGGATGCGGAGCGTTTGACGGCTTTGCTTTTTGCAAGGCCGCTTTTTTATTGATCGGTAATTTAATGTATTACATCGTGATTTCACGCTGGGCTCCAGCTGAAAAATATAAGTAAAGAGGTTACAAAAATGAAAAAGTCTATGAAGCTTTTGACCCTGCTTCTGGCTGTCGCCATGCTGGCTCTCTGCATGACCGGCTGCGCAAGCAAATCCGCGACCTCCTCTGCGGCGGCCTCCGGTTCCGCTGCGGCGGCTTCCACCAGCGGCTCGTCCGACAAGACGCTGCTGATCGGCGGCATCGGCGCTCTGACCGGCGACTATGCCAACTACGGCACCTCCAATGACAACGGCGCACAGCTGGCGGTTGACGAGATCAACAAGGCCGGCGGCGTCAACGGCATGACCCTGAAGCTCGACTTCCAGGATTCTCAGGCCGATCCCGACAGCGCCGTCAACGCATACGGCAAGCTGATCGACAGCGGCATGAAGGTTTCCCTCGGCGCCACCTTCTCCGGCGAGACGACCTCCGTTGTCGCGGCTGCGAAGGACGACGGCATCCTGATCCTGACCCCGACCGCTTCGGCCGACAAGGTCATCCAGGGCAACGACGCCGCGTTCCGTGTCTGCTTCACCGATTCCTCCCAGGGCACTGCCTCTGCCGACTATATCTCCGACAACAAGCTGGCCGACAAGGTCGCCGTCTTCTACCAGAGTGATATTGACTACTCCGTCGGTCTGTACAAGGCTTTCGACGCCGAGTGCCAGGCCAAGGGCATTGAGATCACCGAAGTCCAGACCTTCACCAAGGACACCAGCACCGACTTCTCCACCCAGATCAGCGCCATCAAAGCTTCCGGCGCCAAGCTCATTTTCATGCCGATCTACGCGGCAGAAGCTTCCACGTTCCTGACCCAGGCTAACGGCAAGTTTGACAGCGACGAGCTGTATTTCGGCTGCGACGGTCTCGACGGCATCCTCACCAAGATCTCCGACAGCAAGTACTGCGAGAACGTCATGATGCTGACTCCGTTTGCTGCCGACTCCACCGATGAAAACGTTCAGGCGTTCGTCAAGGCCTATAAGGATGCCTACGGCGCGGTTCCCGATCAGTTCGCAGCCGACGGCTACGACGCTGTCTATACCATCAAGGCTGCTCTCGAGCAGGCCAAGATCACGGATCCGAACGACAAGGATCTCAACAGCAAGCTGGTTGCAGCCATGACGCAGATCACCGTAAAGGGCGTTACCGGCGAAATGACCTGGGATGCCAGCGGCGAGACCACCAAGGCTGCAAAGGCCATGATCATCCACGACGGCGTTGCCGTTCTGTACGAAGGCAAATAAACTTTATACAACCTGATTCTCTTGTCTTCCGGGCGGGAAACCGCCCGGAAGATCGGGCTGTCCGGAGGTCTTCTGACGCTCCGGGCACTGTCTGTTTCACGGAAGAAGGCACTGACCGACGCTTCCTCCTTCCGGAGGAAGTCATAAATCTGTTATCAAAGGACGCTTTATTATGATTCATTTTGTTCAGACCCTAATCAGCGGCCTCAGTCTGGGCAGTATCTACGCGCTGATCGCGCTGGGCTATACGATGGTCTACGGAATCGCCAAGATGCTGAACTTCGCACACGGCGATATCATCATGGTCGGCGCCTATGCGGTCATTGTCGTGGTCTTCCAGTTGAATATGCCGGCCTTCGTCGCCATTCTGGTTTCGATTCTCGTCTGCGCGGTTCTCGGCGTCACCATCGAGCGCCTGGCCTACAAGCCCCTGCGCCAGTCTCCGCCGCTGACGGTTCTCATCACGGCTATCGGCGTCAGCTATCTTCTGCAGAACGTCGCGCTTCTGGTCTTTGGATCCGAGCAGAAGGCGTTCCCGCAGATCTTCAATTTCCCGCCGCTCAACATCGGGCAGGTCAGCATCGACGGCATCACGCTGGCCACGCTGATCGTGACGGGCGCTATCATGGTTCTGCTGACGCTTTTCATCAACAAGACCAAGCTCGGCAAGGCGATGCGCGCAGTGTCCGAGGATAAGGACGCCGCCGGCCTTATGGGCATCAGCACCAACCGCACGATTACCATTACCTTTGCCATCGGCTCCGCGCTGGCGGCGTTCGCCAGCATCTTCTACGGGGCAACCTACGTATACATCAAGCCGACGACCGGCTCCATGCCCGGCATCAAGGCCTTTACGGCCGCGGTATTCGGCGGAATCGGCTCGATTCCCGGCGCCATGCTCGGCGGCATTCTTCTCGGCGTGATTGAACAGCTCTCCAAGACTTATGTTTCCACTCTTTGGTCCGATGCCATTGTGTTCGGCGTTCTGGTCATTGTTCTCGTTGTGAAGCCGACCGGTCTGTTGGGCAAACAAATCAATGAGAAGGTGTAACGATGGGAAAGAAAGAAAAAGAACGCAAGGCTTCCGCTGTGGGCGCCAGGCTGAATGATAAGCCGCAGTTCAGCAAGAATCTGCTGACCATTCTCATGGTTGCCGTGATCTATGCGGTTGTCTCTTACCTTGTGTATTCCGGAAGTGCCAGCCGTCAGCTCTCCAATATGCTGATCTCCATTTCCGTTTATATCATCCTCGCGGTTTCCCTGAATCTGGTCGTCGGCCTGCTCGGCGAACTGTCTCTGGGCCATGCCGGATTCATGTCGGTCGGACTTTTCTCCGGCTGTCTGTTCTCGATTGCGACGGTCGACATGATGCCGATTGCGCTGAGACTGCCGCTTGCCATGCTGGTGGGCGGCCTCGTGGCGGCGATCTTCGGTCTGCTGATCGGCCTGCCGGCGCTGCGCCTCAAGGGCGATTACCTCGCCATTGTGACGCTGGCCTGCGGCGAAATCATCAAAAACGTCATCACGAACCTTGATTTTACAGGCGGCGCGCTGGGCCTTGACACCAGCGGCATCTATTCAAAGACAAAAACGCTGCTGCCGTTCGCAATCATTCTGGTATTCATCACCACGATTGTGATGATGAATCTTAAAAACTCGAAACACGGCCGGGCCATCATGGCCATCCGCGACAACCGGATTGCGGCCGAGTCCACCGGCATCAACATTACCTACTTCAAGCTGACCGTCTTCATTATTTCGGCATTCTTTGCCGGCGCGGCCGGCGTGCTCTACGGCCACAGCTTCGCCAATGTGAAGCCCGCGGCTTTCGACTACAACATGTCCATTGAAATCCTGGTCATCGTTGTGCTGGGCGGCATGGGCTCTGTCCGCGGCTCGATCATCGCGGCCATCCTCCTGCAGGTTCTGCCGGAAGCGCTGCGTGAATTCAGCGATTACCGGATGCTGGCCTATTCTGTGCTGCTGATCGTCATCATGCTCCTGAACGCATCGCCGAAATTCGCCGAGCTCAAGGGCAGATGGTCCATCGGCAATCTGATCCGCCATCTGCGCAAAAACAAAGCACAGGAGGTAGCAAAACATGAGTAAGATTCCTGCTTCACCGCTGGTGCCCTATCCCAGCAAGGCCATGATCCCGGAACGCGACCTTGACGCCGTCCCTGTGCTGGAGACGCACCATCTCGGCATTGATTTCGGCGGCCTTACCGCTGTGGACGATTTCTCTCTGACGGTCGGCAAAACGGAGATTGCCGGTCTGATCGGCCCCAACGGCGCCGGAAAAACAACGGTCTTCAACCTTTTGACGAACGTCTATCAGCCGACCCGCGGCTCGATCATGATCAACGGTTTTTCCTCGGCAGGGAAGAGCACGGCGCAGGTCAACCGGCTCGGGATTGCCAGAACCTTCCAGAATATTCGCCTGTTTTCCAACATGTCGGTCATTGACAACGTAAAGGTCGGCATGCACAATTCCACAAGCGAAAGCCTGCTTGCCTCCCTGACGCACAGCTTCGGCTATCACAAGGCTGAACGGATCGCGAACGAACGGGCGCTCGAGCTGTTGGATTTCCTCGGCCTTTCTGAGCATGCGAGCGAGATTTCCGGCAGCCTTCCCTATGGCGCGCAGCGCCGGCTGGAGATCGTCCGCGCGCTGGCGACGAATCCCCGCATTTTGCTGCTTGACGAGCCGGCTGCCGGCATGAACCCCTCCGAAACCATGGAACTGATGGAGAACATCCGCAACATCCGCGACACCTTCGGGATTGCCATTTTGCTCATTGAGCACGACATGAGCCTTGTGATGGGCATCTGCGAGGGCATCTGCGTTCTGAACTACGGCAAGATCATCGCCAAGGGCACACCGGACGACATTCGTTCCAACCCCACGGTCATTGAAGCCTATCTTGGCAAGAGGGGAGCGAAAAAGGAATGCTGAACGCTGAAAATCTGAATGTTTACTACGGTAAAATCCATGCGCTCAAGGACGTTTCCTTCCATGTCGAAGAGGACGAGATCGTGGCGCTCATCGGTGCCAACGGCGCCGGTAAATCCACAACCCTGAAAACGCTCTCCGGGATTCTCCACTCCAAAACAGGGCATGTCACCTTCATGGATGAGGACATCTCCCATATCGAATCCTACAAGCTTCTGGAAAAGGGCATGGCGCACGTTCCCGAGGGGCGCCGTATTTTCCTGCAGATGACAGTGCAGGAAAATCTGGAGATGGGCGCATATATCAAGAAACGCCTGGAGAAGGAAGACCTGGAAGAGGTGTATTCCCGGTTTCCCCGTCTGAAGGAAAGACGCAGCCAGATCGCAGGGACTCTGTCCGGCGGCGAGCAGCAGATGCTGGCCATGGGCCGCGCGCTGATCAGTCATCCGCGTCTTATGATGCTGGACGAACCGTCCATGGGCCTGGCGCCGATTCTGGTCGAGCAGATCTTTGATATCATCCGCGAGCTGCACGAGGCCGGCACGACGATTCTGTTGGTCGAGCAGAACGCGGAAATGGCGCTGCAGATCGCAGACAGGGCCTATGTTCTTGAATCCGGGCGCATCACGCTGTCCGGCACCGGCCAGGAGCTTATGGCAAGCGACTCCATCAAAAAAGCCTATCTGGGCGGCTGACAAAAAAGAAGATCTCCGCAGGAAAAGAAACCTGCGGAGATTTTTTTGTATTTGAAAATAGGTTGACATAATATATATGCTGCGCTAAACTGACAGCAAGAACTTTCCGGGAAAAGGAAAACCGGCAGGGAAGGGCCGAACCGGGAAGAGGCGGCGCTATTTTTGAATGTCAATCTTAGAAATGGGGTTGGCTTCGGCCGCAATCTTGAGATCGGTATTTTCCACATGGGTATAAATTTCCGTGGTGTTGAGATGTTCGTGTCCAAGGACCTCCTGCAGAGTCTTCAAATCAACACCCTGGGAGAGCATCAGCGTCGCAGCCGTGTGGCGAAGCTTATGGGCGGAAAACTGTGTCGCATCAAGCCCGGCTTTTAGAAGCGCCTTTTTAACCAACCGGTGGACGGCTGCAATGCTGATTCGATTGCGGTCGCGGGAGCCGAACAGCGCGCGGTCATCCGTCAGGACGATCTGATTGCGCACCTCCAGGTACCGGTCGATGGCATTCTTGCAGGAGGAGCCCATATAAACGATGCGTTCCTTGTTGCCTTTGCCCACAACACGGATCCGATCCTCATAAACGTCACTCTTATTGAGGCCCACCAGTTCGGAGCGACGGATTCCGCAATTCAGAAAGATCATCAAAATGGCAAAATCCCGCGTCTGATTGGGCCCTGAGACAGATTCCAGCAATTTCCTGGACTCTTCCAGTGTCAGGTATTTCGGTAAATTTTTACGGATTTTCGGAAACTCGATATCCTTGACCGGATTTTCCGTAAACTGCTTGGTGCTGACGGTCAGATAGTTATAAAACGCCTTTATGGCAGAAAGCTTTCTGGCGCGGGCAGTGGCGCTGACGCCGCTGGCGCCGGTTTTTGATTCGGGATTGACACGGTCATTTGCCAGGTAGGACAGGAAATCAAAAACATCGGTCGCTGTGATGCTGCGCAAAAAGACGGCGTCCACATCGCGGATCGGAATGTCATCCAGCGGTGTGTCGTAGGGCATCTCGTTTTTTATCAGCTTCATAAAACGCAGGAACATCCGCAGATCGAGATAATACTCGGAGACTGTGCGTTTGGATTGACCTTTGATGGTTTCGTGGTAGGACAGAAAGTCGCGCAGGATCTGCGGGCATTCGGATTTCCGATTTGTTTTTTGTTCCATAGTAAAAAAGACCTCCCATAAGACATAAGCACTGGAGCCTGATAAAGACCGATCAGAAAGACGCTTGGCCATTGATTAACATAATCATAGCACAAATGCCCTTTTAACGCAACAAAATTTTTATTTTGTTGCGTTCGGAGCAGGGCTGTAAAAACAGGGCTCTTGTCGCCCTGCCCCGAACCGGCCTGCGGCCTCGCAACAAAACACCTGTTTTGCGGCGAGCCATCCGATCTTAAAAACGAAACAAGTGAAGCAGCCCGCGCAGTTTCCTGCGCGGGCTGCTTCGATTTAAAGACCATAAACCATACGGTAAAGGAATCGCCTGGACTTTTTCGGTTGCGACAAGAGCTCTTTTGTCGTGGCATCGGCGTATTCTCTCAGACGTGTCAATTCTTCTGCCGTCATTTTGTGCTGACTGAATCGGGCCTTGAGCGCCATATCGTGAAATTCGATAGGATCGGGCTTCCCTGCCAGCTTGTTCAGCCACTGAATATGCCGGAAATACGAAATGACCTGCCTGTTTAAAGAGCCGCGATGAAGGAATATATTCCGCAGCCTTTTCACGAAAACGTGCCAGAAATATAAAATTATCAGAACAAAAACGATTATAATTACTCGTTTTCCGGCTGCACTTATGCCTTTTCTTGAACTTTGCTGGGAAGCTGTATTGCCGGAGGAGGAAGAGGAAACACCTGGCGTGGGCGGCGTAACTTCGGGCGTGGATGTCGAAACGTCCGGCTTTGAAACCGTTTCCGGCGTGGTGGTTTCTTCGGGTTTGGAGGAAGACTGAGAACCGGTGTTTCCCGATTCTGTTTGTTCCGGCTCCGGCGGTGTCGGATCCACGACCTGCCAGCCCTGTCCCTTTACATAATATTCGACCCAGGCATGGGCGTCATCCTCCGTAACATTGGTCCACTGCCCTGCTTTGGTCTGAATCAGATAGCCTGTCACATATCTGGACGGAATTCCCAGACAGCGCAGAAGCACGGCGGTCGCCGTCGCATAGTGCACACAGTAGCCGGTATCGCTCTCCTTGAGGAACCAGACTGTGAAATCCTCGCCGCCCGGCACGTGAGGCGTATTCAGATCGTAGGACGCAGAGGTTTCCACATAATTGGCGACGGCCGCTGCCTGTGCGCCGACCGACGCGTAAGACTGGCTGGGAAAAAGCGCGGTGATGTCCGCAAGCTGACTGCGTGTTTCATCCGGGACCTGAAGATAATTGGCATAGACGAACGTCTCATAGTCGCTGCCGGTGTCGGCACTGGGAGCACCGGAAACAAACGGCACGTCATATTCTACCTGCTGGTCGGGATTCAGAATGTAGGCGTCGCCGACTGACTCCGCATTTTCCGGCAGAGCCGTGGGCTTATAGGGCGTGTAGTAGATGGAAGCCTTCATATCCGTCTTGAATTTCATGACGGAACTTCCGCTGGTGCTGCCGGACATGAGTACGCCCTGCGAGATGGACGCGGATTTATAAAGGCTGGAATCGAGCGCAGTCCAGGCGTTGCTTTCATAGGTCGCCAGAGAATCCGCGCGCAGATGAAAGGTTGCCGCCATATCGGAATAAACCTGCATCACCTGCAGGCCTGTCTTGGATTGCGGCCCCACCTTATCCAGATTGACCCGGCTGACGCTGGAGTCCCAGACCCGGCTGCCCAGCGTGCTCGGCGTGAACGGCGAGACAAATTCCACGTGTCCGTTTTTTTCGTTGTAACGCAAAAACGACAGATGGTTAACCGTCCTGCTGAATGTAGTCTGCGCCTTGCTTATCCAGTCAGATCGCTGATAGTCGGCCGGAGAGACGAGCACGGCCAGAAGCACGGCCAACAGAAGCGAAGGAATCAGAACCTGGACGGTCAGCCTGTCCCCTGCAGCCCCGGAGTGACGGCGAAGTCCCTGCGTCAGGATCATCAGCGCGTAGGCGGCCGACAGGATCAAAAGAGCCCACCAGGCCGGAACGGTCTCCAGAATGATCAGGCAGATGATCAGATGCGGCAGACTGACGGCGGCTACAATCCAGATACTGAGCCTGTCGGAGATCACCCAGGCCGTAACAAAGGCCAGGACGGTTGCTGCCAGAAAGAAATAATAGGTCGCCTCCGCTCCGGCTGGCAGATCAGGGACAAGCGTCACGGCGGAAATGGAATCGAACGGGATCGCGTACTGCGTTGTGACCAGGTTCAGCGCCACGCTGAAAGCCTGAAACAGCCGATCCCAAAAGTAATACAGAGCGGCCGCAAGAGGAACTGTCAGCGCGCAGATCAGAATCCAGGCCCGTTTTGCCTGAAAGACCAGAGCTGCCGCAAGAGAGACGGCGATGCAGAACAAAATCAGTTCTTCACGCTGCACGGGAATCTGAAAGGCCGTGATCGGGCAAAAAACAGTCCCGATGGAGATCAGAGCAGAAAATAGAAACGAGGAGAAAAAACGGCTCCATTTTGCGCTCGTTTTTTTCATGAAGCCGCCTCCTGTCTGGATGGGCGGATGTGGTAACGCCAGTCCGCGTGCGGAAATGGACGCTCGGAGATGGACGGCGTGTCTTGTCCGAGCTGGGTTTTCATCAGCGTGCGAAGAAGCTCTCGGAGATCCTCTTCCGATGCGATGGCCGCGCCCTCCGGCTCAAAGCTCTCGGGATTCAGCCAGCATACGCTGTGCGCCGTCTCGTGGTTTAGAAGCCATGTGGAAAGCCAAACCAATAGATCGAAGGTCTCGTCCAGCTGATCCCTGGTACCGGCCAGATCCAGAGAGAGCAAGACCATTCCCCTGTTCGGTTCCTGCGGCTCCCGTACGATCAGCTTGTCGGTTTTTGCCGAGAGCTTCCAATGAATGTCCCGCATCGAGTCTCCCGGAAGGTATTCGCGCATATCATGAATTTCAGAGAAGCCGCCGCCCCGTTTCGGCCGGTAGGAACGCGACTGAAACTGGCTGAGGTTTGGAAGCTCTGCCGGCGGGTGCGGCTTCGGCTCCACCCAGAAATCCGGGAGCTCCGGCAGCTTCAGGCGAAACGAAAACAGGCCCAGGTAATCGTAGACGCGTCCGCGTTTCAGCTGACAGGAATAAAAGCCGCAATGCTCCGCAGGCAGACCGGCTTCGCCGGCCTGTCCGTCTGAAAGCAGGATGCGGTGCACACTCTCCTCCCCGGACATCCGGTCCGTCACGGTCAGCCGGAAGCTGTACAGGGGCGTCGGAAGCCAGGAACGGCTGGTACGGGAAATGTGGACCGCGGCAGAATCACCACGTTTGCAGCGGTCGGGCATCTGCGCGGACAATGAAAGCCCGCGCATGCCGGGCAACGACAGCAGGAGCGACAGAACCGGCATGCACAGCGTTAAAAGGAGCAGATACCAGGAAAACCAGCCCACATAATAGATGTAAAATACAAAAATACCCGCCAGAAGGGCCAGATAGATCAATCTGTTTTTCAGCATAAGTTCGTTACAGCTTCGGCGCTGCGACCCGGCCGAGAATCTCTCCGAGAAGCTGGTCGGAGGTAACGCCTTTCGCGTCGGCCTCCGGCGCAAGCAGCAGCCGGTGGCTGACGGTATTGGCAAAGACGGTCTGAACGTCCTTCGGGATGATGAAGTCACGCCCCTGGATGAAGGCAACGGCCTTTGCCATCGCGGTCACGGAGAGCGTCGCGCGCGGGCTCGCGCCGCGGAGGATCATCGGATGATTTCTGGTCGCGTCGATCAGCGCAACGATATAATCCACGACTTCCGTCTTTGCATAGACGGACGCGGCCTGCTCCTGCATCGAGATGAGCTCCTCTTTCGTCAGGACGCGCTGCACCTGCTCGAGCGGGTTGCCGCTCTGGCGGTTCAATACCATCTCGCGCTCGTCCTTCGGCTCGGGATAGCCGATCGAAAGGCGCACGGTAAAGCGATCCATCTGGGAGTCCGGAAGCAGCTGCGTTCCGGAGGCGCCGGTGGGGTTCTGCGTGGCGATGACAAAGAACGGCTGCGGGATTTTATGGCTGGTGCCGTCGACCGTCACCTGCCCCTCCTCCATGGCCTCGAGCAGCGCGGACTGCGTGCGGGAGGTCGCGCGGTTAAGCTCGTCCGCCAAAAACAGATTGCAGAGAATGGCGCCGGGCTGATAGCTCATCGCTCCGGTTTCCTTATTGTATATCGAATAACCTGTGATGTCCGAGGGCAAAACGTCCGGCGTGAACTGCACGCGTCCATAATCCAGTCCCAGCGCCCTCGAAAACGCAAGCGCAATCGTTGTTTTCCCCACGCCCGGGATATCCTCCAGCAGGATATGCCCGCGGGCTAAAATAACAGTCATGATCCAGACCAGCACGCGGTCTTTTCCCACGACCGCTTTTTTCACTTCTGCCAGGATTTGGCTCGTTCGGTTCAATGGTATTCCCCCTAATTGCCCATTTAGTATACATAACATAGTATACCAGAGTTTTTCTCAATTTCCACCCTGCGGAGGATATTTTGGCAAAAGCTGATAAAATTTATGATTCATTAAGAATTGCTCCCTGCAGCTTCCCGGCTGCGGGCGATAACGTCGCGGGATCGGACCGGCTGCAAAAGATTCGTATTTACAAGAACGGCGATCTGCGATAAAATGAGGTGAAATTAAAAAAGACAGGGGTGGCCTATATGGAAAATGCAGTTAAAAGAATCGGCGTTCTGACGTCCGGCGGCGACGCGCCCGGCATGAACGCCGCCGTTCGTTCCGTCGTTCGCTCCGCCATATTCCGTGGAATCGAGTGCATCGGCATCCGCCGCGGTTTCAACGGTCTCATCACCGGCGATATTGTCCGCCTGGATGCGGACAGCGTCGGACATATCATCAACCGGGGCGGCACGATCCTTTACACAGCCCGCAGCGATGAATTCCGCACGCTGGAGGGCCAGAAAAAGGCTGCCGCAACCTGCAAACTGCTTGGACTGGACGGAATCGTCGCCATCGGCGGCGACGGCACCTTCCGCGGCCTGCTGGAGCTCTCCAAGCAGGGCATCTCCGTGGTCGGCATTCCCGCCACCATCGACAACGACATTGTCTGCACGGACTACACGATTGGCTACGACACCGCCGCCAATACCGCTGTGGAGGCCATAGACCGCCTGCGCGACACCATGCAGTCGCATGAGCGCTGCTCCGTGGTTGAAGTCATGGGCCGCAACGCGGGCCACCTGGCGCTCTACGTGGGCCTCGCCGTCGGCGCGACAGCCGTGCTGGTTCCGGAAAAAGGTTATGATTTTGACCGTGACGTCGTGGAAAAGATCCGTCAGGCGCGGCTGAACGGGAAGACACATTATATGATTGTGGTGGCCGAAGGCGCCGGCAGCGCGCTGGAGATCGGCGACCGCATCCACAATGAACTGGGGCTCGATCCCCGCGTCACGATCCTGGGCCATATCCAGCGCGGCGGCACGCCGTCGGCGCGAGACCGCGTCATGGCGACCCGGATGGGCTACCACGCCGTTGCCGTCCTCGCCGAGGGAAAGACCAACCGCGTCATCTGCGCCCAGGCCGGCAACATGGTGGATATTGACATCATCAAGGGCCTGTCCATGAAGAAGGGCCTGAACGAGCAGCAATACGAGGTGCTCGAAGCCATGACCGGCATCGGCGGCTGACAGAGAAATAAAAACGGAACTGACTGTTTTGAGCAGTCAGCTCCGTTTTTTTGCTTTTTTATGCTTTCGGATGGTATTTGTTGTAGACGGCTTTCAGATTCTGCTTGACCAGCTGCGCGTATACCTGCGTGGAGGAGATATCGCTGTGGCCCAGCATTTCCTGGATGGACCGCAGGTCCGCTCCGTTTTCCAGCAGATGGGCGGCGAAGCTGTGACGCAGCGTGTGCGGCGTAATGTCCTTTTCAATCTGCGCTTTTTCCTGATAGTACTTGATGATCTTCCAGAAGCCCTGGCGCGACATACGCTCGCCGGACACGTTGACGAACAGCGAGTGCTCGGTCGGAACGGCAATCATCTTCGGACGAATGTCCTCCATGTAATCGCTCAGCGTCTGAATGGCCTCTGGGTACAGCGGAATGATCCGCACGCGTCCGTTCCCCTCGCAGCGAATGAAACCGCCGGTCAGGCTCACATCATCGACGTTCAGGTTGATAAGCTCGCTTACACGGATGCCGGTCGCGTAGAGCACCTCCAGCATGGCCTTGTCGCGATAGCCCTTCATGTCGGAGCATTTCGGCTGCTCCAGCAGAAGCTCAACCTCTTTGCCGGTCAGAATCTGGGGCAGCTTTTTCTCGGCTTTCTCGATCTTGATATTATGTACGGGATTTTCTTCAATCTCGTCTTCATTGAGCGCAAATAAATAAAAGCTCTTGAGCGACGCCAGGCATCTTGAGATGGTGGCGGCGGATTTTCCGTGTTCGTGCAGCCACTGCATATAGGTGCTGATCGTCTCCTGGTCAGCGTCCAGTATCTCGGCGTTGATCGTCTGCAAGTACTGCGCATACTGATGGATATCCCGCATGTAAGAAGATACGGTGTTATCCGATGCGTGTTTGATATGAACGAGATACTCCTCATATCTTGCAATCATGTTGGCCATACGAATGTCCTTCCAAATCGGTGATCTTTACTTTAGGAAAGCGCGGCCCGGTTTTACTCACAGGCTCACGCTGAAAAATACTTGCCCGCGCCGCCTGCCGAATGTGCAGGACGCCAAGGCAATGCAGGAAAATCTGAAGAATTGACAGGGGAATCTATTTATATGCATAAAAAAATCGGATCATAGCAGCGCGCAAAAACTGCCCGGGCGATCCCCCGGGATAGCCGCCAAGCGTCAGCCGCCTGAATCACAGATTATTTCATCATGATTATTTCTACCGGATCAGAATTTGGAAGTGTAGTTAATATAACTCAAATGTCTTGAAATTTCAAGGAATTTCGGAGTAATTCATAAAATTTGTGGATTATGACAAGATGTTATGTTAACAGCGTTATGTAAATCAAGAAACCACGACTCCAAGAAAAGCAGCCAAAAGCCCGGCAGAAGCACCAGATATGGTGTTCCTGCCGGGCACTGCGGCTAAATGTTGTCAATGCAAGATTTCCTGCATCGCCAAAACCTCGATGTAAATATCATTTACCTGGTTACAAAATGAATCGCATCTGTCATTTTTTCCAATGGCGGTCCCCTTTCGCACGCTGCCTGAATACTGCAGGCAGGACTGCTGCCAGAAAAGCCGGCAGCGCGGTCAACAGAACGTGCTGAAACGGACCGGGAAAAAACGTCAGGTGCGCGCCGATGAGAATCAGCAGAAAAGCGGCACCGGAGATTGCTGCTGTCAGAACCGGTCGTTTTGACCTTCTTAGAAAAATCAGGCTGCCCATCAGGCAAGCCAGTGCTGCACAGGCGCTTCCCCAGATCGCCTGCTGCGGCTGCGACAAGATTCCGGTAAGAACCAACGAAGCCGCCAGTGCGCTGAAGCAGGCCGTCGAAAACAGTATGGCCAGAACCGCTCTCAGAATGTCATTCCATGGTTCCTGCCTTTTTGGATGATCCCGCATGTCCATCCCCTCCCCGAACAGATTATGCAGATGAGACGGAAAAGAGAATTAAAAAAACCCGCTGCAGCTGCAGCGGGTTTTCAGACAGACTTATTTGTCTTTCTTCTTTTTATCTTTTTCAGCCTTCTTGGCGGCCAGCATGGCGGCCTTTTCCTTGGCGGCTTCTTTTTCGGCGGAATTGTTGGTGGAGACGGCAAACTTTGCAAACTCAATGCGGACGCGGTCGGCGCTGGTCTCGAGAACAAGGGTATCGTCCTTGATGGTGACGATATCGCCGACGACACCGCCGATGGTCGTGATGTTGTCGCCGACCTTCAGCGAATCACGCATGGCCTGCGCCTGCTTTTTACGCTTGTTTTCCGGACGGATCAGGAAAAAGTAGAAAACGGCGATCAGAACGACGAACATGAGAATCGTGGACATACCGCTGGCGCTTGTCGCGCTGGTGCTGGTCAAGAAAAAGAACATGGGCGTTTCCTCCGTAAAATAATCTTGAATCATTATATCGGCAAATTCATAACTTTTCAAGTAAGACGAGCGATTTTCCGATGAACATTTTGTAAAATCTGCTGGATCAGACGCGGCGAGCCAATTTTCCGGAATATTCTTTCCGGAAATCCTCAAAGGTATCCGTGTCGATGGCGTCGCGGATGCGCTGCGTCAGGCGGTTATAGAAGTACAGATTGTGCATGACGGAAAGCCGCATGGCCAGCATTTCCTCAGCCTTGAACAGGTGGTGCAGATAGGCCTTGGAATATCTGCGGCACACGGGGCAGTCGCATTCCGGGTCGATGGGCGAGGCATCGCGCTTATATTTCGCGTTTTTCATGTTGATGGCGCCCTGCCAGGTAAACAGTCTGCCGTGACGCGCGTTGCGAGCCGGCATGACACAGTCGAAGAAGTCGACGCCGCGCGCCACGCCCTCGATAATGTTGGACGGCGTTCCGACGCCCATCAGGTAGCGCGGGCGGTCGGACGGCATGTGGGGCTCGACCGCGTCGATGATGCGATACATCGTCTCGGTGTCTTCCCCTACTGCGAGTCCGCCGATTGCATAGCCGGGCAGGTCGAGCTTGGCAATTTTGTCCATGTGCCAGATGCGCAGATCCTCGTAGGTGGCGCCCTGGTTGATCCCCCAGAGCTGCTGGCCGGGGTTGACCGTTCCCGGCAGGCTGTTGAGGCGCGACATTTCCTCCTTGCAGCGGACAAGCCAGCGGGCGGTGCGCTCGCAGGAATCCTTCGCGTAGCGGTAGGGCGCGGGATTTTCCACACATTCGTCGAAGGCCATCGCGATGTCGGAGCCGAGGTTGGACTGAATCTGCATGCTCTGCTCCGGCCCCATGAAGATTCTGTGGCCGTCAAGATGGGAGGCAAAGGTCACGCCCTCCTCCTTGATCTTGCGCAGCTTGGCGAGGGAAAACACCTGAAAGCCGCCGGAGTCCGTGAGAATCGGGCCGTCCCAGGTCATAAAGCGGTGCAGGCCGCCCATGTCGCGCACGACGTCGTCACCGGGCCGCAGATGCAGATGGTAGGTGTTGGAGAGCTCGACCTGCGTGCCGATCTTCTGCAGATCCGCTGCGCTGAGCGCACCCTTGATAGCACCCTGCGTGCCGACGTTCATAAAGACGGGGGTCTGCACCGTTCCGTGGGGACAGGTGAACTCCCCTCTCCTGGCCTTTCCCTCCTGCTTGATCAATCGAAACATAGTATCCTCTTCCCGGGCGGAGAGCCGCCTGTTATTTGCTTTCATCTTGCAGCATCCGGGGCTGAAAGTCAACCCGTTTTCTGCAAAAATCTGCCGCGCGCACGCGGCGCGCGGCAGAGAGCCTTACTCAGTCAGATAAGCCAGCAGCAGATTGGCGTTGCTCACAAGCGCGTCCGTGTGCGTGCGTTCATAGTGATGCGTCGCATCCACACCCGGGCCGATGCAGGCAAAGTTGACGTCAGCCCCCCGAACGGCCGCCATGCTGGCATCGCTTCCGTAGCGGTAATGGACGTCCACCCGGTAATCCACGCCGTGTGCCCGCGCCAGCGCCTCCAGACGGCTGCGGTAGGAGAAGTCGTAGGGCGTACGGCTGTCCTTGGCGCAGATCGTGACGCAGTGTTCGTCGGAGTTGTGCCCGATGCCCACGGTGCCGATGTCCAGCGAGAGCATCTCCGCCGTCTTTTCCGGGATGTAGGAGACGCCGTGTCCGACCTCTTCAAAGTTGGCAATGTAAAAATGCGTCGTATGTGAGAGCTGCGCGTGTGTTTCCACGACGCAGCGAAGCACGGCGAACAGCACCGCCACGCAGGCCTTGTCGTCCAGATAGCGGCTCTTGATGTAGCCGTTCGGCAGGAAGACGGTTCTCGGCTCGTAGGAGACAAAATCACCGACCTGGATGCCGAGCGCGCGTGTCTGCTCCGCGGAAGAGACGGCTTCGTCCAGCCGGATCTCCATATTCTCCTCCGTTCGCACGGTTTCGCGCGCATCCTCGGGGAAATTGTGTACAGAGGGCTTCTCGTAGAGCATTGTGCCGGAATAGCACCGCCCGTCCTGCGTATGGACGGTCAGATTCTCGCCCTCGTAGGTGATCCAGCTGTAGCCGCCGATATTGGTCACCTTCAGACGGCCGTTGGGCTTGACCTCTTTTACGATGGCGCCCAGCGTATCCATGTGAGCGTTGACCAGCACCTGATCGTCGTCGTTTCTGCCCGGGACCGTCACATAGAGCGCGCCCTTGCGGGTCTGGCGGACGGTCAGTCCCAGCGATTCAAATTCTTTGCGGATCCGTTCCATCCCGGCTCCGGTATCGCCCGTGACGCTCGGTATGGCCAGGCATTCGCTCAGGAAAGACAGCAGATAGGCGCGATCGGATTCCCTGATTGTCATTTTGAATTCCTCCGGCTTTTTGCGGATAAAACTCCGCATGATGATAAGCAACATTCGCATTTTAAAGCCGGAATATGGAAATGTCAAGGCAGGGATTCAGGCATAAAGCGCCGCCTCCTGCGGCTTCCCGGAAAATATCAGGTCCTGCAGCCTGGTTTCCGGACCGACGACTCCGCTTAAAAAGGCCTCCACGTCGGGTTTCAGGCGGATCTCGATGCGGTTTTCAAAAACCAGAATCCGATCCAGCAAAAGCCCTAGATCCTCCCTGGACGGCGCGCGCTTCTGGACGGCCGCCTCGAAAACGTCCAGGGTCGTCTGCGCCGCTCGCCGGATTCGGATCCAGGCGTTCCTCTGCGCATAATTCTGGTTGAGCTGTTTTCCCAATTGGGAAACGCGGGCCGCAGCGGCCTGCGTCAGAGAATCGATCGTTTCCCGGATTGCGTCGCCCGCACCCGGATCCTGCTCCTGCTCGCTGCGAATATTCTGCAGCATCAGTCTTTTCAGCTCCCGCTTAGCCGTATTCCGCTTGTCCAGCAGGTTTTCAACCGCTGTGTCAGCTGCGCGGATCCGGTCCTCCGAGGCCGTGAGAAAGGCGCGTGTCCGCTCTACGCCGCTTTGAGACTGCTCCCACTCGTGACGCAGGCTGTTCATAAAAAGCCGGTTGAGGCGGTCTGTGCGCGTGTGATGCGCGGAGCACCCTCTTGTGCCGCAGCGGTGGTAGGTACCGCAGGTATAGGCCGGAGCAAGATCGCGCCTGGAAACCGCGAACATCGGCGCGCCGCAATCCCCGCAGAACAAGAATCCAGAATAGAGATGCTCGTATTTTTTCTGCCCGCGGTAATGCAGCTCGGAGCGCTTCTGCAGAAGAGACTTGACCAGCATAAACGTGCGGTAATCCACGATCGGCTCGTGGTGATCGGCTATGACCGGTCCCGCCTGTTCCCTGGCGTATCCTGCGGTGCCTCGCAGCGTACCGACGTAAAAATCCATTTTAAGAATGCTCTCGATGGAGGAAATGCTCCATTTCGTGCTCCGTCCAGCCTTCTTGCAGAGAAAGTCGGAATTTGCCGTTCCCGGCGCGGGCGAATCCAGTTCGTTCATGTATTCCGCGATTTTCTTATATCCCCAGCCGCCGATATATAGCTTGAAGATTGTTCTGACAGCGGAAGCGGCCGGTTCGTCGACACGGATATCCATGGTGTTTCTGTCGCTCAGATAGTAACCATGCGGCACTTTGGGCAGTCTTTCCGAATAGGACCGGTCTGCGCGGAATTCGTTTGTGTTCATGCAATCACCTCATCCTCAGATTGTATGGAAACCCCGAATGGATTTATACATGTTCTATTATAGAATCATAAACTATATATTGCAAGTCCGGATTCGCATAAAAAGCGGCCGCCGGAAATCCGGCGGCCGCTGAAAGAACAATGGCATGCGGGTATTGTTAATACAGGAACATCGCGTCTCCAAAGCTGAAAAACCGATATTTTTCCTCGACGGCAACCCGATAGGCATTCAGGATATGCTCGCGTCCGGCAAACGCGGATACCAGCATCACAAGCGTGCTCTCGGGCAAATGGAAGTTGGTGATAAGCGCGTCCATGGCTTTGAAACGGTAACCCGGGTAAATGAAGATCTCCGTCCAGGCGGAACTCTCATGGAAGCGCCCGTTCTCATCGGCCAAAGACTCCAATGTACGGCAGGAGGTCGTGCCGACGCAGACAATCCGACCTCCGTTGTCGCGGGCCTGGTTGATGGTGTCGGCCGTTTCCTGCGACATCATGCAGAATTCCGAGTGCATGTGGTGCTCCGTGACTTCCTCCGCCTTTACGGGGCGGAAAGTGCCGAGGCCGACGTGCAGCGTCACGTAGGCAAGGCTGACGCCATTCTCCTGTATTTTTTCCAGCAGCTCATTGGTAAAATGCAGACCGGCCGTCGGAGCGGCGGCCGAGCCGTTGATCTTGGAGTATACGGTCTGATAGCGTTCCCCGTCCTCCAGTTCCTGCTTGATGTAGGGCGGCAGCGGCATTTTTCCCAGCCGCTCGAGAACCTCCAGAAAAATTCCTTCGTAATGGAACTGAACGAGCTTGTTGCCGTCATCCCGCTCGCCCACAACAGTCGCCGTCAGTTCCCCCTCCCCGAAGGAGAGCTCCGTTCCGGTGTGCGTTTTGCGGCCCGGTTTCGTCAGGCATTCCCACACGCCCTCTCCCTTGTCCTTGAGCAGCAGGACTTCGACTGCACCGCCCGAGGGGACGCGATGGCCGAGAAGCCTCGCGGGGATCACCCTGGAATTGTTGAGAACGAGGCAGTCTCCCGGATGGAGCAGATCGACGATATCATAAAAATGCCGGTGACCGATTTCCCCGGTCTTCCGGTCCAGAGTCATGAGCCGGGAGGCGTCCCGATGCTCCAGCGGCGTCTGCGCGATCAGTTCTTCCGGCAGATCATAGTAAAAATCATGGGTTTTCAACAAGCAGGTCCCCTTTTTGTATAAAATTTTGTTGAGAGATTCACATTGACAGGCCCGGCGGCGTATGATATTATGAAGCCAATCACTTCCGCGGACATTTGACCGCGTACAGCGTACACTATTCTCAAAGCTGATTTATTATAGATCATTTGGGAAGTACAATCAACCGAAACTTTCCCTCGGCTGCGCAGGACAAGTTATAACGGACGGTGGCAAATATCAAAAAGAATGGAGCAAACAACATGGAAAAGTACAAAGTTGGCATTATTGGTGCAACCGGAATGGTCGGACAGCGTTTTGTCCTGCTGACCGCCAATCATCCGTGGTTTGAAACCGTCGTTTTGGCCGCCAGTGCGCACAGCGCGGGCAAGACCTATCGCGAGGCCATCGGGGAAAAATGGCACATGACCGACCCGATCCCGGAAAAGGCCTCGAACATGATCGTGATGGATGCGGAGAACGACGCCGAAAAGATTGCACAGATGGTGGACTTTGTCTTCTGCGCCGTAAATATGAAGAAGGACGAGATCAAGGCTCTGGAGGAGCGGTATGCCCGCCTGGAGTGCCCCGTCGTCTCCAACAACTCCGCGCACCGCATGACGAAGGACGTGCCGATGGTCGTCCCGGAGATCAATCCCGAACATCTGCAGATCATCGAGGCCCAGCGCAGAAGACTCGGCACCAAGCGCGGCTTTATTGCCGTAAAATCGAACTGCAGCCTGCAGAGCTATGTTCCCGCATTGCATCCGCTCATGAAATTCGGGCTTGATCGCGCACTTGTCTGCACATACCAGGCCATCTCCGGTGCCGGCAAGACCTTTGAAACCTGGCCTGAGATGATCGACAACGTGATCCCGTATATCGGCGGCGAGGAAGAAAAATCCGAGCAGGAACCCATGAAGCTCTGGGGCAAAATCGTCGGCGATGAGATCGTGCCGGCCCAGGAGCCTTCCATCACGGCGCAGTGCCTGCGCGTCCCCTGCTCGGACGGACACATGGCGGCCTGCTTTATGAAGTTCAAGGGTGAAAAGCCCTCGATCGAGCAGATCAAGGACTGCTGGAAAAACTTCTCCGGCCGCGCGCAGGAACTGAAGCTTCCGTCCGCGCCCAAGCAGTTCCTGCATTATTTTGAGGAGAACGACCGTCCGCAGACGAAGCTGGACCGGATGCTGGAAAACGGCATGGCTGTCTCGATCGGCCGTCTGCGCGAGGATACGCAGTACGACTACAAGTTCGTCTGCCTGTCTCACAATACCCTGCGCGGCGCGGCCGGCGGCGCTGTTTTGCTGGCGGAGCTGCTCTGCGCGGAAGGATATATCACCAGAAGGTAATTTTCATAAAGGAGAGGATCGGATGAAAAAGGCCGTCTTTGAGGGAACGGCGACCGCGCTGGTCACGCCCTTCAGAAATGGTACAGTCGATTATCCCACTCTGGAAAAATTACTGGAATTTCAAATCGGAAACGGAATCCAAACCGTTGTGATCTGCGGCACGACCGGAGAATCCGCCACCATGAGCGTGCAGGAGCAGATCGACACCATTGCGTACGCCATACGATATTCCGCCGGGCGATGCAGAATCATCGCCGGGACAGGAAGCAACAGCACGGCTCATTGTCTGGAAATGAGCCGTGCTGCCGCGTCTGTCGGAGCCGCGGCCCTTTTGATTGTAACGCCCTATTATAACAAGTGCACGCAGGCGGGGCTCGTGGAGCATTATACCAAAATCGCGGATCAGGTCAGTGCTCCGGTGATCGTCTATAATGTTCCAGGCAGAACCGGCCTGGACGTCTCCGTCGAAACCTGCCGGATCCTGAGCGGGCATCCGAATATCAGCGGCATCAAGGAGGCCAGCGGCAGCCTGTCAAAGGCCGCGAAGATCCTCAGTGCCTGCGGGGATTCGTTTTCCGTCTGGTCCGGGAACGACGATATCGCGGTACCCATGATGTCGGTCGGCGCAAAGGGACTAATTTCCGTCCTCTCCAATGTCCTTCCCCGGCAGACGGACGAAATGATCCGCTCCTGCCTGAGCGGTGATTATCTGTTCGCAAGCCGCCGCCAGATCGCTTTGACGCCGCTGATAGAGGCCCTTTTCAGCGAGGTCAACCCCATTCCTGTGAAAAGAGCGATGGAGCTGATCGGCTTCAACGTCGGCGATCCGCGCCTTCCGCTTACGCCCCTGACCCCGGAAAACACGGAACGACTGAAGAAACTTCTTCCCGTATGAGAAAAGCCGCCGGATCTGTCCGGCGGCTTTTTACGGCGTAAGGGAAAACTGACCCCACTGATTATAACAAATCTGGTAATTGAATATGGCCAGAAATCCGGTATGCTATAGAAAAAGGAGGCGAACGGCATGAAACACGCCAGACTGCAGAAGCTGACGATGGCAGCGCTTTTCTCGGCGCTTGTCTACGTCGCGACCAATATCATCCATATCCCCGTTCCGTCCACGAACGGCTACTTGAATCTGGGCGACGGCGTTATCCTGCTGGGCGCGTTCCTGCTTGGGCCGTGGTATGGCGCTGCAGCCGCCGGGCTTGGCTCCATGCTGGCAGACCTGCTGCTCGGCTATGCGGCCTATGCGCCTGGAACGTTTGTGATCAAAGCGCTGGTGGCCGTTCTGGCCGCGTCCCTTTACAGAACCTTTCGGGAAAAGGCCGGTGTTACCGCATCCGTTCTGATAGCCGGCGCCGCTGCGGAATGCTGGATGATCGCCGGGTATTTCGGCTATGAATCGTTTATTCTGGGCTATGGGCCCGCCGCCGCAGCCGGCATGGCCGGGAACGTCGTCCAGGGCGCTGCCGGGTTGGCTTTGGGCGCGGTGCTGTATCAGTCGCTGTATCATATTCCGTCCGTCAGAAAAGCGGTCTGCGTATTTTGAAGGGGGTACCTGTCATGTATGAAGAAATTACCGCACAAGCCAGACAGGCTGTCACAGAGCTGCTGGATGCGGCAAAACTGAAAGCCGGAGATCTGTTCGTCGTCGGCTGCTCATCGAGCGAGATGGTCGGCCAGCGGATCGGCAAGGGTTCCAGCCTGGAGGCCGCGCAGGCGGCGTTCGCGGGCATCTATCCGGTTTTGCAGGAGCGGGGCATCTATCTGGCCGCACAGTGCTGCGAACACCTGAATCGCGCGCTGATCCTCGAGGAGGAGGCAGCCGAGAAATTCGGCTACGAGCCCGTGAATGTCAAGCCCTGGCCGCACGCGGGCGGTTCTTTTGCCACGACTGCCTGGGAAAACTTCCGGCATCCGGTTGCGGTCGAGCATATCCGCACCAAGGCGGGCATCGACATCGGCGGCACACTGATCGGCATGCATCTGCGCGACGTTGCGGTGCCCGTGAGGCTGTCCCTTAAACAGATCGGCATGGCCAATATCCTCTGCGCGCGCACGCGCCCCAAATACATCGGCGGCGAACGTGCCCACTACTGCGAGGATGAAAAATAGATCTCTGAGAGAGATATTCCTGCGTTCAAAAGACGCGGCTTCCGGAAAATCCAACCGGATAAGAAAAACGGACTGCATACGGCAAAAGCTGTACGCAGTCCGTTTTCTGTATCCGATTTCAGTCAAACGCTAGATTGTTTGCCTGCAGGATATCGGTGTGAACACCAATACGCGATTTGCAAACGCACACTTTCCGTGCATCCGTTCAAAAAGGTGACCGCTGCTTTGAAACTCAGCGGTCCCCTTCAGCAGAAAGCCGGTCCCCATGCCCATTTTACCCGGAACTTCGTGACTTCCGATCACCACCTCGACGGCAGGATCGGAATTGACATTCTTTTCTGTTTCATGGAAACCAAAACAAGGAATCAGAATCTTCCCGTCGTCTGTGACGATCAGATATTTGTTCCAGGTATTTGCCGTATGTCCCTTCCCTTCCGCGGAACTGGAACACACGGAAACGATGCCGTCGTGCCTGACGCAGTCGCGGAAAACATCGTTCAGAATCATTTAACAGGCCCTCTTTCGCACATCCGGGTGCATGATATTTCGTAAACGCGGGAACCGGTCATACAGGCGGCCGCTGTTGGACGGAGCGGTCCGGGATTTCATCCGCTACGCAAGCCGGCCGGCTTGTTTCAGAGCGTCCAACCCGCGAAATGAGGCTCCGGATCCGAGCTCCGCCTCGATGCGAAGCAGGCGGTTGTATTTTGCCACGCGTTCCGTTCGGTTCGGCGCGCCGCTCTTGATCTGCAGCGCGTTCAGCGCGACTGCGAGATCGGCGATCGTCGTATCTTCGCTCTCCCCGGAGCGATGGGAAATGACGGTCGCGTATCCGGCCTCCTGCGCGGTCCGAACGGCCTCAAGCGTTTCGGACAGCGTGCCGATCTGGTTCATTTTGACAAGCACCGCGTTTGCCGCGTTTTTCCGTATTCCGTTTTTCAGCCTCGCCGTATTTGTCACAAAAAGGTCGTCCCCGACCAGCTGAACCCGGCTTCCAATCAAAGAGGTGAGCTTTGTCCAGCCGTCCCAGTCTTCCTCGTCGAGACCGTCCTCCAGCGAAGCAATCGGGTATTTTTGCGTGAGATCGCTCCAGTGCCGGATCAGTTCGTCTGTCGTAAAGCGCTCGCCGCTCTTCGGCAGGATATATTCTCCCGGCTTGCCGCCTTTCCATTCGCTGGAGGCGGCATCTATGGCCAGCATAAAATCTCGTCCCGGCCGGTAGCCGGCTTTTTCAATTGCTGCGAGGATCGCCTCAATTGCCTCCGCGTCATTTTTCAGATTCGGGGCAAAGCCGCCTTCGTCGCCAACCGAGGTGGCCAGACCTCTCGTTTTTAACACGCTCTGAAGCGAGTGAAAGACTTCCGTGCAGCTTCGCAGGCACTCCGAAAAAGAGGGTGCGCCCACCGGCATGATCATAAATTCCTGGACATCCAGCGAGTTTGGCGCATGCACGCCGCCGTTCAATATATTCATCATGGGCAGCGGCAGGCAGTTCGCGTTGATTCCGCCGAGAAAGCGGTACAGGGGAAGATGGAGCGTATTCGCGGCAGCCCTTGCTGCGGCAATGGAAACGCTTAAGATGGCATTCGCGCCGAGCCTGGACTTGTCCGGTGTTCCGTCCGCAAGAATCATGGCACGGTCGACAGCGTGCAGATCCTCCGCACTCAGCCCTTTTACGGCGTCTGAGATCACTGTATTCACATTGTTTACGGCTTTGGCCACGCCTTTTCCGCTAAACCGGCTGCTGTCGTTGTCTCTGAGCTCCAGCGCTTCAAATTTGCCGGTAGACGCGCCGCTTGGCGCGATGCCCATTCCCACCGTACCGTCCGACAGAATGACGTCAGCCTCGACCGTTGGATTTCCCCTGGAGTCGATGACCTGCCGTCCGATGACTTTTTCAATAACCGCTCTGCTCATTTGAATCCTCCGTTTCTGCTGCTTCCGGCATTTTAAGCTGAAAACCCATTCCCGGCTTTATTGGAAATCCTGACTTCTTGTATACAGAATACTATAATGTCGTCATTCTGTATGTTGCTTTTACAACGGAACAGAAGAGAATCCGGCATAAAAGCGCTGTGAGACGGAACAACCGGAACTGTTATGTGCAGCGGCATAAAAAATATTCGTAAAATCAGCAGATTTTACGGCACAGGCTCAAAAAACAGGAAGCGGCATGACCTCGAACCTTGAAGGTCATGCCGCTTCCTGTTTTACAATTTCATTGCTGCGCTGGGCCAGCTTATTTGAGGATCGCCTTGTGGAAGATTTTTTTGCCCTTGCGGAGCTTCAGGCCGTTTCTCAGCTGTTCGGCAGTGAAGGCCGCGTCAATGGAGTCGACCTTGACGTCGTCCGCCGCAACGCCGCCCTGCTGGATGAGCCGCCGGCCCTCGCCGCGGGAGGCAATCAGCTCGCAGGCGAGCATCAGATCGATGACGTTGATCTTCCCGTCTGTCAGCTGGCTCTCCGTCAGTTCGGTCGTCGGCATGTGCTCGTCGTCGCTGCCGCCGGCAAAAAGCGCCTTCGAGGCAGCCTCTGCCTTCTTCGCCTCTTCTTCCCCGTGGACGAGCGCCGTCAGCTCATAGGCCAGGATTTCCTTGGCGCGGTTGAGCTGGCTGCCCTCCCACTTGTCCATCTCGTCGATCTGCTCGAGCGGCAGGAAGGTCAGCATGCGGATGCACTTGAGCACGTCCGCGTCGCCGACGTTGCGCCAGTACTGATAGAACTCGTACGGAGTGGTCTTTTCCGGATCGAGCCAGACAGCGCCGCTCGCGGTCTTGCCCATCTTTTTGCCCTCGCTGTTCATGAGCAGCGTGATGGTCATGGCGTGCGCGTCCTTGCCGAGCTTTCTGCGGATGAGCTCCGTGCCGCCCAGCATGTTTGACCACTGGTCGTCGCCGCCGAACTGCATGTTGCAGCCGTAGTGCTGGAACAGATAGTAGAAGTCGTAGGACTGCATGATCATGTAGTTGAATTCCAGGAAGCTGAGTCCGCGCTCCATGCGCTGCTTGTAGCACTCCGCGCGGAGCATGTTGTTGACCGAGAAGCATGCGCCGACGTCCCGCAGAAGCTCCACATAGTTGAGCTTCAGCAGCCAGTCGGCATTGTTGACCATGATGGCCTTGCCCGGCCCAAAGTCAATAAACCGCTCCATCTGCTTTTTGAAGCAGTCGCAGTTGTGCTGGATGGTCTCGACCGTCAGCATCTGACGCATATCGCTGCGTCCGGAGGGGTCGCCGATCATGCCGGTGCCGCCGCCGACCAGAACGACCGGGCGGTTGCCGGCCATCTGCAGGCGCTTCATGAGGCACAGCGCCATAAAGTGGCCGACGTGCAGGGAGTCCGCGGTCGGGTCGAAGCCGATGTAGAAAGTGGCCTTGCCGTTGTTGACCATTTCCCGGATCTCGTCCTCGTTTGTGACCTGCGCGATGAGGCCGCGCGCCTGCAGTTCTTCATAAATTCCCATATTGATGATCTCCTTTATTTTTCCGGCGAATTTCATTTAAAAAGCCCTCTGCTCGTTTGAGCAGAGGGCGAATGTACGCGGTACCACCTCTGGATTTGCCGCCTGCTCACACAGACAGCCTTACGGGGTGCTGACACACCCTCCTGCTGTAACGGGCAGACCCGACGCACTCCTACTGGGCAAGCCGTTCAGAGGGCAGCTCCGGGATGTATTCCCCATGCTTCATCCGCTCCCTTTCACCGGCCGGGAGCTCTCTTTGGGATGACTGCACGGATACTTCTTCCCATCAGCGCTGTATCCTATTCTTTTGGCTATTATAGCGAACACGATCCGGTTTGTCAACCTCTGCCTGCCTTGTAGGCGTCGGCAGCGCTTAAAAGCTCCTCCGCACCGGCCAGCATGGTATCCGTTACTACGGCGCCGCCCGTGATGCGGGCCAGTTCCTGCCGCCGCGCCGCCCTGTCCAGACAGATGACGCTTGTAAAAGTGCGATCGTTCCGCACGCTCTTCTCGACGATGAAATGCGTGTCTGCCATGGCCGCGATCTGCGGCAGATGCGTCACGCAGAGAACCTGCTTTCCGCGGGAGACGTCGGACAGCTTTTCGGCAACCTTCTGCGCGGCCCGGCCGCTGACGCCCGCGTCCACCTCGTCGAAGATCAGAGTCGGCACGGCGTCCTGCTCGGCCAGCACATTTTTCATGGCCAGCATGATTCTGGCGAGCTCGCCGCCGGATGCAACCTTGCTGAGCGGCTTGAGCGCCTCGCCGACGTTTGCGGACATGAGAAACCGCACGAGATCCATGCCGTTCGCGCCGGGTGCCTGCTCCTCAAATGCGCACACAAAGCGGATTTTCGGCATGTCGAGCTGTTCAAGCTCCTGCCGGATCCGCGTCTCCAGCTCCCCTGCCGCGTGTTTTCGCAGTTCACGCAGCCGCAGCCCGGCCGTTTCTGCGGATTGGCGCAGTACGCACAGCTGCGCGTTCAGCTTTTCAATCCGGTCGCCGGCAAACTCGATCTCATCGAGCTGCTTTCTGGACTTTTCCAGGAACGCCAGAATTTCCTCCGTCGTTCCGCCGTATTTTCGTTTCAGCTTGTGGAGCACGTCCAGACGGTCCTCGATATGCTCCAGTTCCCCGCCGGCGTCGGTCAGATTATCGCGCAGACTGCGCAGTTCCTCCGCCGCGTCCTGCGCGGCATAGACGAGATCGCCGACCTTTTGGCTGAGCGCAGCAATGGAGTCGTCCAGGCGGGCGACACGGGACAGCTCACGTTCGGCTGCCGTCAGAAGCGCGGCGGCTCCGTCGGTTTGCTCGTCCCCGTAAAGGGCCTGTACAGCCCCCTCCAGGGCGTCCTGGAGCTTCTCAGCATTTTGCAGGACTCTTCTCCGGCTTTCCAGTTCCGCATCCTCACCCGGCTTCAGATCCGCGCGCTCAATCTCCTCGATCTGATAGCGCAGCGTCTCGACGAGCCGCAGCTTTTCGCTCTCGTCCATCGAAAGCCGGTCGATCTCCTTCTGCACAGAGAGCGCCTGCTCGTATTTTTGCTGGTAATCCAGCAGTTCCGCCTCATCGTGGGCGAAGAGATCCAGATAATAAAGATGGTTGGCCTCGTCAAAGAGCTGCTGGGAATCGTGCTGCCCGTGGATATTGATGAGCTGCACGCCGAGCTTCTTGAGCAGTGCCACCGTGACCGGCCGTCCGTTGACGCGGCAGATGTTGCGGCCGTCCTGAAAAATTTCCCGCTGGATCAGCAGCTCCTGATCGTCGTAGTCGATCTGATTTTCCGAAAACCATCCGAGCGCGGGCACCGCGCGGAAGACCGCGCTGACGTATGCCTTTTCGCTCCCGGTGCGGATGACGTCGCGATAGGTACGCTCGCCCAAAATGGCGGAGATCGCGTCGATCACGATGGATTTGCCGGCGCCGGTCTCACCGGTGAGAACATTGAACCCGCTGTTAAAGGAAATATCGGCCTGCTCGATCACGGCGATATTTTCAATGTGCAGCACGCTCAGCATACAGATGCACCTCCCGGGCGATCAATGTGCAATCTGCTCCCTGATTTCGGAGCAGAGCTCCGCTGCAGACGCCGTATCGCGCATGACGAGAAAACCGGTGTCATCGCCCGCAATCGTGCCGAGGATCTCATGCAGATTCATCCCGTCGAGCGCGGAGCAGGCGGCGGGCGCCAGACCGGGCATCGTCTTGATGACCATGATGTTTTGGGCGTAATCGACGCTTGTGACGCACTGGCGGAAGATGATATTCAGCTTTGCCGAGAAGGTGTGCTCGGCGGGCTTTGTGGTCGTGTTATAGCGATAGGTTCCGGAGGCACCGAGTTCCTTGATGATGCGAAGCTGCTTGATATCCCGGGAGATGGTGGCCTGTGTGGTCTGGAATCCGCAGGACTTCAGCTCTTCGAGCAGCTGCTCCTGCGTCTCGACGTCGTGGTCGGCGATCAGCTCGAGAATTTTCTCCTGACGTTTGGATTTCATATCAATACCTCTGCCTGTCGATAAATTTATTGTTTAGAATTTCGAAAAAGCTGGTGTTTTTGAGGCGAATCAGACGGGTTACCTTGTCGGAGCTCCGGACAGTGATGACGTCGCCGGGACTCAGACGGAAGGCCCTGCCGCCGTCCACAGACAAAAATGCATTGTGGCGGCCGATCTTTCCGACCTTCAGCGAGATCACGCGCCGCGGGCCGAGCACGATGCTCTTGGCCAGCATGGCGTGGGCGCAGATGGGTGTGATGAGCAGATTTTTGGCCGAGGGCTCCACGATCGGACCGCCGGCCGACATGGAATAGGCCGTTGAGCCGGTCGGCGTGCAGATGATCACGCCGTCGCCGGAGAAGCTGGCCGCTTCGGAGCCGTCGCAGAACAGGGAAATCTGGATCACGCGCGCAATGGCGCCCTTTGTAACGACGGCGTCGTTCAGCGCGGTATCGCGAAGAAGCGTCTGCTCCCCGTTCGTGACCGTCACGTCGATCATGCTGCGCGGCTCGATCGTGTATTCCCCTGCCGGTATTTTTCGCAGGAGTTCCATTTCTCCGGCTTCCAGCTCGGCGATAAAGCCCATGGTGCCGATGTTGACGCCAAGAACAGGGATCTGACGCGCCGTCGCGATTTTGGAGGCGTGGAGAATCGTCCCGTCGCCGCCAAAGCAGATGAGAATATCCGCGTCCCGGATCTCCGTCTTCATATCGAAGAACTCTATGTCCTCCGGAATGGGAAATTCCTTGTCCACATCAAAGGGCAGGCATAGCTTTACGGTTGCGCCGCAATCCTCCAGGATTTGCTTTGCCTGCTTCGCATACTGAAATTGTTTGTCCCGATAGGGATTCGGCGTAACGACGATCTTCATGGCTTATCCTTTCAGCGATTCATGCGCCTGTGCGACCAGCTCCGGGACAGCCGGGCAGACCGCGTTTTCGGGCAGCATGGAAAGATGCCCGAGAAACTCGATGTTCCCCTCCGGCCCCTTGACCGGTGAAAAAGTCAGATTTCGCACGGTGAGGTTCAGCTCCTGCGCCAAAAGCAAAAAGCTGTTCAGGACCTCCTCATGGACAGCGGGGTCGCGCACGACGCCCTTCTTTCCGACCTTCTCCTTGCCCGCTTCAAACTGCGGCTTGATGAGACAGACGATCTGTCCCGTCGGCTTGAGCAGCTTCTGAATGACAGGCAGCACCAGTTTAAGCGAGATAAACGAGACGTCGACCACAGACAGATCGAGCGGCTCTCCGAGCTGCTCCGGCGTGACATAGCGGATATTCGTCCGCTCCATGGTCACGACGCGCGGATCGCTGCGGATCTTCCAGGCCAGCTGGCCGTATCCGACGTCGATTGCAAAGACTTTGGCCGCGCCCTGCTGCAGCAGGCAATCCGTAAAGCCGCCCGTAGAGGCGCCGGAATCGCTGCAGACATAACCGGTCGGGTCGATGCCAAAATCCCGCAGGGCTTTTTCCAGCTTCCATCCGCCGCGGCTCACATACGGGCAGGTACTGCCCCGAACCTCAATGCTGACGTCCGGCTCGAATTCCGTGCCGGCTTTGTCGACCTTCTGGCCGTTCACATAGACCTCGCCGGACAGAATAATGGCCTGCGCCTTGCTGCGGGTCTCCGCGAGTTGCTTTTCAACCATCAGAACGTCCAGACGTTCTTTATTTTTCACGTTGCATGACCTCCAGAACAAGGGGATAGAGCGAGTCGGCGTCCAGTCCCGTCAGCTTGTAGAGCTCCGGAACCGAGCCGTGCGGAATAAATGCGCTGCCGAGATTCCGTTTCGCCCCGCGCACCGGAATTCCCCGGCACGCCAGCTCGGCAAAGATCTCGTCGGCCAGGCAGCCGTGATCCGCGCACTCTTCAATGACAAGCAGCCGGCCGGTCTTTTTCACCGATTCGAAGATCGGCGCGAAGTCCAGAGGCGCGATTACGCCGGGCTTCAGGATTTCAAGCGAAATGCCCGCGCTGCGGCAGAGGCGCTCCAGCTCCAGAACGGAGTTGACGACGCTTCCGTATGTAAGGACAGTGCAGTCCGTCCCCTCGCAGATGCGGGGGCCGTCCCGCAGACCGCGGTATGCTCCCTCGCTTCCGCGGGGATACCGGATGGCAGCGGGACCCTTGCATTCATAGATGGCGGCGCGGAGCATCTGCTCCATCTCCGCGTGGCTGGCCGGACTGTACACGACCATCCCCGGCACCTGGCGCAGGTATCCGACGTCAAACATGCCCTGATGCGTCTCCCCGTCCTCGCCGACAAGACCGGCGTGATCGACGGCCAGCACCACATGCAGCTGCTGCAGCGCGACGTCGTGCAGGATCATGTCGAAGGCACGCTGGAGAAACGTCGAGTAAACGGCCGCGACCGGGAGCATCCCCTGTTTGGCCAGGCCAGCCGACATGGCGACGGCGTGGCCCTCGGCGATCCCGACGTCAAAAAAGCGCTGCGGCAGCGTATGCGCGAAGTGATCAAGTCCCGTTCCGTGCTGCATGGCGGCCGTCACGGCACAGATCCGCTCATCTTCCTTTGCCAGAGAGAGCAGCGTCTCGCCGAAGACACCGGAGAACGAGGGTTTGCTCGCAGCGAGCGGCCTGCCGTTTGCCGGGTCGAATTTTCCTACGCCGTGGTAGTATTCCGGAACATCCTCGGCGGGCTCGTAGCCCTTGCCCTTCTGCGTGATGAGGTGCAGGAGCACCGGCTCGCGGAGCGCCTTTGCCACGTTGAGAAGATAGGCGATCCGCTCCGTGTTGTGACCGTCCACCGGGCCGAGATAGGTAAAGCCCATCTGCTCGAACAGAGTTGTCCCGATGAGGCGCCGGTGCATCCTTGCCTTGACCCGGTGCGTAAAGCGGTAAAGCTTCCGGCCGCCCGGAATACGGGAGGTCAGACTGCGGTACCAGAGCTTCAGACCGAAATAGCCGGGGCGGAGCCGCACCTGCGCCAGGTAGCGCGAGATGGCGCCCACGTTGGGCGTGATGGACATGCCGTTGTCGTTGAGAATGACGATCATCGGCTCGCGGCTGGCGCCGGCATTGTTGAGTCCCTCGTAGGCAAGTCCGCCCGTCAGAGCGCCGTCTCCCATGAGAGCGATGACGTTGTAGTCCTCATTCCGGAGCGTTCTGGCACGGGCCATCCCAAGCGCGACGGAGACCGCGTTGGAGGCATGACCGGCGATAAAAGCGTCGTGGACGCTTTCGCTCGGCTTTGGAAAGCCGGAGATGCCGCCGAAGGTGCGCAGCGTTCCAAACTGCTCCATGCGTCCCGTCAGAATTTTATGCACATAGGACTGGTGCCCCACGTCGAACACCAGCCGGTCCCGGCTTGTGTCGAAGACCTTTTGGATGGCGAGCGTCGTCTCGACGATGCCGAGATTGGACGCCAGATGGCCGCCGGTCTGTGCGACGTGCTGCACCAGAAATTCCCGGATTTCCGCGCAGAGCTGCCGATCCTGTTCTTTGGTGAGACGTAAAAGGTCGTCTCTGGACCTGATGGTTTCAAGAATCATGGTTACCTCATCAGGCGGTTTTTTATTTCTTCCGCCTGAACTTTTCGGGAATCTGCCCGAAAAAATGGAGCACACGGGCCGTCGCCTGGACGATTTCCGTACTCCGCTGCATGGCAAATGTTTTTCCGAACGCCTTGCCGCCGACGGTCAGGCCGGCGACCAGCGCGGACATAAGCAGGTTTACATAAAGCTCGGCTCCGGCTGCATGACCCAGGATCACGCGCGCCGCGATGACGGCGGACGCTGAGCCCGAGATGACGCCGCAGATGTCGCCGATCACGTCGTTGCAGAACGAAGACACCCGGTTCGCGTTGCGAATCAGGTGGAGCGCTTCCATCGCCTCCGGAACCTTCCGGGAAGCCATGGCATGAAACGGTGTTTCATCGGCGGCCGTCACGGCAACGCCGATCACGTCGAAGAGAATGCCGATCAGAACGATACAGATCAGAATGAGAAAAGAAATGCCCAGAGAAGCCATCGAGAGCAGATTGGACGACACGAAAGACATAACGGCGGAAATGGCAACCGTCGTCAGAAAAATGATCACGATCCACTTGTAGTCTGGCTTCGACTTTTTCCCGGAGTGCTTTTTCTTTGCCTGAGACACGTTTCTCCCCCATGAATGTTCAAATGCAATGGCAGCAAATATGGTTAATCTTACGGCTTAGGTCGGGTTTGTTTTCCCCATGGACAGCCCGACGTCGCCGTTCGGGAGGTTCCCCTTTCATGTCCAAGTCGATTTGTTGCCAGAATCGTTACCCGATTGCCACTTAGTCCGTACCGCAATCCCATATCTGCTCGTTTTAAGACAGCCTAGGTGCTTTCCACCACAGGTCCAGCCGGTTCTTATCCTCTTTTGCAAACAGTCTTTCAGGAAGATATCACCCCTGCCCCAAGGCCATGGAGCCGAGCGCTTCAGCTCTCCCTTCCCGACCTGTCCACGCAAGGCAGGCTACGCTGCACACAGCGTTCACGGCAAGCCGCATAGCACCGCAATGCAGGTTTATATCCGGTATCGTACAGAGGTCGCTTGAAACCACAGTGGGAGTACGCCCCTGCACAATATCCGGTCTCCACAGCGGCAGGGTCTCATCTCTCATGCCATTGAGAGCGGCCCTGCAGCCGCAGGCGACAAGCGCCTTCCCCCAGCACCCACCCCAGACTGGGCGTAAGAAGCAGACACCAGGGGGTTCACAGATGTGCCCTATAAAGGATTTTTAGGCCCTTCCTCGAAACCGGTAAAACTGACTAGGATACTGCGCCATTGTAAAAAACATTCTAGCATATTTTTCTTGCATATACAAGTGCATATTCATTAAGAATCTTTGGAAAAATGCCGCCCAGAGGGCGGCATTTTTGTATATTCAATATTCCCGCAGCGCCAGGACCCGGGCGAATTGCTCCAAAAAGCTGCGGTCGGAGAAGCATTTCAGGGCTTCGATCGCTTTTTCGGTCTCCTTTTCGATCAGTTTGGAGCACTCCCCCACGCCGTACAGACTGACGAATGTATTTTTATTGACATCCATATTGGTGGACTTTCCCATTTTTTCCGCGTCGCCAAGCACGTCGAGCATGTCGTCCCGAATCTGGAACGCCAGACCGAGCGCCTCGGCGTAGACGCCGGCGGCCCGAATCTGCTCCTCGGTGGCGCCGCCTGCGATTGCGCCGATCCGGCAGGCTGCCGAAATGAGGGCGCCTGTTTTCAGCCGGTGGAGCGTATAAACGTCGTCCTCAGCGGGCATGGTCTCGTTCTGACTGATGTCAAGAGCCTGACCGCCCACCATGCCCTTTTCCCCGGCGCATTCCGCCATGACGCCGATGGCCCGTACAATCGTCTCCGGCGGGTAATCGGCGTGAGCCGCTGTGTCGAATGCAGCGGTCAGCAGGCCGTCGCCGGCCAGAACGGCCATCGCCTCGCCAAAAATCTTATGGTTGGTCAGCCGGCCGCGGCGGTAGTCGTCGTTGTCCATGCACGGCAGATCGTCGTGAATCAGACTGTAGGTATGCACCATTTCCATGGCGCAGGCCAGCGGCACGGCTTTCTGCCAGTCGCCGCCGCAGACGCGGCAGAATTCCAGCACCAACACGGGCCGGATTCGCTTGCCGCCCGCCATCAGGCTGTAGCGCATGGCGTGGAAAAGCTCCTTCTGCGGCTTGGTCTCGTCCTGAAAACGACTGCTTAAATAATCTTCGACCGCAGACCGATAGGCCTGGATCTCATTTTTATAATCCTCACTCATCGCGTACAAACTCCGTTTCTGCCGGGCTGCCGTCCGCGCTCTTCATCAGGCGAACCACCTGGAGCTCCGCGCTGTCCAGCATGCCGCTGCATTTCTGCACAAGCTCTGTTCCCTCCTTAAAAAGGGCCAGCGCCTGCTCGAGCGGGACGTTCCCCTGCTCCATCTGCTTGACGATCGCGTCGAGCCGTGTGATCAACTGTTCAAATGTCTGTGATGTCTCACCCATCGCTGTTCTCCTCCTGTATCTGCTCCACAGCGGCGACCAGGCTGCCCTGGCGCATACGGACGTGGATTCTCTGCCCGAGGCTTACCTCAGAGGCGCTCTGGATCACGGAGCCGCTTTCTCCCTTTACGATGCTGTAGCCGCGGCCCAGCACCTTGAGCGGGCTCATGGCGTCAAGCGCCGAGGTCAGCCGGATAAAGCCCTGCCTCTTGTTTGCCAGCAGCTGCCGGGAAGCGGCGATCAGCTGCTTGTGACTGTAATCGAGCTGCATCCGCTTGTCCTCCAGATAATTGACGGGGCTTTGAAGAACCCGCTTCGAGGACAGCGCCGAAAGCGTCTGCCGGGAGCTTTTTATAAGGCGGTTCATCGCAGTTCCCATCCGCGCCTGGTCGTGCAGCAGCTGCGCGCGCAGATCATTCTGATCCGGCGTGACCAGCTCCGCCCCGTTGGACGGCGTGGCCGCCCGCAGATCGGCCACAAAATCGGAGATCGTCACATCCGGCTCGTGCCCCACAGCGGAGACGACCGGAATGTCGGATTCAAAAATGGCCCGGGCCACGCGCTCGTCGTTGAAAGCCCAGAGATCTTCCATAGAGCCGCCGCCGCGTCCCGTAAGGATGACGTCGGCGATCTTCCAGCGGTTGGCGTAGCGAATGGCACCTGCAATCTCGGCCGGCGCCTCGGCGCCCTGGACGCGCACGGGCAAAATCATCACCTTGCTGAGCGGGTACCGCTTGCCGAGGATCCGAAGCATATCCATGACGGCCGCGCCAGCGCCCGACGTGATGATGGCGATCCGGTGCGGATAAACCGGGAGCGGCTTTTTCCGCTCCGGGCTGAACAGCCCCTCGGCTGCAAGCTTTTGCTTCAGCTGTTCAAACGCCACGTACAGGTCGCCCACGCCGTCGGGCGAAAGCTCCGTGCAGTAGAGCTGGTAGGCCCCGTCGCGCGGAAAGACGGTCACGCGGCCCATGGCCAGGACCTTCATGCCGTTTTCCGGCCGAAAGCGCAGGCGCAGGGCATTTCCGCGGAACATGACGCAGCGCAGGGAGCCCTCGGCGTCCTTCATCGTGAAATAATGATGCCCGGACGGATAAATTTTATAATTGCTCAGTTCGCCCCGGACGCATACGCTGCCCAGCAGTTCGTCACTGTCCAGCATGGACTTGATGTATTCGTTGATCTGGGAGACCTCGTAGATTTTGTTTTCCACGCTCATTCCCCCTGAAGCCACGTCAGCACGGCGACGCCCATGGCGTTGTCGGTCGAATACTGCGGCGGGGCAAACACCGCCTCAAACCCGGTGCAGGCCTCCCGCAGAAGCGAATTGGAGGCCACACCGCCTGAAAAGACGACTGGGAACCCCGGATACTGCGCAAGCGCAAGCTTCGTCGTGCGAACGACGGCCGAGCATACGGAACGAAGGCAGTACCGGGCGGTGTCCGCCGGGGCGCGGCACGCCGAAAAATACGCCTCCGTCTTGTTCTGCACGCCGGAAAAAGAAAAAGTCAGTCCGTCTGATTTGACCCGGAAGAAATCCTTTATCTGGGACTCGCCGCTGAGCTTATCCAGGGCTTTTCCGGCCGGAAAGTCCAGACCCAGAAGCCGCCCGGTCCGGTCGATCAGCTGGCCCGCGGAAATATCGCTTGTCCCGCCGATCCGCTCGGCATGGACATTCTTTTCCTCCGGCTCCACCAGAAGCAGCTCGGTAGTACCGCCCGAGAGATGCCAGGCCAGATGCGGCCTCGCCATCAGATCCATCCTGCCGGACGACCAAAGAGCGGCCGCAATGTGCCCCTGCTGATGGGAAAAGGCATAGAACGGGACGTCCAGAACGCGGGCCAGATTTCGCGCCTGCGACTCCCCCGCCAGAAAACACGGCATGTAGGAGCCCTCAACTGCGCGGGGCCGCGTGCTGGCGCCGACCGCGCGGACCTGATCCTTCGGCAGATCGCCCAGAACCTCGTCCAGGATGGCGGGAAGGCGCTTTACATGGGAAAAAAGGGCTTCGCTCTGACGAAGCCCCAGTTCACCGGGTTTGACATCCAGAAGCCGGGAACAGTTCTTCCCGTTTGTCCCGTCGAAAACGGCGGCGGACGTCGTATAGTTGCTGGTGTCGAGTGCGAGCGCTCTCATTTCGCTTCCGCCTCGCGGGCAAAGGCGCCCAGGATGCCGTTCACGAAGGAGACGACGTCTTCGTCCTCGTACTTGCGCGTCAGTTCGACCGCCTCGTTGATTGCCGCGCTGACCGGTACGTCGCTCACATAGAGGCACTCGTACATGGCCACCTGCATGATGGCGCGGGCAACGCGGGAGATGCGGTTCAGATCCCAGTTGATGGCGTATTTCCGAATATAATCGTTCAGCTCGTCGCGGTGGGACTCCACGCCGGCCAGAGTCTGCCGGATATAGGACAGCTGCTTATCCGGCTTCTCCTGATAGACGTCGGCCTCATCCCGGAGCGATGCGTAGTAGCCGTCCTCCATTCGGGCCTGCAGAAGCTCTTCCGCGGTTTTTCCGGTCAGCTCCATTTCATAGACGAGCTGCGCGACAAGCTCTCTGGCGTTTGTTCTAGTCATATTGCTCTCCTTGGGCACAAGTTTATTTCTCTTATCATAGCGGAAATTTTGGCAAAAAGAAACCCTTTGTCCGACAAAGGGTTTCAAAATGATTTATTTTTTGGTATCCTTCGGAAGCGCGATCCCGCAGATATTGACGTTGACCTGCGCGACATGGATTCCCGTGATGGACTCCAGACTGGATTTGACGCTGTCCTGCACGTTCTTTGCCAGCTCAAAGACAGACTGGCCGAATTTCACGATGACATTGCAGTCGACGGTGAGGCTTTCCTGTTCGCCGGCCGTCAGGCGGATCCCCTTCATAAGGCTCTTTTTGACCAGCATCTCCGTGATGTCGGTGCTGTAATTCGGGCTCAGACCGCAAACACCGTCCACCTCCATCACAGCCATTGCAGCGATGGTTGAAACGACATCCTCAGAGATCTGAATGGTGCCGTTCTGGACACTCTGTGTAAAATACTCTTTATTTTCAGCCATAGCAACTCCTCCTGCAGCGGGCGGACATTCGATCCGATAATGAAGCTATTGTACCACAAAAGGAGAGAATTTCAACTGTTTTTCAAGATTTCACTTCAATGATGCGCAGCTGGGACAGATCGTAGCCGGTCTGCGCGGAGACCGCGTCGGATATCAGCGCCACGTCCTCGTCGGACAGGCCGTCCGCAGGCGCGGAAACCGCCACGCTGATGGCGCCGTCATGGATATAGGCGACGCAGTCGTCGTATCCCTTGGCGATTATAAGACTCTCGATCTGCGACTCGGAGAGCGCGTTGGAGACGATTGAATTGAGCGTTTCAGTCGCGGAGTCGCCGACCTGCGTCCCGTCGTCGTAGGCGATGGTCTGCTCCAGAAGCTCGACGGCGTCGTCCCGGGACTGCTGCCGGCTCAGCCGCATCTGCGCAAAATAGTCCGAAGCGTCCGTACCGGCTGCGGCGTCGGCCGCGCTGCCGGAGGCGGTCAGCGCCTCGCTGCCGGCCGGATCGGTCTCGTTCATCACAAGCGTCGAATCGTCCATGACCTGCTCTTCGTTCAGCGTATCGGTCAGATCCGCAGCAGCGTCCTTTTTGCCGTACGACCAGTTGAGATAGATGCCCGCGCAGACAAGCAGCAGAACCGTGGCGATGACGGCGTTTCGTTTCCATGTTTTCATAGCATTTCCTCCTATTGATCTTTCATTTTGACGACTGCGATCTGGTCGCTGCCCAGTCCGGTAAGCCCGGATACGGCCTGGATCACGGCCAGGCGGACGGCGGCGCTGCCGGCGCCCTGGCAGACGATGACGGCGCCCCGGTAGGTGGGATAAATTTTTTTAATAACGACGGGTTCCTGGCCGGAGCCGCTCTGCGAGGTTAAAACCGTGTTGTGCTCCTGCGACGTTCCGGACTGCCCGCTGGTGGACTTGCTGTCGCTCTGATAGACGCTCTGCTCGCTGCTGTCGATGCTCAGCATCACCGATACGCGCCCCACGCCGTCCATCTGCCCGAGAAGCGCGGCCAGCCGCTCCTCGTCCGCCGCGGCCGTCTGCGTCTGAACCGGCTCAAGGGATGCGGCAGGTGCGGCGTCCTTTTTCTTTTGCGGGAGAAGCAGCAGGACAAGACCGAGCAGCAAAACAAAAAAAGCAAGTTTGTATTTCTGGAGAATTTCTCCGGCCCGCTTCTGCCACGTTTTGATTTTTTCCTGATTCATCCGGAATCCCACTCCTGTTCCGAACCGGAAATTCCAAAGTTCTCTTCCACATATTCCTGCAGCGCCGTTTTCTGCCCGTCCGACGCGTGTCCAGTGAGCTTCACGCTTTTCGGATAGGGCTGGCCCTCCGCCTGATCCATCGTCACCTCCACCTGCAGCGTCATGTCCAAGCTCTTGGCTTTGTCCAATATATATGACTCTGTCTTTTCCTTTATGATTTGAGAGACCAGCTCCCGGTTGCGGATCTCAATGCCCGTCCGCTGCTCCTCCGCCTCCATCCGAAGCGCGGCCAGCCGCCGCGGGACGGAGTCATCGTTCAGCTTTATAAGCGGCCCCAGAGCCGCCGCGGTCATCAGAAGCCCGCAGCTCAGCCCGGCGATGCGCCGCACGCTCCCCTGCGGAAGAAGCGACAGGGCGAGTGCACAGAACAGCGCCGCCAGGCAAACCGAGAGCAGGTATTCGCGAAGCGCCTCCGTCATCCGCTCACCACCTTGATAAAACAGGCGCAGGACACCAGCGTCATCAGCATGGCGCTGCCGGTCATGGCCAGCATATAGCCCATGGCAGTCGTCAGATTTTCCAGCAGCTGCGCGTGCTCCCGGCACGCCGACACGGCGCTGACGGCTGTGACCAGCTTTAAGCTGAGATAGGCGGCTGCAATCTTAAAAAACGGCGTCAGCCCGATCGCCAGAACGGCCAGCATGCCGAAAATCCCGACGGAATTTTTGAGCAGCCCGGCTCCGGCCAAAACCGTCTCGGTCGCGTCTGAGGCGATCCCGCCCACGACAGGAAGCGCGCCCGAAAGAGTCGCCTTCGCGGCCTTCAGCGTCACGGCGTCGGCCGAGCTGCTTAAAACGCCGGTCAGGGCCAGATACGCGGTGAACAGGTACATTACGGCGCGCAGCGATATCTGGATCACCCAGCCGAGCAGCTTGCGCAGTCCTGCAAGCTTGTTCTGTTCCAGCGCGCTTTCAGCGGCGCAGAGCGCCGTGAACGCGCAGACAAGCGGGATAAGCAGCGAGCGAATCACCGACGTCAGCATGCTCATAAAAAGCGAGGAGCCCACATACAGGGCGGCGGAGGCAGACACAGCCCCGGAGGCGGCAGCCGCCGAGGAGAGCACCGGCAGCAGAAGCTCCGTGAAATTGGCAATCCGATCCAGCGTGTCGGCGGCAAGACCGATCATGCCGTGCAGACTGCCGGCGCAGATCGCAGTTATGGCGAGCGTGCCCGCGATCAAAACCGCGCTTTTGGACAGCCTGGTGTCCAGACCGTCGGCGGCCGCGCACAGAACGGCCGCGGCCAGCATGCCGCAGGCGCTTTTCAGCCCGTCCGCGAAGCTCTCCTGCAGTCCGGACAGAGAATCGGAGATGACTTTCCACAGCTGCGAGCCAAAATCCGCCCCGGCGGACGGAGAAGCGCCTTCCAGTTTCTCCGTGTCCCCGGGGGATAGCCCGCCGTAGAGGCTGTCGGTATTGAGAATGTCAGCTTCCTGCCGGACAAGGTCCTCCGCGTGACAGATCCCGGTCAGAAGCAGGCAGACCGCGATCAAAAGAAACGCCCTTTTCATCTCAGCCTCCCATCAGCTTCTGCAGCAGCTCCAGCACCTGGCCTGCGAGCGGGAGCGCCGTATAGGCCGCGAGAAACACGCCCGCCAGCTCGACCGACTTTGCCAGCGCCTGCTCCCCCGCGTCCTGGCAGAAAGCGCCGGATATCTGTGTCAGAAATCCGATCGCCACCGTCTTGAGAACCGGCGCCATCAGCGCGGCATTCAGGCCGGAGAGCGATTGCAGCTCCCGCAGGAAGGACAAGACCGGCTCCAGCAGCTTCACGGCGGAAAGCAAGACGAGCGCGCAGCAGGCCGCGGACAGCCCCAGCGCATACTCCGGGCTTGTGCGGCGGATCGCGGCATAGAGCGCCGCGCAGAGCATCGCCAGCGCGCAGACAGAAAATATCGTCGTCATCAAAACTCAAAGAGTGTTTTCACAAGCGCAAACAGATCGGCAATCCGCTGCACCACGATCATCAGCACCACGATGAGCCCGGCCAGCGTGGTCATGGTCGCCTGCTCCTCCCGTCCCGTGCGGACAAGCACCTGATTCAGAATCGAGACAATGATTCCCACGGCGGCGATTTTGAAAATCAAATCCACTTCCATGGCGTCAGAGAATGACGATGGCGGCGGCCAGTCCGGCACAGATCCCGATCGCCTCATAGCCGCGGCATCTCGCCCGCTTGTTCTTGTCCAGAGTTTCCTGCTCCCGGCGGAGCTTTTGCTCGGCAAGCTCGATGGCGCGGCACTGCCCGTCCACATCAAAGCGTCCCAGCGCCATGCCGAGACTGAGCAGCGTCTGCTTCGTCTCCGGGCTCAGACACACCGTGCGGCAGTTCTCCCACGATTTTTTGAAAATGCCCGGGATGGGCATGGTGCGGTCGCTGCGCAGCTGAGAGGCGCAGAGCGAAAAGAACAGGCCGACCGCGTTGTTTTCCGCACCCGAGAGCGTTTCAAACAGCTCGGGGAGGGGCGTCATTCTATACAGGATTTCGCTCCTCATATATCCAAGCGAATCGATCAGATGACCGAGCTGCGCGCTTTGCCGCCGAATCGAGCGCGCATACCCGAAACCCACACCCGAAGACGCCGCGACAATACAGATGAGTCCCAACCATTTGAACAATTCAGTCCATCCTCTCCACGTAAAACTGTTTGGTCTCGTCCAGTACAAAGACCTGGTGAAACAGCTGCAGCGCCAAAAGACGCTTGTACAGCGGGCGGCTGTTCAGCTCGGCGGTCCCGGACGCATGCGCCGTGGCCAGCAGCCGGACGCCGCAGTAGCTGCACGTTTCCATGCTCTCGAGATCGCCCGGCGCGGTGATCTCGTCCACGGCGATCCACTCCGGATTCATGGTCCGCAAAAGCCAAAGGACGCTCTGCATTTTGCGCCCTCCGGTCAGTACGTCCGTGTGCATCCCGACGTTTCTCTGCGGAACGCCGTGCCAGCAGGCGGCGACCTCTCCCCGGTCGTCCGCGAGACTGACGCGGCGGCCGGCGTCGGAGAGCAGCCGGATGCAGGCGCGCAGCAGCGTGGTCTTTCCGCTGCCGGGCGGTCCGAGGATCAGCGTCGGTTCCGTGAGGCGCTCCAGCAGATGTTCAGTTCGGATAGATGGTTCGCCGGAGACGCGGATGCAGAGGGACGAGACGTCCCGGACGCTGACAGTCTCCCCGTCCCGCAGGGCCAGCGTTCCGCAGATCCCGATGCGGTGCCCGCCCGGCAGCGTCAGAAAGCCCTCCCGCATGGTCTCGCTGACGCTATAGACCGATTGCTCGGAAGCGCAGAGCAAGACGTTTTCCAGATCGTCCCGGGTCACCAGCCCAAAGCCTGTCCGAACCGGCAGGATCCGTTCCCGGCTCTCCGAGAGAACGGTCGGCGGAAAGCCCAAACGAAGCCGCAGCTCATTTATCGGCCTGCCATATCCACGCAGCGCCTCCTGATAGGCCATGGGCAAGACGTCCAAAACCGCTTGGACAGGTTCCATACCATCACCACCTGCCCTATGTGTATTGGACGGAACGCGCAAATATGCCCGACGAGCGTCCATGGGACGCGTTTTTGAAAAAAGCATTCCATTTTGTCGGCTTTGCTCTATAATGGAGGAAGTTTTACAGGGGGGATTTCTCATGCGGGTACTGATTGCGGAAGATGAAGTGGAGATTGCCCGGGCGCTCAAGGTGGTGCTGGAGCATCAGAAATACACGGTGGATATCGTCCACAACGGTCTGGATGCGCTCGACTATGTTTTGCAGACAAGCTACGACGTGATCGTTCTGGACATCATGATGCCCGGGATGGACGGACTCGAGGTGCTGACCCAGCTCCGCAGAAACAGCATCAGTACACCCGTTCTCTTTTTAAGCGCCAAGGGCGAGGTTGAGGACCGGGTGGCCGGGCTCAACGCGGGTGCCGACGATTATCTGCCGAAGCCCTTTGCCACGAGCGAGTTTGTCGCGAGAGTCCGGGCGCTGTCGAGAAGAACCGTCTCCTACTCCCCTGCGACGATCTTTGTCGGACTCACCAGTCTCGACTGCGACTGCTACGAGCTCTCTCATGCCGGAAGCTCATTCCGGCTCAACAACAAGGAATTTCAGATGATGGAGCTGTTCATGCGCCATCCGAAGCGCGTATTTTCCTCTGACTATCTCATGGAGAAGATCTGGGGCATGGATGCGGAGCCGGATATCGACGTAGTGTGGACCTACATCGGCTTTCTCAGGAAAAAATTAAAGCAGCTGGACGCCGACATTGAAATCCGTACGGTGCGGGGCGCGGGCTACTCCCTGGAGGAATCGGAATGCTGAAAAAAATGCGCTGGCACTTTGTGCTCTCCGCCATGGCGGCCTTCGGCGCGGTCGTGCTGGCACTGCTTGTGGCTGTCAATCTGTGGAATTATTCCCTGATGGCCAAGAAGCAGGACGCTACGCTCCGGGTCCTGCAGCAATACAGCGATTCGGGCTTCGTTCCGTACGGCGCGACAGAATTCGCCTTCTCCGGACTTCCCGGCGCGCCCTCCGCCGAAGCGCAGTACGCGATCCGTTTTTTCGCGGTCAGACTGGACGGCAGCGGGCAGATAATTCGGATTGCGAAGGACTATGTGGCGACCGTAACCGGTCCGGACGCTGAAAATTATACGAAAGCGGTCCTGAAAACCGGGCGGACAGCCGGATACTTTCGGGGATACCGTTATCTGGTTTCCCGTCTGGGCAGTTATACGGACGTCGTGTTCTTAAACTCCTCCAATGAACTGCAATATATCAAGGCGCTGCTTGTCGTCTCCTGCATTGTGGCGGCGTGCAGTCTGCTGGCGCTCTTCGGTCTGGTGCTGGCGTTTTCCAGCCGCGCTGTGGCGCCCTATGCGCTGAGCGTGGAGCGGCAGAAGCAGTTCGTGACGGACGCCGGACATGAGATCAAAACGCCGCTGACCTCCATTGCAACCAGCGCGGACGTTCTGGCCATGGAGCACAGCGACGACGAATGGGTCGAAAATATCCAGAAGCAGACCAAGCGTCTCACAAAGCTGGTGGGCAATCTCGTCCTGCTCTCTCGGTTCGACGAGGAATCGCCCTTCCCGGAAAAGACCGAGTTTTCCTTCAGCGACGCGGTCTGGGAGGCGTCGGAGCCCTTCACTGCGCTGGCGCGCGCCCGCGGCAAGCAATATACGAGACAGATCCAGGACGGTCTGCGGTTTACGGGAGATCAGACCTCCATCCAGCAGATGATCACCATTCTGCTGGACAATGCCTTCAAATACTCGGACGACCCGGGAAATATCCGCCTGGAGGCTTCTCAAAAACACCGGGAGCTGGTTCTCGAGGTATACAACACCTGCCGGCTGCCGGACGATTTGCAGCTGGATCGCCTGTTCGACCGCTTTTACAGGGGCGACAAATCAAGGCCCTCCGGCTCCGGCAGCTCCGGCATCGGGCTTTCGATTGCGCGCGCCGTGACGCAGGCGCACGGCGGCAGGATCACGGCGCAAAGCCAGGACCGTCAGTCCATTTTATTCCGCGTCACGCTTCCGGTCCGCTGACGGGCGGCTTTAGAATTTACAGTTTGTTCATGAAATTTATCAGTAAATTTTAACTCCATTTCAGGTGGACTTTTTATGGTATGCACAGCGGATCTTTTGGTCTGCGTATATGAACAAGGAGTGAAAATGAAATCATGGGTAGAAACACACTAGGGTTCCGGACGAAAAAAGCGACCAGATTATTCGTCGTAGCGGCACTGGCCGCAGCAATCCTTGTCTCCTTCTGTCTGCCTGCTTTCGCCGCTTCCACGCTTGAGATGAGCACGGCGTATCCCGGACAGACCGTCAAGGCCGGCACAGATGTGACCATCAATCTCGATCTTAACAACGGCGGCGCCGAAAGTGAAAGTGCCGCGCTCTCCATTGTCTCCATACCGGACGGCTGGTCCGGGTATTTCAGCGGCGACAGCACGGAAATCAGCAAAGCCTATATTGCGGCCGGCCAGACGACAGGCGTGGCCTTCAACGTCAAGGTTCCGGCTGACGCGAAAGAGGGCTCCTACCAGGTCGTCCTGCAGGCAAAATCCGACGCCGGGCTTGTGAGCACGCTTCCGCTTGATCTGACTGTCAACGAAGAGCAGGCCGGCTCCTCCACCCTGAGCGTGGAATATCCGAGCCAGGAAGGCAGCGCAACAACCTCCTTCAATTTCTCCGCGACGCTGGCCAACCAGACGCTGAACACGCAGTCCTACAGCCTTTCCGCCAAATACCCCGAGGGCTGGAGCGTGAGCTATACGCCGACCGGCGAATCCACGCAGGTCGCCGCCATCTCCGTTGATTCCCAGAAGAGCCAGGGCCTCAGCGTCACCGTCAAGCCGGCAGAGAACGTCCAGGCGGGCGACTATACCGTTTCGCTCGTCGCCTCTTCTGCCAATGAGACGCTGACGAGCGATCTGACAGTCACGATCTCCGAGACCTATGCGCTCGCTATGACCACGCAGAGCGGTGTGCTCAGCTTCGACGCCCATGCCAACAAGCCGTCCTCCGTTACGCTGGAAATCACCAACAACAGCAACGTCGCGCTTGAGAACGTCAATTTGACCTCCAGCGTGCCCGACGGCTGGACCGCAACCTTCAGCCAGGCGACCATCGACAAAATCGACGCGGGCGCCACAGTGGAAGTCACTGCGACCGTCACGCCCAGCAAGGACGCCATGTCCGGCGATTACTCCGCGACGATCACGGCGGCATCCTCCCAGACCTCGACCAGCGCGGATTTCCGCATTACCGTCAAAACAGAGACTGTCTGGGGCATCGTCGGCATTGCGCTGATCGTCGTGATGATCGGAGGCATTTATCTGGTATTCCGTAAATACGGGAGAAGATAACCATGACGGAAGAAATTATCATCAAAACAACAGGCCTGGTGAAAAACTATGGTCCTGTTCACGCGGTGGTAGGGCTGAATCTCTCCATCCGAAAAGGAGAGGTCTTCGGGCTGCTCGGCCCCAACGGCGCCGGCAAAACCACCACCACGCTCATGCTACTCGGGCTTACGCAGCCGACGGCCGGAAAAGCGGAAATCGCGGGCTTTGACTGCGTGCGCAATCCGGTCGAGATCAAAAAGATCGTAGGCTATCTGCCGGACAGCGTCGGCTTTTACAGCGACATGACCGGCAGGGAGAATCTGCGTTTTACCGGGCGGCTGAACGGACTCGGCGGGCCCGAGCTCGAGGAGCGCATCAATTTCCTGCTGGCCCGCGTCGGCATGGAAAGCGCAGCGGACCGGAAAACCGGCACCTATTCCCGCGGCATGAAGCAGCGCCTCGGCATCGCGGACGTCCTTATCAAGGATCCGCAGATCATCATAATGGATGAGCCGACGCTGGGAATCGACCCGGAGGGCATCCGGGAGCTCATGACGCTCATCCGCGAGCTCGCCGAAAAAGACGGGCGCACGATCCTGATCTCCTCCCATCAGCTCTATCAGGTGCAGCAGATCTGCGATCGCGTCGGAATTTTTGTGAAGGGACACCTGATCGCCTGCGGCCGGATTGAGGATCTCGGCAGACAGCTCCAGAGTGAAGGCAATTATGTGCTGGAGCTTGGCGTTCAGCCTGTAAAGCCGGAGCTCCGGGCGGAACTGGAGAAATTCGATTCCGTTCAGGAGGTTCGCTATGAAAACGATCTGTACACACTTCAGACCTCGAAGGACGTCCACTCCGAGCTGACAAGAATGCTGCTCTCACAGGGCTACGATGTCTATCACATGCATCAGCGCGGCGGCGATCTGGATGAGATCTACAGAAGATATTTTGAAAAGGCAGGTGACTGGAATGGAAACGCAGTCGAGCAAGCTGATAAAAAGCCCAGACTCTTCGGCCGCAGTAAAAAACAAGAGGCCGTATAACGGCGGCCTTCCGGCGCTGTATCAGAAGGAAATGTCTGACCACATCAACAGCCCGCGTTTCCTGATCGCCTTTATCCTGCTGCTGCTTGTCAGCGCAGCCAGCATCTATGGAGCGGTTTCCGGCATATCCAGTGCTGCCTCCAGCGCCACCACGACGGATACCACGACGAACGATTATCTGTTTTTGAAGCTGTTTACCACCAGCGGCAGCTCGATTCCCGCGTTTGCGTCGTTCATGGCGTTTTTGGGGCCGCTGGTTGGAATCGTGCTCGGTTTTGACGCGGTCAGCCGCGAACGCTCCCAGGGAACGCTCAATCGGCTTGTCTCCCAGCCGATCTACCGGGACAGCGTCATCAACGGAAAATTCCTCGCGGGCTTCAGTACGATCTTTATTCTGGTTTTCTCCCTCGGCCTGTTCGTATGCGGCTTCGGCATTCTCTACATCGGCATCGCGCCGACGTGGGAAGAGGTTATTCGGATCATCGCGTTTTTGCTGCTGACGGTTGTCTATACGTCGTTCTGGCTGGGACTTTCCATTCTGTTCTCCGTCACAACGCGGCACGCGGCAACCTCGGCGCTGTGTTGCATCGCGATCTGGATCTTCGTCTCCTTCTTCCTCAGCATGATCGCCGGCAGCATTGCCGATGCCGTGTATCCCCTGACCGGATACGGCGCCGTCGAGAATCAGCTGAAGAACTATTCCCTCTCCATTTCTCTGGAGCGGGTCTCCCCGTACTATCTGTTCTGCGAGGCGATTGCCACCATTCTTAACCCGAACGTGCGTTCGCTCAGTGTTACGAATGTGACGGCCTATTCGGGCGCAGTCGCCAGCTATTTGTCGGTCGACCAGAGCCTTCTTCTGATCTGGCCGCATCTGGTCGGCATGATTGCACTGACCGTTCTCTGCTTCGTAATCTCTTACATTCTGTTTATGCGTCAGGAAATTCGCGCAAACTGACACAGCACAAAAGAGCCCGCCGCAAAATGGATTTCCATTTGCGGCGGGCTCTTTTTCGGTTTTATACAGCCTGTTTTGTGAGCCTGTAAAGCTCCGGCTCGAAAATCAATCCGTAGCGGCTGTCTGTTTGAAGTGTGTTTTGGATGCTGGCGAAGGTGAAATCCAGCGCGTCACGGATCGCATCGGAGAACTCCCTCCCCTGCAGCATCCTTGCGCACAGAGAGGAAGCGAAGGTGTCCCCCGTCCCGTGCAGATAGGTGTCGGCAAAGGGCGTCCTGAACGTATCCGTCCTCCCGGTCTGCGCGTCGAACGCGACGACGCCGATTTCTGCCGCGCCGAACCGGACCCCGGTCAGCACGATTTTCCGGATATTCAGCTCGGAGAGCCGCCGAAGCAGTGCGGGCAGGTCGTTCTCCTCCGCCCGGTCTCCCCGATAAGAGACCCCTGCAAGAAGGCAGGCCTCTGTCAGATTCGGCGTGATGACGTCCGCGCCCTCGCAGAATTCGCGCATCCCGGCGGCGAAATCCCCGTCATAGATGCTGTACAGCTTTCCGCAGTCTCCCATTACCGGGTCGACGAAGCGAAACAGATTCCCCTGCTCCAGCAAATACTGCCGCACAAAAGAGAGCTGCTCCCGGTTCCCGAAATAACCGGTCAGCACGGCGTCCAGCTGCAGCGGCAGCGTCTTCCAGTGCGTCACGATCTTTTTCATTTCCTCCGTCAGATCGAGGAAGGAAAAGCCCTTGAAGCCGCCCGTGTGGGTGGATAAAAGCGCTGTAGGCAGAATGACGCACTCGAAACCGGCTGCCGACAAAACCGGCAGCGCGACCGTGTTGGAGCATTTTCCAAAGCAGGAGATATCCTGCACCGAGAGGACTCGCTTTTGTACCATATCATACCTCTAATCCGGGATGACCCCGTTCTTGGAACGTTTGCCTGTGATAGAATACTCCACCCATTCGGCAATATTTGTGGCATGGTCGGCGATCCGTTCCAGATATTTTGCCGCCATCAGCAGATCGACGCAGTATTCCCCGTTGGCGTGGTCCTTCCCGATCATGGCGATCAGCTCCGCCTTCAGCCGCACGAACCATTCATCGACCACATCGTCGTATGCGATCACGCTTCTGGCCAGAACCAGGTCGCGCCGCACGTAGGAATCGACGCTGTCATTGACCATTTTGATGGCCTCTTTTGACATGGCCTGCAGGTCTTTTTCGTTCTGATCCGTGTGTCCGAGCATATAGGGAACCAGCTCCGCGATGTCGGAGGCCTGGTCGCCGATCCGCTCCATATCGGAAATCATCTTGAGCGCGGAGGAAATCTCCCGCAGATCTGTGGCCACGGGCTGCTGCTGGAGCAGGAGCTTGAGACAGAGCGTTTCAATCTCCCGTTCCTTTTTGTCGATGCCGGCGTCGACCTCAAAAACATGGCCCGTCAGCTCGCGGTCGTTCTGCGTGAGCGAGCGTACCGCGCTTGTGATGGCTTCCTCGCACATCTGCCCCATTGTGATGAGTTCCCGGTGCAGAATGGCCAGCTGTTCTTCATACTGCTTTCTCATCAGCCGAACCTCCCCGAAATATAGTCCTCTGTCTTCTTTTTAGAGGGCATACTGAATATTTTTTCGGTATCGCCGTATTCGACCAGTTCGCCAAGCAGAAAAAACGCCGTTTTATCGGAGACGCGCACCGCCTGCTGCATGTTGTGCGTGACCATGACGACAGTATAGCATTTCTTCAGCTCCGCAATCAAGTCCTCTATTTTAGAAGTGGAGATCGGGTCAAGCGCAGAGGTGGACTCGTCCATCAGCAGAATCTCCGGTTCAACCGCCAGCGCTCGCGCGATGCAGAGGCGCTGCTGCTGCCCGCCGGAAAGTCCGAGCGCGCTCAGGCGCAGACGATCCTTCACTTCATCCCAGATCGCAGCGTTTCTCAGCGAGGTTTCCACGAGTTCGTCCAGCTTCTTCCGGTCGCGGATGCCGTGCGTTCTTGGCCCGTAAGCGACGTTGTCGTAAATGCTCATCGGGAAGGGATTCGCCTTTTGGAACACCATCCCGATCTGCTTTCTGAGCCAGGTCACGTCCGTCTCGGCGTGATAGAGATCCAGATCATGATAGAGCACGCTCCCCGTGACCCGGACGCCGGGGATCAGATCGTTCATCCGGTTCAGCGTCTTGAGGAACGTCGATTTTCCGCAGCCGGACGGACCGATCAGTGCGGTCACCTGGTGCTCCGGTATCCGGATCGCGATATCGCGGAGCGCCTGATGATCTCCGTACCAGAGATTCAGGTCTTTCGAATTCAGAATATCCATGGATTATCCTCTCCGTTTCAGATGTTTGCCCGCCTGGTTTGCCGCCAGATTCAAAAGAAATGTCAAGGCCAGCAGGATGCAGGCGATCGAGAAGGCGACGCCCGTCTCCCCGCGCTCGCTGGCGTAGATATAGAGCGCAACCGTAAGTGTCGCGGAGGACGACTGCAAAGACTCAATAAAGCCGTTCAGCACGAGACCGAATCCGGCCGTAAAGAGCAGCGCAGCCGATTCACCCACGATCCGTCCGACGGACAGGATGCAGCCCGTGATAATGCCGTCCATCGCATTGGGCAGCACGACGGTGCGAATCATCCTCCACTTTCCGGACCCCAGGGCCAGCGCGCCCTCGCGATAGGCGGCGGGTACCGTTTTGAGGCTCTCCTGCGTCGTACGGATCACGGTCGGCAGCACCATGACGACCAGCGTCAGGCCGCCCGCGAGGATACCCTGCTGCAGCCCCATGATCTGGATGAACAGCAGCATTCCGACAAGACCGAAGATGATCGACGGGATGCCGGTCAGCGTCTCAGTCGCAAATTCGACGAGGCGCACGAATCTGGCGTTGGCGGCATACTCCGTCAGATAGATGGCCGCGCCCACACCGACCGGCAGCGCGATCACCATGGCGACCATGATCATATAAAGCGTATTGAGGATATTCGGCAAGATGCCGATGGTGTTTGCGAGATAACTGGTCTGGCTCGTAAGCAGCTTCCAGGTGAGTCCCCCGACGCCTCGCAGAAGAATCGTGCCGATGATCACGACCAGAAGCCCGGCAGTCAGTGCCGCGCAGATAGAAAGCAAAATCTTCAGGAAGCCGTCGCGGAACTTCCTTTTTGCGGAAAGGCAATTCATGACTGCTTCCCTCCCCGTTTAATAACCAGATTTAAAAAAGCGTTCAGAAGCATGATAAACAGGAACAGCACGAGACCGATGGAAAACAGTGCCTGACGCTGCAGGCTGCCATAGGCCGCATACGACATTTCAGAGGCAATCGCCGTCGTTAAAAACCGGACGGACTGTGTGAGTGACGGCATGTTGGCCACATTGCCGGAGACCATGATGATCGCCATGGCCTCGCCGATCGCGCGGCCAATGCCCATCACGACCGCGGCGGCGATGCCGCTTTTGGCCGCGTGAAGCGAAACGCGGAACCAGGTCTCCATTTTGGTGGCGCCCAGCGCGAGCGAGGCCTCCTCGTACTCTTTCGGCACAGCGCGGAGGGCGGTCTCGGAGACGTTGATGACAGGCGGCAGAATCATAATGGCAAGCACAATAATCGCCGCCAGCAGGCACGCGCCGGAGGACAGAGAAAATATTCTCTGGATTGCGGGCACAAGAAGAATCATGCCAACAAGACCATATACAACGGACGGTATCCCGGCCAGCAGCTCCACCGCCGTGTGTAAAATTCCGGCAAGCTTCGGCGGCGCTACCTTTGCCAGAAACACTGCAGTCAGGATTCCGAGGGGAACGCCGAGAACGACAGCCCCGGCTGTTCCGTAGACAGATGTCAGGATAAACGGCAGAATGCCGTAGGAAGGTTCGGCGGCTGTCGCCGCCCACCTGGTGCCGAATAGAAAATTGCCAAGGCCGATCTCCCGAATCGCCGGCAGTCCGGCAATAATCAGATAGACGCTGATGAGAAGCACGAATGCGACAGACACGATGCCGCAGACTAAAAACAGAAGCTTCATTCCGTTTTCAAGAGCCATTTTTCGCTTCAAGTGTGTTCCTCCTGCGGAGAGGAAGTCCCTGTGTTCGCAGGGGCTTCCGTAGATTTCAGGATTTGGTGCTGCTGGTCGGAACCGCGCCGGCCTGACGGATCAGATCGGAAGCCGCGGAAGAAGTCGCATAATCGAAGAATGCCTGAGCCGCCGGAGAGAGTGCTGTGCCGTCCTTGGTGACAAGATTGAACGGACGCTGAATTGTATAACTCCCATCCAGAACGGTCTGCTCGGAGCATTCCACGCCGCCAACGGTCAGGATCCTGATGCCGTCCTGGCCTTCGACCGCAGAGAGAGAAGCATAGCCGACGGCATTTTTGCTGTTTTTAACCGCTTCGATTACAGCGCCGGTCGAGGTCAGCTCCTGTTTAAGCACGCAGGCGTCTGCCGTCCCAGTGATGGATTCAAAGCCGTCTCTCGTACCGGAGCCGGCCTCACGGCCGATACAGGCGATCTCCAGATCGGCTCCGCCAAGTTCGGACCAGTTGGTGGTCTTTCCTGTAAACATGCTCGCAATCTGATCGAGGCTGACGTCGGTCAGCTTGTTGTCGGCATTTACGATAATGGCGATGCCGTCAAGCGCGATTGTGGTGGCTGTCAGACCGGTTTCGGTATCCTTGAGTTTCCTGGAGGCAAGGCCAATATCGCACGTGCCGTTTGAAACGGCCTCGACGCCCGTGCCGGAGCCGGTGGCGTCATAGGTGACTTTGACGTTCGGGTTGTCGTTCATGAACTGCTCCTGCAAAACACCGATCACCTTTTCCATGGAGGTTGAACCGTTTGTGGAGACGGAGCCGCTGAGCGCGGCTGCGCTGCCGTTTGATGCCTGACCGCCCGACGCGGCGACGGCCGCAGTCTTGCTTCCGGCCGAACAGGCGGAAAATGCTGCAAGAATCAGAACTGCAGCAAGGACAATCGCAATGGTTTTTTTCATGAAATTCACTCCTTTTTTGAATTCTCACTTTTGAGTACGCCTTTATTTAACGCCTTCTTTCTTAAATCTGAAATCCGGACACCGTTAAACCCCGATTAAATATTCGAGACGTATGTAAACGCATGTTATTTTTTCTCGACAGGGTGCGCAGCGGCTTTACAGGAAGCCGGCGACAGCCTATAATGGGATAAAATAAACGGGCCGTTCTGAAACGGCCCGCGGCGGAAAGGCGTTTATATGGAATACAGAAGATTTGAAAATGACTGCGTTTTGCGGCTCGATCGCGGAGAAGAAGTGCTGGAAGGAATAAAAAAGCTCTGTGAGCAGGAGCATATCCGGCTGGCCGCTGTCACCGGGATCGGGGCTGCACGGGAAGCCGAAATCGGAATATTTGATCCGGAACAAAGAAAATTCATCCCGACGAAGTTGATAGGCGCCTACGAAATCGCCTCCTGCACCGGAAATGTGACACAGATGGACGGGAAAATCTACATCCATCTTCATGCGGTACTGGGCAATGAGATCACGGGAGAATGTCACGCAGGCCATCTTTCGCGCTGCGTAATCGGACTGACCGGAGAACTTTTCCTGCATGTAATCGACGGCGAGGTTGACCGGCTCTATTCCAGCGAGACGGGACTCAACCAATTTCTCTTCCGTTAAATTCTGATAAAATACGGATGCGGCGCCGGGCAATTGTCCGGCGCCGCTTGCTTTTATCCCAGAGCCACATCAAGAAACAGCATGAGCGCAAAGCCGATCGCCGTTCCGATGGTTCCGATGTTGGTGTGCTCCCCTGCCTGCGCTTCGGGAATCAGTTCTTCCACGACCACATAAATCATGGCGCCGGCGGCGAAAGACAGAATATAGGGCAGCACGGGCGTGACAAGCTGTGTCAGCAGGATCGTGAGGATCGCGCCGATCGGCTCGACAACGCCGGAGAGAAAGCCGTAGAGAAAAGCCTTGCCCTTGGACAGACCGCTGCCGATCAGAGGCATGGAGATGATCGCGCCCTCCGGGAAGTTCTGGATCGCGATGCCGACAGCAAGCGCAAACGCGCCGGCGGCGGTGATCACGCTGCCGCCGGAAAGCATACCCGCCAGCACCACGCCGACAGCCATCCCCTCGGGGATGTTGTGCAGCGTGACAGCCAGTACCAGCATGAGCGACTTGCCCAGCTTGGATGGCCTGCCCTCCGGATGGTCGGAATCCATGTGCAGATGCGGGATGATCGTATCAAGTAAAAGCAAAAAACCGATGCCGATCAGAAAACCCGCGACAGCAGGGAGCCAAACGACGCCGCCGGAGGCCTTTGTCATCTCCATGGCGGGGATCAGCAGCGACCAGACGGAAGCTGCGATCATCACGCCGGAGGCGAATCCGAGCAGCGACTTCTGCAGCCGCGGCTTCATTTCGCCCTTGAGCACGAATACCATTGCCGCGCCCAGCGTGGTCCCCAAAAACGGGATGGCGATACCTAGTATCACTTTTCCAATATCATTCATAAGCAGCCTCACCCGATGGATGTTCCGGTTACCCGGTCAGATATCAGGTTATCATGGGTTTGTCCCATTTTCAAGACTGCCGGCGAAAAACAGGAAAAATTGCCGAAATTACTCTACGGACTTCGTCGCAATGATATCCACGCCGGTTCCGGCCGCATTGTGCTGAATGACGTCTCCGATGCGGACGGGAGCAGCCACGGACACGTTCTTTAAACCCTTTACGACCTCGAACATCTTGCCCTTCGGCACGTCGGTCCTGGTCTTGCAGGAGACAGTGACGGCGCCCGTTTTGCTTCCGCAGACGCGAACACTGCTGGTCACGATACGGGTCGGATTTGTGACCTCTTTTTTTGCGTACTCGGCGCCGCGATTGCAGGTATTGCCGGTAATCTCTATGACGGTCCCGCCCTCCATGGTCACGCGGATGGCGCAGCCCATCGGGCAGCCGATGCAGGTCAATTCGATTTTCTCCATGATTATCCCTCCTCGACCTTGATGGTGATCTTTTGAAGGTTCGGATGCGCGTCCAGCATGGCCTTTGTGATGAGAACCTCCTCCATTTCACCCGGCGCCATGATCTTACGCTTGCGCGTCAGAACAGCGTCGTCATCCAAAAACACCTTGACAGCCCGGTTCTTCATCACGCCGCCGACGCGGTAGCGGATCGTCAGATGATCCTGGATATAAGCGGGGTCGACGGTCTCGGGCACCGTGTACCGGGGACCTCCCTCAAATGCAATGGGAATTTCGTGCCGTTCGGCATCCCGGCAGCCGGCTGCCACATAGGCTGCCGCCGCACGGCCTGCCGCCGCGGCCTCTTCGCTGACATAATCGACCAGATCGTGTACATGCAGCACATTGCCGGCGGCAAACACGCCGGGAATTGAGGTCTCCAGGCTTTCGTTCACATCCGGCCCGTTCGTCACGCGGCTGATGGAGACGCCCATGCCGCGGGACAGCTCGTTCTCCGGGATCAGGCCGCAGGAAAGCAGCAGTGTATCGCAGTCATAGTGCTCTTCCGTACCGGGAATCGGCTTGTTGTGCTCGTCCACTGCAGCGATGGTGACGCCGGAGACACGCTCCTTGCCCTCGATGTTTACCACGGTATGGCTGAGCTTGAGCGGAATATTAAAGTCGTTGAGGCACTGCACGATGTTCCGCTTCAGTCCGCCAGAGAACGGCAGCAGCTCCGCCACGACCAGAACTTTCGCGCCCTCGAGCGTCAGGCGTCTGGCCATGATGAGGCCGATGTCGCCGCTGCCGAGGATAACGACGCGCCGGCCGGGCATGTAGCCTTCGATGTTTACGAGCCGCTGCGCCGTGCCGGCACTGTAAATGCCTGCGGGACGGAAACCCGGAATGTTCAGCGCGCCGCGGCTGCGCTCCCGGCAGCCCATGGCGAGAATGATCGCGCCTGCCTGGATTTCAAACAGGCCGTCCGTTTTATTGAGCACCGTGATCTTTTTCTCCGCGCTGATGCTCAGCACCATGGTATTGAGCTTATATTCGATTCCGCGCTCCTCCACCTGCTGAATGTAACGCGCCGCGTATTCCGGCCCGGTCAGCTCTTCGTGGAAGGTGTGCAGGCCGAAGCCGTTGTGGATGCACTGGTTCAGAATGCCGCCCAGAAGGTTGTCCCGTTCCAGAATCAGAATGTTCTTTTGGCCGGCGTCATACGCGGCCGAAGCTGCGGCAAGGCCCGCAGGGCCGCCGCCGATGATGACGATATCGTATTTTTTCATGCCGCTGCCTCCTTAAATCCGGTCTTTTGCCGTTCCGACGATCAGCCGGGAGGCACCGCCGGATTTTGTGATCTCGTTCTGCTCCACGCCGAGTTCCCGCGCCAAAATTTCCATCACACGGGGGCTGCAGAAACCGGCCTGGCAGCGGCCCATTCCGGCGCGCGTGCGGCGCTTGACGCCGTCCAGACTCTTCGCGCCGAGCGGACGATGAATCGCGTCGAGGATCTCGCCCTCCGTCACGGTTTCGCAGCGGCAGATCACACGGCCGTAGGCCGGCTCGCGGCGGATCAGTTCGTTATACGCCTCAGGCGTCAGTTTCTTGGGGTCGAGAACGCCCTTCCGCGTACCGCAGAAGTTCGGATTCGGCTTCAGATCCAGCTTGTCGCGGAGCATATCGGCGACTGTAATGCCAATGGCGGGAGAGGAGGTCAGGCCAGGAGACTCAATACCGGCGCAGTCAATGAACTGCGGAGCGTCTGCGACTTCACCGATGCGGAACTCATGGTGATCCTCATGGGCGCGGAGGCCGGCAAAGCTGGTGATGACCTGGCGGATCGGCAGGCCGTCAACTGTGCCGCCTGCTTTTTCAATCAGTTCGTTCAGGCCTTCCGCCGTTGTATTGGTCCCCTCGCGGTCCTCAATGTCGATGGCCGTCGGACCTACGATCGTATTGCCGTGTACCGTCGGGCTGACCAGCACGCCCTTGCCGTATTTGCCGGGGAGTTGAAAGATCGTGTGCTTGACGAAGTCCCCTGTTGTCTTGTCGAGCAGGCAGTAATCGCCGCGTCTTGGCGTGATGTGGATTTTGTCGGCGCTCACCATGTTGTGGATGACGTCGGAATACAGGCCGGCTGCGTTTACCACATAGCGCGTGTCGAGAATGCCGCCGTTTGTCTGCACGGCCCAGCCATTCTTGTTCTTCGACAGTCCCGTAACCTGTGTGTTGAAGCGGAATTCCACGCCGTTCGTGTTGGCGTTCTCCGCCAGAGCGATCGTCAGGTTGAAGGGACAGACAATGCCGCCGGTCGGAGCCCAAAGCGCGGCAACCGCATCCTTGCTCACATGCGGCTCCAGCTCGTGCAGGCGCTTTGCATCGACGACCTCGAGCTCCTTTACGCCGTTCGCCACACCGTTCTCATAGAGCTCGTGCAGCTTCGGGAGATCCTCCTCGTGCATGCAGACGACAAGGCTTCCGTTCTGGATAAAAGCAAAATCCAATTCCTTTGCCAGTTCAGGAAACATCAGATTGCCCATCAGATTCATCTTCGCCATCAGGCTTCCGTGGGCGGCATCATAGCCTGCATGAACAATGGCGCTGTTTGCTTTGGACGTGCCGCAGCAGACGTCTTCTGCCCGTTCCACAACGCAAACCTTGGCGTCATAACGAGAGAGGTAGCGCGCAACGGAACAGCCGGTTACACCGGCGCCGATAATGACAATATCATACACTGGGGGTTGCCTCCTTTTTAGGCCTCACCTTCCAAAAAAGGCCAGGCAGTCCCACCCTCCGGTGAGAGGTTGGACTGCCCGGCACATTTCTCATGGGGCCAATATTGAAATATGAGTTGGGACTGGATGATTACCAGGGAATCAGTCTGTAGACGAGGACGGCGATCAGAGCGCCGACGATCGGTCCAAAGACGGGGACAATCAGGCCGTACTTAAAGTTGCTGGAGCCCTTGCCCTTGATGGGGAGAATCGCATGGGCAAGACGCGGACCAAGGTCACGAGCGGGGTTGATGGCGTAGCCTGTGAGGCCGCCAAGGCTCATGCCGACGGAGACGATGATGCCGAATACGAGAAGCTTTGCAACACCGGCGTTCAGTTCAGGAACCTGAGCCAGACCGAGGATCGTGAAGACGAGAACAAAGGTGCCGATCATCTCACTGAGGAAGTTGCGGAACATGTTGGGGATAGCCGGGCCGGTCGAGAACACGCCGAGCTTGGTGCCCGGTTCCGTGGTGGCGTCGAACTGGTCCTTGAAGAGGATGTACACGAGGCAGGCACCGACAAACGCGCCGGCGATCTGCGCAACAATGTAGCCGGGGACCATGGCCCAATCGAAGCTGCCGTTGACGGCCAGCGCAATGGTCAGGGCCGGGTTGAAGCTGGCGCCGGAAGCAGCGCCGAACACGAACGCGGGAAGCATGACCGCAAGGCCCCAGGCCAGGGTGATCTGAACGGAGCCGGCGCCCTTCATACCGGATTTATTGAGCGTAACGTTGGCAACGACGCCGTCGCCCAGCAGGATCAGGAGCATAGTACCTACGAATTCTGCAACATAAGGTAGCATGATGGAATTTCCTCCTTCTCTGACTTCAAAAATTTATTTTTGAGACTGCGGGGATGGCTTATTCGTCCTTTGCCCAGCCGTATGCGCACTTGACAGCCTTGTTCCAGCCCTTGACGCGGGCGGCACGCTCTGTCTCGGCGATCTCCGGCTTGAACACGCGGTCGATTGCCCAGTTCTTGAGAACGTCGTCGCGATCACGCCAGTAACCGACAGCGAGGCCGGCGAGATAGGCGGCGCCCATGGCGGTCGTCTCGACGCAGGTCGGACGCATGACCGGCGCATTGATGATATCAGCCTGGGTCTGCATCAGATAGTTGTTGGCGCAGGCGCCGCCGTCAACCTTCAGAGCAGCCAGATCAATGCCAGAGTCGGCTTTCATCGCGGTCAGGACGTCGTTGACCTGATAGGCCAGGCTGTCCAGCGTCGCGCGGATGATATGATACTTGTTGCAGCCGCGGGTCAGACCGACGATCGCGCCGCGTGCGTATTGATCCCAGTGCGGAGCGCCGAGGCCGGTAAATGCCGGAACGACATAGCAGCCGTTGGTGTCCTTTACCTTCTGGGCCATGTACTCGGAATCGGGCGAGGAGTCAATGACTCTCAGCTGATCGCGCAGCCACTGGATGGAAGCGCCGGCCACAAAGATCGAGCCCTCCAGAGCGTACTCCACTTTCCCGCCGTAGCCCCATGCAATGGTGGTGACCAGGCCGTTCTTGGAGAAGACGGGCTTCTCGCCGGTGTTCATCAGCATGAAGCAGCCGGTGCCATAGGTATTCTTGGCTTCGCCGGGCTTGAAGCAGGTCTGGCCGAACAGAGCAGACTGCTGGTCGCCGGCTGCGCCGGTGATGGGGATCGAGCCGCCGAGCAGCTGCGGATCCGCCGTTCCGAACAGGCCGCTGGAGGGCATCGGAGTCGGGAGCATGCATTTCGGAATATTGAGTTCCTTCAGGATCTCGTCATCCCAGGTAAGCGTATTGATGTTGAAGAGCATGGTACGCGAGGCGTTGGAATAATCCGTCGCGTGAACTTTGCCGCCGGTCAGCTTCCAGATCAGCCAGGTTTCCACTGTGCCGAACAGGAGCTCGCCGCGCTCAGCACGGGCACGGACGCCGGGGACGTTCTCAAGGATCCAGCGAAGTTTGGTTCCGGAGAAGTAGGCATCGATCACGAGGCCGGTCTTGGCGCGGAACGTGTCCGTCAGACCCTTGGCCTTCAGCGTGTCGCAGTACTCACTGGTACGGCGGCACTGCCAGACAATCGCGTGATAGACGGGCTCGCCGGTCTTCTTATCCCATACAATGGTGGTTTCGCGCTGGTTCGTGATGCCGATCGCAGCAATGTCAGACGCCGTTGCGCCGATTTTCTGCATGGCTTCCACCGCAACGCCGAGCTGAGTCGCCCAGATTTCATTTGCGTTGTGCTCAACCCAGCCGGGCTTCGGGAAGTACTGCGGGAACTCGCGCTGTGCGACACTGCACATCTCACCGCGCTCATTGAACAGAATGCAGCGGTTGGAAGTTGTGCCGGAGTCAAGTGCCATTACGTATTTTGCCATAATAGATTGATCCTCCTCTTATCATTGTTGAGCTGTCGAGTTTGGCTGTACGTTTTGCTGAGTATATAATAGCACATCCGTCAGGGTATTTCATTAGACAAGCTGCCTTTTCTGTCAAAAGTGCACAATCGCAGAATTTATTTCGATATTTTTATATGGATTTTACACAAATGACTTCAGATAACCCAAAAAGTCAGCAGGCGACGGAAGCGCGCTGGGGCGACGGACTCCGGTGCAGGGCGTCTTTGCTCTGCAGAATGCTGACAACAGCACGAAGGTGATGCATGCACTCCTGTGTATTGATATGGCTGCGATTGAACAGCAGCGTCAGGAAGCTGTCCACAAGCGTCCGGGAAGTAAAATCCAGCGCAATCTGCTCATCATCGGAATAGTCGTCAAATTTTTTTATGGTGCCGTAAAGAAGCCGCTTCATCTGAAGCCGCGTATAGGGCAGCGCCATCTCCTGGATTTTCGTGCGGCCGAGCGCCTCGGCCATTTTACGATACAGCGGCTGGTTTTCGCTCAGCCCGTTCAGGATCTCGCGGCACCAGTCCTCAAAGGACTGCTCTCCATTGAAGGCCAGGCGAACCTTCATCTCATTGGATACGTCCCATTCCAGCACGTCATAGATATCCTGAAAGTGATAATAAAAGCTCTGGCGGGTCATATCTGCCCGCTGCATGACGTCCTGAACCGTGATTTTGTTGATCGGCCGTGTCTGCATCAATTCTCTTACTGTGGAGGCAATTTTCACTTTCGTTGCGCAGCACATGTTCATTCCCCTTCCCTCTGCTATGCCTGTTACATTTTCCATGCGGTTGGATCTGTCGTGGAGATTGCGAGAGCACCGGCTTCCAGCGCCTGAAGGATCTCCTGCTTTTCGGTGATCAGTCCGCCTGTCAGCACGGGCAGCCCGGTCGCTGCCCGAACTTTTCGGATCATCGTCGGCATCAGACCCGGGAGAATATCCAGCGCGTCAGGATGCAGATTCTTCTGCGCCACAATGTCCGCCAGGGCCATGGAGTCGATCAGGAATACTCTCAGCACGGAAAACATATGCAGCTTTTTTCCCCGCTGAACCAGATTTGCTCTCGTGGATATGATCCCGTCAGCTCTGGTATTTTCATGAATGTAGTCGACGGCGATTTCTTTCGCGGCGAGACCCAGAATCAGATCGACATGCACGACGGCAATTTTTCCCGCGGCCTTGATGCGCTCTACAATTTTAGGGATACTGCAAACGTCGCCGTAGAGCACGAATACCATGCGGACGTCGGCGTTCAAACAGGCCTCAAGACCTTCGTCGTCCCGAATGGCGGCTATGATGGGGTTCTCCTCCAACGCTTCGTAAATATCCTGTTCCAAAAAATTTCCTCCTTTTGAAACCAATAAAAAAGAGCAGGGAAAAAGACGGGCCCGGTAAGGCCGCTTTCCCTGCTCTCGACTCTGGGCATGTTATTGTTTTGTCTGTTTGAAGCTCAGTTCCCCGGCTGTTTTCTCAGCAATGCGCTCAGTTCAAAAAGCGTCATCCCGCCGACAGACAGGACGCTGCCGTTCGATACGACTACCGGTACGCGCTGAATCTGATATTTTGACACAAGCTCCGGGTAGAGATTCGCGTCAATCATGTGTGCGCTTACCGCAGGATTTTCGTAGGCGATCCGCTGGGCGGCCATCACGAGTTTGGCACAATGCTGGCAGCCGAGGGAGACACAGATCTCGACAGAAATCGGCCGCTTGATTTTCGCAATATCCTTCAGCGTTGCCTTGTCGAGCGGTTCCGCGCTGTCCCCCGCCGCAAGGATGGCAGTAACGAAGCTGGAGAGCTCATGCCCGCCGGGCACGCCGTGAAAGCTGGCCCGGCAAAATCCATTCTCATTCCAGATCCCGGTCGCCGGAAAAAGGCCCAGACCGAACAGCTGCTCCCACTCCGGCTTCTCCCCTGCCGCGGCCGAATTCAGTTTCAGCTTCGGCGAGAGCGAAACGAGATGCTCTGCAAATACGCGCATCTCTTCGCTTTTTTCATCGTTCCCAAACAGACAGCAAAGCGTAACGTCTTTTTTGAGCGCTCCAAAAAGTTCGGCCAGCCGGGACTCCAGATCCGCGGAGATCAGGCTGCTGCGCGCCGCGTTTTCATCCATCACAGCGCACCGACCAGATCCAGACTCGGCGTCAGCGTCTCTTCGCCGGGATGCCACTTCGCAGGACACACCTGATCGCCGTGCTCCGCGACAAACCTGGCCGCCTGCAGTTTGCGGAGAAGTTCTTCGGCGTTGCGGCCGATCCCCATGTCGTTGATTTCATACAGCACGACCTTCGATTCGGGGTTCAGCAGGAACGCGCCGCGATAGGCCTGACCGGCTGCCTCGTCCAGAACGCCGTACTGCCGCGCCAGGACCCCGGCAGGGTCAGCCAGCATCGGATACGGGATGGCGCGGATCGTGGCTGACACGTCAGCCCAGGCCTTGTGGACGAAGTGCGTGTCTTCGCTGACGGAATAGATCTCGCACCCTTCCTTCTGGAAGGAGGGATACATCTCGGCCAGTTCTTTGAGCTCGGTCGGGCAGACAAATGTAAAATCAGCAGGATAGAAAAACAGAAGCGACCAATGTCCCAGGAGATCCTTCTGCGTTACTTCACGGAACGCACCCGTCTGATAGCACCAGACTGAGAAAGCGGGCTGCTGTTCATGCAACAAACTCATGAAATGATTCCCCTTTTCCTTATAAATCCTCAGATATCAGCTCATTCGTTTCTTTCTTTGTACAAGATAACATATATGTCAAAAAATGTCCAGATATATTTTAATTCTTTGTTGATTTTTTCTGAAATTACCTATAAACTATAGTTGTCGAGAGTATGGCTGTATCGCTGTTTCAATCTGCAAATATGGAAAAGGAGTATCGATCATGAGCAAGAAAAAAGACCTTGGTCTCAGCAACATGAACGGCATGACCCAGAAGGATGACAAGACCTGCGGGCTGAACGACATGAACTGCCTGGGCGAAGAGGATGATAAGGATTGCGCCCTGAACGACATGAACTGCAAAGGCAAGAACGATGATTCGGTATGCGCCCTGAATGACATGAACTGTGAAGAGAAGGACGACAAATAATAAAATAATGAAAATGCCTGCGGATGAGATCGTCCGCAGGCATTTTTATGGTGTTTTATAGGCCGCGATGGTCTCCCGCAGCAGCTTTAACAGCTTTTTGGAGTCGATGGGCTTCGTAACGTGCCCGACCATACCGGCCTCCCGGCAGTTGCGGATGTCCTCCTCAAAAGCGTCGGCGGTCATGGCGATAATGGGCACGAGTGTCGCGTCCGGGCGATCCAGACCGCGGATCATCCTGGTTGCGTCATAGCCGTCCATGACCGGCATCCGAATATCCATAAGAACGGCGGAGTAGAATCCGACGCCCGATTTCTTAAACAGCTCGACGCCTGTTTTCCCGTTTTCCGCGCAGCTGACCTGCACGCCCTGCTCTTCCAGGAGAATTTTAGCGATCTCAGTATTTAAGTAATTGTCCTCGCAGAGAAGCACGCGCTTTCCGGAGAGAATGCCGGACTGACAGGCGGATTCACGCTCCTGTGCTTGTATTTCTTCCGCCATTTTCAGCGGCAGCTCCACACAGAACGTTGAGCCTTTCCCGAGATCGCTTTTCACAGAGATCCTGCCGCCCATCAGATCCACGATTTTCTTGACGATTGCCAGGCCGAGACCTGTGCCCAGAATGTTGACGGTTTCCGCACGGTGTTCCTGCGAGAACGCGTCGAAAATATGCGGCAGGAATTCCGGACTGATCCCGACGCCGGTGTCCTGCACGGTGATGCGGCAGTTGCAGCCGTCCGCCGCCGGTTCCAGCATCTGTACGGAGGCTGTGATTGTGCCGCCGGACTGCGTATATTTGATAGCGTTGGAAAGCAGATTTAAAAAGACCTTTTGGAATTTCAGCTTGTCTGTCCAGACAAAAACCTGCGGATACTCCGACGGCTCACGGATAATCTTCAGCCCTTTGATTTCCGCAGATGGGCCAAGAGAGGTCACAACGACCTCCGCCATGTCGCGGATGCTGACAGCCTCCATGGTCATGGTGAACTTCCCGCTTTCGATTCTGGAAAGTTCCAGCGTGTCGTTCACAAGATCGAGCAGAAGCTCGCCGGAAGACTGAACGTTCATCAGATAGGTCTGCTTTTTTTCGGGATCCTTTTCGTGAATCGCCAAATTTGTAAAGCCGATGATCCCGTTCAGCGGGGTGCGCAGATCATGGCTCATACTGGACAAAAAGCTGGATTTGGCCTCGTTGGCCCGGTCTGCTTCCAGCTTTGCCGCATGCAGCTTTTTGATTTGTTCGTGTTCGTCTCGATATTGCGTTGTAATATCGCTTTTGCAGAGGAAAATCGTATCCTTGCGGTCGTCCAGATAGGAAAACTGCAGCAGCTTCTGCAGGCGGCGGCCGTCGCTGGTCGTCATGGAATAGGAATAGGGATAGATCGCGGCTTCCTTCAGACGCTCCTGAATGGTTTTGATCAAAAGGCTGCTGCGAACCGCGCCGCGGTCGTTGGCAGAGATCACGCTTTCCAGGCTCTCGTCGATCGACGCCTGATAGTCCTCATATTGCTCAAAATCCATGCCAAGGTGCAGCTTTTTGATTCGGAAGAAGCGGCATTTTCCCGTATGAACATAGAGCAGGCCCACGACCTCGTACCCGAGCATGGTGAGTCTGGAAAGAATTTGTTTTTCCAGGATCTGCTCCGTTATGTCATACGTGGACAAATAGCACTCCAGTCCCCCGCCCGACGGAGACTGAAAGACGGTGACGATCGTCGTGACCCAGTAAGGCATCTCCCCGTCTTCATCCCGGCGGTACTCCAGACTGTAGCTCGTATCCCCGTCCTGATAGCGCTGAATCAGATGCCGCCTGTCCAGAATATCCGCAAGCCTTTCCCGGTCCTCCGGGAAAGACGGCATGCTTGCCAGTTTCTGCGCGGATTCATCATAGGTATCCTCCTGACAGAGCTGAAACGCCCGTTCGGCGGAGGAGATATATTCCAGCGTTTTGTTGTGCGTCAGATCCGCGTGCCATTTTGCGATTCTGTAGTTGCCGCTGTTTTTTCCCATTTGAGTTCCATTGTCAGGCGCTCTTCCGAGATCGGGCACTCTTGCGCTGTCTTCCGCAGATCTCTCGGCGCCCGGCTCTTCGCCCAGCTCGGTATAAAATATAAACAGCAAACTGGATCCGTCCTCCCGGCGGCGCGAGGTCGCACGGCAGGAGACCCGAAGCGAGGTTCGGGGCGCCTTCAGTAAACGATAGGTGCTTTTACTCTCCTCACCGGGATATATGGCGGAAAATTCCCAGGAACCGCGGGCCCGTTCCCGGTCTTCCGGCAGAACGCAGTCAACCGGATCCTCGGGGAACTCCTCGCGGCTTCGGCTTAAAAGACGGCAAAAACCGTCGGAGACAAGTATCATTTTCCATAGTCCCTTATGTGTATGGAAAATGCACATCGGGACGGGCAGCTTCTCATAAGCCGATGCTTCAGAAGCAGACAGCAGCGATAAATTCCGGCTCATGGCGATCTTGCCTCCCATCCTGATACATGACAAATGCTGTAAACAATACCGCAGCGGAACAAAACGCCATACGGAAATTCAAAGCCGCTCTGCGCTGATAAAAATCTTAGAAAACAGCATGACAGATACGTCAAACGCAGCAGAAATTACCAGTTTGACCGGTATTTCATGGGGTTTTCGCAATTTCTCAGATTCGGGGCATACCTGAAAATATTAGAAAACAGCGGACTTCCCCGGTATTTTGGCCGCCGGTGCTGCTTGGCGCCCGGGTGCGGCGCAGCGTCAGGCTCCACGCAATTTGTCAGGTTATGCCCGCTGCACAGAAAAGTATCTGTATGCATTATAAAAGCTGCGGCTGCATAAATCAAGGCACAGTCTCAGGGAAAATATGAGGCTGCTCCGTATCCTTTCCGATGTCTCGGAGAAAGCAACGGAAAGAACAGATATTTGGAATCAGCGAACTGATTTTGACGTTTTATTCAATGGCTGATGACAAGGCTTCTCCCGGCTGCATGCGCAGAAGGATCCCAGGAGCGGTGCGGCGGAAATTCGTTTCGCACCGTACATGATCATAATCGCATCGCCGCGGGCCTGCTCCCCTGATTGTCTGTTTTGTTATAATTTATGACTTAATATAAATTGATTAATACAGAAAGAGGCAGTATCCTTATAACATGAGAAACTTCGGGAGGAAACTGCATGATTCAGCTTCTGTTGGCTATTATCTATCTCGCCTTTATCAGTCTCGGACTTCCGGATTCCCTGCTTGGCTCCGTATGGCCCGCCATGTATCGGGAATTCGGTGTACCCGTCTCATACGCGGGGATTATTTCCATGATCATCGCCATCGGCACGGTGGTGTCCAGCCTGCAGAGCGACCGGCTTACCAGAAGAATGGGCGCCGGAAGGGTTACCGCAATCAGTGTCGGCATGACGGCGCTGGCACTGTTTGGGTTCTCGTGCAGCCATTCTTTTTTGGCGTTGTGCCTCTGGGCAATCCCCTACGGTCTTGGCGCCGGAAGCGTCGATGCCGCACTCAATAATTATGTGGCGCTGCATTATGCAAGCCGGCACATGAGCTGGCTGCATTGTATGTGGGGCGTCGGCGCGTCTCTCGGCCCGTATATTATGGGCTTTGCGCTGTCGGGCGGACAGGGCTGGAACATCGGTTATCGCATTATTGCGCTGCTTCAGATCGGATTGACAATTATACTGACCGCCAGTTTGCCGCTTTGGAAAAACAGAGACGGTGACTCTGCAGCGGATACAAGTAAAGCAGCCGGGAAAGCAATCCCCCTAAAGGACGTCGTACGGATACCCGGCGCAAAGGAAATCATGACGGCCTTCTTCTGCTACTGCGCCCTGGAGCAGACAACCGGACTGTGGGGCAGCAGCTATCTTGCAATCTACCATGGCGTTGCACCCGAGGACGCAGCGCGCTTTGCCAGCCTCTTTTTTCTCGGTATTACCGCCGGAAGAGTGATAAGCGGTTTTATGACCATGGCGCTGGAGGACCGGAAGATGGTTCGGCTTGGCCAGATTTTCATCCTCGCCGGTATCGGCGCGCTCCTTTATCCAAAAGGCGGCGATATGGCAAAAGCCGGACTGATTCTGATCGGACTCGGCTGTGCGCCCATTTATCCCAGCATGATTCACGCCACTCCTTCCCGCTTCGGTGCCGATCGATCGCAGGCGGTCATTGGTGTGCAGATGGCGAGCGCTTATGTCGGGACCTGCCTGATGCCGCCCCTGTTCGGACTGCTTGCGCAGTATGTCAACATCGCGTGGCTGCCCGGATATCTGCTGCTTATTTTAATCCTGATGGTCTTCGCGCATGAAAGATCTGTGAAAAAAGCGGAGCAGCATGTCTGAGCTGCGGACTTTCTTAAGGAAAAAGCCGGGGATCTTGATCAAGATCCCCGGCTTTTTCTGGTGTCCCCGAGAGGATTCGAGCCTCCGGCTGCTCTTTCGCTACCATATTCCTGTTGATGTTTTTAACGCGTGGCTGAAAGATCGCCCAACGCCTCTGCTGCCTTTGCCAGTTCCGCCCGGATCTGGATGTGCTGAGGACAGACCTGCTCGCACTTGCCGCATTTGATGCAGTCCAGCGCGCTCTTTTTCCCGTGGCCGCCCACCAGCCAGCTTCCGTTCCATTTCGCCACATTTGGGTTGTGATAAAGCGTGAGGTTGTTCATCGCGGTAAAGGTTCCGGAAATGCCAATGTTTTTCGGGCAGACCTTGGCGCAATAATTGCAGCTGGTGCAGGGAATCAGCGGGATGGCGGCCAGCGCCTTTCGCGCCCGGTCAATCACATCCTGCTGGGCGGGCGTCAGACCGGCAAAGTCTTTCATATAGCGGAGATTGTCTTCCATCTGCTCGGCAGAGCTCATGCCGGAGAGCACAGTCAGCACGCCTTCCAGACTGGCGGCAAACCGCACTGCCCACGAAGCGCAGGAGGAGTCCGGCTCTGCCGCTTTGAAAATCTCAGCCACGGATTCCGGCGGATTTGCCAGCAGGCCGCCCTTCACCGGCTCCATGATGATGACCGGCATTTTGTGGCGGCGCGCCACCTCGTAACACGCGCGGGACTGGATGGATGGATTCTCCCAGTCCGCATAGTTGATCTGCAGCTGGACAAACTCCGCCTCGGGATGCTTGTTCAGGAGCTCTTCCAGCTCCTCCGGCGTAGAGTGGAAGGAAAATCCCACATGCCGGATCAGCCCCTCCCGCTTTTTCTCCTGGACGAAATTCCAGAGATCGAAGTCATCAAAATAATGGGTGCGGTGCTCCCCCAGATTGTGGAGCAGATAAAAATCGAAATAGCCCGCGCCGGTCTGACGCAGGGACGTGTCAAACTGCGCGACAGCCTCCTCCCGGGTCTTGCAGCCGATCCACGCCGCGTTTTTGGTGGCAAGCTGAAAACTCTCGCGCGGATAGCGTTCCACCAGCGCCTGACGGATCGCATCCTCGCTGCCGGGATAAGCCCAGGCCGTGTCAAAATAGGTAAAACCGGCCGCCATAAAGCGGTCGACCATCTCTTTGACCTGCGCCAGATCGATTCCGCTGCCGCTTCTGGGCAGGCGCATCAGCCCGAAGCCCAGTTTTTTAATGTTTTCTATTTCCATACGATGCGCTCCTTTCTTACTGCCGTTTGCGTCCGATGCTCCAGGCTTTTCCGGCTTCCGCACCCAGCGCATAATACCGGGTGTCCAACTGGCTGAGAATCAGCGGATCGAGCTTTGCAAAATCCACTTTTCCGCTAGTCAGCACTGAATCGTCGGCATAGATGCCCACAATTTCGCCCACAAAGGTCTCGTTCATCCCGTTCGCGTCAATGTGATGGAGACGACACTCCACATTGAGGCCGCAGGTTTCGACCATCGGCGCACCGGTCTCGCCGGTAAAGGTGCGGAACACCTTCGACTTATCCGCTTTGTTTCCAGAGACGAGCCCGCAGTAATCCGTGTTCACCATGTCCTGCGCTGACGGGAAGCAGACGCTGAACACACCGGTCTCCCGGATGTTTTCACTGGTCAGGTGTTTTCCCAGTGTGACAGCAATGCGGGGCGGTGTATGGCTGACCATGCTGACCCACGCCGCCGTCATAAAATTGTCTTTTCCGTCCTTCCGGGTGCCGATGAGTGCAATCGGCATGGGATAATTCACAATTCCGGTGCCCAAATTTTTCTGCATTCTTCTTTTTACCTCCTGATTTGATGGAATTCCTCGATTTTGTTCTTTTCCTGTGTAACGGCAGAAGCGCCGGCATAAAACCGGCGCTCTGCGGGGATTACCAGCGGTTCTCGTGCACCATGGAAGCGTCATAGCGGTCGGACGCCGCCGGCAGCTTCTCCGGCCAGCCGATGGGCAGCACGGCGTAGGGCACGATGTTCTCGGGCAGCGAGAACACCTCGCGCAGATGCGCCGCGCGGTGCTCCATGGGATAGGCCGCGTAGTAGACGGAGCCGAGGCCCTTGTCGGCAGCCTCCACGAGAATGTTCTCGACGGCGGCAGTGCAGTCGATCACATTCAGCGCGCCCTGCATCATCTTGTCTTTTGTGCTGTCGCCGCAGACGACGATTGCGGCCTGCGCGCCCTTTACGGCCTGCGTGTAGTTGTCCATGGGCAGCTTTTCCAGCAGCGCCCTGTCGGTGACGAGGATGAACTGCCAGGGGCGGGCGTTGTTCGCCGTAGGAGCGCTCATGCCGGCGCGGAGCAGATCGCGCAGATCCTCGCGGGAGACGGGACGGTCAGTGTAATTGCGGACACTTTTACGGGCAAAAATTGCGTTCATTTGTTTTTCCTCCAAAATCGTTGTTATTTTTTATTCAATATTGAACTATATCCGCAAAAAAGATTGTCTGAGCCTCCTCAGACATCTTTTTTATTGGAAGTTTCCGATGGCTCGCACCATCATGTCCACGAACTGCTGCTGCTCCTCCTCGGAAAAGCCGCTGAAGATGCGCTCGCGCAGCTCCGCGGAGATGCGGTTGAAATCCTCCCGCAGGGAATCCGCCTTTTGCGTGGCGTATATGTAGGTGCAGCGGGCGTCGGTGGGGCAAGTCTCCTTCGTCAGATACCCCAGCTTCACCAGGCGGTTGATGCTCTCCGTGATGGTCGTTTTCTGCTTGCAGAGGGTGTCATAAACGGTCTTGATCTGAACCTTTCCGTCGTTTTTATATACGACGGAAAGAACGGAACCGTAGCTCGGCACTAATTCTCCATGCCCGCAGGCCTTTAGCTCGTCGCGCAGAAATTCGTTGATCTTCGTGCGCAGCTGAGAAGTATACGTTGCAGCCGCCAACGGAGTTGCCTTCATGTTCCACACTGCCTTTCCAATATCATGGCACTAATATAATTCAAGGTTGAACCTTTGTCAAGCACATTTTTCGCACGCCGCGGGAGCCGGGCCTTTGGCCCGGCTCCCGATTTCGCATATTCCGTCTCATCCGATACCATAGGCGGTAACGTTATTTTCTGCGGTGCTGACTTCTCCAGTGATTTGCTCCGAGCGATTAATTCAGTCGTTTCAAGATCAAGTCCAACTCTTCCTCGGAAAACAGCGCCGGAAACATCCCCAGAAGAGGCTGCGTCATTTTATAGCAAGGCAGTGCAAACATCATGCTGAGCTGATTTCTTGCTGCGGGTGAAAACAGCCTTTTGGTTTGTTCCGGCAATCCTTCTATTGCCTGGTCAATATTCGGCGCATTGAATATCCACTCCACAGGCGTCATCTTATTGTAGAGGCAGAGGTTTTTAATTCCGGCAACCACGACGGAACTTTCAGCATGAATATCCCGGCTTGAGGATCCGATGAAAATATCATATCTTCCGTCTTCTACAATCCAGGAACTGCTCATAGGAGAAAACACCTCAAAGGTTGAACGATCGAGCTTGAATTCCACCGTTGCTGTCTCCTGCGGGCTCAATTCAATTTTCTGAAACGCTTTTAACTCTTTGACGGGACGATCCAGCGCGGATTTTGGCTTTCCTACATATAATTGTACGACTTCCTGTCCCGGGCGTTTTCCCACGTTTCGTACGGAAATTCTTGCCGTGATGCTTCCGTTTTCATCCGTTTCCTGCGAGCTGAGGCAAAAATCACCATATTCAAATTCGGTATACGACAGCCCGTAGCCGAATGGAAACAAAACCGGAATTTTTCTCTTCTCATACCATCGGTATCCCACATAAATCCGTTCTGCGTACAGCACATCAGGCATAATCTGGCCGGATTTGGGGAAGTTCAAATAAGCCGGCGTGTCCTCCAGGCGTAACGGATAGGTCTCCATCGTGCGGCCGCCGGGCTCTGCTCTGCCAAACAAAACATTCGCAATGGCGCTTCCCGCGGCCTCTCCCCCGAGGTAATTTAACAGTATCGCGTCTGTTTTTTCCGTATATTCCGCCAACTCCAAAACGCTCCCGCAAGAGACCACCAGAATCGTTTTTTTGCCAAGCTTCCGAACTGCCTTGATCAGGCGATCCTGCGCTGCAGGAAGCCGCAGTGAAGTTCTGTCGGCTCCCTCCGTTTCCAGCGGATACGGCAGTCCGACAAAGATTACCGCCATATCTGCCTGCGCAGCGGCAGCGACCGCTTCGTTCAGAAGCTTTTCCGATTCGTCGTCATTTTCTGCTGCGGCCGGTTTCAGACTGTAGCCGTCGGCATACAAGACGTTTTCCGCGCCATGGAGCCGCTCTATTTCATCCGCGGGAATTTCCAGCACTCTCGCGTTCATGTGGCCGCTTCCGGACCCCATATAGTTCGGTTCTTTTGCGAGCCGTCCAAGGATCGCCAGCTTACTGCTTCCGGCCTGCAGCGGCAGGATACCGCTGCGATTTTGAACCAGGCAAAGCGATTCCTCCGCCGCTTTTCTTGCCCATGCGTGGTTTTCATCATGCGGTGAAACGAACTTCTTGTCTTTGATTTCGTAAATGGAGAAATATAATGCGAGCACTTTACGAACGATCTCGTTCAGACGCTCTTCTGAAAATGTTCCCTCTTTTACAGCGGCCAGCAATACGGCATCATGCGATTTGTCCTCCGATAGCTCAACATCCAAACCGTTTTTATGGGCGGATAGTTTATTGTGATGCAGCGCCATGCAATCGCTGATGATGAGGCCTCTGTATCCCCATTCTTTTTGGAGGACGTCTTGCAGAATATGGCGGCTGTCGTTTACCCACTCGCCGTTTACTCGGTTATAGCAAGTCATTATCGTTTTGGGATTTGATTTTTTAATTGCGATTTCAAACGCCCGAAGGTATATTTCCCGGAGCGTCCGCTCGTCAATGCGGGCGTTCGTTGTCATTCGCTCATATTCCTGGCTGTTCGCAGTGAAATGCTTGACGCAGGCAGAAATGCCTTCTGACTGCACGCCGCTTATATAAGCGGCGCCCAGCTCTCCGGCCAGAACGGGATCTTCCGCATAGTATTCAAAGTTTCTTCCGCAGAGCGGATGCCGCTTGATGTTAATTCCAGGGCGGAAAAGGATATCTGTGCCCCCTTCCTTGCAGTCTTTCGCCGTGCAGCTTCCGATCTGTCTGACCAACGCTTTATTCCATGTCGCGCCCAGCGCCGCGGCGGGGGGATATGCAGTTGCGTGGAAGCCGGTTTTCCGCTGCTCCGGCGTCTCTTCCTGGTAGTCATTCAGGCCGCGGGCGTTATCCATCGGGAACAAGCCTTCAATTCCGAGGCGCTCCAGTTTGCCGAACCTTCCCCCATTCCACGAGCAAAATGAGATTTTCTCTTCCAATGTCATCTGTGACAGGATCTGTTCGATCTTATCCATGATTCCGAATATCCCCCCTGTTCCACAACTCATTTGCGCGTTTTGCCAGTCGTTTGTTCTGTTTCATCTGATCTACCACGGTCTGGTTCGAAGAAATGATGAGTAAGATCAGCAGGAACAAGCCCGTTGTGATTCCCCGAATCGTCGTTGCAAGACCCAGCGCAACCAGACCAGACGTCAGCATCTTCATGGAAAGCGTTCCAATTATCAGTCCTATCGAAAAGTTGGAGTATTTCTCAAGGAAAAATGCGAGGAAGATTCCCATCAATGCATCAAAAATCAGTGCGATCGAGCCAAAAGATATCGGAGCTTGAATCATTGCCGTATTTGAAATATACAGGAGCGCCGCGAGCCCGGAAAAGAAGCCGGACAGCACAAACGCAGTCAATTTCGTCCGCGGCAAATTTACGCCGGCATTATTTGCCACAACAATATTCGCTCCGATCGCCTTCATATCCTGTCCGAATGCGGTATAATTATTGAGAATATAAAAGACGCAAATTGCAAGTGCAAGTTGGACACTCCGGTAAAACGGTAGCGGGGGTTCAGGCAGCGTAGACGCTGTCCAGGAATGCTTCGAACAGCTCCTCCGGTGTCTGGTAGCCGAGCCGCCTGCGCGGGC
>Ga0183095_10050_pt1 | contig 222919 bp, 211 predicted proteins | sample BioMet4_FD_130346 | JGI IMG/M metagenome (GOLD analysis project Ga0183095, IMG submission 130346) | Microbial communities from bioreactor (seeded with sewage sludge) at LBNL, California, USA - Biofuel metagenome 4 (v2) (version 3) | ecosystem: Engineered > Bioreactor > Anaerobic > Unclassified ...
TCGCTCAACGGATAAAAGCTACCCTGGGGATAACAGGCTGATCTCCCCCAAGCGTCCACAGCGACGGGGAGGTTTGGCACCTCGATGTCGGCTCGTCACATCCTGGGGCTGTATTCGGTCCCAAGGGTTCGGCTGTTCGCCGATTAAAGTGGCACGCGAGCTGGGTTCAGAACGTCGTGAGACAGTTCGGTCCCTATCTGTCGTGGGCGCAGGATATTTGAGGAGAGCTGTCCTTAGTACGAGAGGACCGGGATGGACGCACCGCTGGCGCACCAGTTGTCATGCCAATGGCACAGCTGGGCAACTACGTGCGGATCGGATAAACGCTGAAAGCATCTAAGCGTGAAGCCGACTCCAAGATTAGATATCCCATAGCATAAGCTAGTAAGGCCCCTTGAAGACTACAAGGTTGATAGGCTGCGTGTGTAAGTACGGCAACGTATTTAGCTTGGCAGTACTAATAGGCCGAGGGCTTGACCATATTTTTCTTGGCAACCCTCTATTTCTTACTTCTGCTTCCTTCCCTTTATTCAGTTTTCAGTGTACAAAAAATGCAAAAGAGCAGACGGATGAAAATCCGGAGCGTGCAGGCTCAACCTGCCATATGCACCATTAGCTCAGTTGGTAGAGCACCTGACTCTTAATCAGGGTGTCCCGGGTTCGAGTCCCTGATGGTGCACCATTAAGAAGTCGGAACAGGGGTTAGGAGCCTCTGACCTCTGCATCTGACTGTATGAAAGATATGGCCCGTTGGTCAAGCGGTTAAGACACCGGCCTCTCACGCCGATAACGGGAGTTCGATTCTCCCACGGGTCACCATTTTTTAAAAGTAAATAAGTTGGTACTGATTACGGTGAGGGTCCACCCGTTCCCATCCCGAACACGGAAGTTAAGCTCACTGGTGCCGAAGATACTTGGCTGGCAACGGCCCGGGACAATAGGAAGGCGCCAACATAAATATTCCTCAATAGCTCAGCCGGTAGAGCATGCGGCTGTTAACCGCAGGGTCGTTGGTTCGAGTCCAACTTGGGGAGCCAAAGATGATCACCAGTCAAAAGATTGGTGATCCTTTTGTTTGTATTCTCCGTGTTTGGAGAATTGAACAGGGCGTTAAGAACACAGCCCTGTGAACTTCCTTAAGCCCGCAGGGCGAGTCCAACTTGGGGAGTCAGAAAGTGTTCCTTATTGGGTACTAAATTCATAACTGGGGATTGCACTTTGTATCAATTTGTGGTATTATATTCAAGCACTTTGTTAGAAACACTGCATTATTACTTTACTTTGCATTTTATATGAGGGCCATTAGCTCAGTTGGTTAGAGCAACCGGCTCATAACCGGTCGGTCCAAGGTTCGAGTCCTTGATGGCCCACCAAAACAAAAAGTACCCTTTTAAGGGTACTTTTTGTTTTATGTGTAATTACAGTGTAAGCGCTTCAAAGTGCAAGTGATAAGTTCCTTATAAAAATAACTTATAAGCTTATACTACCTCTGAACCCTTCTGTCAACAGCAGATCAGGGCTCATGAATTGGCTGTGTCATATGGGAATGTTTTGTAATCACGCAATATTCACATTGAAAACAAAAGAATGTCAACGGTTTTCTAATATCTGTCTGCCCGATTTCGTCTTAGAACCTTCATAAAATATTAACAGTTTATAAAAAAACAATACTTGACAATAAGTGAATGATCATTTATTATAATAATAACCCTTAATTTTAATTAGAAAATTCAGGTGGTGCTTATGAGGAAAAAGGATGATGAAAAGCAGAGATGCATTAAGACTGCGGTCGTTCAATTGATTTTAAAAGAAGGATTTCAGGGTGCGTCAATCTCTAAAATCGCGCGGGCAGCTGGGGTATCTCCTGCAACAGTATATATTTACTACGAAAACAAAGACGCCATGCTGCGGGATATTTATCAGGAATATGCGGAAGACACCTTTCAGTATTTGCTGGAATGTTTAAATCCCAATATGGCCGGGGAACAAATTATTGAAGAACTTATTCGCAGCTATTATTCGTACATTGTTGAAAACAAGGAAATTTTTCATTTTATTGAACAGTTCAGCACATGCCCAGCTCTTCAGGCCAATTGTGGTTTTATGAAGGGGCCGGGAAATCTGAATCAGCTTCTGACGGATTTAAAAAGAAAACAAATTCTCAATGATTATAACAATGATAATTTATACGCCATTTTGTTTTCTCCTGTAAAAACGATTGCTGTAAAAAGCTGTAATTCAGAAGCTACGGCTATGGAACGTCTGGATGAACTGATTGCCATTATTCAGAAAGCTTTAATTAAGGGTTATTGAGATGCCAGCATATTTTATTTACAAAATTTATAAACGAATATTCATTTATAAAAAAAGAAAGGATTATTTTTATGATATTACCAGTCGAAGATCTCGTATTATTACCGGGAATGACCTATCCGTTGGGTTTCAGCCGGCTAAGTGAAGAAGAGTTGTCTGTGCTGCGGGACAAACAGCAGGAAATCACGGCACTGCCTTTAAAGCGGCAACGTGAAAGACAAGAGTTGCAGGCGGAGGATTTTTATCAAATAGGAATCGCACTTCAGATTCTTGATGTAGTTTCCGGCGAAAAAGGCTATTTAATTAAAGTAAAAGCATTGACCCGGGTGGAGGTATCCGACCTTATGATCAGCGAAAGCATCATAACCGGAAAGACGACCGCCATTCCGGAAGTGATTGACTTGAATGAAAACAGTCAAAGGGAAATGGCAAATTATATTCAAAATATTTCCCATCAGGTAGGAGCGAATTTCAGAAACTCAGATGGTATTATGAAAACGATCGATGAAATCAAAGATCTTAATCTGCTGATCGGATATATCTGCCAGTTCCTTCCTTTTTCAAGACAGGAAAAGTATACTCTGATGGAGACATCTTCTCTGAAAGACCGCGGTTTGGCTTTTATCGATTATTTTCTGCACTATAAAGAAGAAATACAGCTTCAGATTGAGATGTCGGAGCGTTTTTCCGAGAAAGCCAATAAAAATTACCGTGAAGCAGTTTTGCGGGAGCAACTCCAGGCAATTCAGGAAGAACTGAATGAGGGAAAACCGGAATCAGCGAAAAAGGGAAAGGATTACAAAACACGAATTGAAAACGCGCATATGCCGGACGAGGTGCGGTCGGCCGCACTGGAAGAACTGAGCAAGCTGGAAAGTCAGAATCCCGCGAGCGCGGATTATAATGTCATTCAGAATTATCTGGATCTGCTTGTTGAACTGCCATGGGAAATGAAAGAGGAGAAACCCGTGGATATCAGAGCGGCCCGGCGCGTTTTGGATGAGCAGCATTACGGCCTTGAAAAAGTAAAGGACCGCATCATACAGCAGCTCGCGGTGCTGCATCTGAAAAAGGATAAGCAGGGTTCAATCCTGCTGCTTGTGGGGCCTCCCGGAACGGGAAAGACCAGCCTTGGACGCAGCATTGCCGAAGCGCTGGGCAGGAAATACGTCCGGCTGAGCCTTGGCGGGATTCGTGACGAGGCTGAAATCCGCGGTCACCGCAGAACCTATATCGGCGCAATGCCGGGACGTATCATCCAGAGCATTAAAAAGGCCGGCACAATGAACCCGGTCATGGTTCTGGACGAAGTCGACAAACTGATGACCGGCTATAACGGCGACCCTGCGAGCGCGCTGCTGGAGGTTCTTGATCCGGAGCAGAACAATACCTTTACGGATCATTATCTTGACCTTCCTTACAACTTATCGAATGTGTTCTTTATAGCGACCGCAAACAGCCTGGAGACCATACCGGGACCCTTGCTGGACCGTATGGAGGTCATTCAGCTTTCCAGCTACACCTCCAATGAAAAGTTCCATATCGGGAAAAATCATTTAATCCGGCAAGCGCTTGAAGAGCATGGCCTGACGGAGAATGACGTACATATCAGCGATGAAGCTCTTCAGAAGATGATATCCGATTATACCATGGAGGCCGGCGTCAGGGGACTGAAAAAGAGGCTGGATTCCATAGCGAGGAAAGCGGCGGAAAAAATTGTCCTTGGGGATGTGGAAAGACCCTATACCGTTGAAACCGACGATCTGGAAGGAATTCTGGGCAGCAAAATTGCAAGACACGACGTTGCTCAGGAAATGAATCCTCCCGGGGTGGTCACAGGCCTGGCGTGGACGCCGGTGGGCGGGGAAATTCTGTTTATCGAAGCGACGGAAATACCCGGAAACGACCAGATCATCCTGACAGGCCAGCTTGGGGACGTTATGAAGGAATCCGCTAGGATCTCGCTGAGCCTGCTGAAGTCCCGCCTGCCGGTCAACGCAATACAGTTCAAGGAAAAGGATATCCATATCCATGTGCCGTCCGGCGCTGTTCCGAAGGATGGTCCTTCGGCGGGTGTTACGCTCTTTACGGCTCTGGCTTCTTTGATTACCGGCATAAAGGTGGATTCCAAACTTGCAATGACAGGTGAAATCACGCTGAGGGGCACGGTGCTCCCAATCGGCGGTTTGAAGGAAAAACTGCTCGCCGCGGAACGCGCGGGTATTACAAAAGCGTTGATTCCAAAGGACAACGTGGCGGATCTGAAAGATATCCCGGATGAAGTGAAAGAGAAAATTCAAATCGTCGCGGTGGAAACCATTGAGGATGTTCTCAAAGAGGCGCTTGGAATCGCTCTGCCAAAGCCGGAGCATGTTCTGCCGGAACCACGGTTCTTTACCAGACTTGAAGGATCGGCGTCGATCAAGACAAAATAAATTAGCGTACGACTGTCAAATGACATAGGTAGCCTGGTTAATCGAAAGATGCACTTTTAACAGACAGGCAAACAAAACAAAGCTCATACCGATTTTAATCGGTATGAGCTTTTCTTGTAGTCTGAGCGCTTCCGGATGTGTCTTTAATGCAGGTCGCAGGCGCAGGATTCACATTCCGGAATATTGCCGACGAGCGGGGCCGGGTCAATGCCCTTCTTTTTATAATAATCCGAAACAGCGGCTTTAATTGCCTGCTCCGCTAAAACGGAGCAATGCACCTTTACCGGCGGAAGTCCGTCCAGTGCTTCCATAACCGCTTTATTTGTCAGTTTTAAAGCGTCTTCAATCTTTTTACCTTTGATCAACTCGGTCGCCATGGAACTGGTCGCAATCGCGGCGCCGCAGCCGAAGGTTTTGAACTTTACATCGGTAATTACATCGCCGTCAACCTTAATGTACATTCTCATAATATCCCCGCATTTCGGGTTGCCGACTTCACCGACACCGCTTGCATCCGGTATTTCGCCGACATTGCGCGGATTTGCAAAGTGGTCCATGACTTTTTCGCTGTATGCCATATTAATTACCTCTCTTATATCGTAAAATCAAAAAATCTTCTGTGAATACTTTTTCTGCCCCGAGATAATTTCTTCCCAGAGCGGGGACATCGAACGGAGATGCGCCACAATTTTCGGCAGAACATCAAGGATATAATCCACGTCTTCCTCGGTATTCTGTTCGCTGAAGGTGATTCGGAGGGAACCGTGCGCAATTTCATGGGGAAGACCGATTGAAAGAAGCACATGACTTGGGTCAAGGGAGCCGGAAGTGCAGGCGGAACCGGAGGAAGCGCAGATGCCTTTCAGGTCAAGGCTTAAAAGAAGCGATTCGCCTTCAATGCCTTCAAAACACATATTAATATTGCCCGGCAGACGTTTTACCCGGTCGCCGTTGATATGGGAACGTTCAATTTTGAGTGCTTCGTCGATCAGCCTGTCCCTCATCTTTGTCAGACGTTTCGCGCGTTCGTCAATGTTGGCGCAGGCTTCTTTCAGCGCGACGCTCAGCCCGACGATTCCGGCGACGTTTTCCGTGCCGGCCCTGCGACCGCGCTCCTGCGCTCCGCCGTCGATCAAATTCGGCATTTTGATGCCGTTGCGGATATACAGTGCGCCCACACCCTTGGGTGCGTGAAATTTATGGCCGGAGAGAGACAGCAAATCAATGTTCTGTTCTTTCACATTAATGTGGAGGTTGCCCACGGCCTGTACTGCGTCGGTATGGAAAATCACGCCGTGCTTTTTGCAGATTGCCCCGATTTCAGGAATCGGCTGAATGGTGCCGATTTCGTTATTCGCGTACATGATGGAAACAATCGCGGTATCCTCGCGGATAGCTGCTTCCAGCTCGTCAGTCCTTACAAGGCCGTCGCTGTGTACGTCGAGGTAGGTGACCTCAAAGCCCTCTTTCTCAAGCGCCTCGCACGAGTGAAGAACTGCGTGGTGCTCAAACTTTGAAGTAATGATATGTTTTTTGCCTTTTTTTGCCTGTTCGTGCGCAACGCCCTTCAGCGCCCAATTGTCGCCCTCGCTGCCGCCGGAGGTGAAAAATATTTCATTCGGCAAAGCGCCAAGGCAGTCCGCAACGGTCTCGCGTGCCTGCTCAAGGGGCTTTTTTGCCGCCCGGCCAACGGAATAAAGGCTGGACGGATTGCCGTAATATTGGGTGTAAAAGGGTTCCATCGCTTCCAGAACGGATTTTGAAACAGGAGTGGTAGCGGCATTATCCGCGTAAATAAAACGTGCCATGTTATCACCTTTACTTAATATATTATTAAATTTGTAGGAGTACGTCCTGCTCATAATATACACCAATTTGGTATATATTTCAATAGGCTGAAACAGATTATTTAAATTTTTCTATCGCCGCAACGGCAAGCCGGTCGCAGCGCTCATTTTCCGGATGACCGGCGTGTCCCTTTATCCACTGGACCGTCACGCGATGTTGATCAAGAAGCGCCAGCAGCGCTTCCCATAAATCCGCATTCAGGGCAGGCTTTTTATCGGACTTCCGCCAGTTGTTTTTCTGCCAGCCTTTTGCCCATCCCTTTGAAATTGCGTCGCATACATATTTGGAATCACTGCAGAGAAGCACTTCGCAGGGCTCTTTTAAAAGGCGGAACGCCTCAATAACCCCGCTCAGCTCCATGCGATTATTGGTGGTGTTCGCCGCGCCGCCGCTGATCTCTTTTTCGGTACGATTGTAGCGCAGCACGGCTCCCCAGCCGCCCGGGCCCGGATTGCCGCTGCACGCGCCGTCGGTGTATATCTCAACCAGCTTCATTTTCCTCATCCTTTAGTATTAACCAAAATTATTTTTTTTCATTATATCATACCGACTTTATACAAACAATGTTAACTTTGGTTTAGGGAGCCCTTTTTTGGCCATAATATAATTTACCGACCAGCAGCGCAATCGCTTGACAGCAATTACGAATCAAGGTACAATTAAAACGATATTTGTGTCCGGATTTATTTTTTATATTGCATTATATTTAGACATTAAATATATTTGTAACCGTATGCATTTGCGGTTAAGACTGACATCTTATTACAGCTGCCCGCGCAGTGTAAAAGATGCAAAAAATGAACAGGGATACGCCATGCCCGCTTAGGCACCGTTTGCCGGCGGACTTTATTGGTTGTACCCTAATGAACAATGGAGGTTATTTCGTGACGGAAAAAAATCAAACAAATTCCGCTGAGCTTAAGGAAACGGCGGATACGCACACCGGCGCTGTGAGCGAGGGACGCTCTTCTCTTTATCAAAAGGTGGTGCCGCCGCAAAGACCGGCACACAGGCCGGAGCAGGCAGCCAGAAGAAGGGCGCCGAAGCCTGCCGATCAGGTGATTGGCGGGGACGCCGTGCAGACGAAGGAGTCCGAACAGCCCGCTCAGGCGGCTCAACCCGTAAAGCCCAAACAGCCCAGACGCAGGCGCCAGCCTCAGAAGCAGTCGCAGCAAGGCCAGCCAAAGGCGCCGCAGGTGCTTGCGCAGCTTAATCAGACACCCAAACCGGCGCAGCCGAAAAAACAGGCCAATCAGCGCCAGCAAAGCAAACGGGGCAAAAGCGGCCAGAAAAAACCGTCGATCAAAGCGTATTTTCTCGGCGGGTTAAATGAGATCGGAAAGAATTTTACACTATTTGAATGTGAAGACGATATGATTATTGTCGACTGCGGCATGGCTTTCCCTGACGGGGATATGCTCGGCGTCGACCTTGTTCTGCCGGACTTTACTTTTGTGGAGCGCAATGTGGATAAAATACGCGGCATTGTGCTGACCCACGGCCATGAAGACCATATCGGCGCGATTCCCTATCTTCTGAAGAAAGTAAATCTGCCCGTTTACGGAACGCCGCTGACCCTTGGTCTTGTGGAAGGTAAGCTCAAAGAACACGGCCTGTCCAATAAGGTAAAGCTGAATGTTGTTCACCCGGGCGGCCAGATTAAGCTCGGCTGCATGACGGTGGAACTGATCCATGTCAACCACTCCATACCGGACGCGGTTGCGCTGGCGATTCATTCGCCCGCGGGCACGATTGTCCACACGGGCGATTTTAAAATCGACTGCACGCCCGCACAGGGCGCTATGATTGATCTCGGCCGTTTTGCACAGCTTGGCCAGGAAGGCGTTCTTGCCCTGTTTGCGGATTCCACAAACGCCGAAAGGCCCGGCTACACCATGACGGAGAGCAAAGTCAACGATTCCTTTGAACGTCTGTTCAAACGGGCTGAAAACAACAGGATCATCATCGCCACCTTTGCCTCCAACATCAGCCGCGTCCAGCAGATCATCAACTGCGCGGTCAAGTACGGGCGCAAGGTTGCCCTCTCTGGGCGCAGTATGCTCAATGTGATGGGCATCGGCGTGGAGATGGGTTATCTGGAGGTTCCGGACGGCGTTTTAATCGACCTTGATCTAATTAACCGATATCCGAAGGACAAAATCGTCCTGGTTACCACGGGCAGTCAGGGAGAGCCGATGAGCGCGCTGACCCGCATGGCCTTTGCCGACCACCGCAAGGTGGAGGTAGGCCCCGGGGACTTTATCATCATTTCCGCGCGGCCGATTCCCGGTAACGAGAAGACGGTCGGCACGGTGATTGACGAGCTGATGAAGCGCGGATGCGAGGTCGTGTATGAATCCATGTATGAGGTGCACGTTTCCGGCCACGCATGTCAGGAAGAATTAAAGCTGATGCAGGGCATTACAAAGCCTAAATACTTTATTCCCGTTCACGGTGAGCAAAAAATGCTGCGCAAGCACGCGGGACTGGCTTACGCCATGGGAAAGAGTGCCTCCGATGTGTTTATCGGCGATATCGGCGATGTTCTGGAACTGAACCAGGACTATATGAAGAAGCTTGCCTCCGTTCCGGCCGGCAGAATCCTGGTGGACGGCCTTGGCGTCGGCGATGTGGGCAGCATTGTGCTTCGCGACCGTAAGCATCTTGCCGAGGACGGCCTCATCGTGGTGGTCTGCACCATCGCCCAGGGAGACGGACACGTTGTTTCGGGCCCGGATGTTGTTTCCCGCGGTTTTGTCTATGTGCGTGAATCCGAACCGCTGATTGAAGAGGCCAAGGAACTGGTCGATCATGTTCTGGAGACCTGCGCGGCCAATAATATTCATGACTGGGGAACGCTCAAGACAAAAATCAAGGATGAACTTTCCCGCATGCTCTATGACCGTACAAAGCGCAGCCCAATGATTCTTCCGATTATTATGGAAGTCTAAGTGCTGAAGGGGTAATCATTTTGAAAAGAAAAGTATGGGTGTCTTCGCCGGTATTCTTTGTAATTACAGCGGTTATGCTCATCATGGCCAGCATAAGCTATTTTTACAGCCATATATTGTTCGCTGTGGAGATGACGTTTTCCATCGGTTCCGTTATTGTTGTCATGCTTTCCACGGAACGGTTTAAGGCGCATGTGTCCACAGCGGTGAAAAGCGCCCAGAAAATACTGTCCGGCGAGGAATACCGTGCGCTTCAGGAATTTACGATGCCCGTTGCGGTCATTGGCGAAGAGGGGGATATCATCTGGGTCAACGACGCTTTTGCCGCAAAAGTCAGCGTAAAGCGCGAATGCCGCGGGGAAAATATACTGAAATTTATTTATCCCAAAACAGTGAACCAGATCATTGCCGAAAGCGGAACGGACATTGCCGTGGCGGATCGGCATTACACTGTCTATGCTGCAAAAACAGGGTACGGCAGTATGGTTTATTTCGTGGACGACACGTATTACAAGGAAATCAACCGTGAATATATCGACCGGCGCCCGGTTGTTGCGCTTGCCAGCTTTGACAACCGGGAGGAGCTTGCCCGTGATTCCAGCGGAAGCGAGGATTCCCGTATTGCTTCGGAGGTGGAAAGCGCCCTGATAAACTGGGCGCAGAGCATGGGCGGCTTTCTGAAGCGGCTGAGCGGCGGGCGGTATCTGATTCTGACCGACGAAGCCCATACCCGCGAAGCGGCTGAAAAGCGTTTTCAGATTCTTGACGCTATCCGCGCGATCAAAGCGGGGGAACGCCGCAGCGCCACGGTTTCCATCGGCGTGGGGCGCGGGGCGGACTCCCTTGCGGAAAGCGAGGAGTGGGCGCGCAAAGCGCTTGACATGGCCTTGGGCCGCGGCGGAGATCAGGTGGCCGTCAAACAAAAGGACGATACATACGAGTTCTTCGGCGGCCTTTCCAAAGGGGTTGAAAAGCGCGACAAGGTGCGTACCCGCGTGATTGCCGCAACGCTTTCCGACCATATCAAAAACAGCGACAACGTGCTGATTATGGGGCATAAGTTTTCTGATCTGGACAGCGTGGGTGCGTCCGTGGGTATGTGGAGCGCGGTGACCAAGGCGCTGAAAAAGCCCGCTTTTGTGGTTGTTAACCGCGCGCAGAGCCTTGCGTCTCCTTTGATTAATTCCATGGAGGCTCTGGGCGGCGGAAAAATTTTTATTTCCCCCATGGAAGCCATGTCCCTCACAACGCCGAAGACCCTGCTGATCGTCGTGGACACCCATTCCCCGGAATTCGCTGAAAGCGCGGAGCTTTTAAATGCGGTTTCCCGTGTGGTCATCATTGACCATCACCGCATGATGGTCAAGCATATCGAAAACGCGCTTGTCTTCTATCATGAACCCTATGCAAGCTCCACCTCTGAAATGGTGGCCGAGCTTGTGCAGTATATCGGCGACGACACGCTCAGCCAGGCGGAGGCAGAGGCGCTGCTGTCCGGTATCATGCTGGACACCAAGAATTTTGTGCTCAAAACCGGTGTCCGTACCTTTGAGGCGGCGGCATATCTCCGCCGGCGCGGCGCGGATACGGTGGAGGTAAAACGCATGTTTTCCGACACGATCGATACCTACAAGGCGAAGTATCAGATCGTTTCCAGCGCTGAAATTCTGGGTGACTGCGCCATTGCCTCCGCCGACCATGAATTCCCCGATATCCGCATTACCTCGGCGCAGGCGGCGGACGAGCTGTTGTCCATTCAGGGCGTCAATGCTTCTTTTGTACTCTTTCCAACGGGAAGCAATGTCGTGAATGTTTCCGCCCGCTCGCTTGGTGAAATCAACGTGCAGCTGATTATGGAGGCTTTGGGCGGCGGCGGACACCTGACAATGGCGGGCGCTCAGCTCACCGGCGTCACGGTCCGGCAGGCGCGCGAAAAGCTTGTTGCGGTACTGCAGGATACGATGGCAAAGGCAGTTCAATAATCAATTTATATAATGGAGGTAAATATCAATGAAGGTAGTTCTGCTTGAAGATATAAAGGGCAGCGGCAAAAAAGGGGAGCTGATCAATGTCAGCGACGGCTACGCCCGCAATTATCTTTTTCCGCGCAAGCTCGCCAAGGAGGCAAACGCGCAGGCGATGAACGAATTGAAGAATGCCGCCGAAGCAAAGGCTTTCAAAATCCAGTCGGAAATTGATGCCGCCAAACAGACCGCTGAAAAGATAGACGGAAAAAGCGTGAAGCTGTACGCAAAGGCGGGGCAGGGCGGCAAAATTTTCGGTTCTGTCACGTCGAAGGAAATTGCCGAGGAGCTCAAGCGGTCTTATAAGGTCAATCTTGACAAACGCAAAATCATTTTGGATGCCGACATTAAAGCGTTCGGTACGTATGAATGTGAAGTAAAGCTTCACAGCGGCATATCCGCAAAGATTTTTGCCGTGGTCGGTGAAAAGGAATAACATCAGCAGGGAGGAAACGGTATGGATGACATGGTAACAGGCGGGTACAGTGCGCTGAACCTGCCTTTCAGCCCCGAAGCGGAACAGTCCGTGCTGGGCGCCGTCCTTTTGGATTCCTCCTGTCTGGACCGTGTGGCGGAAATCCTGCCCCGGCCGGAATATTTTTATCAGACGAACAACAGTCTGATTTATTCCACTATGCTGGAGATGTTTACCGTCGCCCAGCCGGTGGACTTTGTCACCGTTCTGGAAAGGCTGAAGGGAACTCCGGGCTTTGACGAGGCAAGCGGAAAAACCTATCTGCTGCAGCTTGCGCAGCTGGTTCCCTCCATATCCAATGTGGAATCCTACGCCCGCATTGTGCGGGACAAGTATGACGTACGAACCCTGATCACCACTTCGCGCGACATTATCGAGGAAGCTTCGGAGGGTTCGGCCGACGCGGCCACCTTGCTCGATTCGGCGGAACAGCGTATTTTTGATATCCGGCGCGGGAAAAACATGCAGGGCCTTCAGCGTATCGATGAAATCATCGTGCAGACCTTTGACCGGCTAGACCTGCTGAATTCCCCGGACGCCGACCTTTACAAGGGGGTTCCGACCGGCATCAAGGAGCTGGACGACACCATCACCGGCCTGAACCGCTCCGACTTCATTCTGCTGGGCGCGCGCCCCGGCATGGGAAAAACAAGCTTCGCGCTGAACATCGCGCGGCACGCGGCGGTGAAGGCAAACAAAAAGATTGCCTTTTTCTCGCTTGAAATGAGCAAGGAGCAGCTGGCGTCGCGCCTGCTGTCCACCGAGGCCATGGTCGGCGGCACCAAGCTGCGCACCGGAAAACTGAGCGAGGACGAGTGGATACGCCTGATTGAGGCGGGAGACGTCCTTTCCAAGACCCAGATGTATTTTGACGACAACCCGTCCATTACGGTGGGGGAAATGAAGGCAAAAATCAGACGGCTGAGGGACGTTGATCTGGTTGTGGTCGATTATTTGCAGCTGATGTCCGCCGCCGGAAAAAACGACAACCGTGTTCAGGAAATTTCAAAGATTACCCGAAGCATGAAAATTATGGCCAAAGAACTCAACGTGCCGGTTCTCATGCTTTCCCAGCTGGCCCGTGACAGTGAAAAGCGCACTAACCACCGCCCGGTTTTATCGGATCTGCGTGATTCCGGTTCCATTGAACAGGATGCGGACATTGTTTTGTTTTTGTACCGCGAGGAATACTATCAGGATGTGGAAACGCCGAATGAAAACGCCGACCGGAACAGCGGGGAATGCATTATTGCAAAAAACCGTCACGGTGAAACCAAGACGGTTCCTCTGCACTGGCAGGGTGAGTTCATGCGTTTTACGGCGCAGGAGGTTGTCCGCAGTGAACAGTGAAATCTTAAATATCGAAAAAAAGATTGAAGGAGTAATCGTCAGATGGAACATGCTGCCCCCGGGCTGTACCGTTGTGGTCGGCCTTTCCGGCGGCGCGGATTCCCTGACGCTTGCTCATTTTATTTTAAAATATGCCGAAACCCGTGATATTCATCTGATCGCGGCGCATATTAACCATGGGTTGCGCGGAAAAGAGGCCGACGGCGACGAGGCCTTCGTTTCGCGGTGGTGCGGGGCAAACCGTGTGGAACTGAAAATTCTGCACGCCGATGTGCGGACTCTTGCCGAGGAAAAGGGAGAAGGACTGGAAGAGTGCGGCCGCAATGTGCGCTATGATTTTTTTAGGAGCCTTTCCGGGACAAACGGCAAAATTGCTACCGCGCACACACTGTCCGACAGTACGGAAACCGTTCTGATGAATCTGGCAAAGGGCGCGGGTATGCGCGGCCTGCGGGGAATTCCGCCGGTCCGTGAAAATATCGTGCGCCCGCTCATCGGGATTACGCGCGCCGAGGTGGAAGTCTACTGCGCGCATTACGGTCTGCATTATGTAACGGACAGCACGAATTTGGAAGAGGAGTACGAACGGAACAAAATCCGACTTGGCGTTATTCCCGTATTAAGGGAAATCAACCCCGCGTTTGAATCGGCCGTCTTTGCCATGACCGGCCGCCTGAGCGAGGATGACGCGTATCTGACTTCCCTTGCGCGGGAACAGCTCGCGGGGGCCGTCTGCCCGGGCGGGTACAGTCTGGACCGGCTGCGGGAAATGCCCGGCCCCGTTCTTGCGCGGGCAATTGCCACCGGTGTGGAGAACGTCCGAAGGGTCAGGCTGGAAAGCCGCCACATTGAGGCCGTTGCAAAAATGGTACGCGCGGGTGCCGGTTCGGTCACCGTCGCGGGAGGAATACAATGCACCGCACAGGGCAATACTCTTTCTATTGCCGTTGCCCAAAGGCCGGCTTCCGTGCAGTGGAGCGTGCCGTTCTGCGCACCCTCAACCGTTCTGCCGGACGGAAGAATGCTCATGATCGTAAAACTGAACGGAAAAGAATTAGAAAAATGCCGCAAATTTAATAAATTGTTATTTAATAATCTAATTAACTATGATACAATATCTAGTATTACCTCTGTTAGGAACAGACGCAGCGGCGATACTTTCCGCCCCGCGGGGCGCGGTGTCACCAAAAGCATTAAAAAGCTTTTCAATGAAACGGGGTTTGCACCGTCTCTGCGCGGCAATATCGCAATGCTTGAAAGCGGCGGGGAAATCATCTGGATAGAGGACTTTGGCGTTTCACAGCGGGCCTGTGTCACCAAAGATACTCAGAATATAGCGGAAATAATAATTAAGGAGTTCGAAACATGAGAAATGATATTCAGTCGGTATTATTCAGCGAGGAGCAGCTTGCTGACATCGTACAGACAATTGGAAAACAGATCAGTGAGGACTATAAGGATAAAAACCTTTTAATGGTCAGTGTGCTGAAAGGCTCCGTGGTTTTTATGGCCGATCTGATGCGCTCCATTACCATTCCGTGCAGCATTGATTTTATGTCCGTTTCAAGCTATGGTTCCGGAACAAAGACTTCCGGTGTAGTAAAAATTATTAAAGATCTGGACATTAATTTGGAAGGCTACGACCTTTTGGTCGTTGAAGATATTCTTGACAGCGGGTTGACCTTAAGCTACATACTCGAGTTGCTGCAATCCCGCTCACCGAAAAGCATAAAGGTCTGCACCCTGTTTGACAAACCGGACAGGCGTACGGCCCACATAAAAGCAGACTACGCCGGAACGGTGGTTCCGGATGAATTCATTGTCGGCTACGGCCTTGACTATGATGAAAAATACAGAAACCTTCCGTTTGTGGGAATTCTGAAACCGGAGGTTTACGAAAAAAGCTGACAGGAAGGTACAAAGCGACTCAAGTAAGGAGTGAACTTCATTTGGATAATAAAAAAACACTTAAAAATATCGGACTGTTTATAGGGGTACCTATTTTGCTGTTTATCCTGATTGCCATGATTTACGGCAACAGGCCGCAAAAGACCTATAATTATTCCGATATCCTGCACTATTTTAAAGACCAGCAGGTCACGGAATACTCCATGGACATGGGCAGCGGCGAAATGATTATCAAACTCAAGGACAAAACGCAGATATCCTACGTTGCTCCGAACGCGGAGCTGCTTTACAATGATATCCGCACGTATGTCGACCAGTATGATAAAGACCATCCGGATGCCCTGATGACCTATAATCTGAAGCATCCGGCGGAGACCTCGTGGCTTGCCAGTATGCTTCCCATGCTGATTACCCTCGGAATCATGGTTCTGTTCTGGTGGTTTATGATGAAGCGCCTGAACACCAGCATGGGCGACGCGGGCAAGCAGATGAATTTTGGCAAAGCCAAAATCAAGCAAATGGCCGATGAAAAGCGCAAAACCACCTTTGCCGATGTGGCAGGCGCCGACGAGGAAAAGGAAGAACTGCGTGAAATTGTCGAATTTTTAAAGAACCCGAAAAAGTACAACGAGCTTGGTGCCCGTATTCCCAAGGGCGTTCTGCTTGTTGGCCCTCCGGGTACCGGTAAAACTTTGCTGGCGCGCGCCGTGGCAGGCGAAGCCGGCGTTCCGTTCTTCTCCATTTCCGGCTCCGACTTTGTTGAAATGTTCGTCGGCGTCGGTGCTTCCCGTGTGCGCGATCTGTTTGAACAGGCGAAAAAGAACTCTCCCTGCATTATTTTCATTGATGAAATTGATGCGGTCGGACGTCAGCGCGGCGCCGGTCTGGGCGGCGGGCACGATGAACGCGAGCAGACCCTGAACCAGTTGCTGGTGGAGATGGACGGCTTCGGCGCGAACGAAGGCGTCATTATGATTGCCGCCACCAACCGCCCCGACATCCTCGACCCCGCTCTGATGCGCCCGGGCCGTTTTGACCGTCAGGTCATGGTTGGCTATCCGGATATCAAGGGCCGCGAGGAAATTCTGAAGGTTCACGCCCGCGGCAAGCCGATTGCTCCGGACGTCAACCTGAAAACCATCGCAAAATCCACCGCGGGCTTTACCGGCGCAGACCTTGAAAACCTGCTGAATGAAGCGGCGCTTTTAGCCGCCAGAAAAAGCCTGAAAGCCATTACCATGGAAGAAATTGAGGAAGCGACCATTAAAGTGGTGGTCGGCACCGAGAAAAAGAGCCATGTAATGACGGAAAAAGAAAAGACCCTGACCGCGTACCATGAGGGCGGCCATGCGGTTTCCACTTATTTTTGCCCCACGCAGGATCCCGTCCATCAGATTTCCATCATTCCCCGCGGAATGGCTGGCGGCTATACCATGCAGATTCCGACCGAAGACCGTTCCTACAAATCCCGCAAGGAAATGCAGGAAGATCTGGTGGTGCTGCTTGGCGGCCGTGTTGCCGAAGCGCTTACTCTTGACGATATTTCCACAGGTGCTTCCAACGATATTGAACGCGCGACAAAGCTGGCCCGCAGTATGGTTACAAAGTACGGAATGACCGACGCGCTTGGCCCCATCACCTATGGCCAGGATCAGGGCGAGCCCTTCCTGGGACGCGATATGGGCCATATCCGCAACTATTCGGAGGAAACGGCGTCCATTATTGATAAGGAAATCAAAAACCTGATGACGACCGCCTACAACCGAACGGAAAGCATTTTAAAGGAACACATGGATAAGCTGCACGAAGTGGCCAAATTCCTTTATCAAAACGAAAAGATGACCGGCGAACAGTTCAAGGAGATGATGCAGGAGAAGAAACCTGATCCTCCGGAAGAACTTCCCGGCGACGTGCCGCTTTCCGGCGCTACAGCAGAATAAAAATTTAGGGGGAATGTTGCCACATTTCCCCTTTTGCTGTCCGGGGCATATGCGTATAATATGGGAAGATTCCGCCGCGCGGCAGATATCATTGCTTGTTCAGCGGAGGGGAAATCCCAAAACCAGTGAATAGATGTAGGAGCGATATGTTAATATGACTAAGAAAACGGAATATGGAAACGAAAGTATTTCCTCACTGAAAGGTGCCGACCGGGTGCGCCGTCGTCCGGCTGTTATCTTCGGGTCGGACGGCATAGAGGGCTGCGAGCATTCCATTTTTGAAATATTGTCCAATTCCATTGATGAGGCACGCGAGGGCTACGGCAAGCAGATCATTCTCACGCGTTTCAGCGACAATTCGGTTCAGGTGGAAGACCACGGCCGCGGCTGCCCGGTCGATTACAACCAAAAGGAGCAGCGTTTTAACTGGGAGCTTGCGTTCTGCGAGCTGTACGCCGGCGGCAAATACAACAACGATTCCGACGAAAGCTATGAGTATTCGCTCGGACTGAACGGCCTTGGACTTTGTTCCACGCAGTATGCCTCGGAATACATGGATGTGGAGGTTCGGCGCGACGGTTTCCGCTACACCCTGCATTTTGAGCACGGGGAAAATATCGGCGGACTGAAAAAAGAACCGTACAGCAAAAAGGATACCGGTTCCATTATCCGTTGGAAACCGGATTTGCAGGTTTTTACCGACATTAATGTTCCGGTGGAGTATTACCTTGACGTAATCCGTCGTCAGGCGATTGTCAACGACGGAATCAGCTTTCTGTTCCGAAACCAGACTTCCGCCGGATTTGAAGAAACGGAAATGCTTTATCAGCAGGGAATTTCCGACCATGTTAAAGAGATTGCGGGGGAGGATTCCCTTACCCCCGTTCAGTTCTGGCAGGCGGAGCGCAAGGTGCGTGACCGCGCGGACAAGCCCCAGTACAAGACAAAGATCAATGTGGCCGTGGCGTTTTCCAACCGCAATAAACTCATTGAATACTACCACAACTCCAGCTGGCTGGAGCACGGCGGCGCGCCGGACAAGGCGGTGCGCAACGCGTTTGTTTATCAGATTGATTCGTATCTGAAACAGACGGGAAAATACAATAAAAACGAGAGCAAAATCACCTTTGCCGATGTCGAAGACTGCCTTGTGCTGATTATTTCCTCGTTTTCCAACCGTACTTCCTATGAAAACCAGACAAAAAAGGCCATTACCAATAAGGGCATCCAGGAAGCGATGACGGAGATGCTCCGCCACCAGTTGGAGGTTTATTTTATCGAGAATCCTGCGGACGCGGATAAGATTGCCGCGCAGGTGCTTATCAACAAGCGCAGCCGCGAAGACGCGGAAAAAACGCGCCTGAATATTAAGAAAAAACTGACCAGCAATATGGACATCACGAACCGCGTCGCCAAATTTGTGGACTGCCGGACAAGGGATGTGAGCGAACGGGAAATCTTTATCGTGGAGGGAGATTCCGCCCTCGGCGCGTGCAAACAGGCGCGCGACCCAAACTTTCAGGCCATTATGCCGATTCGCGGCAAGATTTTGAACTGCCTGAAAGCGGATTATGACAAAATATTCAAAAATGATATTATCACCGACCTGATTAAAGTACTTGGCTGCGGCGTTGAGGTAAAATCGAAGGCCAACAAGGATTTGTCGTCCTTCGACCTTTCGCTTTTGCGCTGGAACAAAATCATTCTCTGCACCGATGCCGACGTGGATGGCTTTCAGATACGCACGCTGCTTCTTACCATGCTGTACCGTCTGACCCCCACGCTGATTGAAGAAGGAAGAGTGTTTATAGCGGAGTCTCCGCTTTTTGAGGTGACCACAAAGGACAATACCTATTTTGCCTATACGGAACGCGAAAAAGATGAAGTGCTGAAAAAGCTGAACGGGAAAAAGTTTGTTATTCAGCGGTCCAAAGGACTGGGTGAAAATGAACCGGACATGATGAACCTGACTACGATGAATCCCGCAACGCGGCGACTGATCAAGGTGATTCCCACGGACGCGGTCAGAACCAGCGAGGTGTTTGACCTTCTGCTCGGCGACAATCTGAGCGGCCGCAAGGACTATATTGCGGAAAACGGATACAGCTATATCGACTCGGCGGATGTCAGTTAGCCGCCGCCGAAAAATGAATACTGAAATAATTCAATGAATGTGGGTGTAAATCAGAATGCCTAAAAAAAGAACGAAGCAGGCGGGTGTGCCGCGCGGGCATGGCGTCATCGAAGGCGCGGGCGCGGTTGTGGAACAGCAGATTACCGACACGCTCGAAAAAAACTATATGCCTTACGCCATGAGCGTGATTATGTCCCGGGCCATTCCCGAGATTGACGGTTTTAAACCGTCCCACCGTAAGCTTTTATATACCATGTACAAAATGGGGCTCCTCGGTTCCGCGCGTACAAAAAGCGCGAACATCGTCGGACAAACCATGAAACTGAATCCGCACAGCGACGCCGCCATTTACGATACGATGGTGCGTTTGAGCCGCGGCTACGAAGCCCTTCTTCATCCTTATGTGGATTCCAAGGGTAACTTCGGAAAATTCTATTCCCGCGACATGGCCTGGGCGGCCTCCCGTTATACCGAAGCCCGTCTGGACGATATCTGTCAGGAACTTTTCCGCGATATCGATAAGGATACCGTTGATTTTGTGGACAACTACGACAATACGCTGAAGGAACCGACATTGCTGCCGGCCACTTTTCCGTCCGTGCTGGTCAATGCGAACACGGGCATCGCGGTCGGCATGGCAAGCTCCATCTGCCCCTTTAACCTGAGCGAGGTGTGCCAGACCGCGATCGCCTTGATGCGCGACCCGGAGCATGAGGTTGCCTCCACGCTGCTGGCTCCAGATTTTCCGGGCGGGGGCCAGCTGATCTATGACCGGAACGTCATTGAAGAAATCTACCGCACCGGACGCGGTGGCGTGCGTGTGCGTTCCCGTTATACTTACGATAAAAGCGCGAACTGTATCGATGTTACACAGATTCCCCCCACGACAACGGTGGAAGCCATTGTCGAGAAGGTCGTCGATCTTGTCAAACAGGGGAAAGTAAAGGATATTTCCGACATACGCGATGAGACCGGACTGGACGGCTTAAAAATAACCATCGATTTAAAACGCGGCGTGGAGCCCGATAAGCTGATGCAGCGCCTGTTTAAGCTCACACCGATGGAGGACAGCTTTTCCTGCAATTTCAACGTTCTGGTCGGGGGAGTGCCCAAGGTGATGGGCGTGCGCGAGCTGCTGGAGGAATGGACGGCGTTCCGCGTGGAATGTGTCCGCCGCCGCACTTCTTACGATCTGGCGAAAAAGAAAGACAAGCTGCATCTGCTCAAGGGCCTTCAGGCGATTCTGCTGGATATTGACAAGGCGGTTGCCATTGTCCGCCGTACGGAAGAGGAAACCGAGGTCGTGCCGAACCTGATGATCGGCTTTGGAATTGACGAGACGCAGGCCGAATTTGTCGCGGAAATCAAGCTGCGCCATCTGAACCGGGAATATATTTTAAAGCGCACGGAGGAAATTGACCAGCTCGAAAAGGAAATTGCAGAGCTGCAGTCCATTCTTGAAAGCAAATCCAAGGTAAAAAATATCATCATATCGGAGCTGAACGCCGTTGCCAAAAAATACGGCCAGCCCAGAAAGACCATGATGATCTATCGAAACGAGATTGAGGAATATTCCGGCGAGGAAGAGGTGGCGGATTATCCGGTGAACTTCTTCTTTACGAAAGAGGGCTATTTTAAGAAAATCACCCCGCTGTCCCTGCGCATGAGCGGCGAGCAGAAGCTGAAGGAAGAAGATTTGGTTGTCCAGCATATTGAGGATACCAATTCTGCCGACCTGCTGTTTTTTACCGACAAATGCCAGGTGTATAAAGCCAAAGCAAATGATTTCAGTGATACCAAGGCCAGCGTGCTGGGCGATTATATCCCGGCAAAGCTGGGGATGGACGAGGGTGAAAACGCGGTTTATATGGCGGTTACCCATGACTATGAAGGCTATATGCTGTTCTTTTTTGAAAACGGGAAAGCGTCGAAGGTGGATATGTCCGCCTATGCCACAAAGACAAACCGCCGCAAGCTTCTGGGTGCTTATTGTGATAAATCGCCGGCGGTGAGGATTGCGTATGTAAAAGAAGACTGCGAATTTATACTGACCTCGCTTCAGGGCCGAATGCTTCTGGTGCATACCGGTGCGGTTCCCAGCAAGTCCACGCGCAGTACGCAGGGGGTCGCCGTCCTGACGCTGCGCAAGGGCAGCCGGCTTTTAAAGGCGGAGCAGTACAGCGAGGGGATGCTTGTCAACCCGAACCGCTACCGTAAAAACATTCCGGCTTCCGGCTCTATGCCCGCCGCGGAAGAGACGAAGGGCGAGCAGCTGAAATTATAAAAAACGCCGCTGGAAAGCCAATAGCAGTCCAGCGGCGGGTCAGGTCAAAGCGGCAAACGCAGACGTTTTGACAAGTCCTTTGTTAGATTGCCCTTTTGGTCTTTCTATATGCATAAAACTTACGAATGCACATAAAATATGCTTGCAAAAGCGCACATTATGTGTTAGTATAATTAAGTTGTTAATGTAAGTATTTTCGGAGGTGCGCTATGTCAGCTGTTGAAATCATATTTGGTATTGTTTTATTAATATTTTCAGTTGCTATAACGGTTATTGTTCTTTTGCAGGAAGGCCATCAGCAGGAGCTTGGGGCAATCACAGGCGGTGCAGACACCTTTCTTTCCAAGAATAAGGCCCGCTCGGTAGATTCATTCCTTGCCCGGTGGACAAAAGTTATTGCAATCGGCTTTTTTGTACTTGTAATCGGTATTAACGCTTACATGTTCTTTTCGAAGTAACTTGAATGATAAAAGCCCCGCTTGTTAAAGCGGGGCTTTTTTTAACCAGAATGACAGCTTGGTTTACAACGGCTTGGAAATTTAAGCGGGGGAAGACAGTAAACGAAAAATTTGTTGGAGGAACTATGTTAGAAGAATTAAAGAGTAAAATTATAAAGTATATGCAGCGTTACCCGCAGAGTATTACTTCCCGCGGGCTGATAAAAAAGCTGAAGGTGAAGGACACCAAAAGTTTTTATCAGGCGCTGAACCAGCTGCGGGACGCAGGTGCCGTTGACGTTAATAAAAAGCACCGCATCCATCTTTCGGAGGAAAAGAAAACCGTGAAGGCGAAAATTGTATCGCTTTCAAAGGGCTTTGCTTTTGCGCGCCCGTCGGATGGCGGCGAGGACATGTTTATCCACGCCGACAACCTGAAAAAAGCCTTTATCGGCGACACGGTTTTACTGGATCATGTAAAACTGAGCCCCAAAGGGCCAAGCGCCTATGTGGACGAAATTTCCGAAAAGAGCAGCCGCACAATTACCGGTACGCTCAGCCGCGGCAGGGGATTGTGCGAAATGATTCCGGACGACGCGATCCGCTACCATATTCCCGTAGAAAAAGACTCCGCAAAAAACGTGAGGGATGGGGATAAAATTCAGGCGGAAATTTTCCGTACACCGCGTACCTCCATGCTTTCGGCGCGGATTGTCAAGATTTATGGGAAGTCGAGCAGCGCGAAAATATGCTCGGATGCCATTATTGACCAAAATGGAATCAAGACCAGATTCCCAGATGAAGTTCTGGCGGAGGCGAAGACGATTGCTTCCCGGCCGATCACGGAGGCGGACTTCAAAGGTCGGCTTGACCTGCGGGAGACGAGCATCTGCACCATTGACGGCGCAGACGCGAAGGATCTGGACGACGCCATTTCCGTCAGCAGAACCAAAGCGGGGTACAAGCTCGGCGTTCACATTGCGGATGTCAGCCACTATATCCGAGAGGGCAGCGCCATCGACGCGGAGGCATTGGAGCGCGGAACCTCCGTCTATTTTGCCGACCGCGTCATCCCCATGCTTCCAAAAGAGCTTTCCAACGGGGTCTGCTCGCTGAATGCGGGGGAGGACAAGCTTACTTTTTCAGCCATTGTTGAACTGGACAAGCAGGGTGAAATTCTTTCCTATCAGTTTAAAAAGAGCGTGATCCGTTCCAAAGTGCGCGGCGTATATTCGGAAGTCAATCAGCTTTTTGAAAAGACGGCCGACGCCGAATTAAAGAAAAAATACGCGCCGGTTATCCGCTCCTTAAACGCGGCGAAAGAACTCGCCGATGTGCTAAAGGCGCGTTCCGTACAAAAGGGCACGGTAGATCTGGACAGCACCGAATCCAAGTTTACCCTGAATGAAGAAGGCGTGTGCATCAACGTGGAACCCCGCCACACCGGTGTTTCCGAGCAAATGATCGAGCAGCTGATGATTACGGCCAATCAGGCTGCCGCCAAGCTTGCAAAGGCGAATGCCATACCGTTTGTGTACCGTGTGCATGAACAGCCAAACCCTGAGCGCGTGAATAGTCTGATACAGCTTGTGGGCGCGCTCGGCCTGAACCCGCGCAGCCTGAAACACGAGGGGGACGTTACCACCGCCGACTTTGCCGATATTATGAACCAGGCGAACGGAACGCCGGCACAGAAGGTGATCTCCCATCAGCTTTTGAGGACGATGGCGAAAGCGCGCTATGACACAAGCCCAATCGGGCATTTCGGCCTTGCGCTTGCGGATTACTGCCATTTCACTTCTCCGATCAGGCGTTATCCGGACACGGCGATCCACCGAATCCTTTCCGCAATGCTTGAAACGAAGGATAAAGAAGAGCTGAACAGACGCTATCTGGCGTTTGCGAACGCCGCGGCCTCTAATTCCTCCGCGGCGGAAATTCGAGCCATGCAGGCCGAACGCAGCGCGGAGGACTGCTATATGGCGGAGTATATGACCCAGCATATCGGCGAATCCTATACCGGAATCATCAGCGGTGTTACGCAGCGCGGTGTTTTTGTTGAACTGCCGAACTCCGTAGAGGGATTTGTGCCGGTCGACAGCTTTGAAGGGTCAAAATATCGTTTTGACGGCGTCATAACGCAGGTTGACGAAAATACCGGCGATAAACTTACCATCGGACAGACACTTGCTATTCAGGTAGTCGCCGCGGATGTCGCCAGCGGCAGAATCGACTTTATTCCGGACACTTCCGTGAATACGGAACTTTAAATGCGCTTATTTCCATAAAAAGCCCCTCACCGTTGGCAAAATATTGAAAGATCGGTATAATTTTTGGCATATTTGACCATCATACTAACATAATATTAACCGAAAGGCGGAGCTGTTAGTATGGAATCTGTTTTAAAACTGGTACAGCGCACAGATTGCGCAGCCGTTCAGGAAAAAGAAGATAAAAATAAAATAATCGAAGAAATAAAAGAAGTTTGCCGTCTGATCGCTTGCAACGACTGCTGGTTTGAACTTGAATGTGATGAAAATCTGATAGATGCCTGTATTTTTCAGCGTGAAGAGCTTCATTCCCGTTACAAATATTTGCTGAGGCTGGCAAAACAGCGGGGAATCAGCTGTACTCCTTTCAAATGTAAGGAAACGGGGGTGTGATTTTGCCCAGTCTGATTCTCGCGCTTTCCATGTGCGGGGTATTTGCGCTTCTGGTTGTCATTCAGGTTATCGTCAAAGCGAAAAAACCCGTGCAGCGTGCGGCGGGCGGTGTCATCATGGGCCTTTGCGCGCTTGCTGCGGTTAATCTGACCGGCTTTTTTACCGGGGTCAGCCTGCCGCTCAGTCCGCTCACCATAGGGATTTCCGGCGCCGCCGGTATTCCGGGGGTGACCATGCTGCTGCTTCTGAATCTGATTATAAAATGACAACAATAAAAGGCGGGTTTTGCCCGCCTTTTATTGTTGTCATTTCAGCGCCGCAGTATGGTCTTTCAGGATACCGGCGGCCATTTCGCTGTTTCCGGTAACAAGCGCAAGCAGCATGCGGTAAACATTTTCCGGGGAGTGGTGAAAATTGTTCTTTACCATGTTTGCCTGATATAGGTCCGGTACATGCAGGGTAAAGTTCATCAAATCCATGTCGCCGCCGGAAATATGGCAGATGACATTGTAGCCACGCGCGGTTTTCTCAATTTCAACCTTGTTTTCGCGTTCACGCTTGGTCCGTGCCAGCAAATTGATGGCGGCGGCGACCGCTTTATCCCGAACGACGGGCGGCAGCGCCGTGTCCAGCTGCTTTGCAATCATGCGTGCGGTGCCGCTTGCAGAGCAGAGCTCGTCTTTTTCGCCGCTTACAATGACAGTACCCTTTTCGGTCAGCTCCGCAAGCGCGTCGGTTACTTCAAAATAATTTGCCAGGCCGTTGTCCTGAATAATATTTAAAATATCGCTTTTTGAAAGCGGCGCATCCAGACTTGACAGCAGGTAACAAATTAGAATGCGTATTTCATTCTTGTTTCGAAGTCCGCCCGGTTCAATTCCCCCGGTAAAAGCGTCAAAATCCATAAACAGCACCCCCGGCAGTTATTTTGTTCTACGCAAAAAAGCCAAAGCAAACACGCTCCTCAAGCCGGAGCAGGCTTAGCTTTGACTCAACACGTGCACTGATTATTATTCTAACACACAACGGGAATTTTTTCAATCAGGATTGTTGGTTTTCAATCATTTTTTTATGGCATCTTTCTTTCAGATTGGCTAATATTTGTTCCTGCTCCTCCGGGCTGCAGGAGCGAAAGATTCCGACAAGGATTTTTTCGCTGCTTGAGAGCTCATAGATATGGCTTGTATTCTTTTTATTATAAATAAAATTGGACTTCATTCCGCCGTCCGCTACTGCTTCAGGTGCCCCTTCATCGGCAAGTAAATCATTAATTGCAATGTTGAAAACCTTGGCCAGGGTCATTAGTACGGTGATATCGGGTGTTGTTTTGCCAATTTCATAGTAGGAATAGGTTGAGCGGTCAATATTTAGTATTTTTGCAATTTGAACCTGCGTATAGCCGCTTTTTACACGAAGTTCACGAAGTCTTTCGTTTATATGAATCTTTTCAATAATAGGTCACACCACCTTTATGCAGAAGCGTCCGTTAGCCTGTATTAATCAGAATTATATAATTATATAAGGGTGTCACGATAATAACGTGATATTTATTCACGTAAAAATAATCAGGAAAGGTGAAAATAATTGCATTAGCTCTTGACGTTCGCATTTTGATTTTGTATAATATCTAAGTTAGCTGTACGGAATGTTCTTGTGGAAGATAGTATTTCCAGACTAGGCAGTCAATATGTCATTGATGCTACTGTGGCTCAATGGTAGAGCAGCTCATTCGTAATGAGCAGGTTGTCAGTTCGATTCTGACCAGTAGCTCCAGCACAGGCTGAGCCTGCGGACAACTCGCGCTCCTCACAATGTGGGGAGCGTTTTTGTTTCTGTCCGCTCTAAAGCCCGCATCCGGATTAGGCAAATGAAACGCGACAAAAAATCCCCTGCTTACATGACTGAAAACATGCAAGCAGGGGATTTTTAAATTTGCTGTCAGTATTTTCCGCCCGCCGGATACAGCTCCGGCAGTTTTTCTTCCATGAACGCTGGAAGATCGGCCTGACTTTGATACCCTTGCTCCTTCAATCTGAACTTTGCTACCAGCGCTTTCATCGTCTGGGCCTGTCCGGAAAGTTCTTCGCTTGCGGCGGCGCTTTCTTCGGCCGTAGCGGAGTTGGTTTGGATCACGCTTGAAATCTGATCAACCCCTAATGTAACCTGCTCAATGGCATTTGACTGTGCAGCGGATGCTTTTGAAATATGTTCAACCGTTTCCGTAACAACGTTTGCGCTTTCAACTACGCGGAGAAGCGATTTAGCGGTTTCATCGGCAATTTTTGTACCGTTTTCAACCTGTTTCATCGAATTCTCAATTAAAACGGTGGTGTTCTTTGCCGCTTCCGCGCTTTTGCTTGCCAGATTTCTGACTTCGTCTGCAACGACGGCAAAGCCTTTTCCTGCGGAGCCCGCCCGTGCCGCTTCTACGGCCGCGTTCAGGGCAAGAATATTTGTCTGGAAAGCAATATCTTCGATTGTTTTAATGATTTTTCCGATCTGGCTGGAAGAATCATTGATCTGCGTCATTGCGGTGAGCATTTCCTCCATATGCTGGTTACTGGTATCTATTTCGGAGCTTACCAGAAGAACATTTTTGCTCGCATTCACAGCATTGGATGCGTTGTCCTTTACCTGCGCTGAAATTTCAGTGATGGAAGCGGAAAGTTCCTCAATGGAGCTGGCCTGCTCGGTTGCGCCCTGCGCAAGCGACTGCGCGCCGTCGGACACCTGTGTGGACCCGGTTGCAACCTGTTCTGCGGCCTGACTGATCTGGGTCATGGTGTCGTTTAAAAAAGCAAGGATTCCCAAAAAGGAATTCTTTAAATCCACATAGTCGCCTATATAATCCAACTCGGTAGTTACGTTTAAATTGCCGCGTTCCACTTCTCCCAGATTTTTGGTGATATCCGCTATGTAGGCTCTTATGGATGCGGTTGATCGGGAAAAAGCTTCTCCGAGTTCGCCAATTTCATTTTTGGAGTGGAAACCGATTTCCACGTTTAGGTCGCCTTCCGCCATTTTTTTGGCTGCCTCTGCCATTTCCTTCACTGGGTTACTAATGTCTCTCGAAATCTTTATGGCAACAATGAAGGACATTATGAAGGCAATCGCGATGACGGCGATCATGGAAAACACGGCAACCGTTTTCTCCCTGGAAAGGTTCGTGGAAATTTCAGTACCTGCTGCCGTTTTAGAATTTAGCAACGCGTCGATAGAAGCGCTTGCTTTTTCAAGGACGGATGCTCCCTCTGTGGTCAGCAGCGCCTGAGCCTGCAAATTGTTGTTTTCTCCCGCCAGTGTGACAACGCGATTTTTTAAGGCCTTATAAGCGGATATGTTCTCAACAATGGTCTTATAATAACCCTTCTCTCTGTCATTCAGCATCGTTTTCTTTACGACTGCCAGGTCTTGATCTATGTTTGCAATGGATTTATCCAGTTGTTCAACAGATTTTTTCATGTTGGTTTCGTCGGTATAAATAATGATATCACGAATAATCGCGCGGCTGTTATTGAATTCCGCGCTTAATCGCCCTACATCTCCCTGCGCAAAGCCGTAATTTGTCAGGGTGTCACTGTAGTTTGCGCTTAGATTCATCATGACCAACAATCCGACAACTCCGGCTATACTGGAGATAAGTGCCACCAATAGAAAAGCAAGCAATAAGATTTTACCGATTTTCATATTTTTAATCATTTTTATTCTCCTTATGGTTTCCATATTTCTTTGCAGTTTTTGCCTGAATTCCGCGGTTGACCGAAAACTTTATTGCATCCATCACCTGCGGACACACCCTATACTCGACTAAATATATTTTCGTTATACGACCGGGAAAGGATCTAATTTCTCTGATTTCTAAATTTCACACCTCTCATCTATTGCTTCATCACTGCTGAAGTGTTTGTAAATCTTATATCGGAGGATGAATGAAAATAATTAGTTAAATTTACTGGGAAATAATGTATAAAAGCCTTTATATCTCTTTTCAAAAAAACCGCGATGTGTTATGATTTTGCCGGAAGGAAATAAAAAAAGATGAATGGCTGAAACTTTATCTTGAGGACAAACTAAATCAAGACAGGAAGGGAAAAAGATGACTACTTTTAATGAATTATACGACAGGCTGGTAAAAGCTTCTGTAGAAAACAAAGCACCGCAGGAGCTTGAAAAAATCAGGGAGGAGGAATTTGATCCTCACCATCTGGACTGCTTGTTAAATCCGGAACAATACGCCCCTGTAATCCGTATTGGCGAGTGTACCTGTTCTGACAGTTCGCAGGCCGCCTGCGAAGGGAAATGCCTTTTCGACGCGCTGTACAGGGATGAAAAGGGCAATGTGGAAATCAATAAGGACTTGTGTGTCGGCTGCTCCGCATGCATCGACAGCTGTCAGGCGAAAAAGCTGACGGCCAGCCGCGACATTCTTCCCGCCCTTGCCGCCGTACACGACGCAAAAGCGCCGGTTTATGCAATGATCGCTCCGGCCTTTATCAGCCAGTTCAGCAAGGATGTAACTCCGGGGAAACTTCGCACCGCATTTAAACGGCTTGGTTTTGCCGGCATGGTTGAAGTGGCTCTTTTTGCGGATATCCTCACGTTGAAGGAAGCGCTCGAGTTCAACAAAAATATTGTAAAGGAAACCGATTTTCAGCTTACAAGCTGCTGCTGCCCCATGTGGATTGCCATGATCCGCAAGGTATATCACGAGCTGATGCCGCATGTTCCCGGGGCGGTTTCTCCCATGGTTGCCTGTGGGCGCGCGATTAAAAGCCTTCATCCGGAGGCCCTTACCGTTTTCATTGGACCCTGTATTGCGAAAAAAGCCGAAGCGCGTGAACCGGATGTTTCCGCCTCCACGGATTTCGTTCTGACTTTTCAGGAGATGCAGGATGTTTTTGAGTTTGCAAAACTAAACCTTGCCGGACTGCCGGAGGACGAACGCGACCACTCCTCTCGCGCTGGCAGGATTTACGCCAGAAGCGGCGGCGTGAGCGAGGCGGTCCAAAGGACTTCCAAACGGCTCAGCCCGGACCGCAAAATTACCGTCCGCGCCCATCAGGCCGACGGGGTTCCCGCCTGCAAAGCAATGATCAATGATTTGCTGGCAGGTAAAATCGACGCGAACTTTCTCGAGGGAATGGGGTGTGTCGGCGGATGCGTCGGCGGACCGAAAGCGCTGATTCCCCGCGAGGAAGGGCGCGAGAATGTGAATCAGTACGGCGAGGAGGCTATATATCAGACCCCAATTGACAATCCGTATGTGATTGAGCTTCTGCATCGGCTCGGATTTGATACGGTGGAGAGCCTGATTGAGCACAGCGATATCTTTACCCGCAAATTTTGAGAAGTTTGATTTATGACTGTAAATGCCCTTGCTTCTATGATATAATAAATTCACACATTTCCAATGATCATGGTAACATTCAAAAGCTATAGCGATTACAATGCAGTGGAATGAATTTCGTTTTCCCATTCTTATTGAAATTGCCATAAGTGGATTTTACGGTTTGATTGGAGTTGTTATAACAGCATAGATGGGGGAATTCATAATGGGCTACAAGGAAGACTTTGAAGAAATATATCAATCCAAAATAATGCGGACCGGCAGCGCGGAGCTGCTGGAATGGCTGAAAACCACCGATTTCTTTACCGCGCCCGCCAGCACAAAATTTCACTGTGCCTGCCTTGGAGGGCTTGTTCAGCACAGCGTCAGCGTTTACCATGTGATGATGGATAAACATTTCAATGCGGAAACGGACAATGAAGAAAGTTTTGCCATTTGCGGACTTCTGCATGATGTATGCAAAGCGCAGTTTTATAAAGAGGGAACCCGCAATGTGAAGAACGAAGAAACCGGCGCGTGGGAGAAACGCCCTTATTACTCGATAGAGGATAGTTACCCTTACGGACACGGCGAAAAATCAGTCTTTTTGATTGAACGCTTTATGCGCCTAAAGACCAGCGAAGCGATTGCCATCCGGTGGCATATGGGCGGTTTCGATGAATCCGTACGTGGCGGCAGTTTTTCTATCGGCGCCGCATGGCAAAAATATCCGATTGCCGTTAAATTACATCTTGCAGATCTGGAAAGCACCTATCTCCGCGAAAAAGGCACCTCATCCATACATGGAAAATAGTCTGTTTTTTACGATCATTCGCACTGCCTTTCGTGCGCCGGGAGAAATTCTCCCGGCGCTTTTTATTTTTAACACAGTAATTCCCAAAATGCAGTGGAAATAATACCCGTTTTTCCTGTTTTCATTTAAAATTGCTATAATTTCATGAAAACACTTGACAAATCAAAAATACGATGTATTATTGTATTAAGATATTAGTACAATAATACACGATGGAGGTGGATTTATGGCTTGGAATTTAAAATCCGACAGACCAATTTACTCGCAGCTGGTAGAGCAAATCGAGTTATTGATTGTATCGGGAATATATCCTGCCGGCTCAAAACTGCCGTCGGTTCGCGATATGGCAGGCGAAGCTTCTGTGAACCCAAACACGATGCAGCGCGCGCTGGCTCAGCTTGAAAATGACGGCTTATTATATTCGCAGCGCACAAGCGGCAGATTTGTAACAGAGGATGTGGAGAGCATTATGAAGACAAAGAACAGTTTGGCTCAGGGGCTGATTAAAGAATTTATTGAAAACATGAGCAATCTTGGCTATGACAGGCAGCAGACAATCTCTCTTCTTGAGAGGACAGCAGAGGAGGAAAAATAATGGAGAACATTTTGGAATGCCAAAATCTGGTGAAGTTTTTTCCCGGATGTCTGGCGCTGAACTCGGTCAATCTGGCTGTGCCGAAAGGCAGGATTGTAGGGCTTCTTGGCCCCAACGGCAGCGGGAAAAGCACTATGATCAAGCTGGCGAACGGCCTTATTACACCGACAAGCGGTAAAATCTTGATCAACGGAATGGAGCCGGGCATTGAAACAAAAAAGATCGTATCTTATCTTCCGGAACGGACTTATCTGAACGATTGGATGAATGTCAACAATATCATTGATTTTTTCGGAGATTTTTATCAGGACTTCAATAAGCAGAAGGCGTATGACATGCTCCGGCGGCTTGGGGTTGATCCCGCGCTCAGACTGAAAACAATGAGCAAGGGTACAAAGGAAAAAGTACAGCTGATTCTGGTCATGAGCCGCGAGGCGGAGCTTTATCTGCTGGATGAACCAATCGGCGGCGTGGACCCTGCGGCAAGGGACTATATTCTTGACACGATTATCAGCAATTACAGTGAAAATGCGACGATTCTTATATCCACGCACCTGATTGCCGATGTTGAAAAAGTACTGGATGAGGTTATTTTCATTAATCAGGGCAACATTGTATTGGTTTCCACGGTCGACGACATTCGGGAAAAAGAAAATAAGAGCGTGGATGCGCTGTTCAGGGAGGTATTTAAATGCTGAGGAAGCTCTTAAAATATGAAATACAGGCAACTGCCAGAATCTTTTTGCCTATGTATGCGCTTTTAATCGTCTTTGCGCTGATCAATAAGTTTTTTATGGCGGTGAACGCCGATTATCTGAGAATTCCGCAGATCATTTCCGCGTCGGTCTTCGTCATCATCATCGTCGGTATCTGTGTGATGACACTGGTCGTCACCATACAGCGGTACAACAAAAACCTATTGTCAGACGAAGGGTATCTTTCTTTTACACTGCCTGTCAAAATTCACAGTCACATCGACTGTAAAATGCTGGTCACGCTGATGTGGGCGGTTTTGAGCGTTATTGTGTCTGCAATCTCCATTTTTGTGATGGCAGTCAATGAAAAAACCATTGTGCAAATTCAAAGATTTTTCAGCGAAGTTATTCCCGCGTTAAACAAACTTGGCTCCGCAGGCTATGTCATTGTTTTAGAAGTCCTGTTGCTGGCGGTTGTCGCTGTTCTGAGTGAAACGCTTGCCATCTACGCGGCGATTACGATAGGAAATATGAGTTCCAAACATAAAATTCTGCTCGGCATCGGCGCGTACCTTTGTTTTGGAATTATTGAACAGATAATTGCCTCCATTTTAATTACTTCTTTTAGTGGAACGATCAATCAGTATTTTAATTGGCTCAGCAAGTTTCCCGCTCCAGCACAGGCAAACGCTATGCAGCTTATATTGTTGGGACTGCTGATCTATTCACTCGTTTTTGGGGCCGCATATTATTTTTTGACCAACTGGATGCTCAGAAAAAAATTAAATCTTGAGTAAGCTTATACGCGAATACAGCTCTTTCGGCGCGCCGCACGGCGCGCCTTTTTCATGGGAAGGATTGTAAATGCTTAAATATGATTGAAATGATTTCAAAAAAAATTTATAATATAAATACAGTCCGCAGAAATCCTTTTGCGCGAGACATTTCTATAGCAATTTCAAATAAAAACTGGAGATAATGAAATTCATTTTTGTAATTGCCATAAGCAAAAATGCTTGTGAAAAAGGTTGAAGAATGATATAATAAAATAAACGTTAAAAAATTAACAAATGACTATAGCAATTTTGAAATTCATCCACTGCATTTTTGAAATCGCTATAATGAGAGGATGGCAACTTTGGAAATTACAATTTGCATAGGAAGCTCCTGTCATCTAAAAGGTTCGCGCGACGTCATCAAAATTTTTGAGAGATTGATTTCATTTCATCATCTGGATGATAAGGTCACGCTCAAGGGTTCGTTCTGCATGGGTGAATGCTCTAAAAACGGCGTGTGCATCTGTGTTGATAATGAAAGGTTTAACGTTACCCCTAATGAAACGGAATCATTTTTTAACTATGAAATTTTAACCAGAATAAAGTAACAGATAAAAGCGGAAATGGGGAAATCAAATGGGGATTATCGGTTTAAAGGCGGCAAACTGCAAAAACTGCTATAAGTGTGTGAAGGTTTGCCCGGTTAAATCCATTAAGGTAGAAAACGCACAGGCTCAGATTATTGACCGGAACTGCATACTATGCGGAACCTGTTTGGAACAGTGCCCGCAGAATGCAAAGACCCTGAACAGCGACGTTGAGGCAGTAAAGGAAATGATCGCAACGGGCGCCAAAGTCATTCTTTCAGTGGCGCCTTCCTACCTGGGCTCTTTTGAATTTGACAATGTACAGAAATTCGCGGGGGCCGTAAAGACCCTTGGCTTTTACGGCGTAGCCGAAACGAGCATGGGGGCGGCTTATGTTACAGCCGAATACCACCATCTGATTCAGCAGAATCAGATGGAAAACATCATAACGACCTGCTGCCCGTCGGCAAACAGACTCATTGAGCATTATTACCCGTCCTTAGTCGGCCAGATGGCTCCCGTCGTGTCGCCGATGATTGCGCACGCCCGGCTTTTGAAAAAAACGTTTGGTTACGGCACCCGCGTGATCTTTGTCGGGCCATGCATCGCAAAAATCGGCGAGGCCGCCGATATCCGCCACAACAACGACGTGGACGCCGTACTTACCTTTGACGATCTGGCCAAATGGTTTGATGCGGAGCAGGTTGTAATCAACGATGCGCAGCCCGCTTCTTTTCTTAACCCCAGTTCCAGAATCCTGCGGATGTACCCGGTTACAGACGGAATTATCGCCTCCCTTCGTTCCATGGGCGACACGGACGACTGGAAAATGCTCAGCGTGAGCGGTTCCGCGGAATGTATCGACCTTTGCAGGGCGCTGGAGCGCGGCGATCTGCATCACTGTTTTATTGAAATCAATATGTGCAAGGACGGATGTATCAACGGCCCGATTTCAAACAGGGACGCGGCGTCCCGCTTTTCCTCCACCATGAAGGTCAGAAAGTACGCAAGTGAAGACTTCGGCGGATACCCCAACCTTCCGGAGCAGATTCCGATGGGCATGCAGTTTGTAGACTGTTCCGTCCGGGAAGATATCCCGGATGAAGCCACAATCCGCATGATTCTGGCGAAGATTGGAAAAGAGTCGCCGGAGGATGAACTCAACTGCGGTTCCTGCGGCTACCCAACCTGCCGTGACAAGGCGGTGGCGGTTTATCAGAACAAAGCCGAGCTGACCATGTGTATGCCGTATATGAAGGAGCGCGCTGAATCTCTTTCCAACTGTGTCCTGACAGAGACGCCGAATATCACCATTATTATTGACAGGGAGCTGAATATTATCGAATTCAACGCCGCGGCGGAAAAGGTCTTTAAGGTTTCCCGCCATGAGGCTTTACAGAAATGCATTTATGAGATTATGGACTCTTCCGATTTCCAGTATGTATTCGATACAAAGCAGTCCATTCCGGACAAAAAGGTGCATTTAAAGGAATACGGCATTACGGTCATGCAGACCATTGTATACATTGCGAAAGAAAATATCGCCATGGGGATTTACAAGGACATTACCCGTGAGGAAGCGGAGCTGGAAAATAAGTATAAACTCCGCAGCGATACCATGGAGATGGCTCAGAAGGTCATTGACAAGCAAATGGTCGCCGCGCAGCAGATTGCAAGTCTGCTTGGTGAAACGACGGCGGAAACGAAGGTCACGCTTACCAAACTTAAAAATATGATTGTATTTGACGGTGATGAACAATGAAAATGCATGTTGACACCGCGTATCGCAGCCTGAACAAGTACGGGGAAGAACTGTGCGGCGATAAGGTGCTGATATCGCGTACAAAGGACGCTACCGTCGCCGTTTTGGCGGATGGGCTGGGCAGCGGTGTAAAGGCCAATATTCTTTCAACCCTGACCAGCAGCATTATTTCCACCATGCTGGAAGAGGGAGCGACTTTGGTGGAGGCTGTAGAGACAATCGCCAAGACGCTGCCCGTCTGCAATGTGCGCAAGCTGGCATACTCTACGTTCAGCGTTATTAAAATATCCGACAGCGGCGATGTTTCCCTGGTTGAATTTGACAACCCACCCTGCATTTTTGTGCGAAACGGAAGGGTGATCGATCTGGAGGACTGCTCGGAAATAAAAGAGTGTGCCGACAAGACCGTAAAAGAAAGCCATTTTACCGTCCATGCCGGAGACGTGATTGCACTCATCAGCGACGGTATTGTTTATGCCGGAGTCGGTCAGGCGCTCAATTTTGGGTGGAACTGGGAAAATGTTTCCTCCTGGCTTGCCAAGACGACGCTGAAGGAAACGTCGGCGCCGCGGCTTGCGGTCTCACTGTCGCAGGCTGTCAATGAGCTTTATCTTGGAAAGCCAGGTGACGATTGCACCGATTTGATTTTTAAAATTACACCGCGCTGTATGGTCAACCTTCTTTCCGGCCCGCCGGTCAGCAAAGAAGATGACAGCCGCCTTGTACACGATTTTATGACCTCTCCGGGAAAGCGGATTGTATGCGGTGGAACGAGCGCCAATATCGTGTCGCGGGTTCTGAACCGGAAAATTGAGACTACCATCCGCTACACGGACCCGGATATTCCGCCGACCGGGAAAATTGACGGAATTGACCTTGTGACGGAGGGGGTTTTGACCCTGAGCCGGACAGTGGAAATTTTGAAGGACTATCTTTCCCATGAAGCCGACTCCTTTTACTTCCACATTCTGGATGAACCCAACGGCGCGGCAATGCTTGCCAAAATCCTTTTGGAGGAATGTACGAACCTGAAAGTCTTTATCGGAAGGGCGATTAATCCGGCGCACCAGAATCCCGGCCTTCCGGCCGATTTGAGCATTAAAATAAAATTAATTGAAGAGCTTTGCGGCATTATGCAGAAGCTTGGAAAAACAGTAGAAAAATATTACTATTAAATAAATGAGGATTATAATTCATGCAATATGATAACGATGCCAAACAGTTGAAATACGAAGTGCTGACCAAGGTCGCCCAATACGCATACGAGGGAACATTGGAGGAGAACCTTGACAACATTCCCTATGAAATCATTCCCGGGCCTTTGCCGACATTCCGGTGCTGTATCTACCGCGAGCGCGAGATCATCCGGGAGCGCCTCATCTCGGCGCGCGGCAGGAACCTTCCGGGACAGGAGGACGGGGATATCGTTGCGGTGCTTCCGGCGGCTTGTGAGGGCTGTCCGATCAACCGGTTTAACGTCACGGATAACTGCCAGCACTGCCTTGCAAAAAAATGCCAAGCAGCCTGTCCGTTCGGCGCAATATCCATCACGCCGAAGGGCGCTTACATCGATCCTGCAAAGTGCAAAGAGTGCGGACGCTGCGCGGCGGCCTGCCCGTACAATGCGATTTCCGACACCATGCGTCCGTGCATCAGGGCCTGTCCCGTGAAGGCGATCACAAAAGACGAGTACCAGCGGGCGGCGATTGATTATTCCCTGTGCATCAACTGCGGGGCCTGTACGAAAAACTGCCCCTTCGGCGCAGTAACCGACCGCTCCAGCATTGTCAGCGTAATCGAAGATATCAAATCGGGAAAGCCGGTCTATGCGGTTTTCGCGCCTGCCATTGAAGGGCATTTTGGCTCTGCCAATGTCGGCATGCTGAAATCGGCTATCAAAAAGCTGGGTTTTACAGATGTGCTGGAGGTTTCCCTCGGTGCGGACGCGACTACCTGCCATGAGGCGCAGGAACTTAAAGAAGCGCTGGAAAATAAGCGGAAAATGACTACTTCCTGCTGCCCTGCGTTTGTGGAGATGATTGAAAAACACTTTCCCAAGCTGGTTCCGCTGATTTCCCATACCGCTTCCCCAATGGTGCTGACCGTCCGCTACATAAAAGCGCAGCATCCCGACAGCAAGGTTGTGTTCATCGGCCCTTGTGTTGCCAAAAAAATTGAAATTCAGAAAGTACAGGATACCGCTGATTATGTAATGACCTTTGAAGAGCTTCAGGCCCTGTTTAACGCAAGGAAAATCAATGTGCTGGAGGCGGCGGAAAACGAGCAGGACGGAAGCCGCGCCGGCAAAGGCTTTGCACAGAGCGGAGGTGTTTCCGGCGCTGTCGTTCAGGCACTGGAGGAAGAAAACTTTGATTTGCCGTTTACCTGTGTAAAATGCAACGGGGCGGCCGAATGTAAAAAGACGCTGATGATCCTGAATGCCGGACGCCTGGAGGAGGACTTTGTCGAAGGTATGGCGTGCGAGGGCGGCTGCGTGGCAGGACCCGGCGGCGTGGAGGAAATGCAGAAGCTTTTGAAAAATCGCAGCAGGTTGATGGCAGCCGCGGACAATCGCGGTATTATTGAAAACATCCGGGACATCCATGATTTTTCTAAGATTAAAATGGATACAAATTCCCCAGAATAGGGATAAGGAGGGACTGCCTGTGTACGCAATCAGTGCGAAGAACCTTACAAAATCCTATGACGGTAAAACCAATGCGCTCAATGATTTGACTTTGACTGTTCCGCAGGGCAGTGTGTTCGGATTTTTAGGTCCGAACGGAGCGGGGAAAACGACGACCGTCAAGCTTTTCACCGGGCTGCTGAAGCCGACGCAGGGAGAATGTACGGTGCTTGACCTGCATCCGGTGAAAAATCCCTGTGATGTGCACCGGGTATGCGGCGTGATGACGGAGACCGCCAGAATGTACGGCCAGCTGACGGGATTGCAGAACCTTCTGTTTTTTGCTCAGACGGCGGGAATGAGCCGCGACGCGGGAAGCGAGCGTGCGGCAGAGCTTTTAAAACAGCTTGATCTGTGGGATGCGCGCGACAAAAAGCTGAGCGACTATTCCACCGGCATGGCGCAGCGTCTTTCCTTGGCCCGTGCGCTGGTCAACCGGCCGCAGGTGCTCTTTTTGGACGAGCCAACCAGCGGGCTGGATCCGGAATCCGCCCAAACGGTCAATTCCATGATTGCGGCGCTCGCAGACAACACCGGAACAACGGTGTTTCTCTGCACCCATCAGCTTCGCTACGCACAGGATATCTGCGACAGCTACGGTATTATCGATAAAGGCCGCCTGATCGCGGGCGGAAACCTTGAAGCCCTCTGCAACGACATTGGATACCGTGTCAAGGCCGCTTTCCGTCTCTCCGAAGGGGACAGCCTGGACGGATTTGATGCCGACAACGGCTGGTGGCAGGCGGAACTTCCTCGTGAAGAAGACATGCCTAAGCTTCTGAAAAAGGTAATTGAGTCCGGGCATGATGTTTTTGAAGCGCGTTTGATCAAACCGACGCTGGAGGATGTTTATTTCGGATATGTGGAACATCGGGGGGTAGCGCAATGAAATTGCTGTCGTCAGCCGAACAGGCTGTGGTAAATAAGGATTTCGGAGAAATCTGGAATACCAAAATGGCCCGCAATACCATCATTGTCGTGCCGCTGATCATGGTTTTATTCCTGCCGGTCATGTACCTTGTCATGATTGTATTTATACCGAGCGAGCAGATGAACGGCATTGACCAGATGATGAAGCTTTTGCCGAAGGAAGCGGCGTATTTTTCGGTCAAGCAGGGCATGTTCTACATTATGACAAACGTGGTCTGTCCCATGTTCTTTTTGATGATCCCGCTGATGGCGTCGAGCGTTTCGGCCGCGAGCAGTTTTGTGGGTGAAAAAGAGCGGAGTACCATTCAGACGCTGCTGTTAACTCCTCTGAGCCTCAAATCCATTTTCAAGGCCAAGGTGCTCAGCTGTGTTTTCCTGTCCGGAATCACGACAGCCATTTCCTTTGTTGTTTTTGCGTGTGTTATTTCGGCGGGCGATATTTTTCTGCACATGCCGTTTTTCCTCAACTGGAACTGGCTTATACTTGTGCTTCTCCTTGCGCCCGGCATTACTGTCTTTGGGGTTGTTTTCATGGTACTGGTTTCAGGAAGGAGCAAGAGTTACATGGAGTCCGTCCAAACTTCAGGATATATCGTTTTACCCCTTGTCCTGCTTTTTGTGGGACAGTTTACCGGCCTTTTTCAGCTTAACGCGCTGATTCTGCTGATTATCGCGGCGGCTCTGCTGGCGGTGGATCTTTTGCTCTGGCTTGTTGCGGCGCGCTCCTTTACGCCGGAAAAACTTTTAAGATAAAGTGTGTATTTGCCTTAATCATGATAATGTATTATAATAGTATTGTAATGATAGAAATGATTAAGATTGGAAGGTGATTAAGTGGCCGCAGATTTGCATTGTCATACCAAAATGTCCGACGGTTCGGTTGGTATCGACGAGGTTGTTCTACTTGCCAAAACGCATGGTATCCCCACGATTGCCGTCACTGATCATGACACTTTTGCGGGATCGACCAGAGCAAAGATTTTTGGGGACAGGCATGGGGTTGAGGTTATTTCCGGAGTTGAGTTTTCAACAACGGATCCTTCTACCGGACGCAAGGCACATGTATTATGCTACCTTTGCGAAAACACAGACCGGCTGGAGGGGCTGTGCAAGCGCACCGGTGACAGCCGCCGCCGCGCTTCCTGCATCATGATTCAAAAGGTGATGCGGCTGTATCCCATCACCGCTGAAATGGTTCTGCGCAGGGCGCAGGGAAGCACCAATATTTATAAGCAGCATATTATGCACGCTTTGATTGATGCGGGATATTCGAATGACTTTTTCGGCGAAACGTATCACAGGCTCTTTAATTCCAAAACGGGGCTCGCCTATTACCCCGTCCGCTATCCTGATGTCCACGATGTGATCGCACAGATACACGATGCCGGCGGCGTTGCGGTTTTGGCACATCCCGGCGAATACGACAGTTATGATTTGCTGGAGCAGCTTGCAAAGGATCATGAAATTGAAGGCGTAGAGGTTTGGCATCCCCGCAATAAACCGGGGGATGAGGAACGCTTTATTGCCACAGCGCAGAAATATGGCCTGGTGATGACGGGCGGCACCGATTTTCACGGCATGTATACCACGGTTACCATGCCTGTTGGAACCTGTGTAACGCCGGACAGTCAGCTGGAAGCGCTGAAGAAAATTAAAGTACGTTTAAAAAAATAGGTTTGCGGGTGAAATTATTTGGTGTATCAATATAAGACAAGGGGGACCTGCTCCTCTGAAATTGATGTCGATCTTGAGGGCGACACGGTCAAATCAGTAAAGATTATCGGCGGCTGCAACGGAAACGGCAAGGGAATATGCGCGCTTGTTGAGGGCATGAAGGCCGACGAAGCGATTCGGCGTTTAAAGGGTATTAAGTGTGGATTTAAGTCTACATCCTGTCCGGATCAGCTGGCGGTTGCATTGTTACAGGCAAAAGAGCAGCTGGCGCATAAATAAAGAATGAGGGCTGCGATTTTACTCGCAGCCCTTTTTGTGCGATTAGCAGCCGCCACATCCATTGTTGCAGTTGTTGCAGCCACAGTCATTGTTGTCACCGCAGCATACTAAAAGGATAACGACAAGGATGATAATCCAGCAGCAGTTGCCACCACCAAAGAAATTGTTGTTACACATAATTGTTTGCCTCCTTTCGGTTTACAGTATATAATATTGCACAGGAACAAAACGTGTTACAAATTTTTCTTTTCGGAGATCATCAAAAAAATAAAGCTTTTTTTATCTTCTATTCATGATGGATTAATAGTAATATTATATTATGATTAACAATCTTACGAGGTGATTCTATGCTGTGCGATTCCTGCGGAAAAAATCCGGTTACCACACATGTTAAAACAATTATCAACGGGGAACTGACAGAGTATTCCCTGTGCGCAGAATGCGCGCAAAAATTGGGGTACGGAAATCTTCTGACCGGACTGGGCTGCAATTACGGCAGCCTGCTGAGCGGATTTTTCGGCGGGGCCGAACTGGATGATCCGGTCCGCTGCAAATGCTGCGGTTCCACCTTTGACGATATCATGCGCAGCGGGCAGATTGGCTGCGCGGAATGTTATCATACATTTTATGACAGGCTGATTCCACTGATTCAGCGTATTCACGGCAATACAAAACACCGAGGGAAGGTTCCGGGAGGGGGCGTTTTAAAGAACAGGCCGCAGGAGCAGCTCAGTTTGATGCGCCGTGAGCTTCGGGAGGCAATCGATGCCGAGAACTTTGAACACGCCGCCAGTCTGCGTGACCGGATTAAAGAACTGGAAGGGGAGAAGGCACATGAATAATCTGGACACCGGGTTTCAGGAGGATGTCGTGATCAGCACGCGCATTCATCTTATCCGAAATTTACAGGATGTTCCTTTCTCCGCTAAAATGAGCCGTACCGACCGGCAGAAGCTTGAACAAAGAGTGATCGAAGCGATCAACGGTAATGAAGTTCTGAACAACCTTTTCCGTTTTATGGATATGGAAAGCATGTCTAAGGCCGAGGCTGTTTCACTTGTGGAACGCCACCTGATCAGCGCCGACTTTATAGCTGATTGCCGTGGGCGCGGCTTGTTCGTAAACGAAGATGAATCCGTCAGCATGATGGTGAATGAAGAGGATCATATCCACTTTCAGTCTTCGGAGGCGGGACTCAACCTGGAAAAAGCGTTTGAAAGAGTGGACAAACTGGATGATATCCTGAATAAATCCCTGCACTTTGCCTTTGATGAAAATCTGGGCTATCTGACGCAGAACCCTGTCAATCTTGGCACAGGGATGCGCGCGTCCCTGACGCTGCATCTTCCGGCGCTGCGGGAGGGGGGGGGCATAGCAAGGCTTTCCACCAATCTTTCAAAGCTCGGGCTCGCGCTTCGCGGCGCTTTCTGGTCCGGCATGAAACCGAAAGGCGCCGTTTACCAGCTGTCTAACCAAGTAACGTTCGGCCTGTCTGAACAGGAGGCTATCGCAAATCTTCAAAGCATTGCCATGCAGCTGATCGAACAGGAGCGGGATTCCAGAAAAGAACTGGCCGGGAATCTGGAAATTCAGGATACCGTCAGCCGCTCCTTGGCTATTTTGCAGAGTGCCCGCATGATGGCGAACGATGAATTTCTGCAGTTGATTTCCAATGTCCGGTTCGGTGTTGCCACAGGCCTGATCGCCCCGATTGATTATGGAGAGATCAACCGTCTGGCCATTCAGGTACAGCCTGCCACGCTTATGTTTTACAGCGGGAAAAAACTTACGCCCGATGAACGGCACCGTCTGCGGGCCGAGAAAGTAAGAGATTTTTTGCAGAGGCTGAATCTTTAAAGACATGTTACAATATTTGCTTTTATTAATTTAAAAGGTGGGAATATCAATGGCAGAATTAGAAAAAGACAATTCGGATTTGGCAGCGGCGCTTTTCTTTGTGCTTGGGGAAGCTGTGCCGCACCGCCGATCACTCGAGGAAGAAGCCATCGCTTTGCGAGACGAAATCAAGGATCGGGAAAAAATTCTTTTAAAGGTCATTGAACTCTGCGGTGACCTGCAAACCCCGAAGCAGCTCTATTTAGCTGAGAAGGCTTACAGCTGGCTTGGAAAAAAATATTATAATGAAACGGTTCGCTATGCCGGCGAGTACCTGCACACCTCCAGCTGGAATGAATTGCCCAACCATGTCAAGGTTGAGGATGGGATTACCATCAACTATGCCGCAGCGCAGCGTGCTTCGGTGCTGATTGACCTTGCAAGGGCGCAGGAGGGGCTGGGCCGCCTTGAAGCTGCTCTGTTTAACTTTATAGAGGCATACCGCCTAGAGCCTTACAGCGCCATGAATGCGATTAAAGTCGCCGATGTGCTTGTGAAACAGCACGGAAGGGAAGAAGCGCTTGAGTATTTAAAGCAGCAAAGGCAGAGCCAGTATTATGAGTCGGTTAAATATACGGACATGCTTGGCCATATACGGAAAAATGATCTGTTTAAACAGCTTTTGGACGCACATATTTTAAAGCTTCAGGAAAAAAAGCAGCCTGTATCATAACGGGCTGCTTTAAAATGCGGGCGGAGTTTGCTGTATGCGGCTCCGCTTTCGTTAAAAAAAGTCAAAGAATACATGCGTATTCTTTGACAATAATAAATACGATTTTTTAATTGATAAATTAATATTTCCCTGTTGCCGGAATCAACATTTCAGGCTCTTTGCATTTTTCTGAGCCGGATACTTCGTAATCTGTTTTTTCGGATATTCCCGGCTGGTGAAAATCCGAACCGGCCGACTGATGGTTCAGTCTGAACTTTTCGACCAGATCTCTAAGAACCTGAGCCTGCCCGGACAGCTCTTCACTTGCGGCGGCGCTCTCCTCAGCGGTTGCCGAGTTTGTCTGGACAACATTGGAGATCTGTTCCACGCCAAGCGTTACCTGGGTGATTGCATCTGACTGCCGGTTGGTTGCCAGAGAAATCTTTTCCACCGTCTGGGTGACCTCTTCCGCGCTTGCGACTACGCGGCGGAGTGATTGCGCGGTGGCATCGGCAATTTTCGTTCCGTTTTCAACCTGCCTTACGGAATTTTCAATCAGGGCGGTCGTGTTTTTCGCAGCCTCGGCGCTTTTGCTTGCAAGGTTCCTTACTTCATCCGCGACAACGGCAAACCCTTTTCCGGCGACCCCCGCTCTTGCGGCTTCAACGGCGGCATTCAGCGCAAGGATGTTTGTCTGGAATGCGATATCTTCAATTGTCTTAATGATTTTTCCGATCTGACCGGAGGATTCATTGATGAGGGACATGGCTTGAATCATATCGTCCATATGCTGATTGCTCGTTTCTATTTCCCTGCTGACCGCAGCCACGGATTTGCTTGCGTTGGAAGTATGTTCTGCGTTGTCCTTTACGTGGGCGGATATTTCGGAGATGCTCGCCGAAAGCTCTTCTACGGAACTTGCCTGCTCTGTGGCTCCCTGGGCCAGTTCCTGTGCGCCGCTGGAAACCTGTTCTGAGCCGCTGGCAACCTGCTCTGCAGCCTGATTAATCTGGCCAAAGATATGATTCAGAGATGCAAGAATGCCCAGAATCGAATCTTTCAGACCTGCGTAATCGCCGATGTATTCCAGATCTGTGTCCACGGTCAGATTGCCGTGCTCCATTTCACTGACCATATTGTTTATGTCGGATATGTAAGCCCGGATGGAGGCAGCGGATTGGGCGAAAGCTTGGCCCAACTGGCCGATTTCGTCTTTGGCGCTTATGTTGATCTGAACGTTCAAATCCCCCTGAGCAAGCTTTTGCGCGGCGTCTGCCATCTCCTGAACCGGCCTGCTGATGCTGCGTGAAATCCATAGTGCGATCACAATAGAAATCAGAAAGCTGATTAAAATAATCCCGGCGATGGTAAAACTTGCAATCCGTGCCTGTCGGGAAAGGTCGTTTGCCGTTTTGCTTCCGGTAGCTGTTTTGAGGTTGATCAGGGACTCGGTGGCTGTTCTGATGTTGTTGGAAAGAGGGGTGCCCTCCCTGTCCATCAGCGCGGAAGCCCTGTTATTTTGGTTTTGTTTCGCAAGGTCGACAATCTTGGATCGTACCTGTGCGAATTTTGTCATGTTGTCTTTAATGTCATTATAATAACCCAGTTCTTTTGCTGTTACCATTCCTCTTTTCATATTTGTCAGATAGGTGTCGAGATCTTTGCTTGACTTGTCCAGTTCATCGGCGCTCGTCTGCAATTTCTGCGCATTCGTATTGAAAATGATATCTCTGATCAGTGTGCGGCCTTCGTTGAATTCCGTATTGAAAAGGCCTATATCTCCCTGTGCAAAACCATAATCCTGCAATGCTTTGCTGTAGGTGGCATCCAGATGTGTCATTACGTTTACACCCACGATGCCGCCTATACTGGAAACAATCGCGACGATTATAAAAGTAATGATTAGTTTTTTACCGATCTTTACATTCTTTAACATTTTCTCATCCCTTTTAGCTTATTCGTGGATTTTTTGATGACCCCGGTATCCTAGTATTTTCAGTGTATGGAATCATGACAATGCCGGCTTTAATACTAATATATATGGCCTGAAAAATATTTCATTTATCAATCCCCTTATTTTGTTGTCATCCGTATTTGATTGATATTTCATAATTGTCAATATACTGTCAATAAATGCCTTAATTAGTATACGCGAAAAAAAACATTTTTTCAATACTTATATTCACTTTTATTAAGATACCTTTAGTAATCATTAATGTATGCGCTTTAAAATGTGACTAAAAGGGTTAGGGGACAGTGATAAATATGGATAAGGCAAAAATGGAAATCATGCAGAAAACCGCGGAGCAGATCAAACATCTGAGAAAAGTTGCTGGACTCAGCCAAAAGTCATTGGCGGATTCAGCCGGTCTGGATCCGGCGTTTTTAGGGCATATTGAGCGATGCCTAAAGTGCCCAACGATAGATACACTCAATAAGATAGCGACGGCATTGAATATTTCTTTGTCGGAGCTGTTCAATTTCGGCTGTCCGAAAAAGTGTGAAAAGAAGGATGAAGCCATCAGAAAAATTTCAATTATAATGGACAAACTTTCTCCGGAGGAAGCGGAGCAGCTGGCGGACCTGACGGCCAGAATTGCGGCATTCAAACAAAACGGATCGCATTAGTAAGAATCAGACCACGGACCGCTCGCAGTCCGTGGTCTGATTCTCTTCCTTATTCAGGTGTAAAATTCGTTGCAATTTCCTTTTCACTGTCCGGCGGGGAATACACAAACCGGTCGATTCTGCTGCCGCTGAAGAAATATTTCGGTGCAGACGGACGATAGGTATAATCGAACGTGTCAATAATCACGAGTTTTACTTTCATGCGCGAGGGAATGATGCTTTTTATGTAAACGCTTGCCTGCTGCCCGGGAATCACATCCTCTTTTGCTTCCGCCAGCCCGGCAAGATTGGGAGAAAGCTCCACAAATATCCCATAGGGCTCAACGGAACGCACAATTCCGGCCACCGTCTCTCCGGCTTTAAACATGGCTACGTTTTCTGTCCACGTTCCCAGAAGCTCTTTGTGGCTCAGGGTAATGCGTCCGTTTTCCACGGATTTTATCAGAACCCGTATGTCCATGCCCACCGTGAACCGTTCACGCGGGTGGTCTATCCTTGAAACGGAGATGGCATCAATTGGCAGGAGTGCTATAATTCCGCAGCCGATATCGGCAAAAGCGCCGAAGCTTTCCAGATGGGTTACCCGCGCATTGATGATATCACCCGGAACGAGTTTTTTTACATATTCCGACATGCACTTTTCCTGTGCGGACCGCCGCGAAAGCATGGCGGTCAAATGTCCCTCCGCATCCTTTTGAAAACCCGCCACGGTAAAGCATACCGGCCTGTTGACTCTGGAGATGATGGCAATGTCGCGTACCGTACCCTCACGGATTCCCAAAGCACCCTCGTCATGCGGGATCACGCCCTTCATGCATCCTAAATCGACCAGCAAATTATGCGAGCTGTCACAAATCAGCGCGCGTCCTTCCAAAATTTTTCCATCCCGGCAGGCATCGTTCAGCGCGGAAATGTTTAGGACTGCCGCGCGGTTTTCGGGTGTATCGATGATCCAACCCTCAGGATAGTAATCAAACATTTTCCTACCTCCTTTTTGTCTTCGCTTATCTATATGCTTAAAATGAATAGGTAATACTATGCTTGTTAATTATTAAATTGTTAATTTATCCCCTCTCGGCTTGAATATTATCGCCTGATATAATAAAATATAGTCTATAGCAATTTGAAATAGAAACGGGAAAGAATCAATCCCGCGAGAGGAAGTTATTACGCAATGCAGTACAGCAAAAAAATAATTGGTTTCATTTCCATTTGCGCCATGATGCTGAATCTGGCCGCATGTTCCGGCGGCAGCGCCGCAAGCATGGCTTCTTCGTCAGCTTCGGCTCCTTCCCAGGCCGTAAGTTCGGCGCCAGCCGCCTCGCAGGATGACAGAATCAAGCCTGACGACGGCAAAAAGCTGGGCTATCAGCTTGAAAAGCCCGCCAGCGGGGAGGAGATTGCCGTTTTGACCACCAGCATGGGTGTGATCAAGCTCCGCCTTTTTCCGGAGGCCGCTCCGAAGACGGTTGAAAATTTTAAAGGGCTGATTAAAAAAGGTTACTATAATGGACTGACCTTTCACCGCGTGATCAATGATTTCATGATTCAGTCCGGCGACCCCAAAGGGGACGGTACCGGCGGAGAAAGCATTTGGGGCAAAGATTTCGAGGATGAATTCAACGCAAACCTTGTCAATATCCGCGGGGCTGTTTCCATGGCGAATGGCGGGCCAAACACCAACGGGAGCCAGTTTTTTATCAATCAGAAGGGAACCGCCGAAGCGATTAACTGGGACAATTACCAGCAGGCTTATAATGTATATAAGCAGTATCCGGACGCCTTTGTGCAGCAGTACGGCACTTATTTTCTGAACATGGATAAGGTTACCGATGCGTATAAAAAGCTTTATAACGATAACGGCGGAAACCCGAATCTGGACGGCGCGTACAGTATTGTGGCACGGGGACATACCGTTTTTGCACAGGTGATAGAAGGAATGGATGTTGTCGATAAAATTGCAGCGGTACCTGTTTCCGAAAATGACCAGGGGGAAAAAAGCAAGCCGACCACGGCGGTTACCATTAAAAAAGCCGATATAGAAAAATACCGGCCGTAAACGGCACATATCATTCTGTAAAAACCGCCGATTGCTTATGCATGCTGTATAGGACGGAACGGAACCCCCGCCGATTATTGGCACATTATTTCAAATTTTAAAATAACCGTTTTATTATCGCCTATTGCATTGACAAGCCAATGCAATAGGCGATATAATTAATTTAATTTGTTTTTTGCAGCGGCAGTAAATTGAAGTGCTTATGGAGGGTAACTATGTCAGCAAAATATATTTTTGTAACAGGCGGAGTCGTTTCCGGACTGGGAAAAGGAATTACGGCAGCTTCTTTGGGGCGTTTGCTCAAAGCCAGGGGCTTGAGAATTACCATACAGAAATTTGACCCTTATCTGAATGTTGACCCGGGAACAATGAACCCGTTTCAGCATGGAGAGGTTTTCGTTACGAACGACGGCGCGGAAACAGATTTGGATCTTGGCCATTACGAACGCTTTATTGATGAGAACCTGACCCAGAACAGCAATATCACTTCAGGCAGAATTTACTGGAATGTGCTGCAAAATGAGCGCAACGGCGATTACGATGGGGGGACGGTTCAGGTTATCCCCCACATTACCAACGAAATCAAGTCCCGTATTTATGAAGGGAAAGATAATATTGATGTGGCGATCATTGAAGTGGGCGGCACGGTAGGCGATATTGAGAGCCAGCCGTTTCTCGAGGCTATCCGCCAGTTTGCCACAGAAGTCGGCAGGAACAACTGCCTGTTTATCCATGTTACCCTTGTTCCTTATCTGATCTGCTCCCATGAGCACAAATCAAAACCCACCCAGCACAGTGTGAAAGAACTTCTTTCCATCGGCATTCAGCCGGACATTATTGTCCTCCGCTCCGAAAGGCCGGTCGGCGACGATATCAAAAAGAAAATTGCACTTTTCTGCAATGTCAATGAGAACTGTGTGATACAGAACCTTGACCTTCCACTTTTGTATCAGGTTCCCCTTGCGCTGAAAGAGGAGCGTTTGGATGACATTGTCTGCAAGCGTTTTGGGCTGGACACGCCCGGCGCCGATCTGAGCGACTGGATCGCCATGGTCAATACGGCTATGTCCCTGACGGAAAGCGTCACCATAGGGCTTGTCGGCAAATATGTTGAACTGCATGACGCTTATCTGAGCGTCGCGGAGGCGCTGACCCACGGCGGAATCGGCAATAACGTGAAGGTAAATATTAAATGGATTGATTCCGAAACGATTTCGAAGGACAATGTTTCGGAAATTCTCGCCGGTGTGGACGGCGTGATTATACCCGGCGGGTTTGGTCAAAGGGGAATTGAGGGCATGATTACGGCGATTCATTACGCCAGAGTGAACCGGGTGCCATGCCTTGGCATCTGCCTTGGAATGCAGCTTGCCATTGTAGAATATGCCCGCAATGTTCTTGGCCTGGAAGACGCGAATTCCGCGGAATTCGACCCGCAGAGCAAAAACCATGTGATTGATCTGATGCCTGAGCAGAAGGATGTCGTGCAGCTTGGCGGTACGATGCGCCTGGGACAGTATCCGTGCAAGCTGACGGTGGGTACAAAGGCTGCCGCGCTTTACAACAATGAACCGCTTATTTCCGAACGTCACCGTCACCGCTTTGAAGTAAACAACGATTACCGCGATCGGTTTGAGAAGGCGGGAGTTGTTTTCTGTGGAAAATCGCCGGACGACCATATCGTGGAAATGATGGAGCTGCCGGAACATCCGTGGTTTTTGGGCTCCCAGTTCCACCCGGAATTTAAATCCCGTCCCAACCGCCCGCACCCGCTTTTTAAGGGCCTGGTCGGCGCGGCAAAGGAATATAAGGCCAGCCAGGTCTGATAAACTGGAATATTATTTGTTGAGGCCCCGCCTGCGGCGGGGCCTCAACAGCTTTAAAGAGTAAAAAGAACCGCCGGAAATTCAGTATTTCCAACGGTTCTTTTGTGTTATTCTGATTATCTGGCGCCGCCGCCACCGCCGCCGCCAAAGCCGCCGCCGCCTCCTCCGAAGCCGCCGCCGCCAAAACCACCTCCGCCAAAACCTCCGAAACCGCCGCCACCGCCAGTGGGCGGGGGATTGGCAAGCCTCGTTGCGGAAGTACTGATGTTGCTCATGGTGGTGCCGAGGAACGAGCCGAAATCATTGCCGACATGGCTGAATCCTCCCATGCCGATGGACCGGCCGAACATGTAGTACATGTAGCTACCCCCAAAGTTTGTGTTGAGGTAGCCGTCGTCATTCAGCTGCGGATAGACCATCTTCAGCTCTTCGCAGACCTTTTTTGAAATGCCCATCATGGTCGCGTAAACAAGGTATTCCTCCCAAAGCGCAAGCTCTGGAACGCCGTATTCCCTCATGCGCGAGAATTCAAGCATGTATTTTTTCAGCCCCTGCCATACGGCATAGTCATATTCGCCCTTCTCGCTCAACCGCGTCTTTGTGCTAGACGCAACCAACAGCAGGATGCCTAAAACAAGGAAGCCCAGCGGAAGGTAGAGCAGCCAGGCCTTGGTAATCATAAAAAGAAAGACAGCCGCCGCAATACTGCAGATTCCAAATACGGTGCTGGCCGTCAAAAAGGCCGGACGGTGTTCATAATAGTTGCGCGAGGCAATTTCTCTTTTCGCCTGTGACAAAAAGATCTGGATGCTGCTGTCAACATACTTGCTGTGGTCTTTCGCGTATTTTTCAAACTGCCTCATGGTAAACCGATCGCCGTAATCCGACGCAACAGTGGAAATCATATCGTAGAACGACTGCTCGCTCTGCGTGAGCGCTATCTGTTTTGTGTCCCCCGTGATGCTTACTGAGAAGTCCTTTCGTTCATTGGAATCAAACCGGACATATCCTTTGCGCGCAAGGCTCATCAGCGTGGCGCTGAAAACCCGTCCCTGCACCCTGTCCGTCACGCCGCCGCTGTAAAAGTAAAACAGGTTGGCTGCACCGCCGGGCGAACTGCCCTCCGGTATCTCACGCGTATATTCGGGAGCATCCACTTTGTGCGGCCTGGCCTTCTTTTTCAGCAGTACTAACAGCAAAATGCCAGCGAGAGCCAGTATCGCGCCGCCCACGGCGTCCACGATGCCGACTATATAATTCATGCGCTGCTGCGCGGCCCAATCGTCCGCCCATTTCTGTTCCTCCTTTTCAATATCGCCCAGCACGTTGGAAGAAACGATCTTGTTGGAATCCGGGAACAGGGAGACGGGCATACATAACCGCGTTTCCACCAGTGTTTCCGGCGGAACCTTACTTGCGGTAAAGGAAATCTGACTGGGGGAGTCAACCGCCAGATTGCTCTGTGCAGTGCAGTGCAGCCATGCCTTAACATCCTTCGGTTTTGCACCGGATGGGAAGGTAACGGTGCCGTGCAGCTCGGCAATCGGGATACTGAAATTTTTCCCGATAAAGGCGTTGTACAGAACGGAGGTGTCCCCATAGACCCGCACGATATTTTTCACTGTGTAGGACACTTTGAAATTGCGTTCACCGCTGTCAATTCTCGGCATAAACCAGCCGATTTCCGTATCCTTTTGCGTACGATAGATGTAACAGACGTTGTCCTCGGAGTAATATCCGTCCGTCGGGTCAATATCGTCACGGAAGGCGTACTGGATATTGCTGTCCATGTCGTATACGGATAGGTTTTCGATTCCGTCGCTCTGGTTCAGATCCACCGGGAAGGTTTTATAAAGATTGCTGTAGGGCTTTCCACGGTCTTCCAGGCTGATGCGCCAGGTTTCCGTCACCTTCATATCACCGTTGCTGCTGAGCTGAGAAACGATATCCAGCTTTTCCAGAGTCTGATCTGCGCCGCGTTTATAACTGCTGGAGCAGCCGCTCAGCGGCAGAAGAACGACCAGCAGGGCAAGAATGACCGCGGTCATTCTGCCGGTAAGAGATTTGATCAACCTGTACATGTTTCCTCCATCCACAAAAGATCAGAATTTGACCTGTGGTACAGCTTTGTCGGCTTCCGCGATTTCAAAGTATTTTTTCTGGCCGAAATGAAAGATGGAAGCAATGATATTGGATGGGAAGTGCATGACATATTCGTTGTATTTCATTGCGGTGTCATTGTAAAATTGGCGCGCAAAGGCGATTTTGCTTTCAATGTCCTTCAGTTGGCCCTGCAAATCCAGAAAGTTCTGGTTTGCTTTTAAGTCCGGGTATTGCTCCGCCGTGGCAAACAGGTTCACAATTGCGCGGGAAAGCTTGGCATTGTTTTCCATCGCCTCTTCGGGCGTTTTTGAGCTCATGGCCGCGCTGCGCCATTTGGTGACCTCTTCAAAGGTGGATTTTTCGTGTGACGCATAGCCCTTTACGGTTTCGACCAGATTCGGAATAAGGTCGAAGCGTTTTTTCAGCTGAACATCCACCTGTGCCCATCCGTTGTCCACTCTTACGGAGAAAGAGACGAGCTTGTTGTACATGCCTGCGACCCATAGGGCGATGATCAGAATAATCGCAACAATAATGCCGGATACAATCCAGTTCATAATGCATACCTCCTTATTATCATGATAGCAACTTCAAATAAAAACTGGAAAAACGAAATCCATTCCATTGTATTTTTGGAATTGCTATAATGAAATAGTAACACATTTTATGCCAAAAGAAAAGCGGGGAAAATCAATACTATTGTATCCCGAAAACATGTTTTATTTGTTGGGCGGAAGCGGGTAAAAAAGGGAAAGGATATTTGTCCTTTCCCTTTGGGATTCTATTTTTCGCTTGGATTTGAAATCCGGTAGCAAAGCGTCATCAGGCTATCGTTTAAATGAACGTTTTCCACAACCGTGTCTTCATACCGCATGTTAATATCGTAATGACTGAAGTTCCAGTAATTGCGCACGCCCAGGTTGTAAAGGCGTTCAATCACGGCGTGGACGCCGTCGCGGGGGATACAAAGCACCGCCATGGCCGGCTGCTCCTTTTGGCAGAATTCTTCCAGCTCTACTGTGTCAAGAACAATCTGGCCGTTGATCCGCGTTCCGGTTTTACTGGGGGAACTGTCAAAAATACCGACCAGCCGAAACCCTTCTTCGTCAAACGACATATGAGAAGCGATTGCCCTTCCTAAATTTCCGGCGCCGATTAAAATTGCTTTATATTCATTGGAAAGACCCAGTATATTTCCGATTTCGTCACAGAGTTGGTCTACAATGTATCCGTAACCCTGCTGTCCAAACCCGCCGAAGCAGTTCAGGTCCTGGCGAATCTGCGAAGCGGTCAGTCCCAGTTTTACGGACAGCTCCGTGGAAGAAATCCTTGTGACCCCTTTGTGTTTCAGGTGGGTTAGAAAACGATAGTAGCGCGGCAACCTTCTGATTACCGACATTGAAATATTTTCGCGTCTTGGCATACGCTTTACCTCCGTAATACTGTATCCGGCTTACAGCAGCCGAATCAGGCTTTTATTAACTTCCTTTAAAAACGTTTCGGTGTCGACCGTCGTTTTGTTGGACAGAGTGGAAAGGCCGGCAAGGTCACCGGTCATAATGCCATTTTCAACTGTCTGAATCGACGCTTTTTCAAGCTTCTCCGCAAAATCCACAAGAGCAGGGATGTTGTCCAGCTCTCCGCGCTTTTTCAGCGCGCCTGTCCAGGCAAACAGGGTAGCCATGGAATTGGTGGATGTCTTTTCGCCTTTCAGATGCTTGTAATAGTGGCGCTGTACGGTTCCGTGGGCCGCTTCGTATTCATATACGCCGTCCGGCGAGACGAGCACGCTTGTCATCATGGCAAGACTGCCGAAAGCCGTGGCGACCATATCACTCATGACGTCGCCGTCATAATTTTTACACGCCCAGATGTAGCCGCCTTCCGAACGGATTACACGGGCAACCGCGTCGTCAATTAAAGTATAGAAATAGGTGATACCTGCTTTTTCAAATTTCTCCCTGTAATCCGATTCATAAATATTCTGAAAAATATCCTTAAAACGGTGGTCATATTTTTTTGAAATCGTATCCTTTGAAGAGAACCATACATCCTGCTTGACATCAAGCGCGTAGTTAAAGCAGGATCGCGCAAAGCTTTCAATGCTTTTGTCTATGTTATGCTGGCCCTGGATAATGCCCGCCGTTTCAAAATCGTGAATCAGCGCGCGCGCTTCGGTGCCGTCCTTTTTAGTAACGACAAGCTCGGCCTTTGCGCCGGCCGGGACGGTCATTTCCACATTGCGGTAGACGTCTCCATAGGCATGGCGCGCAATGGTAATCGGTTTCTTCCAGTTCCTGATGAAGGGCTCAATCCCCTTCACAAGGATGGGCGAACGGAAAACAGTGCCATCCAAGATCGCGCGGATGGTTCCGTTGGGCGATTTCCACATTTCTTTCAGGCCGTATTCCAGCACCCTGTCCGCATTCGGCGTAATGGTCGCGCATTTTACGGCGACGCCGTATTTTTTAGTGGCGTAAGCGGAGTCGAACGTAACCTTGTCGCCGGTTGCGTCCCGGTTTTCCAGTCCCAAATCATAATATTCCGTTTTCAGGTCGATATACGGGGTCAGCAAAATATCTTTAATCATTTTCCAGATGATTCTGGTCATTTCGTCGCCGTCCATTTCAACCAGCGGCGTCGCCATTTGGATTTTCTTCATTGATTGCCCTCCGTTTTCATAAACTCTGCGTTGTCGAATGATGCATTATCCGTTTTGTTCCCTTGTGTAGTTCAGAAGGCCTCCGGCAAGCACCATTTTACGCTGGCGGTCGCTCAGCACGGCCTCAGCCTCAAACGAGGTTCCCTTCGTCCGGTTCTTTACGGTGACTGTGGCGCCGCTTTCAATCGCGGTGCGGATGTCCGGCAGTTCCAGCTCGTCCATCTGGTCAATTCCGTCGTAGTCCTTCTCGTCTTTGAACATAAGAGGAAGGATTCCCGCGTTCGCCAGATTTGCACAGTGAATACGCGCAAAGCTTTTCACAATCACAGCCTTGATTCCAAGGTACAGCGGCACCAGCGCCGCGTGCTCGCGGGAGGAACCCTGGCCGTAGTTTGAGCCGCCGACGATAATGCCCTTGCCGTTTTGCCTGCAGCGTTCCGGAAATTCCTTGTCGCAGACGGCAAAGCAGAAGTTGGAAAGATACGGGATATTGGAACGGTACGGAAGAATTTTTGCTCCGGCCGGCATAATATGGTCGGTTGTGATATTGTCACCGACTTTCAAAAGCGCCTTTGCCTCAATGCTCTGCGGCAGCGCCGTTGTTGTCGGGAATTCCTTGATGTTCGGCCCGCGCAGGATTTTGACGTCCTTTGCGTCTTTTTCATCGGCAGGCGCGACAATCATATTGTCGTTGATCAAAAACTGTTCGGGCTGCACAATGGGTGCTTCTTTGCCCAGTGTCTGCGGGTTTGTCAGCACGCCGGTGATCGCGGAGGCCGCGGCGGTTTCCGGGCTGACCAGATAAATCCGGCCGTCTGCCGTGCCGGAACGCCCTTCAAAGTTACGGTTAAAGGTTCTCAATGAAATTCCCGCGGAGTTCGGCGACTGTCCCATGCCGATGCAGGGCCCGCAGGCGCATTCCAGAATACGCGCGCCGGCGGCGATCAGGTCCGCCAGGGCGCCGTTCTGTGCAAGCATATTATATACCTGTTTCGACCCCGGGGCAATTGCAAGGCTCACATCGGGGTGGACGGTTTTACCCTTTAGTATGGAAGCGACACGCATCATGTCGCGGTAAGAGGAATTGGTACAGGAGCCGATACACACCTGGTCCACTTTAATGCTGCCGATCTCGTCCACTTTTTTGACCGCGTCCGGGCTGTGGGGGCATGCCGCCATCGGCACCAGTTCGGATAAATTGATAGAGATGGTTTCGTCGTATACCGCGTCCGCGTCCGGCTTCAGCTCAACCCAGTCCTTTTTGCGGCCCTGCGCTTTTAAAAATGCAAGGGTCACTTCGTCGGAAGGGAAGATGGAGGTGGTCGCGCCGAGCTCCGCGCCCATGTTTGTAATCGTCGCGCGCTCCGGCACACTCAGGGTGGAAACGCCGTCCCCGCCGTATTCCACGATTTTGCCCACGCCGCCCTTTACGGTCAGGATGCGCAGAACCTCCAGTATGATATCTTTCGCGGAAACCCACGGGGAAAGCCTGCCGCTTAAATTGATTCGCAGCATTTTCGGCATAGTGATGTAATACGCGCCGCCGCCCATGGCGACCGCAACGTCAAGCCCGCCGGCACCCATAGCCAGCATGCCGATTCCGCCGCCGGTGGGGGTATGGCTGTCCGAACCGATCAGTGTTTTACCGGGAATTCCAAACCGTTCCAGATGCACCTGATGACAGATCCCGTTGCCGGGCCGTGAAAAATAAATGCCGTGTTTTTTGGCGACGGACTGAATGAACCGGTGGTCGTCCGCATTTTCAAAACCGGTCTGCAGAGTGTTGTGATCAATATAAGCGACGGAGCGCTCCGTTTTCACGCGCGGAACGCCCATGGCTTCAAATTCAAGGTAAGCCATTGTGCCTGTCGCGTCCTGTGTCAGAGTCTGGTCGATTTTCAAGCCGATATCGCTGCCTGCCGTCATTTCTCCGCTCAAAAGATGAGCTTTTATTATTTTTTGTGCTAAAGTCAGGCCCATTATCCAGTTTCCTCCCGATTTAGAATGATCATTAGTTAAATATATAACCATTATCTAATAAAAAAGCAAAATTGTCAATCTATCCGGTTACATTATATCGTGGCCTTCCTATTTTGCCGCTTTATTTTCTTGATGAATACCACAACAGATGGTATAATATGAATTGATATTTCAAATTACACACTTCCGTGTATGAGAATTGCCTTCTTACGGCACAATAATGCGGTAGGAGGGATTATCAATGAGCAATAAAGACCAAAATGAGGACCAGAAAGATTATATAAAGCGCGGCGAAGAAAACGAAAAAGACAGAGCGGATAAAAACGAAAAACAGACCGACCAGATCATTGATACCGGATCGGTTATTACCGGCAACGGGAAGCATCTGATTCATTGCCTGACCATTATCGGCCAGATTGAAGGGCATTATATTCTGCCTTCACAGAACAAGACGACGAAATATGAACATGTGATTCCGCAGCTTGTCGCCATTGAGGAAGAACCTACCATAGACGGGCTGTTAATCATATTGAACACCGTCGGAGGAGACGTTGAAGCCGGGCTTGCCCTTGCGGAGCTGGTTGCGGGCATGAAAAAGCCGACCGTGTCGCTCGTGCTGGGCGGCGGTCATTCTATCGGCGTACCGCTTGCTGTCGCCGCAAAGCATTCTTTCATTGCTCCCAGCGCTACGATGACGATTCATCCCGTGCGCATGAACGGGATGCTGCTGGGTGTTCCGCAGACCCTTGAATATTTTCAGCGCATGCAGGAGCGCATCACCCGGTTTGTCACGCAGAATTCCCACATTTCGCCCGAACGGTTTCATGAGCTTTCCATGAACACGCAGGAACTGGTTATGGACGTGGGAACGGTTCTGGACGGCAACGACGCCGTCAATGAAGGGCTGATCGATTCTCTTGGAAGCCTTTCCACCGCGATTGACTGCCTGTACGAAATGATTGATAAAGATAAGGTTCAGCGAAAAAAATCTGAAGCAAAGGCCCCAAAAACAGGGGTTAAAAAACCGGAGCCCAAAACAGGAAGAAACGCTGTCAAAAGGACGTAACGATTGATGGAGAATGAAAAATGAAAAGTTCTGAAAAAGGATGATTGTTCATTGTTCATTCTTCATCCCGCATTACATACGGCAAATCCATTTTTGAAAGAAAATAAAAACATAAGGTGATTTAAAGGTGGCAAATCAAAGAACAAGTACGAAAAAAAGAGCTGTGCCCCGCACTCGGAGCGAGCCGAAGGCGCAGCACCTTGCCGGCGGCAGAAAGTCAAAACCGGAGCGGGAGGCCGAATACGTCAAACAGCGCAATCAGATCAACGCGATTGTGATGTTTGCCATGTCCATTTTAATGGTTTGCCTCGTCCTGATTGCCGGCGACCATATCTGGCTGTGGTGCCATAATGCCCTTCTCGGCCTGTTCGGCAGCTGTGCCGTTATCTGGCCGATTCTGCTCTTTTATATCTCCCTTGTAACGGCTTTTGAGCGGCAGAAGAACCGCCTTGGCGGAAAAGTCGCTTTTATGGTTATTATTATTGCCCTGTTCTGTGCTGCGGTGTATATTTTTACCGATCAGAACAACACGCCGATTACCTCGTTCGGGGCCAGACTCAGAGAGCTTTACGTGCTCGGCGTTCAGCGATCCGGCGCCGGGCTTTTCAGCGGGCTGATCGGAATTCCGTTTGTCGCGGCGCTCGGTTCAACCGGGGCGAAAATCGTTATTATTTTATCCCTTTTCGTAGCGGTTATGATTTTAACCGGTACCAGCCTTGTTCAGCTTTTCCGCGCGGTCACAAAACCGGCGGACATGATGGCCGCCAATCTCAGCAGCGCGCGCGAGCAGCGGGAGATTGTACGCGCCCGTCAGGCCAACTCCAATATTGATATTGCGCTGGACCGTGAAGAGATGGCGCAGCGCGCGGCGCAGGCGAAGGGAAAGCCGCAGAAGAATAAAAAGCTTGAACAGCTTGAAAAAGTATTCGGGGTGAAGGAACCGGTGGTGGAAAAGGTAGAGGCTGTTCCCGCGCCTGTTCCGGCGGCTGCCGACAAAACCGGTTCCGCAGCCGCTGCGGCGGCTTATGCCGCGCGCCAGACCGCCGCACCGCAGCCGGAGGAAAAGGGAGCACCGCAGGCCGCCCCTGTGCAGATGACCATGTTTGCGGACGAGCCCCCGCAGGACGGAACCTATCATTTCCCGCCGGTCACCATGCTGGAAACCACAAAAGAGCTGAGCGAGCAAGATGTTACCGAGGAACTGAAGCTCAACGGGCAAATGCTGGTTCAGACATTAAAAAGCTTCGGCGTGCAGACTAAAATCGTCGATATCAGCCGAGGCCCGGCTGTCACGCGTTACGAGCTGCAACCTGCGGCGGGCGTGAAAATAAGCAAAATAACGAACCTGTCCGACGATATCGCCATGAATCTCGCCGCCTCCGGTGTGCGCATCGAGGCGCCGATTCCCGGCAAGGCCGCCGTCGGAATAGAGGTCCCGAATAAAAAAGTCAGCATTGTCAGAATGCGCGAGCTAATTGAATCCAACAGCTTCGGCGCGGCGAAGAGCCGCCTGACCGTTGTGCTGGGGCGCGACATCGCGGGTACGGTGGCAACGGCGGATCTGGCAAAAATGCCCCATCTGCTGATCGCGGGCGCTACCGGTTCCGGAAAATCCGTGTGCATCAACTCGTTTATTGTCAGCCTGCTGTACAAATCCACTCCGGACGAAGTGCGCTTCCTAATGATTGACCCGAAGGTGGTGGAACTGGGGATTTACAACGGCATACCGCAGCTTCTGGTTCCGGTCGTCACCGACCCGCGCAAAGCCGCGGGCGCCCTGGGCTGGGCCGTAACGGAAATGCTCAAGCGCTACAAGACTTTTGCGGCAAACAATGTGCGCGATCTGGGCGGATACAACGCGCTGGCGGAAACCAACGGTTTTCAGGATGAAAACGGTCAGCCCATGCCGCATCTGCCGCAGATTGTGATCATTATCGACGAGCTGGCCGACCTGATGATGGCCGCGCCGAACGAGGTGGAGGATTCCATCTGCCGTCTGGCCCAGATGGCGCGCGCCGCGGGCATGCATCTGCTGATCGCCACGCAGCGGCCTTCCGTCGATGTTATCACGGGCATTATCAAGGCGAATATTCCGAGCCGTATCGCGTTCGCGGTGTCTTCACAGGTGGATTCCAGAACCATATTGGACATGGGCGGGGCGGAAAAGCTCCTGGGGCGCGGCGATATGCTGTTTTCCCCCGTCGGCTCGCAAAAGCCAACCAGAATCCAGGGCTGCTTTGTCAGCGACAGCGAGATTGAATCCGTCGTGAATTTTGTGAAAAAATCACAGGAAACGGGATATGACAAGAATATAGCCGAAGAAATTGAGAAAAACGCCGTTGCCGAAAAAGACGGCGGCGACAGCGCCGTGAACGGCGATACCGACCCCATGATGCCTGACGCGGTCAAATGCGTCGTGGAGGCAGGGCAGGCTTCGACCTCGCTGCTCCAGCGCCGTCTGCGCCTTGGCTACGCCCGCGCGGGCCGGCTGGTCGACGAGATGGAGCAGATGGGCATTGTAGGCCCCCACGAGGGTTCCAAACCCCGTCAGGTGCTTATTACATATCAGCAGTGGCTTGAAATGACGATGCAGCAGGCAGATAAAAAAGAAAGTGAAGAATAAACAGAATGCCTTTTTTACCTATTACAAAAGAAGAAACGGAAGCTTTGGGCTGGGACGCGCCCGATTTTATTGTGGTAACCGGAGACGCCTACGTGGATCATCCGACCTTCGGCGCCGCGATTATTTCACGGGTACTTGAAAAATTTGACTATCGCGTGGCGATTCTGGCGCAGCCGGATTGGCACGGCGACCGGGATTTTACCCGGTTCGGCAAGCCAAAATACGGTTTTATGGTCAGTTCGGGCAACATTGATTCCATGGTTGCTCATTACACCGTGGCGCGCCGCAGGCGCAGGGAAGACGCCTATTCGCCCGGGAATAAAACCGGACTCAGGCCCGACCGCGCCGTGAATGTCTACACAAAAAAAATCAAAGAACTCTATCCGGATTCGCCGGTCATTATCGGCGGACTGGAAGCCTCCCTGCGCCGCTTCGCGCATTATGATTACTGGGATGATAAAATCCGCCCGTCGATTCTTCTGGACTCCGGGGCGGATTTGCTGACTTACGGAATGGGCGAAAACCAGACGATTGAAATTGCCCGCCGCCTGTATTCCGGCGAGCCGGTCAGTACAATCACCGACGTGCGGGGTACCTGTTACGCGATTCCCACGAAAGAATACCGGCCCGTTCCGGCGGTTGACTGTCCAAGCTTTGAACAGGTCTGCCGGAACAAAAAAGAGTATGCCGTTTCCTGCCGCAAACAGCAGGACGAGCAGGACGCCGTGCGGGGGCGCAGGGTGATTCAGCGCCATGGAGACCAAATGCTGGTTCAGAACCCGCCGATGATGCCTCTGACACAGAAAGAGCTAGACGCGGTTTATGATCTGCCGTATATGCGCACTTACCACCCGTGCTATGATAGCATGGGCGGCGTTCCGGCGATTCAGGAGGTGGAGTTCTCCATCACGCACAACCGCGGCTGCTTCGGCGCCTGCAACTTTTGCTCCATCGCGTTCCATCAGGGTCGTTCTATTACAACCCGCAGTGAGGAATCTATTCTGCGCGAGGCAAAAAAGCTGACGGAAAGCCCGAATTTCAAGGGATATATCCACGATGTCGGCGGCCCAACCGCCAATTTCCGCAATCCGTCCTGTGAGAAGCAGGAAAAACTGGGGCTTTGCGCGGGCGGTAAAAAATGCCTTGCTCCGAAACCGTGCCCCATGCTTCAAGTGGATCACAGCGAATATCTCGGTATCCTGCGCAAGCTGCGCGCCCTGCCAAAGGTCAAGCGCGTCTTTATCCGTTCCGGCATCCGCTTCGATTATTTAATTGAGGACAGGGACGACACTTTTTTTAAGGAACTGGTGAAATATCATGTCAGCGGCCAGCTGAAGGTCGCGCCGGAACACTGTACGCCCGAGGTGCTGGACTGTATGGGCAAGCCTCATATTGAATCCTTTTTAAAATTTGAAAAGAAGTACTATCAATTCTGTAAGGAAGACGGCAAGGAACAGTACCTTGTTCCGTACCTGATGTCCTCCCATCCCGGCAGCACCATGAAGGACGCGGTTGCGCTCGCCCTGTTTTTAAAGCGGGAGCATCTTCGCCCGGAACAGGTGCAGGATTTCTACCCGACGCCGGGCACGATTTCCACCTGTATGTTTTATACCGGCCTGAACCCGTATACGATGAAAGAGGTCTATATTCCCCGCACCGACCGGGAAAAGGCGATGCAGCGGGCACTTCTGCAATATTTTAATCCGAAGAACAGGGATTTGGTCATTGCCGCGTTAAAAGCCGCGGGCCGCAGCGACCTGATCGGTACGGACAGTTCCTGCCTTGTCCGTCCAAGCCCTTCCATGCAGCGTACCGCCCAAGTTCAGAACAGGGGGAAGCAGGGCAGATGGAGCAGCAAAAAAACCGCAAAAAGGCGCTGAAAATAGCACTGTCGCTGCTTTTGGCGATTGGGGTCGTCGTTTCCGTGCTGCCGTTTGGGGCGGCCGCCTCATGGCACCGGATTTTCTCTTTTTTCGGCCTGAATGATTTTTCCGCCGCAGCGGATTTCAGTCCGATGTCCGTCCATATTCTCGAAGTTGGCAAGGCTGACAGTATCTTTGTTGAATGCGGCGGAAAAACGATGCTGATAGACGGCGGAACCATGGATCAGGGCGAGCCGATTGCGGAATATCTTGACCGGCGTGGTGTGAAAAAACTGGACTGCGTCGTCAATACCCACCCCGATGAAGACCATATCGGCGGCCTTTCCTCTCTCATCAGGCGGTATCCCGTCGGTCGGTATTATGCTCCTGATATTCCGAAGAATTTTGTTCCGTCAAGCGAAGAATACCTTGCCGCGCAAAAAGCCTTGAATGAAAAACATATGCAGACTCTTGTTCCCGTCTGCGGGGAAACATTTTTTCTTGGCGACATGAAAACAGAGTTTCTTGCACCTGTGAAACAGGGGAGCAGTACGAATAATAATTCCATTGTTTTGAAGCTGACCTATGGAAAAACACGCTTCTTGCTGATGGGCGATGCGGAAAAGGAAGAGGAGCACGATCTGATTGAAAGCGGAGCAGATCTTTCCGCGGAGGTTCTGAAGATCGGGCACCACGGCAGCAGCACTTCCACCACGGACGCGCTGCTGAACGCGGTCAAGCCTACATGGGCGGCGATTTCCGTTGCCGGCGACTCCAACGGGCTGCCAAAAAAGGAAGTATTGAAAAGGCTGCTGTCTGCCGGCGCGGCGGTTTACCGAACCGACGTGAGCGGAACGCTTATTTTTATGAGCGATGGACAGAATATTAAAATTGCGACCGGGCGCTAGAACAGGCAAACTGAAAATGCAGAAGGGGATAGAAATATGAAAATGCTGATCATTGACCGTTTCGAAGGAACCTACGCAATCTGTGAGGACAAGGAGCAGAAGTTCTACGCGATTGAGACCTCAGAGCTTCCGCAGGGCGCGCGTGAAGGCGATGTGCTGGATGTGGACGATACCGAGGGTACGCTGAGCATTAATGCGGAAGCGACAGCGCAAAGACGCTCGAAGTCGAAAAAAATGCAAGATAAACTTTTTCATTAAAAATGCGAGTGATTCAGGAAAGCATAAAGCAGCACCCCATCGTTCCAGTATAGCCATGCTGGCTGACAATGGGGTGCTGTTTATTTTCGTGTGGTATTATTATGACGTTTTACCGTCGGAGCGTAACTTTGTCCGTATTCATTCTGTGCATATGCACGTTCTGTGCCAACCCGAAGCCAAGGTACAGACAGGCTGCGGACGAACCGCCGGCGCTGAAAAACGGAAGCGTGACCCCCATGACCGGCAGCAGGTTAAGGCACATGCCTAAATTAAACAGCGCCTGCGCGGCGATCATGCCGAAGAAACCGAAACAGATGGTGCTGCCCAGGCAGTCCGGCGATTTCCGCGCAATCCGAAGCGTGCGAAAAAGGAACAGCAAAAGCAAAAGGATAATCAGCATACAGCCGACAAATCCAAGCTGCTCCCCCGCAACCGAGAAGATAAAATCGCTCTGCTGTACGGGGACAAGCCCTTTGCTGACGCGTGAATTGCTGTTAAATAACCCCCGGCCCCAGAACTGGCCGCTTCCTATGGATAATCTGCCCTGAATCTGCTGCAGCCCCTTGTCCAAAGGATCGGTTTCCGGATGCCGGAAAATGGTAAAACGGTCTTTTTGATAATCCTGCAGCATATATTTCCAAGCAATGGGGAAAGCGATGGCAATTGCTGCGAAAACCGCCCCGAAATACCTTAACTGAACCCCCGCGCCGAACGCCATGGCAAGGAACATGCAGAAGAAAATGACCGCGGTGCCGTCATCGCCCTGAAAATGAACCAGCACGATCGGAATCAGGGCATGACAGGCAAGAAGGACAATTTGCGGAAAGGATTTGAGCATATCCCGCTCTTTCAATTCAGATAAATGTTTTGAGAAAGTAATAATAAAGCCGATTTTCACAAGCTCGCTCGGCTGGAATGTGGTGCCCGGCAACTGAATCCACGCCTTCGCGTTGATGCCGCCGCTGCTTTTTACCGCAATGCCGAAAATCTGCGTATAAACGATTAAAAACAGGCAGAAGCCCGCCACAATATACCAGTAACTTGCAATTTCCCGGTAATCAATCAGCGTAAAAAGAATTGCGCCGAAATAACCGATGGCGATGGCGACCAGCTGCACGGTGAAATAGGACTTGCCCGATTCGCTGTTCGGCACGGTCCTCAGCAGTAGGAGGCTGTATACCGATATGGCCAGCATGATAAACCAATAAAGCTTGTCCGCCCGTTTTAAATAATTGACGAATGATTTTAATCCTTGCATGACTTCACCTCTGATTTATTTATTATATGATGGAAATGAGAAAACTGCAAGTGAATAATCAAAGGAAACCGGCATGAGAAAACTCTCATGCCGGTTTCCGGACTGATGACAAAACGGTTTGTCGCAGCTTGTTGATTTATCTGTGGCGGTCAATGGTAAATTTTACTCTGATGTTTTCACTTCGAAAATGTCAAAGGCAACATCGGCTGCAAACAAGTCGGCGTCAATGCTGATTTGAAAGCTGCCGCCGCAGGCTTCCGTAAAGCTTTTCGCAATGGAAAGTCCCAGCCCGCTTCCGCTCGTTGTCCGCGAGCTGTCGCCCCGCACAAAGCGCTCTGTCATGTCCGCTTCACTGTCCAGTTCAAAGCGGGAGATGTTTTTTACCGACGCGGCTGCTTTCCCGTCTTTTTGCCGAAGTTCGACGAATACCCGTGAACCGTCCAGAGAATACTGCAGCGCGTTTCCGATTAAATTTTGGAATACCCTGTACAAAAGCTTTCCGTCCGCCCGGATCATGACGGGGGAGTCCGGAATATTTACCTTGAATACAAGGCCGGAGGCCTCCACCTGCTCGTTCATATCGGCCATTGTCTGTAAAATCAGCTTGCCAAAATCCAGAATCTCCAGATTCAGTTCAATATTTCCGCTGGTCGCTTTGCTCACTTCGAAAATATCCTGCACCATGTTTTTCAGACGGTCGGACTTTTGGTCGAGAATCTCAATATAATCTTTTACGTGATCGGGCAGGTTTTCCTCCTGCTTCAGTAAGTCTATATAGCTGATAATGGCGGTAAGCGGCGTTTTCAGGTCATGGCTTACATTTGTAATCAGCTCTATTTTCATGTGCTCGCTTTTCAGTCGTTCCTCTACCGCCCTGCCGATGCCGGATTGAATTTCATTCAGTTCATGGGAAGCGCTCTGAAGGTCTGCGTCGGCGGGCAGCTCCAGCGTTGTCATCAGATCACCGGATTTGACAAGGGATATCTGGTTGATTAATAGCCCCATGTCGTAGACGGTATTCTGAAATCTGCGCATATACCGGTAAATCAGATAAATCATTCCGGCAAGAACCAGCAGAAGGAAAATCAGCACAAAAAGAGCGCTGGGATGAACAATGGCCGTCACGGTTAAGCCAAACAGCAACAGCAGGATTTCAGCCGCGAGCAGCGCCCGGAAACGCTGAACCATCTGCTGCTGGAAAGGTTTTGCAAACTCAAACCTTCTGTAGCTTTTCAGAGCGGAATTGAAAATATTGTGCCGGTAGAATGAGCGGTTATAGCGCATATCGTTCACAACAACATAATTGCAGAACAGCGAAATCACCGCGCAGAGACCCCACAGGAACCAATCATTGCTCCAGAGATGAGTCATAAGAGTAAAGTCCAGGCAAATCAGCGCGACGGTGCACAGAGCCTTGAATTCCAACCAAAACCAGCCGGAAAGGCGGGCAAGCGCCAGATCGGCGTCTTTTTTGTCCCTGCGGAGCAGAAGATACGCAGCGAAGGCGATTACCCCAAGCACCAGAAAGAATCCGCCCGCGTACAGTGCGGTTTTCAGATTGCGCTGGGCTTCCGGAATGTAGGTCAGGGAACTGTACCCCTTTACGGGCGTAACCGGTTCCGTTCTGGCGAGCAGGGTAACCCGCATCTCATCCGTTCCGGAGTAGCTGAAGCCGGTGTTGCTGGAATACCCCGGCACGTACCACATCGACTTTCCGGGACGGTAAACGCCGTCGCCGTAGATGTCGACCGTTTTCCCGTCTTTTGTCACCGTCACCTTTTTTCCGTCAAAATACATTTTAAAGTTGTATCCCTTGGGAAGCGGGGCGGTATTCAAATCCAGAGCCGCGTAACCGTTGGAATGCTCAGCTGGCTCTTTGGGCGTTCCCGCCGAATAGAGAATGTTTTTTCCTGAATCCTGATCGAGCTGTTCCCAAATGTAGGTGTTTTCCTCTGTTTCAGAGGTCAGCGCGGCCAGTATGTTCCCCAGCTGGCCCGACATTGTTTGTCGGAACATGGACGTGTTCTGGTAATCCGGTTCAAAGGCGTCGTTTACTTCCCTGAGCAAATAGTTTCCTCGGTTCACAATAAGGCCGGAGAAAAGCACTATGATCAGGATTCCCGCAATCATCAGCATGCTGATGAAGAAACACAGCCAGCTGAATATTTCCTTAAACTTTTTCAATTTTGTAGCCAATACCCCACACCACCTTCAAATATTCAGGCTCTTTTGGGTTGAGTTCGATTTTTTCACGAATGCGGCGGATATGTACCATGACGGTGTTTTCCGCGCAGTAGGCGGGTTCGTTCCATACGCGGCGGTAAATTTCCTCAGCGGGAAAGATTCTGCCCAGGTTGCGCATGAGCAAATCGACAATTTTGGTTTCGGTCGCCGTCAGCCGGACAGGGTCGCCGTCCGCCCTGAGAACCCGCTCTTCGGTGTTGTAGGCCAGCCTCCCGTCCAGTATTTCGTTTGCGTGCGTATTCGCGTTAATATCGCCTAGACTGAGGTACCGCCTTAACTGTGAGCGCACGCGGGCAACCAGTTCCATCGGGTTGAACGGCTTTGTCACGTAATCATCCGCACCCATGCCCAGCCCCAGAATCTTGTCTGTATCCTCGCTTTTCGCCGAAAGCACAATAATCGGAATATTGCGCTTTTCACGGATTTTCATCACGGCGGAAAGGCCGTTCAGCTTCGGCATCATTACATCGATCAAAATCAGCTGGACATCGTTGTTCATCGCGGCGTCCACCGCCTCCAGCCCGTCGTAGGCGCAAAGAGCGGAGTACCCTTCTTTTTCCAGCAGGATGGCGATTGCACGGACGATTTCTCGGTCGTCGTCAACAATTAAGATATGTTTTTTTTTCATTCGTTTCCCTCCCAAAAGCCTGATTACAGGATACAGCATAATTCTTAAGAAAAGCCAAAGGTATTTCTTACAAAAAACTGAAGATTTCCAGCGGGCTGTATTTAAATCTTTATTTTCTATAGAAGCTAATCGTTGTCTTAATTATGGCAATTTCAAATAAGAATTGGAAAAAAGGATGTTGTCTCCCCGCCGAAGGCGGGGAGACAACGAAATTCACTTGTGATCAAGAAGTTTTTAGGTTAACTCTTTCTATTATAGCATACAATAACGGATAAGCTTTCAGTCTGTTTGTGTGAAAAAGTGAAATATTGCCCTTTGCTGTTCATTTTTAGAAGAGAATATGATATAATTTTGTCATAATTATGTGTGAGGAGAATGCACAATGCTGACGGACATCGAAATAGCACAGCAGGCAAAACTCGTACCGATTGCGAATATTGCCGGCGACCTCGGGATACGCGAGGAGGAACTGGAGCCATATGGCAGATTTAAAGCAAAGCTGAACGACTCTCTCTACAGCAGACTTGCCTCCCGTCGGGACGGCAAACTGATTCTGGTTACGGCAATCAACCCCACTCCCGCGGGGGAAGGAAAAACCACCACGACTGCCGGCCTTGGCGAGGCAATGAAGCAGATCGGAAAAAAGGCTGTCATTGCCCTGCGCGAACCGAGCCTCGGCCCGGTCTTCGGTATTAAAGGCGGCGCGGCGGGCGGCGGATACGCGCAGGTGGTGCCGATGGAAGACATCAACCTGCATTTTACAGGCGACTTCCATGCCATTACGTCCGCAAACAATCTGCTCTGCGCCATGCTGGACAACCACATTCATCAGGGGAACGCCCTTGGAATCGACCAGCGCAGAATTCTGATTAAACGCTGCCTCGACATGAATGACCGCGCGCTGCGGAATATCGTTGTCGGGCTTGGGGGAAAGATCAACGGGGTTCCCCGCGAAGACGGTTTCTGCATTACGGTTGCGTCGGAAATTATGGCGATTTTCTGTCTGGCGTCCGATATAACGGATTTGAAAGAACGTCTTGGAAAAATTCTGGTTGCATACACCTTTGCGGGCGCACCCGTATATGCGGCTGATCTAAAAGCGCAGGGTGCGATGGCCGCGCTTTTAAAGGACGCGATCAATCCGAACTTGGTGCAGACGCTGGAAGGCACGCCGGTCATTATGCACGGCGGGCCGTTCGCGAATATTGCCCACGGCTGCAATTCCGTCAGGGCAACACGCCTTGCGCTGAAGCTCGCCGATTACTGCATTACGGAGGCCGGCTTCGGCTCCGACCTGGGCGCGGAGAAATTTCTGGATATCAAGTGCCGTCTTGCGGGGCTGAAGCCCAGCGCCATTGTCCTTGTCGCAACCGCGCGCGCGCTGAAATACAACGGCGGCGTCCCGAAAGACAGGACAGCGGAAGAAAATCTGGAAGCGCTGGAAAAAGGCATTGTCAATTTGGGCGCGCATATTGCCAATATGAAGAAGTACGGGGTGCCGGTGGTGGTCGCCATTAACCGTTTCGGAAATGATTCCGACGCCGAGCTTGCCTATATCGAAAAATACTGCCGCGACAACGGCGCAGATTTCGCGCTTTCCGAAGTGTTTGCCAAAGGCGGGGCAGGCGGCGTGGAGTTAGCCAGAAAAGTCTGCGAAGCAGCGGAAAAGCCGGCGGATTTCCATCCGATTTATTCCGTGGATTCCACCATCAAACAGAAGATTGAATGCATTTCCAAAGAAATTTACGGGGCGGACGGCGTCGTTTATACCAATCAGGCAGAAAAGGCCATGAAGGACATTGCGGCGCTCGACGGGGACAAGCTGCCCGTCTGCATTGCGAAAACACAGTATTCGCTTTCCGACAACGCGGCGCTGCTGGGCCGGCCGAAAGGGTTCAACATCACGATCCGTGACCTGCGGCTCTCCAACGGGGCGGGTTTTGTTGTCGCCTACGCAGGTGATATTATGACTATGCCCGGTCTGCCGAAAGTTCCTTCCGCCGAAAAGATCGACGTGGATGAGAACGGCAGAATTTCAGGATTATTTTAACGGATATAAGGGGACGGCTATGCAGGAAATCATCACTTTTTCGCCGGATGAAACAGAGGCACTCGGTGAAAAAATCGCGCAGGGACTTTCTGGCGGCGAGATAATTGCGCTGTTTGGCGGTATGGGAATGGGGAAGACCGCTTTTACGCGGGGGCTTGCCCGCGGGCTGGGAATTCAGGACGGCGTTTCCAGCCCGACCTTCGCGCTTGTCCATGAATACCACGGAAGGCTGGACGTCTATCATTTTGATATGTTCCGCGTGACCGGATGGGACGATCTTTACTCCACCGGATTTTTTGATTATCTGGAAAACGGCGGCGTGCTTGTGATTGAGTGGAGCGAAAACATTGAGGCCGCGCTTCCGCAGGATACGATCCGCATTGAAATTCAGCAGGGGACGCGCGAAAACGAGCGGATTTTTCATATTGAGGGGATGAAGCAATGAGAATACTTGCGATTGATTCCTCCGCGACCGCGGCCTCTGCGGCGCTGCTGGACGACAGCAGGCTTCTGGGGGAATTTTATATCAATACGCGCCTGACGCACAGCCAGACGCTCATGCCGATGATCGACAACCTGCTGCGCTGTACGCGTTCGGACCTGCAAAGCGTCGATCTGTTCGCGGTTTCCGCAGGGCCGGGTTCCTTTACGGGTATCCGCATCGGCGTAGCGAGCGTCAAAGGGCTTGCCATGGCGCAGAATAAACCGTGTGCGGGGGTTTCCACACTGGAAGCTATGGCGCAGAATCTAGGGCATCTGGACTGCACGGTCTGCGCGGTGATGGACGCGCGCTGCGGACAGGTTTATAACGCCATATTCACGGCGCACGGTAATTCTATTGAAAGAATCACGCCCGACCGCGCGCTTTCAATTGAAAATTTGGCCGAAGAATGTAAAAATTACGCGAAACCGCTCTTCCTTGTTGGAGACGGCGCAAAATTGTGCTATAATAATGAACGGTTTAAAAGCCTTAACGCGGTTTTGCCGCCGGAGCATCTGCTTTATCAGCGTGCCTGGGGTGTGGCAAGGTCTGCGGTTAACGTATATGAGCAGGGCGGGGCGGTGTCCCCGGCGGCTCTGATGCCGGTATATCTCCGTCCGCCTCAGGCGGAACGGGAATTAAAAAAACGAATAAAAGGAGAAATCAAATGATAGCTTTAGGAGCGGATCACGGCGGATTTTTATTAAAAGAAGCAATTAAGAACTATCTTGCTGCCGAAAATATTGCTTATAAGGATTTCGGTACATTTGACGAAGCCTCCATCGACTATGCGCCGATTGCGGCAAAAGTCGCGCACTGCATAGTAAACGGCGAGGCGGAGCGCGGGATTCTGTGTTGCGGCACGGGAATCGGCATGAGCATTGCTGCAAACAAGGTCCCGGGTATCCGCGCGTCTGTGTGCGCCAATGCTTACTGCGCGGAAATGACCCGCCGCCACAACAATTCCAACATCCTTTGCCTTGGCGGCAGGGTGATTGACGAAAAACAGGCTGTGGAGCTGGCAAAGATCTATCTGGAAACCGGTTTTGACGGCGGCCGCCACCAGCAGCGCATTGATGAAATTTCGGCCATCGAGCGCGGTGAGCTGTAATTTTTCGGTTTATCATTGAACAATTAATATATGGAGGATGTCAACATGGATAATCAGGTATTTATTATGGATCATCCGCTGATTCAGCACAAGCTGACTTTTTTACGCGATAAAAACACGGGCTCAAAGGAATTCCGCGAGCTGGTCGGTGAAATCGGGATGCTGATGTGTTACGAAGCGACGCGCGATCTTCCTTTGGAGGACACGACGATTGAAACACCGATAGGCCCGGCAAAAACAAAAGTGATCGCAGGCAGGAAGCTTGCGTTTGTTCCTATTTTAAGAGCGGGCTTGGGTATGGTGGACGGCGTGCTGAAAATGGTTCCCGCCGCAAAGGTAGGCCACATCGGCCTTTACCGCGACCATGAAACGCTTCAGCCGGTCGAATATTACAGCAAGCTGCCGCAGGACATTGAAGAGCGTGATGTCATCGTGCTGGATCCGATGCTTGCCACCGGCGGCTCGGCAATTGACGCGGTTACCATTATCAAGCGCAGCAAGCCGAAAAGCATCCGGTTTATGTGTATTATTGCGGCTCCCGAAGGGGTGAAGGCGTTTACACAGGCGCATCCGGACGTCCAGCTTTTCTGTGCCGCCGTGGACGATCACCTGAATGACATCGGCTACATTGTACCCGGTCTTGGCGACGCGGGCGACCGTATTTTCGGCACACTGTAAAAATGATAACAACCTAAAGAGGGGGCGGCCTTTTGGCCGCCCCTGCTTATGTTTTTAAGAAGATGAACGCTGAATGAAAATTTGTGGGGAGAAGGAATCGTCTATTTGAAATGGGCACTGAATTTTTCAATTGCGTCCTCGTCGGCCGGGTCGGCAGGAAACGGTTCTTTCAGCAGGGAAAGGTTCTCCACATGGCGGATACCTTCGCCAGGCTCTATGACATAAAGTGGGCTCAGCGATTCCATTTCAACAAAATCCCCGCACACATAGGTTTCGTACGAACAGCCGTAATCCGGATATGCCGCCTGCGCATTGTGTACATAACGCTTTACCAGCGTGTAGTCCCCGCAGGTATACGACGCCCAGCCCGGCGTATTGTTAACGCCTACTTTGAGCGCGCTCGAACTGCCGCCGTCCTGCCGCAGCGTAATAAACCTGTTTCCCAGAGACAGGCGGCTGTCGCGTATATCGGTATACGGCCAAAGGGTCAGCATCCTGTTGGGCAGGAGCGCGTTGCCGCAGTCCCTGCTCATCGGGATGACTTCCACTCCGCCGCCTTTTACCATGGTCAGCGCCCACAGCGCATAGGTGTGCTTTTCTTTCGAGCAGTTTTTCGCGCTGTGCACCACCATAATGTCCGTGGTGCCCTCGCTCATAATTACTTCAAAACTCAGCTGTACATCGTTGTGCTTCTGGCGCGGGGGCGTAAAACTGACGCCTTCCGGCAAGATGCCGTAGACAACAGGCTCGTTGTCAGGATAGTATGTTTCCGGCATTTTTTCCGGGCTCAGCCATACGCGGTGGCCGCCGTAGTGGTAAAAGACTGCGTCCTTGCCGTAACGCTCCGCCATGCTTTCACTGTTGATGGAATTACGGCGTTCCAGATCGTTGTAGAGAATATTTGGCTCATTGATAAAGCCGAAACGAACAATCCGCGGCCCGAACTCAATGGTTACGACAACATCGATCAGGCCGTTGCTCAGCCTCAGGCATTTTCCGTAGTTCTCATATTCCGTTTCTTTAATTTCAATAGACAAGAGAAGACACATCCTTTCAGCCAGATGACTAAATAGAAATAATACCCATTGTCATATCGAGTCCGCAGGGCGCGATATTTGGCATACATAAAGAATAAAGGTCGGTTGCTCTGTTTTCTAATTCAATCATATTTTTCCCTTTATTGTCAAGAGAAAATATGTCAGAAGAATTGGTGATAACCGGAAGTTTGGCCGAGCCTTTCATCGAATGCAGAATCTCGGTGCCGCGCCGGTTGAAGCCAAGTATGCGCAGATAGGGGGGAGTCCCGGAACTCATGGAGGAGTCTAGGCTCAGAAAAGCGGAAAGGATGATCCGTCTGATTCTTGCATGGGTGTATCTTTTGGATTTTATGAGAGAATATACGTCATCCAGACCCGCTGCTCTTTGCGCCGCGGCGTATATTCGGTTTTCAAGTCCCTCGCTGATATCGGGCAGGGCGGCGAATTCCCTGCGGCTCATGGTTCTCAGCTTTGCCAGAATGGCCCGCTCGACGGATACAATACCGGCGGGTGCGTTTCCGGCTTCCATTTCATGCCTTGCCGTTATTGCCGCGGAAAGCGGCATCAGAGGGGAAAAATCTCCCCCGGAGCGCATCAGCCCTCGTATCTGTGAAGCGGAGGCCACCGGGCCGTCCGATTTGCTTGCGTCGTGTGCGGCGCCAACACGCTTTATGGTAAACGGAAGAATATTTGAATTCAGCCTCTTGAGTGCCTTCAGGTACTCTATTCCTAAAATGTTGTTCGGTTCGCGCAGAAGCTCTGCGGTTTTTTCATCAAACAGGTCGGCGACCGCGTTCTGCCTTGCTTTTGCAAAGGTTGCCCCGCTTTTCAGCCCGGACCGGATGCTTTCCCAAAGCTCCGCTGAGCTGAGCGCCTGTTCCGCTTTATGAAGATCTTCCAGCTTTCCGCTTTCACTGCCAAAGCTCAGCATACCGATTCCCATCGCGTCCAGCAGCGCAATTCCGCCGTATGCAAATTTTTCCGCTCCTGAAAGCGCCCATGGCAGCGGCAGCTCCACAACAAGGTCAACGCCGTTTTCCAGCGCCTGTTTTGTTCGTGCCCATTTGGACAGGATCGCCGGTTCGCCGCGCTGCACAAAGTTGCCGCTCATTACAGCGGCAATGTGGGTCGCGCCCGCAGAGCGGGTCTGTGCAATCAGCGCGGCATGTCCGTTATGAAACGGATTATATTCAGAAACGATTCCGGCCACAAGCATTTTATGATAAACTCCCTGAATTTCCTTGAATTTCATATATGAATGTACTATTATAATATACAGTATTATCAAAGCGGATTCAATAGCCGCTTATATAATAAAAGCGATTTTAGGAGGAAAGAGAATGAAGATTTTGGTAATCAATGCGGGCAGCTCTTCACTGAAGTATCAGTTGATTGATATGGACACTGAAGAGATGCTTGCAAAAGGAAACTGCGAGCGCATAGGGATAGAGGGAGGTACCTTTACCCATAAGACCGCAGATGGCCGCAAAAAAGACATGCAGATTGCAATGTCCGATCATAAAGAAGCATTTAAGCTGGTAACGGCAGCTTTAACGGATAAACAGGTCGGTGTTGTCAAGGACTTGTCTGAGATTACGGCAATCGGCCACCGCGTTGCCCAGGGCGGCGCAATCTTCAGCAAATCCCTTTTTATAAATGACGACGTCATTGAAGGCATCAAGAGCCTGATCCCGCTTGCCCCGCTGCACAATGGGCCTGAACTTCAGGGAATTCTGGCCTGCCGTGAGGTTTTCGGAAAGGATTTACCTGAATGTGTTGTTTTTGATACTTCATTCCATTCCACTATGCCTAAAAAGGCCTATATGTTTGCCATTCCGTATGAATACTATGAGAAGTACAAAATCCGCCGCTACGGCTTTCACGGCACGTCCCACCGCTATGTGAGCCATCGTTGCGCGCATCTGATGCATCAACCGATTGAAGATATCAACATGGTCACCTGCCACATCGGCAACGGTTCCTCCATCGCAGCCATCAAGGGCGGCAATGTGATCGACACCAGCATGGGTCTGACTCCGCTTGACGGCTTTATGATGGGTACCCGTTCCGGTTCCCTTGACCCGTCGGTCGTTACCTTCATCATGGAAAAAGAAAACCTGACTCCCTCCCAGATGGATGAAATCCTGAATAAAAAATCCGGTCTGCTCGGCATCAGCGGTTACAGCGACGACCGCGATGTTATGAAAGCGGAAATTGAGGGAGACCCCAAGGCGATTCTTGCCCATGAGATGCTCTCTTACCAGATCATCAAATATATTGGCTCCTACGCGGCGGCAATGAACGGCCTTGACTGCATCGTGTTTACGGCCGGCCTTGGCGAAAACCAGTCCCATCTGCGCTATGCGGTGTGCCGCGGACTGAAATTCTTCGGTGTGAAAATTGATCCGGTCCTGAACGACAAAATGGTTTCCGGTCGAGAGGGCAAGATTTCCACCTACGATTCAAAGGTTGCCGTCTATGTCATTCCGACGAATGAAGAGCTTGTAATCGCCCGCGATACCAAGGAAATTGTAGAAAAACTGAACTATGCCTCCACAGAGGACAAGACAGTCGTTGATCTGGAAGATATCTGATATCATTAAAGAATAAAAAGGATGCGTCCCGCGGGACGCATCCTTTTTATTTACCGGTTTTCTGCCTTTTAATGACCTTCAGGCGGGAAAACTCTTCCCGGTCTTTTTCTTCCAGCGCGTCTGAAATAAACTTCACTGTTTGTTCAAACCGGGGGATCATAATGTTTTTCAGTGCGTTAGCTCTTTTTTGTGTTTTCTTTATTGCGTCCGCCAGCCGGTAAACGCTGTTTTCCACTTCCGCCAGTTCGGCGGTCAGCCGCTTCACTTCGTTGAATTTGATATATGCGTTGTCAAGCGTGATGTTGGTGGAATTCAGTCCGAAGGGAATCGGCGCGCATACCGTATCAAACGAGACCATTGGGATCTCAACGCCCATCACGCTCCTGTAGGCCACATTTAGACTGTTGTCAAGCGGAACCGTGCGGGACAGCTCGCTGCAGATGCCCAGAGTGATATTGGCTCTTTGCAGTGCGGCGTAAGCCTCATCGTACGTATTGTCAATTACATTCTGAATTTTTGCTGCCCGTTCAATCAGAGCCATCATTTCACGGATTAGGATATTGCGTTTACGGTCAAGAAGATCAAAGCCGGTGCGCGAAAGCGCAAGGGATTTCTTTGTGGCGAGCAGGTTGCCTTTTGTAGGGACTATCTGGTTGCTCAATGCGGCTCACCTCCTTTTGGTTGGTAAAATCGATGCATATCATTCTTTTGGTGTTTTCGCATCGGTTTTTTCCGGTTCCCTGACCTTGTCGTAATATTTCTCAAGGGTAGCGTCGTCCACACGGTCCAGTTCGCTGCGCGGCAGCGTGGAAAGAAGTTTCCAGCCCAAATCAAGGCTCTGGTCTATGGTGCGGTTCTCGTTAAAGCCCTGGTTGACAAACTGGGACTCAAACAGTTTGCCGAATTCGATATACTTTTTGTCAACGGGGGAGAGCTCCTCCTCACCGATAACCGAAGCCAGCGAACGGGCATCCATGACCTTTGCGTAAGATGCGAAAAGCTGGTTGGAGAGCGCCGAATGATCTTCGCGCGTGTAGCCCGCGCCGATACCGTCCTTCATCAGACGGGAAAGGGAAGGCAGTACGGCGACAGGCGGATAGAAGCCGGAACTGTCCAGCGTACGGTCAAGTACGATCTGGCCCTCGGTAATATAGCCGGTCAGGTCGGGTACGGGGTGGGTCACGTCGTCATTTGGCATGGTCAAAATCGGAATTTGCGTGACGGAGCCTTTTTTGCCGTGGATCATACCGGCCCTTTCATACAGGGAGGCCAGATCCGAGTACAGGTAGCCCGGGAAGCCCTTTCTGCCTGGGATTTCTCCCTTGGAAGAGCTGAATTCACGCAGTGCTTCCGCATAGGAGGTCATATCCGTCATAATAACGAGGATGTGCATCCCAAGCTCAAAGGCGAGGTATTCCGCAACGGTCAGTGCGCAGCGGGGAGTCAGAATCCGTTCGATGATCGGGTCGTTTGCAAGGTTCAGGAACATGACAACCTTTTGCAGCACGCCGGACTCGTCAAAAGAGCGGCGGAAGTATTCGGCAACATCGTTTTTTACGCCCATAGCGGCAAAAACAATAGCAAAGTTGCTGCCGCTGTCATCGCTGATTTTCGACTGCCTTGCAATCTGGACTGCCAGCTCGTTGTGCTTCATTCCGGAACCGGAAAAGATCGGGAGCTTCTGGCCGCGGATCAGCGTCATCAGAGTGTCGATTGTGGAAATACCGGTATTGATATAGTTTTTCGGATATTCTCTGGACACCGGATTGATCGGCGTACCGTTGATATTGGCTTTTTTCACGGGGAAAATCTCACCAAGGCCGTCAATCGGGCGTCCGGAACCGCCGAATACGCGGCCCAGAATTTCCGGTGAAAGCGGCATCTCCATCGGATGTCCCATCAGCCTTGTGCTGGTATTGTCAAGGGATATGCCGCGGGTGCCTTCAAACACCTGTATAACGACACGGCTGCCCTCCATCTGAACAATTCGTCCCTGCCGCATGGTGCCGTCTTCCAGACGAATATCAACGACCTCTTCAAACGAAGCGTTCTCAACATCGTCCAAAACAATCAGAGAACCGTTAATTTCTTGTAAGCCGATATAATCAAGAATCATGGTGTAACCACCTTCTTAGGTAAAATTATGAATTTCATCCGTGCATCAGGAAGCAAGAATCGTGGATAAGGTCTGGTCTATTTCGTTTATATAATCATCGAACATCTCAAGTTTGTTATTGGGAATGTCATATTTCATTTTTACCAGTTTGTCAAACAGGCCGGACTGTGCAATGCTGGAAATAGGCACGGAGGCGGCAACAAGCTGTTTTGCTTTTTTATACAGGTGCAGGATTACCTTCATCATCAGTTTCTGCTTTTCAAGCGGCACAAAGGTGTCCTCCGCGTGGAAGGCGTTTTGCTGCAGGAAACCGACCCTGATGATCCTGGCAATTTCAATGATCAGCTTTTGGTCGTCCGGCAGAACGTCCGAACCAATCAGCTTGACAATTTCCATCAGTTGACTTTCTTCCTGCAAAATTGTATTGATTTTTTTACGGTATTTTATAAAATCTTCGCCCACATGCTCCGCGTACCATGGGTCAAGGTCGGTGAAATATTCACTATAGCTCTGCGTCCAGTTGATAGCCGGGTAATGTCTGGCGTAAGCAAGGGATTTGTCCAGCGCCCAGAAGCAGCGGGTAAAACGCTTTGTATTCTGCGTGACAGGCTCGGAAAAGTCGGAACCCTGCGGCGAAACGGCGCCGATAATGGTGATAGAGCCGTCCGTGCTGTTCAGATTTTTTACCATGCCCGCGCGCTCGTAGAATTCGGACAGGCGGCTGGGCAGGTAGGCTGGGAAACCTTCTTCGGCGGGCATTTCCTCCAGGCGCCCCGAAATTTCGCGCAGGGCTTCCGCCCAGCGGGAAGTAGAGTCCGCCATGATAGCTACGTGATAGCCCATATCGCGGTAATACTCGCCAAGCGTAATGCCTGTATAAATAGACGCTTCGCGAGCCGCAACCGGCATGTTGCTTGTGTTGGCAATCAGCACGGTTCGGTCGGTCATGGGTCTGCCGGATTTCGGGTCGATCAGCTCGGAAAATTCGTCGAGCACCTGGCTCATTTCATTGCCGCGCTCACCGCAGCCGACATAAATAATAATATCGGCGTCGCACCATTTTGCAAGCTGGTGCTGCGTCATGGTTTTACCTGTGCCGAAGCCGCCCGGAATGGCTGCCGTACCGCCCTTTGAAATGGGAAACAGGGTGTCGATGACACGCTGTCCGGTGATCAGCGGCACTTTTGTCTGCAGACGCTCCGCTACTGGACGCGGCGTGCGGATCGGCCAGCGCTGGCAGAGGGAAAGTTGATGCGTTTCTCCGTGCTCGTCCCGCAGTTCCACAATGGTGTCATGCACCTTATACTGACCGTTTGCGTTTACTTTTGTGACAACCCCGGAAAGCAACGGGTGCACCATGCATTTATGCTTAATGATCGTCGTTTCAGGACATTCGGCGTAAATATCTCCGCCCTTTAAATGGTCGCCCTCTTTTACAGTGACCGTTACGTTCCAAAGGCGGTCTTCATCCAGAGCGGACACATTGCTTCCGCGCGCGATAAATGCGCCGGACTGCTCCGCAATGCTCTTCAACGGACGCTCAATTCCGTCAAAAATATTGTCTATGATTCCAGGCCCAAGCGTAACGTTCATTGGGCTGCCGGTGCCGAAAACAGGTTCGCCCGGTTTTAGCCCCGTGGTTTCTTCATAGACCTGAATGGTGATAAACTTGTTTGTGATGCCGATTACTTCGCCGACAAGGCGTTCGTTTCCGACAAATACCATTTCCATCATGGAAAAGCTGCGCGAGTCCTTTACGGTTACGACGGAACCGTTTATTCCGAATATAACATTCTGATTATCCATCTCATTCATCTCCGATATAACAATTGGGTACCGGCTCAAACCACAGCCATTCCCGAATTTTCTGCAAACCACTCGCGCTGATCCTCCAACATGGAATCAAGCGTTACGTCTGCCGCAATGCCCATCTGGGTATTGCAGGCGCGGATACCGCCGATATGAATGTCGGGGCTGATATTAAAAACACAGTCATTCCCAAAAGCTTCTTTAATCAGCTCCTGGTAGTTTTCATCTTCTTTTTTAATGCGCAGAACCGTGCCGGGCTTTGTAAAGGTTTTTGAAAGTTCAGCAGCGAATTTCTTCAACAGACAAGCATAGTCGCCTGTCTGCGTGTAATCCGCAAGCGCTTTTCTGGCGCGTTCAAAAACCTCGGCGGTGATTTTCTGGCGTTTGGCCAAAAGTTCCTTCCGGCCCTCCATTTCGCGCTGGGCTATTTCACGGGAAATGCCGTTGCGCATTTCTGCCATTTCCTTCTGTATCAGGCGGTACGCTTCGGTTAAAACATCAACCTCTGCTTCGTCCAGCTCTTTTTGTTTGAATTCCGCAACTTCCTGTTCAATCTTTCTGCGCTGTTCTTCAGCATAGTGATTGATAGCAAGGTAGAATTTGTTCATTTTATCATCGTTGACAGCCATCGTTAAACCCCCGTTCCGCCGTAGCGGCTTAAATTTTGAGCCCGATCGCCTCACGGACATAACGGGTAATCGAATCCTTTGTACGACCGTTGCCGTGTCTGTCCGGAATTTCCAGAATCAGCGGGCGCTTTTGGTTGAGTTTTAAGTTATAAACCATTTCGGGGCAAAGGGAAATCAATGTTTCCGTCATCAGAATAACGGCGACATCTTCCATTGCCATTGCCTCTTTCAGTGCTTTCTGCACCTCTGCGGTTTCGTGAACTACAACGCCGTCAATTCCGGCCAGACGCAGCCCAACCTGCGTATCCACATTATCGCTTATCAGGTAAAAGCGCATATGCTATGCACCTCAGCTTTCGGTCAGTTAAATCTTGTTCAGAATCAGAATGGAGATCAGCAGGCCGTACAGCGCAATACCTTCGCCCAAAGCAACAAAGATCAGCGCTTTGCCGAATGCCTTTGGGTCTTCGCTTGTGGCGCCGATAGCTGCCGGTGCGGCGGCCGCAACGGCGATACCGCCGCCGATGCCTGCAAGGCCGGTAACAAGGGCGGCGGCGATCAGGCCGAGGCCGTTAGAAGACGGAGCCGCTGCAGTTGCAGAGGTGGTTGGTGCGGCGGTTCCGGTGCCGGAAGGGGTAGCGGCCGATGCGGCTACGGGGACTGCAAAGGTAAGGACACAGACAGCCATAAAGGTCAAAAGCTGTGTTGCGACGGCGCTGCGGACTTTTTTGCCGTTTTTTACGGAGCGGATGGAAAAGATTACGGATGCAACTAAAAATAACACTGGTAAGCAAACTAATACAAAATTCATGATATTACCTCCATCAAATATCTGATTGATATAGTCATCGCAAAAAGCATTACTGCTCTTTGCGAACAACAACTGGATTGAACGGACGGCCTCCGCCGTCAAAGAAACGGCTGAACATTTCATAGAATTCAAGCCTTAAAACCTGAATTCCCACAAGCAGGCCCTCCAGAGCCATAACAAACACATTGCCGATAATAATGGTCAGGACATATCCGATGCCGCCGGACATTTCGGCAAGCGTGAATACGACCAGCATCATGCCTGCGTGTACGAGGACAAAAGCGCCGACACGCAGAAAACTCATGGTGTTAGTTGCAAAGCTCAGCAAGAATTCAAACACCTCAAAGAAGTTCTGCATGATGTAATCGCCCCACTTTTCGGGCTTCCAGTTTGGCCTGTGTTCCAACAGACCGCCGAGTACCTCGCGGAAGAACATCACGACAATCGGCAATATAATAAAACACAGGACGTATGCTGTATTGACAATCTGCCAGCCGAAAATCATCTGTCCGCCAAAGCCTACAACCAGAGATGTGTAAAAAATAAAACCGGCGACCCCGTTCGGGCCGAACAGCGCGTTTTCATAGTGCTTCCTTTTCAGTGAAGAGTAAATATTGATCAGAATCGCAATGATTACCAGTGCCACGCCGATTCCCACCGCGGAATAAATGATCATGTTGGTGGTGGCGGGCTTCATCACTTCAACCGGCTTTTCAGCGAATCCTAACGCACGGTACAGCGGGTTAAGCACGTTTTCAAATCCGAACACCGAGCCGAACACCAGACCGAAAATACCGGAAGAAATTCCGCAGGGGATTAAAATTTTGCCGAGCTTCATCTTTTTCTTTTTCCACATCAGCCAGCCGATTACAGAAACGCACAGCCCCTGACCAAGATCGCCGAACATAATGCCGAACAGCAGAAAATAGGTAATGGCTACAAAAGGGGTGGGGTCGACCTCGTCATAACAGGGCAGCCCGTACATATCTACAAAAAATTCAAAAGGTTTAAATATCTTCTTGTTATTCAGTTTCACGGGCGGCGAGTGCAAAAGCTCGTCCTCCGCTCCTTCAAAGGTGTAATTCAAGGACTCGACCTTGTCCAGTTCCTTTTTAAAATACTTTTCCTGATCTGCCGGAATCCAGCCGGTCAGGATAAAATTGTCATTGTAACGGGCCGCATAGCGCCGGATTCCAAAATAAACAGACTGTTCGGTCAGCCACGAATAAACCTTTTGGCACATCGGTTTTTCCTTTTTCCAAAGCGCTTCAAACCGGTCGTCCACACGCTTGATACGGTTTATCTCAACATCCCGTTTGCTGCGGAGCGTCTCAACGCCCGATTCCGGGCTGCCGATCAGTTCCGTCAGGCGCGTCCTTTCAAAATAAAGGCTTGAGAAAATACGATCCACCTCGCTGACCATGTCAATGGGTGAAAAATAAACCCCCCAGTAGTGGGTCGCATCGCTCGTAGACGGAAAAAATACAATGTATGGATTTTGCTTATAAGAGTTCAGCTTTTCATAGCTCTCCTTTGGCAAAGAGCCAAAACGAACCTTAATGTACTTGCAGGCATGAATTTGGTCGAGATCCAATTCAAGGCCGACAAAATGACTGATTTTTTCTATCTCACTGGTGTAATTTTGAATCTTGAGCTGTGCGTCTGTACGCTCCTTCTGCAGTTCGTTGAAGGAGCGTACTATAAAATCAACGTAGGAATTCATTTCCTCGCGGTTCATTTTTATTTTGGAAACTTCGTCGGCGCTTAAAACGGCAAGCTTTTTTTTGGCGCCCGCCAAAGCGTCGGCAAGCTGCTGCAAAGGCTCTGAGTAAGGATTTTCCTCATTCAGCGGGGAAAAATCGGACGTGTCGGAGTAAAATGACAATGCATTGTCCGGATGAAATACGCATGATTTTCCGCACAATGTGGTGGCTTGATCCAAATCAGCCATTCTTCCTATAATACTCACTACTTTTACTTTTAAAACGGCCAAATATCAATCACTCCTTTCACTAAAATTGAAAACGACGAGCAATTTCGCGATTTCTTCAGGAGGTAATTTGTATCTGATACCCTCAACAATGGTAATAATGTCCGTCAGCTCAGCCTGCATAATAAAGGTGTATGAAATCATCACGACCGACGGATGCGTGGAAAAGTGAATATCGTGCCGGCAGGTAATATATTTCACCCGGTTGGAGATCTCACCGGCGTAGCTGTGCTCAATTTTCAGAAAACGTTTGCCGATGGCGGTCTGTTCCATTATCTCGGTTACTTTATCGGCACTGTCCGCTTCAATCATTTCATTCAGAATCCGCTTATTTACATTTCCGAACGGCAGCAGGGAGCTGCGTATAAAATCGGGGCCGGCGTTGTAAGAAACCTTCAGGCGGATAATGCGTGCGTAATTGACCAGGTCAATGTATGAATAGAAAATTTCGCGAAGCTGTTTTGCGGTTTCACCGCGGGTATACCGGTCGATTACTTCAAAAACGCTGTTGTACAAATACGTGTGAAGGGCGTTCTCAATCCCGGTGTAATTAAGGGGAATCCCTTCAATCGGACGGAAACCTTCCAGCAGCTTATGATACGGTGTGTGGCTGAGTGCGGCGAGCAGGTCATCATAACTCCTGATCTGGCCGAGAGCCGTCAGATTAATATGTGTGTGGCGGGTCAGGTACATTGGTAAAGAAAACAGATAATCTTCCGGCGTACCCGCCTCAAGCAGAAGGATGCTGTGCAAAATCTGCTCAATTTCACTGTGCGTGATCAGATACCGCGAAAAGTGTTCTCCCACGGATATTTCATATCTGCACAGAGACGCATAATCTTCAAAAAGCTTCTGCTTCAGTTTTGCTTCCAGCTGGCCGCGGTGGACGCTGTTTTCATCAATCCCCGCAAGCGCTTTGCTATATATTGTCCGCGTTTTCAGGTAATTTGCAATTTCCCCTACACTCTGGCAGGCCAACAGTTCCCTGTAATTCTGTTTTGTAAGGCGTCTTCCGTACATGGCGCGCGCCTTTGACAGAATCGCATTGGAAGAAAGGGCGGAAAGCATTTCAATCACTCTCCTAAAACTCGTGCGACGATTGAATTCACCCACTTGTCGCCGTTTTTGGTATAAAGGGCGTCTAGCTTTTCTGAAAGCTCGGCGATTTTCTTTTTCTTTTCATTCCAGTCGGCTTCTGCGACCGCCCGTTCATTTGGCTCGTTCATGGCAATACGTTTTCTGGCCCTTTCAAGGTAATCGTTTCGGATTTGTTCCCGCTTTTGGGCGACTTCCTTTTCGGAACTAACCTTTTCAAGCTGGGCCGCATCTGTGATTTCTCTGGCTTTACGGTCCATTTCAACAATTTGTTTAATCAAGTCTTGCATTTTGACCGTGCCTCCTCGTGGCGAAATAAACAATTTATTTCAAAATATTTGTAAACTTAATATATGCTCGGCAATAATCCATTATAGCTCTGCCGTATTGCTTTTACAATATGCAATAGTATGCAAGGAAAAATTATGTTTTTTATAAAATTAGATATAATGTCGCATTTTATAAATAATATGACCGGTTAATGAATGAAATATTTTCACTAGTTTTTAAGACTTTGCATCGGCGCGGGGATCCTCCCGCCGCGCTGGATGAATTTCAAAGGAGAGTAGCGGTTGACCTCCATAACCGGTCCGCCGCCCAGAAGCCCGCCGAAATTCAGCTCCTCGCCGGCTTTTTTGCCGATAGCCGGAATCAGGCGCACAGCGGTGGTTTTTGAATTTACCATGCCGATTGCGGCTTCATCCGCAATAATGGCGGAGATGATTTCCGCGGAGGTGTCGCCCGGAACCGCAATCATATCCAGACCGACGGAGCACACGGCCGTCATAGCTTCCAGCTTTGTTATACTCAGCGCGCCGCATCTTGCGGCATGGATCATGCCTGCGTCCTCCGTCACAGGGATAAACGCGCCGGAAAGTCCGCCCACATGCGAGGACGCCATGATACCGCCTTTTTTAACAGCGTCGTTCAAAAGGGCGAGCGCGGCGGTCGTGCCATGCGCGCCGCAGCATTCCAGCCCCATTTCCTCCAGAATATGCGCCACGGAGTCTCCGACAGCCGGGGTAGGGGCCAGGGAAAGGTCTACGATGCCGAACGGAACATACAGCCTGCGGGAAGCTTCCTGCGCCACAAGCTGGCCCATACGCGTAATTTTAAACGCTGTTTTCTTTATAATGTCCGCCACGCCCGTAATGTCACAGTCGCCGGCCTTTGCCAGCGCCGCGCGGACAACGCCCGGCCCGGAGACGCCCACATTGATGACGCAGTCCGGTTCCCCCGCCCCGTGGAAAGCGCCCGCCATAAACGGGTTGTCCTCCGGCGCGTTGCAGAAAACGACCAGTTTCGCCGCGCCTATGCAGTCGCGGTCGGCGGTGGCTTCAGCCACTTCGCGAATCACCTTTCCCATTTTGGCAACGGCGTCCATATTGATGCCTGCCTTGGTAGTTCCGATGTTTACGGAGGAGCAGACAAACTCGGTTTCGCTCAGCGCCTCCGGGATACTCTTGATCAGCGCGTAATCGCCGGGCGCAAAGCCCTTATGAACCAGCGCGGAGTAGCCGCCGATGAAGTTGACGCCGGTTGACCTGGCCGCGCGGTCAAGAGCTTTGGCAAAATGCATCGGGTTGTTTCCCGGGCATGCAGCCGCGACCATCGCGATCGGCGTAACGGCGATTCTTTTATGAATAATCGGGATTCCGTATTCCTTGCTGATATCTTCGCCGGTTTTCACTAAATTACCCGCGTAACGGCAAATTTTATCATAAATTTTATCACATGATTTGTTGATGTCCGAATCGATGCAGTCCAACAGCGAAATGCCCATCGTAATAGTGCGCACATCCAGATTTTCATTGTCAATCATGTTGATGGTTTCCAGTATGTCATGAGAGTTGACCATTGATTGTCCTCCGACCCTTCTGTTCTAAAAATGTATGCTTTATATCCGGTGCATCGAGTTGAAAATATCCTCGTGCATAACATGAACGGTCAGGTTCATATCACTGCCGATTGCCGTGAGTTTATCCGCGAGTTCATTGAAAGGAATGGTGGATTTCGTAATGTCAACCATCATAATCATGGCGAACAAATCCTGCAAAATTGACTGCGTCACTTCAACGACGTTAACCCCGTTGTCCGCGCAGATGGTTGAAACCCTCGCAAGGATGCCCACCATATCCTTACCGATTACCGTGATTACAGCACGCATAGCAATTACCTCCAGATGAATATTGTTAAGAAAAAACTTACTCATCATTATGAACGACATTTGTATTCTTGTCAATAGCGGCGGCAGAAGGCACAGGGCGTCGGATAGTCAATCTGTTCAAAATAATCCTTTATTATTCATCGCAAAATATTTATGATTGATCTATAAATATACATTGGTTTATGTTACTATATTATATTAATAAGGCAATTCGTTTTTTACCGGGAGGAAATTTATGAAATATCAATATATATCGGACAGCCATGTCCATTCGGACTGTTCGCGCGACGCAAATGACCCGACCATGATGATGTGTGAAAGCGCGGCCCGGCTGGGACTCTATTCCATTACCATGACCGACCACTGTGAATGCAATGTTTACAGGACGGAGGATTACGACAGGAGCATCCGGCAGTCGTATTTTGAAGCGCGCAAGGCGGGCGCCGTTTTCCACAGCCGCCTGAACGTGCTCGCCGGCGTGGAACTCGGACAGCCCATGCAGGATACGGCTGCCGCGGACGATATCCTTGGGACCTGCGACTTCGATTTTGTGCTTGCTTCCGTCCACAGCATCAAAAACGGTGTGGATTTTTACGATATGGATTATAAGCATGCGGATGTGAATGACGCTCTGCAGCGCTATTTTCATGAGATCATGGAAATGATTGAGTGGGGGAAATTTGATTCGCTCGCCCACCTTACCTACCCGTGGCGGTATATTGTCGGTGAGCATCATATCAAAATTGACAACGATCAATATAAAGAGAGCATCGACAGCGTTTTAAAAGCGCTGATCGAAAAGCATAAGGCGCTGGAGGTAAACACCTCCGGTCTGCGCCAGAAGCTCGGCGAAACCATGCCGAACCTGTCGGTGCTGACCCGTTACCGGGAGCTCGGCGGAAAGCTGGTTACCATCGGCTCGGACGCACACCGCTGGGCGGATGTGGGGAGCGGAGTGGAACGCGGTCTCAGCCTGCTGCTTGACGCGGGCTTTCACCATTTCACCGTCTATCATCACCATGTGCCTAAATTTTTACCGATAGAATAAATTTCAGAAAGATTTTGGAGGGAGTATTGATTATGGACCGTTTACTGAACCTTTTGGACGAAAATGCACGCCTGACTACCGAACAGCTGGCCGTCATGCTGAATAAGACAGCGGATGAGGTTGCGAACGCCATTGCCGAATATGAGAAACAAGGGGTTATCCGGGGCTACAAAGCCCTGATTAACTGGGAAAAAATTGATGAGAATAAAGCCAGCGCGCTGATTGAGCTTCGCGTATCGCCGAAGAGAGACCGCGGCTTTGATGAGATCGCCAACCGCATCATGCAGTTTGACGAGGTGGAGAGCGTTTACCTTATGTCCGGCGGCTACGACCTTGCGGTAAAGGTACACGGCAAAAGCATGCAGGAAATTGCCATGTTTGTCATGCGCCGCCTTTCCACGCTTGATTCCGTTCTGTCCACAGCCACCCATTTTATCCTGACCCGTTACAAGGACGGCGGCGTCATTCTCAACTCCGAGGATGAAAAGGACGAGAGAAGGAGTGTTCTGTGTGATTGACTACCAGTCCGTGCTCAATGATGAGGTAAAGCAGTTGAAGCCGTCCGGCATCCGCCGCTTTTTCGACATTGCAAACGAAATGGATAATGTAATTTCCCTGTCCATCGGCGAACCCGACTTTTCCACTCCCTGGCATGTCAGGCAGGAGGGAATTAAAACACTGGAGGACGGCAAAACCTGGTATTCGCCCAACCGCGGCTTTATGGAGCTGAGAGAGGAAATCTGCAAATGGCTGAAACACCGTTATCATATTGCTTATGAACCGAAAACGGATGTTGTTGTAACAGTGGGGGGCAGCGAGGCAATCGACCTGTGCATCCGCTGTATGGTCAATCCCGGCGAAGAGGTGCTGATTCCCGAACCGAGTTTTGTCTGCTACCGGCCTTTGACGGAAATGGCGGGCGGCGTACCGGTTACCATTGAGACAAAGCAGGAAGATAAATTCCGCCTGACCGCGCAGGCGCTGCGTGAAAAAATAACGCCGAAATCCAAACTGCTCATTCTTCCGTTTCCGAACAATCCGACCGGCGCGGTGATGCGCCGCAGGCATCTGGAGGAGATAGCTGAAATTGTCAGGGAAAATAATCTGATGGTTCTTTCGGATGAAATATACAGCGAGTTGACTTATGGAGATACCCGGCATGTTTCTTTTGCGGTGATAGAAGGCATGAAAGAGCGTACCGTGGTGGTAAACGGCTTTTCCAAAGCGTTTGCCATGACAGGCTGGCGCCTTGGCTACGCCGCCGGGCCGAAGGAACTCATCGGGCAGATGACAAAGCTTCATCAGTACGGTATTATGAGCGCCCCGACCATGGCGCAGTACGCCGCGATTGAGGCTATGAAGAACGGCGACGGCGACATTGACTACATGCGGGAGCAATACGACATGCGCCGCCGTCTGATTGTGGACGGCTTCAATTCCATGGGGCTTACCTGTTTTGAACCGGAAGGGGCGTTTTATGTGTTCCCCTGCATTAAAAGCACGGGGATGACTTCTCAGGAATTTTGTGAAAAACTGATTTACAATGAACATGTCGCGGTTGTCCCGGGCGATGCCTTCGGAACCTGCGGGGAAGGATATGTGCGCGTTTCCTATTCCTATTCCATCAAACATATTACGGAAGCAATATCGCGTATCGGACATTTTCTCAAGGCTTTGTAATTTTCAATGAAAGGGAGCGGCTAATGTCTTTCTCCGTCAATGCATATGCCAAAATAAATTTAACGCTTGATATCACCGGAAAGCGTAAGGATGGCTATCATCTTCTGCGCATGGTCATGCAGTCTGTTTCGCTGTGTGATAAACTGGTCATAACCGGTTCCGGTTCCGGAATCCGTGTGGTTTCCAGCCGCGAAGAAATTCCGTCCAATGAAGATAATACCGTTTATAAAGCCGCGGCAGCTTTTTTTACACACACCGGTCTTGCGCCGAACCTGACGGTACATATCCAAAAGACCATTCCGTCACAGGCCGGTCTGGGCGGCGGCAGCGCGGACGCGGCCGCCGCACTGCTTGCACTCAACAAAATGCACAATGCCGGGATGACAAAAGAGGCGCTCTGCCAGATTGGACTGAAAGTCGGTGCGGACGTTCCGTTCTGCATTATCGGCGGAACCGCGCTGGCTGAGGGAATCGGGGACAAGCTGGCCCCTCTGCCCGCCCTGCCACTGTGCCATATCGTAATCTGCAAGCCCCCTGTGGGAGTGGATACAAAAAAAGCCTATGCGCTGGCTGATGCCGCCGCAAAAAAGGAAAGTGGCTTTACCGCCGCCATGCTTCATGCTGTCCGCGCCGGAGACCTCCGCGCGGTCGCACAGAACCTTGGCAATGAATTTGAACAAGTGATGCATCTTGCACAAGTGAACCATATTAAAAGCGCAATGGAACAGTACGGTGCGCTTGGGGCTTGTATGAGCGGAAGCGGTTCGGCTGTTTTCGGTATCTTTGAGGATTTGCCTATGGCGGTATCCTGTCAATCCGCGCTTGCACAGGTTTATCCCGAAGTATTTGTCTGTGAACCGATCACTTCCGGCTGCATATTGGAATGTAATTGATGAAAAGAGGTACTTATGAAGCTACTGACCTATTTACACAGTGGCAAAGAAAGTGCGGGCGTACTGTCAACGGATGGGACAAGCGTTTTTCCATTCAGCAGCTTCGGCCTGCCATATGAAGATATGAATTCTTTTATTCAAAATGCAGGTCTGAATCGCTTAGGTGATATTAGAAAAAAGCTGGAGTTAGAGGCGGAAAAAGCAGTACCTTTCAGCAAAGTGAAAATTCTTGCGCCCGTTCCGGTACCGGCGCAGGACGTTATTTGTCTTGGCGTCAATTTCCTTGCCCATGCGGAAGAATCCGCGCGCTATAAAAAAGAAATGTTCCAGATGGATCGCGCCGATGCGGTGTATTTTTCCAAAAGAGTGGACAGGGCGGTTGCAACCGGCGATTTCATCGACGGCCATTTTGATATCGTGGACTCTTTGGATTACGAGGCCGAGCTTGCCGTTATCATCGGGAGGGATGCCAGAGATGTTTCGGAGAAAGACGTTTTTTCCTACATCCTTGGCTACACGGTTATGAATGACGTGAGCGCCAGAAATTTGCAGACCCGGCACAAGCAGTGGTATTTCGGGAAGAGTTTGGACGGGTTCACGCCGATGGGGCCTTGGATTGTAACTGAGGACGAGTTTACCAGGCCGCCGGTTCTTTCTATCCAATCCCGTGTGAACGGGGAAATCAGGCAGAACAGCACCACCGGATTGTTCATCACTTCCATTGAGGCTGCCGTCAGCGAGCTGTCACAGGGGATGACGCTCAAAGCAGGCACCATCCTTTCAATGGGTACCCCCGCCGGCGTCGGCATGGGGTTCAATCCGCCCAAATTTCTAAAGCCGGGCGATGTGGTGGAATGTGAAATTGAGGGTATCGGTACGCTGACCAACACCGTAAAATAAAAAGAAAGCCGTATTCCAAAATCGACGGAATACGGCTTTTTAAGAACTGCAAACAGATGTTATCTCACCCACCGAAGGCGAGGGAGATAACAAAATTCGTTCCACTGCATTTTTTAAATTGCTATAAACGGATGACAGTTACAAATCAATAGGAATCGAGGCTGCTTTATGGAGCAAACAGCATATTTGTACCCGGAAGATCAAAAAGAAATGTACGCGCTTTTAAAGGAACAGATGAAAGCCGTTCTGGACGGGGAACATCATGTGATTCCCAACCTGGCCAACGCATCTGCCTTGCTGAACGGCGCGCTGCGAAATATCAACTGGGTCGGCTTTTATTTAAGGCACGGGGATGAACTGCTGCTCGGGCCGTTCCAGGGGAAACTCGCCTGTGTGCATATCGCGTTTGGAAAGGGCGTCTGCGGTACGGCGTACAGCCGCGGGAAAACCGTACTGGTAAAAGATGTCCATCAGTTCCCGGGGCATATCGCCTGTGACTGCGATTCCAATTCCGAAATTGTCGTTCCGCTGTACAGTCATCAGCGGGTTGTCGGCGTACTGGACATCGACAGCCCGTTGCTTGCCCGTTTTGACGAAACGGACATCCAGAAACTGGAGCAGCTTGCCCGAATCATTGAAGATGCCTGCGACTGGGGCGAACTGCCCGGTATTTTATGAGTAATGCTTTCCTTTGCGTTTTGGCCCGAACAGCCCGCGCAGACCGGCGAAAATCAGGTAGGCCAGAAGACAGCCCGCCGCGTTCAGAATTACGTCCTCCATTTCAACGTTTCTTGTCGCGAAGCCGGAGAGAATATTGCCCAGCAGCTGAAGCCCTTCGATTCCGGCGGGAACAAGGATGGACAGCGCCAGCATCCGACCGAACCGGAAACGGGGATTGATCAGCGGGACAAGAACGCCGAGCGGCATCAGCATAATAAAGTTGCCGCCGATGACGCGGAAAAATTCTTTAAAGCTGCCGATACGGATGGAATTATGTAAAATGTTTGCTGCGGATTCAAACGGAATCCAGTCGATCCTGCTGATTGCCCACGCGGTTGCCTTTACGTTGATATGCCAGTGCTGCGGCAGCGGAATGGAAATCGTCAGCTCGAAAACCACGGCGAGATACATAAATAAAATAGCTAGAAAAAAATTTTGCATCGGCTTTTTACGCCTGAAAAAAAGAGGCAGACAGACAAAGTACACAAGAAGCCCGGCTGCCATCGGCCAAACATAGCCAGGTAAGGAAAATAAGACTGTTTTAGACATAAAACCCCTTCTTCTTGCTGAATTGATATGATTATATAATACATACCCTGAAAATACAACGAATAAAAGCGATTTTTTGTGTCAATAATTCCCCTGCAACATAAATTATAAAAGGGGATTTACTTATGAAACTGTTCGAAAAATCGCTTTGCCTGGCACTGATTTTAACCGTGCTGTTTTCGTTTACCGGGTTTGCCGCCGGTTGTGAAGATATACCGAACCATGTGCTCCGCCTGCATGTCCTTGCAAATTCCGATTCCGTGGAAGATCAGACCCTGAAACTGAAGGTGCGCGACCGGATTTTAACTGAGAGTCGAAGTTTGATGGACAATGTGAAAAACAAGACCGAAGCGCAGGACGCAGTCCGCGCCGCGATTCCGCAGCTGAAGGCCGCTGCGGAGGATGAAGTGAAGAAACAGGGCTATGCTTACCCCGTGGATGTTGAAATGGTTCATATGTATTTTACCACCAGGGAGTATGAAAAAGTGACCCTGCCGGCGGGCGACTATGACTCGCTCCGCGTGACCATCGGCAAGGCGGCCGGGCACAACTGGTGGTGCGTAATCTTTCCGCCGATGTGTCTGCCGGCCGCGGAAGAGCCCAAAGAACTCGGCGATGTGCTCAACGCGAACCAGCTTGGCATTGTAGAGGGCAAAGGTGACTTTGAAGTAAAATTCAAAACGGTGGAGCTCTATGAACAGCTGAAAAGCTATCTTGAAAAGAAGAAGTAAGATTTCACCCTTCGGGGTTTGCAGTGCTTTTTTAAATGCAGCATCTATGCTATAATGATCAGTATTGAATCAGGATACTGAACGTTTGGGGGCATATCATGCTGCGTTTTATTTTAGGCCGTGCGGGCAGCGGAAAGACCTGGAGACTGCGGGCCGAGCTCAAAAATATGGCACAGGCCACACAGAAAAAACTCATGCTGATCGTGCCGGAGCAATCCTCGTTTGAAAACGAGCGTGCCATGCTGCGGCTGCTCGGCGCGAAGGACGCGCAGCGCGTTTCGGTCACCAGCTTTTCCCGCCTTGCGGACGCAGTGTTCCGCAGGTATGGCGGCGGCGCGGGCCGGCGGCTGGACGACGGGGGACGGAGCATTTTTATGAGCCTTGCGCTGGAGCAGGTGAAGGAGCAGCTCAGCTTTTACCGCAAAAACGCGGAGAGCACCGAGCTGGTCTCGCTGATGCTTTCCGCTTCCACGGAATTCAAAATGTGCGACGTGAAGCCGCTTGACATTGAGCGTGCGGCGGGGGAAATGCCCCAGGGCACGCTGCGCCGGAAAATGGAGGAATTATCCCTCATCCTTTCCGCTTACGACGCGCTTGTCGCGCAAAGCTATGTCGACCCGCTGGACGACCTTACAAGGCTGAAAAATATTTTACAGGGCCACCATTTTTTTGCGGAATATACCGTGGCGCTCGACTCCTTCCAGAGTTTTACGGTGCAGGAATACAATATCATCAATTTGATTTTGGCGCAGGCAGACGATTTGTACGTCACACTCTGTGCCGATCAGCTCGACGACCCGGAGCACGGCATGGGCCTTTTTTCGCTGGTTCGCCGCACGGGAAAAAATCTGATGCGGCTTGCGAAACAGAACGATGTAAAAATTGCGCCGCCGGTGGTTTTGAACGGCGGAACGCGGTTTCAGAGCCGGCCTCTGGCGGCAGTGGAAGCGGGTGCTTACCGCAGCGTCCGCAAAACAGCGGACTGCGAAAACGACGACGTCGTGCTGTATGAGGCGAACAATGCGTATGATGAATCCGCCTTTGTTGCCGCAACCATCCGCCGGCTGGTGATGGAAAAGGATTACCGCTACCGCGATTTTGCCGTGATCGCCCGTTCGACCGACCGCTACCGCGGCGTTTTGGACGCTGCCCTTGAACGCTGGGAAATCCCGTATTTTATGGACAGGCCGCAGGCAATCGACGCCGAACCGCTCATGCGCCTTGTGCTTTCCGCATTTAAAATCGTACAGACCGGGTTTTCTTCCGACGCGGTTTTTTCCTATTTGAAAACGGGCCTTACGGCGCTTGACACAGACGAAATTTCCCAGCTTGAAAACTATGTTTTTATATGGAATAAGGAACGGAAACAGTGGCGGGAGGAATGGACGGAGCATCCCCGCGGCTTTGCGGAAACGATGACGGAAAGCGATTTGAAAAAGCTTGCTGAAATCAACAAAAGCCGTGCGGACACAATGAAGCCTTTGCTCCGGTTTGCTTCCAAAATCCGCGATACCGACGGCGAAGGGATGGCGGTGGCGGCGTACGGCCTGCTTCAGGACGTGAAAGCCGCGGATCATCTGAAAATCCTCGCACGGCATCTGGCCGACTGCGGAGAGCCAGAGCTTGCCGACCGCCAGCTGCGGCTTTGGGATCTGCTGATGGAGATTCTGGACCAGACTGCGCTGGTGCTGCAAAAAAATCCCGTGACGCACACGCGCTACGCGGAGCTTCTGCACATGGTCATTCTGTCCAACCGCATGGCGAGTATCCCACAGGGGCTTGACGAGGTGACGGTCGGCGCCGCCGACCGGACGAGAACCGGCGAGCCAAAGGTCGTTTTCCTGATGGGCGCCGTGCAGGGGGAATTTCCTCTGTCACCCGGCGGGGACTGCGTTTTCAGCGACAATGAGCGCCGTGAACTGATCCGGCTCGGCCTGCCGCTGAACGACACCCTCGAGGGCACGGCGGTGCAGGAGCGCTTTCTTGCTTACGCGGCAATGAGCGCCGCGTCCGAGAAGCTTTACATAACGTATCCGCTCACCGGCCCTGCGGGGGAGTCCAATACGCCTTCGTCCATTCCAAACGAGGTATGCTCCGTTTTAAAAAATACAATGGTTCTGAATGAGTTGCTGCTCCCGCAGACCTATTTTGCAAACGCGCGGGAGCCCGCTTTTGAATTGATGGCGCAGCAGTGGAAACACAATACCGTGCTGTCCGCCACGCTGAAAAGCCTGTTTGACAAGCGCGGGTGCGGCCACCGCCTGTCCGCCATTGACCGCGCCGCTGAAAACCGACCGGCGGTTTTCAGCTCCGGAGAAAAATCGAAAGCGCTGTTTGGGGAAAACCTGCATGTTTCCGCAACGCAGATTGAAAAATTCTACCTGTGCCGCTTCCAGTATTTCTGCCGTTTCGGTCTGAACGCGAAGGAGCGCAGGACGGCAGAGCTGGACGCTCTGGAATATGGGAGCCTGATGCATTTCCTGCTTGAAAAGCTGTTCCGGGATACCGGCAGCGCGGCCATCCTCAAAATGAAGCCGGAGGAGCTGAAGCAGGAGATTATTCGTCTTTTAAATGTGTATGTTGATACAAAACTGGGCGGCATCCAAAATAAAACGCCGCGTTTTGTCTATCTTTTTACGCGCCTTGCAGATTCGGCGCAGGTAATCGCGTTTCATATCGCGCAGGAGCTTGCCCAAAGCGCGTTTCAGCCGGTCGATTTTGAACTTGCAATCGGAAACGGCGGCATTCCTCCGCTGCGCATCCCGCTGCCCGACGGCGGGCAGGTGGAAATCGACGGCAAGATCGACCGCGTTGATCTTTTGGAACGGGACGGCGTCAGCTATGTGCGCGTCATCGATTATAAAACCGGCCATAAGGAATTCAAACTGTCGGATATCCTTTACGGCGTGAATATGCAGATGCTGATCTATCTGGCGGCGCTGCTGGAAAACGGGAGCGGCCGTTATGGAACCGTTCAGCCTGCCGGTGTGCTGTATATGCCCGCGAATCGTCCGGCGGTTTCCGCCTCCCGGGGTACGGACGCGGAAAGGATTGAGCAGGAAGCTGCGAAAAAGCTGCGGATGGACGGCTTAGTTCTGGACGACGCCGAAATTATTACGGCTATGGAGCACAGCGGGCAGGGAAATTACATCCCGGTTGCGCTGAAGGACGGCGTTCCCGGAAAACGTGACCATGTGGTGTCTTCCGGGGAACTGGCCGGCATTATGCTTCATATTAAAGAGCTGGTGGGCGCAATGGCAAAGGAACTGCACGGCGGCGACGTCTCGGCGGTTCCGCTTTCCGGCGGTTACGACGCTTGCGCGTGGTGCCCCTACGCCTGTGTCTGCGGCCACGAAAGGGACGACCCGGCGCGCGAAATGCAGCAGTGGGACAGGGACGCGGCGGTAGCGGAGCTGATGAAGGCAAAAGGAGGGGACGGGTAATGAGCGCAAGGACATGGACGAAAAGCCAGCAGGACGCGATTGAAGCGCGCGGCGGCACTTTGCTTGTTTCCGCCGCGGCGGGTTCCGGAAAGACCGCCGTTCTGGTGCAGCGCGTCATTGAACGGATCACCGACCCGCAGAATCCCACCGATGCCGACCGCCTTCTGGTTGTCACTTTTACAAAGGCCGCGGCGGCGGAAATGAGCAGCCGTATCGCGGCCGAAATTGCAAAGCTGCTGGAGGCTGACCCAATGAATGTGCGGCTCCAGCGCCAGCAGATTCTGCTGACGCGCGCGCACATCAGCACCATCCACAGCTTTTGCAGCGAGCTGATCCGTGAGAATTTTTACAAGCTCGGCATTTCTCCGGACTTCCGTATTCTTGACGACAGCGAAATGAAGTTGCTGCGCGGCGACGCGGCGTCCGCCGTTTTAGAGGAATTTTATGCGCGGAACGACCCGGATTTCTACAGCCTTGTGGATGCCTTTTCCTCCGGGCGGGACGACGACCGCATGATTCAGACCGTCAATACCCTGTATGATTTTGTCCGGTCACACCCGTTCCCGAACAGGTGGCTGGCGGAAAAAGCCGCCATGTATGAGCCCGGCGTTCCGGCTTCTCAGACCGTGTGGGGAAAAACCATTCTGAAATATGCCGCCGATGCGGTTGACTACTGCGTTTCTCTGACCCGCAACTCCCTTGCCTTAATGGTGGAGGACGCAAAAATCGCCGGCGCGTATGAGGAAGCTTTCCGCTCCGATCTGGCCGGGCTTCTGAGCCTGAAGGCGGCGGCGAAAGCGGGCGGCTGGGATGCGCTTGCGTTTCAGACTGCCAATTTCAGTTTCCAAAGGCTGAAGCCTCTGCGCGGGTACAGCGACGACCCGTTGAAAAACAAACTTTCTGCGAGCCGTAAAGAAGTTCAGGAAACTGTCAAAAAGCTTGCGGCACTGTTCAGCGCAAACGAACAGGAATGTGAAGAGGATATCGCCCGCCTCGCGCCGGTGGTAAAAAAGCTGTTCGAGTTTACCGTGAAATTCGGGGAAGAGCTTGACCGGCTGAAAAAGGAGCGCCGTGCCGCGGATTTCAGTGATCTGGAGCATTACGCGCTGAAGCTGCTTGTCCGCGACACGGACGGCGGTTTTGAACCGACGGCGGACGCCGCTGAAATTTCCGCCCGCTTCGACGAGGTGATGGTCGACGAGTATCAGGATACGAACGAGGCGCAGGACATGATTTTCCGCGCGGTTTCCCGGGGGGAAAACAATCTGTTTATGGTCGGCGACGTCAAGCAGAGCATTTACCGGTTCCGTCAGGCGATGCCGCAGATTTTTCTGCGCCGCCGCGCGCTGTATCCCGACTACGACAGAACGAAGGACGGGTATCCCGCCTGCGTCGTGTTGGATAAAAACTTCCGCAGCCGTCGCGGGGTGACCGAAGCGGTCAACTTCGTGTTCCGCCAGCTGATGAGTGAGCAGACGGGTGAACTGGATTACACCAAAGCGGAGGAACTGACGGCGGGAGCGGACTATCCGCCCTGCGCATCGCCCGCGGCGCAGCTTGACATTATCGACCTCTCTACATCTGAAAATGACGAAGAGATGGTTACGGCGGAAAGCCGCCATATCGCGGAGCTGATTTACCAGATGACCGGCGACGGAACCACTGTGACAGATAAAGGGCGGCAGCGGCCCATCGTTTACAGGGATATCTGCATTTTACTGCGCAGCGCGAATCAGTATGCCCATGAGTACGCGCGGGAACTTACTTCGCTCGGTATTCCAGCGTGGGCCGACACGGCGGGCGGCTTTTTCGCGGCGGCGGAGGTGGGGGTGTCCGTCTCGCTTCTGCGCGTGATCGACAATCCGATGCAGGACATCCCGCTTCTCGCGGTACTGATGAGCCCCATCTACGGATTTACGCCGGACGATATGGCGGATATCCGGATTCCGTCGCGCAGTGTGCCGCTGTATCCCGCGCTTGTCCATGCGGCGCAGAACGGCAACGAGCGTGCGGCCGGCTTTTTAAAGGACATGGACGATTACCGTACGCTTGCCGCCACCATGCCGTCGGACCGGCTGATCCAGGCGGTCTACGACAAAACGGGATACCTCAATCTGGTTCAGGCGATGCCCAACGGGGAGCTGCGGCTTGCAAACCTGCGGCTTCTTCTCGAATACGCGAAGAAATACGAAGCCTCCGGTTACAACGGGCTTTCCGGCTTCATTCGCTTTATCGACCGGCTTCAAAAAAGCAATTCCGACCTTGCGCCCGCCTCCACCATCAGCGAGGCCGCGAATGTCGTGAAAATCATGAGCATCCACCGCAGCAAGGGACTGGAGTTCCCGGTCTGCATCCTAGCAGGGTGCGCAAGGCGCTTTAATAAGGAAAAGGGCGACGTCCTTCTCCATCCCTCCCTCGGCCTCGGGGTCAAGCTCAGGGATGCTTCCAACCTCTGCCGCTACACGACCATGCCGCGTGAGGCGGTGGCGCTGGAACTTGACCGCGGCGAAATGAGTGAGGAACTGCGCGTACTGTATGTCGCCATGACGCGGGCGAAGGAAAAGCTGATCATGGTGACGACAGTCAAAAACGCGTTGAAAACCCTCGGAAAGCTTGCCAACCGCCTGACCGACGAAAACAGGATACCGCCCTATGTTGTGCGCAGCGCCGGTAGTATTTCGGACTGGCTCTTGCTCTGCGCCCTGCGCCATCCGGGCGGCGCGCGCCTGCGCGACCTTGCGGGCGCCCTGCCCGGGATCGCAATGGGCGCGGATGAGGCGTGGAGCGTTAACGTGATTTATCCGCCGCAGGAGGACGCGCCCGTACAGCTGCCGGAGCGGGAGGTTCCTGTGCCGCCGGCCCCCGCGCTGGAAGCGGAACTGTCCGCCCGCATGGATTATGAATATCCGTACGCCGCCTTAAAAGGGATACAGGCCAAAGTTGCGGCTTCCGACCTTGCCGCGCGCGAATATTCCGCGCAGTACGCCACGGTGTCCCGGCCGGCGTTTTTAAGCAGTTCCGGACTGACGCCCGCCGAACGCGGGACGGCTCTGCACACCTATATGCAGTTTGCAGATTACGAAAAAGCAAGGGAAAATCCCCAGAGTGAGCTGGAGCGCCTTGTCGCGCAGGGTTTTCTGACCGCCGAACAGGGGCGGGCGGTCGACCTTTCCCGTATCTGCGCTTTCTTTGAAGGTCCGTTGGCAAAGCGAATTTTCGCCTCTGAAAATGTGCTGCGGGAATACCGGTTTACCGTGGAGATTACCGCCGGCGATGTCCGTCCGGAGCTGCCGGAGAAACTGAGAAGCCAGCCTGTCGTCCTGCAGGGGGCGGTGGACTGCGCGTTTGAGGAAAACGGAGACCTTTTTATTGTGGATTATAAGACGGATAAAACGAATAACCCCGGCGAATTGTGGGAACGCTACCGCGCACAGCTTGCCCTTTACAAGCTTGCGATGGAACAATGCACGGGAAAAAGGGTCGCCGGATGCTTGCTTTATTCCTTCAGCCTGAATTCCGAAATCTCTGCGGCGTTTCCAATTCATTTGTAGAGTGATTTCACGTATCTCTCCGCCGGAGGCGGGCAGAGATACACATTGGAACCTTACAACCATAAATGGAATTGCTGTAATTAATGCTTGACAAACGCTAAAATCACTGGTAAAATAATTCAGTAAAACAAAGCTGGGTATGTTTATGCCCACACCTGTGGGGTTTCGTCCGCCATGGGTCAATACGGAAAACAGCCTGTCAGGCTGTGATTTTGTGTATTGTTGCGCGGGCGGAAATTCTGCCCGCGCTTTTATTTAAACCGATAACGTGTTTTGGAGGTGCTTAACAATTAGCAACAAGGAACTGCAGATTAATGAGGAAATTCGTGACAGGGAAGTGCGTGTCATCGGTTCGGACGGCTCCCAGCTTGGCGTGATGAGTTCGGCCCAGGCTTTGGAAAAAGCGTTTGAACAGAATCTTGATCTTGTCAAAATCGCACCGCAAGCCGTGCCGCCGGTGTGCAAGATCATTGATTACGGCAAATTCAGATTTGAGCAGGCAAAGCGCGACAAGGAAGCAAAGAAAAACCAGCGCATTGTCGACATCAAAGAGATTCGTTTGTCTTTAAACATTGACACCCACGACTTTAACACAAAAGTAGGTCACGCAACCCGCTTCTTAAAGGATGGCGACAAGGTCAAGGCTTCCATTCGCTTTCGCGGACGTGAAATGGGGCATCCGGAGCAGGGCTATGTCATTATGCGAAGTTTTGCTGAAGCGCTCAGCGAAATCGCAAATATTGAAAAGCCGGCGAAGTTAGAGGGACGTAATATGCTCATGTTCCTTGCATCCAAACCCGCTAAGTAATCATAAATAAGGAGGACAATACCATGCCTAAAATCAAGACACATACTGGCGCAAAAAAGCGCTTCAAGCTTTCCAAGAACGGAAAGGTTATTCGCGGTCACGCCAATAAATCCCATATCCTCAATAAAAAGACCACCAAGCGCAAGAGGGGCCTTAGAAAAACGACTGTTGCCGACAAGACAAATGTGGCGCAGGTAAAGAGATTGATTCCTTACAAATAAGAATTGATCCGAAATATTAAAATAACCATTTAATTGGAGGTAACATAATGGCACGTGTAAAAGGTGCGTTAATGACACGCAAGAGAAGAAAAAAGACTTTAAAACTTGCGAAGGGCTATTGGGGTTCCAAAAGCAGACATTTTAAAATGGCTAAACAGGCCGTCATGAAGTCCGGCAACTATGCGTTTATCGGCCGTAAAGCGAGAAAGAGAGATTTCCGCCGTCTGTGGATTACCCGTATTTCCGCCGCATGCCGCGCGAACGACGTCAGCTATTCCGTGTTTATGAACGGACTGAAGAAAGCGGGCATCACCTTAAATCGCAAGATGCTTGCAGAAATCGCTGTTGCCGACGAGGCCGCATTCAAGAGCTTGATTGAAAAAGCAAAGGCAGCGCTGTAAAAAGCTGTAATTGCGCCCGGAAGAAACCCGGGCGCAAATTTTATATGGAGAGAAAACATGCCGGATCTTATTACAAGCCGTCAAAATGAAATGATCAAACGCGCCGCCAGACTTTCTTCGTCCGCCGATTTTCGCAGGGAGCAGGGCCTTTTCATGGCCGAAGGGGCGCGGCTCTGCTGTGACGCGGCCAAAAGCGGAGCGGAAATAAAGACTCTGTTTTACACCGCGCAGGCAGGCGAAAAATACAGGGACTATATCGGCGTCATTCAGGCCGCCGCGAAGGAGATCTATGAGGTGGAGCCGCATGTTGCCGCGCTTTTATCCGATACTAAAACGCCGCAGGGCGTTTTCTGTGTCTGTGGGATGTGCCGCTGTGCCGACAGGCTGGAAGATTTGAAACCCGGTCTTCATTACCTTGCCCTTGAGAACATTCAGGACCCCGCAAATCTTGGCGCGGTGCTTCGCACGGCGGAGGCGCTGGGCATCGGCGGCGTAATTCTGGGCGGCAGCTGCTGCGACATTTATTCACCCAAGGTGCTGCGCGCCAGCATGGGGGCGGTGTTTCGCCTTCCGTTTTATCTGCGGCCCGATCTGGTTTCAGCTATAGGGTCGCTCAATAACCGCGGCTTTGCCACTCTTGCCGCGGTGCCGGATGCCGCCGCGAAAAAAGTGACGGCGGTAAACTTTCAAAGACCGACGGTGCTTGTTGTCGGCAACGAGGGAAACGGGCTTACTTCCGCGGCAATTGCGGCCTGCTCGGAACCGGTGACCATCCCCATGCTCGGCAGGGCGGAGTCGCTCAACGCATCGGCCTCCGCCGCGATCCTGATGTGGGAAATGATGCGCGAAAAATCTGGGGGCGTTGGAAATGTCAGTTGATCAAAGGGCATATTGGGTGTGGCTTCAGCATGCGCTGGGCGCGGGAAGTTCCAAACAGAACCGCATCCTTTCCAGCTACCGTACCCTGAATGACTTTTATGCCGCGGGCATGGAAAGCTGGCTGCTGGAAGGATATTTTACACAGAATGAATTGGGAAAGCTCGGCTCCTTCTCCGTAAAGGATGCCGAAGCCTTAATCGAATACTGCGAAAAAATCGGGCAGCAGGTTGTCACGCCTGATTGCGAAACCTACCCGGAACCGCTCAGACAGATTCACAATGCACCGTGCGCACTGTATGTGAAGGGAACGCTGCCGGACTTTTCCGCCCTACCCTCCATCGCCATTGTGGGTACGCGCAAGGCGACTGCAACCGGTGCCGCAACCGCGCGCAGCTTTGCCTTTGAGCTTGCCAAACGGGGAACCGTCGTTGTCAGCGGCGGCGCGCTGGGGATCGACACGGCGGCTCACAAGGGTGCTTTGCAGGCCGGCGGAAAAACCGTCTGTGTGCTCGGCTGCGGGATCGACTATAATTATCTGATGGGAAACGCGCCGCTGCGGGAGGCGGTCGCGGTTTCCGGCGCGGTTGTTTCGGAGTACCCGCCGAACACACAGGCCGTCAATTCCAATTTTCCAATCCGCAATCGTATTATTTCCGGCCTGACTTTGGGAACCCTTGTGGTGGAAGCCGCCGGGCGAAGCGGTTCGCTGATTACCGCGCAGTACGCGCTGGAACAGGGACGGGATGTTTTCGCCGTTCCGTCCGGGATTTACAGCCCTGTTTCACAGGGGGTAAACGGCCTGATCAAAAGCGGGGCGAAACCCGTTTCCAACGCGGGAGAGATTCTGGAAGAATATCTTTACCGTTTCCCAGGCCAGATCGATTTAAATGATTCGGATACGAATGTTATCCTCTCTTCGGAGCCTGCGCCGGAGCCGGAAGCCGCCGCCGCGGATGTGCTGGATGCGGTCGGCTTTTCTGAGGACGCCGCGCTTTTATATTCCTGTCTTGCAGGTACGCCCCGGCACATTTCTGAATTGGAGCGCCTGACCGGGATTCCCACTCCGCGGATTTTAACCGTGGTGACCGAGCTGGAGCTTGCCGGGAAGATTCGTTCCCATTCCGGCCGGCGCTACAGCCTCCCAGGCTAAATATTGTTAAAAATTGCCGAGCGTTCGGCAAATTTTAAAAATGTTTAATATTTTTTGTGAAAACGTTATAATATTGAATACATTCAGTAAACACAGGAAAATAAAAATAGGACAAATGAGGTGGTTTCTATGTCAAAGCTAGTGATTGTTGAATCACCGGCCAAGGCCAAGACAATTAAAAAATTTTTAGGCTCCGGCTACGATGTCATCGCGTCCATGGGACATGTGCGCGATTTACCGGAAAACCGTTTGAGCGTTGACGTAAAAAATGATTTTAAACCGAAGTACGAGATTATTAAAGGCAAAGAAAAACTGGTGCAGGAATTAAAGGAGAAAGCGGAAAAAAGCGACGCAGTTCTGCTCGCAACCGACCCCGACCGCGAAGGCGAAGCGATTTCCTGGCATCTGGCGTACATTCTCGGTCTTGACACCGACAAAGACAACCGGATTACCTTTAATGAAATCACGAAGACGGGCGTTACCAAAGGAATGGAAAATCCACGCAGTATCGACATCGACCTTGTCAATGCGCAGCAGGCCCGCCGTATTTTAGACCGTCTTGTGGGTTATAAGCTGAGCCCGTTTCTGTCACAAAAAATCCGCCGGGGCCTTTCTGCCGGTCGCGTGCAGTCCGTCGCCGTCCGTATCATTGTGGACCGCGAGGAGGAGATCCGCGCTTTTGTGCCGGAAGAATATTGGACCATTGACGCAAAATTCAATCCGCACGGTTCCCGCAAGGTGTTTGGCGCGACCTTTTACGGCGATACAAACGGCAAGACCAAAATTTCGGACAAGGAACAAGCTGACAGAATCCTGGCGGAATTGAAGGATGCGGAATACCGCATCGTCAAAATGAAAAAGGGCACGCGCAAAAAATCCCCCGCTCCGCCGTTTATCACCTCTACCCTTCAGCAGGAAGCTTCGCGCAGGTTGGGCTTCCAGGCGCGCCGCACCATGAAGGCCGCACAGGAGCTTTACGAGGGAATTGAAATCAGCGGCATGGGCGCAGTCGGCTTGATTACGTACATGAGAACGGATTCGCTCCGTATTTCCGAAGATGCGATTAAAGATGCCGGAGACTATATTTTAGAGCGCTGGGGCAAAAAATATCTGCCCGATACACCGCGCCATTTCAAGACGAAGGCCGGCGCGCAGGACGGCCATGAGGCCATCCGTCCGTCCATGCCGAATCTTTCGCCCGACAAGGTGAAAGACAGCCTGACAAATGACCAGTATAAGCTGTATAAGCTGATCTGGGAACGTTTTATCGCCTGCCAGATGTCCAACTGCCTGCAAAGCACCACGCAGGCCGACATTCAGGCGAAGGATTATATTTTCAAAGCCTCCGGCTATACCGTCACCTTTGACGGTTACACCGTGCTTTATGAAGAAGGCCGCGACGAGGAGGCGGAGCGGGAAGGTTCCCTGCCGGTTCTGGAAAACGGTATGCTGCTTAAAATGAAAGAGCTTGCGGGTAATCAGCATTTTACCCAGCCGCCCCCGCGTTATACGGAAGCTTCCCTGATCAAGGCGCTGGAGGAAAACGGAATCGGCCGCCCTTCCACTTACGCCGCGACGATTTCCACCATCACGGGCCGCGAATATGTGGCGCGCGAGGGGAAAGCCCTGAAGCCGACGGAACTGGGGGAGGTTTCCACCAAGCTGATGCGGGAAAGGTTCCCGAAAATCGTCAATGTCAAATTTACCGCGCAGGTAGAAAACGATCTGGACAGCGTGCAGAGCGGAAAAACGGATTGGATACAGACGCTCCATGATTTTTACGGCGATTTTGAAAAGACGCTCAAGCAGGCCAAAGAGGATATGCAGGGCGTGAAGATACAGCTTAAAGAGGATGAAACAGACATCATCTGCGAAAAGTGCGGCCGCAGAATGGTCATTAAGACCGGACGCTACGGAAAATTTATCGCATGCCCGGGTTATCCGGAATGTAAGAATATTAAGAAGCTGGTGCAGGAAACCGGAGCCGAATGTCCAAAGTGCGGCGGAAAAGTGATCGTAAAAAAATCGAAAAAAGGAAGGATTTTTTACGGCTGCTCCGAATATCCCAACTGCGATTTTATTTCTTGGGACGAACCAAGCACGGAAAAATGCCCGCGCTGCGGAAAAACCTTGCTGAAAAAGAAAGGCAAGCATCCGAAATACTATTGCATTACGCCTGACTGCGGCTACGAAAAAACGGAGGAAGAATGAGTATCACAGTGATTGGCGCGGGCCTTGCGGGATGCGAGGCAGCGTGGCAGATTGCCCGTGCGGGAATAGAGGCCGAGCTCTATGAAATGAAGCCGGTTCGGTATTCCCCGGCGCATCACAGCCCGAATTTTGCCGAGCTGATTTGTTCCAATTCCCTCAAGGCTGAGCGCGTGGAAAGTGCCGCAGGTCTTTTAAAAGAGGAAATGCGGCAGCTGGGTTCCCTTCTGATGAAATGCGCAGATGGCTGCCGTGTGCCGGCGGGCGGTGCGCTTGCGGTTGACCGCGACCGGTTTTCGAAGGACGTCACGCGGGAAATATCCGCCCACCCGCTGATTCATGTACACCGTGAGGAAATCACGGAAATACCGGAGGCCGGAATTACCGTGATTGCGACAGGCCCCCTGACAGCCGATGCGCTTGCCGGAAAAATTTCCGCCCTCTGCGGCGGAAGCCTCAGCTTTTTCGACGCCGCCGCTCCGATCGTGTCCGCTGAAAGTCTTGATATGGACAAGATTTTTGCAGCGTCCCGCTATGACAAAGGCGGGGACGACGCTTACCTGAACTGCCCTATGAATAAAGAGGAATACGAGCGCTTTTACGCCGCGCTGGTTTCTGCTCAGCGCGCGCCCATCCATGATTTTGACGCCGCCGACCCAAAGGTTTATGAGGGTTGCATGCCGGTGGAGGTCATGGCGCAGCGCGGAGAGGACACCCTGCGCTTCGGCCCGCTGAAACCCGTCGGCCTGCGCGACCCCAAAACGGGCCACCGTCCGTGGGCGGTTGTCCAGCTGAGGCGGGAGGACAGGCAGGGCACGCGTTACAATTTGGTCGGTTTTCAGACCAACCTGAAATTCGGGGAACAAAAACGGGTGTTCGCAATGATTCCGGGACTTGAAAACGCCGAATTTTTCCGGTACGGCGTCATGCACCGCAATACGTTCCTGAATTCCCCCACAGTGCTTTCCGCCGATTACAGCCTGCGTGAAAGGCCGGATCTTTTTTTCGCGGGACAGATCACCGGTGTAGAGGGGTATATGGAATCCGCTTCCTCCGGCATCATGGCCGGCATCAACGCGGTCCGGCGCCTGAAAGGGCGGGACACGCTGGTTCTGCCGGATACAACCATGATCGGCGCGCTGAGCCGTTACGCGGCGAACGGCAGCGAAACGGACTTTCAGCCAATGGGGGCCAATTTCGGCGTGATCCCGCCGCTTGAGCCCCATATCCGTGATAAAAGGGAACGCTATGCGGCGTTTTCGGCCCGCTCCCTGCGGAATTTAAAAGATATCATCTTGGAAAATCAACTATAAAGACTGTTAAAAATAGAGGTGTTTCAAATGAAAATCATAGTTGATGCGTTTGGAGGCGACAACGCCCCCCTTGAAATTTTAAAAGGCTGCGCACAGGCCGTGGAAGAATTGGATATTGATATTCTGCTGACCGGCCGGGAGGATGAAATCCGCCAAGTGGCGAAAGAAAATGGAATTTCCCTGAACCGTATGCAGATTATCGATGTGCCGGACGTGATTACCATGGAAGAGCACGCCGGTGAAATTATGAAATCCAAATCCAATTCATCCATGGCAGAGGGCCTGCGCAGGCTGACGGCGGGGGAGGGCGACGCCTTTATTTCCGCGGGCAACAGCGGCGCTCTGGTTGTTGGCGCAACCCTGATTGTCAAAAGAATCAAGGGGATTAAACGGATTGCTTTTGCGCCGGTCATGCCAAAAAAAGAAGGCTGCTTTATGCTGATTGACTGCGGTGCGAATGTGGAATGCAAGCCCGACATGCTCCGCCAGTTCGGGGTCATGGGTTCCATTTATATGCAGAAGGTTATGAACATTCAAAATCCGCGGGTCGCTCTCGCCAATGTCGGTACGGAGGAACATAAGGGCGGCGCTCTTCAGCATGAAGCTTATGCCATGCTGAAGGACTCCGGCCTCAATTTTACCGGTAACATTGAGGCGCGCGATATCCCGCTTGACGCCGGCGACGTGATTGTGACAGACGGTTTTACCGGAAATTCCATTCTAAAAACATATGAGGGTGTAGCCATCCTGCTGATGGGCAAGCTAAAAGAGATCTTTACAAAAAGCTCTCTGAATAAGCTTGCGGCGGCGATTGTTTTAAAGGACATCAAAGCGCTGAAAAAGACGATGGATTACAACGAATACGGCGGCGCGCCGCTGATGGGCTGCGCCAAGCCGGTGTTCAAGGCGCATGGAAGCGCGAAGGCGAAAACCTTTTATAACGCGCTGCGGCTTTTAAAAGCCTATGTTTCAGGCGGAGTGGTCGATGAAATTGCAAGCTCCATTGCGGGCTATAAAGAAAATTTCGAAAAAACGGCCGACGGTGAAGACGCGGAAGAGTAACTCTAAATTCGCTTTGATGGAGCGTGAGTATATGAAAGAACTGGAAGACAAATTAGAATATCATTTTAAAAATCCAAGCTATCTGAAAACGGCGCTGACCCACTCGTCCTATGCCAATGAAACCCGGGTGCCGGGCGGCAGCAATGAGCGGCTGGAATTTTTGGGGGACTCCATTCTGGGACTGGTCGTGGCGGACTATCTGTTCAAGCAATTCCCCGATCTGCCGGAAGGGGACCTTACCAAAAAAAGAGCCGCGCTGGTTTGTGAGAAAGCATGCTGTGGATTTTCCACACAGCTGGATGTCGGAAAATACCTGCTTTTGAGCCATGGGGAACAGAATTCCGGGGGACGCACGCGCTCGTCCATTCTGGCCGACGCGTTTGAGTCGATCATCGCGGCAATCTATATTGACGGCGGCATGGAGGAGGCGCGGAAATTCATCCTGCGTTTTGTGCTGCCACTGCTTCAGACTGCCAAGCCAAAGGTTTTTAAAGATTATAAAACGGCCCTTCAGGAAATTATTCAGCAGAATCCGGAAGAGCATCTGGAATATGTGCTGACGGGGGAAAGCGGTCCCGACCACGACAAGCATTTTACCGTCGAAGTCCACCTGAACAGCAATGTGATCGGAAAAGGCGGCGGACGCAGCAAAAAAGAGGCCGAGCAGCAGGCTGCCCGGGAAGCGATGGAGCTGATGGGCTATTGAAACATGCCAACGTGGCGATTTTTGTACCGCATAACGGCTGTCCCCATCAATGCAGCTTCTGCAACCAGCGCAGTATCACCGGCCGGCAGACGCAGCCGTCGCCGCAGGATGTTGTCAATGCGGTTCAAATCGCAAGGGAAAGCCTGCTTGGCAATACGAAAAACGCCGAGATCGCTTTTTTTGGCGGCAGTTTTACCGCGATTGAGCGCGGCTACATGATTTCCCTTTTGGATGCGGCGGCGCCGTTTGTGAAGGACGGTACTTTTGCCGGAATTCGCATTTCCACCAGACCGGACTATATTGACGACGGCATTTTAACGCTGCTGAAAGAATATGGGGTTACCGCGATTGAGCTTGGCGCGCAGAGTATGGATAACCGCGTGCTTCAAATGAACAAACGCGGCCATACCGAAAAGCAGGTTGAGTTTGCGGCGGGACTGATCAAATCCCACGGCTTTACGCTCGGCCTGCAAATGATGACGGGGCTTTACGGCGATACCGCGCAGGGAAGTTTGATGACCGCGCGGAAATTAGCCGCGTTGCATCCGGAAAATATGCGGATTTATCCGACTATCATTATGCGGGGTACCGAATTGGGAGACAGATACCTCAGGGGAGAATACCAAACGCTGAATCTGGAAGAAACCGTGCAGCTCTGTGCCCATCTGCTTGATTTCTTCGAGGAGCAGGGCATTAAAGTGATCCGCCTGGGGCTGCACAGCTCGCCGGAGCTGGAACGGGACATGCTCTCCGGACCGTGGCATCCGGCTTTTGGGGAGCTCTGTGAAAGTGCGCGTATGCTTCGTAAAATAACCGGGTATTTACAGGAAAATCCGCTGCCTAAAGGCAATATTGTCATTAAGGTGAACCCGAAAACAGTTTCAAAGGCGACGGGACAGAAGAAATGCAATTTGGCCGCGCTCTCGCGACTGGGATATTCCGCAAGAATTTTACAGGATTCCGGTGTGCGGGAGAATTGCTTTACGATAGAATAATTGAGGTGAGAATATGCTGTTGAAATCACTGGAAATTCAGGGGTTCAAGACATTTCCGGATAAAACAACTCTCAGCTTTGACCATGGCATTACGGCGGTAGTCGGCCCGAACGGCAGCGGCAAAAGCAATATCAGCGACGCCGTCCGCTGGGTATTGGGCGAACAGTCTACCAAAGTGCTTCGCTGTACAAAAATGGAGGATGTTATTTTCAGCGGAACGCCTGTGCGCAAAGCGCAGGGGTTTGCCGAAGTGACCCTGAATATTGACAATACCCTCCGCCAGCTTCCATTTGACGGCGACAATGTGGCGGTTACCCGCCGCTACTACCGCTCCGGCGACAGCGAATATCTGATCAATAAAGCCGCGGTGCGGCTCAAGGATATCAACGAGCTTTTTATGGACACCGGCCTCGGCCGCGACGGCTATTCCATTATCGGGCAGGGTAAAATCGACAGTATTGTTGCTGCCCGCTCGGAGGATCGCCGCGAAATTTTTGAAGAAGCCGCGGGAATTTCCCGCTTCCGCTACCGCAAGGAGGAATCCGAGCGCAAGCTGAATCAGGCCGAGGACAACCTCCTTCGCCTAAGAGACATTCTGACGGAACTGCAGGACCGTGTGGAGCCGTTAAGGGAGCAGTCGGAAAAGGCGCAGCAGTACCTTGCCTACGCCGGCGAAAAACGCACGCTTGAAATCGGGCTGTGGCTCAATACCCTTGAAAAGTCTGGCCAGATTCTGCGCGAGCATGACGATAAAATTTTCATTGCGCGCGGCCAGCACGACACGGTGGAACAGGAACTCAATGAAATAGACGAAAAGATTGAGCAGAATTTCAAGGAATCCGGTGCCTGTACCGCAAAAGTGGATGAAATCCGCCAGGAGGCGGCAAAGAAGGAAGAGAGCGCTGCAAAAAAAGACGGCGAGGCGTCGGTTTTGCAGAATGATCACCTTCATAATCAGGAAAATATCGAACGTATCCGGCGGGAAATTGAACAAAGCGCCGTTTCCAGCCAGGACATGGAAAACGAAATAGAGGAAAAAAAGAAGCAGATTCTGCAGAAGACGCAGTACATAGACGAAAAGAACGCGCTTACAAAAAAATATTCGGAACAGCTGGAAGAAATCCGTCAGGGCATGAATGAAACAACCGGAAAAATCGACGGATACACCCGCAAAATTGCCGAATGCAACACACAGGCTACGGAGGCAAAGGTCGCGGAAATGACGGCTGTTTCCTCCATCACCGAAATACAGCTTCGCCTTGCCGACATCGACCAGACGATCCGGTCGAAAAAGGCACAGGCATCCCAGCTTCAAAAAGCGTCCGAAGATTACGCGAAGATGCTATCCGACACGGATGAGCGCATCGCCGCGCTGACGAATTCGTCGAAGGGCTATGAAATGCGGCTGAATACGCGCCGCCAGCGGATGGAAACGGTGAAACAGCAGAGCGAAACGCTCCGTCTGGACGCACAGGAACACGCGCGCCGCGCGCATCTGCTGGAGGAACTGGAACGCAATCTGGAAGGGTTCTCCCAGAGCGTCAAAATTGTGATGAAAGAGGCCGGGCGCGGTACCGTCAGCGGGGTACACGGGCCGGTCTCCCGTTTGATTAAAGTGCCGTCGCAGTACGCTGTCGCAATAGAGACGGCTCTCGGCGCGGCAATGCAGAATATTGTGGTCGGCAATGAACAGGATGCAAAAAACGCGATTCGGCTTTTAAAACAGCGGGATTCCGGCCGCGCAACCTTCCTGCCGCTTACCACCATCAGGGGGAATGTCCTGCAGGAAAACGGCCTTGACGACTGCCCGGGCTTTGTCGGCGTCGCCGGCCGCCTGTGCAGCTGTGATGAAAAATATAACGGTATTTTGAATTCCCTGCTCGGGCGCATTGCCGTTGCGGAGGATCTGGACAGCGCCGTAGCAATTGCAAAGCGTTACAATTACCGGTTCCGCATCGTTACGCTGGACGGTCAGGTAGTCAATGCGGGCGGCTCGCTCACCGGCGGCTCGCTCGCCAGGAATTCCGGTCTGCTCAGCCGCGCGGCGGAAATTGAACGCATCAAGGCGGAAGCGGCCGAGCTTCAGAAGAAGGCGGAGGCTGCCGCCGCCGCGCTGAAAACCGCTTCAGAAGAGGTTTCCGCCTGTGAAGCGGAGCTTACCGCCGCAAAAGCGGAACTGTCCGCCGCGCAGGAGGAACGTTTTAAAATCGATTCCGAGCACAGGCGCACACTCGCCGATCTGGCGACGGTCAGCCGCGACTGTGACGCTCTGAGCGAAGAAAACAACACCGCGGGCGCAAGGCTTGCCCTTCAGAAGAAGGCACAGGAGGCTGCGCAGGAGCATGCGAAGGAGATTTCCGAAAGACAGGCTTCCCTGCAGGCTGAACTCAGCCAGATCAGCGGCAACCGGACTGAACTGAATCAGGCCAGCGATGAATTGGCCGCGCAACTGCAGGAAATCCGCATGGCGTGTCTGTCGGAGCAGAAGGATATAGAATCCCTGCGGGCGGGAATTGATGATATTGAACGAAGAAAGCTTGACCATGAGGGAAGAACGGACGCACTGAACGAAGAAATCAAGGCGGTTCAGTCCGCCAGCGCCGTGTTGACCGTTCAGGCGGACGGGCTCCGGAAGCAGGCCGCAGCCCTGCGTGAAGAGGCAAAGAAATGCGGCGGGCAAATCGAAGAGCTAAATGCGAAACGCATGGAGCAGGAGCGCCTTTCCGTGGAGCTGCGCGCAAGGGAACATGAAAAATCCGCGGAAAAAGAAAAAATAGGCCATGAGCTCGCGCGCCTGGAAGAACGCAAAGCAAACCTGCAAAAAGAGTATGATGAAATAATCAGCCGCTTATGGGAAGAATACGAATTGACACGCCGCGAGGCGGAAGAGACCGGCGCCAAAATCGAAAATGCGGCGCAGGCGCAAAAACGCCTGAATGAACTGAAAAATAAAATCAAAGCGCTCGGTTCCGTCAATGTGGCGGCGGTTGAGGAATACAAGGAAGTTTCCGAACGCTACGAATTTATGAAAACGCAGATCGAAGACGTGGAAAAAAGCCGTGACGAGCTCAAAAAGCTGATCGGTGAGTTGACGCATCAGATGCGAGACCTGTTTGTCGACCGTTTCAGGCAGATCAATGAAAATTTCAAGCAGACCTTCAGGGAACTGTTCGGCGGCGGTACCGCCGAGTTGACCATGAGTGCGCCGGATGATATTTTAAATTCGGGAATTGATATTTCCGTACAGCCGCCGGGCAAAATCATTACGCATTTGGAATCGCTCTCCGGCGGAGAAAAGGCGCTGGTGGCAATCGCGCTGTATTTTGCGATTATGAAGGTAAATCCGCCGCCGTTCTGCGTCCTGGACGAAATTGAGGCCGCGCTGGACGATGTGAACGTGGACCGGTTTGCCGCTTATCTGCGCCGCATGAATAAGAATACGCAGTTTATTGTGATCACGCACCGCCGCGGCAGCATGGAGGAAGCGGACGTGCTTTACGGCGTTACCATGCAGGACGAGGGAATATCGAAGCTGCTGGAGCTGCGCGTGTCCGAAATTGAAGCCAAGCTTGGCATGAAGCAATAACATTGATAAAGGAGATATCATAAATGGGCTTTTTCTCAAAGATCAAAGAGGGATTAAAGAAGACAAGGGACAAAATGAGCACATCGGTGGAGTCCATGCTGCGCTCCTTTACAGCAATAGACGAGTCGCTTTTTGAAGAACTGGAAGAATTGCTTGTCATGGGCGACGTGGGCGTGCCTACTGCGGAACATATCTGCGACGCGCTCCGTAAAAAAGTAAAGGAAAAGGGCGTCACCGACCCGGAAGCAATCTATGGCATGCTCCGTGAAACCGTTGCGGAAATGCTCCGGGGCGGCGAGGAACTGCGTATAGCGACAAAACCCTCGGTTATTCTGGTCATCGGCGTGAACGGCGTAGGGAAAACCACCACGATCGGGAAAATGGCCTCCAGACTGAAAAGCGAGGGAAAAAGGGTCGTTCTTGGCGCGGCGGATACCTTCCGCGCGGCCGCCATCGAACAGCTTGAGGTATGGGCGCAGCGTTCCGGCGCCGACCTGGTGAAGCAGTCGGAGGGCAGCGACCCCGCTTCCGTCGTGTATGACGCGATTGCCGCCGCCAAGGCGCGGGGTGCGGACGTGGTCATCTGCGACACAGCTGGGCGCCTGCACAATAAAAAGAATCTGATGGACGAGCTTTCAAAAATCGGCCGCGTGATTGACAGGGAACTGCCCGGCGCGGATAAAGAGGTGCTTTTGGTGCTCGACGCCACCACCGGCCAGAACGCCGTGAATCAGGCGCGTGAATTCCAGAACGCGGCGGGGATCACCGGCATTGTGCTGACAAAGCTGGACGGAACCGCGCGCGGCGGCGTTGTGCTTGCTATCCGAGAAAATCTGGGTATCCCGGTTAAATTTATCGGCGTGGGGGAACAGGTGGACGATCTTCAGCCGTTCAATGCCGACGAATTTGCCGAAGCTTTGTTTGCAAGGGAGGATCAGGAATGAAATTTGTCATAGCAACCCATAATTCAAAAAAGTTGGAAGAGCTTGAGCGTATTCTGACGCCTCTCGATATATCCGTTTCAGCGCCGTACCTGGAGGAGGTCGAGGAAACGGGGACGACCTTTGCGGAAAACGCGTTCCTAAAGGCGGACGCGGCCTGCCGCCAAACCGGACTGCCCGCCGTTGCGGATGATTCCGGGCTGATGGTGGACGCTTTAAACGGTGCGCCGGGCGTCTATTCGGCGCGGTACGCCGGTGAAAGTGCAAGCGACCTTGACCGCATCCATAAGCTGCTGAACGCCTTAAAGGATGTTCCGCAGGAAAAACGTACCGCGAAATTTGTCAGCTCTATTTGCTGCGTCTTTCCGGACGGCTCAAAAGTTGTCGCCGAAGGAGAGTGCGCTGGGACCATCGCTTTCGCGCCCGCGGGCAGCGGCGGCTTTGGCTACGACCCGGTTTTTCTGCTGGACGGCAAATCCTTCGCGCAGCTGACCGCGCAGGAAAAAGATGAAATCAGCCACCGCGGCCGCGCGCTCAGAAAGTTTGCGGCCCAATTACAACAGATGAAGGAGCAAAACGGATGATGACCAGTAAACAACGCGCATTTCTCCGCTCACTTGCAAATGATATCGACACCATTTTAATGGTTGGAAAGTCGGGCGTAGGCGCGGATATTATTAAACAGGCCGGCGACGCTTTGACCGCAAGAGAAATTTTAAAGGCAAAGGTGCTTGAAACCTCCCCCGTTCCGGTCAGGGAAGCTGCCCAACAAATTGCGGCCCAGACGGGCGCGGAACTGGTACAGGTTATCGGTTCCAAGTTTGTGCTGTACCGTAAAAACGAAAAGGAACCGAAAATTACTCTTCCCAAAGCATCAAAAAAGTAATATGATATTAGGGTGATAGTATGCAAAAAATCGCCGTGTTTGGCGGCACCTTCAATCCGATCCACAAGGGACATATTCATCTTGCGGAACAGTTTGCACAGAGGATCGGCGCCGAAAAGGTACTGCTGATACCGACCTATCAGCCGCCGCACAAGCGAGCATTGAACCTTGCCCCCTCAAAAGACAGGCTTCAGATGTGCCGCCTTGCGTGCGAGGAAAGTATTTTTGAAGTCAGCAATATGGAATTGAAAAGGAAGGGACCAAGTTACACCGCGGACACCCTGCGGGAACTGAAGAAAAATTATCCGGCTTCCGAACTCTATCTGATTATGGGTGAGGACATGTTTCTCACTTTGAAAAAATGGTATGAGCCGGAAACCATATTCAGGCTGGCTGTTCTTTGCGCCGCTCCGCGCAGCAGCGACGGCCTGCAGCCTCTTTTGGACTGTGCTGAAAATTTTGAGAAGAGCGGAGCAAGAACCTTCATTCAAAATATTGAGTATCTTCCGATTTCGTCAACAATGGTCCGCGATGCCGTTCAGAACGGAAAAAACATAGCAGGACTTGTCCCGCCGAAGGTTGCGGATTATATAGCGAAAAATAAGTTGTATTTGGAGCAGAAAAAATGAATAAAATCGATTATCAGGCAATTATTAAACCGTTTCTCAGCCAAAAACGGTATTATCATTCCATTTGTGTCTGCGAAGAGTCGGTGCGCCTTGCCAGAAAATACGAAGCAGATGAGGAAAAGGCGGCGGTTGCCGGAATTCTCCATGATATTATGAAGGATGTTCCGCCGGATGAGCAGTTAAAAATGATGATGCGCTATGATATCATCCTGACCGATGTGGAGCGCAATGCACAAAAGCTTTGGCATGCGATGCTGGGCGCGGCGTATCTTGAAAAAGAGCTGGAGATTGCCGACCCGGAAATTTTAAATGCCGTGCGGTACCACACGACCGGGCGGGCGAATATGAGTCCGCTTGAAAAGATTATCTTTATCGCCGACTTTATTTCCAAAGACCGTGACTACGACGGCGTTGAGGCTTTGCGCCGGGCCGCCGACATCAGCCTTGAACAGGCCATGATCGAAGGAATCACATATACCATTCAGGATTTGGCCAAGGATTACCGGCCGATACATCCCGACACGATTGCCGCTTATAATCAGACGGTTCTGAAAAATAAATACAGTTAATAAGGAAAGGTTGTTGAGTATGACATCACTGGAACTGGCAAAGGAAATTGTTAAAATTCTGGACGAAAAGAAAGCCCTGAACCTGAAGGTCATCGGCATTAAAGATATTTCCGTCATTGCGGATTATTTTGTTTTTACAACCGGAACGAGCAGCACTCATGTAAAATCACTTGCGGATGAGGTGGAATTCAAGCTCAAGCAGTTTGGCATCAGCCCGGAGCACGTTGACGGCTACCGTTCCAACTCGTGGATTCTATTGGACTACGGCAATGTCATGGTTCATATTTTTACAGCCGACGCACGCGAATTTTACAATCTTGACCGCCTTTGGCAGGACGGTGAAAACGTCGATATTTCCGGTATCGTAAAAGAACAGTGAAATGATAAGATATGGGAGCGAAGGAAAGATGAAATACGATCACAGACCTATTGAAAAAAAATGGCAGGATAAATGGGAAGAAACGGGTGTTTTCCATGCGTCCAACACATCGGACAAACCGAAATACTACGCTCTAATCGAGTTCCCTTATCCGTCGGGACAGGGGCTTCACGTAGGCCACCCGCGTTCCTATACGGCGATCGACATTATTGCGCGCAAACGCCGCCTTCAGGGCTACAATGTCCTGTATCCGATCGGCTGGGACGCGTTTGGTCTGCCCACAGAAAACTTTGCGATTAAAAACCATGTGCATCCGGCGGAAGTGACGAAGAAAAATATCGCTCGCTTTAAACAGCAGCTTCAGTCGCTCGGCATTTCCTTTGACTGGTCGCGCGAAATCAACACCACCGATCCGGACTATTACAAATGGACGCAGTGGATTTTTCTTCAATTGTTTAAGCATGGCCTGGCCTACAAGAAAGAAATGGCCGTCAACTGGTGCACCTCCTGCAAATGCGTTCTGGCTAATGAAGAAGTGGTCAACGGCGTCTGCGAGCGGTGCGGCAGCGAAGTGGTCCGGAAGGTAAAGTCCCAATGGATGCTTAAAATCACGGAGTATGCCCAGCGTCTGATCGACGATCTTGACCTTGTCGACTATCCAGACCGCGTCAAGGCACAGCAGAAGAACTGGATTGGCCGCTCTACCGGCGCGGAAGTGGACTTCACCACAACGACGGGGGACAAGCTTACGGTTTATACCACAAGGCCGGACACGCTTTACGGCGCGACATATATGGTTGTTTCCCCGGAACATCCCTTGATTGAAAAATGGGCAGACAGGCTGAAAAACCTTGAAGAGGTGCGCGCTTACCAGAACGAGGCCGCACGAAAGTCCGACTTTGAGCGCACCGAGGTGGCTAAGGATAAGACCGGCGTCCGTCTTGACGGCGTGGCGGCGGTGAACCCGGTCACCGGAAAAGAAATTCCGATTTTCATATCCGACTATGTCCTCGTCTCCTACGGCACGGGCGCCATCATGGCTGTTCCCGCGCACGATACCCGCGACTGGGAGTTCGCGAAGAAATTTGACCTGCCGATTATTGAGGTGGTCAAGGGCGGCGACGTGCAGAAAGAAGCCTTTACCGACTGCGCGACCGGCATTATGGTGAACTCCGGCATCCTTGACGGGCTGACTGTGGAAGAAGCAAAGAAAAAAATAACGGATTACTTAATTGAAAAGGGGCTTGGGCACGCCAAGGTAAACTTTAAGCTGCGCGACTGGGTGTTTTCCCGCCAGCGCTACTGGGGCGAGCCCATCCCGATTGTATACTGCGAGAAGTGCGGCTATGTGCCGCTGCCGGAAAGCGAGCTTCCGCTGCGGCTGCCGGATGTCAAATCCTACGAGCCGACCGACACCGGCGAATCCCCGCTGGCGCATATGACGGACTGGGTAACGACTACCTGTCCGCACTGCGGCGGCAAGGCGAAGCGCGAGACGGACACCATGCCGCAATGGGCCGGTTCCTCCTGGTATTTCCTGCGCTACATTGACCCGCACAATAGCGAGGCGCTTGCCAGCGACGAAGCAATGAAATACTGGATGCCGGTTGACTGGTACAACGGCGGCATGGAGCACACAACGCTCCACCTGCTCTACAGCCGCTTCTGGCACAAATTCCTCTATGATATCAATGTGGTTCCTACACCCGAGCCGTACGCGAAGCGCACAAGCCACGGCATGATTCTGGGGGAAAACGGGGAAAAGATGAGCAAGTCCCGCGGCAATGTTGTGAACCCGGATGAAATTGTCGGCGAGTACGGCGCGGATACCATGCGCCTTTACGAGATGTTTATCGGCGACTTTGAAAAGGCCGCCCCATGGAGCTCCGCGGGCATTAAAGGCTGTCGCCGTTTTGTGGAGCGCTACTGGAATTTACAGAATATGCTCAGTGAGGAAAAGGGTGTCAGAAAGAGCCTTGAAATTTCTTTTAACAAGTCCATCAAGAAAGTCGGCGAGGATATTGAAGCGCTCAAATTCAATACTGCCATTGCAACACTGATGGCGCTGATGAACGATATTTCCGACGTCGGCTCGATCACAAGGGATGAACTTAAAATTTTCACTGTTCTGCTCAACCCGTTTGCGCCCCATGTCACAGAGGAAATGTGGGCGGTGATGAAATATAACGACGCAATGGCCTGCCAGCAGGAATGGCCGTCATATGACGAAGCAAAATGCACTGAGGACACGATAGAGATTGTCGTTCAGCTCAATGGCAAAGTGCGCGCGCATTTGAGTGTCTCGGCGGATATTGCCAAGGATGCGGTGATTGCAGCCGCCAAAGCGGATGAAAAAATCGCCGCGGAGCTCAGCGGCAAAACGATTGTAAAAGAAATTTACGTGCCCGGCAAGCTGGTCAATATCGTAGCAAAATAATCCACAAAAATATAATCTGAAAAAAAATATACGCTTTGAAACGGCTCTTTCAGCCCGATCAAAGCGTATTTTTTATTAAAGTTATTAAAAACGGATGTTATCTCCCCCGCCTCCGGCGGGGGAGATAAGGAAATTCATTCGACGGCATTTTTGTAGTTGCTATAAACTTTATAACGGCTGATGCTTATTTATAAGATGAGCATTAATAGCACGAATCGCTTCTTCCGTTCATTGTCTGAAAAACAGGTAATAGACAGTAAGCATCTGCATGGTAATGATGATCGGAATTCCAAGCATAAACTTTTTATGTAATGTTTTATGGTGTATTGCGTACATGGTCAGCAGCATGGCCGGAGAGCCACCGACTGCTGCAATCAGAAGCAGGGTGTTTTCCGGAACGCGCCAGCGGTGCTTTTTTGCATTGTATTTGTCCATTACGGTAGCAATGACCGCGATAAAATTAATAATAATCAGGTAACCAATCCAATATATATAACTAGGCATGTCTTACTCCTTCCTTTACATCAGGCTGGCCCCGCAGTTCGGGCAGTACCGGGAGCCCGGGTCAACCGGGAATTTGCAGTTCGGACAGGTTTTCCGGTAAGTTCGCTGCATCATGTACATTTTGTCCGGGTTGATTTCAGCCAAGAGATCCCGCTCAAGGCGTTTGCCTTCGTCCTTTGCTATTTCATACACCGTGCCGCAGTTCGGACAGGTAACGAAATATCTTTTACCGAAGCGGAACAGCGGGATAAAGAAAAGAGTAAACTGCTGAAACGTACAGGTAACCGCCGCCATTGCTCCGCTGAGGGAACAGCAGGGGAAAAACCTGCATTTTCGCATGCCAAGGTCGTGCGCGCCGCTGGTTACTCCAAAAATCAAGAACATGATGCCGCCCCCCAATGGATTCATTAAATTGTATCCTACACTATTCAAACGGTTCTGTCAATCCATTTACTTTAGGCAGAATCGGATGATTCAGAACAATTACGGGTGGAAAGTTAGAATGGGAAAGGATGGGTTACCATGGTTATCAAGCTTTTTAACCGGCACAGCATCTTCATCTGCATCTGTCTGCTGGCCGGGGTGATTGTGTTTACAATGCTGGTCAATATCGGACATAACCGGTTCAGTGAACAGTCATCCGCCGCTTCGAAAAGCGTTTCAGACCCGTCGACCGCTTCGGTGCCTGCCGCGGCCGCCGTCAAGGGGGTCGCTTTCAATGAGATGCGCGCGGTATGGGTTCCATATATGAATTTAAATATGAGTAAGGAAGAGGATAAAAGCGAAAAAGCTTTTCAGAAGAAATTTGATGCAATTGTTGCCGGCGCGAAAAATTGCGGGATGAATACGCTGATTGTTCATGTCCGGCCATTCGGGGACGCGCTCTATCCATCGGCCTATTTCCCATGGAGCCATGTGGTCGGCGGCACGCAGGGGGTTAATCCCGGTTACGACCCGCTCGCCTATATGGTTGAGGCGTCTCACAAGGCGGGAATGAAGCTGCACGCATGGGTAAACCCGATGCGTATTCAGGTATCCGGCACCCCGTCCATTCTGGCGCAGGGCAATCCTTACAATACATGGAAAAGTGACGCTGCAAAAGCCGGCTGGGCTGTGGACAGCGGAGGAGGTAAATATTACAACCCCGCCTATCCGCAGGTACGCAGGTTAATTTCAGACGGTGTGAAGGAAATTGCAAAAAATTACAATGTTGACGGAATTCAGTTTGACGATTATTTTTACCCGACACAGGACGGCTCGTTCGATAAAAGCGCATACGACGCATACTGTGCCTCCGCTTCCAAAAACGGCACGCCGCTTAGCCTGCCGGAGTGGCGGCGCGGCAATATCAACGCGCTTGTTTCCCTTGTCTACAGTGAAATCAAGTCGGTAAAACCAAACCTGCCGTTCGGCATTGCCCCGCAGGGCAATGTGCAGAATGACATGAACATGGGCGCGGACGTCGCCTCCTGGTGCAGTGCGCAGGGATATGTGGATTACATATGCCCCCAGCTTTACGTCAATTTTGAAAACCCGGTTCTTCCGTTTGACACCGCCGCCCAAAGCTGGCGCAAAATGGTTGTGAACACGAACGTAAAATTGTATCTGGGGCTCGCGGTCTACAAAAGCGGCTCCGACGCCGACAGCGGCACATGGAAGAAATCCAACAATATACTGGCGCAGCAGGTAGAAGTCGGCCGGAAAACCTCCTGTGACGGGTTTATGTTTTACTCATGGGATTATCTCAACAGCGATCAGACAAAAGAGGAAGTGCAGAATGTCATGAAAGTGCTGAATAAATGAGAACTGAAAAACGAATGTTATCTCCCCGCCTTCGGCGGGGAGATAACAAAACTCATAGGGCTTGGCTATCGTTTTGAAGCTTAATGGATGGGGCGCCGTACAAAAAAGTACGGTGCCTTATCTATTCACACAGTTCGGCAAGGCAGCAGTCGCTCAGCGCCCCGGTAATGCGAGAGGGGACAATCTCTCCGCTCAGGCTCCTGCCGCTGTGCGCTTTAACCGGCGTGTAGTTTTCCGTATAGCCTTCATAAACATTTTTGTCGCACTCGCGTTCAAACAGCACCGGCTCGGTCAGTCCGATCTGTTCCCCGAAAAATGCTTCCTTGGTTTTCTGCGTCGCCTCAATCATCAGGCGGCTGCGCTGTTCCTTGACCGCCGGCGTCACTTGGTCCGGGGCGTCGTTGGCTTTTGTGCCGGGGCGGCGGGAATACGCGAAAACATGCACCTTTGCAAAGGAAATCTCTTCTGCAAAGGCCAGCGATTCCTGGAATTCTTTGTCGGTCTCTCCCGGAAACCCGACCATGATGTCCGTTGTAATCGCTGCGTTTGCGAAGGCGGCGCGAAGGTTTTTTACAATCGTCCGGTATTCCTCCGCGCTGTAATGCCTGTTCATGCGCTTCAGCGTGGCGTCTGACCCGCTTTGCAGCGACAGGTGGAATTGTGGGCAAAGCTTTTTCTGGCGGCTCAGACGGGCTATGACGTCTTCGTTGAGCTGCTCCGGCTCCAGGGAGCCAAGACGAACGCGCGCGACGGAATCCGGTTCGCAGGCGGCCTCCACCGCGTCGCAGAGATGCAGACCGATTTCCTGTCCATAGGCGGACAAGTTGATTCCAGTCAGAACAATTTCTTTATATCCGTTCGCGGCAATTTCCGCGATTTCTTTTTTCAGCGCGTCCATCGGCTTGGAACGCACCCTTCCGCGCGCGTAGGGGATGATGCAGTAGGAGCAAAAGCGGTTGCAGCCGTCTTCAATTTTAATAAAGGCGCGGGTGCGCTCGAAAAAGCTGTTTACCTTCATCGCTTCAAAGCCCGGCGCTTTTTCGTGGGGGACAATGTCTACAATGCGCTGACGCGAGGAAAGGTACTTCATAATATCGGGCAGAAGGGAAGCGCGGTTTGAATTGCCAAGCACAACGTCCGCGTCGTGCAGTTCGGCTGCCGTTTCCGGAAAAGCCTGTGGCATGCAGCCGGTCAGTACAATGACTGCGTCCGGGTTCCTGCGTCTGGCGCGGTGGAGCGTCTGGCGTACCTTATGGTCGCTCATGGCGGTGACGGTGCAGGAATTAATCAGCACCACATCGCTTTTCTCAGTATCGCCGCACGCGGAAAATCCCGCGGAGACAAGCTGTGCCAGCATCGCTTGTGATTCGTATTGGTTTACTTTGCAACCAAGGGTAACAGCAGAAACTTTCATTTTTTCACCTTTTACAATTTTAGATATTTAAAATTACTTATTGACATAATGTATGTTTATATTTGATATTGACCAATTTCCCATGGTGCTATATCATGAGATAGAATTTTGCAATATGGAGGTATCTTATGTATACAACTTCTATTTTACTTTCCAGCATTGAGGCTGTCAAAAAGTTTGTTACTCTGACCAACAGCTACACATTTCCGATAAACCTGACTACAGATAAATACAAAATTGACGCGAAATCAATTATGGGAGTATTTAGTTTGGACCTGTCCAAACCGGTTACGATTGAAGTTTCGGGTGAGGAAGGAAAAGAGTTTATCTCCCAGCTTGAACAGTTTAAACCGCAGACTCAAAACTGAATACATTTTAAGCAGTCCGGATGATCCGGGCTGTTTTTTTATTCCTGGTATTTTTGTGCAAGGACGCTCCACCGATGGAACAGCTCCTCGCTTTCCCGTGTCAGTCCTTCTATTTTTTCAGTAATCTCCATTGCCGCCTCGTAGTCACTGGCGACCTCCGGTTTTGAAAGCTCAGCTTTCAGCTCACTGATTTCCGTTTCAATCTTGTCTATCTGCGCTTCACTGCGTTTCAGCTCCGCTTTTTCCTTACGCACAGCCGCTTCTCGTTCCTTTTGCAGTTTGTATTCGTTTGGTTTTTCAGGGGCGGATTCCGCTGCTTCGGCAGTCTGCATATGGCTTTTTTCAAGATAACTGTCATAGCCGCCAAGGTATTCCTGCGCGCCGTCTTTGTCGAGATAATAAATTCTGTCTGCAATTTTATTAATAAGATACCGGTCGTGCGAAACAATCAGCAGGGTGCCCTCGTAGCTTTGTAAAGCCGCCTCCAGCGCTTCGCACGAGCCGATATCCAAGTGGTTGGTAGGCTCGTCCAGAAGGAGAAAATTATCCCTTGACAGCATCAGCCGAAGCAGCAGGACGCGCGCCCGTTCGCCGCCGCTCAGAGATTCCACGGATTTAAACACGTCGTCGCCTTTGAACAGAAAGACCGCAAGCGCGTTGCGGATATCGGTTTGTGTCATCTTCGGGTAGGAATCCCAGATTTCGTCGATGACGGTTTTTTCCGGATGCAGGCCAGCTTGAATCTGGTCGTAATAGCCTGTCTCAATTCCCGCGCCAAAGCGGAATTCCCCGGCGGCGGGGGTATTGACGCCCAAAAGCGTCTTTAACAGGGAGGTTTTTCCGCAGCCGTTCGGCCCGATGAGAAAAATCCTTTCCCCCCGGTGAATTTCAAGGTTCACATTCTGAAACAGCTGCTTGCCGTCAAAGCTTAAAGCGAGATTTTCCGCTGACAGCACGTCATTCCCGCCGCGCTGGCGGATGCCGAAATCAAAATGGATGCTGTCCGGTTTTTCCTCCGGCTTTTCCAGTGTTTTTTCCAGCCGGTCGATGACCTTCAGCTTGCTTTCAGCCGTCCGGATGCTCCGTTCCTTATTCCACTGGCGCTGCTGTGCGACAATTCCCTCAATACGCTTGATTTCCTTCTGGGTGTTGTCGTATTTACGCTGTGCCGCCAGATTGTTTTCATCCTTTTGCGCAAGATAGGTGCTGTAGTTGCCCTTGTATAAGGTCAGCCTGTGGTTCTCCATTTCAAATGTGCGGTTGGTTACCCTGTCCAGAAAATAACGGTCATGGGATATGACAAGGAAGGCTCCGGCGTAGGAACGCAGGAAATCCTCAAGCCATTCCACAGAGGAGATGTCAAGATGGTTGGTCGGCTCGTCGAGCAGTAGCAGGTTGGCACCGCACAGCAGCATTTTCGCAAGTTGCAGCTTGGCTTTCTGCCCGCCGCTCAGCACGGCGATGGGCAGCCCCATCTGTTCGTCGTCAAAACCCAGTCCCAGCAGCGCCGAGCGCGCCCTGCTTTTGCAGGTCAGGCCGCCCTGCGCGACAAAACGGTCGTTCAGCACGGCCTGCTTTTCAATTAACCGGTCAATATCCTTTGGTTTTGCCTGCAGCTGCAGGCTGATGGTTTCAAGCTCTTTTTCCATTTCCAGCAGTTCGGAAAAAACAGTCAGCACCTCGCTGTAGGCGCTTCGCTCAAGGTCGCGGCACACATGCTGCTCCATATAGCCCAGAACGGTGGAGTTGGCCTTGAAAATATCGCCGCCGTCCGGCTGCATTTCGCCGGTCAGCAGTTTTAGCAGCGTGGTTTTTCCGGAGCCGTTGATCCCCACAAGCCCCACGCGGTCATTTTCCTGTATTTCAAAGGAAACGCCGCTGAATATCAGATCGGCGCCGAAAGCTTTATTTAAATTGCTTGCGCTCAGCAAACCCATGGCAGTGAAAACCCCTTATATGTAAAGTGCGGAGCGAAAAGGCCCCGCTCCCATATTATAATGAAATAGCGCGGTTAAATCAAGCATATCAGAGGTGCTTCTTTAATTCATCAATGTTTTTCTGCTCGTTGATGATATAATCTTCGGCCAGTTTTTTCACTTCGGTGTCGGCGCCGTCAAACCGGTTAAGATGTTTGGTAACATCCACGATTCCCATTGTAGTCCCGTTAATCATCAGCTTGGCAATGTGCGAAGGCGTCTGATCCAGCATGGTATTCATCTGTATGGAGCCGCGCAGAACCGCCTTTTGCACTGCTCTTTCCGGCTTTGGCATTCTGCCGTCCTCTCTGAGCATCTGCTTTGCTTTTGCGGCGATATCCTGATAGTCCGACTTCTGGTTTGTAATTTTCTGCCGCAGCTGTTTGCTGTGGACTTTGGGGATGATCAGCTGTGTTGCCTCAAGCCCCATTTTCGTAGTTTTATAAATTTCTTCTAACAGAGATGTATTTTCATCAATCATTGTTCTGTTCTCCTGTGTTTTTTTACAAGGTTGTTATATACCCTGGCAATAATAGAATATCCAGTTCGCCTTTGATTAATCTAGACATTTTCCATCCTGCGGGATATAATTTAAAAAAGGGGTGATACTATGCGTTCCGGTATATCTACTGCCTGCCTTTATCCAATGGAACTGGAGCAGGCACTTCCAGCTTTAATATCGCTTGACTTCCGCCTTTTTGAGGTGTTTATCAATACAATCAGTGAATTAAAACCGGACTATATCAAAGAACTGAAAAAAATGGCGGACGACAGCGGCAGTGAGGTAAAGTCCGTCCATCCGTTTACCTCCGGTTTTGAAAGCTTTCTCCTTTTTTCGGATTATCAGAGGCGCTCCAACGACGGCCTTGAATTTTACAAGCTGTATTTTCACGCGGCGAATCTTTTGGGCGCCCGGATACTGGTGCTACACGGCCAGCGGAACGACAAGCGCAGCAGAATCAGTGAAAAGGAATATTTTGAGCATTACGCGCAGCTTTATGCGCTGGGAAAAACGTTCGGCGTTACGGTCGCGCAGGAAAATGTCAACCTGTTTCGCAGCGATGAGCCGGAGTTTATTATAAGAATGAGGGAATATCTGGGTGACGACTGCGCTTTTGTACTGGATGTCAAACAGGCGGTGCGGGCGGGAAAGAATCCATTTAAAATGTGCGAGGCAATGGGTGAAAAACTGGTGCATGTTCATATTAATGACAACAGGCCCGGAGAAGACTGCCTTTTGCCCGGCAATGGAATCATGGATTTTTGCACGCTGAAACAGCAGATGCAGAAATTCGGCTACGACGGGGATCTGATTATTGAGGTCTATCGGCGTAATTTTGGGGAAATGGAGGAACTGCGGCGCGCAAAAGCGGTTGTTGACTGCCTGGTCGGCTAATATTTGTTTGATAAATACTTGATAATGACAGACAAAATATGTTATAATTGTACAAATTATTGTTAGAGGTGATCTTACAATGCGGTGCCCATATTGCGGCCATGAAGAGTCAAAAGTGATTGACTCCCGCCCGACCGATGAAGGCGAGAGGATTCGGCGGCGCAGGGAATGTTTAAAATGCGCCAAACGCTTCACAACCTATGAGGTAATTGAAACGGTGCCCATTGTTGTGATAAAAAAGGATAAATCGCGCGAGACATTTGACCGTAACAAGCTCTTGAACGGTCTTCTGCGTGCCTGTGAAAAACGGCCCGTGTCCATTGACACGCTGGAACGGATTGTCGACGAAATTGAAAATATGCTTCAAAACTCGCTTGACCGCGAGGTTCCTTCCAGCTTGATCGGCAAATACGCCATGGAAAAGCTGAAGGATGTCGACGAGGTGGCTTATGTCCGTTTTGCTTCGGTTTACCGTCAGTTTAAGGATATCAATACGTTTATGGACGAATTAAACAGGATGATCAAAAATAAATCCTGAAAAATACAGCTTCGGCGGCAGGAAAATTCCTGCCGCCGTTTTTTATAGAATATTGGCAATGCTGGGAAGCTGGGACTCGTTTAAATACATAATTTGCGTAATGCTCCGGTCGCAGTCCGCCCCAAACTGGTCGGTTCCCTCAAAGTAGCTGAGCATAGGCAGCCCGGAGAGCGTCTGGTCGATGGATTCCAACTGTGCATGTGGCATAAAAGTGCAGAGAACCTCGTGATAGCTGTGCCAGTCGTCCACCGCTTTTTCGCTCAGTTTACGCGCCGCGGTAAGATCGCCTGCCTCTGCCGTCTGACGGGCGCTTAAAATGGTCTGCATCATTTGCTCCGTCACTTTTTTGGTCGTGACTGTTCCATAAATGCATACCGATATGAGCAGAACCAGTATAATTGCAGAAGCCCATAAACGCTTCATTTTTTCTCATCCTTCTTGATAATATTGAAATCCCCTTTTCGATTCGCCGTCATAATAAAAATCTGGTCGGCGTGGGTATTTTTTCCCCGCAGGACGCCATCCAGCCATTCGCGGCTTTTATTGCACAGCTGAAGGGAAAAATCGGAGATGACGCCGTCGCTGATGACGACGGTTTCAATCCCCGTATCCGGAAGCGCTACACCCAGCATCCCGGCGGTAGGCTGTTCCTTGTCCGGCTTTTTAATCACGCTCATTTTTCCGTTCGTCTCAACAATCGCGTAGGCGACGTCCTCAATGCTGAATACATTTTTCTGCCGGAGCTGTTCCGAAAGGTCCTCGGTGCTCATGCGGAGTCGGCGCATTTCTTTCTGGTCGACTTTCCCGTCGTTGATGACGATCAGCGGCCTGCCGCAGATCATTTTACGGAATTTTGTACTTTTCAGCATCAGTGCGGAGATGACGATCTCGCACATCACCAGTGCCGCGATGGGAATAAATCCGCTTGCCAGCGGCTGCCCTGTGTCCTGCATCGGAATAGCCGCAATATCGGAAATCAGCAGGGTTACAACGAGCTCGCTTGTCTGCAGCTCGCTGATTTGTCTTTTTCCCATCAGCCTTACCGCTACAATAATGACTATGTAGAGCAGCAAGGTTCTTATAAATGAAATTGTCATTTTTAATCACCGTAGATAGTATGAGCTTCCTGCGGCGGCTTATTCATTTTTGGCGAAACAGATGCAGCCCCGGCTAAGAATCAGCCGGGGCTGCGAACAATCATTTTTATAACGGTCTGATCTGCTGTGCGAATTTTGCAAAATTCTCCTCTGCGCAAAAAGTGTTCTGATATACTGCACGGCAGTTTTGCCTAAGCTTCCGTATCTTTTCATCCGGCAACTCCGCAACGAAGCGAATGGCTGCGGCCAGCCTGTCCGGCGTAAAGTCGGCTTCAATCAGAAAGCCTGTCTCACCATCCCTCACAATCTCCCCGGTTCCGCCCACATTGGTCGCGACGGCGGGGATCCCGAACGAACATGCTTCCATAATGCTGACCGGAAGGCCCTCGGTACTGCTGGTGTTGACAAAGAGATCGACAGGATTTTTTTGGTAATATTCCATCAGGTTGGCGTTTTTGACTTCTCCTTTAAATTCACATTCCATAAACTGCAAATTTTCCGCCGCGTATGTTTTCAGTTCTTCCAGTGCGGCGCCGCCGCCGAAATGTGTCCACTTCAACCGGAGGCCGCTGCCACTCAGCCTGCTTAACGACTTTGCAAGCAGATCCACGCGTTTGAGCGGAACGATATGGCAGCAGCTTACAATATGGAAAGGACAGCCGACTGCCTCCGCCGTTCCGCAGTCGCGTGTTCCAAGGTAGGCGGTCTGTATTTTGTCGCGATAGTCCGGATACAAATTGATCAGGTAATCGCTTCCGTCCTGGGAGCAGGGGTATACCTTGTCTATATTCTTTAAAATGTAATGCCGTAAAGGCAGGTAATTCATCGAATTTCTGTAGGCGTAAAGATCATAGCCGTGCGCGCGGCAGACGGCAAGCCTGGCTCTTGACTGGCAGTACCGTTTCAGCCTGACCGCGGCCATGGCAACGTCATAAAACCAATAGCTGTAAAATGTGACCCCGTCGTATTGCTGAAGAGAATACTGGGCAAGAATTTTTACCGCTTCATCGTACACAATTTCCGATTTCGCGATAAAATAACTCAGATACAGTTTCTTTTTTGGGGAACCCTTTACGGCGTGCCGCTCGTCTTTTCCGGAATAACCCTTATAATCATGGAAAGGGAACTGTCTCGCCATTGCGCCTGCAAGACAATGCTTGACTCTGGATGCGCAGATGTTGTGGACACGTACGTTTTCGGGAACACTTCTGGTCTGTACGGGGTGGTCGGCGGTGCTTGTTGCGAGAATAATCACCTGATCAAATGCTTTTGCAAGCAAAGGGAGTTCGCCCTCTATAAATTCTTCCCCTTGGTCAAAAGGAAATGTTTTTGTCAAAAACACCAGGCAGTTCTTCATTTGAAAATTGCCTCCTGATTAATATAGAAATATATAAAAGAATAGCATACAAAATGCTGCATTTCAACACGGTACTACAAAATAATCTTGTATTGGTTTACAAAAAATGGTATCATAAGATGTATTTTTATAAGTAAATCATGCCCAAGCCGCTTGTTTCCCGGATTCTGACCGGTTTGGCCAAGGCGGTTCCAACGGATGCCCGGTACAGTCAATCCATGCTTTGACTGTCTCCGGAGAAATTAAGGAGGTCTGATTTTGCCAAAAGTTAGCGTAATCGTACCCGTTTACAATGTAGAAAAGTATTTGGCGCAGTGTGTCGAAAGCATTTTGACGCAGACGCTGACGGATATAGAGGTTCTTTTAATCAACGATGCTTCCACCGATCATTCGCTTGCGCTTGCCCGCACCTACGAAAGGGATTCGCGCGTTGCAGTGCTGGATAAACCCCACGGAGGTCTGGGCGATACCCGCAATTACGGCGTTGCCCGCGCGACCGGAAAATATCTGGCTTTTGTGGACGCCGACGATTGGATTGACCCGGAAATGCTTCAGAATTTGTATTCCTCCGCCGAAAAATGCACCGCGGATATGGTTGTTTTCAACTTTGTACGCGAAAATATGCAGGCGGATGAGCATCGCGTGTGCAAACTGCCCGTCAGCTTTCCTTCATTTGACAGCGAAACGCGAGACACCCTGCTTATGGAACTGATCGGGCCAGACCCCTCGGACAGCGTATGGCGTCAGACGGAAATGCTCGGCTGCGCATGGCGCAGATTTTTTCGACGCGAATGGTTTGCGAAAAATCATCTTTCCTATTTTAACGAGCAGGAAATCATGCTGGAGGATCTGCCGGTTTCGATCATGGCACACTGTCTTACGGACAGGGTGCTGATTTTAGGAGGAGCTTACTATCATTACCGCTATAATCCGGAATCATTAAGCACACGGTACCGTCCCCGCAAAATGGAGATGATGACCGCCTGCTTTACTGTTGTGCGCGATTTTTTACAGAAAAACAATCTTTATGATCGGTACGGCGAACGTCATCTGGCGTGGCTGCTGCGCAGCGCCGCTCATTCTTCGCTCGTCAACTGCTTCAGCTCCGGTAACACGTCTGATTTTGGCGCGCGGTACAGAGAAGTGCGCGGAATCCTCCGAAATCCGGCGCTCAGGCAGGCCGCGCATTCCGATTACCTGAAAAACGGAACCAGGGCGGACAGAATCATTCTGCGTATGATCCGCTCGAGAAATACGCCGGCGGTATATCTGTTTTACCGGCTTTATTCCAATATGCTATTTAAAAACGCGAGGAAGAAATAATGGCAAAAAAACGTGTTCTCTTTATTAATTACAGCCTGCACAGCGGCGGTATAGAAAAAAGCCTGGTCACCGTGCTTTCTCTGTTTGATTATCAGAAATATGACGTGGACCTTCAGCTTTTTGCAAACGACGGTATGTTTTTAAGCCGTGTTTCCCCTAAAGCAAATCTTTTGCCGCCGCTGTTTCCGGCGGAATATAAGCTGAATATCCGCCAGGCTTTTTTTGCCCTAATAAAAAAAGGTCATCCGCTGATTGCTCTTTGCCGGTTGCTGGTCAGCTTTGCCGGGCTGCGGGGTACCATGGGCGAACGCCTGGTGCGTATGTGGAATGTGGAAAGGCGCTTTATCAAGCCTTCGCAGAAGGAATATGACACGGTGATCGCTTTCATGGAGGGACAGCCGATTTATTACGCCGTGACAAAGGTGAAAAGTCCGAATAAAATAGGTTTTATCCATGGAGACTATACGGCGATGGGCCTGAACAGGGACTTTGACCGTGCGTTTATCGGGGGGCTGAATGCGCTCTGTACGGTTTCCGAATCCTGCAAGACGGCGCTCGACAGTACTTTCCCGGAATATTCTGAAAGATTCCATGTGGTTTACAATATTATCTCGGCCACCTTTATGCGTCAAATGGCAGAGGAGCAGGCCGATTTTGAAGATGATTTCATTGGGATGCGCGTGCTGTCCATTGCGCGCCTTTCGCATCAGAAGGGGCTGGATATTGCCATGCCGGCCGTCGCCGCGTTAAAGCGGAAGGGACTCCGCTTCAAATGGTATATTATTGGGATAGGACCGGAGAAGGAGAGCCTGGAAGCAATGGCCCGGGAACTCAATATCGGCGATTATGTCCGGTTTATGGGAGAACGCTCCAACCCGTATCCCTATTTAAAAGCGTGCGATATCTATTTGCAGCCGTCCCGGTTTGAAGGGAAATCCATCGCCGTGGATGAGGCGATGGTCATGTGCCGCCCGATTCTGCTCACCAATTTTTCCACCGCTTCCGACCAGATTGATTCCGGCAGGAACGGCCTGATCGTCCCCATGAACAGCGAGGGCATTGCGGACGGGCTGGAGGATTTGCTGCTCCATGCAGAAAAGCGCGCCGCATTTTCGCTCGCTCTGGCACAGTGCGATTATACCAATGAAAACGAAATAAACAAACTTTATGCGCTGATCTGCGAATAGTCGTGAGAAAAAGACGCCGGCGCAGAAGTTCCGCTGTATTTCTATGAAAAATGATAAGGCCCTTCCTTTGAATACCCAAAGGAAGGGCCTGTTGTCAGTCTATTTATCTTGCTGCTTTTGCTGCCGCCTTTGCGGCGATTCTTTCTTTTTCATCGATTTCTTTTTGCAGTTTTTCTTCCACTCTTTCCAGCCCGTCGGTGTTTTTCCAAAGTTCATCGGCGACCGGCGCCCAGTTTTTAGCGGCCTCTACACACTTTTTGCTTAGATCCTCAACATCCTCCGGGTGGGACAGATCAGTTGATTTCGCGCCTGTTTCCTTAATAATATTTGTCAGCCTTCCCGGGTTGTCAAGTAACGGACACGGACGCAGCAGGTTGTGATTGAACGGCTGGTTTTCGCGGTATTTCATGAACAGCGGAGATTGATAGGTTTCCAAAAGTGTTTTGTCCTTAATGTTGGAGTCGGCGTAGTGGGTGAACGCGCACGGTTCAATATCGCCGTTTGCGTTGATATGCAGATAGCAGCGTCCGCCGGCGATGCAGCCGTTGACATATTCGCCGTCGTTCCAGAAGTCCATGGTGAACAGCGGCTTTGTCCCCCTGAACTTGCGGACTTGGTGGTACATGTATTCGCGCTGTTCCGCAGAAGCCATCAGCTCCGGCACAGCATCCACGCCGACCGGCATATAGGTGAAGAACCATGCAAATTTACAGCCCATGGCAATGAGCTCGTCAAAATATTCCTCACTGCCGATGACTTCGGCGTTTTTGCTTGTGTAACAAAGCGACGCGCCAAACGGAAGATGCTTATTTTTTAAAATATTCATTGCTTTGATAACTGCCTGATAGGTGCCTTTCCCACGGCGGAAATCCGTTTCCTCTTCACGGCCTTCAATGCTGATTGCAGGAACAAAATTTTTAACCCTCAGAATTTCATCGGCAAAATTCTCATCAATCAGCGTACCGTTTGTAAATGCGAGAAATTCGCAGTCATTGTGTTTTTCACACAGTTTGATAATATCGTCCTTGCGTACGAGCGGCTCGCCGCCGGAATATATGTACATATATGTTCCAAGTTCTTTTCCCTGCTCAATAATGCTGTCGAGCGTTTCAAAACTCATATTCAGTTTATTTCCGTAATCCGCTGCCCAGCACCCCGTACAGTGAAGGTTGCACGCAGAGGTCGGATCCATCAGGATTGCCCAGGGAATATTGCAGTTGTACTTTTCAACAAGTTTGTTTTTGCGCTGACTGCCGAGAATGGAGGCATTGATCAGAAAATTTTCAAACATTTTTTTTCTTACACCGGCATCAATATCACTATAAAGGCTCATAATCAATTTATACCAGTTGTTGTTCGGATCCTTTAGAAAACCTTCAATCATAGTGTAAGCATTGTGATATAAATCGTCTTTGTCGAATTTTTTCACCCAGTTTAAAACCTTTGGTACATTTTCCTCGGGATTGCTGTCTAAATAGCCCAACACTTTTTTCAGTCCGTAGGATTCCAGTTTTTCATTCACAGTTCCCATTACGCATTGCTCCCTTTCATATATTAAGCGCCGTGTACGTTGTTTGATAGTATGTTAACATGTTCCGGAACGGTTGTATCTATACAAAACCGCGGTACAGTCCAATTATCATACAGAACGGGTAAAGTGTCATGTAACAGCGCGGCCGGATGAGCGGCTGAATCTGATTGACTTTGACTTTGCTTTATTGTATCATCAAAAGAGTTCTTACAGCGATTTTGCGGGCGGATGTAAAGCCTGCGTTGTAACAGGAAACGCTGTAAAATATGGATACGGAGGTTGGATTATGCAGTTAAAAAATATGCTTGAAGGATTAAAATATACCTGCTCCGGCGATACGGATGTTGAAATAACCGATATCGTTTATGATTCTCGCAAGGTGGTCAAGGGCTGCGTTTTTGTCTGCCTGTGCGGGTCTTCCGTAGACAGCCACGATTTTGCCCAGCAGGCGGCGGATGCCGGCGCGGCCGCCATTGTCGCGCAGCGCCCGGTTGCGGTGCAGCATGCTGTGGTCGTCATGGTGGAAAATACGCGTTACGCCATGGCGGTTTTATCGGCGGCCTATTTCGGGCACCCCGCCGACCGGATCCGCGTGGTGGGGATTACCGGCACAAAAGGGAAAACGACGGTATCCTATATGATCCGCTCCATTCTGGAAGCCGGCGGGATCAAAACCGGTATCATCGGCACCATTGGAACAGTCATCGGCGATGAAGTGATTCAGACAGACAACACCACGCCGGAATCATACGACGTGCAGCGCTATCTGCGCAAGATGGCGGACAGCGGCTGCAGAGCCGCCGTCATTGAAGCTTCCTCCATCGGGCTCAGGGATCACCGCGTATCGGGCTTTACCTTCGACATCGGGCTGTTTACCAATTTTTCGCCCGACCATATCGGCGGGAGCGAGCATAAAACGCTGGAAGAATATATGCAGTGTAAAAATATGCTGTTCAGGCAGTGCAGAACAGGCATTATTAATATCGATGATGAAAATTACCCGGGAATCATTAAAAACCATACCTGTGCGATAGAGACCTATGGCTTTCATCAGGAAGCCGGCCTGCGCGCATGCAATGAAAAACTTATTTCCCGCCCGGGCTATCTCGGCGTTCATTTTGACCTGCGCGGCCGGCTTGACCTTGGTGTCGACGTGGATATCCCCGGAAGGTTCAGCGTGTACAATGCGCTGGCCGCCGCCGCTGTATGCCGTCATTTCGACGTAACCCCGCGGAATATTTTCGACGGACTGAATACGGTCAAAGTCAAAGGGCGGGTGGAGCCGGTAAAGGTTCCCGGAAATTACACCCTGTTGATTGATTACGCGCACAATGCGCTGAGCATGGAGAATATTCTGGAAACCCTGCGGGAATACCGGCCGCACCGCCTGATCTGCATGTTCGGCGCCGGGGGAAACCGCGCCCGCTCCCGCCGTTACGAAATGGGCGAAGTCAGCGGAAATCTTGCCGACCTTTCGGTGATCACAGCGGATAATTCCCGCTACGAGGATGTTATGGACATTATTGAAGATATCAAGGTGGGCATGGCAAAGACGAGCGGAGAATATGTGGTCATTCCCGACCGCAAAGAAGCGATCAAATACTGTATGGAAAACGCCGGAGACGGCGATATCGTCGTTTTGGCGGGCAAGGGCCATGAGGATTATCAGGAAATTCAGGGCGTAAAATATCATTTGGATGAACGTGAAGTCATAGCGGATATTATCAATCAAAAAATATAGGGTGATCAGTATGAGAATGACAGTTGGAGAGATTGCTGCGGCCTGCGGCGGGAAACTGCTCTGCGGCGATCCCGATACCATTATCACGGCGGTCAGCACGGACAGCCGCAAAATAGAATTCGGTACCCTCTTTGTCCCGATTATCGGGGAGAAAACGGATGCCCATCATTTTATCGGCGCGACCTTTGCGGCGGGGGCCGCCGCCGCGCTCACACAGGAGCACGACGGGATGAACGACACCCATGCGTGGATCCGCGTGCAGAATACGGAACAGGCCCTGCAGAGGATCGCGGCCGTTTACCGGCAGCGGTTCCATATCCCCTTTATCGGGATTACCGGAAGCGTCGGCAAGACCACCACGAAAGAGATGGTCGCGCTTGCGCTTTCCGGTTCGCTCAATGTAATGAAAACCGAAGGAAACTTCAACAGTCAGATCGGCCTTCCGCTGACAATGTTCCGTATTTCCGACAGGCATCAGGCCGCGGTGGTGGAGATGGGAATGAGCAATTTCGGTGAAATGAGCCGGCTGGCGCAGATTGCCGCGCCGGATTATGCCGTTGTGACCAACATCGGCATTTCCCATATTGAGCAGTTGAAAACACAGCAGAACATTTTAAACGAAAAGCTGCATATTACCGACTGTTTTCACAAGGATTCCATTCTGTTTCTGAACGGGGACGATGCGCTGCTGGCGGGTCTGCGAGGAAAGGCCGGCATAAAGATCGTCTGGTTCGGCACTGCTCCGTGGTGTGATTTCCGCGCTGAAAACATCAGGACGGGTCAGGCGTCGACACAATTTACACTGACTGTGCCGGGTGAGACATTTGAGGCGGAACTCCCGGCGCTGGGAATTCACAATGTCACCAATGCGCTGGCAGGTCTGGCCGTGGCAAAAACACTTGGCGTGCCTATGGAAAAGGCAATTGGAAAACTTTCGGGCTACCGGCCGCTTGCCATGCGCCAGCAGATTCACCGCGTGAATGAGATCACCGTGATTGACGATTCCTACAATGCAAGTCCGGATGCGATCAGGAGCAGCGTGGATGTCCTTTGCAGTTTTCACACGGGCAAACGGGTTGCGATGCTTGCCGACATGCTGGAGCTGGGCGATTTTTCCAGACAGGCGCATTTCGACGTAGGAGTATATGCCGCCCACGCCGGAGTTGACGTTGTGGTGACGGTCGGCGAACGGGCAAGGAAAATTATCAGCGGGGTGCGATCCGTCAGGCCGGATGCTGTCTGTTATGCCTGTGAGGACAATGAAGAGGCAGCGGCAAAGCTGAAATCCCTGCTGACCGGGGGAGATACGGTGCTGATCAAAGGTTCACGCGCAATGAAGACCGACCAGATTGTCAAGGCTCTGCTGTAAAAGATTGTGTTTATCCATTTCTAAATATGCGGCGGCGGATTAAAAAAAGTCCGCCGCCTTTTTTGCTGTGCTGTGTTTCGATAATTGTTTAACAAATTTATCACAGAAAATTATTAATTAATTGTGAATTTTTTTATAATTCCTCCATTTCTCTGTTGCTTTCCAAAACAACCTATGGTAAAATGTAACCAATTTGTAATATTTGTAACGAATATGTATTATTTTTGTCATCAGGAAGTTTAAAAGATAAACGGAATTGCAGCAGGAGGGTAAGGATGAAAAAAAGGTTTGCGTTTCTTTCGGCGTTTGTCGCCGCCGCGGTCTCTTTTACAATGATCTCAGCGGGCGTTTCCCCGGCAGCGAATGCGGTAAGTGCCAAAACAGGCGCCGGCCTTTCGGAACATGTGCTGAAGGCGTATGACGAAGGTTGGAAATACCGTTCCGGCGGTTACGGTCAGATTGTCGGCGGCGTGCGCGGCACTGACTGCTCAGGCCTGATCAAGTCGTATCTTTGGTGGACAGGCAGTTCCAGCGACCCGAGGCCCGGCCTTGCTTCCGTAGCGGGAAGTTCGGGTTCCATGCTTGATTCCGCCAGCTCTAAGGGTAAAATCGATTATTCGGATTCCTCCTCGCTTCCCCGGATCCATGGACTGATTTTATACCAGCCCGGCCATGTCGGCGTCTATGTCGGCAACAACATGGCGATAGATAACCGTGAGACGGGTGTCAATATCAAATACGAAAAAGTTTTTGGCCGTACCTCGCCGAAATGGACTATGTGGTTCAAATTACCGCAGATTACGTATCCAACCAACGGTTTTGTCACATTTGACGGTAATAAATATTACTATCAAAACGGCCAGTATGTTGTCAATACAACAAAAACCATTTCCGGTGTTACATATACTTTTGACGCCGCCGGCGTACTTTCCTCTTCTTCCGGAGAGACGGTTCAGGCGGTGGCGGAATCTGCCGGCACAGGCTCTTACCTTACGCTTCAGGTCGACTCCAAAGGAGGAGACGTGGAAAAACTGCAGCAGCGTCTGAAGGAGCTTGGATATTATTATGAGGACGTAAATAACTATTACGATTTCTGCGTCTCCGATGCCGTCTCCGCGTATCAGAGTGCGGCAGGGCTCAAAGTCACCGGTATTGCGGACCCGTCCACACAGGTAAGGCTGTATGCTTCAAATGCGGTTAAAAACCCAAAACCGGGCATCATTTCGCCCGGCATGCATTCCTCGCTTGTTTTAACCCTGCAGAAGCGGCTCATTGCCTTGGGCTATATGACCGGTGACCCAACTTCTTATTATGGAGACGCGACAAAAAAGGGCGTTTTGGCTTATCAAAAAGCAACGGGCACCGCGCAGACCGGTATCTTAGATCAGGCGGCCCTGACGGTACTTTATTCCGATGCTGCGGCAAAAGCGCCGTCCCAGCCTGTTTCTGCACCGGCAGGCAAAAGTCTATCTTCCGCAGCAGTAACGGACAGCAAACCCGAAACAGTCGTTTTCAGCAATATGATTCCGACTGTCCACGCCGCTGCGGTTAATGAAGCCGCGCACACAAACTCCTCTTCAGACGGCGGAACCGGTTTCAGCGTCGTACTGTTATCTGCATTTTCGGCAAGCGTGTTTATGACGATGAAAAGGATCAGAGCCTTGCGGAAAAAGACGGCGGCGGTCATTGCTGAAAAATAAAAAACAAATTATGATAAGAAATTCCCGCAGATTTTTGCGGGAATTTCTTGTATTTCCAGCACTTTTTTTGTTCAGCGAAAAACAGAGCATTTCAGCGAAAAACAGAGGAAAATTAATAAGATTAATATGTAAATTAAAAAATTAATAGAAATTTGATGGATTATTGAAAAAAATCTTGACAAATCGTATTCGGACAACTATATTTGATATGTTGCGTTTGCATCTAATTCTATATTCGGAGACGCTTCACTGCCGCAGTCAGAGATGACCGCGAAAAATCCTTTGCGGAGGGCAGTGGCAACGGCGTGGCTGGGATTGCGTTTAACCGCTTGGCTCAACGTAACTAATTTTACCGCAAAGGGGATGCACTATTTGGAAAATCCATCTATCATTTCATTGAAAAACATCGTAGTATCGTTTGACGGAGAGATTGTGCTGAAGGACTTTAACCTCAGCATCAGAGACGGTGAATTTGTCACCCTGCTCGGACCTTCCGGCTGTGGAAAAACTACAACCCTTAGGATTATCGGCGGCTTTGTCAAACCGGATACGGGCGATGTTTTTTTCAATGGCAAAAAGATCAACGACCTTCCGCCGCATAAAAGGGAGGTCAACACCATCTTCCAGAAATATGCCCTGTTTCCGCACCTGAACGTTTATGACAATGTCGCATTTGGGATGAGGGTACACGGCAAGAGTGAAAGTCAGATCAAGACCACAGTGAAGGAAATGCTCAACCTGGTAAACCTGAACGGTTTTGCGCACAGAAACGTCAACCTGCTTTCAGGCGGTCAGCAGCAGCGTGTTGCCATTGCAAGGGCGCTCGCGAATGAACCGAAAGTTTTGCTTCTTGACGAACCTTTGGGTGCGCTCGATTTAAAACTGCGAAAGGATATGCAGGTCGAACTTAAAAAGATACAGCAGCAAACCGGCATTACCTTTGTTTTTGTCACTCATGACCAGGAAGAAGCGCTTTCCATGTCCGACACCGTTGTTGTCATGGACAAGGGCGCGATTCAGCAGATCGGTTCCCCGCAGGATATCTACAATGAACCGAAAAATGCTTTTGTCGCTGATTTTATCGGCGAAAGCAACATCCTTGACGGTGTGATGCACGAGGATTATCTTGTGGAATTCGCGGGTCATCCCTTCCGGTGCGTCGACAAAGGCTTTGGGCCGGATGAACCGGTGGATGTCGTCATCCGGCCGGAGGATATCGACGTGGTGGAGCCGGATACAAGCCATCTGACCGGCACGGTCACCAGTGTGAATTTTAAAGGTGTGCATTATGAAATTATCGTTGACGTAAAGAACTTTAAGTGGATGATTCAGTCGACCGACTTTCAGGAGGTCGGCAAGAAAATCGGCCTTGCGCTTCAGCCGGATGACATCCACATTATGCATAAATCCGAATATTCCGGGATGTTCGGCGACTATAGCACGTTCAGCGATGAGATGGATGAGGACAGTCAGCCTCAGCCAGACGGCGGGGAGGTTGAGAATTAAGAATGAAAGCGAAATCAGCCGCAGCTCCCTATGCTGTATGGATGTCCATCTTTATCATTGTGCCTATGGTTCTGGTCGTCATTTTTGCCTTCACAGATAAAAACGGCGCCTTTACTTTCAAAAATATTGCCGAAGTCGGGCAGTACTCCAACGTGTTTTTACGTTCCATCTGGCTCGGCGCCCTTGCAACTGTGATTTCTCTGGTGCTGGGGTATCCGCTGGCTTACATTATCTCCCACATCGGCGCGCGCCGGCAGAACATGATGGTCATGCTTGTCATGCTGCCAATGTGGATGAACTTTTTGCTCCGTACTTATGCGTGGATGACGCTGTTGGAGGACAACGGCATCATTAACAATCTGCTCGCTTCCTTCGGCATGGGCAAGCTGCATTTGATTAACACTCAGGGGGCGGTTGTGCTCGGAATGGTCTACAATTACATTCCGTATATGATCCTGCCGCTTTATTCCGTCCTGACCAAAATGGACTCCAGTGTTGTGGAAGCGGCTCAGGATCTCGGCGCCAGCCAGGCACAAGTCTTTTCCAAGGTGATTTTTCCGCTGAGCATGCCCGGAGTAATTTCCGGAATCACCATGGTCTTTGTGCCCGCGGTCAGCACCTTTATCATTTCCAAAATGCTGGGCGGCGGCGCCAACCTGATGATCGGCGACCTGATCGATATGCAGTTTCTGGGAAGCGCATACAATCCCAATCTTGGATCGGCCATTTCGCTGGTGCTGATGGTGCTGATTCTCATCTGCATGGGGATTATGAACCAGTTTGATGACGGCGAAAGCAATGGGGGAGGGATGATGATATGAAGACACTCTCCAAAATTTACACCTTTTTGGTTTTCCTCTTCCTTTACGCGCCGATTTTCGTGCTAATCGTTTTTTCCTTTAATAATTCTACCACCATGAGCCGTTCGGTCTGGTCTGGCTTTTCATTTAAATGGTACGCGCAGCTGATCCAGGACGGAATGCTTTTGAACGCGCTGAGAAATACACTGATTATTGCGGTTGTGGCAGCCATTGTTTCCACCGTGTTGGGGACTGCCGCCGCAATCGGCATCAACGGCATGAACAAATGGATGAAGCGCATGGTCATGAATGTGACCAACCTGCCTATGGTGAATCCGGATATTGTCACCGGTGTTTCGCTGATGCTGCTTTTTGTCTTTGTTGCGAAAAGTATGGGAAACATATCACTTGGTATGTTTTCCCTGATTTTGGCGCATATCACCTTCTGTTTGCCATATGTGATTTTATCGGTGATGCCAAAGCTTCGCCAGATGGATTCCCATTTGTACGAGGCGGCTCAGGATCTTGGGTGTAGCCCGGTTCTGGCTTTTTTCAAAGTCGTTCTGCCTGAGATCTTACCGGGCGTTGTCACGGGCATGATTATGGCTTTTACCCTTTCCATTGATGACTTTGTCATCAGCTATTTTACCAGCGGAACCACACAGACACTTCCTATTTTTATTTATTCCATGACAAGAAAGAGAATCAGCCCGGAAATCAACGCGCTGTCCACGCTTTTGTTCGGCACAATCATGGTGCTGCTCATCATTGTCAATTTCCGTCAGTCAAAGGATAAAAAGGCGGAAGAAAACCTGATGGAGGAGGCGTGAGAAATTGAAAAAAACAATTGCAGCGGTGGCCGCTGTTATTCTGCTGGCCGCTTCTTCCTGTCCTTCGGCGCTGGCTTCGGAAGTATCCGAACAGCCTGTGGCGGCAAAAACAGGGGTCACGATCAATGTTTACAATTGGGGCGAGTACATTTCAAACGGCGTGGACGGTACGCTTGACGTCAACAAGGAGTTTACGAAGCGGACAGGGATTAATGTGAACTACACCACGTTTGACAGCAACGAATCCCTTTATTCAAAGCTTGCCAACGGCGGAGCAAATTACGATATTATCATTCCGTCAGACTACATGATTTCCAAACTGATCGAAGAGGGGATGGTTGAAAAGCTTGACTTTAAAAACATTCCCAATTTTCAGTATATCGACAAACAGTTCCGCAACCAGCAGTATGACAAGGCGAATGCGTATTCCGTGCCTTATACGTGGGGCGTGGTCGGCATTTTTTACAACAAAAAATACGTAAAGGAACCGGTAGACAGCTGGAAAATTCTGTGGGACAAAAAATATGCGGGGAAAATCCTGATGTTTGACAACCCTCGTGATTCCTTTGGTATTGCGCAAAAAATTCTCGGTTATTCCTACAACAGTACAAATGTCGAAGAGTGGGAAAACGCGGCCAAGCTCTTAAAGGAGCAGAAGCCGCTTGTTCAGGCGTATGTAATGGATCAGATTTTTGACAAAATGTCCAGCGGTGACGCATGGCTCGCGCCGTATTACGCGGGGGACGCCGCCACCCTTGTGGCAGACAACCCGAACATCGGTTTTGCCATCCCAACCAAGGAAGGGACGAATTTCTTTGTGGATGCGATTTGTATCCCGACCGGTGCCCAGCATAAGAAAGAAGCCGAAGCATATATCAATTTTCTCTGCGACCCGGAAATTGCCGCCGCGAATATGGATTATATCGGATATTCCACGCCGGAGACAGCCGCAAAAAAGCTGTTGCCTGAGGAAACTGTCAACAATCCCATTTTTTATCCGGAGGAGTCGATTCTGAAAAAATCGGAAACCTATGTAAATCTTCCCGACGATACCAATATGTTATTGGATACTCTTTGGGCGGAAGTGAAAATGGGCGGTCCCGGCCAGACCGCTACGCTGGTCGCAGTGCTTTTAGGGTTCCTTTTGCTTTATATCGTCATTGTTGTTTACAAGAAAATCAAAGCAAAACGGGAACTGCAATAAAATTTGATTATTAAATTAAAAAATGAACAAAAAACCCGCGGCAACTATACGCCGCGGGTTTTGCGTTTTTATCCCATATCATGTAAATGAAGCCATTCGTGGCCTAAAACAGCGCAGCTGGAGAAAATTATCCCAGTTTATTCCAATAATCCAGAGAATTGTCATAATATTTTCACCGTCCCGTGGCAGATTAATAGTGCGGCGCAAAGGAGGTGAAAATTTGAAAAATTTTCTAAAAGGATTAACCGCATTCGCGGCTGTGCTGACTCTTTTATATGTTGTCAGTATCGGTATGGCTGATTATTTCACACCGAATTCGTACAAGATTACTGCCGGAAGCAGTCTGCAATGGGGTTCTGACGCAATTACGGCGGTGGCCGAAAACGGCGCCGATATTTCCACCGGCGTATGCTCAACGCCTAATAAAAGTTACAAGGCAAAATTGATGCTCTATCGTGTGATACCGATTAAGACCGTGACGGTGGACGTTGTAAAAGAAACGCTCCTTGTTCCGTGCGGAACGCCGTTTGGCATTAAGATGTTTACAAACGGTGTTGTGGTGGTCGGTGTCGCGGATATTAAAACCTCATCCGGAACGGTCAATCCGGCGGCGGTCGCAGGGTTGAAAGTCGGGGATATTATTACGGCGGTTGACGGAAAAACAGTCAATACCAATGCGGAAATTATCAATGCTGTTTCCGGCAGCGGAGGAAAAAGCCTCGTATTTACCGTCAGCCGGGAAGGCAAAAGCTTTACAACAGCCGTACAGCCTGCACAATCCGAGGTAGACTCCGTCTACAGGGCCGGCGTATGGCTGCGCGACAACACCGCGGGAATCGGCACGCTCACCTTTTACAATCCGGTCACAAAAGGCTTCGGGGGTTTGGGACACGGCGTCTGCGATACGGACACGAATGAACTGATGCCGCTGCTGGATGGGGATATCGTTCCTGTAACAATCAGCGGAATTACGAAAGGCGAAAAAGGCAATCCCGGCGAACTTCGCGGATATTTCACCTCAGACAACGCGATGGGAACTCTTGACGCCAATGTGCCCGCCGGCGTTTACGGAGTTTTGAAAACCGCCCCAAAAGGGGATGCTATGGAAGTCGCCATGAAACAGGAAATTAAAGCTGGCCCAGTTAAAATCCTTTCTACCATCGATGGCGGAAAACCACAATACTTTACCGCTGAAATTGAAAAAATAGATTATCGTGAAAATTTACAAAGCAAGAATATGGTTTTGCACATTACTGATGAAAAACTGCTCAACGCCACCGGAGGAATTGTCCAAGGAATGAGTGGAAGTCCTATTATTCAGAACAATAAAATTATCGGTGCGGTTACCCATGTTTTTGTCAATGATCCGACACGAGGATATGGCATTTTCGCTGAAAATATGCTTTCTGTTTCGCAAAGTATTAGCTTGGATGACAAATTGAAAGCCTCATAATCTGGTGCAGCACATTTATATTTCCCCTTTTTAGTAAAAAATATTTTTACAACCTATTGCCATTTTTTCCAATATATGGTAATATAACGTTAAATTAAATCTATTAGGGGGACTCAAAATGGAAAAGCGTATTAAACTTCTCATAGCAAATGACAGTGCAGAATTTAACCGTGATTACGGTCGAATTTTTGAACAATCAGGCATGGAAATAATCTATACGCAAAAGGATGGCATGAAACTGCTTGAAAAAATAGAGTCTGTCCATCCGGATGTTGTACTTGCTGATTTATTTATGCCCCGTTTAGACGGGATAGGCGTGATGAAGGCGACGCAGACAAAGAGTTCGGGAATCGGGCCGCTGTTTGTAATTATTTCCAATTTTACCAGTCCTGCTTTAGAGCGTGAAGTAATGATGTCGGGAGCGGCTTATTTCGCAATCAGTCCATTCAATGCCGCAGATTTGTCCGACAGAATTATCCAGCTGTGTTCCATTTCCGGCTTAACTCAGAAAATGCCATCCAGACAGCAAGCGCCTGCCGCGGCAGAGCCTTCGCTTGAGATTCAGGTAACCGAAATACTCCATCAGATAGGAGTCCCCGCTCACATTAAAGGTTATCATTATTTAAGGGATTCAATTATTATGGCAATAGAAACACCGGATATTATCAATGCCGTCACAAAACAGCTTTATCCAAGTGTTGCAAAACAGTATGATACAACAGCCTCGCGCGTGGAACGCGCAATTCGTCATGCAATAGAGGTTGCGTGGGACCGCGGTGATGTAGATATTCTCAATTCTTACTTTGGCTACACGATTCACAATACACGCGGCAAGCCGACGAACAGCGAATTCATCGCCATGATCAGCGATAGGCTCAGGCTTCACATGAAGAGCGCAAGCTAAAGTCAAAATATGCATATCTATTGCAAATTAAAAACTAACTCCTTTGCTTTATTGGATGTAAATCCAGTGAAGTGAAGGAGTGTTTTTTTAGTGAAATACAATTACAGATCATTTTTTGAGCTAAGTCCAAGCATTTGCGCGATCTGTGTAGAAGTTATTCAATAAAAAAGAATCTAAAGCCGGAGAAAACCATATCAATGCAATATAAAAGAAAAATTTAATATGGGTAGGTGCTGGCTATGAAACACAAGGCCTTAATAATTGGTGTAGTTTTAATTGCAATGATGGTTATTTTTTCCGGTTGCAAAAGTACTGTAAAAACTGCGGGTAAGGCTGCCGATGCTGTGGTTCAAAGCAAAGTACCGGACAATTTAAAACTTGTAAGCGCAACGAAGGTAGACGCTGATGATATGCTGTATGTCTATTATGACCAGACTTATCATACTGAAATTTATGTCTGTAAAAATTCAAAATCGAATACGGTCAGTATTTCTACAAGCAAATAGCGGATGGAAGAGCCTTCAAATGCCCATTGAAAAAGCACCAGACCGGCATGGTGCCGGCGACAAAATAGGAGGAGGCGGATCAATTCGATCCGCCTCCGCGATAATCTATAATGTTTGTAAAATCAATTGCCAAATCATCCGGTTCTCCCGCCAAAAGGTCAGCCTGTACTTCTTTAGGCGATTTTCCCTGCTGGGTAATTTTCTCTTCGATGTTATCTGAAGCGCTCTGCTTGCTTGGCTGGTCGGACATAACATTCACCCCTTTATCGTATTGATCAAATTTAGTATATCTCCCAAAAAACGATTCATTCATGGGGTGATTAAGAAAAGGGAGTACATTTTGCGCAGCCATGCGTACAGAGGGCCGGAATCAGAAATCTGACCGGAAGAAAAGCCTGCATCGTTTCGATGCAGGCTGCGCTGATTTAATAGGCTTCCAGACGGCGCTGCTGACGCAGCTTGCGCCGTTTTTCTCCGGCGTCCCATTCCATTTTTTCCTGAAAGGTTTCACAAATCAGCCCGGGAACAGGAGTCGGTTTTTCGTTTTCGTCAAGCGCTACGAGAACCAGATAAGCTGTGTTTACAAGCTTCCTCTGGCCAGCAAGATCCTCTGAAAAGCAGTCGACACGTACTTCCATGGAAGTTGTGCCGACGTAGGTTATCTTACCGTGCAGTACAACCAGGTTGGTGGCGTAAACGGGATTTTTAAACTGAAGGGTGTCAATTTCCGCAGTGGTAACATTGTGGTTGGAGTGTCTGCGAGCGACAACGCCTGCGACGATGTCGATCCAGGAAGCAATCTGACCGCCGAAAACACGTCCCTGGCCGTTCAGATGGTTTTCGAAAACAAACTGAATCTGCTCAGTCTCAGAATCCGCCACTTTTTTTGCAGGTAACTCACTCATAGTATCATCAATTCCTTATATTAATTTCTTACAATAAATATATACTAGGATAAAGGAAAATACAATAGACATGCCGCCGCATTTCAAATGTTAACATAGTTTTAATTTTGAATTTGTGACAGGATTGTAATTGCGCCGCGGAGAATAAAATACTATAATAATAATCATTCGATCAGAAAAAGGAAGGGCGACTGATATGGGAAAAAAGTCTGAATGCTGTGCAATTGTTGTTGCCGCCGGAAGTTCCACCCGCATGGCGCTTGGTTTTTCAAAGCAGTTTGTTCCTCTTTGCGGGGTGCCGACCATTGTGCGCACCCTTTCCGCATTTGATGCCGCAGAACTGATTCAATGCACGGTTGTGGTTTGCCGCGTCGAAGATATGGCTCAAATGAAAGATGAAATTCAAAAATATAAAATCAGAAAAGTAACCGCTGTTGTCCAAGGGGGAATTACCCGGCAGCAATCCGTTGCGGCAGGTATCTCTGCGGCACCGGAGAATGCTGCGTATTTTGCCATTCATGACGGCGCAAGGGCGCTGATTACGCCCGAAGAAATCAACGCTTCGGTCGAGGACGCCTTTCAGTGCGGTGCATCGGCGCTCGCTGTGCCCGTGAAGGATACGATCAAAATAGTCGGGAAGAATAATTATGTGGTTTCCACTCCGGAACGTTCCACTCTGTGGGCGGTTCAGACGCCGCAGGTTTTTGAGCGGCGTCTGTATCAGAAGGCAATGGAGCAGGCGCGTCTGGATGGGGGAGACTATACGGACGACTGTCAGCTGGTCGAACACATAGGCGTTAAGGTGCATTTGTGCATGGGAACATATGCGAACAGCAAGCTGACTACTGTTGAAGATGTGAAAATTGCGGAAGCTGTTTTGAAAAGCAGGGGTATTCAATGATGAGAATAGGCCATGGATATGATGTTCACCGTCTTGTAACGGGCAGAAGACTGGTATTGGGCGGCGTTGACATTCCGTATGAAAAAGGTCTGCTGGGCCATTCCGACGCCGATGTGCTTGCGCACGCGATTGCGGATTCTCTTTTGGGCGCTGCCGCCCTCGGTGATATCGGAACGATTTTTCCGGATACGGACCCCGCTTTTGAAAATGCGGACAGCCTGGGGCTTCTTGCGCGGGTCTGTACGCTTCTTGCAAATAAAAATTATCGCATCGGTAATATTGACGCGACAGTCATTGCCCAGGCTCCGAAATTAAAGCCGTATATCGCGGCAATGAGGGAAAAGCTTGCCGCTGCCTGCGGGATTGACCCGGAACAGGTCAGCGTAAAGGCAACCACCGAGGAAAACCTTGGGTTTACCGGTTCTGGTGAGGGAATCGCCGCCCACGCGGTATGTGTTATTGTATCATAATCAATAATCAAAAGGCTGGTTTCCGGCATACTCTGTAATAAAAACAGAGAGGTGATTATCATGAGCAAACCGATGATTTTGGTAAGCTCCATCACGTATGCCATGAAAAGCCGAGACATCTTATTCAGCTATGGTATCAAAGCGTATGTAGAGAGAACACCGGGCGGCACAAGTGCCGGCTGCGGTTACAGTATATATGTTCCGAACAGAACGGATGAAGCGGAGAGAATATTAGCCGAAGCAGGTATTAAATTACTTGGACGAGCGGAAAGAGACGGTACGTCATGATTTATCTTGACAATGCCGCAACGACGTATCCAAAGCCGATTTTCGTTCAGAACGCGGTTAATTCAGCTTTAAAAAACTATGGGGCCAACCCCGGACGTGCCGGCCACAGCATGTCGATTGCAGCGGCAGAGGAAATTTACCGCTGCCGCTCGGCTGCCGCCGGCTTTTTTAACGCACCTGGGCCCGAATGTGTTGCATTTACATTGAACTGCACGCATGCGCTGAATTATGTTATTAAAGGACTTCTGAAACCCGGCGACCATGCGGTGGTTTCCTGTCTTGAACACAACGCCGTTATGCGGCCTCTGCAAAAGCTGATGGAATCCGGAGTGACGGCTACAAGGGTGCGGATTTTCCCGGGTGACAACGACGCCACTGTAAATGCTTTCCGCAGTGCCCTAAGGGAAAACACAAAATTGATTGTCTGCACGCATGCCTCCAATGTGTGGGGAATCCGGCTGCCGGTAGAGCGCATTGCCGCTTTGGGCCATATTTACGGCATACCGATTGCGGTCGACTGTGCGCAGTCGGCCGGCGTCCTGCCAATTGATATGGCGGACGGCAAATTTGATTACCTCTGTGTTGCGGGACATAAAGGGCTCTACGGCCCCATGGGCACCGGCATGCTGATTACGCCGGACGGTTCCGAGCTGGACACGATCATTGAGGGCGGAACCGGAACAAATTCTATTTCGCTCGACCAGCCGCCAACCATGCCGGACCGCATGGAAAGCGGAACCCAGAACATGGCTGGAATTGCAGGGCTGCGGGCGGGAATTGAGTTCGTCAAAAACCGTGGGGTTCAGACGATTTATAAACATGAAATGTCGCTTGTCCGGCATTTATATCAGAGACTGTCCGAAATGAAAAATATTAAACTCTACACGTCCGAGCCGGATACGCCCTATTTTGTGCCGGTGCTTTCGTTCAATGTCGGCGACATTGCCAGCGAGACAATTGCGCAAAAACTGAACACCCACGGTGTTGCGGTTCGTGCGGGGCTGCACTGCGCGCCTGCCGCGCATGATTTTATGGGAACTCTTACACAGGGGGCGGTGCGTGTTTGCCCATCCGCATTCAGTACCGTGAATGATATAAACAGCCTTATCCTGTCTTTAATGAAAATAATCTGAAAATAAGGATAAAAGGATTGCATATCGTATGATATATGTTAAAATTATATAGGATGTGTTTTATTCTAACGGAAGGAAGTAAGTTATGGACTTCGTTGCAACCATATGGAATTCGTTTCTCGGCATTGTGAAACTTTTTCGCGTTTCCGATGCGCTGGACGTCATTTTGGTTTCCTTTATTATTTACAGTGGAATAAAACTGGTTCGTGAAACAAGGGCAGAACAGCTGGTAAAGGGCATTATTGTGCTTTTGGCCGTGTGGGGCGTATCCTATGTTCTGAAACTGTATATGATGAGAAATCTGCTGACTTATTTTTTTCAGTTCAGCGTTATAGCCCTGATGGTGGTTTTCCAGCCGGAAATCCGGCGCGCGCTGGAGCAGATAGGCCGCAGCGGAATTGGCAATAAACACTGGACATTTGGGGTTTCATCAGACAACCTTGAAACGCTGCGCCAGCAAAACCGCAGAGGTATGAATGCCGTTGTGGACGCCGCGGCGGTTTTACAAAAACAGAAGACCGGCGCGCTGATCGTTTTCGAAAGGCAGACGAAGCTGGGCGATATTATCGATACGGGCACGGTGGTAAACGCCATTCCGTCCGCGCCGATTATCTGCAATATCTTTTTTAACAAGGCTCCGCTTCACGACGGCGCCATGATTATGCGCGACGGCATGCTGTACGCCGCGGGCTGCATTCTGCCGCTGACAAAGAGCGACAGCGTCAGTATTGAACTGGGTACGCGCCATCGGGCGGCCATCGGCATGAGCGAGAATTCGGATGCCGTCGTGGTTGTTGTCTCCGAAGAAACGGGCCAGATTTCTGTTGCCGTAAACGGCGTGCTTACGCGCAATTATACCAGAGAGACGCTCAAAAGCGAACTGGAAGGCTTGATTTTGACCAGTGAAACCGAGCCGCACGAAAAGCGCCAGAGTATTATCCCTTCAATAAGGAGGGGAAAAAAGAAATGAAACACAAAAAATTCAGTATAGGCAGTTTGTTTTACGACGATAAATTTGTGATGCTGTTTTCCGTCCTTTTCTCAATTGTCTTGTGGATCTTTATGGCTACGGGAAATACCGAGGAATTCCCCCGCCAGATCACCGATGTTCCGGTTACCATCAAGCTTTCGGACGCGGCGCAGGAGGACGGCCTGAAGGTTTTCAGCCCGGTTGATCAGACTGCGACCGTTTCCATCAAAGGAAACAGCCTGATTGTAAACCAGATCAAGGCGTCCGACATGCAGGTCGTCGCTCCGCTGGCGTCGACCATCACGAGCCCTGGCAATTATACGTTTAATTTATCCGTACAGAAAACAGGCACCCTTTCCGATTACGAGTGGGTTTCTATTTCCCCCAGCCAGGCGATTATCAGTGTGGATCGGTATGCGGAAAAAACGTTTACCATTCAGAACGATATCAAATACAAATCGGGTTATCAGTCCGACCCTTCCTATTTTGTCAGCGCTCCGACTTTCAGCAGCGATACGGTTACCGTTTCCGGCCCTGAAAAGGAAGTCTCACAGATCAACAAGGTGTCGGTTCAGTATGAAATCGGCGATACGCTGAAGGAAACCAAGAGCTTTACGACCGATTTGATCATGTATGATGCAAACGGCAATAAAATAACAAGCAATAAGCTGAAAATGAGTGAGGAAAAAGTGGATGTCACCATTCCCGTCCTTGCAAGGCAGGTGTTGCCTCTTAACGTAAGCTTTACCAATAAACCTTCCGGACTGACGCTTTCACCGGATCAGATTACCATTGATCCACAGACCGTTGAGGTGGCTGGGCCGCAGGACGTGTTGGCCAACCTGACCGAAATCAGCTTGACGCCGCTGGATTTTGCGGGTATCAGTCCCACGAAGAATTCCTTCGATGTGAGCGTTGCTCTTCCGGCAAGCTGTAAAAATCTGAGCAATGTCCCGGTTGCCAAGGTGACGCTGAACTTGGGCTCCATGTCCACCAGGCAAATGGTGGTCAACAACTTTGCTGTTAAAAATCTTGCAGCCGACAAGACTGCCAGTGTATATACGAAGAGCCTGACGGTTACGGTTGTCGGGCCGGAGAGCGAGATTTCCAAGCTGACGGAGGGCAGTCTCTCCGCACAGATCGATATGTCCGGCAAAGAGAATTTTACCGGGCATACGGAAATGCCGGTCAGCATCAGTGTGGGAAATTCCACAAGTTCCTGGGTGTATGGAAGCTATATGGCGAATATCAGTGTCAGCCCGCAAAGTGGATAATGCTGATGAAATGATACCCCCCGGCAAAAAGCCGGGGGGTAAATTATACTATGTTCTGTTTTTATGTTTTTCCACGGCCAATTCATAACAGCTTACAAAGGCCTTTGCCTGATTGACGTCCGTAAGGGCCGCCGCTGTTTTACTTACCAGCTTTTTCATCAGCACTTCGCCTTCACTGTCCATTTTAGCCAGCTTCTTTACAAGTTGGCCGAATTCTGCCGGTTCGCCGTAAGTAAATCCGTTTACCCCTTCGGTAATCAAGTCCGCGTTTGCCGACCCTTTCTTTAGCAGCACTGGAATCCCACAGGCAATCGCTTCCATCGGGGAACTTTTGACAGCAGCGGTATCACAGGCGCTTACGAAAACCTTGCACATGGCAAAACAGGTGCAGAGTTCCTCACGCTGCAACTCACCCGCAAATGTGACCTGATTGCTGATACCCAGCAGCTTTGCTTTTTCAATCAAAGCCGCCGATTCCTTTCCGGTGCCGGCAACCAGTAGCTGCAGATTGTCATTGATGCTGACGCACTTACTCCAGTTTTCAAAAAGCCTGTCCACACCGCAGTCATCCGTCAGACTACCGGAAAAAATCACAATGGATTTTTCTTTTGCAACATGAAGCTTTTGCCGCAGCGCTTCCACGCCGCTGTCAATGGAGTAAAGCGGTTTGAACAGGTCAAGGTCTACACAGAAGGGAACGTTTCTTACCCTGCACTTCAGTTTCAGGTCCCTGACAATTATCGCATTTTTCCGGGATGCGCTTGTAACGGCATCACTTTGCGACAATAGCCGGTAAAGCCGTTTTTGGCTTTTGCGCAGATGGATTTTTTCCATGAAAGAGTTCGGCCCATAACCGTGCGTTATGTCATGCAGATTGTACAGCGTGGTCAAAACGGGCAGGCCGCGCTTCCTTGCGTATTGCAGCCCGAATATCCCCATGGCGCCGAAAGTGACAATGTGCACGACCTCAGGTGCAAACTGGTCTGTCAGGTGGGCAACCGCCCGCAGTCTGTTATCTTTAGGGGCTTGCCCGTAAAGGCCGGCAGAAATTTTGGCAGGGCAGAAAACAGTCTGCCCCTGCATATAGCAGTCGTCGGCTTCAAGTTCGCAGCTGACGGTCAGCACTTCATGCCCAAGCTTTTGCAGCCCGCTTTTCAGGACGGCTATGTTCGCCGAGACGGCTGACGGCTGATTTATATAGGAGTCGGTAAAGACGGCAATTTTCATATTTTTTCTCCATTTCGGCTGGACTATAGCGTTTCCAAAAATGCAGTGGAGTGAATTTCGTTATTTCCCATGCCAAAAGTGGGGGAGATAACATCCATTTTCCCAGTTCTCATTTGAAATTACCATAAGCAACATACAGCTGTATTATAGCACAACGGGGTATTGTTGAACAGAAATAAAATTACATTATTTAATTTTTACTTTAAACTTTTCGCCGGTTGAGATATAATAAATATATCATATAAAATAGGGAAGCAGGTGTTTTTTTGTCAACGAATTTTACGGTACCTCTGTCCAAAGTGATCAGCGAACTGTCGCTTGATGTTATTTATATGCCCGGAGACGCTGAAAAGGTTTTGATCTCTTCCATGGATGTGAACCGTCCGGGGCTTGAACTGAACCGGTTCTACGATTATTACGATACAAGACGTATTATTATTTTCGGGAATGCGGAAGCATCCTTTTTAAGGTCGATTTCTTCTGAAGAACGCAGCATGGTGCTGAATGAAATCTTTTCGAAGAAGCCTCCCGCCGCTATTGTGGCGCGCAGCATAGAGCCGCTGCCCGAGCTTCTGGAAGCGGTAAAAGCTAACGAAATACCGCTGTTAAGCACGCCCGAGACGACCTCCAGTCTTGTGGCTTCCCTTGTTTCCTTTATGAATGTTGAACTTGCGCCCCGTATTACACGCCACGGCGTTCTGGTTGAGGTTTACGGCGAGGGAATCCTTCTGGTCGGTGACAGTGGTGTCGGTAAAAGCGAGACCGCGATTGAACTGATTAAGCGCGGACACCGTCTCATCGCGGACGACGCGGTGGAAATACGAAGGGTTTCGGCAAAATCCCTTGTAGGACAGGCTCCTGAAAACATCAGGCATTTTATAGAACTGCGCGGCATAGGCATTATTAATGCTCGCCGTATCTTCGGCATGGGCGCCGTCAAGCTGACGGAAAAAATCGATATGGTGATCAATCTGGAAATCTGGGATAACAATAAGGTTTATGACCGTATGGGCATTGACAGCGAATTCACGGAGATTCTCGGCATCAAAGTGCCGGTTCTGACCATACCGGTCAAACCGGGCAGAAACCTTGCCATTATTATCGAAGTGGCCGCCATGAACAATCGCCAAAAAAAGATGGGCTACAATGCAGCGCAGGAACTGATGCAGAACCTTGGCATGGATATTTCCGTGCTGCAGGAATCTGAAAAAAAACTGGATCTGGATTTCTAGAATCAGGAATATTGGAATAGAAACTGGGAGTAAAAATGAACATCATTGCAGATACACATACGCATACAGTCGCTTCAACACACGCTTACAGCACTTTGCAGGAAATGGTACACGCAGCTTCTTTGAAAAACCTTTACGCAATCGCCATTACCGACCACGGCATTACCATGCCCGGCGCGCCGGGACGCTGGTACTTTCATAACCTTAAAGTAGTTCCCCACCTGCTGGAAGGGGTGCTTGTCCTGCGCGGGCAGGAAACAGATGTGATTGATTTTGACGGCAATACGGATCTTGAAGCCGACAGCATAGGCACTCTGGACTGGGTGGTTGCCTCCATCCATGCGGAAGCGATTCCAAAGGGGAATCCTACAATGGAAGAAGTTACAAATGCGTGGATGAATATCGCAAAAAATCCGCATATTAATGTCATTGGGCACAGCGGAACACAGAAATACCGGTACGACTATGAATCGGTGATTCCGGAATTCGGCCGGCAGGGCAAACTGGTTGAGCTGAATGAAAGCAGCTTTATCGGCCGGCCTTCCTCCGTTCCGAACTGTAAAAGAATTATGGAGCTTTGTAAAAAATGGTCCGTGCCGATTATTGTCAACACCGACTCCCACTTTTCCGTCGGGGTAGGCTGCTTTGACCAATCCCTGGCGCTTCTGAAAGAGCTGGATTTTCCGGAGGAGCTGGTGGTCAATTCAAGTGTTGACCGTTTTAAAGCATATCTCAGGGAATATTCTATTGTTTTTCAGGATCCGCTGTTAAAGGTTGCAAAATGAACAGCAGAAAAATCCCGTTTATCTGGAATTTGTTATAGAAACCACGATACTGACGTAATATCAGAATAGCCGGAGGAAATAATGAATCAATTAGAACAACTAGCCATGGAAGCGGAAAAATGCGGATGCAGGGTCTGCCGCGACGAACCGATGAGCCGCCACACCACCTTTAAAATCGGCGGGCCTGCGGATCTGTTTATCACGGTGCACAGCCGTGCGGCAATTCAAAAAGTATACCGGGCCGCGCATGAATTGGGAATTCCCCTGCTGCCCATCGGCAACGGCTCCAATATGCTGGTAAGCGACAGCGGAATACGGGGTGCGGTCATTGCGTTTGACGGTGAATTCCACGAAATCAAGCAGAATGCGGACGGCACCGTTTCCTGCGGCGCCGGCGTATCTCTGGCGGGAGTCTGCGTTTTTGCAAGAGAACATTCGCTGACGGGGCTTGAATTTGCGTGGGGCATTCCCGGCGCGGCGGGCGGGGCGGCATTTATGAATGCCGGCGCCTACAATAAGGAAATGAAGAGTGCGCTCGTTTCCTGCACGCACATCACAAAATCGGGGGAAATCGGCACACTGTCCGGCGAAGAACTGCAGATGGGTTACCGCCACAGTGCCTACACCGACAACGGCTGCACCATTCTGTCGCTCACGTTCGGACTGAGACCGGGAAACAGGGAAGAGATATCAGCGGAGATGGATGATCTTTACAGCCGCAGAAAATTAAAGCAGCCGCTGGAGATGCCGAGCGCGGGAAGCGTGTTCAAACGGCCGGAGGGCCATTTTGCCGGCGCGCTGATCGAGGGCTGCGGGCTCAAGGGCAGGGCGGTCGGGGGTGCGATGGTCAGCCCCAAGCATGCGGGCTTTATCGTCAATACCGGCGGTGCGACTTGTCGGGATGTGACGGAACTGATTAAGATTATACAGGATACTGTTTATAAGCAAACGAATGTAATGCTGGAATGTGAAGTGAAAACCATTGGCTGATGTGGAGGAATTATGGAATTTTTAATTATTACGGGTCTTTCCGGCGCGGGGAAATCCCGCGCCATTGACGCATTGGAGGACATTGGATTTTATTGCGTGGATAATATTCCCCCCAAGCTGATTATCGCCTTCTATGAAATGTCCAATCAGGCGAAGGGCTCGCTTTCCCGCGTGGCAGTGGTCACCGATATCCGCGGAGGCGATATGTTTTCCAGTTTGTTCGAAACGCTGGACCAGATGAATAACGAAAATAAGGAATACAAAATATTGTTTCTGGATGCCAATGATTATGTGCTGATGAACCGTTTTAAGGAAACCCGCCGCAAGCATCCGCTTGTGGAAAACTGTCTTGGTTCGCTGGAACAAGCGGTAAAGCTGGAACGGGACGTTTTAAAGCCGGTTCGTGAACGCGCGGACTATATCATTGATACCTCGTATCTTTCGCCCGCGCAGCTGAAGGAACGTATCTCCAGCCTGTTTCTGGGCGATTCCTCCGACGCGCTTATGATCCACTGTGTATCCTTCGGATTTAAATACGGGATTCCTGCCGAAGCGGACCTGGTATTCGACGTTCGCTGCCTGCCGAATCCGTACTATGTTGAGGAATTGAGAAATCTGACCGGCCTTGACGAACCGGTGCGCAGTTATGTTATGAAGTGGGAGCAGACGCAGGGCTTTATTGAACGCTTCCTCAGTCTGATTGATTACATGATTCCGCTTTACTGCGACGAGGGAAAAAGCCAGCTGGTCATTGCGATCGGCTGCACCGGCGGGCATCACCGTTCCGTGGCGCTGGCGCAGCTTTTGTACAACCACCTGCTGGAGCAGAACATGAGGACGAGCGTCAATCACCGCGATATACAAAAGCAATAATTGATCAGGAGCGAATGAATATGTCCTTTGCATCTGAAACCAAAACAGAGCTTTGTCAGGCTATGCAGCAGGACTCCTGCTGCCGGAGGGCGGAGTGCTACGGTATGCTTTTATTCGGCCGCAGTTTCTCTGAAAATGCGATCTCTCTTACAACAGAGAGCAGCGCCGCCGCTCATCGGGCGGCACAGCTTACAGCGGAAACCGCAGGGGTAATCGTCGATATTTCGACCTCCCTGTGGCACCGGAAAGAACGCAAAAGCGCCTTTACCGTCGCCGTATCCGGCAGCGGGCAGAGGGAAGCCGTGCTTGCCTGTTTCGGCCATATGAAAGCGGAAATCAATCTGCGTATCAACCGTGCCAACATTGAAAATGAATGCTGCGCCTGCGCGTTTCTGCGGGGCGTTTTTCTTTCCTGCGGCACCGTGTCCGACCCGCAGAAGGATTATCACCTGGAATTTGTGGTGCCGTTTATGAATCTGGCTAAAGATTTGTCCGCTTTTATCAGCGAAATTTATGAACTTGACCTGCAGCCGGGCCTGCTGAACCGGAAAGGGTCATATGTCGTCTATGTTAAAGGCAGCGAGCACGTTGCGGATTTCATGACTTTTATGGGCGCGGGCAAAGCCGCAATGAATTTAATGCAGGTAAAAATGCTGAAAGAGGTTCGCAACAACGTCAACCGGAAAACCAATTTTGAAACCGCGAATATTGACAAAACGGCGCTTGCCGCTGCCGAACAGATTGTTGCAATCGAAAAAATTACGAATTCGGCCGGTGGGATCTCCATTTTGCCGGAGGAACTTCGGGAGCTTGCCATACTGCGCTGTCGCTATCCGGAACTGTCCCTCCGTGAACTTGGCGCGACGCTTTCGGACCCGCTGAGCCGGTCCGGGGTCAATCATCGCTTACAGCGCATCATGGATATCGCAAGAGAATTATAATATAACTGACAGGGAGGGTACCGCACATGTTTGTTCATCTGCATTTGCATACCGAGTACAGCCTGCTGGACGGCGCGTGCCGTATCACTGAGCTGCTGGATACCGCCGCCGAAAGGGGAGACACCGCCGTGGCGATTACCGACCACGGCGTCATGTACGGCGCGGTCGATTTTTACAAGGAAGCAAAAAAGCGCGGCATCAAGCCGATTATCGGCTGCGAGGTCTATGTCGCGCAGCGGACGCGCTTTGACAAGGTTCACGAGCTGGACGCGGAGCACCGGCATCTGGTTCTGCTCTGCGAAAATAACACCGGCTATCAGAATTTGATCGCCATCGTATCCAAGGCGTGGACGGAGGGTTTCTACAGCAAGCCGCGTGTGGACTTCGATCTTCTGAGGGAACACCACGAGGGCCTGATTGCGCTTTCCGCCTGCCTTGCGGGAGAAATTCCGCGCGCGCTGACCGCCGGAGACTACAACGGCGCAAAGGAGGCTGCCCTGCGTTACCGTGATATTTTCGGAGAAAACAACTTTTTCCTCGAACTGCAGGATCACGGGCTGCGCGAACAAAAACGTATCAACCCGTCCATTATGAAGCTGTCGGATGAAACAGGGATTCCGCTCGTTGTGACCAACGACTGCCACTATATCAATCAGGAAGACAATAAAATGCACCATATCCTGCTGTGCATCCAGACCAACCACACGGTTGAGGACAAGGACGGAATGGAGTTTGGGAGCGACCAGTTCTATTATAAGACGGAGGAAGAAATGCGCGCGCTGTTTCCTTCCCATCCGGAAGCTGCGGACAATACGGCCAAAATTGCTCAGCGGTGCAATGTGGAATTTGAATTCGGCAAAACCAAGCTTCCTCATTTTGACACGCCGAACGGACAGGAAAATACTGCGTTCTTCCGTGATAAATGTTACGAGGGCCTGCGCAGACATTACGGCGACCACCCTGACAGTGCGCTGACTGAGCGGTTGGAATACGAATTAAACACCATCGAACATATGGGTTATGTCAACTATTACCTGATTGTATATGATTTTGTCCGCTATGCGAAGGAAGTCGGCATCCCGGTCGGTCCGGGAAGAGGCTCCGGCGCGGGCAGTCTGGCTGCCTACTGCATCGGCATTACGGGTATAGACCCCATCAAATACAACCTTCTGTTCGAGCGCTTTCTCAATCCTGAGCGCGTCAGCATGCCTGACTTTGACATCGACTTTTCCGATGAGCGCCGCCAGGAGATGATTGAGTACGTCGTACGGAAATACGGTGCCGATCATGTCGCCCAGATCGTCACTTTCGGCACCATGGCGGCGCGCGGTTCCATCCGTGATGTGGGACGGGCCATGGCGGTGCCTTACGCCACGGTGGATGGAGTCGCAAAGCTGGTACCCATGGAACTGAATATCACGCTGGAAAAGGCGTTGAGAACCTCAGCGGAACTGAAACAGCGCTACGACACCGACCCACAGATCCATGAACTGATCGATATGGCAAGAAAACTGGAGGGGATGCCGCGCAACGCCTCCACCCACGCCGCGGGCGTTGTCATTACGGACAGGCCGGTGGCGGAGTACGTGCCCCTCGCTAAAAACAACGATTCGGTGGTTACGCAGTATACCATGACCACGCTGGAAGAGCTTGGCCTTCTTAAAATGGACTTTCTCGGTTTGCGGAATCTTTCGGTCATCCGCGACGCACAGGACATGATTGCCCTGCAGCAGCCGGGTTTTCAGATTGAAGACATTTCCCTTGATGATAAAAGAGTTTATAATATGCTTTCCACCGGCGCAACGGATGGTGTGTTTCAGTTTGAATCCGCCGGGATGCGCAGTGTGATTATGCAGTTGAAGCCGGAATACATTGAGGATTTGATCGCGGTTATTTCGCTGTACCGTCCGGGCCCGATGGAATCCATTCCGCGTTACATTGAAAACCGTCACCACCCCGAAAAGGTGTCTTACCGCCATCCGCTTCTCAAAGATATTCTGGACGTCACCTACGGCTGCATTGTATACCAGGAACAGGTGATGCAGATTTTTCGCACCCTTGCGGGCTATTCCCTCGGCCGAGCGGACATTGTTCGCCGCGCCATGAGCAAGAAAAAAGCGGCCGTTATGGAGCGTGAAAAGGAAATCTTTATTTACGGGCTGACCAACGAAAAGGGTGAGATCGAAGTGGACGGGTGCATTCGCCGGGGCGTGGACGAACCCACGGCGAAAGCCATTTATGGCGAAATGGAAAGCTTTGCGTCCTACGCCTTCAATAAATCCCACGCGGCGGCCTATGCCTTGCTGAGCTATCAGACGGCGTGGCTCAAATGCTACTATCCGCGGGAGTACATGGCTGCGCTGATGACCAGTGTGCTGGACAACAACAATAAGCTGGCGGCTTACATAGCCGAGTGTATGCGTCTGGGCATTCGCGTGCTGCCGCCCGATATCAACCAGAGCGGCGTCGGCTTTACCGTATCAGGAAAGGACATCCGTTTCGGTCTGCTCGCCATAAAAAATCTGGGCAAAGGGTTTATAGTCAGCACCCTGCGTGACCGGAAGGAAAACGGGATATACACTTCCTTTTATGGCTTTTGCAAGCGTATGTATGCGGAACTGAACCGGCGCGCGCTGGAAAGCCTGATCAAATGCGGCGCCCTGGACGGCCTTGGTGTTAACCGCAGGCAAATGCTCACCAGCGTCGGGAGTATTATGGATTACCTCGACGACGATAAAAAACGCAATGTAGACGGTCAGCTGGGCTTCTTCGACAGTGCCGTTCAGGCAGACGAAGAAGAGTACGCCATAGCGGACATGCCCGATTTCAGTGTGACCGACAAGCTTGCAATGGAAAAAGAAGTGACCGGCATGTATCTTTCCGGCCATCCGATGGCAGAATATATAAATCAGTATGATGCAATTCACGCAAGCCGGACGGGAGATATCCTTGACGACGCAAGGGAGGGCGGGGGACGTTTCCACGACGGCGATACGGCAACGCTCCTGGGGATTATTGTCAGCGTGAAAATGAAGGTTACGAAGAGCAACAGCACAATGGCGTTTGTCACGCTGGAAGATATGTTCGGTTCCATGGAGATTCTGGTGTTCCCAAAAATCCTTGCGCAGTATGCCGAATGGATTGCAGAGGGGAAGATCGTAAAAATCTTCGGCAGAATCAGCATGCGTGAGGATGAAGAGGCAAAGCTTGTCTGTGAAACCGTCGGCGCCGCTCCGGCTCTGCATCCTGATTCTGAAAAGAACGCCGGTTCCGCAAAGCCGGCGCATCCGGGGCTTTATATCAAAGTGCCGGACGAGCAGTCGGAGCTGTATGACAGGGCAAAAAAATACATCGCCGTATTTGACGGAAGGACTCCGCTTTTTATTTACTTTGTCAACAAAAAGAAACTGATGAGGGCTCCCTTTTCAATGTTTGTCAGCATCAACGATATTTTAGTAAGGGAATTAAAAAAACTTCTAGGTGAAAAAAATGTGGCGGTTGTTGAATAACTGCAACAATAATCCATATAGGGGATACTTTTATCCATATTCTTGAGTTGATTCTTCTTTGTCAAATATACTATAATTTAGTTATGACAAAGCTACGAAATAGGGGGTATAATCATGAATGCCAAAACAATTGCAGTTCTGACCAGCGGTGGAGACGCACCGGGGATGAACGCCGCTGTACGTGCAGTGGCAAGAACAGGTATTTCTTATGGGATGAGAGTCATGGGTGTACGCAGAGGATACAACGGGCTGTTAAATCGCGACGTTTTTGAAATGAATCTGCGCAGTGTTTCAGATATTATCCACCATGGCGGTACAGCGCTGTTTACTGCCCGCAGCCCGGAATTTAATTCTCCGGAGGGTGTGAAAAAGGCTGCCGACAACTGCCGTGACATGGGAATAGAAGGTGTCGTTGTAATCGGCGGAGACGGTTCTTTCCGCGGTGCGAGGGATCTAACCAAACAGGGCATTCCGTGCGTTGGTGTGCCGGGTACGATTGACAATGATATTCCTGCCAGCGAATATACGATTGGGTTTGATACCGCTATGAATACGGCGGTTGAAATGGTTGACCGCCTGCGCGACACGACTGAGTCGCACGACCGGTGCAGTGTGGTTGAAGTAATGGGCAGGCGCTGCGGGGATTTGGCCCTTCAGACCGGTGTTGCGGTTGGCGCTACGTCCATTCTTGTCCCGGAAGTGCCTTTTGATTTCCAGACAGATATTATCAACCGCATGATGTTTACCCAGAAAACCGGCAAAAAACATTTTATTATCGTAGTTGCCGAGGGTGTCGGGGGCGTAGATAAGCTGGCAAAGGATATAGAAGCGAAAACCGGAATTGAAACAAGAGCCACAGTGCTTGGTCATGTACAGCGCGGCGGTTCACCGACGCTCCGTGACCGTGTGGCAGGCAGTGTCATGGGATTTCAGGCGGCGGATCTGCTGTACAAGGGGCATGGCAACAGAGTTGTGGTGATGCAGAAAGGCAAGGTCGTTGATCTTGATATCACGGAGGCGCTTAATATGGAGCGCGTCTTCGACAAGGAATTGTACGACATTGCACTTAGAATATCCATTTAATAAAACATGAAAAAGGAGTTCCGACATTTTCGGAACTCCTTTTATTTTTTTATAATATTTTCAGGTGACGTTTCAAAAACAGTATCATGGTGGGGATGTTCTCCTACAACTTTTGCCCCCTGGAACAATGCGTTCAGCATATCTGTCTCATATTGTACGGACAGTGTGTCCAACTTGGAATATACCTCTCCTTCATATGTAGCAACATATTTTGGCGGCAACCTGTTTAGAGCATAAGAAGCGATATCCATCCGGCACTTTTCACATTTACAGCAATCAAGTTTATCAATCACCTCGTCCATTTTTGTTAAAAGCAGGGACTCCATCATATTTTTCAGCTTTACTCCCATAAATACGCACCTTTCCATACATATTATTACTGATATGTATTATATTATCATTTTCGGCAAGTTTTGTAAATGATTTCCGTGAAAATACATATGCTTTTCATTTTATGATGCTTGAGATGAGCTTTACTGATATTGTCTCACGCCGGCAATATGCAGATAACGGACAGCACTGTAAAGATAGCTGCTTAAAGGCCGCATGTAGGCGTCGTATGTATGGGCCGCTATAAAAATATCCTGCTCAGTGACTTTTACAACAACCGGGGAATGATAGAAGTGATTATCCGCATTGCCAAGCTGAATAATATCCCCGATTTCAACGGAAGCGGCGTCAGTCTGTTCCGCGTATGGGCCCGCTTCTTTGTTTGTCGTCAGAAAATTAAATAAATATTCAACGCCGCTCCAGGATGGGGTGCGGTCATTGCTGCTTCTATAGTACCAGCCAAAAACAGGGGTATAGTTCATCACTCTGCTTCCGGCGTAAATACATTGCGAAGCAAAATTGGTGCAGTCCCCGCCCATTTTGTCAAAATTGATAAAGGCGCGGTTTCTTAGGAACGCCCATGTTTTGGCGTACTCAGACACCAGTTCCCGTTTATACGGTATCTCAACCAGCATAATGATGCACCTCTTCTATTGTTATTCTCATAAAATTTTATGATGCAATTGCCGGTTGCATGACAAAAGCTGCTGAATTCCCTGTCAAGGGACTGAAAGTCTTACTCTTTTTTGCGGGATTGGAATTTATGATAAAAATACCAGATGGCCTGCAGTACGGTGCCTGTACACAGCCCGATGGCCATCCATGTGAACAGGGACAGCAGACCCACCAGATCTTCCCAGCCGCTTCTGCCCCCAAGAAATGCCCTGAACATATCGAAATATCCGATCATAAGGCCAAGGGCGAAGACAGAACCCATGATTTTCAGCTGCATCAGATATAAGGTGGAAGATATTGCACCAAAAACAAGGGAGAGAATCATGTAGGCGGCAATATTCTGTGCTGTGACCGGATTTCCCAGTAAATATTTTACGCCGAAGAAGAGGAGCACAAACGAAAGGACGGATACCGAGAAAAAAATCAACCAGACATTTTTATGTTTTTTATTCATACTGAATCCTCCTCTACAGCAATATGCCCGTTTTTCTGAGATTTTACACGGGAATGGCCACGTGTCCGACGTAAAAAAGAGCGCAGCCTCAGCTACGCTCCCTGATAAGAATCGTCCTGCATAAATGTTTCGGCAAACAGACGCAGGCCGTCTGTGGTCGTAATTTCTTCCGTATGCTGTCTTACCGCTTCCTGCGCGTATTTGGGCAGGGACTCAAAAAATTGCTGTGCCTGCGGGTCTGATTGTAATAGATCATTTAAATCCTGCGGCATATCATCACCTCCGCAATAGTATTTGGCAGATGATGATCATTTAGAAGATGTAATTTTTTACTTTTGGTCACAAAAACAGTTTCTTGTATTATTGTGAAAAAAATGTTATAATTTACCAAACTGTAAACATGGAGATTATGACAATGGACTTTAACGTAAATGAACTATTGAATTCACTTTCCTATACACTCGACTACGTGGAAAAAGACCTGATCAGCAATGTTACCAATCATGGCAGGCGGGTTGCCTATATTGCCGCCAGAATTGGTGAGAAAATAAATTTATCCGATACGGAATTGTTTGATTTGATTTCTTATTCGTTACTGCATGACAATGGCGTAACGAAGTCGCTGATTCAGGCAAACTGTTCTAAAGATTATTTAAAAGCGGAACTCAACAGAATGCACTGTATGGAGGGTGAAAAAAATATTAATTTTTTTCCGTTCTTCCAAAAAATACCAAATGTTATTCTTTACCATCACGAGCATTATGACGGCAGCGGATTTTTTGGCATTTCGGGTGAGAAAATTCCAGTGTTTGCAAGAATCATTGGGTTGGCAGATTCGATTGCTATCTATTTTTCCGAAGGGAAAAAAAGCAGGGAAATTGAAAGCGATATAAAAACAGCCCGGATTTTCGACAGGAATTTTGTCGATGTTTTTTTGGAACTGAGCAGAAATATCGAATTCTGGCTGAATATGGATGACAATTTCGTGTTTCAGGCACTGCGTTCCATTACGCCAAGTGTACATAGAGAGTTCAGCTATAAACAGATGCGCACAGTTTCAAAAATTTTCAGCAATATTATCGATGCAAAATCTCCGTTTACCGGATCCCATTCCCGCGGCATCAGTGAAAAAACGGGGATTCTCTGCGATTTTTACGAATTCGATCGGGAAACCTACTGGAAGATGCGCATAGCTGCCGATCTTCACGATTTAGGAAAATTAATGGTGCCAAATGAAATACTGGACAAGCCGGGCACTTTAAACTCCGATGAAATAGCCGTGATTCAGTCCCATCCTTTTTTTACCCGCAAAACGCTGGAAGGAATCACCGGATTTGAAGAAATTGCCGACTGGGCGGCCAACCATCATGAAAAGCTCAATGGAAAAGGATATCCGTATGGATTTGATGAGAACAGGCTGGATTTTAATTCCCGCCTGCTATGCTGCGTGGATATTTACCAGGCGCTGACGGAAAACAGGCCGTACCGGGCGGCTATGCCCCATCATAAGGCGGTTGCTCTGATGAGGAACATGTCCGATCACAACCTCATTGACGCTTCCATTGTGGAAGATATCAATTCGGTTTTTCAGTCGGTTTTTGTCAATGCTTAAACCTTTCCGGCTTTTATCATGGATTCAAAGAGCCGTTGGGTTTTCAACGCTTCCTCGCCGTTAGTAAGCGGCGGTGTATTTCCTTCTATAGAATCAAGAAAATGAAGGATGGCGTCTTCAAATCCCTTCCGTTTCAAAACGGTTTCCCACGCGGGCGGTGTAACCGTTTCTGTTTTACCTCCTGTTTCGGTTTCAAAAATATCCATGTCCCTGACACGGATTATTGCGCCTTCGGTGATAATCTCGAGCCTTTCCAGGTTCGTACCGGCTTTCCGGTGCATATCCAGAAAGATATCGGCTCCGCTTACCGCTTCGTAATGGTGTTGGGCAAATATCAGCGCGTTGTTTTCATTTACTTTGACGGAGCCGCCGATTTTGCCGCCGTCTTTCGGCTCACCGAGCCAGCGGGCGGTGTCGACCAGATGAATATAGTCGTCCAGTAAAGTGACTGCAAAATTTTCGGGCCGGATGGAATCGGCTCTATGTTTTTCAATACGAATCAGAGATGTGCCGGCGCTCATCATACTCCTTGCTCGGACATACATCGGCGCAAATCTGCGGTTAAAGCCGACCATCAGTTTTCTGTCGTACCGAATGCTGAGTTCCGCCAATTGTTCGGCTTCATCGGATGTGGATGCAAGAGGTTTATCAACGTATACATCTTTGCCATGTTTTAAGGCCTCAGAAACAATTTCAAAATGCGACTCCGTTGCGCTGGAAACAAACACGGCGTCCGTGCTTTGCAGCAAATCCGGCAGATTGGCAAACGCGTTGATTCTGTACATACCGCATATTTTTTTCCTTTTGCTTTCCGTAGGGCAGTATCCGCCGGCAAAGGACCAGTTTTGTTCTGCGGAAAGGAACGGCAAATAAACTTTCTGGGCTATATTTCCCAGTCCGACAATCCCAATGCGAATTTTTGACATAAATTGCCTCCTGATACAGATGTTTTATTTTTTATTTTAACATACTGCAGAAACGATATCAATGAGGCGAAAATCAATAGGACGGTAAATAAAAAAACACCTCCGATTCGATAATAAACCTGTGGCTGTTAGGCCGCACGAGTTAAAATCCAACGGAGGCAAGTGTTATGGATGAACACAATCGGTTTTCGCTTTTGTTCAGTCCGTATTGTCAATTTCTTCCTGGAGTTCATCTATGAAAACTTCAATTTTATCCATACGCTTATGGTCTTTCTGCTTTTCTGCCTGTTGGTAACAAACCTTGTATACCAATAATTTACTCTTCAACATTGCTTTTTGCTTCGTATTCAATAGAGCACCTCCTAAGTTTATTATCTTTATTATAACATGGAAATATAAATATATAGTGTGATCTGAGAAAGAGAAATATTAACAAAAAAGTACGCCGTTCAAGACGTACTTTAGCAATCAGCATTCTTCAGTTATCTTTGCTTCGAAAAGCATTCGCTACAGTAAACCGGACGGTCATCCCTGGGCTGGAAAGGAACTTTGCAGGTTTTTCCACAGGAAGCGCAGACAGCGTCAAACATTTCACGCTGAGGTCTCCCGGCATTTTTGCGGGCGTTGCGGCAATCCTTACAACGTGTGGGTTCATTAGTGAATCCTTTTTCAGCGAAGAAGTCTTGTTCGCTTGCGGTGAATACAAATTCTTGTCCGCAATCTTTGCATGTCAGGGTTTTGTCTTTGTTAAACAATTGAAGTACCTCGTTTTTAAAATATATGCCTGACCGTGGAGTCAGACACTATGTTTAGTATACATGATATCGTTTTAATTGTCAAATTTATTTAAAATAATTATTTTTAACCAAAAAGAAACCGCCGTTTTTACGGCGGTTTCTTTCCATCAAATTGTTATTGTACAACAGTAACATTTGCGGCTTTCAGTTTTCCATTGCGAGGATCGGTTTCGGTGTCAAAAGTAACTTTTTGACCTTCTGTTAAAGATTTATAGCCCTGAGAAGTAATAGCCGAAAAATGGACAAACACATCATCCCCGCCATTATCATTCGAAATAAATCCGAATCCTTTATCTTCATTAAACCATTTTACTGTACCTTTATTCATAAAAAGCACCTCCAAATATATTATATCCGCATGTAAAATAAAAACTCGCATATTATTGTAAATCATTAAACGGTCAATGACTTACAATAATATGCGAGTTCAATTGGTACATTTAGAATACATATCTATCATATCACAAAAACAGCGGCAGTCAACCATTATTTAAGAAATCTGCAATATAATCCTGCATATACTTGTTGTATCGAAGCAAGTCGCAGTAATAAGCGTAGAATAGCAGGGGGTGTTTTTTTGTATCACGTAAGGGTGGAGCCAGGCGTAAGGGTTGCGGTTTATGATTTGAACCAACAGGGAAAAAACGCGGTGTTTTTTATTCATGGATGGCCAATCGATCACAATATGTTTGAATATCAGTTCAATATCCTTCCCCAAAACGGATACCGATGTATTTCTATGGATCTGCGCGGCTTTGGGAAATCGGACGCGCCGTGGACAGGATATACCTATGACCGCATGGCGGACGATGTTTACGAAGTGATCAAGACGCTGAATGTGCCCAGACTAACGCTTGTGGGGTTTTCTATGGGCGGAGCGATTGCCATACGGTATATGACAAGACACAGGGGATATAAGGTGTCCAAATTAGCACTGTGGTCGGCGGCTGCCCCGTCGTTCACCAGACGTCCGGATTATCCGTACGGAATGACCGCAGATCAGATAAATTCGCTTATCAGTCAAATATATAAGGATCGCCCGCAGGCTGTAACAGATTTTGGGAAAATATTTTTTGCCAGCCAGATCACTCCCAGCTTTCGAGAGTGGTTTAACTCCATGGCGTTTGGCGCTTCCGGCTATGGAACGATTCATACGGCGGTATCGCTTCGGGATTCCGATCTGCGTGACGATCTAGGTAAAATAAGGGTTCCGACGGGAATTTTTCACGGTGCGCTTGATCAGATCTGCCCGTTCGAATTTGCCTTGGAAATGAATCAGGGAATACGGAATTCTCAAATCTACAAATTTGACAAGAGTGGCCACGGTGCTTTTTACGATCAGATGGAAAAATTCACCCAGGAATTCAGCGGATTTTTAAGGCAATAAAGGGAATTAAACAAAAAGCAGAGGGTTAACCCTCTGCAACAATGGAATCCAGACATTTTATTAAATCCTGAATGGAATATATTTTGACATCTCGCTTTAAAATTTCTTTTTTCAGATCATCCGACAGAGAGTCAAATTTGTTTTTAACCGCAGGCCCTATATAGGACATATCATCACCTCATCAATAGAATTCCCGCTTATCTGCAAAAAATACAGGATGGCACTTGCCGTTAAAAATGAAAAAGCCGTCCCAAAAACTGGAACGGCAAAATTCAATGAGGCTGCTTTTGATCGTTCCGGATAGAATTTTGATAGGAGTTTCTTTCAGAACCGTCTTCTTTGACTTTTTCTTTTTTGGTAAACTCAAGAAAATCATAATCGTCAGCTTCTGCCGTATCGATGCCGTTATTTTTATTCCATCCACAATAAGGACTATTCATAGAAAAAATCACCCCAGAGCTAATTTTTACAAAACAGTTTAAATTATGAATGGAAAATTATTCAGAGCGGGGATTTTTTGCCCCGCTCAGCTTTTTAATGTCCCCGCGGACGTCCCGGTCTGCCCGGCGGATGGGGCGGTCCCGGCGGATGAGGAGGTCCCGGCGGATGGGGCGGCCCCGGCGGATGGGGCGGTCCCGGCGGATGGGGCGGTCCCGGCGGATGAGGCGGTCCCGGCGGATGGGGTGGCCCCGGCGGATGACGCCTTGGATGGAACCACCACCAGAATGGAGGAAATCTTCTTGCCATAATTATTTCACCTCCTTTACTCTATAATATGCAGCAGATGGAGTAAAGAAGGTTTCCGGTCAAAATAAAAAGCAGCTCAAACCGAATATGGTAAGGGCTGCTTAAGAAAAAAAGGAAAAATATAATAAATCCCCATAAGGGAACCAATTTTTAGTCTGCCTGCCTGTCGGTTCAGTATTCCGTCTGTGCCAACAGGCAATACGGCAGTAATTATTTTTTTATTTTAAGGAGGCTGCGGAACTCTTAATGGAATGATAAAAGTATACGGTGCTCTTATGACCATGCAGTGAAGCAGTCTTTAAAATTTTAAGAAATTAGTGTTAACAAATTGATAACACTGAATTTTGTTGTACATCCGCAAAGCGGATTTCATTTTTTATCGGGATCCTTTTCCTTATTGTCCGCAGGCGTTAATTCCTTTGAGAATTCTGTGGACAGGTTCTCACTGAAATTCTTTTTAATACCGTTCTTATAGGGAAATTCGGGCTTATGAGAAAGATAAAACAGCCTGATCGCGATATAACAGAGGGAATAAAAAACAACCATAATGATTCCTGCCATCAGCCCGGATGCCTGGCCGGGGACAAACGGCATACTGACCACAACCGCAATCAGGGCGAACAGAACCAGTAAGGAAGTATAGGGATATCCCCGCACCTGACACTTTCCGTCCGGAGGACAGCCGTTTTGTCTGCGAAAACGTATGTGGGTTGCCATGATGATAATATAGGTGAAGAGCACTGCAAAACCGCCGGAGCTTATCAAAAACAGGTAGACACTTGGAAACAGAAGACCAATCCCCAGACCTAAAAGCATGGAAAAACCGGAAAACAGGATTCCACGGCGGGGAACGTCCTTCTCATCCTTTAGCCAGACGGGGGCAAGGCCTTCGTCGGCAAGCGAGCGCATCATTCTGCCAAGTCCGAACATGGCCGCCAGCATGGTGGAAAGAATGGCGGTTACCAGCACCAGATTCATGGCGGAGCCGGCCCAGCCGATTCCTCTCCTGTTCAGGGCCGCAACCAGAGGACTCATATTTTCATTGATATCCGCGGTTGGAATCAGCGGAAGAAGCACGGCTACGGAAAGTATATAAAATCCTACAAGACAAAGCACCGTATAATTAATTGCTTTGGGAACGGTTTCCTTTGGGTTTTCCGCTTCCGAAGACGCCAGCCCGATGATTTCAAAGCCCGCGTAGGCGAACATCACAATGAGCATGCTCCCGGCAATGCCCTTGAATCCTCCCGGCATCAGGGATTCGGTTGTCAGCACCCCCGCGCCGATTGCCCGATTACCCGGGAACATGCCTGAAATCAACAGAACCGCTATGATAATAAAAGAGGCAACCGCCAGAAGTTTGATTGCCGCAAGGCTGCTTTCCAGCTTGCTGAGTTTGTCGGCTCCCAATAAATTCAGGAAAGTAACGACAATAATAATAAGGCTTCCGAGGAGGGGTATGGAAACATTTGGTATCCATTCACGCGCAAGAATGGATACGGCTGTGGCTTCACTGGACATGGCAAGAATCATTCCGGTCCAGTATACCCATCCCACAACAAAGCCGGTGCCCTGCCCATAAGCCTGCGACGCAAAGGTGCGGAATGAGCCGGCGTCGGGATTCGCCACCGTCATTTCCGACAGGGCGAAAAGGATAAAATAAACCAGTATTCCGCCCAGAATGTAAGAGATTAAAATGGAAGGGCCGGCAGCATGAATTGCAACCGACGAGCCTAGAAAAAAGGAACCTCCGATTACAGTTCCCAGCGCCATCATGGTAAGCTGCCATGCAGACAGCCCTTTTTCATTTTTTTTCATAATCAATAGCTCCATGCATTACAGAATTTTTCTGAACGGAAGGACAAAATGTGCAAACATAGTATATCCGTTTTTTGTCTAATCTAAGCTGTAAGCTTTTTCCTCGGATTCTTCAGAAGCCCATTGATTTAAACTGCTGCCAAACGAAAATCAGCGCCGGACATTTTTAAATATCCGGCGCTGACGATGTGTTGTCCAAGCAGGTTATTTTATATTTTTTTTATATATGATGTACAGGCCTTTCAGAGTCAGATCCCGGTCAAACGTAATCCTTCGTCTGCAATAAGGGACAATATGATGTGCAAACCCTCCTGTAGCCACTACGGTTGCCGGCTGTCCCAATTCTTCCTCAATACGGTCGATTACTCCGTCCAGCATGGCGGCGTTGCCAAAAATTGCGCCGCTTTTCATGCAGTCCACGGTGTTCGTCCCGGTGATTTTTTTGGGCGCCTCCAAACTGATATGCGGCAGCTGCGCGGTTTCTCTGGAAAGTGCTTCTGTTGCAAGACGTACGCCGGGCATAATCATACCCCCAATGTACTTTCCTTTCGCATCCAGAACAGAAAGCGTGGTAGCGGTTCCCATATCAAAAATAAGGGTTGGCTTTGGGTATTCGGCATAGGCCGCTATTGCGTCCACCACAAGATCACTGCCAAGCTGCGCTGGATTGTCAATGAGAATATTCAGCCCGGTTTTTAATCCGGAGCCGACAATTAATGAGCTTTTTCCGGTCACCTTTTCAATTGCTTCCTTCAAGACTTCAGAAAGCTCAGGGACAACCGAAGATATGATGCCGCCTTCTATTTTAGAAAATGTGCAGCGATTTACCATGAACAGATTCTGCACGAGGATAGCATATTCGTCGCTTGTTTTCGCGCGGTCTGTGGCAAAGTGTGCGGTAAAATGAATTTTGTCGTCATCCATGCAGCCCAGCACAGTGTTCGTATTGCCGACGTCAAGGGCGAGAATCATATAAAAGCACCTACTTATTTATTAATTGGCATATTTCGCGTGTCCGGATACTCTTTTTTCCGCAGTTTCAGCAGCGGTTTACACACCGCGACCGTAATGACGGCGGCCACAAGAGCCTCCGGTACGCCGTTGGTTCCTACAATGCCAAGCACGACGCCGGTCACCGCGTTTACCGGAATGGATTTTGCGGTTGCATAGGCTTCTTTAAAGAGAAAATAAATCAGGCTCATCACCAGCACGGTGTTGGTAACGGCTCCGGAAACTCCGCCAAGTATCAGGGAAAGATATTCTCCCTTCGGACTGTTCTTCAAGAGCTTTTGTACAAATTGATACACATAATACGGTACAACGCCCACCAGAATGCGTGGAATAAAGCAGATTACAAGTGCAAGGGGGCTGCCGTGTGGGGTACCCGGGACGGGGATAAAAGGGCAGAATGCAAAAGACAGGACGGACGGTGCCATGTAATTGCTGAGCAGGCTTGTCAGGCCGAAAATCCCGCCTAAAACAGCCCCTCGCTTTGCGCCAAGCACAATGGAACCGATGATCACCGGGATATGGATAATGGTGGCTTTTATAATCACCAGATTGATAAAACCAATCGGCGTAAAAGCCAGCACGAGAATGATGGCGGCGAACAGCGCCGTCAGGACAAAGTCCCCATACTTTGCGGATTGTTTATTCACTTTTATTACCTCCTGCTGCTGTTCCATGACTGGATACAGCGCAAATTTCCTGTTTATTATATCAGTCTGCTGGAAAATGTCAATATGTCAAAGGCTGGAATCGTTTTTTGATATAAAAGAAGCCGCCCTACGCAAGGCGGCTGGGTTATTTATTCATGCTGCAGGCCGTTGTTCACCCTGTTTTCCGGTTTTGGAACATTGTAAATATCCGTGTACGATTCAGCCTCGTCTTCCGATGCGGGAGGGCTCTGGATAAGGCCGGTACAGTCTGTGGAAGATACGACACACTCGCCGTTGAAAAAAGAATCCTCGTCTTCCAGTTTCAATTTTCGATCTATTATATCGCTCATCATTTTTCCCCCTTTTGTTTTAGTAAAATTAGTTTATCCAAATGACCGGATTTCATAACAAATATAATAATGCACCCCCTTACTGATTTCAGTATCAAGTACCGTTCCGTTCCGGGGGTGCATTATTTGCATTGAAAAGCCGTACTTTACGACGGCGATTCTTCATTGCGATGTGTAATTTCAGACTTTACATACGGCTGTCGTTTGGCTGTGAAATGTTTTTGAGAGCTTCTTCCGCGTTATCCTGCAGATCAGGTTCGACAGAAATATCCCCCAATGCCACGATGCCTACAAGATTATTCTGATCCACAATGGGGAGCCTGCGTATTTGTTTTTCACTCATGATCCTTGCGGCATCATGAACGTCCATGTCGGGACTTCCAACGACAGGATTTGAACTCATAATGTCGCTGACGGTCTGCTGCTGTGATTTCTGTCCCCGCGCTGTCGCCCGTAAGGCAATATCCCTGTCTGTTACAATACCGACTATTTTTTCCTGACTGCACACGGGAATAGAACCTACATCATACTGCTTCATCAGCTGTGCGGCTTTTTCAATGGAATCATCTGAGTTTACACTCGCAACTTCTGTTGACATAATATCTTTTACTTTCACAATATTCACCTCAGGCATAGGTTGTCCACTAAAAATCAAAATTATTACGGCCAGCGGGAAATCTGTTTTGAAAAAATTAACATTACAGCCTGAAATAAATCAACACAAGTGACAGGTCGTTGATACCTGCCCCTTGTGTTTGATTTAAACATTATAATTCGTTAAATACGAATGAGACAATTGCGTCTATCGGAATGACCACCGTGGTGCCAAATTCGTTGCCGCAGCAGTGGTTTCTGCCGGTGCTTCTGTTTCCAAAGCCCAATCCAAACGGATGTGAAGGCGCGCAGGGCAGTTCTGTTACCAGTTTTATAAAATCGCAGTCCACTTTTACAAGAAGTCCTGTAAATCCACAACCGGAAGCACCGCCGCTTTTGGTGAATACTGTTACAACCCTGCCAATGTTCGCTTGAAATACATCAAAAATATCATCATGATTGTTGTTCGACATATCAAATACTCCTTAAATCATTATAGGAAAGAGGTTCTAATTTGCGGACAATTACTGTATGCCTGATAATATAATATGATATTAAATTCATTTCGTTACGCCAGTCCGCGGTTATTTTGTTGATACAAGTTGAATAAAATTGCATATTATAATAAAAAAAGATATTGGAGATCTTTCCATTGATTTACATAAAAGATTATCGCTCATTAAACTCTTTGGTAAAGAATCATAATAAGCATTTGAATCCACAAAATAATATTCGGGCAAACTTCCTGCCCCTTATTGGCAGCGCCATAACGGTTTTTGCGGATGGCGGAAGTATTTGCGGCAGCAGTTTCAGCGGGGTTTTAACCGGCGTCTTATCTGACAGTATTCAGTTGACCACAATACCGTTCGGAAATTTTAATCGCAGGGTGTGCAATTCCGGATTCCGGCCAAATATGTCCCGAAAAAGAAAAGGGCCCTGCGGTCTGTACTGCACGAAGATATTGATTATGATCAGCCATATTACCGCATTTTCGTATTACGGCATCTGACGGTGCAGAAATTTTTCCTGTTTTTGAGGTTTATTCTGTACTGATCAGCCAAATAGTTGGTAAGAAGAGTCTCTGAGAGAAAGAAAGGAGCGTATCCTGCCGTACGCTCCTTTCAATCGATATTTTTTCAACTGATATTGGACATTATCTGACCACAGGCTATTTTCTTTCCTGAATTTCCGGAAGGCTGGGTTGTAAAATCATCCGGGGACAAGTGTATGATTACCGTACGGCCTATTACTTCATTAACCGAGAATCTGTCTGTAACAAATGCCATGAAAGCGAAGCCGTGATTCCCAAATAACGGCGGAAGATCACCCGCGTGGGCAGGATGAGGACAGTTGTGAGGGTTGTAATGCGAACCTGCGTTTGCAAATGGGTCTTCGGAATTTCCTGTGCATGAATTTCCTTCGTGTATATGGAAGCCAAATACGTTTGATGAGCAAGGCTCTGTGCCTTGCGGAAGGCCTCGCACTTGTGCTAAAAGCAGAACACCGTCTGCTGCCTGATAAAAGAAGACCATCCCGTTAATGTTTGGATAGCCGGGGCCGCCCTTTATTGTGGCATGCGCATTCGGAGGCATTTTTAATAGGCTCTCTAATTGACTGTATTGCGGTTCTAAATACAAAGCATCCACCTCCCAAATCATTCTATGCCAATATTAATATTTCTGCTAACGTGAACGCAAAAGTAAAAATAAAAAGCGGCTCAAACCCGTAAAGGTAAGAACCGCAAATATAAGAAATTCTCAATATAAGGGCGCAATCACCCCCGTTATTTTAAATTTCTCATAGCACAATAGTACAATAGCAAATTTTAAGTTTTATTTCAAATGCAATTGATGGTAAATATCTTAAATTATGGAAGAGAAGTTTATGTTGACATTGGGAATAATTGGGAATATTATAAAAAAAAGGAGTGAAGTTAATGAATTCCAATACAGCAATCGTGATTGCAAATAATACGGTAGAAGGTATCAGTGTTATTGACATTCAAATATGTGATGAGAGCGGAAGAACATTAATCCGACCGCCTAAAGGAGTTATTGACAGTATAAACGCACTTCCTATGCTGGATAAGACAAAAATTAAATCTGCAATTTTGAGGCAGTACGGTGTTTCTCCTGACCAAATTATGTTTTCCGAATAAAATAATGTCTATTTGATATATAATTTTCAAGGCACCCCGAAAAGGGTGCCGTTTTTTTGTCCTTGACGATATATTCAGTATCCGATCTTTTGTATAAATGGGTATAAAAAAACCACAAAGCCTTTGGCTTTGTGGTTTTCCGTTTCTGGTGGAGCATAACACTTCAAATCCTAACCATCAGGAGGTACTTGCCATTACTCCAGTACGCAACGCCCGGCGGTAGTGAGGCAAGAAAGGCTTGTGGAGGGAAATTTATGTACAGGTAGAGTAGGCTTTTCCGTTCTAGTATAAAAGTGCCGTAGGCGGCATCACAGGCTCAAATATAATACAGTCCTCTGCAAGCTTTTAGAACTTGCAGGGGGCATTAGCTTACGTCTATTCTAAGGTTTATCGCTATGAATCATAGAAGAAGGACTACTCTTTATTATATGTTCCGGATAAAACTTGTCTAATGGCGTTTCCAATTTCATCGTAGCTTGTACAGCGGCAAATATTGCTTTGCAACCATTCATCTATCACGATATCAGGTGGATTAGGGTGAAGATTTACCAGAGCATGGCACACCATAAGAAATCCGGAAGTACAATATCCGCACTGAAAAGCAAATTGCTCAATAAAAGCTTTCTGTACGGGCGCGTTTTCCAGTCCCTCCACTGTTATAATCTGCTTTCCAATCGCTTCCGCCGTAAGCATCAGGCAGGATTTGACAGGCCATCCGTCTACCAATACCGTGCAGGCACCGCAGTCCCCGTTGTAGCATCCGGGTTTTGCACCTGTTAACCCGAGCTGATCCCGTAATGTAAACAAAAGGATGTCCGAAGGCCGTATCAAAACCTCATGGTCTTCTTGATTTACATTCAATTTTATTAAACTTTTTCCCTTCAAGATGAACATAATTATACATCCTTCATTGTTTCAAGAACATTTACAATCGTATTTTTTAATACATATTTTCGATAATCAGAGGAACCGTTACTATCGTTTAATATATTATTAGATACTGCATCAACGATTTTCTCTGCACGTTTTTCAAAACCAATAGAATCATTCAGAATATTTTCAATTTGAGCACTGCGGAATGGATAAGAATACAATCCGCTAAAGGCAATTCGCAGCAGTCCCCCAACCTTTATACCTGCCGTAGTAAGCAGAGGGTAGTCAATTTTTTCATTTTTGGTTTTTTTAATATGAAAATAAGGCGATTCAATAAAACCTTTATTCGTAATAATCTTTACAAGTAAGCAGCCCTTATTTAGTTTTAGCCTTTGATCGAAAATCTGACTTATGGGGTATTCCCGCAATCCATCTTGGCTTGCTACGACTGCCCTGCTGTCTGCTAAGAGTAAAGGAAGCACTGTTTCACGGTAAATGATTGTTGAAGCAAGATTGCCGCCTAAAGTAATTTTGCACTGCATGGTATGGTCAGCAATTCGTCCTGCCGTTTTTTCAAGAAATGGAAACAGTTTTGATTCTGAAATTTGTGATAACGTAAGTGCCGAGCCAAGAACGAGGTTGTTTTCTTGGTCGTACTCCAATACTTTGCACTCCGGAATATTCTTTATATCGATGACTGCGTGAAAGGTCAAATTGCCGACGCGTGCCATGCTGATGAGTTCGCTGCCCCCGCCGTAATACACAGGAGTTTTTCCTTCCGATTCCAACTGCTGAAAGGTATTCGTTGCCTCCTTAATGGTATCCGGCCTGTAATATTCAAAATCAAATGGAATCATGAATGGCCTCCGGTTTTTATTCGCCAGATCGTTTCCGGTGTTAACGGGAGTTCATCCAGTTCGACTTGCGCTGCAAGAGAAAGTGCGTTGGCAAGCGCTGCCGGGATTCCGATAATCCCATGCTCCGCGATTCCCCTGGCCTGATAGGGTGCATCAATCTGTGGCGTTTCCACAAATCCTACAAGATACTGCGGCGTTTCACCAAAATGCATTACTTTGTAGGTCCTTAAACTGGTATCGAGAACCCTTCCATCTTTGTCATAAGAAAATGCCTCCCGGCTGCCTAGCCCTAGTCCCATACACATGCCGCCTTTTACAAGTCCTTCCGCCATCTTGGGGTTTAAAACTTTTCCGGCATCAAGTACTGTAGCAGCTTTAACAAATCGATAGGTGTATTCTTTTTTATCATACTCAACTTCCACGGCCTGAGCGCCGACCGTCCAGTAAGGGCCGGATTTTCCGGCTCCGGTTTCCTGATCCAAGAGGTTTAAGTCGCCCATAATGAAACTTCCGCGTCCCAAAATTTGACCTTCTACGGAATTTCCGTTTGGATATTGGTATCCGTGGGCTAAGTCTTTAAATGTTAAAAAAAGTGAGGGGTCATGCCTGACATAAACTTTTTCGTTTTCAACTTCGAAGTCTTCCGGGGGACATTTCAGAACCACGGAGGCAAGGCTTTTCAGTTGCTTTATAACATCCTCTGCAGCACGCAGGACGGCACGTCCGACCATGTAAGTCGTCATACTGGCTACCGTTTTCCAGTGTTCCGGGCTGTATTTCGTATTGACATCCATATTTACATAAATATGGTCAATATCCATTTTGAGCTTTTCTGAAAGAATCTGTGCGGCTGTTGTTTTCATACTGGGTCCGTATTCTACACACCCGCAGTTTAGATTAATGGTGCCGTCTGTATTAAATGTTAAAAAAACTCCGGAAATGGCATCCGGAGGTGAGTTTGAAGTCTTCCAAAAACAAGCCATTCCTTTTACTCTGATTTTATTTTCACCAGCTTCGATTTGAGTGCCTTCGTCCCAATTGATTAAAGTTCTAAGTTGATCGATACAGGCCGTGAGATTACCAAAATTACTGGATGTTATCTTTACCTGAGTCGGTGAAGTATTTTCCGGAAGAAGAGCATTTTTTGCTCTTAATTCAGCGGGATCCATTTGAAGTGCATGAGCAAGTTTGTCCATCATCCGTTCTATACAGAAAGCACTCGAGGCATGGGAAAAACCTCTGAAAGAAGTTACATAGGGATGATTGGTATAAACACACAGCGCATCGCACCAAACATTACTGATATTGTAAGGGCCCGTACAGTCGACAATAATCGCTTTGATTAACGTTGGCCCGATATCTGAATACGCACCGGTATCCAGCAGATAAGTCATTTTGACAGCTTGGAGCATACCGCCTTTGGTTGCTCCGAGTTTGATGCTTGCTTCAAGGCCCATGCGGCATGGGGATGAGACAATATCATTTTCCCGTGAATTGATCATTTTCACTTCTTTCCCGCCAACAGCCTTTGATGCTATATAGGCAAGTATTTCAAGCTGTATGGAGGCTTTCCCTCCAAAGCCTCCGCCAACAAACGGAACTTCAACAATAATTTTACCTTGATCAATATTGAAGATTCGGCTGATGATCTTTTTTACTGAAAATGGGGCCTGGGATGAAGTTTTTATGAATACTGTACCGTCAGCATCAATTCTTGCATGTACGGCACGGGTTTCCATGGCAATATGATCTGATTGGGGTAATTTGAATGTAGACTCCAAGATGATATCACTATCTGCAAAACCGCTTTCAATGTCTCCTTTTCGGACCTTTTTTCGATCGCAAACATTGGTGCTGAGTTCCGGATAAATATCTTGATTTGTCAGATGATACAAGATCATTTGTTCGTGCAGAATAGGAGCATTCTTATTCAAAGCTTCAGATGGAGAATTGATAACCGTAAGAGGGCTATATTCCACTTGAATTAAGGCTGCAGCTTTTGATGCTGTGAATTCACTGTCTGCGACCACAAGAGCAATAGGTTCCCCGTAATATCTTACCTTTTCTCTCGCCAGCGGAGGGCGGTCTTCAATTAAAGGGCCGCACAGAATTGAAAAATCACTGCCAGTCAAAATGGCTTTCACACCTGAAAGCGCCGCCGCTTCATCTGTTTTGATATTTTTAATCTCAGCGTGGGCATACGTGCTTGTTACCATGCAGACTGATAAAATCCCGTTTGAAATAAAATCATCTGAGTACTTTGCTTGTCCGGTTACTTTTTCCCAAGCTTCTTTCCGTATTACCGAGACACCAATACCTGTTTTAACCAAATATTAAACCCCCTTTCTTTAAGTATAAATATATATTTAGCATTTGCCAGAAAATTATTCCAGCATAATATAGGTTTTATTTGGTGAACAATAATGGAAATGGAGGTGCATGGTTTGGAAACAATAAAAGCATTTAATAATGAGGATATATATATTATTACAACTGGTGTTATTATTGGGACGATAGCTCGGCTTATTACTCTTAAGGTTGACTTCAGGCAAATACCTTCATATCCAACAGCTTATTTCAACAATATCTTTTTAGGTTTTGTTGCTTCGACTCTTGGCGCTGTCGCTATTCCCGCACTGCTTGCACAGGACTTTGTTGCAGTTACTTTTTTGACTGTAGCGGTTCAGCAATTTCGTGATGTCAGAATATCTGAGCGGGATAGTTTGGGAAAGCTTGAGCATACCGAATATACTCAGCGCGGGGAAGCATATATAGATGGCATCTCTAAAACATTTGAATCGAGAAATTATATCTCTTTGATAACCTCTTTGACTGCCGTTTTGACAATGGAAATTTTAAAGAAAGCAAATATAGTAAATGTATTTTTAGTGGTTTCAGGCGGAGCAATCACAGGAATTGTTGTAATGATTTTAATTTACCGTTTTACAAAAGGCAAAACGATAGGGGATATTTGCAGCATTAATCAAGGCAAAATTGAGGTAAGAGGTTCAGAATTATACGTAGATGGCATGTTTGTAACCAATTATCTTGGAACAGACCGAAGCAGGGAACTATTTTTAAAGGAAGGAATTGCAATCGTATTGATTCCGAAGAATCCAAATAACCGAATTACACTTGAAAATTACGGGCAGCGCCAAGCAATTCTATTTGAATCGGTTCGCATTCTGGGTGTCAGGAGATATAAGTTTACCAGAAGAAATTTCTCCGATGGAAAAGTAATTATAGCATTTGTCCCTATTGTTAATGATGTTGATAAATTAATAAAGGCTATCAGCCATACGCCAATTTTGGAAAACAGCCGAAAGATAGGACGAATCATGAAGGCGGATGGAGGTACAATTGATGAGTAATCCAATTGAAATCTTGGTCTATATCACTTCCGATGAAAAAAGGGTATTAAGCGGAGACCCTCTCACACTTCTTATCAAAGATGTAGCAGAACAAAAAAAGCTAACAACTGAACTTTCTCAGGCTTTAAGAGGAAATGTAGTACAATTAAGTACGAGTGATTATATTATTATTAGTCGGGATCGGTAAGGTCAGCTAAATAAATGGAATTTTAAACTCGGTGCCAACCACCACATAGGCCGCTTCTTTCGTGACAATTCTGTTTTCGGACATTGTAATGGGCATCCAGAATGACCATGGAATAAATGCTTTGGAGAGGTCGTTCCTGCCACTCTTTGATGAAAGGCAGAATTTTATCTGTGATTTTAGGCTGTCATCTACGTCAATGCCATACATTTCTTGCATGGTTATCTGGATGTTCCGTATAGAAATGCCCCGCGAATACAGAAAATGTACTTTATCTTCGATTGCAGATACGTCTGTCTGATTCCGGCTGTTGGTAGTCTTTGTATTCTTGTAATCGTATTTTGAATATCCCGGTCGTTTTCATGCTTAGCGTCCTATGCTGCCTGTATGGTTTCTTCGGTCAACATTTTTACGAACTCATGAACATCGTCCATATTCTTGATTCCGTATTCGTCAATCATCTGCCTGAACTTACTCTTTTCATTTCCTGCCATTTGTGCAAACCTCTCTTGTCATTTTATTTATTTTACCTGACTTTCGAGGTTTACACAATATTTTAGATACTACCCTCTCACCCAACCACAAGAAACTTGAAACAAGGATCGCTCAATTAAGGGCAGCACCACATCGGTAAATTGCTAACCAAAAGGCTTTTTCCTTACCAGACACACCCGGTGGACAACAGAATACAAACGTTGTGTTCAGGAATCTAGTACAATAGCAAATCCCCCTGCAAACTAATTAAAGTTGGACTATACCCCACAAAACGGACAGTGAAACAAAAGACCTCCTGTTGTAGAATGGAAACTACGACAGGAGGTCTTTTCATGCCCAGAAAATATACAAAAGTAGAAGTACTCAGTGAAGAGGTATTCCGACGAAAAGCGGCGGGAGAGACAAACCGGGAGATTGCCCAAAGTTATGGGTTGAGTAAACAACAAATAAAAGGACTGGTGAAACGCCAAAACCGGAAAATAAGCCTGATTGCCAACGGTTACTCACCCCGTCCGAAAGGACGGCCACGACGGCAGAATCCGGTCGATGAAGAAATATTGCGGAACAACGAACTGACTGAACTGCGGATGAAAGTGGAACTGCTGCAAAATTTTCTGTCCGAAGCTGGAAGGAAGTGAAGCTGAAATATCGCGTCATTGAACGATTTCGTGGCAAATACAGCATTGAGGCCATGTGCCGTTCCTTTAGGGTTTCCCGGAGCGGATACTATGCCTGGAGGAACCGGCAGGCAAAAGAAACTAAAGACCAATGGCTGATAGACTTAATCACAAATTGTCAGCAGTGCTGCAAACAGACCTACGGCTGTCGTCGGGTGCGCCGCTGGATTCTGCGGCAGGCTGGGAAGAAAGTCAATTTGAAAGCCATTCTGCGCATCATGCGTAAGTATGATCTGCTTTCACAGATACGTCGACATCGGCCATATGTGCATTACAAACAGGCAGTACATAAATATCCGAATCTGCTACAGAGGACTTTTGAGCAGCCGTTTCCAAATCAGTTCTGGGTTACGGACATTACCTACATCCCTACTGGAAAAGGAATGCTGTACCTGTGTGCGGTAGTAGACCTGTGCGGCAAAATGGTTGTGGACTATCGCATCGGCAATGACATGACTGCCTCATTAGTGACTGATACCGTCCGAGATGCCTTACACAAAGAGAAGGTCGCTGGTGGACTTGCCCTCCACAGCGACCAAGGGTCTCAATACACCTCGCAAGCATACTTTGACCTGAGTCAAGAGTACCATTTTCAGCCATCCATGTCCAGCCCTGGATGTCCCTATGACAACGCCGCTATGGAAAACTTCTTTGGCACACTTAAGACAGAATGCCTGTATCGGATGAAATTTGCCTGCCGTGGAGAAGTAGAGCAGGCAGTGGCTGAATATGTGCAGTTTTACAATTATGAACGCATCAACCTGAAAGACGGCTTCACTCCGTTTGAGATCCGGAGCAAGGCCGTCTAAATCCCAGCTATTCTACGACAGGGCTTTTATTCTTTGTCTGTTCAACGGGGAACAGTCCAAACTAATTAAAGTACAGGGGGATTTGCCTACCGCTTGCTATGCGGCCTTTTAATGATTACCGCGAACCAGTTCATGGTAAAGATGAAGTTCGGATAATCTTGCTTTGGTGGAGCATAGTTGCCTTAGGGAAGGTTTCTATGTTGTCAACGTATTGTGGTTTAATCGTAGATGTGCTATACTATTTTCAAGTTCAGCGAAAGCTGATTTAAAATCCGCAAACCTTGAATTGAATTCGCTATTGGAGTGAAATTGAAATGGCTGTGAGTTATAAGAAATTATGGAAGTTGCTGATTGACAGAGATATGAAAAAGAAAGACCTGTGTGTGGCAGCAGGCATCAGCCATGCTTCAATGGCAAAACTCGGTAAAAGCGAAAACGTAACGACCGATGTCCTTGTGAAAATATGTACCGCGTTGCAATGTGACATTGGAGACATCATGGAACTTACGCCGGATTCAAGGGCGTAAAAGGAGGCGGTAAGCATGCAGAACAGCACAGTGACAAAACTCTCTACTGTTCCGGCAAAGCCTATTCTCAAATGGGCTGGCGGAAAAACACAAATACTGAGCGAGTTGCTTCCTAAGGTGCCAACTTCTTATAGGATGTATATTGAACCTTTCTTTGGCGGTGGAGCATTGTTTTTTGCTTTGCAGCCTGAAAATGCAATTATCGCTGACAGTAACCCGGAGCTCATCAACATGTATCGTCAGGTGGCCGATCATGTAGACGATGTGATCTGCTACCTGAAAAAATATGAAAATACAAGCGAGATGTTCTACTCTGTCCGTGAGCTCGACTGGGAGCGTCTATCCAAGGGGGAAGCTGCCGCAAGAACTCTTTTCCTTAATAAGACCTGCTTTAACGGCCTCTATCGTGTAAATAAAAGGGGGCAGTTCAATGTTCCCTTTGGCAAGTATAAAAATCCAAAAATCTGTGATGCTGATGGTCTTTATGCTGTTTCCAAAGCTCTGCAAAAAGCGGAAATTATTTGTGGCGATTATTTACTTGTCTTGGAGCGCTATGCTCAGCCAGGTGACTTTATTTTTTTGGATCCCCCATATCTTCCAATATCAGAGTATTCAGATTTCAAGCGCTACACGAAAGAACAGTTTTACGAGGAAGATCATATTGATCTTGCAAAGATGGTTATGAAATTGCACGAACGCGGATGCCACGTTCTATTAACAAATTCAAATCATCCACTGGTGCATGAATTGTATGCTCCATTTAAAATCGATGTTATTCAAACAAAGCGCCACATCTCATGCAACGGCAGTACCCGTAAGGGTGAAGATGTCATTGTTACCGTCCCACCCAAACAGCATATGTTGGTTAAGCTTGCTCCAAAGCCATTGCCGTCTCAGGTTTCTGCCTACCCGCCGACACGCTTCATGGGCTCAAAGAGCAAGTTGCTTTCTGAGATATGGTCGGTAGTCTCACAGTTTCATGTTGAAACGGTTGTTGATCTGTTCTCCGGCTCTGGGATTGTTGGTTATATGTTTAAGGTACAGGGGAAGTCTGTTATTAGCAATGATTACATGGCTATGTCGGCAGTATTCTCAAAAGCCATGGTTGAGAATAGCACTGTCACATTACCGTTGGAAGAAGCAAGGGGATTGCTTGTACAGCATAAGGAATCCGATCATTTTGTAGCAATTACATTTAAAGATCTCTATTATTCAGATGCAGAAAATGATCTGATTGACACACTTCGCACGAATATTTCTGCAATTCGTGATCAGTATAAGCACGCGATAGCTATGGCTGCCCTCATACGTGCCTGCATTAAAAAGCGCCCCCGCGGTATCTTTACATATACAGGCCAACGTTACAATGACGGGCGTAAAGATTTGAAAAAATCTCTTGAACAGCAGTTTCTTGAAGCTGTTGAAGCGGTAAATAAGTCTGTATTCGACAATGGGAAACCAAATAAATCTAAAAATGGCGACGCAATGGATTTGAGAGTTGAGCATGCAGATTTGGTATATATTGACCCGCCGTACTATTCTCCGCTTTCCGATAATGAATATGTTCGGAGATATCATTTTGTTGAAGGACTTGCCCGTGATTGGAAAGGCGTAGAAATTCAGGAACACACACAGACTAAAAAATTCAAATCTTATCCAACGCCGTTTTCTACTCGTAAAGGTGCAGCAGATGCATTTGATCGTTTGTTCAAAAAATTCTCCAATAGCATTTTGGTTGTTTCCTATTCGTCCAATAGCCTACCTACGCAAGATGAGATGGTGGCAATCATGGCAAAATACAAAGAACATGTGGAAGTCGTGCCAGTTGATTACCAATACTCTTTTGGAAACCAGAGCGAAGCCAAAACGCATAGAAATTCTGTGAAAGAATATCTGTTTGTGGGATTTTGATGGGAGGCAGCCTTATGGGTGAGCATATTGAAATTTGGCTTGTAGGTAATACAGGTCTGCGTAACCCTAATCGGATTCAGGAAGGGTTTGCCGTATTTGCCAGCTCTTCGTTTGTTGGTAATCTTCGCGGTTTAGAAAATGATCTTGGATTTATGAAGTTGCTTAACGAGAAGGGTATTATCCAAAACGAAGAAGGAAAAGATGAAACCGGTAGCCATGCTCGGAAGTGGCGACTGATGTTTGCTAAAAATGGCTTTATCTATCCTCCGATTAGAAAAAAAGATGGCATTAAAGAGGATTTAGGGGCTCCGGATGACATTACCCCATTCGGCAGAACGTTTTTAAAAGCAGATACATATCCAGCGGTTCAAGAATGCTTCCTTAGGGCTATGAGTGTTGAGCAATTTCCTTTGCCAGATGGTATTCATTATTTTTCGCCGCTACGATGGCTATTGGCTATTATGCTGGAACTTGAAAGGAGAACAGGTTCTTCCGAGTTAAGTCGGATAGAATTTGCCTTATGGGGACATACGACCAACCCAAGCTATAGCCTTTCAGATGTCGTTGAGCGAATTCTTGATTTAAGAACTCGCAGAGCAGCTTCAACGTCAAAGCGTCTGTTTGATAAGAAAGAAATTGCTAAACGTGGCAAAAATTACGACAAAAAGCCAGACAATTTTTTTGATTACAGCGATATGAATATGAGATACCTTCGAATTTCTGGCGTTTTTCAGCGCAAAGGTCGGGGTCTCACAATTGTACCTACGAAACATGTACTTGCTGAGAAACTTGCAAAAAGCACGGCGAGTGAGGGTCCACTCATTGGTATGTATAAATTGTTGTGCAATGGAGCGCCTTTGCCTACAGATAATGCTGATGTGGCAAAAGCTCTGTTAGACGATCTCATTAAGCAGATGAAAGAACGGCATATTGCGTTTGATATTTCCGACTTGCCATTGATAGCTCCTGCAGAAATCAATATTGCCAGACAGAGGCTTGAAAACATCCTTTCTCAGACCGATGAAATCCAGTATGCAAACGATCAACACAACCAGTGGAAAGAAATTGCCGATTTCATGTCATTACTCATTAAGGGCGGCGGTAAACTGGTTTATGATGAAGATAATGCCATTGAAATACCAAAAGATGAGACACCCGTATATTTAGAGTGGACACTTTGGAGGGCTGCATTGGCTATTGACCACATGGTAAATATGCCATATGAAGTTCGCGGCTTCAAGTTGGACTCTGACTTTATGCCTGTTTCTACCGCCGGCGGTGGAAAAGGTGATTTGTATTGCGAGTTTGAAAACTTTACGATTCTTACAGAAGTAACAATGTCAACTTCTTCAAGGCAAGAAGCAATGGAAGGTGAGCCAGTTAGACGTCATGTTTCTGATGCTGTTTTGAAGTATGATAAGCCTGTATATGGCATGTTTATCGCAGTCAGGATCGACACAAACACCGCTGAAACTTTCAGACATGGTATTTGGTATGCCAAGGATGATGTAAAGCAAAGGCTGGATATTGTACCGCTGACTTTGGCACAATTTCGAAAGTATTTCATGTCCATGTTCAATGCTAACCAAGTAACTCCAGAAAGAATACGGGATTTAATTTTAAAATGTGAATCCCGGAGAGATATTCTAGAAGCTCCAATTTGGAAACAATATATTGATTCTTCTGTCACAGAAAAAGCCAGGGAAATAATAAGCGATTTGAAATTCCAAAGAAATGCGGATATCCCTCTTGTTCCGGCGGGAGCGATTGTATCGCATACCGTATGGGGTGAGGGACAAGTAGTTGCATTAGAAGCGAAATTCCCCGGATGCCCAACTCAAAATGTAGAGTTACCCTATTTGAGAGGATTGCCAGAAGAAGTTAGCTTTTGTCCAGATGGTAAGACTCTTCTCCATGAACAATTCGGAGAAGGAACGATAATTGCTTACATCATTGTTTTTAGAAAAAAGATGATGCATCTTTCTTATCCATCTGCGTTTACAGATGGCCTATTAAAGATTGAATAAATTTCCATTTTGGTTGATCACAGACCAAACAAAGCCCAGTAGCCATGCGCTACTGGGCTTTTCCTTTGCCTTCATCTGAGCCTCGAAATCCACATTTTGGGGTTTGATTTTCGTTCTCTCCAGTGCAATAGCAAATCCCCCTGCAAACTGATTAAAGTTTACAGAGGGATTTGTTTACCGCTTGCTATGCGGCATTTTGACGATTAACGCGAACCAATTCGCCGAAAAGACGAAGTTCGGATAATCTTGCTTTGGTGGAGCATAGTGGGATCGAACCACTGAAAAGTCATTTGGTATCTGCTTTATGTCAGACCTTCGGATTCTTAACACTATCGTTAGAAAACAGTATAATAAACTCTACTTGTTTTTAATTGTATTCAAAGCATTTTGCCTTTTAAGTTTCGAGGCCTTTCCAAAGAAATTCTGAATGACTCTTATAGCCGGAGATACGAGAATCGAATTGATAAAACTATAAGCCCGTTGGATTAATCTCCGGCGGGCTTATCAATAAATGTAAAATTATGGGATTTATAATTTTATTCTAGAATTAAGTGAAGCATGAGATGTAGTAAAATACGGAAAAGGAACACAAATTAGAAGAAAGACGATGAGTGAATGGCAGCTGCAATAGTAAGAAAAATTGACCAATTAGGCAGGATTGTTTTGCCTATAGAACTCCGAAATAGTCTCAATATTAGTGCAAATGATCAGTTGGAATTTTTGGTAGATGGCGACAGGATCACCATGAAAAAGCGAAAATCGGCATGCGAGTTTTGCGATAGTACAAAGGATGTCATCAACTTTTCAGGCCGCAGTGTTTGTCGTAAATGTATAAACAAAATGAATACAATGCTTTAATGAACCAGATACATAAAGTCTCACCCCTTAACCATTGCGCGTTCGATTAGGGGGACTGCTGCAAAAATTATCTATTCTCTAATTTGTTTAAAGCAATTCCATTGGTCTATGCAAAGCAGAAGATCAGAGTGCTTCTTAAAGTATTTAACAAAGTCTCCATTTGGGTGAGCTGAATAATACCATTTTTCACATAGAGCAATTATTTGCATGTGGGCTTCTATTTCAGAAACTTTATTTTTTGACATCTCGCTATAGTACATATCAATAACCTGCCCTCTAAAAGCTATACTATAAGTTGCTTAGTAGATTTGTAGCTTCCTAAAATTAGCATAATCGATGTAAAAATAAGACTTAAGGCAATTGTTAGAGACAATTGTAGGTTAATGAATAATAAAAGCAGTGCAATAATTGTTTCTGCAGTTGCAACAATTCTAGCCAATGCCCTATAATGATCTTGTTCTAGAGGATCTAACGGCTTATTAGTATTTCCAATTGGGGCCATTAAGAAGATCAAAATATAAGCAGAAATCAATGAGAATAGCGAAACCCACAGCATTATTTTGGTAGGACATAGCTTAATGATTAATAAGGCAGAAATCATAATAACCCATGAAATTAAGTAACAGTGCATCCTAGTGTTAGCATGGTAGCCCCCTGCATATTCTCTTAAAACTGCATAGGATACTATAAATATTATAGTATGTAGTATCATACCAAAGCAGGCACCAATTATAAGCATTGATGAATAATGGATGAATTTGAGGAGAGCAATCTCAATTCCAAAAAGATAAATATCCTTATCCTCTTGAGAAATCAAGCCGCCCTCCTTCAAAGCTTCTACAATCTTGAGACAAATACTGTTTAACATTTTTAGAATTTTCTAAGTTTCTTTACCACATCAGGAAGTTGCGGCTGATACGAAAATGTTACACAAGATGTGTTTGCTGATTTGCGAGATTCTTGCATTGCGACTTTGGAAATCAATTCCATCATTTTCATTTTGATAGTTTTCATTATCAACACTCCTTAACAATTATTGTGTCTAAATTATAATAAATATTTGACAATTCTCAATAGATTTTGATAAACTTACAGTTTTTTTGTCTAAGATACAGATATAATATAAATTCAGAAATATACATTACTTCCTATTTGATTGTTTTGGGATCATAATACTTACTGAAAAGTTTTTTTGTTCTATTTCTATGTTAATATCCCCATCATATTTTTCTACGGCTGCGCTGACATTTGATAAACCAATTGCTTTATGATTTTTTTTGCTAGAGATCAATTTTCCTTCGTCTTGTACCGGAGCATTATCAATAGAATTAATCAAATTGATTATAATCATATTATTAAATTGATATACTCGTAAGGTTATTTGCTTTGTTTCATCAACAATTTTGTTACACGCTTCTATCGCATTATCCAGCAGATTTGCAAAAATCGTAGTAACATCCATATCACTTATAAAACTAAGATCTATATTTTCTACCAGATAAGTAAAATCTATATGTCCATCTTTACATATTCTAATTTTTTCATTAACAATAATATTTAAAATTCTGTTATTACTTTTAAACTTCATACCTAATCCTTCGACAATTTCTGATATTCTTTCCGCGTATTCAAGGCCTTCTGCATTTTGTCCGGATTGATAAAGTCTTTCTAAAACTTTAATATGATTTTTTATATCGTGCATGATGTTTTGTGATTTCTTATATTCTATTTCCAATTGTTGATAGTAATTATATTGCATATCCGTGCGTTGTTGCATCAGTGTTATCTCATTTTCTAACTGCAGTGAATTTGAGATATTTTCAAAAAAATAGAGTACAGCTAAATTAAAAATTTCTGAAATAATTGCCATGAGTATAATAATTAAATGTCTTGTTATTTGATTATTTGTTGGTAGTACGAGGATGATATATATTATCAAGATGTTAATTATAGGAAGGATTGTTAAAAAAATATATTTTCGTCTATATGAAAACGGTATTTTTTGTTTTTGAAAGAAGATAATCAAAAATTTAGTAATGGCAATCATAAAAGTTTGAACAACTATAACATTGATCAAAAACAAAGTTGCATTTTTACTATAAAGCGGTATATTACCCGTAAAAATAGATAATAAAATAGAAATAATATTATCGCATCCTGCATAGGAAATTATAAATGTAATAATTTGAAGAATATCCTTAACGTTTTTAGCTCCGTATGCGAAAATACCAATTATCAAAGTAATAGTAACAAAGTATGTAAAGCTTAATAGTGGAATACCAAAAAGGCTTATACCAAACCATAATGCGGTAAATACAAAATATAAAATGATTTTTATTTTTTTATTATAGAACTTGGATTCATATAAATTATCCATAAAGTCAAATACAATTATCATGCCGACCGTACAAGATATAATAGAAGATAATAACTTTATTATGGTATCGAACATATTTTCATCTCTTCATCAATATATTAAAATTATTTTTTAAATAAGAATGGAATTCAGCTTTAAATTCGACGGCTCTTTTTTGAGATATTGGAATGATATCTCCGCATGTTAATGTAACATCATATCCTTTAATACTCGATACATATAATAAGTTAATTACAAAACTTTTGTGTGGCATTGCAAAGCCATAAGATTTCAAATTAATTAGTATATTGTTAATGCTGTCCGATATTTCCAGAGCTCTATCTTTGGATACAATTTTTATTTTATGATTATAAGATTCGAAATAATAGATATCGTCTATATTTAGTGTTTTAATTCCTAATTCTGTATCGAATGTAAAGGTGATCTTTTTCTTTTCCTGTGCAGAATATTCCATGACATCATCCAACTGCTTGCAAATCGTTTCGTATGTAAATGGCTTTTTCACATATCCGAAAGCTCTTACTGTAAAAGCATCTGTTTGATAATTAGAAAAATTAGTTACATAAATAATTTTGACATTTTTATCATTTGAACGTATTAATTTTGCGGTTTTAATGCCATCCATTTGTCCCATTTTTATGTCTAAAAAGATAATCTGAAAGCTCTTAGTACTATGTAGTAGTTCTTCTCCCCTTGTGTACATGGATACAAATACTTTGATATTTTTTTCTTTGCAATATTTCAAAATCATACTGTTAAGCTGGTTTAATTCATATTCTTCATCATCACATACAGCAATTTCCAACATAATCACCTGTTTTCAAAATAATCCTTTTGTTGAGACAAATTAACCGATAATAGAAACGGAGTTTTTGAGTAACTCAATGTTTCTTTCACCTCAATAATAATTAAACGCAAAAAATGTCGGAATGTCAAGATTTATGGGAAATTGTATTTGAAGATACGCCAATACCTAAAAGCCTATCTCAAGTTTATGCGGCCCTATAAACAAACGTTGCACATACTAATGGCTTCCCACCACCGGCACCATGTCGAGTGTTCATAACGACACTGAACATTCCGTGAATAGGAGTAACCGAAAGGTTGCTCCTATTTTCGTCTATCCAGCTTTCCGTGTGATGTACTCAACTGCCACGCCCTGCCGAGTGTCCACGGTCACGCTCTGCGGCAGCGCCATGACTTGCGGCATATCCAGAACGCCGACAAAGTTGTAGTAGATTTCAAGCTGCTGCGTCTTGTTTCTTCCAGTGCCCTGCGCCTGATGAACGACGATCTTTTCAATCAATTCGTTTACAATGGACGGGGTAAGTTCCTTGATTTCCGTGTACTTGCGCACCGTCCGTAGAAAATTCGCCGCGCTGCTCTTGTGTCGCTTCTCCGCGTCAATCTCCGCTTGCAGGGCGGAGATTTTCTTTTTGAGCGCAATTTGCTCGTCATCGTAGCGTTTGGTAATCATCATGAACCGCTCGTCCGAGAGCTTGCCGCTGGCGTTGTCCTCATACGTCTTGGTGAAAAGCGCGTCAATCTCATGACAACGGGCAATCATTGCGGCAACTTCATTCTCCCGGCGCTTGCTTTCCTGCTGCGCCTCCTGCAAAGATTTGTCCATTAGCAGCTTTACGAAATCTTCCTCTTTGTCTTGTAAAAACTGCGTCATACGCCGAAGCTCCAAAAGAACCACTTCTTCCAGCGCGTCGGCCCGTATGTAATGGGTGCTGTTGCAGGTTCCACGGTTGCCGCGATAATTGGAACAGTTGAAATATTGAAGTTCCGTGTGCGGGTGGTTGACGTTGAAATGAAGCTTGCAACCGCAATCGGCACAGTACAGAAGCCCGGCAAACATATGCTTTTCGGTGTTCTTCGGCTGCCTGCGCTTCGTGCCTGCCCGGATACGCTGTACCATTTCCCACGTCTGGCGGTCGATGATCGCCTCATGGGTGTTTTCAAAGATTGCATGGTTTTCTTCCGGGTTCTCATACCGCCGCTTGTTCTTGAATGACTTGGAATAGGTCTTGAAATTGACGGTATCTCCCACATACTCACGCGCCAAAAGAATTTTTTCAACCGTGGTTTTGCACCAGCAGTAGGGGCTATCCCTGACGGTGGATTTTTTCCCCGGCTTGCGGACACCCTTGCTTTTCCAATACTCCGTGGGTTTCAGAATTTTATCCCGTTCCAGTATCGCGGCGGTTTTCTCAACGCCGAATCCGTCGATGCACAATTGGTAGATACGACGCACTACAGCCGCCGCTTCTTCGTCGATCACCCAGCTTTTGGGGTTGTCCGGGTCTTTTCTGTAACCGTAGAGGGGTAAGGAAAGAGGGACGCCCGCGCTGCCGCGCAGTCTTTGGGAACTTCGTACCTTGCGGGAAATATCTCTGGCGTACCATTCGTTCATGATATTGCGGAAGGGAGCAAACTCGTTTTCGCCCTCCGCGCTGTCCACGCCGTCGTTGACCGCGATAAACCGCACGTTATGTTCAGGGAAAAAATTATCGGTATAGAAACCTACTTGCAGGTAGTCGCGGCCTAAGCGCGACATATCCTTGACCAAAATTGCCCCAATATATCCTGATTCCACAGCATCTGCCATTTCGATAAAACCGGGGCGGTTGAAGTTCGTGCCCGTATAGCCATCGTCCACAAAGTATTTTGTGTTGGACAAACCATACTCTTTTGCATACTTGGAAAGTAATTTTTTCTGGTTGGCGATACTGTTACTGTCCCCCTGAACATCATCATCGCGGGAAAGACGGCAATAAAGCGCCGTTACCATGTTTGACTGACTTTGCATATTTCCTCCTTCCCGGCAGTCAAACAAACGAATATTACACTTATATTATACTTCTGTTGACCGCCCATGTTAAGGATGTCGAGGCTGTAGACATTATGGCTCCATGCTTTTCCGCTCATGATCTTTGAGAATTAGCCGCATGATTTTGTCCGTAATATTCTCTGCTTTTTTATCATTTTCAAAGACAGGAGTAACCTGATATAAGAAATTTCCGACCTGATACTCGACACGTTTATTATCGATTTTTTCTTCCATATCACCGCTTCTTTCCAATCACCACAGGAAACAGTAAAGGGCGGCACCGTTAAGAGTGCTGCCCTTTGCTCTTTCCCCGACACATCGGGCCAACTTGGCCCGATGTTAATAGGGGCTGGCGCAATAATGCCTGTCGGCTTCTTCAACGGATTTCATATTAAAAACATAATGAAGCTCCGAAACCACACGCTGAACATCATCGGGACTGAAACCGCAGTTTTCCATAGCCCAAATGATATAGCCCCGGCAAGCGTTATTGCTCCATTGCTGTTCAAGCATTGTTTTTAACTGTTTAGCCATCATAAAACTCCGTTCATCAACAGAGTGAGCGAACCACGCCGTAAGTTTCGGGCCGTCGTAAGACAGGCAAACACGGCGCGGCGCTCTTTTTTTGTAACGCGAACAGATAACTCGGACGGGTGGCGGCTTGCCCACCCCATAGGAATCTCACCTTTCCCCATTCTGATGGCGAAGCGTCCTCATTGCCTGCGACGGCTCACGGCCTAATATGGCCGCTTCACGCTCGGGCTGTGACTGAACGCAAGTATCCGGGCTTGTGTGCTTTATCCGGCGAGGCCAAGTCGCGGCCCGCCTGCGGCATGGGCCTTGTCGCTCTCTCCATCCTCTAGCAATGGAGGTCATGGCGGGCCTGCCGCTCGGCACACGTACCCTTCGTATCCGGGTATCTTTTTTTTCAGCTTTCAAAGTACGATGAGGAAAAGTATCCTCTACTTATTAGGACTGAAAAAGGCGTTTTGTTTACCCGAATATAAAAATTATTTGCAAAAAAACGCCCAGCAGTTTGAACTGCAAGGCGTTTTCCAGTGTTGGAGCTATTCAATTTCTGGTGGAAGGTTTCGGAATAAATCACAATCGTAAAAATCTATAATACTCAAATCCAAACCATCGCATAACTTCTTGACTGTGACCGCGCTCACATCCCGACGCTCCGGTTGCAACATGCTATACACGGTAGAGGGTGTGATGCCAGCCAGTCGCGCAAGTTGTGTATAAGATATGTTGCGCTCCGCGCATAATTGCCGAAAACGTTCCGCAATCGCGTCTTTGATCATCACCCTCACCGTCCTTTCAGTAGTCTTACAGTAAGCATAACAATTTATACGCGTTATCGTATACGCACTTGCGTATTACATGCTTTTCTGCTAAACTAATTCTGAAAGGAGAGGGCCCCGTACAACGACGGGGCCGTCCGGAAGACGTTGTTAATCGGTGAGGTACTTTTGCAGTTGGATTAGGGCGCGCTTAATCGAATGGCTTACAGCAAACGGATTTACACCCTCCAAGTCAGCAATCTGACGATACGTCAGGTTGTCCATAAAATGCAAAAGTAATCTCCGGCGTTGTGCTTCGGGAAGTTTGTTGACAGCCGCATAAAGCTGGCGGTAGCTTTCCATCGTAATTAGGAAATCGGCGGCGTCCACCTGTGGATCATTCATAGCCGCGTCGGTCAAACCGTCTATGAAATCCATGTAATCTAGATGTCGCCTGTCTTGCCGCCTTTGGGAACGGATTTGCCGGTCGGACTGTTCCAGTAGTTCCTTGACCGGGGTTGAAACCTCAACGCAAATCTTGTTCCCATTGGCGGTTTTATATGTCATCATTACAAGGGACTTTTCCATTATGTTACCTCCGTTCATTTTGGCCTTGGCTTGATGGTTGATGAACGGAGGATGGTGGAGAACGGCAACGGTAAAAAACATGACGCACAGGCCCGGCACGGACTTCGGGCCAACTTGGCCCGAAGTGCTGAGGCTTGTCCCGCGACACAGGAAGAAAGAACAAAAAAGCACCTGTGCAGGGATGCCCCCGCAAGGTGTCAGACAAAAAATGGGCGCAGTATTCACCCACGATTATTTCTGTAGCTTTTTTGCAAATCAGGCTGTCAGCTAAACCAAACCGTTACGGTTGGGCAACGGTTCCTCCCATACAGAAAAAAACGACCTCGGGTACATAAAAGCCTCCTGTCCCAAAGCCGCAAGGTAAAAAAGGGTGCGACTATTACACCCACCACTATCTTATTTTTTGAAAACAAGAAAACGGCGGCTTTGAATTTTTGTTCAAAACCGCCGTTTGGCTCTCATACAATTAACAGCATAAAATATCGTCTGCCATAACCACGGTTTTTTTTATTTACCGTAGGGCAGGTTGGCTTTCGGTATTCGGCTAATAATATTACTGCTTATCGGAATATAATTTTGTAACCTTACTGCACATTTCTGAAAAAGATTTTACTTCTTCTATTGTTAAGGCTTTTTCAATCAGATTCATAATTTCATTTCCCAAATCTTCAACACGGCTAAGAAATTTTTTTCCTTCACTGGTAAGTATAATGTTATAAGAACGGCGATCATCACTGTGCCGCTCCTGAATGATGTACTTTTTCTCTAACAAGCGTTTCGTCAACTTCGAAACGCCAGATTGCGAAATACCCTTCATTTCAGCAAGTTCCTTTGTAGTCTTAGGCCCTTGCTTGTTCAACGTATCCAGAATATAGTATTGCGCTGTTGAAACCCCCTCAACATTAAAACGGTTTGTATCAGAAACGATCATACATTGAAAAGGAATATAACTTTCTTCCAGTTCTTTTATAGCCATTAAAATGACCTCCTACACGCTCATGACATATTTTTTTAGGTGATTTCCAGTCAGCGAATTTTCGCACTGAATTAAATCCTTTGGCAAGCCTGTAAACACTATTTTACCACCGTTCTGTCCAGCATAAGGACCCAAATCGATAATCCAGTCGGCCTTACAAATGATATCCAAATTATGTTCGATTACAATAAGGGTAGAATTTTGTTCCACGAGCCGATCCATTGCACCAATCAACTGCTTTATATCGGCCATATGTAAACCCGTTGATGGTTCGTCCAAAACATAAATCTGTCCTCTGTTTTGCAGTTCAGAGGCCAGTTTAATTCGTTGCAACTCACCGCCGGAAAGCGTGTTCAACGGTTGTCCTAAAGAAATATAAGTGATACCTACATCCGACAACCTTTTGAGTACTGTTATGATTTCTCTTTCCTGAAAGAAATCCAAAGCCTCCGAAACGGTCATTTTAAGAACGTCGCTAATACTTTTGCCTCTGAGCTTGTATTTCAGTACATCATCGGTGTAACGATTCCCGTGGCATTCTTCACATACTGTGACTATAGTATCCATAAATGCTAAGTCTGTATAAGTAACCCCTAAACCTTTGCAGATGGGACAAGCTCCTTGCGAATTGAAACTGAATAGGGATGCGCTAACACCATTTTTTTCAGCAAAGAGCTTTCTGATAATGTCAAAGATACCTGTGAAAGTTGCTATGTTGGAACGTTTTGATGCTTGTATGCCTTTTTGATCAATAAAGACAGTTTCAGGATAAAGCTGCGGCAACACTTGGTTGATCAGTGTGCTTTTTCCTGACCCTGCAACTCCGGTAACGACAGTCATTACACCTTTGGGTATTTTAACTGAAACGTTCTTCAAATTATGAAGCGCTGCATTCTGGATCGACAACCAGCCTTTCGGGGTACGTAAATCGGATTTCAACTCGGGTCTATGCGATAAATACTTACCTGTCAACGTGCCGGAAGTTTTTAAGCCTTGCAAATCACCCTGATAAACAATTTGGCCTCCCTGAATTCCTGCACCCGGCCCCATATCGATCACATGGTCTGCGATTTTTATCATGTCCGGGTCATGCTCCACGATGAGCACGGTATTTCCTTTGTCGCGCAAAAGCTTCATAAGGTCATTGATTTTGCTTATATCATGAGGGTGAAGTCCTATACTGGGTTCATCAAAAATATAAGTGAGATCAGTCAAACTGCTTCCTAACTGACAAACCATTTTGATTCTTTGGGATTCCCCGCCTGAAAGGGTGGATGTTTCCCGGCTTAGGCTCAGATAGCCAAGTCCAATCGAAACCATATGCTGTAAACGATTCATTAGCTCTGAAACGATTGTAGCAGCCACAGGAGCGTGAACCGACCGGACAAAATTCAAAAGTTCGTTTATCTGCATATCGGCACATTCCGCAATGCTTTTTCCGTTTATCTTACAGGACAGCACCTTATCGTTCAGACGTGTTCCATGGCAGTGTGGGCAAACCTGTCTGGAAACAAAACGTTCAATTTCCTTGGTGTATTTTACTTTTTCGCCGTCTTCCTTTTTGAGAAAGCTTCGCTCAATGCGTGGAATCAGTCCCTCATAAAGGGATGTCTTATGCCATTCGGGAGTTGGATTTGTCACCTTGATGCCATCAGCATAGAGCAACAGCTCCAACTCCTCGGCAGAGTAGTCTATGATTTTCTTGTCGTTATCAAAAAAGCCCGAATGAATATAACGTGTCAGCCGCCAACCGCCGGGTTCAAAAGTAGGAAAACGGATAGCACCCTCGTTCAGTGATTTGCCTATATCCAACAGTCGTTCAACATCAATCGCTTCAATTTTTCCTAGCCCTTGACAATGGCCGCACATTCCGGCTGGATTATTGAATGAGAAAACATCGGAGTAACCTACGAAAGGTTTGCCAATTCGTGAAAACAGCAGGCGTAATAATGAATAAGTATCTGTAATCGTTCCTACTGTCGACCGGGCATTCCCACCTAACCTTTTTTGATTGATAATAAATGCTACCGATAAATTTTCAATTGCATCCACATCGGGCTTCCCATAGTGTGGCATACGGTGACGAATAAAACTGGTATAGGTTTCATTTAATTGTCTCTGCGATTCTGCTGCTATTGTATCAAACACTAATGAAGATTTACCCGAACCGGATACACCGGTAAAAACCGTAATTTGCTTTTTGGGTATTTCAACATTTATATTTTTTAGGTTTCGTTCTCTGGCTCCCAACACGCGAATGCAATTATCAGGCATAGCTCTTCCTTTCCATATATGTGACTTAGTTAATATATGAGTGGCTCAACTATATTTTAGCACTCTTGTACCATAAATGCAATGATTCGGACAAGTATTTCTATATAAAGTTTGTTAGCCTAGTGCAAAGTGGCAAGCAGGGCAAGTGTATAGACACTTGCGTGTTTTATAGATTTTCCCTTGCGGTCAAACCCAAAAACTGCTTGTTGGGGTGAGCCGCCCCAAACCCTGCGACTTCGGGCCAACTTGGCCCGAAGTCGGCGCTCTACGCCTGTTGTTGCGTTACCGTCGCTATCGCTCCTGTTCCTTATTTTTCTGCGCGTCCGTCAGGCCGAACAAGCGGTCGATATTTTCCTTCGCCGTGACCACCTCCTGCATATCCTTCCTCACCTCGCGGTACTCCTTGTATGCGGCCCGTTTCTCCACCGCCAGCTTTTGATATTCGGTTTTGAGTGTGTCCATCTTCGGGAGCGTCGACCCAGACAGAACGCGCCGGAATGTTTCCTGCGCCGCTCGGTAAAGCGCGATCTCGGCCTCATGCTCCGCAAGATATTTTTTACTGTATTTCGCGTCCTTGTAACCGTTGAACACAGGTCGGGTTTTCGCGTAGTCCACCACCGCGCCTTTTAGCTCCGCATTCGCACTCATAGCGCCCTCAATGGACTTGATTTGTTCAGAAAGAACGTGAAAGCGGTCTGCGGCCTCCGCCGCTTGCTTTTCCAACTGTGCATATTCCAGCAAACCGTTTTCTTGTAAATATTGGAGCGTCGCGGCCATCTGTTTAAGGTTGAAGATTTTGGCCCATTGTTCGTAGGCGGGGCCTTTCCCATTTTTCATGCGGGACTGAATATCAATAATCAGATTGACCTTCGGCGGCAGTTCAGCCCGGCCCCCGGACGGAGCGGCCCGGCTCTCAATCACCGCCTGTATGTCCTCCGGCCCGTACCCTTTTCCGAGCGTGGAGGAACGCAGGCGCGTAAACCTTTTCTGCCCCTCGGCCCGAAAGCTGATCGTGCCGCCGCGCCCTCGTTTTACCTCGTAGCCGGCTTTCGCCATAGCCCGCAAAAAGGCGTCCATATCTGGCGGCTTTTCCGCAAGGCAGACATCTATCTGCGCTTTCAGCCGTTCCTGAAATGTCGGCGGGAGGGTATCGCCCCGCCACTCGCCGTAGTGCTTGAATTTCCCCTTGCTGTGCAGCTTCGGATGGGCGATATAGGACAAGCCGTTTTCAAGACAAATTCGGTCGGAGAGCCGACGCACGGCCCGCGCCGAACCGATAAAGTCCCGGAATTTCCGGGTGCAGTCAAGGCTTGTGGAGTTGTAGTAAATGTGGTTGTGGATATGGTGACGGTCGATATGTGTGGTAACGAAAAAGGCGTGATTACCCTTCGTCCAGCGCATGGCCGTTTCGTAGCCTATCCGATTGGCATCCTCCGGCGTGATCTCGCCGGGAAGGAATGCCTGCCGGATCTGATAGCAGAGGATGTCCGCATCCTTTTTTTGCTCCCGGCCCGTGACGACTTTGTACCGCACCTTGCTTAACAGAAATTCCGCGTCGGCGGTTTTCGGGTCGCACATATAGGAGGAAATCAATTCGCCGTCCCGCGTTTTTTCCGGGTTCTGCCCGTAATCGAAGCTGTCCGCGAGGGATTGCGCGATAGTTTCCCCTTTGCTGATATGACGCGCTATCAGGCGCGTGGTTGCCATACGCCCCCTCCTTTTCCGCAAAAAACAACTTCGGGCCAACTTGGCCCGAAGTTGACCCGAAATATTTCATCCCATAATATAGTCCCGAAGCAGATAGTTCAGACAGTTTAGCCTGTCGATCAGCCATTCCGCTATGGCGGGAATGCCTAGAGGGGAAATGAGAAACGAGAGCGCCAGAATCACACAGCCGCCGAATCTTTCCCCAGCGAACAGCATGATAGCGCCGATCAGTGCTTCAATTCCCGAAACGATTTCCAGAAACATCGCGGCATAGCAGAACAAAAAGGTCAACACAGGCACGGTAACGGCAAGTGCTAGCATGAACGGCATGGCGATTAATTTGAACGGGATTTTCATGAATACAGCCCCTTTCAATGGTTTCTACACCTATATTTTACCATCCGCAAATGGGGCCAACAATGTTGTCGAGACTTTGCAGTGTCACAAGTGGTAAACATATGTGAAACTAATTAAGAACATGTATACTTGTTAAAATTGACTTGACTTAGACTAATATATATGTTATATTTTTGATATAATATTTTGGAGGGATAGATAATGGATACACAAGAAGATAAAAAAACAAAAATAAAAAGCAAGGAGTACCCCGCGGTTACCCTTGGTCAGGCAATTGTATTCATTAAAAAGCTAAAAGATTATCCTATCGGAAAACCGATATCATATGATGCAGCTGCGAAAGAACTGAATGTCAAACCAACGACGAAATCATTTACATATACCGTAAGTTCTGCACGACAATATGGTTTAATCTCCACATCCACAGGAAAAACTTTATCTTTTTTGGAGCCTGCTAATAGATTGGCTAGGCCAACTGAGAATGAACAAACTCTTACTCTACTAAAAATTCAGTGCTTTTCATCGCCAAAGCTTTATAGTGAATTAATTGAGGAGTATAATGGTAAATCCATGCCAGCAACGAATGTCTTAGAGAATGTATTAGTTAGTTATTATGGCGTTGCACCAAAGGCTGCCAAAACTGCTGCACAAACGTTTATTGATACTGCCAATGAAGTAGGTGCAGTGAATAGTGGTGTTCTTAATACCGAAAGCAATGCAAACAATACAGATGCTACAACAGTTGGCTCTCCGGAAGAAAATTCAAAAGAATCTGAGCCTAGTGATCAACCCCCACAGACTGATTTGAACACCAAGGATGGTTTTGGTGCACCATTATCTATACCGTTCGGAGATCACAGAAAAGCTATTTTGTACATGCCTCTTGATGCTACAGCAGACGATGCAGATTATGTACTCGAAATGATTAAACTTATGTTCAAAAAGGTATATGGTGTACAACAATAATGACAAACGACAACGATGTTGAACCTTCCTATATATTTGATTTGTCTGAAAAAGACATTAATTCTGCAATGTATGATTTGGGAACAAAATATGATCGCATAACCGAAGGTATAAACAATTCGGCTTTGATCAGTGACCATTTTTGTGCAGAAGAAAAGTCTCTCAAAAATTCCGTTTTATATTTCTTGATAGACGCGAACTTAATTGATAATTGTGATCATTATATTACGGAAAACGGAAAATCATACTTTGAAACTTTATATATAGTCAAAGACTCTGAAACTGCTATGGCAATTCTTAAAGAAAAATTGATACAAAATCCGATTGTCAATCTTATTGGGCAAGTTTTTTATGGAAGAGGGAAAATTGGTATTGAGCAATTGCAAGTGTTGCTTAATTACCACAGAGTATCTGACCATGAAATAAATTCCAAGGATGTTATCTCTCTTCTTATCCTTCTTAATAGATATGAAATTGTTGTTTATGATAAAAAAAACAAACTATTCTACCTAAAAGAGCCAATTAGTGTTGGAACACCTATCAAGCAGTACTTTATTTCTCCGAGCACACCTTTTAGTAATGTTTATAATGTAAGGAAAGTATTACGCTCATGCCTTGGTGATATCTATTGGATAGATAAGCATTTCAGAAAAGAAGGTTTTGAAATGCTTATTGACGGGTTGGCCTATGAAGGTGTAAGGTCAGTAACGATTGTTTCTGGGAAGGAAAATGCAACTGCTAGTGCGCAAACTGATTATAAAATGTTAAAGCAAGAACTGAGTGAACGCACAATTAGTTTATCATGGCGCATAATAACCGATTCTTCTTTCAAATGGCATGACCGTTGGATTGTCTCTGATAATTGTTGTTACAATATACCACCAGTGCTTGCTATTATTCGTGGACAGCGTTCTGATTTACTAAAAACGGATTTGAATCTTGATATTTCACAATTCATTCAAGTCAGCATTAATATAGAAGATATGACCTAATTATTTTAAATCAAATTCTAAATGGGAGCGGAGATTTCTCCGCTCCCATTATGCTATGCCCCGACCACTGCCGCAAGCTGTTTAAGAACATCGGATACCCGGCTCCACAGTTCCGTGTAATCCTTTTGCAGAGCCGCAATTTCGGACGGGTACACGCCATAGGTGTTCGCATGAATGGCAATCTGATTCAGATTGTTCGCGCATCTGCGTTGCAGGGAAACAAGCTCCCGGACGGGCGCAAGGTCAACATTCAGGATATAGCCGTTTAGGGCCATTTTGCGGATATAGGCGCTCAGATTTTGCGTCCCCGCTTCCTCCATACGCTGCCGAATGGTATCGTATTCGTCCTGATTCACCCAAACGTACAGGGGAACGCCGCGTTTGCGTTTGTGCGCGCTCACCGTTCGAGTTCTCGGCTCCGTCTGCGGCGGTGCGGTTCCTTCACCCTATCCAGAGGCTTTTCCTCCGGTACGGGAACGGACGGTGGAACCGGCAGGGCCGTATTATTTAGGATACCATCAATCATGTCGTAATTCTGTTCGGTGGAAAGCTCCTCGTTTTTCAGGTAATTATCCTTGTCGTCCATAAAAAATCCTCCTTCGCATCACTTCGGGCCAAGTTGGCCCGAAGTCCGTTTATCTGTCCTTCTCCGTATTTTTCGTGGGCGCAGGGCGGGCAGCATTGTCCTTAGCCGCCTGTTCCGCGCCCTCTTTCAGCCGTTCGGCAATCGGAATTTTCCGCATGGAGCGGGCCTTGCTCTCCATAACCTTTTCATAGCGTTGCGAAAGCTCCGCGTCGGAAATAAGCTCGTTTTTCACAAACACGCCGAAGTCGGGATACCACCATGTCAGCCGTTTGACGTCGGGAATATGTTTTGCATGTTCCCATTTGCCGACCACCTGTGCCTGCTGTTCCAACTGCTCCGGGGTAAGCCGGAATTGATCGGGATTGCCGGGCGCGGCCCGAAGCTCGTAATCGGCCATCTGTTTTTCCGTCAGCGGCGCGTGATACAGAAGATAGCCCCACGCCAGAAATTTTCCGTTTTCCACACTCTCACGCTGATCGAAATTGACGATTTCGGCGGGGCCGTTCTCTGTCTTGGGAAACGTGCCGATGTCCACGGGTCGCTGTGTGGAATAATATTTGTAGACATCCGGCGCGGGGCGCATTGCTTTTTCGGAAACACCATAACTTTGCTGATAATCGGTGACGCGGGTTTCAAAATCCTTTGCCGCAGAATCGGCGCTTTGGGTATAGTGACCCCAATAATAATCGCGCCTGCCGCCCTCGTTTTCGGTAAACTGCCATGTGACAAAGGGCTGCGGCGCGTTCGGATTTTCGGCAAGGGCAAAGCCTCGGTCGTTCTCAAACAGAACCGATTTTTTTTTTCGTAGCCATGTACCTTCTCCGTGGATGGAATATCACTCATTTTTGCCTCCGTTTAATATGAGAAAATGTCACGATATTACCCACAATTTCAGGGGGATAAGGGATTTATACCACTTCCCCCGAAACCGGAGCTGGGAAGCCGCATAAACACAGGTTTTTTCCGGCTAACTTCGTGACACTTTGCCCCCGCTATTTTGCCTGTGCCGCTGTTGGCGGCGTCGGTCTGTTTCACGTTTTCCCATCATACGGCAAGCCTCCGAACAATACGCTTGATTTGTGACCGGGATATATGCCGTTCCGCAGACGGGGCAAATCCTTTGGGGAGCTGTATCGGCGCTGTTCATCAGTTTGGCCTCCAAAGCGGAATCCAGCGGAAGGACGGCATTTTGAAAATACCGGCAATACGCGCCCGTCCAACATATGCCGAGCATGTAGCAGGGGCATTCCAGCGGCAGACAGCCGTATTCCGGGTCGTAGTTGGCGCACATGCCCGTCGCCAGCCTGCGGATACCCGCGCGCTCGTTGCGGGTCAGCTCACGGGATGATGTTTCCATAGAATTCACTTCGGGCCAACTTGGCCCGAAGTTGCCTCCCTCCGCGCAAAAAGTAACTTCTGGTAACAGATGCCGACGCAGGGTGCGCCATTCCAATACTCGCAGTTCCGGCAGGGAGAACCCCTCGGCGGCTTACGAACAGTTCCCCGGCAGGGCCGGGGAACTTCCTTCATCATCCGTTCAAACGGGCTGTCGGTGAAGTTCATGCTTTACCGCCCCCGCCACTTTCGCTGTCGCCGTCCTCGTTATCGCTCTCGGGCAGCTCGCCGGGCTGTTCCGCATCCTCCGCATCGTCAGGGCCGTTTTCTTCGCCGTAATCGAGATCGTCCTCACTCTCGGCCCGCTGATGCTTCGGACGGTAAATCTTGAAATAGTACCCGGCCCCGCCGCCGATCACCACGACCGCCAGCACAAGCAGGAACGTCCCCATGTTGTTGCTCTGCGGTGTGGAGGAAGATTTCGTGGATGTTTCCGTCCCGGCTTGCGACGTAGTGCCGGAAGCCGTTGTCTGCGCGGAACCGGAAGAAGTGCCTACGGCAGTCGTGCTTTCGGTTGCGGTCGTACCGGAAGAACTGCCGGACTTTTCAGCCAGCGCCAACAGGTCTTTTTCCGTCACAGCGTTGAGGAAATACACGTTATCGCCGTCCCGCTGCCGGTCAATAACAAGGTAAAACACATTTTTGTCTGGGGTCGTGATCGTGTAGAATTCCTTGCCGTCCTTGTCGGTGGCGGTGTTGACCACCGTGCCGGTTCCGGCGGGCGTAAAGACGGTGGACGCGCTGGAAGTGCCGGACGTTAAAGATGAATCCGTCGATGCGGAAGAACTGGAAGCCGTCGACGAGCTCGATGTCGTTACCAGCCTTGACGATGTTGAACTTGCCGGTTCATTTGTTACCGACGCCGCATAGGCAACGGTGGTAAAAGAGCACATCAGCGCGAGGGCGGCGCAGAGCGCCGTCAGCTTATGAAATTTCTTCACTCTTTGTCATCCCCCTTGTCGGTATCGGTTGACTTCGGGCCAACTTGGCCCGAAGTCATATCTTCCTTCACGTCGCTTTCAAAGCGGAGCCTCTTTGAAAAACCTTCTTCATTCCTGTTTTGCTTCATTGGCTAAGTCCTCCGGGCGGGTCGTGAGCAGACGGTAAATTTCGGTGTCCTTTGGGAAACGGTCTACAAAAGGAATGGTGGTATTCCCGTAAAACAAAAGCCCTTCGCCGGGATTGCTGTGGGTGATGTACGAAAGCTGATGCGGCGAAATGTTGAGCTGCTTGGCTAAAATCTGCCGGTCGCCCTGCGCCTGCGAAAGCAGAATCATGAAGTCGGTGTTTTCAAGGATATTCTCGATTTCCCGACTCGCCATCAGGTCTTTCACGTTCTGCGTTAAGGCACTTGGCACACAGCCTTTCTTTCGCAGCATCTTCCAGACCGTCACAAAATAGCTGGCGGTCAGCGCGTCCCGGAGCAGGATATGAAATTCGTCGAAGTAGCACCACGTTGCCATGCCGTGCTGAAAATTGCTGTTGACCGCCGAGGTGACAAGCTCGTTTGTGATGTGCATGGCGATTTTCCGCAGGTTTTCCCCCAAGCCTTTGAGTACAACGCAACCAATCCGGCTGTTCAGGCTGATATTGGTCGTGTGGTTGAACAGGTTGAGGGAGCCGGTGCAGTAAAGCTCCAGCGCGGTCGCAATCCGTTTCGCCTCCGGTTCCGGCTGCTTACAGAGAAGTTCGTACAGGTCTTGCAGAACGGGCATTTTCTGCGTGTCGATGCCGAGGGCGATATTCCGGTAGACAAGACGGACGCAGCGGTCGATCACCGTTTTTTCGATGGGCTGCAAGCCGTCCCTGCCGCTGACGATCAGTTCACAGAGGGACAGCAAAAAGTCCGCTTTCAGCGAAAGCGGGCTTTCCTCGTCGGCCATGCTCATTTGAATGTCCATCGGGTTGATGTGGTGGGAGCTGTCCGGGGCGATGTCGATCACCTGCCCGCCGAGCCGCCGCACAAGCGGCGCGTACTCGCCCATCGGGTCTACGACAATGATTCTGTCCCTTGTGGCGAGGAACACGTTGATCAGCTCCCGCTTGGCGGCAAAGGATTTGCCGCTGCCGGTGGAGCCGAGATACAGGCCGTTGGCGGATTTGAGCTTTTTCCGGTCTGCCATAATGACATTATGGGACAGGGCGTTCTGCCCGTAGTAGATGGCCGGGCCTCCCATCCGAAGCTCCCGCGTCATGAAAGGGACGAAAATTGCCGTTGAGGATGTTGTCATGCCGCGCTGGATCTCAATGGAGTTGCCGCCAAGAATCAGGCTCGACATATACCCAGCCTCTTGCTGAAAATCAAGCCGTTTGAGCGCACAGCTGTATTTCTGCACGATACCCGCCACAGTGAAAATGTCGTTTTCCAACTGCTGGCGGGCGGGGGCTGTGTTGAGGATCAGGAAGGTTAGAAGAAACATACGCTCATTCCGGCTCTGCAAATCCCCCAAAAGGGCCATCGCGTCCTTGCTGAAGGTGACGAGGTCGGGCGGCAGGATGTCCATGTCGTAACCGGCGCGTACCGCCTTTTTCTGTTCTTCCACCTTCATTTTATCAATGTCGCTGATCTTGCCTTTAATGGCCTTGATGGCCTTGGTTTGGTCAACCGTCCGGATATGCAGCGTGATGGTCATTTCAGCGTCCATTTCCAGAAGCTCCGCAAGGAGCTTGTCGGAAAGCTCGGAAGCCAAAATCTGCATGTATGAAACCGCGCCCCACGTCGTGCCGCCGACACGGAAAGCGCGGCTCTGCCGGAAGTCGAAGGACGTTGGAGCAATGAAATCTTTCGTCCCCATGCCGGTTTTCGGAATGTCGGCCCATGAGAAAACGAACGGTTCCCGGCTGTTCGGATGAAGCTGCCCGTGCAGCACTTCCAGCCGTTCCCGTCCGGCGAGGGGCCTGGACTGGACGCCGAGCTTTTTGAAATTGCTCATAATATCGGCTTCCACCCGTTCCAGCCGGGGCCGGGCCGCGCCAATTCCGTCCGCTTCGATGCCGAACGTGATGTATTTGGAGCGGACGATGCCGTTGTTGCTCTTGGCGATCTGCCCCGTAAGCATTTCTACATATTCGCCCCGAATGGCGTCGTATTCGTCGTGCTGCGGCGGGATATTGACGCTGTACCGGTTTTCGGGCCGGGAACGATGGTTGATGAAGGAAAGCTGAAACGGCAGGGCGCTGTCAAAATAATTAAGGAACGCGCAGTAGCCGTCAAAGATCGCGGCCTGATCGTCCGCCGATGCAACCGAATAGTTGATGTCCTCGTATTCGACGGTCTTGGTGTAGAAGCCTTTCCGCACCTTGCAGATGCCATCCCGGAGCATTTCCACATACGGGATGGTTTGCTGTGCCGTCTGCGGCCCGCGACCGTTTTTCTTACTGCTTTTTGCGGGAACTAGGCGCTGCTTTTTCGCCTGTTGTGACTGATTCAAGCTGTAAGCCCTCCTTTCCAGCGCCGCTGAACGGCACGTAAAAATTTTCTGTCCGGTACGGCCTCGTCCGGGGCCAGAGAAAGGACGTGCGGACGATGTTCCGCAGCACCTTTTCAAACGGAAGCCCATTGCGCTCGTACATGGCGAGCAGAAAGCACGGAAGCATCAGGCAGATCATCAGGAACATGGCCCCCGTGTTGCCGATGGTTTTACGGGTCAGAAGATAGGTCGGAATGCCCACGACCGCCGCGATGCCGAAACAGATAAGTTGGCGTTTGGTGAGGTTGAACGCCATTTTGGTTTTGATTCTGGATAGGTCAGTAGGTACATTTACATAAGCCAAGGGGAAAATTCCTCCTTTCGGGTAAAATGAAACTTCGGGCCAAGTTGGCCCGAAGTTTATGTGGTAACTGTTATATTGATGGGGATTTGTTGAATATGGTACAATAAAGAAAGGCTATTCTAAAAAAACTTGTCTTTGATTAATATGATAGGGGTGATAGCATTGCCACATTTAGCAAAACATCACTTTGTACCGTGGTCATATCTTCGATATTTCGCTATAGATCCTAAAGCGCCTCGCAAAACGAGCACAATACATATGTGGGATAAAAGAGCTCATGTCGAGCGTATTCAAAAAACGGACAGCGTACAATGTTACGTCCGAGGTCAAAACACGGTTAGCGGATTACCTGACCCTGAATTCTATGAGAAACGTTATGCGGAGGTTGATGTTGCTTTGGGTGAAGTTATAAGATTGTTACTTCAAACACTTCGCCAAGCATCTCCGGATTCGGCTTTCAATCCAAAGAATAAAGATATGCTTGCACAGCACATTATGCTCTTATTTAAACGACAACCGACAGTCCTTCGAGACGCTTTGACAAAGACCGAGAACGCGATTGATATCGTAAAAGAAACGATGCGCGCAGAATATAAAGGTTTTTTACCAACTCCGAAGCTTGAGAGTTTGCTTGCTTCCAAAAGCACAAAACAATATGCTCTTGAACTCAGTATGGAACTTGTAGGAAATGGTGCTGAAGCTCTGCGAAATAAAGTTTGGGTTTATTGCCGCAATGAAACAGACGTTCCTTTTGTAACAAGTGATTACCCATTATGTCCACAATTCATACCTAGTTATAATGATAAAGGAATGGCTGACCCTGGGTGCGTGTTCTTCTTTCCTATAGCACCGGATGCGTTAATCTATATGATTGACTCTGTTCATTTTCTTCCCAATCAGAAAGAGTATTTTGATAATGCAATCGAGCCCATCCATAATCGGGATTTTGTGTTAATGGCCAATCACCTTCAACATAGCACCTGTACCCGTCAGATTTACTCCAATGAAACACTCACTCCCGAAATCTACGCACACCCTGACGAGATAGAAAACGGTATGTGATTTCTTTCAAGGCAAGCCAATTAACTTAACCAAAAGTTCAACGTTCGGCACTGTGTACCGGGGCCGTCTGCCGGGCAGGGGCCTTTTCAAGCCCGGACTGCCGCGCCCGCCAATATTCCGGGCTGTATTCCCGGATGGACTTGTTGATGTTTTCTTCAAACGCCACCTTGTTCCGGACGCGGTCGGGAATGCTCCACAGCTTTTTGTCCAAAAGCTCCCGTAGCACGACGCTTTCCTGACAATCTTCTTCAAAGCAGAGATAGCCGCCCTGCTTGAAACCGCACTTCCGGGCGGCGGGAGAAAGCATAGCCGAAATTTCTTTGGAAACCATTGTCCCGCCGTGGCTTGCGGTGCTGACGAGAAAGACGCCGGGGCAAAGCACATCGCAGGTCTGAACCTTTCCCCATGGGGAATTTTCAGGATTATTGAACATTTGAATCTCCTTTCCGGCACTTCGGGCCAACTTGGCCCGAAGTTAATGCGCTCCAAAAATGCTTTTCGAGAGACTTCCCGTCTTAAAGAGGGTGAAGCACAGAAGCACCGTGTACCCCACGGCTGACCAAATTGAGCCGATGGGGTCGCCGCTTGTGGCGATGCTCTGTATCAGCACCGCATAGATACCGACGCAGACAAGCATTAGGAAGCCCTGAAACGCCACGGCAAGCAGAGAACGAAAATAGTTGTGGCCCATGCTACCAAGCTCCCGGTTTACCGCCGTGGCGAACGGGATAGGGGCCAAACTCGTCATCATGTAAATTTCAATCATCCGCCCGTACACAATGACGAAAACCACGATGTTCAGAGCGACCATCGTGGATTTTACAAAGATGGACTGCATCCACAGCCCGAGCAAGGGGCCGATGTCCATGCCCTGCAAGGTGGTTTTCAAGTTGTCCAGCATACCGGACATGACGGTCGTACTGTTTCCAATCAGCCCGGCCGATTGATTGACCACGCTTTGCGCTACGTCGAACACCGCCATAACGATGTTGAACGTGTTGGAGAGAATCAGCACGGCGACGAAAGTTTTGAACACCCATTTGAAGAACATCCATGTGTCGATGTCGTGGAGATTATTGCGGTCGATCAGCATTTGAATAAGCTCATAGCACATGACAAAGGTAAGCACAAGCCCGGCAATCGGCAAAACAACCGTTTCAGAAAGCTGTTTTATCATGGAGAACACCCCGGCGTTCCATGACGCCGGGGAAGTTCCCACCTGTGTCGCAATCGCTCCGACTTGGGTGTTCACGTTGTCGAAAAGTCCGCTGAGATTTCCCATGATGCCGTCGATCAGCACACCCTTGAGCCATTTGGTTATCCAGTCGGTGAGAAAATCCATATCACACTACCCTTACTTGAACAGGCTGGACAGCATCGGGACGAGGGTCGTACCCAAGAGAATGACGCCGCCACCCGCCATGAGCTGTTTAATCCCTTGCGATTTCGCGCCCGGATTATCCGACCCGTAACCTTCCAGAAGGTTGATAACACCCCACACGGCAAGGCCCGCGCCCAGCGCGACAACGAGGGTTTGCAATGTACTGACCGCACTTGTGAAAAACTGCATAGACTTTACCTCCATTTTCGTTTTTAGACACAAAAAAGCCGCCATTTCTGGCGGCAACATTTCGGATCGAAATTGTTTTTGGTCGGAGGAGAACGAGCCATATATTTACTCCTTTCTTGTTGTTAAAAGGGGAATATTGGTATATAATTAAAATGGTATTATTGCTTATAAATCAATTTGAATTATATAGTTTTTGGGGTATTGGGTATGATTGAATCAAACGCATTATTTGGAAACGGACTTAATATAGAATTCAGTGAAAACGATGACTACAAAAACTGGGCCATTCTATCACGCATGATTAAAAATCTTGCAGAGTCAGGGCGCTATGACGACGTTTTTGCCGGAAAAATATCATCAGATGAAATGAAGGATTTTCTTGAACGGCTAAACGAGTGGTTCAAAAACAAGGCGCTAAAAGGTATTGCCGCGCTTAAGTGGACTGAAAATGAAGATGAGGTAAGTGCACTTATGGAAATGAGTAAGCGCTATAAAGGCAAAGATCCTTCTGTACTTGAAATTGGCCTTGAGGATTATCTACTCGGGTTGAAATTATTTAATGCAAGTTACGGCACCGATGCTGTACCGAGTGATGCGTTGTTCCAAGGAATGAGTTATTTGATGCTGGATGCTATATATAACAATGGGCTAATCGAAAAAATTTACACTAACATGGAGTGTTACAAGCCGGAATTACTAAAATTCAAAAATATCTTCACGCTGAATTATGATTCTAACGTAGACGTGATTTTAGACCATCCTGTATATCATTTACACGGTTCGTTTAGAACTTTGCATCACGAATATCGTCCTGACACCTTTAAAGGTTGGGCCATATTACAGACTGGTAAAACCCTACCCCAATATATATCAGGAAAGGAATACCTCTACAGCGATGCTGTGTTAGGATTTTCCGGGCGTGATAAATGGGATAAGATTTGCAAGTATAACGATACATATGATAATCCGCTTTCCCAAGTGTTTTTGAAAGCGCATCCTGAATTGGGAGCACCCAAATATCCTGTCGACAAATTTAAAACAATTAAAGGGCACCTTCATTTAATTGGAGTATGTCCTAATAACGATAGTCACATATTTAAGATGATAAATGATAATATCAATATTTCAAAAGTCGTTTATTATACAGCCTGTGATGAAGATGCAGAACAGGTGCAAAAAGTGATTAGGAAACCTATACAAATTTTGAATGTGTTTAAGTATTGGGATCATATTCGTGGTAAGAAAGCATAGCTCCGGCCATCCGGATCGTGGATATAACGGAAAGGAACGGAGGAATGAATAGTTGAAATTTGAAGATAAATTTCGTCAGAGATGCAAGGTTATTATTGAAAACATTAAAAAAAGTCCTTATACTTGGGGACTTAGCACAGTGATTCTATTAGTGGCCATTCCACTCGTTTTATGGTTTTGCTATTTTATTGGTGACTGCGGCTTTATTCTAATAAAAACGAGCTTAACAATTGATGGGTTTTTGGACTTTTATGGCTCTTTTCTTGCATTCTTGGGCACTGTTGCTTTAGGTGCATTAGCTTTATGGCAAAACCATAAATTTAAAATTGAAAATGACAAAGCCCAATCTAAATTGGAACAGGTTAATGATAATGTACTTAACTTAGATATAAAAAAAGATAAAGAACGATTATTTGAAATTTATTTTAAATATCTGGATCAAACTCAAAATATTTTCAATCCAGAATATGTACTGGGTCATCCCAAAGAATGTAAGGATGCTTTAAGTATCTTCTTAACGCTAAAAAGTTGTCACATAGAAATTCTTGGTACTAAGCGGAGGCTAATGTTTCTTGACAGCCAAAATTCAGACAACTCATTCTTTCAATATATCGAAGACAAGAGTAGTGAAATTTCAAAAATAGCCATGCTCGATAAAAAGGAAGAAATCACAAAAGAATTATTCCAGTTCTGGACAAACAATAGTGAAGAATACAACAAGAAGTCCTTGACTTTTATGATTCAAATTAGAAAATCAATTTTTAATGAAACCATAAAATAATTGGATTTTATTGATTGTTTTTTAATATCAAATAATGTTTATCACCCACCAATTTTTCTTAAACTGGTGGGTGATTATACATCGGGCCAAGTTGGCCCGATGTTATGCAAACGCATCCGGGTCGTCCACATCGTCGTAGTTAAGGATGCCCTCGTCCTCGCCTGCGGCGGCTTCCTCTCCGGGCGCGTCTACCTCGTAAACAGTATATATTTCATTAGGCTTCACCTTCATGCGCCGGTCAATCAGTGAAGAAATGTCGAAGCTGTTTCGCTTGTCGGCCTCGGCGGTATACTTGTAGTTCGGGTGCTTTTTCAGGTCGTACTTAGGTGAGAGGAACGGACGCAGGCCGCGAAGCTGCAAAATGCACTTGGAGCCATCCATTGTGGTCAGCTCGTCTATTGTCATAAGCTCCTTGCCGAGCCGTTGCAGATTTTGACCGTGGCTTTCCTGCATTCCCCGTGTAATGTTTTCGGTATACATAGAAATGGTTTCTTTCCCCAAAGCCTCCGAAAGCTCCTTGACGGTGGTGTGCTCCCGGCCCCCTAAGAAAATGACCGAATCCATATTGCCTAAAATCGTCTCGGCATTGTCTTTGTAAAGGGCCTTTAATTGGGCCTGCGCCTGTAAAAACAGGCACAGTGAAATTTCACGGGATCGAATGACGGCCACCAGCTTTTCAAGCTGCGGCACCTGCCCCGTATTCGCGGCCTCGTCCCAAAGCACCCGCACATGATGGGGCAAGCGCCCGCCGTACTTGTTGTCAGCCCGTTCGCAAAGAAGATTGAACATCTGGCTAAAGGCAAGTGCGACGATGAAGTTATACGTCGTATCGGTATCACTGATGATGAAGAACGTCGCCGTTTTTCGGTCGCCCATGCGGTCAAGCTCCAGTTCGTCGTAGCTCATGATCTCCCGAAGCTGCGGGATGTCAAAGGGAGCCAACCTCGCGCCACAGGAAATCAGGATGCTTTTCGCTGTCTTGCCGCTAGCAAGTTTATATTTCTTATATTGTCGAACGGCAAAGTGATTGGGATTGCGTTTTTCCAGTCCCATGAACATGTAATCCACAGCATTTTTGAAGTTGTCATCATCCTCTTTCACTTCCATGCTGTTGATCATGTCCACGAGGGTATTCATGTTGCATTCTTCCTCCGGCCCTTCAAAGACGATATACGCCACAAGAGCGCAGTACAAAAGGGTTTCTGCCTTGGTCCAGAACTCGTCGCCCTCTTTTCCGTCGCCTTTGGTGTTGGTAATCAGGGCATTCACGAACTTCAAAATGTCCGATTCCGTCCTGATATACGACAGCGGATTGTAGTGCATACTTTTTGAAAAATCGATGGAATTGAATACCTTGATTCTGTACCCCTGCCGCTTTAAAAAAGCGCCGACCTGCCCGAGTATGCCGCCCTTCGGGTCAACCACCACATAGGACGAATGGGCCTGTAGCAGTTGCGGGGTCAGCCAGAACCGGGTTTTACCGGAGCCGCTTGAACCGATGATGCAACAATTCAGGTTCCGGGCGTTGGCCGGATTTTTCGGGCGGGTGTTCATCGTGAGAAATTCAGTTCCGGTGAGAATGACGTTGTTTTTGAAAACCGGGTCGATAAAGGGCTTGATGTCCTTCGGCGTACCCCATCGGGCGCTGCCGTATTCCACATCCTTTCTGAATTTTTTCGCGTTTTCTATCTTGTAGAACACCACAAGCCGGAGGATGACGGCCCCGGCGAGAGCGATCAGCCAATCGGACGCGATGAGGCCCGGCGCTATCGTTTGGAACGCCGGGCCGACGGTTTTCACCATACCGATCAGCTTTTCCCCGAAACCGGCCCCCGCCGCTAGGCGGTACGCCGTGCCGAGTTTCAGACAGCACCAGAAAATGAACAGGTATGGAATGTTCGGCAGAACAAATCTGCGGATTTTATCGCTCATTCCGCGTCGCCTCCCGTTTCCGTTCGTGGACGCGCGGCTTCGACCGCACCACATCCGCGGATTTTCTAAGCTGCGCGAGGATGGAGGGCTGTTTACTCTTACCTCGGCCCATCACCAGCTTTGTATATTCGGAAAAAGCCGCAGTAATGGCGTCGGCCTGCCCGGCCTTGAAAAATAGCAGATATTTATTCGGCCCGGTCTTGTGGAAAGCGTAATCGACATTATACTTCCGAGCCACGCGGTCAAACAGTTTAGTATCGCCGGAAAGGTCAAGGCTGTTGGTGGAAACGCGGTGATTCATGAGCTTTTTCACGCTCTGCCTGCCCTGCGGGGTCTGCGCCTTGCGGTAGTCCTTTTGAATCTTCCGTACAACCGCCGCCAACGCCTTTGCGAGCGTCCGGCCCGTGAACTTCGCGGCGTTGATCGAAACGGCAACCGTCCGGCGCTCTATATCTTCCTGCAAACAATCAGCCTCCTTTCACCACTTCGGGTCAACTTGGCCCGAAGTGGCAGTGTATAGATGAAATCATCCTTTTAAAAGAGTTGTTGAAAAACATTTTAAAGCATGTTACCGTTCAGATATACCAATGAATTAGGAGTGGTAACATGATTTATCAGATTGAAGAAATGTCCAAAAGCCGTATCGCATATATGCGTCGGGTCGGCCCTTATGGGGCGGATAATTACGTCCTCATGAAAAAATTCAAGGAGTGGGCAAAATCCAACGGCCTGTTCACAGAATCGGCTGTTATCTTAGGAATTTCACAGGATAACCCCGCAACGACGCCACCTGAAAGCTGCCGTTATGACGTCGGCATCGTTGTTTCCGAAGACTTCACAACCACGGATGCCGATGTAAACGTAGCAGAACTGCCCGGCGGCAGATATGCCGTTTTTACGATTGACCATACCGCAGAAGCAATCCAGAAAGCATGGGTCGAAATCTTTGTTCAGTTATCGGCCAAGGGCCAACAGCCTAACGTTTCCCGCCCCATTCTTGAACGGTATATTCCCGCCATGATTGATAAGCACTTGTGTGAAATCTGCGTTCCCGTTTAAGACCGTTCCTCTGCTTTGGCGGGCCGATCTTTTTGAGCAACCGGCGCGGTATCGATCATCTGCTGATACTGTTTGAGCGTGTCGCGGATGGATTTTTCCGGCACGGGGTACGCAAAAATTTTGCATTCTTCCGGCAAATCGTCCCTGTCGTTGTAAAGCTCCACGAAGCGGTTGCCGGTGTCCACGATATAGCCGTTTTCGGTGAAGGTGCCGCCGTCCTCCAAAGAAACATCCCGCCCGTATGCCTCGTAGTCGATGTAGTTCTCCAGATATTCCGGCACTTCAAGCGCACCCATTTCGTCGATCATGTAGCGGCCCAAATCGTCCTCGTCGCAAATTCCGGGATAATATTCATAGCAATCGAGGTTTTGCGCAAGGTTGATCAATTCTTTCAGACTGCTTGTATGGTCGCCGCAGGAAAGGGCGGCTTCAAATTTTTCCCGGTCGCCCTCGTCCAGATCGTCCAGAAGGTCGGCGAGATAGTTCAGCTCATTCAGATCGGCGTATTCGGGGAGGCAGTCATACAAGCCGGAAATGTTGGTTTCATAGTCCGTGATGAAAATTTCCTCGTACCGAACGCCGTCCACATGAATACGCCCGAAAAGCGCCTGAACTTCCTCGGTCGTGGCGGGGAGCTTCAAAAACTCCCCATCCAAAAACCCTTCGTTGTAGCGCCCGAGATTGGTCACAAAGGCGTCAATCGCACTCATTACCGGCCTCCGTGCGGCCCTGTCCCTTGACCGTCAGAATGCCGTCCAGCGTGGTTGCCGTGATATTCAACCGTCCTGCCGTGGCAATGTCGTTTTTCATATCCTCGTTCATGCCGTCGCCGCAGACGACCAGCACATGGGAACGGCGCAGTAGGTCGCGCCCGATGTCGATGCCGCTTTTATGTTCCTCCGGGATCGCGTCGTTAAGAATGAGGGGCAGGTAAAGCAGGGGGCAGACCGGAGAAAATCCGGCCTCGTATGCCGCCCGGCAGTACCGCGCCGCCTGTTTCGCATCCGCGTTCTGGTCGCCGCTCCATGCGGCGGTGATGTATGCCAATGGTCTTTTCATAGAAATAGAAAGCACCTCCGTTTTTGTCGCGCTGAATATGTCAACCTATCCTCCCGTCCTTTCCACGCTTGGAAAGGAAGCGGCTCAAGGGAATATCCCCGTCGCATGGCCGCAGGAAAGCACTGCCGGAGCACGCCGTCAAGAGCAAGACCGCTTCGCGATGGCGCGCCACTCTTGACGGCGAACACCGGCTATGCTATGAAAATTGCGGCGACGGGGAATAAATCCTTTGAGCATCGGGGTACGGGGCAGTGCCCCGCTCGTCGTTGCAGACTTCGGGCCAAGTTGGCCCGAAGTTATTTCTCCTGCTCCACCTGTTTTTCCGGCTTGGCAAGCTCCGGCTGCTTTTCCTTCCACTCGTCGAGCAGTTTGATGATGGTATCCTTCATTTCGCGTGGGGTCTTTTCCTTCCCGAAATACTGGCTCAATTCCTGACTTGAAATAATCACTTTGTCTACCTCCTTTTTTTCTTCGAGCATAATTCCGTCGATCATATCGCCGTTGAGCATCCCTTTTTGGTCAAGCTCCCGCATCCGCTGTGCCTGCGACAGCGACGGGGCCGACTGCTGGCCCTCAATGGCGACGGCAATGTACCGCTGATTTTTCGGCTTGATGAACGACATTTCCACGGCGGGGGTGAACGAAATTTTCTTATCGTCCACCATTTTCATCAGGTCGGGAACGAGATCGTTCAGCTTGATATACCGCTGAACCTGCTTGACCGTCATTTTATTGCGTTCGGCCACAACCGCGTTGGAACGCTGCCCGTTTTCCGACTTCGGGCCAAGTTGGCCCGAAGTGGAGATGTCGCCCCGCGCGCCCTGCCTCTTGATGGCCTCCAACTGCATTTTCAGGGCCTTGGCCCGTTCGCTCGGCAGGATGTTTTCACGCTGATTGATGTTGTCCTCCACCATCTGCGTGATTGCTTCATCGTCGGAGAGATTGCGGACGATACAGGGCATATCCGCATACCCTGCCAATTCGCTGGCTTTTTGGCGGCGGTGGCCGGATACGATTTCATACCCGCCGTTTTCACGGGGCCTGACAATGGCGGGCTGCGTTACGCCCTTGTCCCGGACGCTTTCCACCATCGCCCGCATTTCATCATCGTCCCGGACTTGGAACGGGTGATTTTTGAAAGCGTGAAGCTCGGACAGATTGAGAAAAACGATCTGCTCCTGCTCACCCTTGCGCGGCGGCTCTTTCGGCTCCTGCGGCGGTTCCGGCTCCGGGGCGGGGATTTCCTCTTTCGCCGGGGCCTTTTTCACAGAAGTAAGTTTTTGCTTTTCCACGCGGGGCTTGCGATCCTTTTTGGGGGCCTGATTCGATTTTTCCACTTCCGTTTTTTCGGGAGCCGGGGCCTGTTCGGCCTTATCTGTCTTTGGGGGTCTGCCTTTGAGCGCGGGTTTCTTTTCCGACATCAGTTCATTGATTTTGTCGGACGGGACAACCACGTCGCCGGGGGCGGGGACGTATTCGCCGCCGATGCCGGGCGGCTCAATCGGTTCTTTGCCCTCATGGGGCAGCGCCGCCTTTTCTTCGGAGGTCGGTTTAGGAGCCGGGGCCTCGCCGCCGACTTCCTGCGTCGGGACGGCGGGAGCGGTTTTTTCCTCTGCCGGAATTTTACCGACCGTGGCGGTTTCCGCTTCCTCCGGCATATTGGGTTCGTCTTTTGCCATGCGTTTTTCCTCCTTGCAGATTTTTTGCAACAAAAAAGGGCCGAGAGAAATTCTCTGCCCGTTCTGCCTGTTTCGGTTCTTTCAAAATGATCGGTTTAGTCCGTAATCGTGAAGTCCAGCGTCAGTTCATGGGAAACGGTTTTCGCGTTCGCCCAGGCTAAGCCGAATTTAGCGGTAAGCGCCAGATTCCCCGATGCTCCGTTCGCGCCGAGCGTCCCCAACGGCACTTCCGACGCAAGATCGCCCGTATAAACAGGCGTTGCCCGGTCAACCGCTGTCCAGCCTGAACCGGCTGTTTTACTGATTCCTACGCCGAGCGCCATCCCGCTTCCGGTCTGCGCCGCCGTCAGGCTGTTCCAGTCCGAATAAGCCGTAGGGGCGGCATTACCGATTCCGGCGGTTGCTTTCAGGCTCGCGACGGAAACTTTAACGGGAAAAGTGGAGTTATTGGTGATTGGAATGTCCGGCGCGGTGAACGGCGTGTTGCTATTTGGGTCGATGGTATAGCCGATACTGACCGGGTGCGACACGGACACCAGTTCATCCGTATGGTAGTGGGTGACAGCCGAAATATTCCCGGCATTGTCCACGGCGGCGATATGAATGTAAAAACTGCTGCCGGATGGGCGGGAGAAAGTATAACTGCTCGTTGTGGTCGTAATGCTCCCATCCGGGACGGTATCCGGTTTATTGTCCACCACGATGGAGTAGCCCTTCATCCCGGTTTTTAGGGATGTCGATATAACCGGAGAATCATATTTCACGCCGTCGTTTTGGCCGGTAGCCTCCACATAGTATTGATAGCCGGTGGCGTTGTCCTGAGAAGAATAGTTGACGGTATACTGTGTCCGGTCAGAATTGTGCGTGACGCTTGAAATATCCGGTTTGTCCGGCGCGTCCAAATCCTGCCCCTTGTGATCATTCCAGCTTGTGTCGGTCGTGATCTGAGCAAGGTAAAACAGGGTGTTGGCCGTGACGCGCTGCTCGTCCGGCGTGGCTTCCCCATTGGAGTGGCCGGTCTGAATCATGGCGCAGTTTGACCAACTGGTGAGATAAAACGTGTTTGTGCCTTGCCCGCCGGAACCGGTTGCCGCCGCGCTGTTAGGGTAGGTGTAAGGCTGCTGATACGTCATCCAGATATCCCCGAAAGCAAGCTGATTGGAATGGGACATCGGAACGTTCAGAACCGTGCCCACGTCCCCGATTTTCCACGGATAGTTGGTGAGCAGGCCCTTTTTGGAAACCTTAATCTGTGTACCGCCGAGCACGGTGTAATGCGGAATCGTCTGAATATCGCAGTAATGGGCCAACTTGAAGAAATTCGGCATGGAAATTTGATCGTTATCCACCATTGTGTCATGCCCGAATAGAACGCCGCACCCGGTTTTGATAAAGGCGTCGGTTTTACTCTCTGCCGCAGCGGACAAATCCTGACTTGCGAAAGCGTCCCACGCGCCGAAATACAGCACGTCGTATTTGTAGCTGCCGTCCGCATTTTTCAGGTAAGCGTCCGGGTTCGCGTTGAAATCGGAAATCGACACGGTATCCACGGAGATAAGGCCCTTGCCGTAGCCCTTGGAATCGTACTCGTTCGGCGTTTCCATCCACATTTTGAGGGACGCCGACTTTGGCAAAGTGTAGCTCTTGCCCTGCCATGTCGTAAAGGAAACGGTCGGATCGACAACGGGATAGATGTTCAGAACCTTCGCGCTGTCTTTGGCAGGAATGCTCTGGAAGGTCGATTCATGCGCGGACTTGGAATAGAGCATGTAACTGTACGGCTGGCTTTTGTCGCTGTTCGTCCAGTTCAGCGCCACATAGTTCCCGGACGGGTTCGACGTCGCGGTCAGCGACAGAACCGGCGCGGCGGAGGCCGCAAACGCGGGCGAAGCGCCGGACAACAGAATCCCAACGGCAAGCAGCGGGACGAGAAAAAGCCGCCTGAATAATTGCCTCAAATAGAAACCCTCCTTTCGGCGTGGAAGATTGGCCGGGAAAATCCCGGCCAATTTCCGCGCTTCTGTTTTTATGCGAGCTGAAACTGGAAAACAAGCTGATTGTTGGCCGTGTACGCCCCGTCGAACGCAAGGCCATAGTCTGCCGTCAGGGACAGCGCGCCGGAAGTGTTCGGATTCAGCGTCCCCACCTGCAACGGCGAATCGTTCACCGCCCAATGGGTGGAAGTGCTGTACCCGCTGTCCCAGCCGGAATTGGACTTTGCAGAAATTCCGAGTGCGATGTATTTCTTGGAATCCGCGAGACTGAGAGAACGCCACGCTTTCGCGGACGGGTCAACGTCGGTGAAGGTAAGCGTCCCGCCCGAAGTGGCTTTCAAGGATTCCACCGTGGCGATCACAGCAACTTTGGTGTTGTTGGTCACGGTGATGTCGGGTGCAGTAAAGGTTTCGGCGTCCGGGCTGATGGCATATGCCACGTTGATCGGGTGAGTGACGGAAATGGTCAGCGGTGAGATGGAACCGTTGATCGTCACGTTCCCCGTGATGCTGCCCGTGCCGGTGTCGGTCTTGTCGGCGGCAAACGCCGGGACTGCCGCCGATACGCCGAGCACGGCAAAGGTAATAATGCCCGCGATGATCTTTCTGGGCCTGTTTTTCATTAAAAAACCTCCCTAAGTAATCTTAGATTTTCTCTTGATATCTCCCGATTTCGCAGTATTTCACAAATTCATCCAGAGCAAATGCGGGTTGGGGCGGCATCCAGTGCCGATTCCCGCGAAAAATGGGTAAGGCAAAGCCAGCGTCAAGTGGTTTCTTGATGACAGGCCATACGGTAAACCACATTTCCCGCAGCAGCGAACCTCCCATGTCTAACAGGGTCGTAGCCCTCAATTCCTTCGTTCCGCTTGCCCACAAGGTGGTGTCAGTCCTGCTCCTGCACCGAGTCGTTGCTCTGATGGTTAATTTCAATGACCGACTACCGGCTCTGTTTGTCTTTGCAAAAGGTTGTTTGTCGGAAGCCACATTGCCTCTCCGCGACGCTTCAGGGAGACGCTTCCCGTAAAGGGTTATGCCGCTTTCTGCGGCTGGTTTCTATGAATATCGGCAAGCAGTTTTACGGGATCATAGGCACAGCCCTTTGTGGTTACTGCATAGAATACCCGGATCAGCTTGCAGCTCATAGCGATGATGGATTGTTTCTTCTTCAGGGGATTGTTTGCTCTGGTGGTGTAATAGTGGTGCAGGCTTCGGAACTCCGCATTGTTTTTAGCGAGCGAGATTGCCGCACGAAACAGGCTGGCGCGAAGTTTTGCCCTGCCGCGTTTACTAATCGCCACCTGCCCTCGGTGCTTGCCTGAACTATTCTCTGTAATGGCAAGCCCGGCCAGCTTTTGGATCTGCCGCGGGGAATCAAAGCGCCGGATATCTCCAGTTTCAGCGAGAATACCAGCCACCGTTACCAGCCCCACGCCATTGATTTTTAGCAGCTCAGCCACTTCCGGCAACCGTTCACAAAGAGCTGTAACAATCACCATGATTTTCTCGTACTGCCGGAGTTTCGCGTCGTAATCCTCCAGCAGCAGGTTTAGCTCCATGTGGGCCGCCGTGCTGCCTTCTGTACATCCCACACTGTTCTTAGCAGCCTCATATGCCCGCTGCGCACGTTTCTTCCCAACGGCGCGTAACTTCATTTGCCGCCAGATCTTGTTGATGCCGTCCGGTCCCAGTTCCACCAGATCGTTGGGCATGGGAGCCGTTTTCAGCAGCGCCAGACTGCCGGTACCTGTGAAACTTCCAAAAACGGTCTTGTGCTCCGGAAAGTAAATCTTCAGCCATCGCTGGATTTGATTCTTTGTTATGGTCAGTTCCCGGAGGATACGCCAACGGCAATTCATGGTCACTCGAAGTTCCGCATACAATCCTTCCGGAAGGTACGGTTCAATGCAGCGTCCTTCCAACACCAGCTTGGCGATGGTTTTGGGGTCCTTCCGATCGCTCTTACTGGGATGATTGTCGTCCAGTTCCTTGCTGCGTTTTACGTGATATGGATTGACCAGCACTAATTTTGCACCATTGTTTTGCAGATACACCGCGAGGGTAAACCAGTAGTGCCCTGTCGGTTCTGCGCCGACGACCACATGGTCTTTCTGTTCGTTCATGGCCAGTTCTGATGCCCAGCGCGTGAATTGCTGGAATCCCTCTGCGCTGTTTTCGAAGCTGATGACCTCTCCGAGCTCCAGACCGCGCCAGTCGAACGCTCTCGCCCAATGTGTTTCACTGGCAATATCCACGCCAATGACCATTGTCGTTTCTGTGACTTGACGAATCTTCTCGTTCTGTGTTAAACTCATTTTGTTGGTACTCCCTTCAATCTCAACGTACGTTTTTATTAGGGCTATGACCCTGTGTGTACTTTGATTGTAGGGAGTTCCTTCTTTTTCTGCAAACCTTAAATTTTACCCTTTACAGGAATGCTCCT